>Ga0308170_10000030_pt1 | contig 372275 bp, 349 predicted proteins | sample PhyBR2_2_FD_202136 | JGI IMG/M metagenome (GOLD analysis project Ga0308170, IMG submission 202136) | Phyllosphere microbial communities from UC Gill Tract Community Farm, Albany, California, United States - DLSLSB.R2 | ecosystem: Host-associated > Plants > Phyllosphere > Unclassified | place... | reverse complement strand
GGAAACGCCCGGTCACATTCCGAACCCGGAAGCTAAGCCTCTCAGCGCCGATGGTACTGCAAGGGGGACCTTGTGGGAGAGTAGGACGCCGCCGGACTTAACGTAGTAACACCAGGGAACCCCTGACCATTCATGGTCAGGGGTTTTCTGCGTTTCAGCGGGGACCGCGCTTCTTGTCCGCGTGGTGACGGTTCTGGTTCAGGATCCCCGGGGATCGCGAACCGGAACCGTCACGCGCGTTGCAGGGAAGGGTCCCCGTCGTGCACGGAGCCGTAGGATCGGAGCAGGGGGGACTGCGAAGAACCGGGGGGGGCGAGCATGAGTGCAGCGACTTGGCTGATCGCGATCGGCGGGGGCTTCGTCGTCGTGGGCGGACTGGCGTACGTCGGACTGTGGCGATCGTGGATGCGCTGGAGCACGCCGTCGATGCCCTTCGGGTGGTTCTGTTTGGGGGTCGCACTCCTCTGCGAGGGCTTCGCGTTCTTGTTCTTCAACGGGTCCGTGGCGCTTGCGCTCGTCCTGATGGTGGTCTTCGTGCTGTGCGGAGTGCTCGGGTTGTGCCTGATGCTCGGCGGGGCGCTGTGGGCGACACCACGGTGGTCGCGTCGGGCGGCTCGCCGATGACCGGGCACGTGCCGTGGGACCCCTGGCCCGACGTCCGCTGGGATGCACTGGCAATCGTCGACGGTCTCGTGGTCGAAGTGCCCGAGGGGTGGAGCGTCTTCGGCGTCGGATCCGGCGTCCGGATCGAGCGCGCAGACCGCGCAGTGTCGATCGACCTGCGACCGATATCCGGCGATCCGGCAGCCGAGGCGGTTCGTCGGCTGAGGGACCAACCGGACGCGCTGGTCCTGGATGCCACTGACGAGCGGGTCCTCGTCGCTCTGCCCGAACCGGACCACGTCGTCATCCGTGATCTCCGGATCCTCCGCGGACTGCGGATCCGTGTCACGGTCGAGTGCTCGGCCCGTGACTGGCCCGAGGCCGCTGTGGTCGTCGACGGGATGCTCGACTCTCGGTGGTGCCGTCCCCTCGACGCGCCGACGACCGGGAACCGTGCGCTTGCCGCAGCCGCCGGCACGGGCCCGACACTGCGGTGGCGCACTCCGGTCGGGGTGCTCGACCACCTCGTTCGGTTCCGCGACCGCGGCCTGGTGCCTGCAGCGGCGCGGCGCTCGGAGCTCGGCGTCGCTGCGCGTGAGTTCGGGTTCGTCGGCCGGTTCGTCGGCCGGTTCGGCGGCCTCACCGACACGGGACGCGAGCTCGTCGAGCCGGTCATCGATCACGATGCACTGCTCGTCGTCGAGTCGAACGACCCCGCGAGCGACGCTCCGCCGCTGCGCTGGGCGTGCTGGACACAGGGCCAGAAGTGCGTCGTGCGTGCCGGCCACCAGGACGGTTCGGAGTCGCTCGGTGTCGTTCGTCCAGGATCGCTCGTGGCGCACTTGCTCCGGTGGCTCGACGTGGACCCGGTCGGATCGATCGGCTTCGGTGAACCGGTCACGATCACGAGGGCGGAGTACGAGGACCGCTCCGGCCCGTGCCCGAGCGACGTCGCGTGGTTCCGGCGTGCCTGGGCAGAACCTCGGTGGCGGTCCGTGAACGGCTGGAGCCACCAGACCGGAAGAGGCGTCGGCGGGCTGTTCGTCCAGGGCGTCGGCGCGCTGACGAGGGAGAACGGTGCAGGAACGGTCACCCTGCGTCCGGAGCGCACCGCGGTGGTCGTCCGGAGTGCTGTCGAGGGCGTGAACGCCTTCGCTGCGGTGACCAGCGGCGCCTGACTGCGGAGTTGATCAGGGGAGGAGCTGGAGCTCCATCGCGCGGATCACCGCACGGGTGCGGTCGTTCACGCCGAGCTTCTCGAACACGTGGCCGAGGTGGGTCTTGATCGTGGCCTCGCTGAGGAACAGTGCGCGCCCGATCGCCGGGTTGCTGTTGCCCTGGGCAACGAGGCGCAGGACGTCGAGCTCGCGCGGGGTCAGCGACGGGCCGGCAGCAGCGGGGAGGGATCCCGTTGCTCGGCGGACGAGCGCTGCGGCCGCCGATGGTGCCAGCGCGGTCTCGCCCCGTGCGGTCGCCCTGACGCCGGCGAGGATCTCGGACTCCGGGGCTGCCTTCAGCAGGTAGCCGGTGGCGCCGGCCTCGATGGCGGCGAGGATCTGGTCGTCGGACTCGTACGTCGTCAGGATCAGGACGCGGATGCCTGGGTCGGCGGCGAGGATCTCCGCCGTCGCCGCATCGCCGTCGAGCACCGGCATCCGGAGGTCCATGAGCACGACGTCGGGGCGTTCGGCCAGCGCCACCGTCACCGCGGCGCGGCCGTCGCTGGCCTGACCGACGACCACGATGTCGTCGGCGTCCTGCAACAGCGCGACGATGCCCGACCGGACGATCGGGTGGTCGTCAGCGACCACGACACGGATCACCGGGTCACCTCTGCGAGGACGTGGCGTTCGACGGCCGGGAGGCTCGGCTCGGGTCCGGTGGGCATGCTCGCGTCGACGACGGTGCCGCCGCCCGGTGTGCTCGTGATCGTGCAGGTACCGCCGGAGAGCGCCAGCCGCTCGTGGAGGCCCCGGAGCCCGTGTCCGGCAGTCGGGACGCCGGTGTCGAAGCCGACGCCGTCGTCGGTCACGCGGACGCCGACGTGTTCGGGCGCGTGCCGCAGGACGATCCGGACGGAACGGGCGTCGGCGTGCGCGCGGATGTTCGCGAGGGACTCCTGGACGACCCGGAGCAGTACGACCTGGGCGTCACGGTCGAGCGGGCCGTCGGTCGCGTCGACGGCGAGGGGCGTGCCGGTCTCGCGGGTGTACCGCTCGGCGAGCCGGTGCAGGGCCCCGGCGAGGCTGCCGCTCGTGGCACCGGCGACCCCGGCGGCGATGAGGGCGCGGGAGTCCTCGAGCGCCGCTCGTGCCGACTCCTCGAGGACCGCCAGCCGTTCGTCGAGCGCGGCTCCTCGGTCGTTCGCCAGGTCCTTGCGGGCGCGTTCGGTGAGCATGACGATGCCGGCGAGGTTCTGCGCGACGGTGTCGTGGATCTCGCGGGCCAGGCGCTCCCGTTCGCTCGCGACGCCCGCGCTCCGGTGGGCATCGGCGAGGGACTGCTGGGTGGCGCGGAGTTCGTCGAGGAGCTGGCGGCGCTCCTCGGACAGGCCGGCGACGCTCGAGATCCACACGCCCATCGCGCAGGCACCGATGACGCTGATGCCCTCGATGAGCAGGGTGCTGACGAGGGCGTCCGGGCCGTCGGAGACCTGCAGGCCGATTCCGCTCGCGATGCCGACCGCGACCGAGAGCAGGACGCCGGTGCGGACCCGCTCGGACTGCACCCAGACGAGCGGGAACGCGATGCACTGCACGAACGCGGTGCTCGGCACCACGGCGGGCAACACCAGGGCCGCGACGAGGACCAGCGGGAGGAAGGCCGCGGCGGCACGAGGGCTGTCGTAGCCGCGGTGGCCGAACACGACGTAGGCGACGACGAGCACCACGACCGCGGTGTACGCCGGCCAGCGGGTCGACCACGGGGACCAGCCGAACACGGTGATCACCGCGGTGAGGGCCATCGTGCCCGCGAAGAAGACGTGCAGCCAGCGGTTGCGCATCCACGTCTCGCCGTTCATGTGCCCAGCATCCCACCAGCGGGGCGCCATCAGGCGTCCTTGCGGTTCCAACGGAACGTCAACAGGCAGGCCACCGTGCCCAGGACCAGCCACGCTGCCAGCACGAGGGCTCCGAGGCCGAGGTGCCACGCGCCTCCCGGCTCACCCGACTCGAACGCGCCGGGCAGGAAGACGGACCGCATGCCGGACGCCATCCAGCGCAGGGGGAAGACGGACGCGACGTCCTGCAACCAGGTGGGGAGCTGTGTGAAGGGCAGGTAGACACCGGAGATGAACTGCAGCACCAGGACGATCGGGACGATGGTGGCGGTGGCGCGCCGGCCCTCGCGGGGGAGCGCCGAGACCGCGATGCCGAGGACGCAGCTGGTGGCGATGCCGAGGACCATCACGCCGGCGAAGACACCCCAGTTGCTCGCGTCGGTCGGCAGGTCGACGCCGAACACCAGGCCCGCGATCGCCAGCAGCAGGGCCGTCTGCACGAGCGTGGTGACGAGGACCATGCCGATCTTGCCGACGAAGTACGACAGGACCGGCAAGGGCGTGCCGCCGAGGCGCTTCAACGTGCCGTCGCTGCGCTCGCCGGCGATGTCGACGCCGAGGGACTGCGTGCCGGAGAGCAGGATGCCCGTCGCGACCAGGCCGGGCAGGTAGTAGGTGGCGTAGTCGGCGCTGACGCCGGGGCCGGCCTGGATGTCGGCGGCGCCGGAGAACGCGACCGAGAACAGCGCCAACATGATGATCGGGAACAGGAACGTGAAGAAGACCGAGTCGGGAGCGCGGAAGTAGGTGCGGATCTCGTACGAGATGCGGCTGGTCGCTGTCTTCACTGCTGTCCCACCATGTCGAGGTAGACGTCCTCGAGGGACGGACGGATGACTTCGAGGTCGTGCATGGGTGCGGTGCTGCTGCGGACGAGCGCCGTCGGGTCGGTGGTGCGCTCGTCGTGGAGTTCCCCGCCGTCGTCACGCCAGCGGACCCGGGGCGTGCGGGCCTCGGCGCCGCCGATGTCGTCGATGGGTGCGAGGTCGAGGAGCTTCCCGTCGGCGATGACCGCGGCCCGGTCGGCGAGCTGGGCGGCTTCGTCGAGGTAGTGCGTGGTGAGCAGGATCGTCGTGCCCTCGTGCTGCACCTGCCGCAGGAGGTCCCAGAACTGCCGGCGGGCCTCGGGATCGAAGCCCGTGGTCGGTTCGTCGAGGAACAGGACCTCGGGGCGGCCGATGATGCCGAGGGCGACGTCGACGCGGCGGCGCTGGCCTCCGGACAGCCGGCTGATCCGGGTGTTGCGCTGCGTCTCGAGTCCCGTCGCGGTGAGGAGCTCCTCGATGCTGCGGTGCTTCGGGTAGAGCGTCGCGAAGTGGTTCAGCTGCTCGGCGACGGTGACGTTCGGGGACTCCGCGCTGGTCTGCAGGACGATGCCGATACGTGCGTTGTGGCTGCGGCTCGTCCGTGCGGGATCGTGGCCGAGGACGCGGACGTCGCCGGCGGTGCGGGAGCGATACCCCTCGAGGATCTCGACCGTCGTGGACTTGCCGGCACCGTTCGGGCCGAGGAGCGCGAAGGTCTCGCCCCGTTCGATCGTGAAGGAGACGTCGTCCACGGCGCGTTTGCCGGTGGCGTACTGCTTGCCGAGGTGCTGGACCTCGATGGCGGGGGACTCGGGCATGGGTCCAGCTTCGTCGTCGGGTCGCCGTGGCGGATCGGCCGGTGCGGTGGTGTCGGCATCGTCCGATCGGGGGATGGTGCAGGCCGGGAGGTGGTTCGGTTTCCGGCCGGTGACGGTTCTGGTTCGTGATCGTCGGGGATCGCGAACCGGAACCGTCACGACTTCAGTACTGCGGGCGGATCCAGTCCGTCGGTTCCGCGAAGTGGGCGCGGGGAAGGACCTCGTCCGGCTCGGCGGTCCGGACGCTCGTGATGATCGTGGCCTCGCCGTACTCGTACGAACGGCGGGCGAGGCCGTCGTGCTCGTCGATCACCAGCGTCGTGCGGGTCGCTGGGTCCCCGCGGTGCTCGAAGGTCACGAGGATCGAATGCTCGCCGATGTGCTGGACCAGGATCGGGTGGAAGCTCTCGGGGCCTCGTCCCCACCGGAGCATCAGGTCGGGCACGGCCATCCGGACGACGGGATCGGAGACCATGCTCCGGGCGAACGAGATCTCGTCCGGACCGTCGTCGGGGTCGTGCAGCACTCCGTCGCGGTAGGAGACCGGCTTGGCTCGCTGGCGCACGAGCGTCCAGGTCTGCGCGGCCTCGTCGATGTCGACGCGGAACTGCCAGTACTGCTGCCGGGACTCCTGGTGGACGCCCTCGAGGACGTACCGGGCGGGTCGACGGAGGGCGGCGAGCTCCTCGGCGATCGCGGGACCGTCGGACCGGGTGAGGAGTTCGTCGAGACGCACGGTGCCAGCATGGCGCACCACGTGCCGTGGACCGCACCCCCTGACGGGCGGGAGGCGCGGGGCGGGGTGGTGCCGGGCCTCCAGGCCGTGGGGTGGTCGCGTCAGGTTGCGTCAAGCAACGTGCGCGTAGACCGGGAGGATGCAGGTCGTCGGAGTCGAACAGTTCGGAGGGCCCGAGGCCCTCGCCGTCCACGAGGTGCCGGAGCCGCACGCCGGTGCGGGGTCCGTGCGGATCCGGGTGCAGGCGTTCGCCGTGAACCCGACCGACACGGGGGTGCGCGCCGGGCAGCGGGACAGCTCGCAGGCCTCGCCGCCGTACGTGCCGGGGATGGACGCCGCCGGCGTCATCGACGAGGTCGGGCCCGACGTCACCGGATGGCAGGTCGGCGACGAGGTCATGGCGATGGCGTTGCCGCTCAGCGCCCACGGTGGCGCCTACGTGCAGGAGCTCGTCGCGCCGGTGGGGTCGTTCACGCGGATTCCTCGTGGGACGTCTCTTCCGCTCGCCTCCACGGTGCCGATGAACGGGCTGACGGCGTTGCAGATCCTGTCGCACGCCTCGCTCGCGCCGGGGCAGACGCTCGCCGTGACCGGAGCCGCTGGGCTGCTCGGGAACTACGTGGTGCAGCTGGCGAAGGCCGCCGGGCTGACGGTGATCGCAGATGCTGCTCCGGCGGACGAAGCTCTGGTGCGGTCGCTCGGGCCGGACCACGTGGTGCCGCGAGGAGCTTCCTTCGCCTCCGCTGTCCGCGAGCTCGTGCCGGACGGGGTCGACGCGCTCGCCGATGCTGCCGTGCAGCGCGATGAGGTCGTGGACGCCGTTCGCGACGGGGGAGTGTTCTTCGATGTGCGGGGGTGGCAGGGGAACGGGGACCGGGGGATCGAGTTCGTGCAGATCATGGTGTTCTCGGAGTACCGGTCGTTCGACAAGCTCGAGCAGCTGCGGCACGCGGTGGAGAGTGGGACGTTGACGCCGCGGGTCGCCGAGGTGCTGCCGGCTGCTCGGGCTGTGGAGGCGCATGAGCGGTTGGAGGCCGGGGGGACGCGGGGGCGGTTCGTGCTGACGTGGTGAGTTGACGCTGGTGTGATGGACGGGAGGCGCGGTGCGGGTTGGTGCCGTGCCTTCCGTGGGCCTTGGGTGTTCAACGCGCGATGATGGCCATGTGACCCTGCACGAAGCCATGATCGAGGTACTCCGTGAGAACGGCGCGCCGATGACGAGCCGTGAGATCGCGGACTCCATCAATGCTCGAGAGCTGTACCGACGGAAGGACGGCCACGCGCTGCTCGCCGGGCAAGTGAGTGCACGAGCGCGGAACTACCACCAGCTCTTCCATCGAACCGCGAGCCACATCGCTGTTCGGTGAAGCGCGCGCGGCGCGGGCCCTCCTGTCACTGCAACCGCCTCGGCGCAGCGGCGCCGGAAGGGCCCTCTGTCCGACTTCAGCGAGCGTCGCCGGCGTCTCCGTCATCGGGTCGTCGACGCAGCTTGTTCGCCCAGACGCCGAGACGAGCGGACACGGCCTCTGCAGTGGTGCTCGCCTGCTCCAGCGCGCTGCCTCCGAGCTTGCGCGCCACCTCGACCCCGTCGGTGCCACCTTCGACGATCCGGTCCCGTGCATCTTCGGCCGCATCTCCGAAGGCAGCGCGCCACCGCTTCGACTCGAGCTCTGTACGTGAACCCTCGATACCCATCCCGCCGTGGAACGCCATCACCTGGCCGGCGACAGCGTTCGTCGAACGAACGACTGTGCGGGAGTCGAGAGGATGCATCACCACCGAAACGTCTCCCACACGTGCTGCCGCGTCGATCCGACCCAGGAGCGTCTCCGTGCGCTGCGTGATGGAGGCGCGGCGTGACCGGCGGGTGTCGCGGAGTGACTCCCGGTGGTGATCGAGGTCCTCCGGAGCGGTCAGCTGCACGTGATCGAGCTCGAGGATCGCGACGCCTTCCTGAAGCTTGAAGGACTGCGCCAGGACTGCCAGCCACTCGTGCACGGTTCGCTCGGCGCTCTCCGTCACGTCGGCAAGTTCTCCGACCTTGGAAGTGCGTTCGAGCTTCTCAGCCAGGGCGTCGAGTTGCAGGAGCGCGTACGACTGCGCGCGAGCGATGGTGAACTCCGTCCCGTTCACCTTCGACCACGTCACCGCGTTCACGTGACCGACACGGTCGCGGACGCGCAAGGCATCGTTGATGATCAGCTCGACTCCGATGAGGTCGGCGACGGCGGCGTCCTTTTGCGCCCGGAGCACGTCGTCGAGCTTCGCGTCGATCTTCGCGAGATAGTCGGTGATCTCGTCCATCGCCTGCTGCATGGCGAGCTGCGCCATGATGCCGGCGACCCCGGTGAGCATCGCGGGACTGGTGAGCATGGAGCTCACCTTGGTGAACTCGAGGATGTTCTTGATCTTCCCGTTCTCGGTGACGATGGCGCGGCTCACGCCTGCACTCGACCCCTTCATGGCGGAAAACTTGTCGAGCGCTTTCGCGGACTCCTTCGTCAGCTTGACCCATCGGCCAGACCCCGCCGCGACCTGTGCGGCAGCGTTGGCTGCGCCGGACGCCCCGCTGAGTGTCTGACTCAGGCGGGGCAGATCGAACTGGCGCGAGGGCAGGTCGTTCGCGGAGAGGAAGCGCTCGATGGCCGTGTCTGATCCGAACAACGTCACACCGTCTTCGTCGCGCACCACGTCGATCTCGTCGGTCATGTGTGCTCCGTGTTCGTCGCAGGTCGGGTGAGCTGATCATAAGGGGTGACGAATGCTCTCGAAACGCCGTCGTGTCGAGTGCGACCGGCAGAATGGCGTGCGAGCGGCACCGCAGCCGTGACGATGAGGGGAACAGCAGTGTCTCGAGCAGAGAACCGACTCCGGCGACTTCAGGAAGCACTCCGCTACCTCGACAGCAATGGTGGAGAAGCCCGACGCCTGGACGTGTGGAACGCCGTCCTCGAGCGCATCCCCCTCGAAGACGAAGAGCTGGCGCCGAACACGAAGGGCAAGCCGGTCGGTGACTCCGACTTCTTCTGGGGATCGTCAACGATGGTGAACGCGGGCTTCATGGAGAAGCCACGCCGCGGTGAATGGCGCGTGACCGACCTCGGTCGGCAGCACAGTGCGTCCGACGTTCCGATCGAGGAATTCGGCGCGGTCCTCAACACGCGCCAGCGTGACTTCGACCGGCGGCGCAAGGCGGACCTCCAGCTCCGACTCGCCACGGAGATCGTCCCGCCTGACTGGCGAGCCGAGACGATCCGCTCGACCAGCGCGATCTTCGTCGACCGAGGCCTCTGCCAGCTCGATTCGGTCTTCGCTCCGGGACGTGGTGTCTGGCGCAACGAGGTCGTCGCAGAACTCCGCGAGCGCTTCATCGGACGACCCGAGGTCAACGGCGACGTCTTCCTCGAGAAGCTCGCGACCCAGTTCGACGGCGCGAGCGACGACGCGAAGCTCCTCATGGCGGAACTCCTGTGCTGGCAGGTCCTGCCACTCGAGCAACCGGGGGAGCGGAGGAAGCGGGAGCGCGTGACGTTCCTGCTCGACCGGATGGAGCACCCCGTCACCATCCCGGCCGAGATCGACGAGGCATTCCGCTCGTGGTCCTTCAATCCCGGGCAGGGCATTTCCGGGCACATGTTCGCAGCGACGTCCATCCTCATCGAGTGCGTCGACGCGTGGCTCCGGCTCGGTGAGGAAGAGCGTGACCACGCGCTCGACGACCCCACGGCGTGGCGAGATGTCGTCTCGGCGCTGCCAGGAACACCCCTGCCCATCCAGCGCAATGAGCTGCTCCTGCTCGTGCACCCCGGGTTCTTCGGGGAGGTCGTCTCCAGTGACGACCGCGAGGCGATCCGCAGCGCATTCGCCGGCGAGGTCGAGGGACAGATGGAGGATGACCCGGACGAGGCTTTCCAGCGGATCACGATCGCGCTCCAACAGAAGGCGAAGGGGCCGGCGCTGTTCTACAAGGAACCGCTGGCGCCGCGATGGCGGCACAAGATCTCGACGCCGCCGAAGCCGGTGCCTTTCACGGTCCCGGGTCCCGGTCCCGTCATCCCCGACCCGAAGCTCAATGTCCGCGTGCCGTTCACCCGCGTGGACGATGAGCTCGCGGCCGAGCTTCACATGCCCGAACCTTGGCTGCAGGACACCCTCGATCTCATCGAGCGCCGCAAGCAGGTCATCCTCTACGGCCCTCCGGGAACCGGTAAGACGTTCCTCGCCCAAGCGTTGTCGAAGCACGTGACCGACGGCACCGACGGCGAGACGACCATCGTGCAGTTCCACCCGACGTACTCGTACGAGGACTTCTTCGAGGGCTTCCGCCCCGTCGCGAACGACGACAGCGGCAACCTCGCCTTCAGCCTCCGGAAGGGGCCGCTCCGACGCCTCGCCGACAGCGCCGCCGCCAACCCCGAGGCGAACTACTTCCTCGTCATCGACGAGATCAACCGCGGCAACATCGCGAAGGTGTTCGGCGAGCTGTACTTCCTGCTCGAGTACCGCGACAGCGAGATATCCCTGCTCTACAGCGACGAGCCCTTCACCCTGCCGAGCAACATCTTCGTCATCGGCACGATGAACACCGCCGATCGCTCGATCGCGATGCTGGACGCCGCAATGCGTCGCCGATTCGTATTCGTCGAACTGCACCCGGAACGCGCGCCCGTGCAGAACGTGTTGTCGCGCTGGGCTGCGACCAAGGGCCTCCAAGACGACCGTGCCGCGCTGCTGACGCGACTCAACGCGCAGATCCAGGACCACGATGCCAAGGTCGGGCCATCGTTCCTGATGCGCGATCTCGCCGGGACCGGTCTGCAGGACGTGTGGCGGTACGAGATTCTGCCGCTCCTGGCAGAGCACCACTACGGCGAAGGCGTCGACCTGGAGGCTCGGTACGGCCTGGCAACGCTGCGTCGCCAGGCGACGCGCGACGCTGCGGACGGGGCCGAGGGTGCTTCCGTCGACGATTGAGCTGCGGGAAGCAGACCGGCCGGTGGTGCAGCGGCTGCCGCGGGCGGTGGCCGTCGGCCTGGCATCGGCGAACATTGCGACCGTGGCGCCGACGTTCGGCGCGGACGAGTACCGCGTGAGCGGTGTCCGGAAAGTCGGCGTCGTGCGGATCGCCGGGCACACGGTCTGGCTGAAGCCGAAGACGCCGGTGCGGCGGCTGTTCGCGATGCTCGGGTACGCGCGGGCCGGAAGCGCGATCTGGACCGAGGACGACTTCGGGTTCCAGGAGGACGAGGACCTCGTGCCGGCGTTGGCGCACGCCTTCGTGCGGCAGGCCTCGCGGGCACTCGCCGGAGGGCCGCTCCGCGGGTACGTCACGCGCGAGGATGCGCTGCCGCTCGTACGCGGGCGGTGGCGGATCGGGGACCAGCTGACGCGGCGGGGTGGGCAGCCGCTGCCGGTCGAGGTGTCGTTCGATGACTACGTCGAGGACATCGCCGAGAACCAGGTGCTGCTGTCCGCTGCGACGCGGTTGTTGCGGCTGCCGGGAGTGCCGGCGGACGTGCTCGGGGCGCTGCGGCGGATCGTGCGGGTGCTCGATGGGGTGTCGGTGATCTCGGTCGGGGCGCCGGTGCCGGTCGTTCGGGCGGATCGACGCAACGCGCGGTACTCATCGGCGTTGGCTCTGGCGTCCCTCGTGTTGTCAGGGTCGTCGGTCGAGCAACGCGCCGGGGCGGTCGTCGCGTCGGGGTTCCTGGTGGACATGTGGTCGGTGTTCGAGGACTTCGTGTCGGCTGCCCTGCGTGAGGCTTTCAGGCCGTACGGGGGAGTGCTGGTGTCGCAATACCAATCGACCCTCGACGTCGACGGCACGGTGAAGATCGCGCCGGACCTCGTGTGGCTTGTCGACGGGGAGGTACGGGCGTGCATCGATGTGAAGTACAAAGTGGAGAAGCACGGGCAGTACCCGAACGCTGATCTGTATCAGATGGCGGCCTATTGCCGACGGTTCGGATTGGACGAGGGGTGGCTTGTCTACGCAGCTGGTGAGTGTGACGTCGGTGTCGTCCACATAACGGACGGACCGATCATCCGGCGTGCAGCGCTGGAGTTGAACGGTGAGAGCAACGACCTACGCAATCCACTCACTTGCATCCCACGAGGCGCAGTGCTTCTGCGGCGGCCCCATTCCTGAAGGCAGGCCGCTTCGCGGGCACAACAGTGGCCGATTCGACACGCACGAGGCAAGAAATCGAGGTGAAAGATGGCCTCGCTGGGCGTCGAAGAAGTGAAGGCCATACCGATGGGTCCAAACCCCACCGGTGCCGCCACGACGAAGGCCCCTACTTCTCAGCTATTTCGGGGAAGTAGGGGCCTTCGTCGTTCTCACGCGCGGCAACCCGGCAACTTTCCGACAGCACATGCCCTGTGCTTGGCCCATCAGGGCTGCTACGTCCTCAACGACGGTATGGTGCAGCGGCTTGCTGGATATCGCGGTGCGCGGACTTGGGATCACCGTGAGGACCGGGCTGGTGCTCTGCGCCATGCACCTTCCGACGAGGAGTGCGCGCCGGAGACACTGGCCGCTCCGATTGTCACAGTCCGGCCGGCACCGGCGCCGGCGTTGCGCGAGCGCGCTCATCCAGAAACGCTCGGGACGATTCGCGAGCGGTCCAACGCGGACGTCTCCGAAGCGATGCAAGCAATCTCGAACGCAGGCGCCGCTCTCGCACGCAGACCAGCCGGCAGCCCGCGCGTAGCCGGCTGGTCTGCTCTCTCGCTTGCCGAACGACGTTCTTATGTCAGACGACGACGCCTATGCCCTGCGATATGCCGAGCGTACAAGCGAAGCGACATGCGAGTCCTTGCTTGTAGCTCACCGACCGCCGAGGAGGATTCTTCGGCGAACGCGGGTGCGGAGAGGCGCGAGACGACGTCCTCAAGTTCAATAACGGACTCGGCTGCCTGACTGACCCACTCGCGAACGTTGGAGGGATACTCCTCGCCTGCTAGCTGTTCATTGGAACCGCTGAACAGCGATGTATGGCCGGCAACACCGCGTTTGGCCCCCAATGTGCTCAGCGCGGCAAGAGAGACGCCAGGGGCATCGTCAATAACCGCCCACTCAATGCCGACTAGTTTGGCAAGATCCTGCACATTTTGTTCTTTGAGGCCGTGATTCTTGCGAACGGCATCGTTCACATGCGCGTCGGCGAGCTTCGAGGATAGGAACCCCTTCCACTTGCGCTTATGATATGTCGGGATGTCTATCCCCCATTCAAGGGCGGCGGCATAAAGCGAAAGTAAAGTCGAAGGTACCCATTGACCTGCGGAGACTGCCACCCGAGCGTTATCGAAGTGAGACGCGAAAATGGACTCAATCGCCTCTTCGAGTAGTGCGTGGGCAACGAGCAAATACGATCGCGTCAACGTTCGCTCTTTTGAGGTCAGGGGATCGGGCGGTGATGTCCTGACCTGTGTGAGGAGGGTTTGATCGATCTCGTCGAGTTGGTCTAGGAGTGTGTGCCTAGTCACGGAACAGCGCCCGCGGAAGATCGTAGGTCACGCCTGTCGTCTCTTCGATCACCGATCGCCATACTCGGTGACGGGTCAAGAAGGCGGACGCCGTCTTGGTGGTCGCACTGATCGACCGCACGAATGCTTCGTTTTCTACACAGCGAAGCTTGAACGCCTCCTTGAGCTGATTCCCACGGCCGTTGAGGGCATTGCGCACTGCCGGCAGGCTAAATGAGTAGGCCTGGACGTCGAAGACGGCCCGATTTAGGGCACGCTCCCACCGGCCTTCCGTCTCGCCGGTACCGCTCCCCGTCCACTTCCTGCAGAAGTGCGCCCCGAGCACACGCTCCCCTAGCTCTAGAGCCGCAGCAAAGTTGTCGTACGTGTCCATGAGTGCGGGTTCCGTCGTAGCCCAATCTTGAGTCAGATATCGAGAAGTGTCATCCAGGAAAGACTTCAGATTCCCACGGTACTCCAGCGCCGAGATGCTAAAGGCGACATGACGCAGTAGAAGTTCGGCATCGACCATTCGACGGTCAGGATGCTTGATGCCGAGCAGGGCCTGCAGCGGTTCGGAGTTCGCCGAAGCATAATCCACCCATTGCATAAAGTCACCAGGGATGAGGGCCTGGCGGAGCTCCTGCGGCGAGAGTGCGACGCTTCCTGTGTTCAGGCGCAGGAAGAGAGACAGTAGAAGCGCCTCGGAGTTCCAATTGCTAAGAACGACCGTTCGGATTGTCGCATTCTCGAGTGCGCTGAAGGAGTCCGGTCGGTCGTTTTCGAGGTCCCCAACAAAACTCTTGTTCAGTTCGGTAAGAACCTCGAGGCCCGTCAACTTCAATGGCTCAAACCGTTGGTCCCTGGGGTCGTCGCTATCGGAGAAGAATTGGCGGAGTGCGAGAAGTCTCTGCTTCCCGTCCAGCACAAAGTACTGCCCACGCGCCCCAGCCTTCTCGGCGAGCACGATTTGGGGAATCGGGAACCCAAGGATGATGGATTCAATGAGCTTGCTCTTGCGATTTTCCAGCCAGGCGTTCCGCCGTTGGAAGCTGGGGTCGAGGTCGATTCGCCCCTTGCGCATCTGGTTGACAAGAGTCTCAACGGTCCAGTCAGTTCCGCTCACTGACGCCGTAAATCCTTCGACAGGCGCCGGCGCGTCCTCCTCTGACTCGCCTTGGTCTGGGATCAGGCCGACTTCATCCTCATCCGGAGCGCCATCCGCAAATTCATCTACAGTCACGTCTCTATCCTTACAGGGGCACGCGAGGAGCACCAGGCCGGGTTGTCGATCCGTGCAGCTTGGTGGTGCTGCGCGCCTACTCTGCGAGGAGCGGCCGCGGCCTGGCTTCCCTTCAGATAACAGTCCGTCAACCCGTTGCGGGCGCGACTCCGCGTTAGGGCGGCTGCTACACCTGCTTCGCAGGCTTGCGACTCACTAGCTCAGCTGGAGGCCGTTGTCCGGCTCACGGGTCTCGGTGGACCGCGCGAATCCCAGTTCGAGGGCGTGGCGGCGGGCGCCTGCACGACGTTTCGCCGCCCGATCCGCCACGGACCGAGCCGTCCAAGCCTCCTGGTCGATCGCGTTTCGCCCGATCGAGATTAAGCCCTTAGCCCGCGCTTCGATCCACGCTCGAACCGCCCAAGACTCGAACCGCCCAAGACTTGTAGTCCATGACGACGGAGCCGGCCGGACTCCGGCCTGAGCTGTTCGAGATAGGACTCGGCGAGCCGCTCCCGGCCGTGCTCGCCGCGCGCCCAACGAAGGTGCGCCCAGTCCTCGAACGAGATCGGAGGCTGACCATAGACGCGAGGCACCTGCCGGTCGATGAAGTCGACCGCGAGTGCTGTTTGCGAGCCGAGCAAGACCGGCCAGACTTCTGCCCAGTCGTCGTCGGTCAGCTATCGCAGGGCAGCCTTGAGGTTCTCGGACGCTCAAACAGCGCTAACCCGCGCGTGTTCCTCCGCCCTACCTTCGTCACGGCGCTCTGACTGTCGGGGACGTGCGGCTACCCGAAGCGGCGTGAGCTTGCGTTCGAACCACACGCGCCTGCGGTAGCGCTGTACCAGGCCTTCATGGACCGTCAGCGCGGGATCGACGGTGGGTGAGTAGTCGGCGATGTCGAAGCCAGCCGCGGCTGCCTCGGCGGCAGCGTCCTCCCCAACTCCGCCGTCTGCGGCGGGCGAGAGGAGAGCGATGATGAGCTCTGCTGTGTCGTCGAACTCCTCTGCCGCCTCAGCCGTGCAGCCGCGAAGGTCCGCAATCGAGTATTCAGTCTCAGCGAACGACGTCACGACCGAGGAGGGTCGGCCGGGCCGATCAAGCAGGCGATAACCGCCGGCATCGATGGCGAATCCGCTCGCAGTAGCGATTGTCGCGAGCACGTCGTCGAAGTCAGTGCTTCAACCACAAGAGCCGGACTATTTCATCGGTGTGGCCAAGCAATTTGAAGCTCCCTCCGGGAAACGCGTCGTCCAGTCGAGCTGAACCGGAGACACCCTCGCCGCGTTCTACTCGATGATGTCAAGCGGGGGCAGCGCCTTCACGATCGCCATTGTCTCCATGCTGACGGTAACGATTCGCTTGATTAAGTCGACAAGATAACGTTCGTCGCCCTGCTCATCGATCCAGTCGTTCGGGTCGCTGAGAATGCCGCTCGCCCTGTCTGACTTGACCTGGTAACGGTCGACTAGCCAGTCGATAGCCGACTTCGAACCGAGGATGTATTCGTGGGCTTCAGCGGGAACGTCGGATAGGGTCAGGTGAGAGTTATAGATGATAACCGAGCGATCCTTTTTAGCGCCTGAGCCAAAGTAACGCATCTTAGTCACGCGGAAACTCGGGGCGCCAACGGTGGACTCGGTAAGCGGGTAAGGCTCGACAGTTTCGTACCCGAGGTGGAGCGTGGACAACCGAGCGCCAGCCGCCGCGAAAGTGCGGAAGTCCTCCACCTTCGGGATTCGAGGGAGCATCTTCTTTAGATCGGCAGCGAACTGAGCGCGATAAGCCGGCGAGTGCAGAACGGCGTAGACGTAAAGAAAGATATCGTCCTTCGTTACGGAGTCACCGAACGAGGACTTATAGCTTGCGAGTACGTCATCGGTGACATTGTCGACTCGGGTCAGCCCGTTCTCGCTACTGTCTAGACCGTCAAGCAAGCCTCCGCTGATGGTCTGCTGTTCGTAGGTATAGCGGGGGAAGAACTGGCCCCCCTCCGAACCCCAAAGGTTCACGTCGGGCAAGTGGTTGACCATCAATGTTGCGAATGGCTTGGTCGCTCCGACACCGGTTGTGTAAAAACCAAAGTTGTCGACCTCTGGGCTCGGGAAGGCCTTCGAGTTCTGATAAATCGCATCATTAAGCTCGCGGTCGAAGACGACATACGAGGGAGTGAACGGCCGATACGTGGCGCGCACAATGTGCCGGTCGCGCGTGCTCAGGCTCTCACCCTTCTCGAGTTTCTTTCCGTCCGAGGTATTCCAGCTAAACTTCTTTGGGTCGTTATCGCGCGACCATTCGGTTTTAGTCTGTCGAGCCGCCTGAAGTTGCGATACCTGGTCATTGAAAAACGACACCATCCGGCGGACGTTGTCGGCTACAGCGGCCCGCGAGAAGTTGTAGGCCCACGCGTCTCGGTTTGTCTTCAAGCCGGCAGTTGCAACCGAGAAGAAGGGCATATTGCCGAAATCATGCTTACCCTTGACTGCGAGAGGAGGGTACGTACCAAACTCAATGTTCCGCTGGTCAACCCAGTCCGCCGCTTCGTTCGGCTCGATTTCCTGCCACGTTATGGATGCGTACGATTCTGCCGAACCCAGGAAATTCAGCTTCTGCTCGGCGCTGAGTCCATCTTCGACTGCGTAGTAATAGATCTTGCCTGCGGAGTGATCAGGGTTCTTGATCAGCAGGTAGATAGCGATCGTCGACTGGCTGCCCTCTCCAAAGACCTTGCCGCCCTCTTTGCGCCAGTCGCCACGTTGGTTGCCGCGAAGGTTGAGTATGTAGATGCTGGTGAACTCTTCAGCGAGGGCTCGGCGTATGCCGTCCGTTGTGGGGGTCTCGATAAAGCTTCCGTTAGAAACGAACGCTACAATGCCGCGGTCTCCGATGCGATCCGACGCCCATCGCAGGGAACGGATGTAGGAGTCGTACAGACTAGCCTTGTTGCTCGCCCTTGACTTCGCCACGTAGCTTTCACTGATGCGATTATCGAGAGATTTATACTTGAGGTTCTGATTAGCGTCGTTTTCGGATCCCTGCTTCGCGGAGTATGGTGGATTTCCGACGATTACCTGGATGTCGCTTTGCTTCTGCGCGAGCACCCGCTCGTTGTTCTCGGGGAAGACGCCACCGTTGTCCAGTTCGTCGTCGTCTTCATTCATTTGGAAGGTATCGGTGAGCACGATGCCGTCAAATGGCAGGTAATCACCGCCCGTAATGGCGTGGAAAGATTCTTCGATGTTAATTGCCGCGACGTAATAGGCGAGCAGCACTATCTCGTTGGCGTGCAGTTCGTAACGATACTTTCTGTTCAGGTCGTCCGCGGGAATCAGTCCAGACTGGAGGAGCCTCACGATGAATGTTCCGGTGCCGGTGAACGGGTCAAGAACGTGCACGCCCGTATCGCTGAGGCTACTATTGAATTCGTTTTTTAGAGCGGTGTCGACGGATTGAATGATGAAGTCGACTATCTCATTCGGCGTGTAGACAATACCGAGGCGGGCTGTCATGCCTGCAAAGGCTGTCTTGAAAAACTTTTCGTACAACTCCTTGACAATCGACTGCTTCGCGCCTGGATCGCTGATCCCTTCCGCACGGGTACGTACTGACTGATAGAAGGTTGCGAGTCGCTCGGTTTCCTTCTCCAGGTTCTCGCCCTCGAGTACGTCGACCATGACTTGCATGACTCGCGAGACTGGGTTGTGCTCGGAGAAGCCATAGCCCTCGAATAGTGCATCGAATACTGGCTTTGTTATAAGATGCTGAGACAGCATCTCAATCGCGTCGTCCTCGGAAATGGACGGGTTCAGGTTGTCTCGAAGTCCCTGGGTGAACGTTGTGAACTCTTCGCGCAATTTGGCGTCTGATCCGTTGACCAGGGTGCGTATGCGCGTGAGATGGTCTTCGGCAATGTGTGCCACGTCTTTGGCCCAGTTTTCCCAGTAGCGCCGTTCGCCTACCTTGTCGACGATCTTTGCGAGGATCGCGTCGCGCCAGATCTCCACCTCGGGCATGTCTAGCTGCACAGAGCCGTACTCGGCTTCAGAGGCGTTGCGGTGCTGACCGTTGCCGCCCTTGCCGATGATGCCGACCTGGAGCTTGTCGGTCTTCTTGGTGAGGTCGACCTTGTTGACCTCGGCGTCGAAACGCTCGTCGTGCGCGCGAAGCGCCTGCAGGACCTGCCAGACCGTGCGGTACTTTTTGTTGTCGTTGAGCGCCACTGACGGGTCGACGCCTGCCGGCACCCCAATCGGCAAAATGACGTAGCCGTAGTTCTTGCCTTGTAGCTTGCGCATCACGCGGCCTACGGACTGCACGACGTCGACCACAGAGTCGCGGGGGTTCAGGAACATGACGGCATCGAGCGAAGGAACGTCGACGCCCTCGGAGAGACACTTGGCGTTCGTCAGGACGCGGGCCCGAGCCGCGCCAGCATCCTGTTTGAGCCAGTCGAGTTCCTTGTTCCGTTCGAGCACGTTGAACGTGCCGTCCACATGGTGGACCTCAACCTCGAGGAGGTCTGACGCGGACTCGTCAGTGTCACGGTCGATGGTTTCGATCTCAGCAGCGACGACCTGCTCGAAGATGTTCGCGAGCTTCTTGGACTCCTTGATGTTGCGGGCGAAGGCGACGGCTCGCTTCATGGGGTCGGGATCAAGCTTGAACTCGTCAGCGGTGAGCGCTCGCTTGGAGAGCCCGTTCCAGCAGCCCACGATTTTTGCCGCGTCATCGAGGGTGAGCTCGTTGTTCTCGTCAGCCAGGAGGCCTTGGAAGCGCTTCGAGACGTAGGACTCGTCGACGGCGAGCACAAGCACCTTGTAGTCGGTGAGCCGGCCGATGGAGACCGCCTCACCGAAGCTCAGGCGGTGGAATTCCTCACCGAACTCGGGCTGGTTCATGTCGATCGCCGCTGCGCCGGCCTCTTCGGCCTTGGAATGAGCGGTGTCGGAGTAGATGCGGGGGGTGGCCGTCATGTAGAGGCGCTTCTTGCCCTGAATAAACGACTGGTCATGAACTCGGACGAACGGAGAGACCTTCTCGTCCGCTTGAAGGATGAGGCCAGTAGTGCGGTGCGCTTCGTCGCACACGATGAGATCGAACTCGGGGATGCCAGCCTTTTGAGCCGCCGCGACCACTTCAATTGACTGGTACGTCGAGAAGATCACCGTTACCGTGTCGGGGTTTTCCACAGGAGCAGCGAACTTCTCGACAAGCTTCGCAGTGTTGGTAGTAGACGGGTAGGCGAGGTCGACAACAGCAGTGTCTTCCTCGTCCTTGCGCTTGCCCACGGAGACGTCGGAGCAGACAGCGAAGGAGCGAAGCGGCACGTTCGCCTCGATCGTCCACTCCTTGAGCGTCTGGCTCAGAAGGGCGATCGACGGCACGAGGAACAGGACCGTTCCGCCCTTGGGTACCTGCTGCTCGAGGATTTGGAGGCTCGTGTAGGTCTTGCCCGTACCGCATGCCATGATTAGCTTGCCTCGGTCGGCAGACTGGAAGCCCTGGATCACCTTCGCGATAGCGGTCTTCTGGTGGGTGTACGGCTCCTTGCGCTTCTTCTTGACCAGCACCCCAGGCCTGGCCAGCGAGAACTGGGACCAGTCGATGGACGACTCGTCAAGGTCCTGCACGCGGAGGCGTGACAAGGGTGGGTTCTGGTTCTCGACCGCGACTTCGGCGTTCTTGCCCCAGTTGTCCGACGTCGAGATAACGATGCGGCCGGTGAACTCGGGATCGCCCTCGTAGTACTTGCCAGACGCCGACAGAAACGAGTCGAGCATCGCCTTCGTGACCTGCGTGGTCTCGGCGTAAAACTTGCACTGGATCGCGGTGTACTCACCAGTCACCCTCGTGCGGGCAACCAAATCGATCCCGGTGTCCTTGCGCCCATCGCGACGGGGGTACTCCATCCACAGCCACACCTCGTCGTAGAGGTCGACGTACTGGGGTTCCGTCTGCAGGTAGGCCTGCATCAGGCGCTCGAAGCGATCGCCCTTGTCGTGCTCGTCGTACGCCTCCGATCGAAGCTCGGCAAGGATGTCGTGGATGCTCGTCGTTGAGAGCGCTTCGCCGGTGATGGTCACCTGCTGACTCTAGCCAAGATGCACGAAGGACAGTAGTTGCGGCAAGTCGCTTGGTAAACGACGCCACATCGTTGGCGGCACCAGCGGACAGTCGTGTGCCGGCTTCGATGGTCCGAATATGCCCTCCAAGGGATTCCCGGGGGGGGGGGGGGGGGGGGGCCAAAAAAAGGGGGGGCGGGGCGGCGCCCCCCCCCCCCCCGCCAAAATACGAGCGAGCGGGACGCAGGACTGACGCCTCGCGGAATTAGCTACGAATTTGTACCAAACCAGTGCTGCGGTGCCCCAGCTGCCCAACCTTCGATCGCAGCCGACTGGAAACCAGAGTAGTTCAGCAGCGCCAGCGCAGACTTGTAGAGGGCGATACATCCCAGTCGGACTTGAAAATCCAACACCTCAGGGTGAGCTGGGTACGACCAGAACGTAGCACCGTCTTCGGTCGCTGCCTTCGATTGCATCGCCAGGGATATCACGGAAGGGTGTGAGTAGTCAGACAAGATGTCATAGAGCGCCTTGCCATTAGTAAGATTCAGCGAAAAGAACAGCCCGGCTCCCTTGCCAAGCGGCATCATGGTCTCGCCGCCAGCGCGCCACTTTGCGATTTCGTCTGGGTCCGCCATCGGCGTGTACACGTCTTCAAAAATGTCCCGCACCCGGGCCAGGAGTCCGTCTCGGGCGCGCTTGAACTTCTTCGCCTGTGCGCCATTCCATTTACTGGCGGTCAACCGCTGTCGCTGAAGCCCGGCGAGCTGCTCCAGTAGCGCACGCGCAACCCGCTGCATAGCTGCGTCTTTATCGGCGAGGGGTTCGAGGAGCCAACTGACGCGTCCTGCGTGCTCAATCTCGGCACGCACGACTGGCCACATCCCGATCGTGATTAGAGGCTCGGCGCGGAGGAGGGTTCCCAGAGACTGGACAAGCAAGACGATTGCATCGACCATTCGGCCAGCCATTTGCGTGGGTGCATGCTCGAGGTTTCTTGGTGCCCCCTCGGGGAGCAGCACGGCCACTGCTGCAACGTCACGCGCCGACGGCGAGTTCGGTGCAGAGCCTACAGCTGAGGCACTGGCATCGTTCCGCCAAGCTGCGATGAGAGCGTCGCAAAGGTCTGCAAGTTCAGCTGCATCGAGCTCGGGATCTTTACTGCTTACCGCCGTCGGATCGGGGCGTTGTTGATTCACGCTCGTCATAGTACTTCCCTGAACGCGAAAGCGAAAGCGCGGATTTATCGCTGCTGGTGATTTGAAGTACAGCGCCCCGCCTTCCCGCTGATCAACTTTTTTACATTTCTACGAATGTCGATCTACTCGTTCAGTACCTCGATCCTCGACCGTGGCCGGCCGGGAGCGAGAACCCGAAGTCGATCCGCGCCCGAATCACTCCGATCGACCGCAGGAACTCCCACGGCGAATCACGGAGCAACCGAGCGGTGTTGGGCGAGACGTCGGCGACGACGGACAGACCAGCGGAGGCGGCAGCGGAGACGATCGCGGTCGCCGCGGCTCGTGCATCGGCTGGGTCGTCCTCCGGGATGTGCAACGAGGCGAACGCGAGCGTCGCACCCGCCTCCGCTGCGGCCGAGAACGTCGGGCCAGCCAGGGGAGCATGCGCCAGGTACGCGCTCGCGCCCAACAGCATCAGCGCGAAGCCCCAGCCCGAGCGGAACCAGCAGCGGAGCCGGCTGCAGAGGTTTCCGCGGCGCCGGCAGCAGGAGGCGCATCGGTCGCGTCAGCCGGCACGGCCGACGACACCAGGTCGAGCGGCACCCCGGGAGCGGACTGCGCCTCGAGGTCCGCCCGCACCGACTCCGACACCCCGAACAACAACGTCGCCACGAACCCCACAACGTATGCCACCACGAGCCCGGACCCGTACCCGAGCAACGCCCACCCGTACCCGGACGAGCCGTGCAGCAGCGGGATGAGCGACAGGTCCGAGGCCCCGATGGCGATCGCCCCGACTGAGTGCCCGAGCTGGTCGAACAGCCCGACGACACCGCCACCGAACGCCCCACCGATGCACGCGGTGATGAACGGCCGCCCCAGGGGCAGCGTCACGCCGTAGATCAGGGGCTCGCCGACACCGAGGAACCCGGCCGGCAGCGCACCCCGAATGGTCCGCACGAGCGAGGCGTTCGACCGGAACCGCACCCACAGCGCGATGCACGCACCGATCTGCCCGGCTCCACCCAGTGCCAGCACGGGCAGCAGCACGGTCCACCCGGTCTGGTCGATCAGGGTGGTGTGGATCGGGATGAGCCCCTGGTGCATCCCGGTCATGACGAGCGGGAGGAAGAGGCCTCCGAGCACGAAGCCGGCGAAGGCTCCACCGTTCGCGAGGAGCCAGGTCGCCGCGGTCCCGATCGCGACCGAGACGACACCGGCGACGGACATCAGGACACCGAGGGTGATCGACCCGGCGACGAGCACGGTCACGGTCGGCACGACGATGAGGGCGATAACGTCCGGAGTCACGCGCCGCATGAACCGCTCGACGTAGGCGGCGAGGATGCCGCCCGCCAGCGCAGCGAGCACGCCGCCTTGCCCGGGAGCCAGGGGCTCGCCGAACACGGTGACGTTCGCGACGCCGGCCGCGACGATGATGCCGCCGATGGCACCGCCGAGGATGGGCGTGCCGCCGAACTCCATCGCGACACGCTCTTCGACAGCACTGCCATCCCGACGAACACGGCGAGCAGCGACAGGAAGCCGGACGAGAGCACGCCGAGGAACGGCGTCACTCCGGGAACCCACCCCAGGTTCGTCAGGATGCCGTTGATCCCGGCGATCAGCCCGCAGGCGATCAGCGCGGGGATGAGCGGGATGAAGATCGCGGAGATCTTCCGGATCGCGCGCATGGTGCGGCCGTCGGAACGGGACCGCGCGGTCGCCTTGATGGACGCACCGCGAGCAGCGAGCTCCTCCGGCGACGCACCAGACCCACCAGCCGCAGCCGGCGGGGCGGTCGCGCGCAGGGCCTCCAGGCCGTCGGCCACGCGGTCGACCAGACCCGGGCCGAGCACGATCTGCAGGTTCGAGCCGGCCGCGATGGCGGCCATCACACCGTCGGTGGCCTTGAGGTCCTCGAGCGCGACGGACGAGTCGGACACGACCTCGACCCGCAGGCGGGTCATGCAGTTCTCGACGTCGACGATGTTCGCGGAACCGCCGACGGCGTCGAGGATCTGCTGGGCGAGTTGCTGTGCATCGGGCATTGCTGTGCTCCTCGGGGGAAAGGAAACGAACGGGGGAACGGGGTCTACAGCACGGCGCGCAACGAGCCGGCAGCAGCATCGAGGCGCTCGCGGGCATCGGCAGCGGAGGCGCCGGTCAGGATCACGGCGATGGCGGTCTTCACCTCGCCGTCCGAGGCATCGAGTGCCGCCTGGACCTCGGCAGAAGCAGCGCCGGTGACGTCCTGCACGAGCGAGAACGCCCGGGCGACGAGCTTCGCGTTCGTCGCCCGCACGTCGACCATGCGGTTGCCGTACGTCTTGTGGCTGCGCACCATCGCGAGCGTGGTGAGCATGTTCAGCACGAGCTTCTGCGCGGTGCCCGCCTTCAGGCGGGTCGAGCCGGCGATGAACTCGGGGCCGACGACGACGTCGATGGCGATGTCCGCCTCCCGCCCCGCGGCCGAGTCGGGGTTGCACGCGACGGAGACCGACAGGGCGGAGCGGCGACGGGCCTCCAGGATGGCTGCGATGACGTAGGGCGTCCTGCCGGACGCGCTGATCCCGACGACCACGTCGTCGGCCGTCAGGCCGAGCGCGTCGAGGTCGCGGACAGCGGCCGCTTCGTCGTACCGAGGGTGGGCGGGAACTCTCTGGCGTCGAGGACGCCGAGCCGGCCCGGCGTGCCGGCGCCGACGGAGACGAGTCGGCCGCCGCGCGCTACGGCTGCGGCGATCGAGTCAGCCGCCAGGGCGATGGCCAGCGGACTAGCGCCAGTGCTGAAAGTAGCTTGCGTGTTACGTGGTGGGCGGGTGGCTGCGGTTCAGTGGTTCCGGTTCCGGTTCCGGTTCCGGTTCCGGTTCCGGTTCGCACAACGGGAGTCAGGTCGCGCCGCGGAATCGTGCGGCTCAGACGCGCTTTGGTTGTGCGGGCGGCCGTCCTCGTCAGGCCCGCGAGACCGGGGAAGCCACGACGGTCGCCGCCCGCAGGTACCGCCGCGACCGACGAACCGCTCGCAGCAGGATCGGCGTCATGATCAGTGCGGTGATGAGTAGCGCTGCGCAGAGGAACCGGGGGAACGCCGAGCCGAAGACATCTTCGTCCGCGAGCCTCGGGAACTGGATGCCGGCGACGCCGACGTAGAGCAGCAGGAACTGGCCGAGGGCGAGCGGCTGGTAGGTGGAGAGCAGTCGTGCGTGCTCGCGTGCTCGAAGGGCGAGGTCGGACTCGGGTGGCTGGATCGGGCTGCCGGTCTTGATCGCTTGCGTCACCATGCGCTTGCCCGCAGGGGAGAGCCCCGCCGTTGTGGTCTGCATCGCGGTCGACATCCCGATCGTCGTTGCGAGGATCGAGAAGGTACCGGCCAGGCCACCGACGGACGCGCCGAAGCCGACGACGGTGAGGACTGCGACAGCGCCCGACTCGGTCGTGGCCAGCAGCCCGCCGATGACGGCGCCGACGACGGCTCCGATCAGTGCGAGCAGGGTCGTCCGTCGCCAGGCTCGCCGTGCTTTCAGTTCGAGTTCCCCCTTGCCCCCACCCTACGAGCGGATCGCCCGACCGTGACGACGGCCGCGACGATGACGATCGGTGCGACGAACAGCCAGTAGGTGAGCTCGGTGTTGGTTGTGACGACGCCGGCCCAGACGGCAGGGCGATCCGGCGTTCCGCGTCCGAACAGCCCTGCGACGAGCAGGTACAGGACGCCCGGCACGGATTGGTAGCGATCACCGAGCACCGCGCGGCTGGCCACTGCGAGCGCGCAGAACGCGATCGTGTTGCGGATGGTGGCGAGCGAGACAGCGGGGTCTGCGCCGAGGGCGAGGCTGACGGTACTGATCGCGCACACCAGTCCGATCACCACCAGGACGGTGCTCAGCTCGAGCAGGTCGGTCCGTCGGGTCGGAGCGGGGAACGGTGCGCGACTGATTGATGCACCCGCCGCGATCGCGAGCACCAGCGGAGCGACCGCAGCGACGGGGATCATCGCGAAGGGTGCGCCACCGCCGAACGAGGGGAAGAGCATGCCGATCGGGCCGAGCGCGATCGAGAGCACCGTCAGGGCCGTCGTGAGTCCGAGCAGCGGCAGGGTGCGGTGGACACGCAGCCACCAGATCACGAGGACGGCACCGCGATGTGGCCGATCGAGCAATCCGTCAGCCGGTCGATCGTCGCGGTGACCCACGCGGCCTGAGCGGGGACCGGAGCACGACGGAGGTCTCGCAGAACGTCGGGGTCGTCCAGCTCGAGGGCGGGTTCCACCTGGTCGGCGTTCACGATGCCCTCGGCGGCGACGTCGATGAGCCATCGGTCGGCGACAGCGGCATCGTTGAGGCGTTCGGCGTCGTCCTCCTCGGCGCCGCAGTACGCCACCTCGGCGTCGCCGAGCAAGGAGGTCGTGATGCTGTGGAGCACGTCCGCATCGGTCATCCGGACCTGGACGATCATGTTCAGGACGTCGGGCGTCGACGGCGCGTTGCTCGCCCGGATGGTCGACGGCACCTTCATGCCCGAGCGGCCGAGGTTCTCCGCGGCCTTCCGGATCACCGACTGCGAGTCGTCGGTGGCGCGTTGCTCCGGGAAGAGGCAGATCGTGGGCGCCGCGCCGCTGCAGATCGCTTGCGCTTGCGGGCGGTCGACGATCGGTGCCGCGCCGAGGCCGGAACCGGCGGTCAGTGCGATGAGGGTGATCACGACGAACGAGCTGGCGCCGATCTGGAGTCCGAACCGGCGCGCACGGTCACCACTCGAGCGTCGAGCGACCGCGATGACGAGCAGACTGCACCCGGCGAGCAGACTGAACGCCGTCACGATGACCGGTGCCCGGATGTCGAGCGCGGTCTCGACCGAGCAGCAGTCCGCCATCACGAGACCGGCGAGGTACCGGAGCGGGAAGTAGTCCACGGACCAGGTGAAGCCGAGCCAGCTGTACGAAACGAGCAGGCTCAGCGGGATGGACACCACCGGCGGGAGCCACCGCCCCAGTGCGAATCCGATGCAGCTGTGGAAGAACAGGATCCCCGCGAATGCCAGACCGACGAGGGGCGACGGGCCACCGGGAGCGCCCCAGGTGTCCCGACTCATGAGTGCGACCGCGACGAGCTGGAGCAACAGACCGGCGGCCAGCGGTGTCCACAGGTGATCGGTGACGACCGCTGCACTGGATCGGCTGCTGGACTCGATGACGGGCGTCCCAGCTCGGAAGCGCTTCCCTTCCCAGGCGCCCGCCGTGGCCGCGACGCCGCACGAGAACACCAGGTAGATCGCGGAGCCAGCCATCGCAGCGGGCCAGTAGCCGACGACGGTCGTCTCATCTGCGAACTGCATGCTGTACGCGACGACGCCGATCAGCCCAGGAATGAGGAGCCACACTGCCGCTCGGCTGCGCCACGGGATGATCGGGCGCATCAGTCGTCCTCGCTCGTGAACCGCGCGTACGAAGCGGTGATCGCCTCGGCGGACGAGAGGTCTGCGAACGGCTCGGTGAACGACGCGACCGAACCAGCGAACGGCACCCGGCCGTCGAAGAGGACGGTCACGTTGTCGTAGGTCGCGGCGACATCCTCGGTCTGGTGCGTCGAGACGACGACGGACACTTCCGTCGGCAGGTTCTGGATCACCCGCGCGAACCGCGTGCGCTGTGCCGGATCGAGTCCGGCCGTCGGCTCGTCGAGCAGGATCCACTGTGCGCCGGACACCAGCGCGCCGGCAACGCCGAGCCGCCGGATCTGGCCGCCCGACAACGAGGACGCTCGTGCGTCGGCTCGGGTGGCGAGATCGACGGCGGTCAGGGCGGCCATCGAGCGATCCCAGGCGTCGGCGCGCGACAGGCCCTTCAACCAGCCGCAGTAGGCGACGTGCTCTCGAGCGGTCAGGCCCGGGAAGGCGCCGCTCCGCTGCGGAAGCCATGCGACCCCGCGGCGGTACCGTCGGCGATTTCGGCGCGTCCCCGGTTCCCCCAGTCCCTCGATGTTGATCGTCCCGGTGCGGGGACGGAGCGTATCGGCGACGAGTCCGAGCAGGGTCGACTTCCCAGCGCCGTTCGGCCCGAGCAGGACGCTCGCTCCGGTCGGGAACACCGTCGACAACCCGGAGAGCACCGTGTGGTCCCGCCGGTATCCGAAAGTGAGTTCGTTGATCTGTATGCCCACTGTGCCCCCTTGAAACCTTGTACTGGTGTTTCACCGTACAGTAGCGTGCACTCGGCTCGGACAGCCCGGGCCGTCACCTCAAGAGGGAAGTGCAATGGTCAATCTCAGTCGTCGTCTCGCGGCAGCCGTCGCAGGGGGAGTAGTGGCCGCCACGATGTTCGCGGCGTCTCCGGCGTTCGCCGAGGGTTCCTGGTCGTCGAAGCTGACCGGTGTCGCGATCGGCAAGAACTCGAGGAGCTGGCAGGACTCGCACAAGGACAAGGTGCGGACTGCCACGACGTTCGCGAGCTGCCGGATCTCGGGGAACGCGAGCGGATTCCGATCCGCCACCGTCCGGCTCTACGACGAGCGCGGCCTGTTGCCGGACAAGAGCATGGGGTCGAAGGCGAACAAGTGCAATCGGAGCGACTGGGGTGTGATGACCCGTCCTGACCGGTACCACTGGACGATCACGGCGCTCAACGGCTCCTCGTACGAGCCCGCTCTGCGGCTGTCGGTGTCGCGGGTGCGGCAGGCTTACTGAGTCAGCGCTGGCGGGCGGCTGCTTCGGTGGCCGCCTGCACGTAGCGTCGTGCTGCCCGGGTCTGACGCAGGATGACGGGGGACATGGCCGCAGCCACGACGAGGAGGGCCACGCAGATGATGCGACTGAAGCCAGCCATGAACGAGTTGTCGTCGAACAGGTTCGGGATCTGCGGGCCCGCGATCCCCGCGGAGAGCAGCAGGAACTGGCCGAGTGCGACCGGTTGGTAGGCAGCGCGGAGACGGGCGAGGTCGAATGCCCGTCGTGCGAGGTCGGAGTCAGCCGGTTCGATCGGGGTCCCGCTCGCGATCGCCCGAGCGAGCGTCTTCCGGCCGAAGCGCGAGAGGCCATCGATCGGCGCTTGCATGTCGGAAGATCGGCGGAGCGTCGTGGCGATCATCGACAAGGTGCCGAGAATGCCACCCACTCCCGCAGCGATGCCGACGATCGCGAGGGTGGTCTCGAGCGCACTGTCCTGCCGGGCGAAGAGCGATCCGCCGACCGCACCGAGGACCACACCGATCGCGACGATGACGGCGGTTCTGCGCCAGGCTCGGCGAGCAACGGCTTCGGGGGTGAGCGGCGCTCCGGTCACGGACGTCATGCGACGGAGGCCGGCGCAGGAGCGCGGCGCTCGTTCTCGGCCGTGGCAGCTTCGGCGTAGCGCCGAGCTCGGCGATATCGGGTGACCAGCAACGGCACGAGGAACGCGACTTCGATGACGAAGAGCGCGAGGATGACCCGGCTGAAGACCACACCGTTGCCGTCGCTGACGACACGAGCGAAGTGCGGAGCCGCGACCGCAGTGAGGAGCAGGAATCCCTGCCCCAGGAAGATCCCGTTGAACACGGCGGTCCCGCGGGCGAGGGTGAGCGCACGGTGCTGCAGTTCCGGGCCGGCGTCCTCCGTGAGCGGAACGCCCGATCGGATGGCCCTGCGGATCACCTTGCGACGGTCTCTCGTCAGGCCCTCGGTCGCCTGCGTGATGATCGACGATGCGCGTGCGCTTGTGGGGAGCAGGGAGAGCATCCCGGCCATGCCGGCCAGCATCGCGACGCACGTGAAGATCGCCAGGGCGACGGTCCAGCCGTCCTCGCCTCGCGAGGTTGCCCAACCTGCCACTGCACCCGCGACCGCGGCGATCGACACGACCAGGGCAGTGCGACGCCGCGCGCGCCGGATGATCCGTTCGTCTTCCTCCACCCGCTCACCCTACGAGGAGGCGCGTGACCGCGTTCTCGAGGCGAGCTGACGGTTCCGGTTGACGACCCCGGGGGATTCTGAACCAGAACCGTCACCCCCGCCGGTACCGCGTCGCAGGCTTCCCCGGCCCGTCCGTCCGTTTCGTGTCCGTCGCGATGAGCTTCGGCAGCATGGCACGCCGGAACGAGTCCGGCAGCAGGCGCTCGCCGAGGACCGCCTCGTGCAGCTGCCGCAACTCCGACATCGTGAACGGCTCGTCGAGCAGCCCGTGCGGATCCGGGGCGGCGCCGTAGGCGGAGCGCAGCCGAGCGACCGCGAACCCGAGGATGTCGTCGTGCCCGTGCACCATCCTGCGCGCCTCGACCACCGGCGCGAGCCGTACCCGGGGCTCGTCCAGGTCCAGGGCATGAGCCGGCACGACGTCGAGGTGCGCCACCGACAGCACCCACCCACGGTCGTCCCGCGCCGGATCGTCGAACACGTGGAGCTGCTGCGGTGCGAGCCCGCTCACCCCTGCCTTCTGGCGGAGTGACCGCAGCACCGCATCCGCGAGCCGCTCACCCTCGTGCACGAACGTCCCCGGCAGCCGCCAGTCGCCCTCGGTGGCATCGCGCACCTGCACGACGGACAGCGGTCCGCCTGGGGGGACAGTCAAGACGGCGGTGTCCACGGCGACGGAGGGCCGCGGGTAGTCCGTCAGGCGTCGGCCGCTCGCGTCACGGTACTCGTCGGTCATGCCCGCGAGTTTACGCACACTTGCGCAAACGTGGCGAGTGGTGCAGGATCGCTTTTACGCAATCCCGCGTAAACCCGATCCGGAGGTCCACATGACCAACCCGCAGATCCACGACCGAGCCGTCGGTGCCGTCCTGGGCTCCGCCGCCGGCGATGCCCTCGGCGCCGGGTACGAGTTCCGTCCGGCAGTGCCCGAGCCGACCCCGATCACGATGACCGGCGGCGGCTCCTTCGGCTGGGCGCCGGGGGAGTGGACCGACGACACGAGCATGGCCGTGATCGCGCTGACGAAGACCCACGCCGACCACGTCATGCTCCTCGGGTCCGCCGGGGTCACGGACGTTGCGCCGAACGCCGACGCGCTGCAGGTGCCGAAGGGTGAGGTGTTCGCAAGCCAAGGAGCGAAAGACGGGTGGGCGATCACCGGGCAGAACCTGTCGGGCCGCCAGGACCCGACGGACCCGTCCTGGGGCGCCCATGACTTCAGCGCCGAGACGCAAGGGTCCGGTGCTGACACGCTGAACGGCATCACCCATCACGGCCCGTACGACGGTCGCGAGGGCAATGATCAAGGTCGCTACTCGTACTTCGACAATGCGACGACCGCGCAGTACAACACTGCGAAGGCAACGATGGGTCTTGGCGATCAGATCCCTGAAGCTGGTGCTCCCTTCGATCGGATGCGGCAGCAGACGAAGGACAATTGGTTCATGTACGAGTGGCAGACAGGACTGACCGGTGATCCGACTCAATGACCGACGGGCCGTCGTGGGTGCGTTGTGCGCACTCGTTGCGACTCTCATCACCGGCTGCTCTGACACCGGACCCCACACCCCAGCGAGCAAGGATTCATCCATGACGTTGCAGGAGTCACATCAGAATGTGCTCGACATCTTCGCCGCGATTACGTCGGTTGTCGGAGAGGATGGATGGGCCGAGGGGACCGAGTCGGAATGGAACGGCTGCTCCTCGCAGGGTGGAGCGGGGGCGCAGTTCATGCTCACCGCGATCCGGAATCAACCTCTCTCCGGTACGCCGGATGATGTGACGAAGCGTGTTGCAGCCGCGCTCAAGTCGAGGCTGGGCATGGAAGGTATCCGCGTACAGCACGACGAGACGTTGTCGCCTCCCCGGACGGTCATCGGTTACCCGAACGGCTACAACGGCGGGACCGCTGCCGACGGGTACGGATTGCAGTTCCAGACCGATCCCGGCTTCGTTGGAGTCATCATCTACGGGCACTGCGTGCCCGGAAACCCACCCAAGCTCGGGACACCGCTGAATCCGCGCCCTTCCGAATCGTCGAAGCCGTCAGGCAGTTGAGACCCTCCCGCGGTCGAGGGATGGTCCGGTGATCGCCCGCGCTCCGTCTCTCGGCGCTGGCCAAGTGTGGGAGGCGGGACGGACGGCGTGCTGCTGTTCGAGGACGTGGCAGACAGGGACGCAGTTTGACCCCGCGGTGTAGACGCTTGACCGTGATGTGCGCACTGGGCGCCTCCGCCGTTCTCCTCTTGACCCGTAAGGAGTCGTCGTCGCTCATGAGGTTCGGGATCTGCGGTCCCGCGATCCCGGCGTAGAGCAGCAGGAACTGGGCGAGCGAGAGGGGCATCGACAGCGCCGCACTCCGAGCCCAGTCGAAAGCACGATGCGCCATCTCGGAGTCGCGCGGTTCGATCGGCCTCCCGGCGAACACGGCGCGGCGGACGCTCCGTCGGCCCGTTCGGTCGAGCTCGCGGACCGGCCACTGCATCGTCTGAGCCAGCTTGATCGTCGACGGGAGGATCGAACCGGTCCCGCTCAACCCGCCGAGCGCCAAGGCATACCCGAGGACGGTCAGGAACCGGCTCAGCGCATCGTCGCCGCTCGGCAGCAACAGCCCGACGACCGCCTCCGCGACGACCCCGCCGATGGCGATCCAGGTCGTCCGCCGCCGAGCGCGACGGGCGATGCCCTCGTAGTCCCCCATGCACTCCAACCCACGAGGACCGCCCGCTTCGCGTGCGTCGCGGAGGTGAGGCGCGCCTCCAAACCGGACCGCCCTGCCAGCGCGGCCTGGGCCGCGGGGGTGAGTCGCGCCTCCCGGCCGTCAGGCGACGCCGCGTCGCGGACGGAAGATGCCCGCGCGGACCAGCCACACGTAGAGCAGGCAGCCGATGCAGACGTCGAAGACGGCGTTGAGGAACGCGGCGACCAGGGCGACCGCGGCACCGATCGGGGCGGCGTACGGCACGCCGAGCAGTGCGAGGAGCAGGGCGACCGCGGTGACGAACAGGCCGACCTGCTGGGCGAAGGTCGGGGGTTCCGGGGCCTCGAGTTCGGCGGGCGGGGCCAGGCGCGGGCGGACGACCCGTCGGAAGAGTGCGCCGTAGGGGTGACGGCGGATGCCGGCGATGCCTCCGACGGCGAACAGCGCGACGATGACCGCGAGCAGCACGATGCCGGCGACCCACGTCTCGGGGATCAGCGTGAGGACGATCGTCGCGGCGAGCAGCACCGTGGTGATGGCGGCGCCGAAGCGTGGGGAGCGCGGGTCGATGCCGCGTGTGGGGTCGTTCGTGGTGGTCATCGGGGCTCCTGGGTGCCGGTCGTGTCTGCGGTGCCCGTACTGCCTGCGCTGGCGGTGCTCAGGACGGTGTCGAGGGCTGCGGCGAGCTCGGGTGGGTGCGGTGGGCCTCCGAAGCGGGTGCGAACGGTCCGGTTGGCGTCGAGGAGCAGAACCGTTGGCGTCTGCAGAACATCGAAGCGGCGAGCGAGTTCGGGGTGCTCGGCGAGGTCGATCTCGATGCGTCGGACGCCCTCGTGGTGGTCTGCGACGGCGTCGAGCAACCGGCGCGTGGCCGGGCAACGAGCACACGTCGGCGTGGAGAACTGGACGAGGGTGGCGCGGCTGCCGAACGCATCGGCGGAGGCGAGGCCGTCGACGGTGCTGGCGGTGCCGTCGGGCGCGGTCGGGCTGGGCTTCGCGCGGCCGGTCCTGGAGCGCAGGAGCAGCCCGAGGACGGTGGCGAGGGCGAGAACCCCCGCCAGCACGGCGACGGCCACGATGACGGTCATGGTGCGACCGTACGTCGTGGTGCTGTCCGCACGGAAGCACGTGTCCGTTCGTGACGGTGCCGGGCGGTCTGGCGGTTTGGCGGTTTGGCGCGGCCGTCGCGTCGTTCAGCTGTCAGACGAGCCGCCCGCCGGGGTGGGGACACCTGCGGCGTGAACAGCGCACCTTTCCAGCGTCGGCGGCGGACGGCTCACCTGCCTACGATCGAGGCTGTGACTATCGACGTGACACCTGGGCGGTACCGGCACTTCAAGGGGAACGACTACGAGGTGGTCCTGGTCGCCCGTGACGTGGAGACCGAGGAGCCGGTGGTCGTCTACCAGGCGCTGTACGGCGAACGCGGGCACTGGGTCCGACCGCTCGCCGACTTCACCGCGCACGTCACCCGCAACGGGTACGACGGCCCACGGTTCGTGCCGGTCGCCGGCTGACCGCCCGAGCGAGCGGTGTCGGCGCTCGCCCCTAGGCTTTCAGCGCACCAGAGGACGAGGGGGAGCGCATGCAGATCGGCGTCGACGGGCACGTGCTGCTCAGCCCGAGTGACCTGAGCACGTGGTCGGCCTGCGAGTGGGCGTTCCTGCGCCGCCTCGACGCCAAGCTCGGTCGCGGGGAAGCCCTGCCGGACGTGCACGACGACATGCTCGAGCGCACCGCACGGCTGGGGGACCAGCACGAGCTCGACTACCTCGAGATCCTCAAGCAGACCCGTGCCGTCGTCGAGTTCGACCGCCCCGCACCGCCGGACTACGCACGTGCCGCAGCCGAAGCGCGACAGGCGTTCGCCGACGGTGCCGACGTGCTGTACCAGCCGACGTTCCACGCGGCGCCCACGACGGACAGCCCGGGCTTCATCGGCTTCGCGGACTTCATCATCCGCAACAACCAGGGCGAGTACGAGGTCTACGACACCAAGCTCGCCCGCCACGCCAAGATCAGCGCCCTGTTGCAGCTCGCCGCGTACGCCGAGCAGATGCAAGCGCACGGCATCCCGACCGGACAGCAGGTGCACCTGGTGCTCGGCGACCGGACGACCACGACGCACGACCTCGCCGACATCGCGCCGGTGTACCGCACGCAGCGCGCCGAGCTGCAGCGGGTCATCGCCGAGCGCATCGCTGCCGACGCCGAACTGCAGTGGGGTGATCCGCGCTACTCGTCGTGCGGCCGGTGCGCCGTCTGTTCGACCCAGGTGGCCGAGCACCGCGACCTCGTGCTCGTCGCGGGCATGCGCCTCGATCAGCGGGCGAAGCTCATCAAGCACGAGGTGCGGACGATCGACGACCTGGCGGTCCGCACCCGGGCAGTACCGGGCTTGTCCCGCGCGACGCAGGATCGGCTGGTACGTCAGGCGAGCCTCCAGATCGAGACGGAGACCGCCCAACGGAACGGTGCCGACCGGCCGGACCAGCCTGTGACGCCGCGCTTCGACGTCCTCGACGCCCGTGCGCTCGACGCGATCCCGGCACCCGACCCGGGTGACGTGTTCTTCGACTTCGAGGGCGACCCGCTGCACACCGAGGACGGCGTGCACTGGGGCCTCGACTACCTGTTCGGCCTGGTCGACGACCGCGCCGAGTTCACGGCGTTCTGGGCGCACACCATCCGCGACGAGCGGGTTGCGCTGGAGCAGTTCCTCGCCTTCATCGAGGCCCGGCGGCAGCAGTACCCGGGCATGCACGTCTACCACTACGCGGCGTACGAGCGGACGCACCTGCTGTCGCTCGCCGCCCGGCATGGCGTGGGTGAGGATGCCGTCGACGACCTGCTGCGCGCCGGCGTCCTGGTCGACCTGTACCCGATCGTCCGCAAGGCCCTGGTCGTCGGCAGCCACAGCTACTCGATCAAGAAGCTCGAGCCGCTGTACATGGGCTCGGACCTGCGCGAGAGCGACGTCACGAACGCCGCCGACAGCATCACCGCCTACGTCGAAGCGATCGAGGAACTCCGGAACGGCGACGCCGTCGAAGGGCAGCGGATGCTCGACCAGGTCGCCGACTACAACGCCTACGACTGCCGCTCGACCCTGCGCCTGCGCGACTGGCTCCGCTCGCTGCGCACCGACGACCCGGACGCGGCCGACCCGGCACTCGAGCTCGAGGTCCCGCCGATCCCCGTCGAGCGCGAACCCAATCCGGTGTACGTCGCCCTGGCCGCGCAGCTCGAGGACGTCGACGCCCTCGACCGCACCCCTGACCAGACCGCGTTGGCGCTCGCCGCAGCCGCGATCGACTACCACCGCCGCGAGGCGAAGACCTTCTGGCAGGACCACTTCGACCGCCTGCGGAACCCGGTCGACGACTGGGCCGACACGCGTGACGTCCTGGTCGTGGAGCGGGCGTCCGTCGAGCGTGACTGGGACACGCTGCCGCGTGCCCGCTCACAGTCGCGGGAACTCCGGTTGTCGGGGACGCTCGCGCCCGGTTCGCGGCTCCGGCCTGGAGGCACGCCCCACCTGGTCTACGACGACCCCCTTCCGCCATCGGTCGCCTCTCCGGGCCCCGGGTCGAAGGGCGCGTCGTCGCGCGCCGTGATCGTGGACGTGTGGGACAACGGCGATGCCGTCGAGGTCCTCGTGAAAGAGGGCCTGCCCGTCGGTGGCGAGCCGCACCACGAGTTCCCGGTGGCCCTCGCCCCGTCGGCGCCGCCGCGCGCGAAGCCCCAGCCCGAGGCGATCGCGTGGTGGGGGCAGGCCGTGCTCGACGAGCTGCCGGCGATGCTGCCCGACCCTGCGCTCGACCTGCTGCGCCGGGTTCCCCCGCGCGGAGCGATCGTCCCGGTGCAGGGTGACGACACGGTGTCGGCCGTGGTGTCGACCCTGCTCGGCCTCGACCGCTCGTACCTGGCGATCCAGGGGCCTCCCGGCACAGGCAAGACCTACGTCGGGTCGAACGTCGTCGCACGGCTCGTCCGCGAGTACGGCTGGCGGGTCGGCGTCGTCGGGCAGTCCCACGCGACGTCGGAGAACTTCCTGTCGTCCGTGGTGAACGCCGGCGTCCCCGCGGACCGGGTCGTGAAGGTGCCGAAGTCCGGCGCGACCGAGGACGACCTCGACGCCGCCGCGTGGACGCCCGTCAAGAACGGTGCCGCGGTCGCCGCGTTCCTGTCGTCGTGCGAGGCCTCGGGCACCGGCGGTGTCGTCGGTGGCACGGCGTGGACGTTCGCGAACGAGTCGACGATCGAGCGTCGTTCCCTCGACCTGCTCGTGGTCGACGAGGCCGGACAGTTCTCCCTCGCGCCGACCATCGCCTCGTCGGTCGCGGCGACCCGGCTCCTGCTGCTCGGGGACCCCCAGCAGCTCCCGCAGGTGTCGCAGGGTTCGCACCCCGAGCCCGTCGACGAGTCCGCGCTCGGCTGGCTCGCCGACGGCCAGCACGTCCTGCCGCCGGAGTTCGGCTACTTCCTGGCCCGCACCCGCCGCATGGAGCCCGCGCTGACCGAGTCCGTCTCGGCCCTGTCCTACGACGGGCAGCTGGCCTCGATGGTCTCCGGTCGTCACCTCGACGGTGTCGACGCCGGTGTGCACCCCGTGCCGGTCGTCCACGCGGGCAACACGACGTCGTCGGCCGAGGAGGCCGCCCGCGTCGTCGCACTCGTCGGTGACGTCGTCGGTCGCACCTGGACGGACGGTTCCGACACGCGTGCCCTGACCGACGAGGACGTCATCGTGGTGGCGCCGTACAACGCGCAGGGAGCCCTGATCCGGCAGGAGCTGGACCGCGCGGGCTTCACCGGGACCCAGGTCGGGACGGTCGACCTGTTCCAGGGCCGCGAGGCCGTCGTGTCGATCGTGTCCCTGGCGGCGTCGAGTGCGGCGGACATCCCGCGCGGGCTCGACTTCCTGCTCATGCCCAACCGGTTGAACGTGGCGATCTCGCGGGCGAAGTGGGCGGCGTACCTCGTGCACTCGCCGGCGCTCACCACGGGCCTGCCCCCGTCGATCGCCGGTCTGTCCCTGTTGTCCCGCTTCATCGAGCTCGTCGAACGGGGCCGCTGATCGAGGCGACGGGGCGGATCCTCTAGGCTGCAGAAGGCCGAGGGGGCCAGGGGAGCGGGGGACGATGTCTGCAGGAGCGCAAGGACCACAGCCGACAGCAGCACCAGTGCCGGGCTCGGTCGTGGCGCCGAAGGCGAACACGGCGTCGACGGTCGACCTGGTCGTCACCATCGCCCTGTTCGTGGTCATCGCGATGCTCAGCGGCTTCGCGGTGCTGTTCGGTTGGGTCCTCGGGACGGTGTCGCAGTACGGGTGTGACTGGGAGTCCTCGACGCGCGTCTGCAACCGGTCGATGGGCATGCAGACCGCAGTGGTCGAGGCGATCGTCCTCGTCGTCGTGTGCACTGCAGGCGGAGTGCTCGCGGCGAAGGTCCGTCGGAAGCGGCCGCTCGGGTGGCTCGTCGCGCTCGGGACGGCTGCGGCGGTGGCGATCGCCCTCGCGCTGACGCTTGCGGTGGTCGGGGCGGCGTCGGGTTCCTGACGCCCGCTTGACGGTTTCGGTTCATGAACCCCGCGGATCGCGAACCAGAACCGTCAGACAGCGGAAAACGCTCCGCACTCGCCTGCCGCGGACGGTGGGAGCGCGCGGGTCAGTCGTCGCTCGTCGGGACACCGCTCTGCATCTGGACCCGCATCTGGGCGAGGACGTCGGCGTGCAGGAAGTTCGCCGCCTCGGCACTCGTCGGGTCGACCACGATGCCGAACTCCTCGGGCAGCGCCGACACGAGTTCGGACATCGGCACCGGGCGACCCTCGGCCTCGGGCAGGCCGGCGGCGAGTTCGGCCGGGTCCGTGAAGACGGGCACGAACGGCTTGTCGCGGATCATGACGTGGGCGACGCTGCCGGCTTCCGGACTGCCCGCCGGCTTCCAGGGCACCCACGCCGCGCTGCGCAGGAAGCCCGCCGGAGAGGCAGCCATCCTCCGTCGCAGTTCGGCGGCAGCGGTCGGCGGGGTCTTGTCGACGCCTCGGCCGAAGGCTGATCCGTTCGTCTCGTCGTTGCTCACGCCGACCATGCTGTCACGCCCGCAGGACACGGCGGGGCCGAGCCGCGCCTCCAGGTCGACGCCCAGCGCACGCGGACGTGCGCCGGGTGTCGGAGGTGACGGACTCAGTACGCGGCCGACTGCCCGCCGTCGATCGGGACGACCGTCGCGTTGACGTAGGACGCGTCGTCGGAGAGCAGGAACGCGACCACGGCGGCGATCTCGGGGGCCTCGCCGTAGCGCTTCGTCGGGTTGACCTGGATGAACTCCTCGGCCGCCTTGCGGGGGTTCTCCGCGTCGAGCTGCTTCATCGAGTTCTCGACCATGGGCGTCCAGATGGCTCCGGGGGCGATGGCGTTGATGCGGATGCCGTAGCGGCCGTACTCGACGGCCGAGTTGCGGGTGAGTCCGACGACGCCGTGCTTGGCGGCGGCGTACCCGGACTGGTTGCCGATGCCGCGGATGCCGCCGACGCTCGCGGTGTTCACGACCATGCCGGAGCCCTGCTCGCGCATGACCTTGAGGACCTTCTCGAGCCCGAGGAACACGCCACGCAGGTTGATCGACACGACCTTGTCGAACTCGGCGGCGGTGAAGGACTCGGTCGGGTTCTGCTTGCCCTCGATGCCGGCGTTGTTGAAGAAGCCGTCGATGCGGCCGAAGCGCTCGGTCGTGGCGGTGACGTAGGCGTCGACCTGGGCTTCATCGGAGACGTCGGCGACGGTCGTCAGGACCTGCGCGTCCGGGGTGGAGTCGAGGACGGCGGTCTTCGTCGCCTCGAGACCCTGCTCGGAGACGTCGACCAGGGAGAGCGCAGCGCCCTCGGCGGCCAGGCGGACGGCGGTCGCACGGCCGAGGCCGGAGCCGCCGCCGGTGATGAGGACGACGCGGTCGGTGAAGCGGGTGGTGCTGGTGGTGGTTTCGGGCATGGGGGAGGCCTCCTGAGGTCTTCGACGGTGAAGGGCTCGGGGTCCGCGGTGGAGCAGCGAGTCCGATCAATGCATCCGCATCGATAAAACTAGACTACACCTGTCGCGCAACGGCCTCGTCAGTGGGTGCCCAGCGGGTGCCCGCGGCCGACCTCAGCTCGTGATGATCGTGGTTGCCGTCGCGGTGGTCGCCGCCATGATGACGATCATCGCCGCGGCTCGGATCTGCTCGAGCACGGCCTGCACCGCGGGGCTCGCCCAGGTGCCCGAGGTGATCTCCTCGACCAGACCCTTGTCGACCGCGCCGAACTGCTTGCGGAGCGTGTTCGTCGCGTCGAGCAGCCCGATGACCGCGGCGGAGAACGGTGTCGGGCCCGCCCGCCGAGCCAGCACGTCCGCGATGCCCGATCGCAGCAGTGCCTCCGGGGCTCCGTCGCGCTCCGGGTGCTTCGTGGTGGGGAAGAGGCCGAGCACCTTGCCCTGCTCGACGCTGATGATGCCCCTGGCGACGAGGCCGGCGAACACGTCGTCGCGCAGCCGCTGCTTGCCGAGCCGGCTCACCCACCACTTCGCCTTGCGCGGCGCACCCGATGCCGCGATCGACCCGACGACGCCGTCGAGCACCGGGTCGCCCGTGGCGGCGCCGTTCACGACGGTGACCAGGCCGTCCTGCAGCGAGACGACACCGCGGAGTGCGAGGTCCGCGAGGACCGCGCCCGCGAGACCGGTGTCCAGCGTCTGCCCGTCGAGGGACTTGCGGCCGCCGGGCTCGACCTGGAGGAGCGCGAACGCCTGCGGCACTGTGAGTTGCTCAGCCATGTCCGCAGCCTGCCACGCGGGGCGGAGGTGCGCCGGGCCTCCAGGCTGACACTCAGCGGCGCCGGGCCGCCCGGCGTCAGCAGGCGCCGAGCACGCGTTCCATCGCGTCCCGCTCTGCCGGGGCCACCCAAAGGTGGTACTTCGTCTTCACCGTGACCTGGTGCTCGATGTAGGTGCAGCGGAACGCCTTGTTCGCGGGCAGCCAGGTCGCCGCGTCGCCGGAGCCCTTCTGCGAGTTGGACCGGCCGTCGACGGCGAACAGGTTCACCGGGTCGTTCGCCAGCGCCTGCCGCTCGGTCTCGGTGAGGCGCTGGGCTCCGGTGCGCCAGGCGTTCTCGAGCGCGACGACGTGGTCGATCTGCACGAGCGTCGAGGTCGTGTTGCCGCGGACGAAGTCCACCCGCGCACCGGTGTACGGCGAGACGAGGGTGCCGGTGAGGACCTTGCAGCGGCCCTCGCGGGTGATGCCGGCCAGGTCGCGGGCGAGGACGTCGTTCCGCGTGTCGCACCCGTTGTGGTCGACGTCGAGCCAGGCGCTGCCGAAGTCGCCGGTGCGGTCGTAGCCGGTGGCCTCCGCCTTGCCCTTGACGGGCAGGTCGGCGAGCTGGGTGCGTGCGCGGACCGCGTCGGCGTCGGTTCCGCGGCTGACGGTCGGACTGGAGGTCGGGCTCGCCCCCGACGACGCGTCCTGCGGTCCGATCGTGGTCGTCTCCACGGCTGTGGGGCCGCCCGCAGCGGTCGTGCCGGCCGCGTCGGTCGTGCCGGCCGCGTCGGCGTCCGGGCCGAGGGCCCCGGTGGCGTCGAGGGCGTACCCGCCGACGGCGAGGGCCAGGACGACGAGGACGGAGGTCAGGGTGATGCGGCTGCGGCGTCGGCGGGACGTCATGCGGTGGGACTCCAGGTGGTGCGGGGCGGAACGTGGTGCGGTGGTGCGGTGGTGCGGGTCTGGCGGGACAGGGACGATCATCTCGTGCGTGACCGACATACCGGGGCGGCGCGCGCGGCACGGTGCGGGGTTGGTCGGTGTGTGCGGTCGGGGTTGTTCGGTGCGGGGTTGTGGCGTGGCACGGGGTGGGCAATGTCGCACGGGTTGGCGGATCTCGCACGGTGCGGATCTGGCGCGGGGGCGGGGCGGCGTGGTGGGCACGGTGCGGGGTTGGTCGGTGTGTGCGGTCGGTGTTGTTCGGTGCGGAGTTGTGGGGTGGCACGGGGCGGGCAATGTCGCACCGGTTGGCGGATCTCGCACGGTGCGGATCTGGCGCGGCGGCGGGGCAGCGTGGTGGGCACGGTGCGGGGTTGGTCGGTGTGTGCGGTCGGTGTTGTTCGGTGCGGAGTTGTGGGGTGGCACGGGGCGGGCAATCTCGCACGGGTTGGCGGATCTCGCACGGTGCGGATCTGGCACGGCAGCGGGGCAGCGGGGCAGCGCGGCGGCGGGCAGCGCGGCGGCGGGCGAACAGCGGGGGAGCCGGCAGGCGGCGGGTCAGGTCAGCAGGGAACGGATGTCGTCGGCGGTCAGGTCGTCGGCGAACAGCGCGTCGTCGTCGATCATCGTGGCGAACAGCTCGGCCTTGCGGGCGGCGAGGGCGAGGACCTTCTCCTCGATGGTGTCCTCGGCGATGAACCGCTGGACGCTCACCGACCGGGTCTGGCCGATGCGGTGCGTCCGGTCGACGGCCTGGGACTCGGCGGCGGGGTTCCACCACGGGTCGAGCACGAACACGGTGTCCGCCTCGGTCAGGGTGAGTCCGAAGCCGCCGGCCTTCAACGAGATGAGGAACGCCGGGGCTGTGCCCTGCCGGAAGCGTTCGATGACCTCGGGACGCTTGCGGGTGGAGCCGTCGAGGTACTCGTAGCCGATGCCGCGGGCGTCGAGGGCGTCGGACACCATCCGCAGGAACGAGGTGAACTGGCTGAACACCAGGGCGCGTCGCCCCTCTGCCGCGAGCTGTTCGAGTTCGTCGAGCAGCAGGTCGAGCTTGGCCGAGGGGATCGGGGTCGAGCCGGATGTGACGTCGGAGTCGGACGACGCCGACCCGGACGCTCCGGCGGACACCAGCGCCGGCGACAGCGCGAGCATCCGCAGCAGCGTCAGCGACCGGAACACGATCATCCGGTTCTTGGACAGGTCGTCGATCAGGTCGAGGACCTTCAGCCGCTCCCGGTTGAGCGTGCGCTCGTACAGCGCACGGTGCGCGGGGTCGAGCGTGACCCGGACCACTTGTTCTTGCTTCAGGGGCAGGTCGGACGCGACGGCTTCCTTGGTGCGGCGGAGCATGAGCGGCCGGATCCGTCGACGGAGCCGCCCGGTGAGTTCCTGACGGGCTTCGCCCCGGAGCTCGGGTGAGGCGAGGGGCTTCACGTAGTCGTCGCCGAACCGGGTCCAGGTCGACAGCAGCCCCGGCGCGACGATGTGGAACAGTGCCCACAGGTCGGTCAGCCCGTTCTCGAGCGGGGTGCCGGTGATCGCGAACTTCACCGGTGCCTGCAGCTCCGAGGCGACACGGTGGGTCTGCGACTGCGGGTTCTTCACGAACTGGGCCTCGTCGAGCACCAGCGCCGACCACGGCAGGTCGGTCCAGGCGTCGGCATCGAGCCGGAGCAGCGCGTAGGACGTGACGACGACGTCCGACGCGGCGGCGGTCCGTGCGACGAGCCCCGGGTCCTTCAGCGACGTCGAGGTCACCGTCGCGACCCGCAGCGACGGCACGAACTTCGCGGCCTCGGCCGCCCAGTTGCCGACGACCGAGGTCGGTGCGACGACCAGGAACGGGGGAGCGTCGGGCTCCGCGGCACGACGGGCGGCGACCATCGCGAGCACCTGCAGCGTCTTGCCGAGACCCATGTCGTCGGCGAGCACCCCGCCGATGCCGTGCGTCACCAGGAACGACAGCCACGCGTACCCGGCGTGCTGGTAGGGCCGCAGGTCGGCGTGCACGGTGTCCGGCACCGGGACGTCACCCGGGGGAGTCGCCCCGAGCAGCCCCGCGGTGATCGCCTGCCAGCGTTCGTCGTGCGAGGTCTCGTCGGCCAGCAGGTCGAACTCGGTCCACAGCCCGGCGTGCAGCGGCGTCACGGCGATCGGCTGGTCGGGCTCCCACTCGTCCAGGTCGCGGGCCTCGTCGATGAGTTCCTTGAGCCGGTCGAACGCGGGGTCGGCCAGGGACAGGTACGAGTTGTCGACGAGCTTCAGGCGTCGCTGCCGACCCGCGAGCGCGGTGAGCAGCGGCGTGAACGGGATCTGCTTGCCGTTGACGCTGACGATGATGCCGAGGTCGAACCAGTCGTGCTTGTCCGACGGCATCGTCGTGACGCGGATGTGCGGTCGCCCGCTCAGCCGCTCGTAGTCGAGCCGCTCGCCCTGCACGACGGTGCGGACGCCGAGCGACGGCAGCTCCGGCAGGAACTCGTTCGCGAACACCGCGACGTCGGCGCCGTCGATGGTGCCGTCCTGGAACCAGTCCAGTCCGCCACCGGGTCCGGCAGTGCGGACGGGAGGCCCGGCCCGCGTCGCGTCGTCGGCTGCCGTCGTCGCCGTGGCTGGCTCCACCGCCGCGGCCGGGTCCGAGACGGGAGTTTCGTCGGTGCCGGCCGGATCGTCGGCGGCACGGAGCCCGGACAGGTCGGGGAGCGGACCGTGCAGGGACACCGGGTCCTTCCGGCCGTCGACGTGCCAGCGCCAGTGCAGGTGCACGCGGTCGTCGGTGCGCGGCGCCCGGGCCGGCTCGAAGGTCGCGGTGAGCACGAGTTCGGGCGGGGTGCGCTCGGGCAGCTCCACCGAGCCGTCCGAGCTGACCAGCCCGAGTGCACCGCGCAACCGGGGCGACCAGTCCGCCAGGAACTCGTCGACCTCGGCCGTCGGCACGGTGATGCGGGTGCCCTCGACGAGCATGCGGCGCTGGTCCTCGGGCACCGGCGCGGGGGTCGGGGCGACGGCGACCGTGAACTCCGGGCTCTCGCGGAACACGTAGACGCCGTGGTCACCGATCATCCGCGCCGCACCGGGCACCACGGGTCGGCCGTCGAGCACCGCACTCGCGCCGATCACCACGGCGTCGTCGTGCCGGCCGACGTCGAGCAGCACCTGGGCCTGCGTGCCGAGCACCGCGCCGCCCTCGCGCTTGCCGGTGACGAACGCGATGTCGAGCGACGCGGCCTGTTGCAGGAGCGGCCAGAGCAGGGGACTCCGGAAGTCGTCGAGGTGCAGCCAGTCGCTCTCACCCGGCAACCCGGCGAGCTGCCCGGCACGGTGCAGGGCGGCGAGCTGCAGGAACCAGGCGTGCTGCTCGGCACCGACGCCGAGCCGGTTCTGCGAGTAGGGGAGCGTGCCCCAGGTCAGCTGCCCACGCACCCAGTTGCCGGCGTCGCTGCGGGTCACCGGGCGGACGCCGAGCCGCACGCTGCGGGACGCCGTCGGCAGCGCACGGCCGGCGGCACGGGCTCGCGAAGCGAGCTTGGCGGGGACCGCGTCACGCAACTCGAACTGCAGCCCCATCCGCGTGCCCTGCGGGGTGGGCGCCTGCTCGTCGTCACCGGCGAGGCGGGCGAGGTCGTGCCTCCAGTCAGAGGGCGGCGGAGCCGGCGCGTCCGGACGCGGGCCGGCGTTCGCGGCGAGGGCGCGGGCGTTGATGGTGAGGAGTGCAGCCGCGACGTGCTTGCAGTCGCCGCCGAGCGGGCAGCTGCAGCTGCTGCGGACCGGGCGGACGAAGTCGCCGCGAGCCGGGGTGGTGTCGACGCGCAGCTCGTACGGGTCATCGGCGGTGCCGGACACGACCGCGGTGACCGTGCCGTCGTCGTCGTGCCAGGTGGCGTCGTCGACCAGTCCGGCGCGGACGACGTCGCGTGCACGGCCGAAGGTCTGCGGCCCGACGAATCGGATGACGTCGACGGCGTCGATCATCGGGGCTGCTGGCACGGGTCCATCGTGCCAGTCGCCACCGACGATCCGCGCCGCCACCCTGGGCGCCCCACATCGGGCAGGGCTAGCGTCGACACCGGAGCGCGACGACTGCGGTCCACGGAACCGATTGGAAACGCATGCCGGACCGACTGCGGTGGGTACGCGACTCAGCCGACCACTGGAACGGGTGGCTCGGCTCGGAAGTCGTGTGCGACATCACCCGGACCGACACGTACACGGTCGATTCACCGGACCACTCGTTGACCGGTGGGCACTCGTCGTTCGAGAGCGCCGCCGCCCAGGTGCACGGTTGGGTGCGCTGGACCGGCCGTTAGGCCACGGAACGCAACCTGGTTGTAGGACCACCCGCCGCTCCTTAGCGTGAGGGGGCAGGTCGGCACCACCGCACGTGATCACACCGCTCTGCTTCCAGGAGAGAGAGGTGGCCCCATGACCGACACGACCGAGTCGAAGTCGCCCGCTCCGGGCTCCGACCCCGCTGCGCGTCCCACGCCGCCGCGTTCACTCGTCGCCGTGGCCGGGCAGGACACCGACTCCGCCATCAGCTCGCTCGCTGGCATGTACGCGGGAAAGGCCTGGTACTCCCGGGCCCTCGACCAGGACTACTGGTTCAAGTACGTCGGCGTCGGTGACGAACGGCTCAGCATCCGCCGTTCCCAGATGCACGGGTACCTGCGGGGCGACGTCGCCACCGAGGGCGAGGTCGTCGTGCAGTGGCTCGAACGCGGCGAAGCCCGCGTCGACGTCGGCCACGACGAGGTCCGCATGCAGCCCGGCGTCCCGACGATGTTCCCCGTCGAGCGCCGGTTCGAGATGGAGTACCAGGACTGGGACCAGCGCCTGGTGCACCTGCGCCGGGACCTGGTGCTCGACGTCGCTGCCGAGAACCACCTGGTCGACGGCACCGTGGCGTTCGACACGACCGCCGCCCCGGACCCGTCCGCCGTCGCACTCTGGCGCACCGCCGTGTCGGGTGCCCTCCACGCGTTGCGCGAGGAGGGCGAGGAGTCGCTCGCCTGGCACGAAGCGCAGCGCGACGTCGCCCGCGCCCTGTTCCGGATGTACCCGCTGCAGGCCGAGCGGTTCCCCTCCGGTTACGGCACCCGCAGCGACGGACGACTCCGTGCCGCGGTCGAGTTCATCCAGGCACACGCCCACGAGCCGCTGACCGTCGCCGACGTCGCACAGGCCGCGGGACTCAGCATCCGCGGGATCCAGGAGTCGTTCCAGCGAGCGTTCGAGCGCTCGCCGATGACGTACCTGCGCGAGGTGCGGCTCGGGCGCGTGCACGAGGAACTGCGGGTCCTCGAGCCGCACGCTACCTCGGTGGCGGACGTCGCGCGGCGCTGGGGCTTCGCGCACATGGGGCGGTTCGCGTCGGTGTACGCGGCCCGGTTCGGGGAGTACCCGCGGGAGACGTTGCGGCGCTGAGCTGCACCGATCGTCGTCGACGACCCAGCCGTACACTGGCTCCACTCCGAGCCGGATCCGTCGATGTGCAGTTGCGGCTCGGCGCTGTCCGCACCCCTGTCACGAAGGTCTCGCCCATGGCATCCCGACCCACACGAACGACCAAGCAGTGGCTCCCGCTGACCGCCCTCGTGCTGGGGCTGATCGGCAGCGCGGCCGGTGCGCTCGCCGGGCAGCCGAACTCGTGGCTGTGGTTCGCAGCGGGCGTGGTGGTCGCCGTTGTCTGGGCAGCGCTGAGACGCCGACGGTCTCCGTCGCGGTAGCCGCGCAGGGCCTCGGGGTCAGCGCTTCGCCGGCTCGGCGAGCTTGCTGTGCTTCCGCGAGTACCCGAAGTACACGCCGAGCCCGATCGCGAACCAGATCGCGAACCGCACCCACGTCTCCCACTGCAGGAACGTGACGAGCCACAGCGACGCGATGACGCCGATGATCGGGATGACGGGCATGAACGGCAGCCGGAACTGGCGGTCCAGGTCGGGCTGCCGGTAGCGCAGCACCACCACGGCCGAGCAGACCACGACGAACGCGAGCAGGATGCCGATGTTCGTGAGCTCGGCGACGACACCGATCGGCAGCACCCCGGCCAGGATCGCCGACGCGATGCCGAGGATCCAGGTCACGCGGGTCGGCACGTGCCGCTTCGGGTCGGTCTTCGCGAACCACTTCGGCATCAGACCGTCGCGGCTCATCGAGAACCAGACGCGCGAGGCACCGAGCATGAACGTCACCAGCACCGTGACGATGCCGACGATGGCACCGATCGCGATGACGTTGGCGACACCGCCGAGCCCGACCGACGCGAACGCCGACGAGAAGCCCGACGCCGGGTCGATGTCGGTGTACTTCTGCATCCCCGTGAGCACGAGGGTCGCCAGGACGTAGAGGACCATCGAGATGCCGAGGGACAGCAGGATCGCCTTCGGCATGTGCTTGCGGGCGTCGGTGGACTCCTCGGCCGCCGTGGACATGGCGTCGTAGCCGAACACGGCGAAGAACACGGTTGCGGCGCCGGTCATCACGCCGCCGAACCCGAACGGGAAGTACGGGGAGTAGTTCGCGCTGTTGATGTGGAACACCCCGAGCACGACGATGAGCACGACGAGCGCCACCTTGATGCCGACGGCGACGAACTCGAACCGGGCGGCGCTGCGGATGCCGCGGGTGAGCACGAACGCGGTGAGCAGGCACAGCGCGATCGCGAAGACGTCGATGACGTGGCCGTCACCGGTACCGGGGGCGCCGAGCATCCACGCGGGCAGGTCGATGCCGAACTGGCCGACCAGGAACCCGACGTAGCCGGAGATCCCGATCGCGACCACCGCCACGATCGCCGTGTACTCGAGCAGCAGGTCCCAGCCGATGAACCACCCGACGATCTCGCCGAGCACCGCGTAGCCGTACGTGTACGCACTGCCGGCCTTCGGGATGAGCCCGGCGAACTCGGCGTAGGACAGGGCGGCGGCGGCGCTCGCGACGCCGGCGACCAGGAAGCTGATCAGCACCGCGGGTCCGGCGACGCCGTTCGCGACGGTGCCGGCGAGGGTGAAGATGCCGGCGCCGATGATGCCGCCGATGCCGATCGCGGTGAGCTGCCACAGGCCGAGGTGCCGTTTGAGGCCGCCCTCGCCCCCGGCCTCGTCATCGATCGTCTCGATGGGCTTCCGTCGGAACAGGGTGCGTGTCGTCGTCGTCACCCGCCCATGGTGCACCCGGAGACGATTCCGCGCACGCACGCGGCTGCACCGCAGGCTCCGGGCGTACACCTGGAGCATGCGTCACCCGAAGAGGACCGAGCCCGGCCCCGGCCAGGAATCCGTCTGGGACTACCCCCGCCCACCCGCCGTCGAGCGGGTCACCGCCCGCGTCGTCGTCCGTCTGGGCGGCACGGTCGTCGCGGACACGACCGACGCCGTCCGAGTGCTCGAGACCTCGCACCCGCCGGTCTACTACCTGCCGATGGCCGATCTGGCCGAGGGCGCGCTCGTCAAGGCGTCGGGATCGAGCATGTGCGAGTTCAAGGGCCTGGCGCGCTACTTCGACGTCGTCGGCGGCGATGGCACGGTCGCGAGCCGTGCCGCCTGGAACTACCCGACCCCGGTTCCCGGCTACGAGTCGCTGCGGGAACGCGTCGCGATCTACCCGTCGGCGATGGACTCGTGCGAGGTCGGCGGCGAACGCGTCCAGGCGCAGGACGGCGACTTCTACGGCGGCTGGATCACGGCGGACATCGTCGGCCCGTTCAAGGGCGCGCCCGGCACGCTCGGCTGGTGACCCGGCGTCGTCAGGTGGGGCGGCCCTGACCCGGACCGACCCGGTTCGTGGGCGGCGGGGCGGACCCGATCCGGGCCTCCCGGCCGGACCGCGTCAGCGGTTGGCGTACGGCGACCAGAACGGCGGCGGGAACGTGCCGCCGCTCACGATCACGAGCACCTGCCAGACGAGCATGACGAGTCCGGCGGCGCCGATGACGATGCCGATCCACGACCACACCTGCACGGCTCGGCGACGGCCGGCGATCCGGATCGCCCGCCAGCCGCTCAGCACGCAGACCAGCCCGAACACGGCAGCGAGCAGGACGTGGCGGATGGTGGACTGCGCGGGCACGATGATGCCCAGGTAGAACGCGACCGGTCCGAGCAACACCGCGAAGGTCGCCGGAGCTGCCGGCGGTTCGTGGTCCCGAGCGACTGCTCCCATGGACGGCATGGTAGCGAGTGAACCTCGCTTCGGGTACGTCCGGGTCGCGCAGCGCGGGCATCCGGCCGCGGGAACGGGCACCATGGAGGCATGCGTTCCTTCTTCCGCGTCCTGCTCGGCCTGGCCCTCGTCGTCGCGGGCACGAGCCACCTCACCTTCGCGCGCAAGGAGTTCACGGCGCAGGTGCCCGACTTCGTGCCGCTCGACGACGACACGACGGTGCTCGCGTCCGGGGTCGCGGAGATCACGCTCGGCTCGGCCCTGGTGCTCGCGCCGAAGTCGGCGCGTCGCTTCGTCGGCTCGGTCGCTGCGCTGTTCTTCACGCTGATCTTCCCCGGCAACCTGTCGCAGTGGGTGAACCGTCGCGACGCCTTCGGCCTGGACAGCGACGAGAAGCGCTTCGGTCGCCTGTTCGGCCAGCCCGTCCTCATCGCGCTCGCCCTCTGGTCGACGCGCGGCCGGCGCTCCTGATGGGCGCGCCCGCGCGGCAGACCGGGCCGGCCCCCGGCGTGGGGCCCGGGTCGGGTCCTGCGTCGGGTCCCGATCCGCTCGGGTCCGGCCCGGCGCGCTTCGGTCGGGAGGCCCGGCACCCCCTGGCAGGACGCGCTCGCGTCGCGGACGTGGTCGCCTCCGCCGCCCTGCTCGTGGTGCTCACGGTGGGTGCGTTGGCAGCGGGGTGGGGGATCAAGCTCATGTCGCTGGCGTTCGTGTCGTGTGCGGCACCGGGCAACACCTGCAACGAGACACTGGGTGACTCCGTGGTCGTCTTGGGGCCGATCATCGTGGCGGTGGTGCTCGTCGCGACGATCGTGGTGTGCGTGCTGCGGCTCGTGCGCCGACGGTTGACCTGGCCGGTGGTGCTCGTCGGTATGGCAGCGATCGTCGCGGTGTTCTTCGCCTCGCTGTTGCTCGTCGACAGCTCGGTCACGCACGGCATCTGAGCGGTTCTTCCTCCACAGGCCGGGCTCGTCGAGCGTCTCTCCACAGAAGCTGGTCGTCGCCCCGGGGGTGGATGCTGGGCCGCCACGCTGGGGCCATGCCTGACACCGAGATGCTCGACCGCCTGACCCGTGAACCCGTCCGCACCGACGACGACGTCGTCGCACTCGTCGAAGCCGTCGTCGAACGCCCGCTGCGCCGGCAGTGCTGGGTGCTGTTCCTCGACGACCGTGGGATGTCGATCCCGTTCCTGCTGCCGATCGCCGACCTGCCGTACTCGCCGGACGAACACGTCGACGACTTCGCCGCCCTGATCGCCGACATCGTCGCGCAGCTCGGTGCCGCCGACGTCGTGCTCGCGTGGGAACGCCCCGGCGCCGATCGCCTCTACCCGGTGGACTGGGAGTGGGTCGACGCCTGCGCGTGTGCCCTCGACGAGCAGTCCGTCCGGCTCCGCGCGCAGGTCGTCGTGCACTCCGGCGGAGCGGCCATCGTCGAGTTCGACGAGGAAACGCAGGCGGTGGCCTCGTGACGGGTCAGCCCTGGGGAGCGGTGTCCGGCACGGTCTGGCCGGTGAGCTCCTCGACGATCACCTTCGCCTCGGGCCACGACTTCGCGTAGTGGTCCGGGTCCGAGTTGATCTGCACTGCGTGTGCCATCTGCGTCGGCGTCATCGTCTTCCAGCCCGGTACCTTCACGAGCTTCGTGTAGAACATCGTCGCGGCCGTGTACGGGTCCATCCGCTGCTCGTACGTGCCCCAGGCGCCGTTGTCGCGCTGCTGGAACAGTCCGCGACTGTCCGGGCCGGCGGCGTCGCCGTGGTCCAGGTTGACCAGGCTCGACTCACCGATCGCGGTCATCACACCGACGGCCTGCGTGTGCGGGCCGATCCCGAGTGCCTGGGCGGCTTCGATCACGTGCGCGGCGTTCACCAGGCGGTCCTGGCAGAAGCCAGCGACGGGTCCGGCCGGCACGACCATGCCGCCGATCGTCTTCGAGGCGACGGCCGGGCACGCGGGCTCCGGTGTCGCGGCGCTCGACTTCGCGACCCCGGCGAGCGAGTTGACCGCGATCACCACGAGGACGACCACGCCGATGCCGACCGCCACGATCCCGGCGCCGAACACCGAGGCCAGGGTGATGCCGACACGGCGCATGACGGGACCTCTCGACGGGCTGAGCGAGTGCTGGGCGGACGGAGCAGGAAGAGCAGCACGAGCGTACGGGCGCCTCCTGGGAAGCCTGCGGCGGCCCGCCGTGGTCGCACATTCGGGGTTGGGGTTGGGGTTGGGGTTCGGGTTCGGAGTTCGGAGTCCGCGGTCCGCCGCCGGTTGCTCGCCGCGGGGAAGGTGCATCCCCAACAACGAGTGACGGTTCTGGTTCGCGAATCGGGGGCTTCGCGAACCAGAACCGTCACGGTCATCCGTGCGCGGCGGTCAGCGCTCGCGTCGGTCGTCCCCTCGCCCCTGACCCTGACCCTGGCCCCGGGCCCGACGCAGGCGCCAGCCTCCGGCGGACAGCGACAGCGCGGCGATCACGGCGATGACGACGGTCCAGATGACGCTCGTCGCGTCCATCAGGCGTCGCGCTGGTCGTGCGGCGGGCGCTGCACCTTCGTCGGTTCCGTGACGAGTCCGGTCGGGGCCTTCTCAGCCTGCTTCCGTCCGTGGGTGAACCACGTCAGGACCCAGAGCAGCACGCCCAGGGCCAGCAGGGCGCCGGCGATCTGGTACTGCTGCGGGTCACGACCGGACGAGAACGGCATGACGAGCCACAGGCACGTGACGATGCCGATGATCGGGATGACCACACCGGCACGGAAGTGCTTGTGGTCGACCTTGTCGCGGCGCAGCACGAGCACGGTCACGTTGACGACGGCGAACACCGTCAGCAGCAACAGCGAGGTCGTGCCGCCGAGGACCACGACGATGGGGGAGTCGGGGTCGAGCGAGACCCACCCGATCAGCAGGAGCGAGATGAGCGTGGTGAAGACGATCGCGGTCGACGGGGTGCGACGGGCGGGGGAGATGCGGGACAGGAAGCCCGGCAGCACGCCCTGCTTGCTCATGCCGTAGAGCAGTCGCGACGCCATCATCATGTTGATCAGGGCCGTGTTGGCGACGGCGAACATCGAGATGAACGGCAGCAGGTCGGCGATGGGGAAGTCCGGCGCCGCGGTCTGCACCACGGTCACCAGCGGCGTCTCGTTGCCGGCGAGCTCACCGATCGGCACCACGGCGACGGCGCAGATCGACACGAGCACGTAGATCACGGCGGTGATGCCGAGGCCGGTGAGCATGATCTTCGGGAAGATGCGCGAGGGGTCCTTCGTCTCCTCGGCCATGTTGACCGAGTCCTCGAACCCGACCATCGCGAAGAACGCCAACGACGTCGCGGTGCTGATCGACAGCAGCAGGGACTTGTCCTCCGGCGTCTCGAACATCACGACCCGCGAGAAGTCCGCGTTGCCGCCCGCGATCGCCCAGAACCCGATCAGGATCACCATGACGAGACCGGACAGCTCGACCAGCGTCAGCACGACGTTCGTCTTGACGCTCTCGCTCACCCCGCGGAAGTTGATGAACATCACCGCGAGCATGAAGCCCATCGCGATGAGCATCACCACGCCGTTCGGCAGGTCGATGCCGAACCCCGCGCCGAGGTTCGCCGCGAACGCCCGCGACGCCGTCGACGCCGACGTGATCCCGGAACACATCACGATGAACGTCACGATGAACGTGACGAAGTGGATGCCGAACGCCTTGTGCACGTAGAGCGCGGCGCCGGCGGTCTGCGGGTACTTCGTCACGAGCTCGAGGTACGAGAACGCCGTCAGCAGAGCGACCGCGAACGCGATGAGGAACGGGAGCCACGCTGCCCCACCGACCTCGGCCGCGACCTGACCGGTGAGCGCGTAGACACCCGTACCGAGGATGTCGCCGACGATGAACAGCAGCAGGAGCTTGGGACCGATGACCCGGCGGAGCTCGTGCTGCTCCTGCTGTGGGCGGTCCGTCTTGGTGGTGGCCATGCGTCACCCTTGCGCGCGGAACACCTTGCTGTCCAGTCCCACAGGAAGGTTTCTCGCGATCGCAACACGGTCCCGCGGCGACGGATACGCTCCGGGCCATGGACCAGCAGTCGAACACCACCGAGGAGCCCATCGAGTTCGCGGACTTCAACGCGAAGCTCCTGGTGCTCGATGTCCTCTGCTACGACCTCGACGTCCTCGACCCCTACGACCCGGACGCCGAGGACGAGACCGACGAGGACCTCGACGTCGACGGGCAGGACGACCGGGCGCGCGAGTACTACGACGACCTCGACCTGCTGCCGTCACACCTGTCGCTCGTCACGGAGATCACGGTGGACTCCGACCTCGAGGTCCTGCAGGACGTCCACCCCGGCTGGGACGGCTCGGACGACCGCTTCGACCCGCAGAACTGGGACGACCTGCTCGACCTGCCGGAGCTCCGCACCGTGTACGCCGCCGCACCGTTGCCCGCCCACGTCGCCGAGCGGTTGGCGACGAAGGGTGTCGAGGTCCGCTCCGCCTGAGCGGGACGCGACCGGCACCCGACCGGCACCCGACCGGGACGGGCCGACGGCTAGCGGTCGAGCGCCCGCACCTGCTCGGTGAACTGCTTCGCGCCACCCTGCGCCGGGTGCCGTACGGCGACCGCCTCGATGCCGGCCAGCGCGAGCGCTCCCTGCGCCTTCCGACCGACGGCGACCACCCGGACCTTGTCTGCGCCGCCGAGTGCCTGCAGCAGTGCCAGGGCCACGGGGGCTCCCGACCGGACCTCGGCGGGACGGGGCGTGCGGTTCGTCAGCCGGTCCGGCGCCACGAACGGATGGTGCGGGAAGATCGCCCACGCGACGGGGAGCGCGCCGTGCCACCCCTCGAGCGCTGCGTGCACGACGCGGGACGACGCTTCCCACGGGGCGGTCGGGTCCGGCGGCACGAGGTACTCGGACCCGAGTTCACGCATGCTCGTGAACGGCACACCCGTGTTCGTCATGCCGCGCCACCCCGGGGCCTCGGCCACGAGCAGCGTGTCGGCACCCGGCCCGGACTGCTCCAGGTACCGCGTCAGGTTCGCCCGACGCAGCCGCCCCTCGGCCGATCCGACGTCGTAGAGCGCCTCGGCGTCGGACCCCACGGGCACGGCGTCGATCGCGGCCCAGAACGCCGCGAACCGACCGCCCGTGTCCGGGGCCCCCGACCTGCTCACGAGCGTCCGAGCACCCGGCGGTAGACGTCCTCGAGCCCCGCGGCCGACCGCTCCCAGCTGAGCCGCTCCGCGTGCTCCCGGCCCGCAGCAGCGAGCCCGGCGGCGTAGGGCGCATCCGTCAGGATCCGCTCGATCTCGTTCGCCCAGTCCTGCGGGTCGCGGGACTCGAGCACGACACCCGTCTCCCCGTCGACCACGGCCTCACGAAGCCCCCCGGCGGCGGCGGCCACGACCGGCACCCCGGAAGCGGACCCCTCGAGCGCGACGAGGCCGTACGTCTCGGAGTGGGACGGCACGAGCACGGCTGCCGCGCCACGGAACAGGAACGCCAGGTCGGCACGGGACTGCGGCCCGATGAAGGTGACGTGGTCGGCGATGCCACGCGCGTCGGCGAGCCGACGCAGTTCGTCCACGTAGTCGCCCGCCTCACTCGAGACGTCGCCCGCGATGACCAGGGTGGGGCGGGCCTCCAGGCTGATGTCGGCGATCGCCTCGATCGCCAGGTCCAGGCCCTTGAGCGGCTGCACGCGCGCCGCCGCGACCACGTAGGGCGAGGCGGCGCGGCGCGCACCGACGGCAGCGGGACGGAAGACGGAACCGTCGACCCCCGGCGGCACGATCCAGATGCGGGCGTCGTCGCCACCGAGCCGCGAGCGCACGGTCGACGCTTCGGCCTCGGACACCACGACGACGGCGTCGGACTCGCGGGCCAGCAGTTCTTCGCCCGCGATGCGACCGGCGGACTCGGGGCGCTCGCCCTCGGACAGCGGGGTCGCCGGGTCGGCAGCGATGGAGTGGAAGGACTGCACGTGGGGGATGCCGCGCTCACGGGCGACGGGCAGAGCGGCCGCTCCGGAGAACCAGTGGTGCGAGTGCAGGACGTCGAACTGCCCGAGCTGCTCGAGCTCGTGGCGGAACGGCTCGATGAACGCGTCGTGCTCGCCCTTCGGCACCGGCTGGGCCGGTCCCGCGGACAGGAACCGCAGACACACGCCCGGCACCAGCGAGACCGAGTCTGGCTGCGTCGGGGCGGAGCGGCGCGTGATGATGTCGACGTGGTGGCCCAGGTCGGCCAGCGCCTCGGCCTGGTGCCGGACGACGACGTTCATGCCGCCGACCTCGCCCGAACCGGGTTCGTCTCCGGGGGAGGTGTGCAGCGACACCAGCCCGATGTGCAGGGGTTCGGTCGTCGAGCTCACCGCTCAACCCTAGCCGCGCGGCCCCCGCTGCGACGGGCGTGCGGGCGCCACCACGACGGGCTGGCGGCCCGCCTCGTCCGGCATGTCGGTGGGGAGGGTGGGCCCACGCCGCCGGTTCCCGGGCGACGCGCCAGCGGCGTCCGGGCCGTGCCGGTGGGGAGGATCACCTCCCAGGATCTGCACGCGGTCGTCGCCGTGTCGCTCCCAGAACGACGCCGTCCACGCGCACAGGGCCCCGTCGAGCAGGTCCTCGCGGTGCTTGTGCGTCGGACCGTGCAGCACCGACGGATCGGCGAGCCGCTGCGTCAGCGGGTGCGAGTCGAGCAGCAGCGGCGGGTCGAGCGGGGTCTCGCGCAGCCGCCGGACCAGTTCGTCGAAGGCCTCGGCGCGACGGGCACGAGCCTCGGCGGCAGGGATCCGGAGGTCGAGCCGTTTGTACCGGGGCCGTTCCACGTCGTAGCCGAGCTCCTCCACCCCGACCAGCGTCGTGTACGGGTAGCACTCGAACATCGCCGGACCGGTCCGTGCCCGCATGGTATCCGTGTCGGAGACGTACCCGACGCCGAGTGCGGTCAGCCGGTCGAGCAGCGCTGAGCCGGCGCTCGCCGCAGATGCCTGGTTCGTCGGGTTGGCCGCGACCTTCCACCGGCCGTAGCGCTGCCCGACCTGTCGTTCGGACTCGCGGATGCCCGTCGGGTTCGTCACGACGAGCGAGGCGTCCACCGCGATGAGGGACCGTTGCCCGAGGTGCGCGGCGATCCAGTCGGTGACGGCGTCGACCCCGCGGGCCCACCCGGCGTCGGTGATCGTGCCGTCCGAGTCCATCGCGACCAGCCCGGTCTCGTTCGCGGCCTTCCGATCCGAGCCGAGTCCCCACGCGAGGTCGATGCCGAGGTACGCGTTCACCTGCCCCATCCTGCCGTGCCCGCACGACACCGGTGTTCGTGCGCTGAACACCGGCGTGCGCGTGTTCGACCAGGGAACACCGGTGTCTTGCGGGAGAGCACGGGCGGGCGGGCTGCGGGCGCGCGGCGGGCACGCGTGTACGGTCCGCTGCATGGCGAGCGAAGCGACGACGGTGCGTGTGCCCGGGCCTGACGTCGACCGCGAGGTCCGGATCAGCAGCCCCTCGCGGGTGCTCTGGCCCGAGGCGGGGATCACGAAGCTCGACCTGGCGGAGTACCTCGTGACGGTGGGCGATGCCTTCGTCCGGGCGAACGGCGACCGGCCGATCTCGCTGCAGCGGTTCCCCGATGGTGTCGACGGCGAGCAGTTCTTCTCCAAGAACCCGCCGAAGGGAGCGCCCGACTACGTCCGGTCGGTGACGGTGACCTACCCGAGTGCCCGGTCGCACCCGCAGCTCGTGATCGACGAGCCGGCCGTGGCGGTGTGGGCCGCCCAGATGAACACGGTGGTGTTCCACCCGTGGGCCTCACGCGCCGAGGACAGCGACCACCCGGACCAGCTCCGCATCGACCTCGACCCGCAGCCCGGCACCGGCTTCGGTGACACGGTGCCCGTGGCCGAGGAGCTCCGGAAGGTCCTCGACGAAGTCGGGTTGACCACGTGGATCAAGACGAGCGGCAACCGTGGCCTGCACGTGTTCGCGCCGATCCACCCCGAGCACGAGTTCCTCGACGTGCGGCACGCGGTGATCGCCGCAGCGCGTGAACTCGAACGCCGGATGCCCGACCAGGTGACGACCGCGTGGTGGAAGGAGGAACGGGGACAGCGGATCTTCGTCGACTTCAACCAGGCGAACCGCGACCGCACGATGGCCGGTGCCTACAGCCCCCGGGCCCTGGCGCACGCCTCGGTGTCGACGCCGGTCACGTGGGACGAACTGCCGACCGCTGACCCGACGAGCTTCACGATCCGGACGGTTCCGGAGCGGCTGCAGACCACCGGCGACCCGTGGGAGTCGATGCGGGAGCAGCCGGGCAGCATCGAACCGCTGCTGGAGTGGTGGGAGCGTGACCTGGCGAACGGCGAGGGGGAGCTGCCGTTCCCGCCGGACTTCCCGAAGATGCCGGGGGAACCGCCGCGCGTGCAGCCCTCACGGGCGAAGAAGCCGAGCTGAGGCCCAGCGGTCGAGCAGACGGGCCCAGCCGAGCCGAACCTCAGGCTGCGGAGGAGACGTCCCGCTGGCGGTCCGGGTCCTCGACGCGGGTGGTGTGCGTCGGCAGCCCGACGCTCGCGGTGTGCAGGCGGGTCAGTCGCGACCAGGTGCCGCGGTGCGCGTCGGTGATGCCGTCGACGATCACGCGCCGAGTCCGATCGTGACGAGTGCGAGCGCCGTGGCGGTGACGCCGGCGATGGCGCTGATGACCGCGCTGAGCTGCAGGACGCGCTGACGCCGTGCTTCTCGGACTTCGGTGAAGGGGCTCCGCTGAGGGTGGCGGACAAGCGTGCTGGTGCTCATGTCGATCCCCTTTCGATCCAGGCATCCGGGGCTCCGGAATGGACGCCTCGTGCTGCTGGGAACATCCTCACACGACTTCGCTAGTTCGACTAACTACTCATCCGGAAACGTGACCGAACAGCGACAAACGGACACCGCAGTGCGTTCCACGACCCGGAGGAGCGCACAGGGGCGGTGGCGAACGCCTCAGGACAGCACGTCGTGCAGGTCGTACGCACTCGGCACCTCGAGCTGCTCGAACCCGCACGACGTCGCGTCACGGTCGGGCCGCCACCGCTCGAACTGCACGGTGTGCCGGAACCGGTCGCCCTCCATCTGGTCGTACCGGACCTCGAGCACCAGTTCCGGCGCCAGCCGGACGAACGACGTGTCGCGACCCGACGAGAACCGCGACCGTTCCCCGTCACCGGTCACGGGCCTCCCGTCCGCATCGCGGAGCACGACGGGCTCGAGTTCTTCGACCAACGCGGCCCGTCGCTTGTCCGTGAAGGCGGAGACGCCGCCCACCTGGCGGAGCTCGCCGTCTGCGTCGTACAGGCCGACCAGCAGCGACCCGACACCGGAGCCGCTCTTGTGCACGCGGTAGCCGATGGCGACGACGTCGGCGGTGCGGTGGTGCTTGATCTTGAGCATGGTGCGCTTGTTCGGTTCGTACGGCCGCGCGCGGGGCTTCGCGACGACGCCGTCGAGCCCGGCGCCCTCGAAGGTGGTGAGCCATTCGCGGGCCTGCTCGACGTCGAGCGTGGTGCGGGTGACGAAGAGCGGGGTGGTCATCGCGTCGCCGAGCTGTTCCAGGCGCTCGCGGCGCTCGTCGAACGGCAGGTCGAGCAGTTCCTGCCCGTCGACCGCCAGCAGATCGAACGCCACGAACTGCGCCGGGGTCTCGACGCTGAGCTTGGCGATCCGTGAGGCCGCCGGGTGGATGCGCTGCGACAGGGCCTCCCAGTCGAGCCGCTCGGCACCGGGCTCGCCGGACCGCAGGATCACCTCGCCGTCGAGGACGACCGGGTGGTCGCGTCCGCCGAACTGCGCGCGGAACGCCTCGACGAGTTCGGGGAAGTACCGGGTGAGCGGCTTGGCGCCGCGGCTGCCGATCTCGACGTCGTCGCCGTCGATGGTCACGATGCCGCGGAAGCCGTCCCACTTCGGCTCGTACCGCAGCCCGCCCTTCGTGCTGTCCGGGTCGGGCACGGTGGCGACGGCCTTGGCGAGCATGGGTGCGATCTCCATGCGTCCTGTCTACTCGCGCGCGTCGTCGGCGCTGTCGGCGCGGCCTGCGCCGTCTGCGCTGACTGCCTGGAGGCCCGTGCTCCGCCCGGCGCGTGCGTTCGGTGAGCAGGAATGGTCGGGTCCACAGCCCGCACCCGACCCTTTCTGCTCACCATGCGTCGGGAGCAGGGCCGTCGCCGGCCAGACACGCGTCGGTATGGTGGCGAGCGTGACGACCGTGCCCCTGCCGGCAGCGCCGGCCCCGGAACCGATCAGCCCCGTGCAGGCCGCCGCGCTCCGCGACGGTGTCCTGCCGCCCGTCGAGCAGGTCCGGCCGGGCATCTGGACCCTCGCGGTGCCGTTCCGGTTCGGGGTGCCCGACGCCACCCTGGTCTACGTCGTCGAGGGGGCGGACGGCTCGCTCGCGGTGATCGACCCCGGGTGGTCGGCCGACGGCCGTCTCGACGAGCTGCGGGACGGCCTCGCCGCGATCGGACGGGACCTGGATGACGTGTCGCTCGTCGCCGTGACGCACCTGCACGCCGACCACCTGGGCGCCGCAGCTGCGATCCGCCGGGCGACGGGCGCCAGTGTGGCGATGCACGGGCTCGAGGTCGGAGCGCTCGAACGGGAGCGCGCCGACGCCGAGCGGAACGACGCGGACATCGCGACGTGGGGGCTGCCCGAACACCTGCGGGCTGGGGTCGTCGAGGCGTGGGGCAGCGGCCGTCGGATCGGGATGGGCCGGATCGAGGCGCCGTACGCCGACGTGTCGCTGGAGGACGGTGACCTGCTGCCGATCCCCGGTCGGACGATCCGCACGCTCTGGACCCCGGGGCACACGAGCGGGCACGTGTGCTTCCTCGACGAGACCGACGGGCTGCTGTTCTCCGGCGACCACGTGCTGCCGCGGATCAACTCCGGCATCGGGCTCGGTGGCCGGACCGGGACGAACCCACTGGGGGACTACCTGGCGTCCTTGGCCCGGCTCGACCCGTACGCCGAGCTCGAGGTCTGCCCGGGGCACGAGTACCGGTTCCGCGACGTCGTCACCCGTGCGCGGACCCTGGCCCGGCACCGGGAGGAACGCTCCCGCCACGTCGCCGCGGCCCTCGACGCACTGGACCGACCGACCCTGTTCGAGGTCGCCGCCCGGGTGCCGTTCAGCGGCGGGATCGAGTCGATGACCGGGTTCCTGCTCGCGAGCGCACTGACGCAGACGGCCTTCCACGCGGACCTGCTCGGGCGGGCCGACGAGGTGCGGCCCGCCTGAGCGTCGGGGTCAGCTGAGCGTCGGGGTCAGCCGAGCGTCGGGGTCAGCCGAGCGTCGTCGCGAGGCGTTCGATCGTCGTCTTCGCGTCGGCGAACTCGGCGGCGGCGTGCTCGGCCAGGGCGGCGAGGTCCGGCAGCCGGTCGGCCAGGGTGGCGCTGACGGTGATCGGGTACAGCTTCATGCCGAGCGCGGTGCCGAGCACGATGTGCAGGACGGGGGAGCCGTGGTCCCAGTCCTCGGTCGGGGTGCCGGCGTCGTAGGTCGCGCCGCGGCTCACCACGGTCACGACGGGTCGACCGGCCAGGGGCTGCACGCCGCCGGTCAGGATGCCGGGCACGTGGATGCGGTCGATCCAGGCCTTCAGGGTCGAGGGCACCGTGTAGTTGTACAGCGGCGCACCGACCACGACGACGTCGGCGGCCAGGAGCTCGTCGATGACCTCCTGCCGCAGTGCGTCGGCTTCGGGCGCGACGGTCTCGTCGGCGGTGCGGTCGGCGGCGGCCCAGTGCAGCGCGGAGCTCTCCAGGTGGGGGAGCTGGTCGACGTGCAGGTCGCGCCGGACGACCGTGTACTCCGGACCGCGGGCGCGCCAGGCATCGGCGAAGGCTGCGGTCAGCGCGCGCGAGCGGGAGTGGGAGAGGTCGGCCGAGGAGTCGATGTGCAGCAGCGTGGGCATGTCGCCAACGCTACCGGCGCGGACCCACCCGGGTGCTGATGCGGGAACGGCCCCGCTGCTCCGGTGGGGAGCAGGCGGGGCCGTGGCGGGCCTCCCGTCCGCCGCGCGGGCACGCGACGGACGGGAGACGTCTCCGGGTGTCAGCGCCGGGCGCGACGACGGCGCGCGAAGCGGGCGCCGATCAGGCCGGCACCGGCGACCAGCAGGCCGAGGGCCCACGGCAGTGCGTCGGTGGTGTCCGAGCCGGTGTAGGCGAGCTGGCCGCCGGTGTTGACCGGTGCGACCGGGGCCGCTGCGGGTGCGACGGGGGTCGGGTCGGCGATGCCGGCGGCGACGGTCGGCCGGACGTCGACGGCGAACGACGTGCTGAAGTCGCCGGCGGCGACGGTCAGGTTGTGGATCGACGCGTGCGGGAACGTGACGCCGACGATGCCGAAGTCACCGAGCTCGGGGTCGGGCGCGATGACGTCGCTGGCGATGTCCGACGTCACCGTCGGCAGCTCGCGCGTCTCGCTGTCGAAGCCGCCCTCGGGGTTGCCGAAGCGGTCCACGAGACCGCCCTGGACCACGAGCGTGCCACCCTGCTCGATGGTCGGACGGCCGCCGATCTGGAAGTCGTCCTCACCGAGCGTGAAGACGCTGCCGTCGGGCTCGATGATCCAGCTCGTCCGTTCCTGGTCGCTGTCATCGAAGAGGCCAGCGCGGTCGGTCGTGTAGACCATGACGCCGATCGGGGCTGCGGCCTCGACGGTCATCGACACGTACTGCGTGACGGACTCGGTGCCGCTGGTCGCGGTGACGGCGAAGTCGTAGTCCATCGCGAAGGTGGCGGTCCCGCTGAGTTCACCGGTCGAGGCGTCGAAGGTCAGGTCGAAGGGGAGCTGTTCCTCGGGGGACGACTCGTCCTCGGGGAACTCCTCGGCGTAGTCGGCGTCCTCTTCGGAGAACCAGGTGAGGCTGTACTTCGGCTCCGGGAAGCCCTGCGCACGGAAGGTGTGCGAGAAGGCGTCACCGGCGACGGTGCTCAGCGCGAGCGGGTTGTCCTGCGTCGCGCCGGCCTTGGTGGGCTGGCCGTCCGCGCCGAGGAACGCCGGGGTCTGCGTCACGGCCGCGGTCGCGGCCGAGGTGACGGTCGACGTCTCGGTCGCGCCGGGCAGCGTGCCCGTCACGGCGACCGTGATGGTCTTGCGGACGTCGGTGGGGTCGACGACGTAGCTCGCGGCCTTCGACAGGACGTTGCCGTCCTGGTCGGTCCACGAGTACTTGTAGCCTGCCTCGTCGTCGAAGCCGGTGACGACGGCGACGAGTCGGGTGCCGACCTTCGCCGCGCCCTCGATGGCGACGGTGGCGTCGGCGGCCTCGGCGGTGACGTCCGGCTTCGGGGCCTCGGTCGGCGCCGGCGCCTCGGTGGCCGTCGGCGCGGTGGTCTCCGGAGCGACGGGCTCGTCGGTGGCCTCCGGGGCCGGTGCAGCCGGGGTCTCCTCGGCGGGAGCCGGGGTCTCGGGCGTGGTGTCGGCGGGCGGATCCGTCGGCGTGGACGTCTCGCTGCCCTCGGCCGGGGCCGGGGTCTCGACGGCCGAGATCGGCTGCGTGGTGTCGAGCGTCTCGGCGTTGGCGGCCGTCGCGGTCATGATGCCGAGGCCGGTGGTCAGGCCGACCAGGGCGACGGTGGTGCCGACGGCGCAGGCGCGACGGACTGTGGAGGTGCTGCGGTGCACGGGTTCCCCCAGGGAATCGGTCCGGGCCACAGGCCCGGATCATGTGAATTTGCCGAGAATGTCGGCGTTCTCGGATCGTAGCGGGATTAGGTCCTGGGGCTGTGACGATTCACCGGAATGTGACCCGGGTTGGGGGTGTGTGCGGGAAACCGCCTGACCTCCGCAGCCGCGGCGCGGCTGCGGAGGTGCGGAAGGACGGACGGGAGGCCCGGTGCCAGCTGGCACCGGGCCTCCCGTCCGTTCGTCGGTCGCGTCTCAGGCGCGACGGCGCCGCAGACGGTGGACCAGCAGGCCGCCGCCGGCGGCGAGCAGGCCGAGCGCCCACGCCAACGGCGTGGTCTCGTCGGCGCCGGTGTAGGCGAGGGTGCCGGGGGTGCCGCTCGTGGTGGTCGCGACCGCGGCCGTGGCGACGGGACGGACGGCGACGACGAACGTGGTCGAGGCGCCGCCCTGGGTGATGGTGAGACGGTGGTCCGAGGCGTGCGGGAACGTCACCTTCGAGGCGTCGCCCCGGGGATCGGTGGCGATCTTGTCCGACGCGACCGAGCTCGTCACCGTCGCGCCGAACCCGGTGCTCACGGAAGCCGGCGCGGTCGGGTTGCCGAACCGGTCGACGGCGAGGCCGGACACCACCAGCGAGCCGCCCTGCTGGACGGGGATCGAAGTGACGGTGCCGAGGGGGTCGCCCCCGCCGGAGAACGCGCTGATGACGCCACCGGGTGCGACCGACCAGACCGTTGCGCCGGGTGTGCCGGTGTCGACGATCGCCCGGACCCCGACGGGTGCGGCCGGCAGGACGGTCAGGCGCACGTACTCCGTGGCGGTCGCGGTGCCGCGGAGGGCGACGACCTCGAAGTCGTACGTGCCAGCGGTGGTCACGGTGCTGGTGAGCACCCCGGTCTCGACGTTGACGGTCAGGTCGGACGAGGGTGCGTCCTGGATCGCGTACGCCAGCGAACCCGTGCCGCCCGTGGTACGGAACGTGTGCGTGAACGTCGCGCCGGCGGTGGCGGTGAGGGCGAGCGGCTTCGCCTTCGTCGAGGGCTCGGTGAAGACGACCGGCGACGGCGAGACGGTCAGGCGGACGTACTCGGTCACCTGTGTCGAGCTGCTGAGCGCCACGACCTCGAAGTCGAACGTGCCGGCGGTCGTCGGCGTGCCGCTCAGCACGCCGGTCTCGACGTTCACCGTGTAGTCCGCCGACGGGGCGTCCTGGATGGCGTACCCGACGGTGCCGTTGCCGCCCGTGGTGGTGAACGTGTGACTGAACGGCGTGCCGACCGTCGCGGTGAGGGCGATCGGGGCGGCCTGGGTCGACGGCTCGGTGAACGCGAGGTCGCTGCCGTCACCCGGTGCTGCCGCCGGGGTGGCGCTGTCCGTGGCCTTCGCGGCGGGGCTGGCGGCGTGCGTCAGGCTGGCACCCGGTGTCGCGGTCGCCGTGGTGCTCGTCGGTGTCGTCGTCCGCGTCGGCGTCGCCGCCGTCGCGGGCGCGCTGACGCCGATGACCGAGCCGATGGCGGTCGCCGCGACGACGATGCCGATCGTCGCCGCGCGGCGGACGGGCGGCTTGGTGGACTGGTGCATGGTTCCCCCTCGGGAGTCTGGTGGTGAGCACACGGTGCCCGCGCGCTCCTCTGTGCTGACGTTACGGTTCACAGACCCGTTCCGACCCCTGCCGGAGATCACGGTTTCGTCTCGGTACTACCGGCTCTCATCTGGGGTTTTTCACAGAAACGCGCGACGACGGGCCGGAGGTGCGGGGCGGTCCCGCCGCGCACCTCCGGTCCGTCAGGCGGTTGCCGTGACGTGCCTCAGCCGAGTCGGCGACGCAGGCGCCAGACGAGCAGGCCGGCGCCCGATGCCAGGAGACCGAGGGCCCACGCGAGCGGGCCGGACTCGTCGGCACCGGTGTACGCGAGGGTGCCCGACGCGGTCGGCGTGTGGGTGGTCGTGACCGTGGTCGTCGCCGTCGGCTGCACCTCGAAGCGGATGGTGCTCGTCACGTCTCCGGACGCGACGGTGATCGTGTGCGGCGACGCGTGCTCGAAGGTCACCCACGTGGCCACGGCCTCGGGGTCGTACTCGGTGCGGTCACTGGCCACGTCGCTCGTGAATGTGAGGTCGGTGTGGTCGCCGACCGGCTGCCCGTCGGCGTCCACGGCCAGGGCGCGGATCTGCACCCGGTCACCCTGTCGGGCCGGGATCGCGTCGACCTGCTGCGGGTCGCCGTCGGCCGGGTAGTAGGTGATCACGTCGCCATCGACGCCCCACCGGTCGCCGGAGGTCCCGTCCGCGGGGAGCACCCCGATGGTGATGCCGGTGACGGCAGCGGGGGCCTCGGAGACGCGGACCGTGAACGAGGTCGAGACGCCGCCCTCGGACACCGTCAGTGTGCGGGTGCCCGGCTCCGAGAACGTCACCGTGTTCGCCGACCAGTTCGGGTCCCAGACCACGCCGTCGGACGCGGTGGTGCTCGTGACGGTCGAGCGCGGGTACTCGTCGCCCGGGGTGGTGCGGTTGCCCAGCGCGTCGACGGCCAGCCCCGCGAGGGTCACGGAGGAGCCGACCGTGGCGGGGACCTCCGACACCACGGTGTCACCGGTGCCACCCGGCGCGTACTCCCGGATCGTCCCGTCGGCGTCGATCTGCCAGCTGACGTCGGAGTCCGAGCTGTCGACGCCGAACGTGACACCCACCGGGGCGCCGGGCTCGATGTCGACCTGGACGTACTGCACGGCGGTCTGGTGCAGGTCGGTCGCGGTGACCTGGAACAGTGCGGGTCCGTCGAACGTGCTCTTCGGGGTGGCGCTCAGGACACCGGTCTGCTCGTTCCAGGACCAGCCGTTGACGTCGTTGGTCGGGTCGAAGTTCAACGGGTTGAACAGGTACTCCAACGGGCCGTCGCCGCCCTGGGCGGTGAAGGTGTGCGAGAACGGCTGGCCGGCGGTCACGGTGAGGACGATCGGCGCGTCCTTGCTCGACGGCTCCGCCCAGGTGACGGGTGTCGATGCCTCGGGGGCAGCCTGTTCTGCGGCGGCGGGGGGCGTCGGCGCGGTGCCCGCGGCGGTCGTGCCCTGCGGAGCCGACGTCGCGGTGGTGCTCGGCGCAGCGGTCTCGTCGGTCGCTGCGGAGGCGGCGCTCGCCCCGATGCCGAACGCCGACGAAGCGGTGACGATCGCGATCGCCGCTCCGATCGCCGCGCTGCGGCGGAAGGTGTACTTGCAGGACTGGTTCACGGGATCCCCCTCGGATGCCTGGACGGGACGCCGGATCAGCGTCCTCTACTCAGGGAATGTCGCCCGCTGGCCAGTCCTGACGATCGCTCGATCACAGAATGATCACAACGGCAACGGAGCTCCGCAGCCGTCGTGCCGACCCGAGCCGCGCCTCCAGACCGCCGTGTCACGCTCCGACGACGGACGCGGCACGTTCGAGCGCGGCGCGGAGAGCACGCACCGCTGGCGACGACGCGCCAGCGGCGCGGACCACCGTGAAGATCGTCCGTCGCGGACCCTCCGGCAGCTCGAGCAGTCGACAGGTCGTCGTCCGGCCGGTCCACATCAGGTCAGGCATCAGGCTCACCGCGTTGCCGGACTCGACCAGGCGGATCTGCGTCTGCAGGTCGGCGGTCTCGTACCGGACGTCTGGCTCGAAACCCCAGCGCCGACAGACCTGCTCGGCGAAGTGCCGCGACGCGGTGCCGCGGGGCTCCATCACCCAGGGCATGGTGCGCGCGTCCTCGAGCGACGACACCGGGCGCAGCGCGGTGTCGAGCGGGGGCAGGGCGAGCCGCACCGCGTCGGTCGTCAGGTCCGATCGGTCGAGCCCGGGCAGGTGCGGTGCGGCATGTGCCGGGTACTGCTCGGCGATCACCATGTCGAAGTCACGAGCCCACGTCTCGTTCAGTGCGGTCTCCGGCTCCCGCTGCACCATCTCGACCCGGACGTCGGGGTGTTCCGTCGCCATCTCGTGCAGGGCGCTCGGCATCAGGGCCAGGGCCGCGGACTGGAACACGGCAACCCGCACCCGGCCCTGCACGGACGACAGGGTCTCCTCGACCTGGGACTGCGCGTGCTCGAGGACGTCGAGCACCTGGCCCGCCGCGGTGACCAGCACCTCGGCCTGCGGGGTGAGCTGCAGCCGTCGGCCGGCCTTGCGGAACAGCTGCACACCGGCCTCCCGCTCCAGGGCGCTGAGCTGCTGCGAGACCGCCGACGGGGTGAAGTTCACCGCCTCGGCGACGGCCGCGATCGTGCCACGGATGGACAGCTCACGGAGGAGCACGAGACGGCGGACGTCGAGCATGGTCCGACGCTAGCCGGAGCGCGACCGGAACGGTAGCGCAACTGAACGGTATCCATCAGGAACGCTCACTTCCGCTACCGCATCCCGGACCTCCACACTGAACCCATGACGACGCTGCACGAGGACTCCGCCATCGACCACGACGCCCTGGCGGACCAGTCCGTCGCGCTCGTCCGACAGTGGCTCGCCGAGGCCGAGTCGTACCCCGTCGACGGCTCCGCGAAGCAGCTCGCCGGGGTGCTCGCCGACCCCGCCGGCCTCGACTTCGCCGTCGGGTTCGTCGACGGCGTCGTGCGACCGGAAGACCTCGCCGTCGCCGCCCGCAAGCTCCGCCAGATCGCCCCGGACGCCCCCGGGTTCCTGCCCGCCGCGCTCCGCGGACTCGTCCGACTCGGCGGCGGCATGGCCCCGGTCCTGCCGAACGTCGTCGTCCCCATCGCCCGCCGCGTCCTCCGGAACATGGTCGGCCACCTGATCGTCGACGCCACCGACTCCAAGCTCGGCCCGGCCATCGCCGGCATCAAGCGCGACGGCGTCCGCCTCAACGTCAACCTGCTCGGCGAGGCCGTGCTCGGCGAACGCGAAGCCGCCCGCCGGCTCGAGGGCACCCACAAGCTCCTGGCCCGCGACGACGTCGACTACGTCTCCATCAAGGTGTCGTCCACCGTGCACCCGCACTCCCCGTGGGCGTTCGACCACGCCGTCGACGACATCGTCGAGCAGCTCCGACCGCTCTTCCAGCGCGCCGCAGCCGCCAGCCCCGCCAAGTTCATCAACCTCGACATGGAGGAGTACAAGGACCTCGACCTCACCATCGCGGTCTTCACGAAGCTCCTCGACGAGCCCGAGTTCCTGGGCCTCGAAGCCGGCATCGTGCTGCAGGCGTACCTGCCCGACGCGCTCGCCGCGATGCAGGAGCTGCAGGAGTGGTCCGCCGCCCGCCGTGCCCGCGGCGGTGCCGGCATCAAGGTCCGGCTGGTCAAGGGCGCGAACCTGCCGATGGAGCAGGTCGAGGCCTCGGTGCACGGCTGGCCGCTCGCCACCTGGCACACCAAGCAGGACTCGGACACCAACTACAAGCGGGTGCTCGACTGGGCGCTCACCCCATCGCGCGTCGACAACGTCCGCGTCGGTGTCGCCGGGCACAACCTGTTCGACGTCGCCCACGCCTGGCTGCTCGCCGGTGAGCGCGGCGTGCGGGACGGCATCGAGTTCGAGATGCTGCTCGGCATGGCGCAGGGGCAGGCGTCGGCCGTGAAGAACACCGTCGGTTCGCTCCTGCTCTACACGCCGGTCGTCCACCCGGGCGAGTTCGACGTGGCGATCGCCTACCTGATCCGCCGTCTCGAAGAAGGCGCGTCGCAGGACAACTTCATGTCCGCGGTCTTCTCGCTGGTGTCCTCGCCGCCGCTGTTCGCCCGCGAAGAAGAGCGCTTCCGCGCCTCCCTGGTGCCGCTCGCGACGCCCGAGGGGCTCGAAGCGCCGGCATCCCACCGGGTCGCAGACCGGTACGCCGCCGTCGGCCGCCCCGGCCCCGGCCACTTCGAGAACACCCCGGACAGCGACCCCTCGGTCGGCGCCGTCCGCGCCTGGGGCGACGCCATCACCGCACGGGTCGCCTCGTCGACGCTCGGCGTCCGTGCCGTCCAGGAGGCCCGGGTCGACTCCGCGACGGCGCTCGACTCCGCGCTCGGTCGCGCCAAGGCCGCCGGTGCGGTCTGGGGGACCTGGTCCGGTGGTGCCCGTGGCGCCGTGCTGCACGCCGTCGGCGACGCACTCGAGGCGAACCGTGCCGCCCTCATCGAGGTCATGGCGTCGGAGACCGGCAAGACCATCGACCAGGCCGACCCCGAGGTGTCCGAGGCGATCGACTTCGCGCACTTCTACGGCACCCTGGCGTCCTCGCTCGACGACGTCGACGGTGCGACCTTCACTCCCGCAGCGCTGACCCTCGTCGCGCCGCCGTGGAACTTCCCCGTCGCGATCCCCGCCGGGTCCACCCTCGCCGCACTGGCCGCCGGGTCGGCCGTCGTCCTGAAGCCCGCGCCGCCCGCCGAGCGCTCCGGCGCCGTGCTCGCCTCGATCATCGAGACCGCGCTGGACGCCCACGGGGCACCGGCCGACGTGCTCGCGTTCCTGCAGGTGTCCGAGGACGACCTCGGGCAGCAGCTCATCGCGTCGCCGATGGTCGACCAGGTCATCCTCACCGGTGCGTACGAGACGGCCGAGCTGTTCCGCTCGTTCCGCCCGGACCTGCCGCTGCTCGCCGAGACCTCGGGCAAGAACGCCGTGATCGTCACGCCGTCGTCCGACCTCGACCTCGCCGTGAAGGACGTCGTCGCGTCCGCGTTCGGGCACGCCGGCCAGAAGTGCTCGGCTGCGTCCCTCGTGGTCATGGTCGGCTCGGTCGCCAAGTCCAAGCGCTTCCGGAACCAGCTGCTCGACGCGGTGTCGTCGCTCACCGTCGGCTACCCGACCGACGCGGCGACCCAGATGGGCCCGGTCATCGAGCCGGCATCGGGCAAGCTGCTCGACGGCCTGACGACGCTCGGCGCGGGGGAGTCCTGGGCCGTCGAGCCGAAGCAGCTCGACGAGACCGGCAAGCTCTGGAGCCCGGGCGTCCGACAGGGCGTCCGCCGTGGCTCGGAGTTCCACCGCACCGAGTACTTCGGCCCGATCCTCGGCATGATGACCGCCGACTCCCTCGACGAGGCGATCGACATCGTGAACGAGGTCGACTACGGCCTGACCTCGGGACTGCACTCGCTCGACCCGGCCGAGATCGGCACGTGGCTGTCGCGGATCCAGGCGGGCAACCTCTACGTCAACCGTGGCATCACGGGCGCCATCGTCCGGCGGCAGCCGTTCGGCGGGTGGAAGAAGTCGGCAGTCGGTGCGGGCACGAAGGCCGGTGGGCTGAACTACCTGCTCGGGCTCGGGTCGTGGACGCCGGCACCGGCGGCCGGTGCGTCCGGTGTCGCCGTGTCGGGTCCGGTCTCGGCGTTCGCCCGGGCTGCCGAGGTCGCTTCGCCGATGCTCGACCGCGCGCTGGCGTCCGACGAGCAGGCCTGGTCGACGCTGTTCGGCACCGCGACGGACGTCTCGGCGCTCTCCGCCGAGCGGAACATCGCCCGGTACCTGCCGTTCCCGTCGGTGCAGGTGCGGCTGGCCGCGGTCGCCGACGCGGACGCTGACGCCTCGGTGATCGAGCTCGTCCGCGTCGTCGCAGCCGCACTCCGGGCTGGCACGACGATCGAGGTCTCCACGGCCGCGACGCTGCCGTCGTCCGTCGCCTCGGCGATCCGGTCGCTGCCGATCGTGCGCTCGCTGTCGCAGACGGTGTCCGACGGGGCCTTCGCGAGCTCGGTCGCTTCTGGTCCCTCGACCCGCGTGCGGCTCATCGGTGGGGACACCTCGGCGCTGTACTCCGCCGTCGGTGGTCGTCCGGACGTCGCGGTGTACGGCGGCCCGGTGACCGAGGCCGGGCGGCTCGAGATCCTGCCGTTCGTCCGCGAGCAGGCGGTGTCGATCACGGCGCACCGCTTCGGCACGCCGAACCACCTGACCGACGACCTGATCTGACCCCGGACCGCGGCGCTGGCGTTCGGGTCCAGCGCCGCTTGCACGACCGAAGTGCCCCCGAACCGCGCGATCGCGTGGTTCGGGGGCGCTCTGGCTGTGCGGCGTGCGGAACGTCGTGCGCGCGGCTGTCCGGTCGCCGCACGGCCTCGGGTGCTTCGGAGGCACCGAGGGTTGCCTCGGGTGCGCGTCGCAACCACGGCGCGCAACCCTGAGGAGCTCCACCATGACCGAGCCGTTCGCACGCCCGACCGCCCTGGCCCACGTCCGTGTCACCGTGACCGACATCCACCGCAGCAAGGCGTTCTACCAGCAGCTGCTCGGCACCGACCCGGCGATCGACTTCAGCGACCAGGTCGATGAGCCCGGCGTGCGCGAGGACCGTGAGCGCTTCTACGGCGGCTCCGTGTTCCGGCTCGGCGACCAGGTGTTCGGGCTCCGTCCGGTCGCCCCGGCGGGGCAGACGTTCGACCCTGACACCGTCGGCCTCGACCACGTGAGCTTCGTCGTGGGGTCGGTCGACGAGCTGCACCAGGCGGCTGCACGCCTCGACGCCGCAGGGGTCGAGCACGGCGAGGTCACCGACCTCGGCGACGCCGGCATGGTGATCCTGTCCGTGCAGGACCCCGACGACATCAACCTCGAGCTGGCTGCGCTGAAGGGCTGAGGTCCTCAGTCGGCGACGGCGGGCTGCTGCGCGACCATCGAACCCGTGACGAGCTCGCGGAGTTCGCCGGGCAGCGGGATCGGACGACGGGCACCTTCACGGTCGATGATGACGTGCACGAACTCACCCGTGGCGAGCAGCGCCCCGTCGGACTGCCGGAACAGGCCGAACTCCCACGACAGGCTCGTGGTGCCGAGGTGCTTCGAGCGCATCCCGACCTCGATGACGTCCGGCCAGACGGCGGACTCCACGAACCGGCAGCTCGACGACACCAGCACGGCGATCCACTCCGACGAGAACGGGTCGAGCCCGGCGAACTCGCGGAACCAGTACGTCGACGCGTTGTCCATCGCCGAGTAGTAGATCGTGTTGTTGACGTGCCCGAACATGTCGTTGTCGTTCCACCTGGTGGGGTAGGAGCGGCGGAACGGGTACTCGTCGATGGTCATCGGTCTCCGATCGGTGGTGCGGGTGTGGCGTGCACCGCGTCGGGCCGCAGGACGTACTCGAACGCCGCACGTGCCCGGTCGGGATCAGGGGTCTCACCGGAGATGAACTCGGCGTAGGTGAACGACTCGGAGATCCGGACGAGCAGCCGTGCGAGCTCCTCAGCCGACAACGGTGCCGGATCGAACGTACCGGACGACTCCTGCTGCTCGATGAGTGCGGTGACCCGGGCGACGAACCGGCTCTGCACGTCGCTCTCCGAGGTGGTCAGCAGACGCATCGCCCGAGCCGGTTCGCGGGTCAGGAACGCCCGGAAGTACGGGGCGTCGATCAGGTCCGCGGTGAACCGGTCGAGCACGACGACGAGCCGGGCAGCCCCGGTCGCTCCGATCTCGTCGGCGGCGTGGGTTGCCCCGTCGAGCGTCGGGACGGCGAGGGACCACAGGATCTCGGACAGCAACCGGTCACGGTTGCCGACCCAGCGGAACAGTGACGTGCGATCGACGCCGAGTGCGGCAGCCAACGCCCCCATGTCGATCCGCGACCCGGCGATGAAGGTGTGACGGGCCTCCCGGAAGGCGCGCAGCGCAGAGTCTGATGTGTACACGCGATCCTCTCTTGCAACGTTTTCGAGAATGATGCATCGTGGTTCCCATGTCAACGACCATGCCCGCCACGGCCCTGCTCGAATCGGACTTCTACGGCTTCCAGCAGCAGCTCACCGAGCAGGAGCGTGCGTCGCTCGGGCAGCTCCGGCAGTACCTCGAGCAGGAGGTCCGGCCGATCGCCGACGAGTACTGGGCGCGTGCCGAGTTCCCGATGCAGGTCATCGCGCCGCTCGCCGAGCTCGGCATGTACGGGCCGGGCGTCCCGATGGTGCGCCGGTTCGAGAACTCGGCCGTCTACCGCGGGTGGACAGCGCTCGAGCTCGGCCGGGTCGACGCCAGCGTCGCCACCTTCATCGGTGTGCAGTCCGGCCTGGCGATGAACTCCATCGCGGTCGCCGGCAGCGACGAGCAGCAGCGGGAGTGGCTGCCACGGATGGCCGCCGGCGAGGTCATCGGGGCCTTCGGACTCACCGAGCCGTACTCCGGCAGCGACTCCGCCAAGGGCCTGCGCACGACCGCGCGGCGCGAGGGCGACGAGTGGGTGCTCGACGGCGAGAAGCGCTGGATCGGCAACGCCACCTTCGCCGACGTCGTCGTGATCTGGGCGAAGGACGTCGCCGACGGCCAGGTCAAGGGCTTCCTGGTCACCACCGACACCGCGGGCTTCACCGCGACGAAGATCGAGGACAAGATCGCGCTGCGCGGCGTGCAGAACGCCGACATCGTCATGCGGGACGTCCGTGTCCCCGAGTCGCGTCGGCTGCAGAACGCCACGTCGTTCCGCTCGACCGCCGAGGTACTCCGACTGACCCGCACCGAGGTCGCCTGGCAGGCGGTCGGCATCGCGATCGGCGCGTACGAGGCCGCCCTGGCCTACGCCCGCGAGCGGGTCCAGTTCGGCAAGCCGATCGCCGCGCACCAGCTCGTGCAGGACCTGCTCGTCAAGTCGCTGTCGAACATCACGGCCTCGATCGCACTCTGCACGCAGGCCTCGGCCATGCAGGACGCCGGGGTCGGTGGCGACGAGCACTCCGCGATGGCCAAGGCGTTCGCCACTTCGAAGATGCGCGAGACCGTCGCCTGGTGCCGCGAGGTGCAGGGCGGCAACGGCATCGTGCTCGACAAGGGCGTCGCTCGGTTCTTCTCCGATGCCGAGGCGATCTACTCGTACGAGGGCACGCGCGAGGTCAACACCCTGATCGTCGGCCGGGCGATCACCGGGCAGGCCGCGTTCGTGTAACTGCCCGGCTGGTGTGGAGCGGTTCGCTGGTTCGCCGGTTCGCCGGTTCGCTCGTTCGTGTCAGGCCGGTGTCGACTTGAGCAGCCGGTTCACCGCGATCATCGCGCCACCCACCACCGCCGGGACGCCGCCGCCGGGGTGGACCGACGCACCGACCCGCCACAGCCAGGGCCGCCAGGGGTCGTTGTACGAGGGACGGTGGAACGGCCCGCTCAGCCACGGCGGACGTGCCGCTCCGTAGAGCGCCCCGTGTGGTTCGCCGCCCTCGCCGTAGTACTGCGGATCGAGCACGACCTGCTCGTCGAGCAGGTCGGTGAGGGGCCCGTCGAGTCCCATCGCGCGGGAGACACGGTCGACCTCGCGCCGCACGAAGGGGTGCTCCGCGGTGTAGTGACCGCCGTCGGCGGGCGCGGTGAGCAGGATCCCTGCGGTGCTGCGCCCGTTCGGGTACACCTCGCCCGCGCGGTACTGGTTGACGAACACCATGGTGTCCGCCGGCTCGTCGCCGGCCTCCAGGCTGCGGTGCAGTGCCGCCGGCTTCGTCGGGAGCACCACGCTGTGCGCCGCGAGGTCCGCCGGCAACTCCTGGCGGAGGACGCCGTACACCGCGACGGCCGAGCAGGAGAGGGTGCGCGGACGCAGACGGGGGAGCGGTGGGATCCGCGACGGGCCCGTCAGCGTGGTGAGCCGGTCGGCGTCCACGGCGCTGACGACGAGGTCGGCCGGGTACCGCCCGACCTCGGTGGTGACCCACCCGCGCTCGATGCGGGTGACGGCCTCGCCGGTGCGCACCTCGGCTCCGGCGGCCTCGGCCAGCCGGGCCAGCGCGAGCACGATCTCGTAGATCCCGCCGCGCGGCACCCAGGCACCGGTCTCCGCCATGATCGCCGGCATGCTCGCGTAGAGGGCCGGGGTGCGTGCCGGCGACACGCCTGCGTTGAGGGTGTGGATCGCGATGATCTCGCGCAGCCCGTCCGGCAGCCACGGCAAGCCGTCCAGGTAGGCGCGCGTCGTGAGTCGCGAACCGTAGACGGCCAGGAGCCGACGGAGCGCCGGGAGGGCCGCGCGGTCGAGGGGGTCGGCGAGCAGCAGCTCGGTCACGTCGTCGGCGAGGGGTGCGTGCAGGTCCGAGAACCGGCGCCAGGCTGGGTACCACGGGTGGTCGGGCGCCACCGGCAGCGAGGTCTCCTCGCCGTCGTGGTAGTAGCGACCGACCTCGGGCATCCGCACCAGGTCGAGGTGACCGGCATCGCGAGTGCGCTCGGGTGCGCCCGCGTCCGCGCCGTCGCCGAGTCGCCGCAGCAACTCGTCCCACACGGCGGGGAACGTCATCAACGACGGGCCGGTGTCGATCCGGTCCGCACCCAGGTGGATGCGCCGGCTCTTGCCGCCGAGCTCTGCGGAGGATTCGAGCAGGGTGACCCGATGGCCAGCACGTGCGAGCAGCGCGGCGGCGGTCAGGCCGCCGATCCCGCCCCCGACCACGACGATGCGGCTCACGAGCGGCCTCCCAACACGATCGACACCATGAGGAGCACCCCGACGAACGACCCCGCGATGTACGGGAAGGCGACCGACAGACGGTACAGGCGGTGACCGGTCTCCGGCGTCGGATCACGAAGCAGGGACACCACCAGGATGCCGGCGATGAGCAGGTTGACTGCGGCCACGGGCACGCTCACCACGGCGAAGAGTGCCGTCGAGGCGATCCACCAGGACCCGCTCCACCATGCCGTCCCGCGCGCGCCGAGCCGGACCGCGGTGGTGGTGATGCCCGCACGGCGGTCCTCCTCGATGTCCTGCACCGCGTCGAAGGCGTGCTTGGCCACGCTCCACGCCATCAGGCCGAGGGCAGCCGGCCACACCGGGGTGACCGAGAGCGCCGCGGGGACGATGACCAGCGGCAGCGCGTACGCGGCGTTGCTCAGCGAGTCGAGGAACGGCCGCGCCTTGAACCGCAGCGGCGGTGCGGAGTAGAAGACGAAGACACCCGCGTAGAGCAGGATCACCGCGTTCGCGAGCGGCGGCAGTGCGATGGAGAAGTAGACGAGGAACGGGACGTTCACGACCGCGACGGCCCAGGCGATCAGTCGCACCTCGGACTGTCGGATCCTGGCACCCTCGATCGACCCCTTGCGGGGGTTGGCCGCGTCGGTGTCCTGGTCGTAGATGTCGTTGACGCCGTAGATGAGCAGGTTGAACGGCAGGGTGAGCCACAGGATGAGCGGCAACGCCCGCACGTCGAACAGCGCGCCGGTGAGCCACACGGCAACGAGCCCGGAGCCGATGGTGTTGATCCACAGCACCGGTCGCGAGATGAGCAGGAGCCGGCGCACGGCCGGTCCGATCCCGGACAGCGCGGTTCGCGGGATCCGCTCGAGTCCGTCAGTCACGGGCCCGAGCGTACCCGGCCGACGGTGACGCCGGGCGCCGGCTTCCCCGCCACACTGGTCGGATGCGCATGATGCTGCTCACCGCCGGCACCCGCGGCGACGTCGAGCCCTTCGCAGCACTGGCACGACGTGCCCTGTCCCGCGGACACCAGGTGCGGCTGGCGCTGCCGGACGACGCGGTCGCGCCTGACGGTGTCGACACCGTGCGCCTCGGCCTGGACGCGCACCGGGTGCTGTTCCCCGTCCGGCGCACCCCTCGAGTGCTCGCGCACCACCTGCGCACCGAGGTGCGTCCTGCGATGCGCCGGATGCTCGCGGCCGCGGTGCGGGAGAGCGTCGACTTCGGCCCCGGCGTGGTGGTGCACCACCCGCTGATCCTGAGCGCTCCGATGGTGGCGGACGCGCTCGGCGTCCCCCGCGTGCTGGTGGAGTTCGCACCCGTGGCGACCCCGAGCGAGCGCTTCCCCGCCGCCGGAGGCCCGACGGCGACCCGAGACCTCGGCCCGCGCAACCGGTCCACCTACGCCGTCCCCCGCGCCGTCGCCCGTCTCTTCGACGCCGACGTGGTGCGCGCCGCCGCCGAGTTGCCGGGCGGCCGTCGTCCCGCGCGGCGGTCGCCGTCGCGTGCGACGCTCATGGCTGTGAGTCCCGCGTTGCTCCCGCGGCCCGACGACTGGCCCGAGCGGGTGCACCAGACGGGGGCCTGGTACGAGGCGACACCGTCGGCGTCACTCGACCCGGAGGTCGGCGACTTCCTGCGGGCCGGTCGCTTCATCGTCGCCTCGTTCGGGTCCATGGCGACGGGGACGGCGCGGGACGCAGCGGCTCGAGGGTCCGCGATCGTCACGGCTGCCCGTTCCCACGGCCTCCGGGTGCTGCTCGTCACCGGGGCGGGCGGCCTCGCGCTGCCGGCTGAGCTCCGTGGCCCCGACGTGCTGGCGGTGGGGTCGACGCCGTTCGACGCGGTGCTGCCGGGCGCGACGCTCGCCCTGCACCACGGCGGGGCCGGTACCGCGCACGCCGTTGCCCGCGCCGGCGTGCCCGCGGTCGTCGTGCCCGTCACCGCGGACCAGCCGTTCTGGGCCGCGCAGCTGCACCGACAGGGCGTGGCCGCCGCTCCGGTTCCGCTGCGTCGCGTGTCGGCGGGCACGCTCGAACCCGCGATGCGCGATGCCCTGACCCGCCGCGACCGTGCCGCCGACGTGGGTCGACGGATGCGGGCAGAGCACGGGGTCGAGCGGGCGCTCGACGTGCTCGAAGCCCTCTGAGCCGTGGTCGCGGCGCGGGCAGGGATCGTCGGCGGCTGCTCCTTCGGTCCGGACGTGTCGCTCAGCCGAGCAGCTCGGGTCGCTCCCACTCCTGGTCGAGCACGTGCTGCCCGAGGAACGCGAACACCGTCTCGTACCAGACCACGGCGTGCTGCGGGGAGAGCACCCAGTGGTTCTCGTCCGGGAAGTACAGGAACCGGTGCGGCATCGAGCCGTCCGGCGCCGCGTGGTGCTCCGCGAGCTCGGACCACAGCCGCAGCCCCTCGCCGATCGGCACCCGGTAGTCCTTGTCGCCGTGGATGACGAGCATCGGTGACGTGATGTCGCCCACGAACCGGTGCGGGTCGTTCGCCGCGATCCCGTCGGCGTCGAAGATCGACGACCAGTACTGCGACGAGTCCGTCGTGCCGTTGAACTGGTCGAGCGCCCACAGGCTGGCGTGGGTGACGATCGCCCGGAACCGGTCGGTGTGCCCGGCGACCCAGTTCGCCATGTACCCGCCGAACGACCCGCCCATCGCCGCGGTTCGGGAGGCGTCGATGTCGGCTCGGGCCTCGACCACGTCGGTGATCGCCATCAGGTCGGTGTACGGCGCCTGCCCCCAGGCGTTCCAGCCGCGGTTCACGAAGTCGAGCCCGTAACCGGTCGACAGCGCGGGGTCCGGCAGCAGCACGGCGTACCCGCGTGCCGCGAGCAGCATCGGGTTCCACCGCCACGACCACTGGTTCCAGGAGTTGAGCGGCCCACCGTGGATCCACAGGACGAGCGGGTGCGGCCCGTCGCCTTCGGGCACGACCAGCCAGCCGCGCACACGGGCACCGTCGGCAGCGGTCGTCTCGACCTCTTCCAGGTGGGCGGGCACGTCCGGCAGGGGCGCCGGCGTCGCCAGCGCGGTCACCGTACCGTCCGTCGCGATCCGCACGGGGTGCAGCGGCGCCGCCCAGGAGGCCCGGAGTGCCACGACCACGCCCGTCGCCTCCGCCACGCGCAGGCTCGAGTACGCCCAGTCGTCGTGCGTCAGCTGCTCGACGGCGCCGCCGTCGAGCGGGATGCGGAAGACCGGCGCGCGGCCGTCCTGGTCGGCGACCGCCAGGAGCGCCCCGTCGCCGTGCTCGAACACGAGCTCGCTCGGCCAACGGTCCCAGTCGGCCGCGATGCGGCGGGCGTCGGAGCCGTCGATGCCGGCCGTCCAGACCTCCTGCTGGTTCGCACCGGCGGGGGTGGAGCGGACGGTGCGGACCCAGGCGATCGTCCGACCGTCGTGGCCGAGCGCCGGCATCTCGTGGTCGACGTCGACGTCGTCGAACAGCACCGTGCGGTGGCCGCTGGACAGGTCGATGGTGACGAGCGTCGAGCGGTGTCCACGGGCCTCCCGGACACCCACGGCTGCCAGCAGGACCGATCCGTCGGGCGTGAGCGCTCCGCTGACGTGGTCGAGGGAGCGGCCGGGGGACGGCGTGCGGTCCACGGGCTGAGCGACTTCGTCCGCGCCGCCGGCCGTGTCGAGCGTCAGGACATGGGTCTGGGCCGGACCCAGGTCGTGGTCCCAGTACCGCACCGGGTAGGTCTCGTGCAGGATCGCGCGGACGTGCTTGTCCTTGCGGGTCTTCCGGAGCCCGGCGTCGGCCTCGAGCACCGTCGACGGGTCGGAACCGGCCCCCGGCAGCAGGTCGGCGGTCAGCGCGACGACGTCCGACGACGACGCGGTGGCCAGGACGCCACCGACACCCCCGGCGAGACGGGTGAGCGGGCGGGCCTCGCCACCCGCGGCGGGCAGCACCCAGAGCTGTGCCGCCTCGAGGTCGCTGGCGTCCGCGTCTGGCCGGGCGGAGACGAAGAGCAGGTCGCCGGTGCGGGTGAAGGCGATGCCGCCCTCGCCCTTGGCGGAACGGGTGAGGCGGACCGGGCGCGCAGCGGACCCGCTGTCGTCGGTCGACGACGTGGGCACCTGCCAGATGGACCGGCGGGAACCGGTGCCGTCCGGATCGAGTGCACTGACCGTCAGGGCGACGCGGGTGCCGTCCGGACTGACGTCGATGCCGTCGACGCGGGGGAGCGCGATGTACTGGTCGAGGTCGGAGAACGGGGCGCTCATGCGGACACGCTCGCCAGGTCCTCGGCCCAGAAGGCGGCGATCTGCTCGGCGACCGCGGTGCCCTGGGCGTGGCCAGCCTCGGCCGACGGCGCCTGGGTGGCGAGCGAGAGCGAGTTCGTGCCGAACGCCTGCTGGGACGCGCTGTCGGCCACGACGACCTCGACCGACGAGCCACCGGCGCGCAGGGCCTCGACCGCGACGTCGAGCCAGGGTCCGCACGGTGACGGCCCTTCGGGTCCGCAGGCGATGACGAGGACCCGCTCGTACCCGGCGGCGGCGTCGGCGTTGGTGCCGGAGCGGACACCGCCGTCGACGTAGGGGCGGCCGTCGATGCTGACGGGGGTCCACACGAAGGGCACCGAGCAGCTGGCGGCGACCGCGCGGGGGAGCGGGACGCCGTCCGCTGCGGTCAGCAGGCGGAAGGTGCCGTCGGTGGCGTCGACCGCGGTGACGGCGAGGGGCTTCTCCGGCCACTCGGTGGACGGGAGCGTCTCGCCGAAGGTCACGATGCGCTCGTCGTCGGTCTGCCCGCCGACGACCTGCTGGGCGGCCTGGCCGAGTCGAGCGCGGGCGTCCTGTTCGTCGGTCGCGCCCTGTAGTGCTGCGCCGATGTGCTGCTGCACGGCTTCGACGTCGATCGGTGCCGGCTCTTCGTAGGTCGTGGGGGCCGGGCTGTGCTGCTGGTCGTGGGCCTGCTGGACGGCACCGTTCCGGACGAACGCGCCGACGACGCTGCCGGCGCTCGTGCCGACGACCAGGTCGGCGGCGTCGAGGTCGACGCCGGCTTCCTGCAGGGCGACGAGGACGCCGACTTCCCAGGCGATGCCGGCGACACCTCCGCCACCGAGGACGAGGGCTCTGGATCCGGGAACGGGCGTGCTGACGTCGGTCATGGGTCCTGCTTACCAGCTGCGTGCGACGGGTTGGTGGAGGCCGTCGGATCCTGTGGAGAACCGACCTGTGGACAACTCCGTCCGAGTCGGTGGCGTGACCTAGCGTCGTCGTCATGGGGCATCAGCGTTCAGGACGGGTCGGCACGGTCGTGTGGCCGATCGTGGTGGCTGCTGCGCCCACCGCCGCGTTCCAGCTGCCCAACCTGTTCGTCGCCCCGGCGGTCCGACTCTCGCTCGTCGCGTTCGGGCTCGTCGTGCTCGTCGCCGCGGTGACGGTGCAGGTGGTCCGGACCCGGCGCAGCGACGCCGCGCGCTCGGTGGCCGAGGACAACGCCACCGCGGCGGAGCTCGAGCAGTCGACGGCCGTCCGGTACGCGTTCGGTCAGATCGCCACCCGGCTCGTCCGGTTCACCGAACTGCGCCGGTCCGAGCGCCACGGCGAACTCTCCGTCGTCGCCGACCGCGTCGCCGTGGCCCTGGCGTTCTACCTGCTGCCGAAGGTGCCCGACGTCCGCGCCAACGTCTACCAGCTGTCCACCGATCTGCGGGCGCTCGAGCCGATCGGTCACGCCGGCGCCGGCGACACCGCCGGTGTCTTCCGCGCGGGCACGCCCTACGGCGACCGCAACCTCGAGTGGGTGTTGGTCGGGGGATCACCCCGGATCGTCGGCGACCGCTCCGCCGACGTCGACGTCGACCAGGACGTGCCGGGCTTCGAACCGCGGTACTCCTCGTACGTGTCGGTGGTGATCCGGTCCGACCAGTACTCGTTCGGGATGCTCACCGTCGACTCCCCGGTGCCCGACGCCTTCACCGAACTCGACGCTAAGAACATCGCGATGATGGCGTCGTTCATGGCCGTCGCGTTCTCGCTGACCTACTCGTTCCCCGAGCGCGACCGCAATCCAAGGAAAGGCCCGTGATGCTCACACGCTCTGTCGGACGCTCGACGTACGATGCCCCCATGACGACCGTGAACCCTGCTCCGCCGTCGTTCGGGCGTGCCCGGATCTCCTCACCGAACTGGAACGACACCACCACCGACGCCGACTACGAAGACCTCGACGTCATCGCCGCCAACATCGAGCGCGAGCGCGCAGCAGCCCGGATCCGGGTCACCGCTGCCATCGCTGCGCGTCTGGGTCGCTGACCCCTCCCGCACCGTCCACCACGAACGGCTCCCACGCATGCGTGGGAGCCGTTCGTCGTCCGCCGAGCCGGAGCCGGACCCGGAGTGGGATCCGGTGTCGCGGCTACGGCGCCTCGGTCACGTCGATGAGCACCTTGCCGACCGTGTCCTGCTCGACCGCGTCGTGCGCCCGGGCGGTCTCCTCGAGCGCGAACCGGGTGAGCGGCAGTCCGGCGTCCTCGCCGACCGGCAGTACGCCGTCGTGCAGCGCCTCGGTGACGTCCTCGGCCGCAGCGGACAGCGCCTCGTCACCGATCGTGTAGAGCAGCAGGAACTGGTAGCGGGCGTTCACGGTCATGTTCGGCCGGATCGGCAGGCTCGCCTCGTCCCCGCCGTTGTTCGCGTAGATCGACACGACGCCGTGGTTCGCCAGCACGTCGGCGACGAGTGTGGCGTTCTGCGGGATCGAGACCTCGACGACGATGTCGACGCCGTCGGGCGCGATCGACCGGATGCGCTCGGCGGCGTCCTCCTCGCGGTAGTTGACGATGTGGTGCGCGCCGGCCGCCGTCGCCAGCGCTGCCTTCGCGTCCGAGCTGATCGTCGTGATGACGGTCGCTCCGGCCCAGCGGGCGAGCTGGATCGCGGCGTGCCCCACGGCGCCGGCACCGCCGGCGACGAGCACGGTGAAGCCGTCCAGGGCACCGGGGCCGAGTCGGGCGGGGCCGTCCTCGTGGGTGGTGAGGGCTCGGTGCGCCGTCATCGCGGGGACCCCGAGCGCGGCGCCGACGTCGAACGAGATGCCGTCGGGCAGTGGGACCACGCGGGACTCGGGGACGACGGTGTACTCCTGCGCGGTGCCGGTCGGCCGTGACGCCGCCGCCATGAACAGCCAGACGCGGTCACCGACGGCCAGTCCCTCGACACCGGGGCCCACGGCGTCGACCACACCGGCGCCGTCCTGGTTCGGCGTGATCTCGGGGAAGGGCAGGCCGTCGCCGTAGGTGCCGCCGGCGCGGGCCTTCCAGTCGGTCGGGTTGACGCCGGAGACGACGACGCGGACGCGGACCTCTCCCGCGCCGGGTTCCGGGATCTCCCGCTCGACGAGTTCGAGGACGCTGCTGGCACCGGGCTTCGTGTAGACGATCGATCGCATGTCCCCAGGCAACCACTCGTCACCGTCGGGGATTCCGAGTGCGCCGGAGCGCTGCGCGCCGGAGCTCAGCGCGCGTCGTACCCCTCGCGCGCCACCGCGACGTCGGGCATGTGCGAGGTCGCCCAGTCCTCCAGCGGCACGAGGACCGTGCGCAGGGACCGTCCGAGATCGGTCAGCTCGTACTCCACGTGCGGCGGGATCTCGGGGAACACCGTGCGCGTGACCATGCCGTCGCGTTCGAGTGCCCGCAGGGTCTGGGTGAGCATCTTCTGCGAGACCCCCTGCACCCGGGCCGCCACCGCCGAGTACCGTGCGGGACCGTCGGCGAGGACGCCGATCGTCAGCACGCTCCAGCGGTCGCCGATGCGGTCGAGCAGCTGCCGACTGGGGCAGTCCGCCGCGTAGGGGCTGTACTCGAGTGCTGACATGGTGTCCTCCGCAACGCACCGTCAGGTGCCTACTTACTCAAAGAGAGTAACTCTTGTACGGTGACTGTCAACGTCACCGACGCCCAGAACGTCCACGAAGGGAACACCATGACCAACATCGTCGTCTTCGGAGGCACCGGCTACGCCGGCTCCGCCATCACCCACGAGGCCCTCTCCCGCGGCCTCACCGTCACCGCGGTCGCCCGCGACACGAGCAAGCTCGAGCCGGCCGAGGGCCTCACCCTGGCGCAGGGCGACGCGTTCGACGCCGACTTCGTGTCCGAGGTCACCAAGGGTGCCGACGTCGTCGTCGTCTCGCTCCACGCCGTGCAGGCCGACGGCAGCGAGCTGAAGGACAAGTTCCAGCACTTCGTCGACGCCGCCGCCGCGGCTGGCGCGCGGCTCGGCATCGTCGGCGGTGCCGGCTCGATGCGCGTGTCCGAGGACGGCCCCCGCCTCTTCGACACCGACGGCTTCCCGGACGCCTTCAAGGGCGAGGCGAAGAGCCACGCGCAGATCCTCGACGCCCTCCGCGTCTCGGACACCCAGGTCGACTGGTTCTACGTGAGCCCCGCCGCGGCCTTCGGCAGCTACAACCCGGGCGAGCGCCGCGGCACCTACCGCGCCTCGGACGAGGTCCTGCTCGCCGACGCCGCGGGCAACTCGGACATCTCCGGCGCCGACTACGCGATCGCGTTCGTCGACGAGATCGTCACCCCGGCGCACCACCAGACGCGCTTCGGCGTCGCCTACTGAGGCACTGCCCCTCGAGGGACACCGGTGTTCGCGCAACACACCGCGGGATTCCGCGGCGTCGAGCGTGGACACCGGTGTTTTGCGTACGGCCTGGCGCGACCAAGGGGCGGACGGGAGGCGCGGGGCGGGGCCGCCACGGGCCTCCAGGCCGGCGGGTGGTCACCGCGAAGTCCCGCGTCAGTGCGCGACGATCGCCGGCACCGGCAGGTGGTGTCGCATCCGCACCGCCAGGTGCAGGCCCCCTCGGCGGGCGAGCACGAGCGCGATCACCGCGGCGGCCGCAGCCGGCACGCCACCGGCGACCATCATCCCCACGTGCGCACCGAAGCGGTCGACGACCTGGCCCATCAGCGGGCCGCCGATCGCCTGTCCACCGAGCAGCACCAGGACGTAGAGCGACATCACCCGGCCGCGGATCGCCACGTTCGACGACAGCTGCACGAGCGAGTTCGACGCGGTCTGGAACAGCAGCTGCGACATCCCCACGGCCACGAGCGCGACGGTGAACGGTGCGATCGCGGGGATCGACCCCGACACCACGAGCAGCACGCCCGTCCAGAACACCCCGCCGACGATGGTGCGGAGCCGCACGACGGCCCGACGGGTGGACAGCAGCGCGCCGACCAGGGCGCCGATCGCGACGGCGGAGTTGAACACCCCGTAGCCACCGGCGCCGACGTCGTACACCTGTGACGCGAAGGCGGACAGCAGCACCGGCATCGTCAACGCGAACACCGAGAAGAACGCCACGAGGATCACCGGCACGATGATCGTCGGCTTGTTGACGGCGTAGCGGAGGCCCTCCACGAGCTGCCCCTTGCCCCGCGGTGCCGGGGGTGTGCGGTGCAGTTCGGAGACCTTCAGGAACCCGAGCGTCACAACGACGGCGACACAGGCGATCGCGTTCACGCCGAACGACCAGCCGGCACCGACCGCGACGAGCAGTGCCCCCGACAGGGCCGGACCGATCATGCCGCCGAGCTGGAACACCGACGAGTTCACGCTGATGGCGTTCCGCAGGTGCTTGTGCCCGACGATCTCGGTGACGAACACCTGCCGGGCCGGGTTGTCGATCACGGTGACCATGCCCACCAGGAACGCGATCACCCAGATGTGCCACGCCTCGACGACGCCGGCGAGCGTCAGCACGGCGAGCAGCGCGGACAGCACGGCGAAGACGCCCTGCGTGATCATCATGAGCGCGCGCTTCGAGAACCGGTCGACCAGCACGCCGCCGAGCAGCCCGAACAGCAGCATCGGCGCGAACTGGCAGGCGACCGTGATGCCGACCTGCGCGACCGAGCCGGTCAGCTGCAGCACGAGCCAGTCCTGGGCGATGCGCTGCATCCAGCCGGCGGTCATCGCGACCAGGTTCGTCGCCGTGAACAGCCGGAAGTTCGGCACGGACAGGGCGATGAGCGTGTGGCGCCACGGCGGTCGCGTGGCCTGGATCGGGAGCGGTTCGGTGGGCGGGGGGAGGGTCGTCGGTGACGCGCTCACGGTGCGGGGTTCTCCGGACGTCGGTGTGGATCTGGTACCCCAACGAAACTACGTGGTGCCGAGCCATTCGATACCCCTATGGTGGCTATCAGTCCATTGCGATGTCGAATGACCGCGCGAACGCCCGCATGGGTGGCTGCTCGAACGACAGCTCGAACGCCCGCGCGAACGAACGAGGTGCCCCGTGCTCGATCCGGTCCTGTTGCAGACGTTCCTTGCCGTGGCGGAGACCGGCAGCTTCACGCAGGCCGGCACCCGGCTCGGCATCAGCCAGCCGACGGTGTCGCAGCACGTCCGGCGTCTGGAGACCGCGGTGGCACGCACCCTGGTCGCCCGGGACACCCGGGGCGTCGCGCTCACCGACAACGGGGACGCGATGGCGGGGTTCGCGCGGACGATCCTCGCCGCACACGCCACCGCCGACGCCTACTTCTCCGGCGCGGCCACACGCGGACGGCTCCGGTTCGGCGCTGCGGACGACCTCGCCATCACCCAGCTGCCCCGGATCCTGCGGGACTTCCGGCGGCTGCACCCGCAGGTCAACCTCGAGCTCACGGTGAACCAGTCGTCGCCGCTGCTCCGGCGGGTGCACGCCGGTCAGCTCGACCTGGTGTTCATCAAGCAGACGGCGGGGGAGTCGGCCGAGGGCACCCGGGTCGCCACCGACCAGATGGTGTGGATGGCGCAGGACGGCATCGCCCTGGAACCCGGCGAACCCGTGCCGCTCATCGCGTACCAGGCGCCGAGCATCAGCCGGCAGATGGCGATCGACGCGCTCGAGGCCGCCGGCCGCACCTGGCGGATCACCTGCAACACCCGCGACGTGAACGGCGTGCTGGCCGCGGTGCGCGCGGGCATCGGCGTCGCGGTGTTCCCGCACTCGCTCATCCCGGCGGACCTGGTGAAGGTGTCGCAGCGGCTCGGGCTGCCCGACCTGCCCGCGGTCGACTACGTCCTCATCGCGAACCCGACGGTGCAGCGGGAGCCGATCGACGCCCTGACGAACGCGATCCTGTCGCGCGGGGTCGTCCGCGCCGTCTGAGCGGTCGCGGCGTGCGTCCGCCAGTGCTCAGACGCCGGTGTGTCGCCCCCGGTGCGTGCTGCGAGACGCCGGCGTGTTCCATCGACGCCGCAGAGTCATCGATACGCCGCGGCTTTCGGGGGCGTCTCGACGTCCCCGGGGCGTCGCACCGAGACGCCGGCGTCTGAGCGGTCGCGGCGCTACGGGGCGAGCGTCGGGGTCACGCCGGTTCCGGTGACGTCCGACAGTGTCACCCCCGCGAGCGGCAGCAGCGCCGCGGCGACCGCCCACAGCAGCACGACGGTGCCGACACCACCGAGCACGGCGCCGAGCAGCGCGACCGGCCGCTGCCACGTGGCTGTCCGGTCGCGCAGCGCCACGATCGAGACCACCAGCGCGAGCAGTCCGAGCACTACGCCGACGCCGTGCACGGTCGACGGCGCGGTGAACCACCAGGCGGCCAGACCGATCGTCGCGATGCCGGCGACGGCACCGAGCCCCGCCCCGGCGGTCGCGCCGAGTGCACGGCGCGGCTCCGGTGCGGCGGCTCCGGGCACGGGCTGTTCCAGCAGCTCGGTCGGGAGGCACGCATCGCCCCCCGCCACCACACCGCGGCACCGGGGTCGGCGCGGTCACGACCGTGGTCGCGTCGGCGGGGGACGCCGCGGCGTGCAGCACGGTGTCGAACGACCGGGCGGGAGCGGGGCCGAGCACCTGTGCGGGGGCGGGGTCGGCCGACCGTGCGGCGGCCTGCTGGTGGGCGAAGCGTCGGGGCGTCCGGGAGCCGATCGGGCCGACCCGGTGACCGTGGTCGGTCGGACCGGCGCCGCGTGGGCGGCGCGCGACGAGGCGGGGGTGGGGCGGGCCTCCCGGCCGGAGGCGTTCACGTGACCGGCGGCGGCGACCCGCTCGGGGGCGACCTCGTCGACGGGCGGCGCGGTCACCCAGGCCGGGACGGGCCGACCGGGACGGTCCGATTCGGGCATGCGATGCGCTGCCACTGCGGCGCTCCTCTCCGTCGACTGATCCGTGCTCAGTCGTAGCGGCAACCGCTGCGGGGGTCGCAGCCCCGGTTCGGGGTCGCCGGTACGTTCGGGGCATGACCGGAATCGAACACCGTCCACTGGGCCCCTCCGGGCTCGTCGTCTCCACCGTCGGCCTCGGCTGCAACAACTTCGGGCGGCGGGGCACCGCGTCCGAGTCGCAGGAAGGCACCGACGCCGTCGTGTCCGCGGCCCTCGACGCCGGGGTGACGCTCTTCGACACCGCCGACATCTACGGCGGCGTGCCGGGCATGTCCGAGGAGATGCTCGGACGCTCGATCCGCGGTCGGCGCGACGAGATCGTCCTCGCCACGAAGTTCGGCATGGACATGCAGGGCGCGAACGGTCCGGACTGGGGCGTCCGCGGATCCCGCCGGTACGTGCGGCTCGCCGTCGAGTCGTCGCTCCGGCGCCTCGGGACGGACTGGATCGACCTGTACCAGATGCACCGGCCCGACGACGTGACGCCGATCGAGGAGACCCTGTCGGTCCTCGACGACCTGGTCCGCGAGGGCAAGATCCGGTACGTCGGCCACTCGAACTTCGCGGGGTGGCAGATCGCCGAGGCGGAGCTCACGGCGTCGATCGCCGGTACCACGGCGTTCGTGTCCGCGCAGAACGAGTACAGCCCGCTCGCCCGGGCTGCCGAGGCCGAGGTCCTGCCGGCCGTGCGGGCGTACGCGCTCGGGTTCCTGCCGTTCTTCCCGCTGTACAACGGGCTGCTCACCGGCAAGTACACGAAGGCGGGCGGCCCGGCCGACGGGCGGCTGACGACCTCGAAGCCGCAGCTGCTCGAGGCCGCACCGTGGGAGGTCCTCGACGACTACCAGCGGTTCTGCGACGACCGTGGCGTCACGATGCTGCAGGCGACGTTCGCGTGGCTCCTGGCGCAGCCGGGGCTGTCGAGCGTCATCGCGGGGGCGACGAAGCCGGAGCAGATCACGCAGAACGTCGAGGCGGGGACCACCTGGACGCCGACCGAGGACGACATCGCCGACATGACGACGATCTTCGACCGGGCCTGAGCGGGCGCGGTCGGGTCGCGCTGGGTGTTTCGCGCTGGGTACCTAGCGCTGGGTGTTTCGCGCTGAGCGACCGCTCACGGGCGGTGGGGCCCGTGAGGTGTCGCTCAGCGCGAAACGGCGGCTGCGCGGCAGCGGTGGTGATGCTGCTGCGCCGAGCCGTGGAACAGCGGGACTAGCGGGTGGCGGCGGCCAGGGCGTCGCGCATCTCGGCGACGGTCAGCCGCGGGCCGTAGCCGGGGGTGTCCCGCTGGATGCGCCAGCCCTCGGCGAGGGGCCCGGCGTCGACGACGTCGAAGCCGAACGCGTCGATGAGTTCGGTGACGGTCTGCTTGGCGGTGTCGTCGTCGCCGGCGATGACGAGGGCACGGCGGTCCGGGGTGCCGGCGGTCGTCGCGTGGCCGGTCAGGTCGTCGGCGGCGATGTGGTTGAACGCCTTGACGACCAGGGCACCGGGCAGGTGGTCCCGCAGCATCTCCGCGGTGGTGGTGGACTGGTCGTCGAGTGCGGCGATGTGGCCGTCGCGCTCCCAGTAGTAGTTGTTCGTGTCGATGACGACCTTGCCGTCCAGGGGTTCGACGGGGATCGTCTCGATCGCGGCGAGGGGGACCGTCACGACGACGATCTCGCCCGCTGCAGCTGCTTCGTCGCGGGTCGCCGCACGTGCCGAGTCGCCGAGTTCCGTGACCAGGTCGGTCAGGGTCTCCGGGCCGCGGGAGTTCGCGATGACGACCTGGTGGCCGTTCCGTACCGCGAGTCGTGCGAGCTGGGATCCGATGTTGCCGGCGCCGATGATTCCGATGGTTGTCATGTGTCCGGGCAACGTCTGCCGGACGCCGCCCATTCCCCTGACGGCACGACGCGCCCGCTCGGAGCATGATGGCGGGCATGGACCACGAGTTCCGCGACGAGACCGATCAGGACCGCTACGCGATGTACGTCGGCGGCGAGCTCGTGAGCGTGCTCGACTACCGGGTGAACGGTGACGCCGTGGCGTTCCCGCACACGTACACGGTCCCGAAGCACCGCGGCCACGGCTTCGCGGCGCAGCTCGTCGAGTACGCGGTCGCCGACGTCGAGTCGACGACCACGAAGCGCATCGTCCCGATGTGCTGGTTCGTCGGCAAGTGGTTCGACGACCACCCCGAGAAGGCCGAACTGCTCAGCCGCAGCGCCGCGGACTGAACACCGAACGAAGGGGCTCCCCGTGCCCGCCATCACACCGTTCCTGTGGTACGACGACCAGGCCGAACAAGCCGCCGAGTACTACGTCGGACTGTTCCCCGACAGCCGCGTCGACAGCGTCAGCCGGATGCCGGACGGCCGCGCCCTCGTCGTCGAGTTCACCCTGCTCGGCACCCCGTACCGCGCGATGAACGGCGGTCCCGGCCACCCGCACACCGACGCGGTCTCGTTCCAGATCGACGTGGACACCCAGGACGAGCTCGACCGCCTGTGGGACGCGCTGCTCGCCGACGGCGGGAGCCCGATGGCGTGCGGATGGCTCACCGACCGCTGGGGTCTGGCGTGGCAGGTGACCCCGTCGATGCTGGGGGAGCTGATGAGCGGATCGGGTGACCCCGATGCCAACGCCCGGGTCTTCGAGGCCATGATGCAGATGGTCAAGCTGGACATCCCGGCGCTGCAGGCCGCAGCCGCCGGTCACTGACCGCACTCCAGGCCGACCCGCCGGTATGGTGACCGGACGAGAAGACCGCCGGCCGGCGCCGGCACCGACAGGCTGGAGCCACCATGGACCACCCGAGCTCCAAGGTCCGGAACAGCGACATCAGCCGGGCGTACACCGAACTCGCCCGCATCACCCGTCGGGCGAGCATCCGGGCCCGGGGCTCGGACCAGGTGCTGAGCGTCGTCGACCAGTCCCTCGTCGACTTCGTGGTGCAGCACCCGGGTTGCATGGCCATCGACATCGCCCGGTACCTGCGGCTGAACCGTTCGACGATCTCGCGGCAGCTGTCCGGGCTCCTGGCGACCGGGCTGGTGCGGACGACCGACGGTGGCAGCGGCAACGCGAAGCCCCTCGAGGTGACCGACGCCGGCCGCGCGGCGCTCGAGCGGTCCGTGCAGCTGCACCGCGACGCGCTCGACGAACGGCTCGCCGACTGGTCGGACGACGACATCGCGCTCCTCGCCGGGCTGCTGGAGCGCCTCGGTGCCGCGGACGAGGCCGGGCTCCCGATGCCAGCACCCACCGAGCCGTGACGACGTCGTTCGTCCTGCTGTCCGACACCCACCTGCCGAAGCGCGCGAAGGACCTGCCGTCCGGGCTGTGGGACGACATCGAAGCCGCCGACCTGGTGGTGCACGCGGGGGACTGGGTCGACCTGGCCACCCTCGACGCCGTGCAGGCGCGGTCCCGACGGTTCGAGGGTGTGCGGGGCAACAACGACGGCCCGGAGTTCGACGACCGCCTGCCGCTCGTCGGCCGCTTCGGGGTCGAGGACCTGCGGTTCGCCCTGGTGCACGAGACCGGCGCGTCGACCGGCCGGGAACGCCGGATGGACGCCGAGTACCCCGACACCGACGTGCTCGTCTTCGGCCACTCGCACATCCCGTGGGACACCGTGGCGCCGTCGGGGATGCGCCTGCTGAACCCGGGCTCGCCGACCGACCGCCGTCGCCAGCCGGACCACACGTGGATGCGCGGCACGGTCAGCGGTGCCGTGCTGTCCGTCGAGCTGGTGCGGCTGCCCCCGGTCGCCCGCTAGCCCCACCCGAGACCCGGCCCCGAGGACGGTCCTCGGGGGAGTCGCCCGAGGACCGTCCGTCAGCGCGAGACCCGGGCGTCGTGTGCGGCCGTCGGCATCCGGAAGAAGGCGAGCTCCCACTCGGTCGACCGCCGGAACGCCCGCGCCATCCGCCCCCGCTCGTCGGGCGTCGCCGCACGGGCGAGCTCCTCGACGAGCCGGGTCGCCTCGGCGCTCGACGCCGCGAACCCCGGGTCCCCGTACGCCGTGATCCAGTCGGCGAAGGCGTGCCCGTCCTGCGCGACCCCGAGCTGCGAGCCGACCCACGCGTAGACCCGGAAGCACGGCAGCACCGCGGCGGCCAGCACCGCCTGAGAGCCGGAGTCGGCGGCCTCCTGCAGGTGCGCGAGGTACCCGGCGCACGTGGGGTGCACGGGATCGTCGGCGTGCGAGCCGGCCAGGCGACGGTGGTGCAGGTCGCGCGCCTCGTCGGCACACCCCTGCGCCGCCGCCGCCCAGAACGCAGCAGCACCGGCACCGGTAGCACCGACCCCGAGCGCCGCCAGGTGCCGTTCGTACGCCCGCAGGTAGTGGACGTCCTGCGCCAGGTACCCGGCGAACACCTCCGGCTCGAGCGTCCCGTCCCCGAGCCCCACCAGGAACGCGCAGTCGATCGTCTCCTGCAGCACCGTCGCCGCGTCCGCCCACCACACGTCCGTGTACGACAGCGCCGGCAGGGCAGCTCGAGTCAGCGCGCCGTGGTCGATCGGACCGTTGCCGCTACCCACCGACAGGGCGTCGGCTCCGCGCAGCGCCGCCGTCAGCCACTCCTTCGCCACCCCGACCGCGAGTTCCCAGTCGCCGTGCCGCGCGGCGAGCGTCGCGATCGCACTGGACAGCGAGCACCCGGTGCCGTGCGTGTTCGTCGTCGCGACCCGGGGACCCGTGAACACCCGCACGGTGCCGTCCGGCGCCACGAGCACGTCGTCCGACGTCGGTCCCTCGTCGTGGCCTCCCTTCGCCAGCACGAGGACGTCCCACCGTGCCGCCACGGCACGCGCGGCATCCAGCGACGACGCCGACGAAGCCGCCGACGAAGCCGCCGACGAAGCCACCGACGAAGCCGCCGACGAAGCCGCCGACGAAGCCGCACCAGGACCAGCCGCACCGGACCCGGCCAGCTCCGCCAGCACCGCCAGCTCGGCCCGGTTCGGGGTCACCAGGTCGGCGAGCGCGAACAGCGCCCCCATGGCTGCGGCCGCGTCCTCGTCGAGCAGCCGGTCCCCGCTCGTCGCCACCATCACCGGGTCGACGACGACCACCGGCGGCCGGTGCTCCCGCAGCCAGTCCGTCACGACCCGCACGACGTCGACGGTGCCGAGCATCCCGATCTTCACCGCGTCGACCACCACGTCGTCCGACACCGCGTCGAGCTGCTCCCGCAGGAACCCGACGTCCGGCACGTGCACCGACCGCACCCCGTGCGTGTTCTGCGCGACGAGCGCCGTCACGACGCCCATGCCGTACCCGTCGTGTGCGGCGATCGCCTTGAGGTCCGCCTGCATCCCGGCCCCGCCCGTCGGGTCGGTCCCGGCGATGCTCAGCACCCGCGGGACGCTCATGCGTCCGCCCCGCGCCGCGTGGAGACCGGGAGGACCGGTGCACCTTCTGCGAGCCGCCCCGCCTCCGCCCCGTGGCCGGTTCCAGGGCCCCAGGCGGCCACGTACGCCGCCGCCGCGGACCCCGGGTCGGCCGCGGCGCAGATGCCCGACACGATCGCGACGCCCGCGGCACCGGCTGCCCGGAGCGGCACGACGTCGTCGAGGGTCACCCCACCGATCGCCACGCACGGCACGTCGGTCGCGGCGGCCAGCCGTGCGAACCCGTCGTGGCCGAGGGCCGGCGGGTGGTCGGCCTTCGTCGCCGTGGGGTGCACGACCCCGACACCGAGCAGGTCGACGGTGCCGCGGGGGAGCCGCTCGACGACGGCCAGGTGCGCAAGCGTGTTCGCCGTGAGGCCCACGTGGGCGTCCGCTCCGAGCAGGGCGCGGGCGACGGTCACGGGGACGTCGGACTGGCCGAGGTGCACGCCCGCGACCCGGTGTCCGGCGTGCCGAGCGGCGAGGGCCACGTCGAGCCGGTCGTCGACGACCACGGTCGCACGGTCCCCGACGGCGTCTGCGACCGCGGCGGTGAGCGCCAACAGGTCACGCGCCGAGGCGTCCTTGTCCCGCACCTGCACGATCCGGACCCCGGCGTGCACGGCAGCGCGGACGACCCCGAGCACCCCGATGCCGTGCCGGTCTGCCAGCGCGCCGTCGGTCACCAGATAGACGCCGAACCCCGCAGGGTGCGACGCGCTCATGCCGACACCGCCCGGGTGTCGGCCTCGGGCATCGTCTCGACCGTGATCCGCGCCTCGCGGACGACGTCCTCCGGGGTCAGCGACGCCAACCGGTCGAGGAACAGCGGTTGGAACGTCCCCGGCCCACCCGCGTCCCGTGCTGCGAGCTCCGCAGCGACGGTGTGCACGGCCGTGGCGGCGACGGCAGCGGCGCCCGCGTCCTCCGGCGCGACCGACGTGAACGCGGCGACGACCGCGCCGAGCGCACACCCACCACCGGTGATCCGCGTCAACAGGTCGGCGCCGTTCGCGACACGCACCACACCGATGCCCGGCGCGACCAGCAGGTCGACCGCACCCGACACCGCCACCGCGGCCACGAGCCTCCCGTCCGCAGCAGCGACGGACGCGACCCGGGCGTCCTCCGTGCCCACGGTGCTGTCGACCCCGCGGCCACCGGCCGAGTCACCGAGCAGGGCGAGCACCTCGGAGGCGTTGCCCCGCAGCACCGTCGGGCGCAGCGCGAGCAGGTCACGCGCCAGGGCCGTCCGCACCGGCAGCGAGCCGACGGCCACCGGGTCGAGCACCCACGGGGTGCCGGCGTCACGGGCCGCGTGCACGGCCTCGAGCGCAGCGACCCGCGGTTCGGCGTGCGGGGTGCCGGTGTTCACCAGCAGGGCGTCGGCGACCCGCGCGAACGGCCCGGCCTCAGTCGCCACGTCCACCATCGCGGGCGAAGCCCCGAGCGCGAGCAACACGTTCGCCGTGACGTTCTGCACGACGGTGTTCGTGATGCACTGCACCAGCGGGGCCCGGGCACGCACGGCCTCGAGCAGTTCGGCGGTTCGGTGGGCCCAATCAGGGGAGGGCGCAACGGTTTCCATGGACGATCCCTTCGCGAGTACGAGCTCGAGCAGGTTCGACGGGTGTGATCTCAGCCGCTGGATGCGGCACCCCGTGTCTCGAGCGACACCGTACACGACCCCCGGTGACCACTTCGAGGCCCGCTCCGGGCACGGTGTGCCAGGGTTGGACCGTGCCAGATGCAACGCCACCCGGGCCCCCAACCGGCCCCCGCGACCCCGGTGACGCCTGGGCGGTCGGCCCCGACGGCACCAAGGCGTGGGGACGCTTCGGCGCCGCCGGCCTGCTCATCGACGACGGCGCCGGACGCGTGCTCCTGCAGCACCGCGTCGAGTGGAGCCACCACGGCGGCACCTGGGGCATCCCCGGCGGCGCACGCCACCAGGGCGAAGCCGCCGTGACCGCAGCCCTCCGCGAGTCCGCCGAAGAAGCCGGCGTCCCCGACGACGCGATCGCCCTGCGCCACACCGCACTGCTCGACCTGGGGTTCTGGACCTACACGACCGTCGTGGCACGCGCCTCCCGGCCCTTCGAACCCGTCATCGCCGACCGCGAGAGCCTCGCCCTGTCCTGGATCCCGATCGACCAGGTCGACGACCTGACCCTGCACCCCGGCTTCGGCAGGTCGTGGCCGGCGCTCCGCGCCACCGTCGCGACCACCCCGCACGTCGTCGTCGACGCGGCGAACGTCGTCGGCAGCGTGCCCGACGGCTGGTGGAAGGACCGAGCCGGTGCCGCGTCACGGCTGCTGGCACAGGTGTCGGCGCTCGCCGCGGGCGGGGTGTCCGCGACCTTGCTCGACCTGCCGTTCGCACGGTGGTGGCCCCGGTGGACCGTGGTGCTCGAGGGTGAGGCCCGTGCCGCTGGCTCCGCGGAGCCCGCGGACCCAGACCACGGCGCTGGCGCTGGCACTGGCACCGGCACTGCCACCGGCCTTGGCACGGCCACCGGCGCCGCCACCGGTGCTGTCGACGTCGTCCGTGCCCCTGCCTCCGGCGACGACGCGATCGTCGAGTCCGCCCGGGCAGCGGTCCGGGCCGGTGACGGGCCGGTCGTCGTCGTGACGGCCGACCGCGAGCTCCGTGACCGCGTCGAGGCCCTCGGCGCGACCGTCCACGGGCCGTCCTGGTTGCGCGACCAGCTCTGAGGCCAGCTCGGCCGCGGGGACCGACGCGCCGTGTTCCGGATGTCGGCCGAGCGCCCGTCGCTCGCTTGCCGGTACGCTGGCCCTCCGTCAACGGAGACGCAACAGCAGGAGGTTCCCCTTGGAGCGCATCACCAGGGCCGACGACCGAGTCCACCGCCCCGCAGGGCCGTGGACACCCACGGTGCACCGGCTGCTCGCCCACCTGCACGAGCAGGGGTTCGTCGCCGCCCCGGAACCGATCGCCCTCGGTGACACCCTCGAGACGGTCTCGTTCGTCCCCGGCGTCGCGGGGGAGTACCCTTGGACAGAAGACATCGCCAGCGAGGCCGCCCTCGTCACCAGCGCCCGCCTGCTCCGCCAGTTCCACGACGCCGCCGCCAGCTTCCCGCGCAGCGCCGAGGACGACCTCTGGTCCCAAGCCGACCGAGCCCCGGTCGAGACGATCGTGCACGGCGACTTCGCCCCGTACAACTGCGTCTACGACGGCATCGCCGCCGTCGGCCTGATCGACTTCGACACCGCGCACCCCGGCCCCCGCGTCTGGGACGTCGCGAGTGCCGTCTACCGGTTCGCACCGTTCACCACCGGTGCGGTCGAGGGCTCGACCACCCCCGACCTCGACGAGCGGCTCGCTCGGGCCGCGGAGTTCTGCCGCGCCTACGCCCTCGACGACCGCTCCCGCGGAGTCCTCGCCGAGACGATGATCGCGTCCCTGGTCGCCCTCGTCACGACGATCGAGCACGAAGCCGCGGCCGGCAACCCGAAGTTCGTCAGCGACCTGCAGCACGGCCACGCCGACCTGTACCGCGCCGACGTCGCCTACCTGGAGCAGCACGCAGCAGCCATCACCGCCGCCGTCGCGTGACCACCGGCACGGCCGATCCGCCGCTGGCGCGTTGGTGCAGGACCAGCGGCACGGGCCCAGACCGTACCCAGCAACCATGCGGCGGACTCCGACACTGCCTCCGGTAATGTCGCAGGGCCATGACGGACAGCCCGGCCGACGCCACCCCCTACGAAGTCCTCGGCGTCCCCGCGACGGCTGACGACGAAGCGCTCCGCCGCGCCTACCGGCGGGCGGCCCGCGAGACGCACCCCGACCTCGGCGGCGACGCCCAGCGCTTCCGCCAGGTCCAGCTCGCATGGGAGCGCATCGGCACGCCGGCGGCCCGGCGCGCGTACGACATCGGGTCCCGCGCGTACGGCGCGTCCGGTCCGTCCGGGGCGACCGCCGGCAGGGGTGACACCGGTCGCGACGCCTACGCGCCCCCGGCAGCGCGTCGCGACACACGCCCCCGGGCCCGGTCCCACGGACACCCCGGCGGTCGGTCACGCGAGGTCTTCCTGCAGGCCGAGCGCGAGTGGGTCGGCCTCGGCGACCCCATCGAGGACCCGTACGACCCCACCCTCATCCGCTCCGCGCCCCGCCACATCCGGCGGCTGCTCGCCGAGGCCCTGGCCGAAGAGGCGACCGCCCTGATCGTCTCCGACATGGGGATCGGCGTCACGGTGTGGCACGACCTCGACGCCGGGGCCGAGGGCAAGCTCGACCACGCCGTCCTGACCCCGAGCGGACTCTGGGCCGTCGAGTCCATCGACTGGGGTGCGCCGGTCCACGTCGAGCACGGCGAGATCGTCGGCGAGACGCTCGCACCGGGGGAGCGACCCGTCAAGGAACTCGTCCGCGCCGCCCGTGCCGTGCAGAAGCAGACCCGGGTGCGGTTCTCCGGCCGGCTGCTCGTCGTGCCGGACACCGCCGTCACCGAGGACGTGCAGCTCGTCGGCTCCCCGAAGAAGCCCACGGCGCTCGTCGTCCGCCGGAGCGCGCTGCCCCAGGTGCTGAACGGCGTCTGGTCGCCGGCCGGTTCGGTCGACGTGTTCGAGATCCGCGACCGTCTGCAGCAGACCGTCCGCTTCGTCTGACCCCCGACCGCTGGCCCGGACCCCGGGTTCCGACCGTCACCGTCCGACGCGTCGTACGATCACGGCATGCGCGAAGAGGTCGTCGTCGTGGTCGGCGGGTGGGAGCACGACTGCTGCGGGCCCGCGTACGAACGGGAGACCACGGCGGCCTTCTCCGCGTACGGCAGGACGCCGCGGTTCGCCGAGTCCCGGCACCACGACGACCCGTTCGGGATCACGGAGTTCCGGGGCCGGGTGGCCGACCTGTTCGTCATCGCCGAGGACGGCACCCGCATCCCCGTCCACCGCGTCCCGTCCGGTCGTGCGCTGGGCGGATCGGACCCGGACGACGACGGGCACCTCGAGGCTCCGTGGACCGGAGAACGGATCGAGGTCGAGTCCGCCACGTTCGAGATCGTGGTCGATGTCCACGTGCCCGGGTCCGGGTCCGGGAAGCGTCAGTAGCCGCGGAGCTTCTCGAGGTCGCGGCGCTCCCGCTTGCTCGGCCGTCCGGCACCGCGCTCCCGCATCGGGACGAACCCGGCCTCTTCCTTCGACAGCCGCGGCGGGGTCTTGTCCTCGAAGTGCTTCGCTGCCTCGGGGGCGCTCGTGCGCTTCAGGATGATGCCCGTCACCATGACGATCCGGTCGAAGCCGTTCTGCCGCACCCGCACCTCGTCGCCGGGACCGATCGGCTGCGCCGGCTTCGCGCGTTCCCCGTTCACCCGGACGTGACCGGCCTTGCACGCGGCGGTCGCGGCCGACCGGGTCTTCGTGATCCGGACGGCCCAGATCCAACTGTCGACCCGGGCCTTCTCCATGCCGACACTCTAGGCGGCCCGTACCCTGGGGCGGTGCAGGCGGACGAACAGGCGGCCATCGCGCGGGCCCGTGCGCTCGGAGTGCTCCGCGACGCCGCCATCGGGGACCGCCTGGTGGTCCGCGCACACCACGGGGACGGCGCGCAGGACGCGCTCGGGGACCTGGTGACCCGGACGTCCGACGCCGTGACGATCTCGACCCGCCGGGGCCCGGTCGAGGTCCGGCTCGTCGACGTCGTCGCCGCGAAGCCCGTCCCGCCGCCCCCACCCGCGCGGCCCGCGCGGCGCTGACGCGCTCGGCTCGCACGGTGCGGACTAGTCGTGCTGTCGAGCCGGGGTCGCACGGTGCGGACTTCGTCGGTGGGTGCGTGGTCGGGGGCTCGGTGCGGGGTTGTGGTGCTGCACGGAACCACCAGCCTCGCACGGTGTGGCGCGGCCGGCACCGTGCGGGATTCGCGGAGCGGGGGTCGCACGGTGCGGAAGTCGTCGGCGGGTGCGTGGCCGGAGGCTCGGTGCGGGGTTGTGGTGCCGCACGGAGCCACCAGCCTCGCACCAGCTGACGAACCTCGCACCGTGCGAACCAGCACCTCCGTGCGAACCCGACGCACCGCGCCCAGCCCCGCCCACCCCGGCGAGCCGCAGGCCCCCACGCCCCGCTCCCGACATACGCTCATCCCATGGCAGTCCCCGTCCCGCTCGGCACCGAGGACCGCACCGCCCGCCTCACCCTCCGCCGCCCGGACTCCTGGCGCCGCGAGGACGCAGCCCAGGCGGACCTGCGCGTCACCGGCGACGACGTCGTCCTCACCGTCCGATCCCGTCCCAGCGACCGCGCGATCGGCGACGAGAACACCGGTCTGCTCGCACGGCTGCCCGGCTCCGTCGAGGGGCTGCTGCTCGTCGGCTGCGACCCCTGGACGGCCGCAGGTGCCCCGGCTCGGCTCGTGGAGTACGTCCGGCCCGACGAACACGGCGACGTCGCCGGCACCCACCTGCTCTTCGTCACCGGTCGGCACCGCGTCGACCTGACGATCGAACGCCCGCTCGCCCGGCTGCTCGAGACCGACGACCTGGTGCTCGCAGTCCTCGAGAGCGTCCGCGCCACCGAGACGGTCCCGGTCCGCCCCGAGCGTGACCTCGAACGCCTGCCGGCCCCCGCCCCGGCACCGTCGCTCGACGGCCCCCGGCTCAGCGCGAACGCGATCGGCACCCTGCGGAGCCTCGCCGGACGCCGGTGGAACCCGACGCTCCTCCGCACCGCCGCGGGCCGCGAACTCATCGAGGCTGGCCTCGTCGGCCGGCTCGGCACCCTGCCGGAGTCGACCCAGACCCTCCTCGAGCCCTGGCAGGGCGATGCCCAGCCGGTCACGTTGGAACAGCACCTGCCCGACGGGGGCGAGTCGCGCCTCCAGGCCTGGTCGCAGACCGTCGTCGACGGGACCGACGCGGCGGGCGCCGTGGTCGCCTCCGTCACGCCGGACCGGGCCGTCGCGCTGCTGGCCGGGAGGCTCGGCATCGGTCCGACGTGGACCTTCCCGTTCCGCACGGGGTCGCTCCCAGGGCACCTGCTCGGCCGCAAGCTGGCCGGCGGTCCGGACGTGCCGGACCTGCCGGAGGCCCTGGCCGAGGCCGACCCGCGCCTCGCGCGGTTCTGGGCTGCGCCGTGGACGGTCTCGTACCTGCGTCGACCGGGCAAGCCGAAACCGGTCACGATCGTGCGGGCCGAGGGACACGGGTTCGCGCGCGTGGGGACGACGAAGGCCGGGGAGACCGCCTTCCGGACGGACTCCCCGGCGAACGTGTACCGGTCGGTGGTGCGGGCGCTGCTGGGCTGAGCGCGCCCGGGTTCTGCCGCTACGCGGCGGGGCCGGCGGTCAGGGTGATCGTGACCGTCTTCGCGGTGCCGGCGCTGTCGGTGTACCGGACGCTGACCTTGTCGCCCACCGAGTGCGACTGCACGACCTTGGTCAGCTGGTCCGAGCTCGTGACCGCGGTGCCGTCGACGCTCGTGATCGTGTCACCCGCACCGAGGCCGGCGCTGGCGGCACCGGAGCCCTCGACCGTGCCAGCGACCGCGACGCCGCCCGTGGTGGCGGCGGTGTTGCTGACCTCGACGCCGAGGAACGCGGGCAGCCCGATGGTGATCGTGCTCGACGACTCCCCGGCGAGGATCTTCTGGGCGATCGTCTTCGCGGTGCTGATCGGGATGGCGTAGCCGGTGACGTCGGCCGTGCCCGAGGACGCCGCCGTGGCCATGCCGACGACCTCGCCCTCGCTGTCCAGGACCGGCCCGCCGGAGTCACCGGAGACGATGTCCGCCGAGATCTCGAGCAGGCCGCTCAGCGACTCGGTGCCGGTGCCGGACTCGCTCTGCACCTGGATGTCCTGGTCGGTCGCCGTGACCGTGCCCTCGGCGGAGACGAGGTTGCCGGTGCCCTCGGCGTTGCCGACGTCCTTCACGGTGTCACCGGTGCTCGGCTCGCCGTCGTCGTCGAGCGTGACCGTGGACAGCCCGGAGGCGTTCTCGAGCTTCAGCACGGCGACGTCGTTCGTGGCGTCGGCCCCGACCACGTCGGCCTTGTACTGCTTGCCGGTGGTCTCGTCGGTGACGGTGATGCTCGTCGCGCCCTGGATCACGTGGTTGTTCGTCAGGATCGTGCCGTCGGAGGTCAGGACCATGCCGGTACCGGCCGCCTGTGACGACTCGTCGTAGTTCAGGACGGTGTTGATGGTCACGACGCCCTTCTTGTCGGCGGCCGTCGCCGCGGTGGCGGGGGACTGGGTGCTCGTCCCACTGCCGTCGCTGCTGCCGTCGGTGCCGCTGCCGCTGCCGTCGCCGGGCACCGTGAAGCCGTTCGTGCCGTCGCTGCTGCTGCCGGTACCGGTGCCGGGCAGCGTGGTGGTGCCCTGCGACTGGCTCGACGTGGTGGTGGTGCCCTGCGAGGACAGTCCGAGTGCGGTGCCGCCCGCAGCGCCGACGATCGCGAGGGCAGCGATGCCGGAGCCGATCATCAGCCCGAGCCGGCGGGGGCGTTTCGTCAGACCGGGGTGGTTCGCGGCGCCGGAGTGGGTCGCGGCACCGTAGTGGTTCGCGGTCGCCGCCGAGGAGGCCCAGGCGTGGTTCGCGCCGGCGAGGGCGGGGCTGCCGATCAGGTAGGGGCCGCGGCCGTCGGGCGTGTAGGCGTAGGGGCCGGTGCCGTCCGGGCCGTACAGGTACGGGCCGGATCCGTCGAACGCGTACGCCGGGCGCAGGGAAGCCGGGTCGGCGTGCGGTGCCTCCCAGTGCATCCCGGGAGCCTGCTGCTGCGCGGCGGGGGTGCCGTTCTCGTCGTGGTCGGCGGCGGCGGGGTTCGGGGTCTCGTTCATCGGTGCTCTCCGGTCGTCCCTCGACGGCCCGGTCGGGCGTCGATGGAGACCAGTACAGAGGGCTTCCCCATGACGAGCCTATGAACGAACCCTGCGCACGCTCCGGGCTTGCTCGGGGGACTCCGAACAGGGCTCCGGCGTTAGGGTGGCCTTACCTCCATGCCTCCGTCGACGTCCCCGCCCCCGGCTCCCAGCTCCGTCCTCCGACTCGTCGGTGCGACCGTGCTGGCGGTCGTCGTCCTCGCCGTGGCGTGTGCCCTGTCGATCGCGTACGGCTCACGGCCGATCCCGCTCGGGACCGTCCTCGACACGGTGCTGCACCCCGGCAGGAACGACGAGATCGGGCTGATCGTCCTCGGCAACCGCGTGCCGCGCACCGTCGTCGGTCTGCTCGCCGGAGCAGCACTCGGCGTGGCCGGGGCGGTCATGCAGGGCGTGACCCGGAACCCGCTCGCCGACCCCAGCGTCCTCGGCATCAACTCCGGCGCCACCCTGGCCGTCGTCGCCGGGATCGCGCTCTTCGGCGTGAGCGGGACGGCCGCGTACCTGCCCTTCGCGTTCGTCGGGGCCGCCCTCGCGGCCCTGCTCGTCTACGGGATCGCGGCCGTCGCCCGGCGGGGGCTCTCGCCCGTCGGGCTCGCCCTCGCCGGAGCCGTCGTCGCCGCTGCCCTGTCGTCGGTCACCACCGCGGTGCTCGTGACCGACCAGAGCCTGCTCGACCAGCTGCGGTTCTGGCAGGTCGGAGCCCTCGCCGGCAAGGACCTCGGCACGGCTGGGGTCATCACGGCACCGGTGCTCGTCGGGCTGGTGATCGCGTTCGGCCTCGGTCGGTCGCTCAACACCCTGGCGCTCGGGGACGAGCTCGCGGCGTCGCTCGGGCAGCGGGTCGTGCTCGTCCGTGCCGTGGGCGGTCTGGTCGCCGTCCTGCTGGCCGGGTCCGCGGTGGCCGCCGCCGGGCCTATCGCGTTCGTCGGCCTCGCCGTGCCACACGCGGTCCGTCGCCTGAGCGGCCCGGACCACCGGTGGACCATCCTGCTGTCGGCGATCGTCGCCCCCGCACTCCTGCTCGTGGCGGACGTCATCGGCCGCGTCGTCGCGTACCCGGGGGAGCTGCAGGTCGGCATCGTCACGGCACTCATCGGGGCGCCGGTGTTCATCGCGCTCGTGCGGTCGAGGGCGGTGCGGGGATTGTGAAGCCGCTGTTCCGTTCCGTCGGGCTGCGCCGTGAGGTCGCGGTGCTCGTCGCCGTGGTGGTGGTCATCTCGGTGCTCGTCCTGATCGGGCTCGGCGCGGGGTCGATCCCGCTCACGCCCGGTCAGGTGCTGGCCAGCCTGTTCGGCCAGGGGGACCGCATCTCGGACTTCGTGATCGGGCAGCTCCGCGGCCCCAGGGTGCTCGGCGCGGTCCTCGTCGGCGCCAGCCTCGGTGTCGCCGGCGCGATCGTGCAGAGCGTCGTGCGGAACCCCATCGCGAGCCCCGACGTCATCGGGATCACCTCGGGGGCCAGCGCCGCCGGGCTCACCGCCATCGTGCTGTTCGGCGCGAGCGGCGGCACGCTGTTCTCGGTCGTGCTCGTCGGCGCCGTGGTGGTCGCGATCGCCATCGCCGGGCTCGCTTGGCGGAGGGGGATCACCGGGAACCGGGTCGTCCTCGTCGGCATCGGTGTCGCGGCGATCTGCCTGAGCATCACCGGGTGGATGCTCACGAGCGGCACCGTCACCCAGGCCGGAACCGCACTGCTGTGGCTCTCCGGCAGCCTGAACGCCGTCGACCGTGACCTGGTCGGGGTGCTCGGTGTCGCGTTCGTCGTGCTCGGCGTGCTCACACTGCTGCAGTCCGCTCGGCTGCAGGTGCTGAGCCTCGGGGACGAGGTCGCCGCCGCCCTGGGGCTCCGACCGGACCGCGCGAAGGTGCTCCTGCTCCTCACCGCCGTGTGCCTGACCGCCGCAGCCGTCGCCACCGCGGGTCCGGTGTCGTTCGTGGCGCTGATGGCAGCCCCGATCGCTCGACGCCTGGTCGGCGGCGGTCGGGTCGCCCTCGCGCCGGCGGCAGCCGTCGGCGCCGCGATCACGCTCGGCAGCGACCTGCTCGCCCAGTTCGCGATCCCCGGCAACGCGCTGCCGGTGGGGGTCGTGACGGGTGTCGTGGGCGCGCCGTACCTGCTCTGGTTGCTCGCGCGGGGGCGTTGACGCGGGTCGTGCTGGTTCGTTGACGCTGGTCGAGCTGGTTCGTTGACGTGGGTCATGCTGGTTCGCTGACGCCGGTCGTGCGTTCGCGCATCGCGGAAGACTCTCCACAGTCCCAGATCGGGGCTGCCGCTCGGGGCTTCGTTTCCGATACGCTGGTAGGCCAAGAGGAGGAGGTCCACCGATGCCAGATCCAGTGGTCCCGCAGCCGGGCGGTCAGAAGTCCCCGGAACAGCGGCTGGTCGACACCACGCTGACCTTCAGCATGGACATGGGAGCGGCGCTCACCGCCGAGTCCGGTGTCTCGACCGAAGAACGTGAAGCCGTCAACGCCCTGCCCTCCGGGTCGGCGTTGCTCGTGGTCCGTCGTGGCCCCAACGTGGGTGCGCGGTTCCTCCTCGACTCCGACGTCACGACGGCCGGCCGCCACCCCGACGCCGGCATCTTCCTCGACGACGTCACCGTGTCGCGCAAGCACGCGCAGTTCCTGCGCCACGGCACGAGCTTCAGCGTCAAGGACAACGGTTCCCTGAACGGTACGTACTTCGACGGTGTCCGCATCGACGAAGCGCTGCTCACCGACGGGGCCGAAGTCCAGGTCGGCAAGTTCCGCCTGACGTTCTACGCATCTCGGGTCGACCTGGCGCGCCTGGCGAACGCGTAGTGGCCGCACGGTCCGCTGCGGCCCGGGCGGGGTCCGCGGCACCGGACCTGCTCACGATCGGGCAGGTCCTCGCTCGCCTCAAGCCCGAGTTCCCGGACCTGTCGAGCTCCAAGCTGCGGTTCCTCGAAGAGCGAGAGCTCGTCACCCCGATCCGCACGGCCAGCGGGTACCGCAAGTTCTCCGCCGCCGACCTCGAGCGTCTCCGGGTGATCCTCGGACTGCAGCGCGACCACTACCTGCCGCTCAAGGTCATCAAGGAGTACCTCGCCGACCTCGACGCCGGGCGCGAACCGGTCCTGCCCGGGGGCGGAGACGCGCCGAAGCCATCGATCCTCGGTCGTGAACGTCGGTACACCCGCGACGAGACCGTCCGCGCGGCCGGTGCCTCGCCGATGCTGCTGGCCGACGCGGTCTCGGCCTCGCTCCTGCCGCCCACCGACACCTACGGCGACGACGGCGTCTCCGTGTTGAAGGCCCTGGTCGAACTGCAGCGCACCGGCATCGAGCCGCGGCACCTCCGTACGCTCCGCAGTACTGCGGAGCGTGAGGTCGGTCTCATCGAGTCCGCCCTCATACCGGTCTCCCGCCGGGGCGACGCCACCTCGCGCGCGAAGGCCACCGAGCTCGCCCGCGAGATCGCGGGACACCTCGAGATCATCCGGTCGAACCTCATCCGCCAGGCCATCGGTCGTCTCGACGCATGACGCCGTCCGGTGCTCCGACAGGGCTTGTGTGTCAGTGGTCGGGGCGTATCCTCGACACGCCGGACGCGCCGGGTCGGATGTCCCGCGCGGGAGCGGTCGGAGTCGCTACCGTGGACCTCGGAACAACTCTCAACCCGTCGTTGAAGCTTCGGGTGGGAGCTCGATCGTCGTGGAAGGCAAGCTCATGAGTGGGAACGACACCCCTGGCACCGAGTCTGATGTGACCCGGTACGACCTCGGGCTGCTCTTCACCGATGGTCTGCCCGAGCACGACGAGCAGAACGGCTACCGCGGCACCGTCGCCGCACGGGCAGCCGGCATCTCGTACCGACAGCTCGACTACTGGGCCCGCACCGAGCTCGTGCAGCCGACGATCCGCGGGGCCGCCGGCTCCGGTTCGCAGCGCCTGTACGGGTTCCGCGACATCCTGGTGCTCAAGCTCGTGAAGCGCCTGCTCGACACCGGTATCTCGTTGCAGCAGATCCGCACCGCCGTCAACCAGCTCCGTGAGTCCGGCGTCTCCGACCTGGCGCAGACCACGCTGATGTCCGACGGCGCCTCGGTGTACCTGTGCACCTCTGACGACGAGGTCATCGACCTCGTGTCCCGCGGCCAGGGCGTCTTCGGCATCGCGGTCGGCAAGGTCCTGCGCGAGGTCGAGAGCTCCCTGGTCGAGCTCGACGCCACCGCTGCGGCCGACCCCTCCGACGAGCTCGCCGCTCGTCGCGCTTCTCGCGCTTCCTGACCACCCGCGTTCGGGCCCTGTGGTCCCGAACCGTCGCGTGTGAGTCGCCGTGTGGTCACGAACTGTCGGCTGCGACGCTGCCGGCCGACGGTTGGTGACCGCTCGGAGGACGTGAGCGGGGTGTTGTGACCCCTTGGCGTGCCGGGGCCGGGCGTGTCCGCTGGGGCGGGGGCGTGCCTCCAGGCCCTTCGCGGGTGGTCGCGAACCGCCGTGTGCGCGGCACCGATTGGTCACGACCTGTCGCTTGCGCAGGCCTCGCCCGACGGTTGGTGACCAGTCGGTGGACGTGAGCGGGGTGTCGTGACCGCTGGGCGTGCAGGGGCCGGGCGTGTCTGCCCGGGCGGGGCGTGCCTCCGGGCCCTTCGCGGGTGGTCGCGAACCGTCGCGTGCGGGTCGCCGAGTGGTCACGAACTGTCGGCTGCGCGCGCCCGAGCCGACCGTTGGTGACCAGTCGGCGGACGTGAGCGGGGTGTTGTGACCCGTCGGCGTGCCGACTCCGACCTACGCGGCGCCGCCCTCGGCGTACGGACCGATCTTGCCCGTGCGCATGATGCGCTCGAGCAGCTGGTCGAAGTTCTTCGCCATCTCCTGCGCGGACTCGCCGGGCCAGACGTGCAGCGGCTTCGCCGCACCCTGCGCCTGCTGCAGCGACGTGCGCTCCGGCAGCTGCGGGGAGAGCACGAGCGGGCCGAACATGTCGCGGAGTTCCTTGATGCGGAACTGGTGCTCGAGCGACTGCACGCGGGCACGGTTCACGATGATGCCGAGGGGCTGCAGCCGGGGGGAGAGTCCGCGGCGGATCTCCTCGATGGCGCGCAGCGCACGGTCGGCGGCGGCGACGGAGAACAGGCCGGGCTCGGTGACGACGGTGACGCGGTCGGACGCGGCCCACGCGGTGCGGGTCAGGGCGTTCAGCGACGGCGCGCAGTCGATGAGGACGAGCTCGTAGTCCTGCTCGACGTTGGCCAGGGCCTCTTCGAGCTTCCAGATGTCACGGATCGACGGGTGCGGCCCGTCGAAGTTGATGGCGGAGGGCGACCCGACCATGACGTCGATCTTGCCCTGCGACCCCTTCGTCCAGCCCGAGGGGGCGATCGCCTGACGGACGATCTTCTCCTTCGGGTTCTCGAGGACGTCGGCCACGTTGAGGTGGCCGGCGAGGTTGATGTCGAGGCCCGTCGAGACGTCGGACTGCGGGTCCAGATCCACCACCAGCGTGCGCAGTCCCTTGGCGAACGCGGCCGAGGTCAGGCCGAGCGTCACCGTCGTCTTGCCGACACCACCCTTGAGGGAGCTCACGCTGAGTACATGCACGTTGAGCAACGTTACCGCCACTAGGGTTGTCTCACCTCAACCCGGGCTGAAAGGGACGTCGTGTTCACGAAGATCCTCGTTGCGAACCGTGGCGAGATCGCCATCCGCGCGTTCCGTGCCGCCTACGAGTTGGGGGCCCGAACGGTCGCCGTCTACCCGTACGAAGACCGGAACTCCCTGCACCGTCTGAAGGCCGACGAGGCCTACCTGATCGGGGAGCGGGGCCACCCCGTCCGGGCGTACCTGGACGTCTCCGAGATCATCCGCGTCGCCCGCGAGTCGGGCGCCGACGCGATCTACCCGGGGTACGGGTTCCTGTCCGAGAACCCGGAGCTCGCCGCGGCAGCAGCGGCGAACGGCATCACCTTCATCGGTCCGGGCGAGCACGTGCTCGAGATGGCCGGCAACAAGGTCACCGCGAAGGAGCACGCGATCGCGGCCGGCGTCCCGGTCCTCGCGAGCACCCCGGCGAGCCGCGACATCGACGAGCTCATCGCCGGCGCGGACGCGATCGGGTTCCCGGTGTTCGCCAAGGCCGTCGCCGGCGGTGGTGGCCGTGGCATGCGCCGTGTGGAGACGAAGCCCGAGCTGCGCGACGCCCTCGAAGCCGCGATGCGCGAGGCCGACAGTGCGTTCGGCGACCCGACGATGTTCCTCGAGCAGGCCGTCATCCGTCCGCGCCACATCGAGGTGCAGATCCTCGCCGACGCGACCGGCACCGACGCCGGCACGATCCACCTGTTCGAGCGGGACTGCTCGGTGCAGCGGCGCAACCAGAAGGTCGTCGAGATCGCGCCGGCGCCGAACCTCGACCCCGCGATCGCGCAGGCACTGCACCGCGACGCCGTGGCCTTCGCCCGGTCGATCGGGTACGTCAACGCCGGCACCGTGGAGTTCCTGCTCGACACCGAAGGCGAACGCGTCGGCCAGCACGTCTTCATCGAGATGAACCCGCGCATCCAGGTCGAGCACACGGTCACCGAAGAGGTCACCGACGTCGACCTGGTGCAGTCGCAGATGCGCATCGCGGCGGGGGAGACCCTCGCCGACCTCGGCCTGTCGCAGGACGCCGTCCACGTGCACGGCGCGGCGCTGCAGACCCGCATCACGACCGAGGACCCGACGCAGGGCTTCCGACCGGACACCGGCCGGATCAGCACCTACCGCAGCCCCGGCGGCGCGGGCGTCCGGCTCGACGGCGGCACGGTCGCCACCGGCGCGCAGATCAGCCCGCACTTCGACTCGATGCTCGCGAAGATGACGTGCCGCGGCCGGGACTTCCCGGCGGCGGTGTCCCGGGCCAAGCGCGCCCTCGCCGAGTTCCGCATCCGCGGCGTCAGCACGAACATCCCGTTCCTGCAGGCCGTGCTCGAGGACCCGGACTTCGCCCGCGGCGACGTCTCGACGAAGTTCATCGAGGAACGCCCCCAGCTCTTCGGCGGCCACGTCTCGAAGGACCGCGGCACGAAGGTGCTCACCTGGCTCGCCGACGTCACGGTGAACAAGCCGAACGGTGAGCGGTCGCCGCTCGTCACCGACCCGGCCGACAAGCTCCCGGCCACCGACCTGACGACGCCGGTGCCCGAGGGACAGCGCGACCGCCTGCTGGCGATGGGCCCGGCCGAGTGGTCGAGGGCCCTCCGCGCCCAGACCGCCCTGGCGGTGACCGAGACGACGATGCGGGACGCCCACCAGTCGCTCCTGGCCACACGGGTCCGCACGAAGGACCTCGTCGCCGTCGCACCGCACGTGGCGCGGCTCACCCCGCAGCTGCTCAGCGTCGAGGCCTGGGGAGGTGCGACCTACGACGTCGCCCTCCGGTTCCTCGGGGAAGACCCCTGGGAGCGCCTGTCCTCGCTGCGCGAAGCGATGCCGAACATCCCGATCCAGATGCTGCTCCGTGGCCGCAACACGGTCGGGTACACGCCCTACCCGACCGAGGTCACCGACGCCTTCGTCGACGAGGCCGCTCGGTCCGGCGTCGACGTCTTCCGCGTGTTCGACGCGCTGAACGACGTCAGCCAGCTGCGTCCGGCGCTGGAGGCGGTGCTCGCGACGGGCACGGCGGTCGCCGAGGCGGCGCTCTGCTACACCGCCGACCTCCTCGACCCCGCCGAGGACCTCTACACGCTCGACTACTACCTCCGCCTGGCTGAGCAGATGGTCGAGGCCGGCGCGCACGTCATCGGCATCAAGGACATGGCCGGTCTCCTGCGTGCCGGTGCGGCCGAGAAGCTCGTCACCGCGCTGCGCGAGCGCTTCGACCAGCCCGTGCACGTGCACACCCACGACACCGCCGGCGGGCAGCTCGCGACCCTTCTCGCCGCCTCGCGCGCCGGGGCCGACGCCGTCGACGTGGCCGCAGCACCCATGGCCGGCACGACCAGTCAGCCGAGCATGTCCGCCCTGGTCGCCGCCCTGGCCCACACCGAGCGTGACACCGGTCTGTCCCTCGACGCCGTCGGTGACCTCGAGCCCTACTGGGAGTCGGTCCGTCGCGTGTACGCCCCGTTCGAGTCCGGGCTCGCCGGTCCGACCGGGCGTGTCTACAAGCACGAGATCCCCGGCGGTCAGCTGTCGAACCTCCGGCAGCAGGCGATCGCCCTCGGGCTCGGTGACCGGTTCGAGCAGGTCGAGGACTGGTACGCCGAGGCGAACCGGATCCTCGGGCGCCCGACCAAGGTCACGCCGTCGTCGAAGGTCGTCGGTGACCTCGCGCTGCAGCTCGCCGCCGTCGGCGCTGACCCGGTCGACTTCGAGCAGAACCCCGACAAGTACGACATCCCTGACTCCGTGGTCGGGTTCATGGCCGGCGAACTCGGCGACCTGCCGGGCGGCTGGCCCGAGCCGTTCCGCTCGAAGGTCCTGGCCGGTCGCGACATCAGGCTCGAGATCACCCCCGTGCCCGCAGACGAGCGCGCGCACCTCGAGACCCCCGGACCCGAGCGGCAGCAGGCCCTCAACCGCCTGCTCTTCCCGCAACCCACGCAGCAGTTCCAGCGGGTGCGGGAGCAGTACGGCGACCTGTCCGTCGTGCCGACCGTCGACTACCTGTACGGGCTGCGCCCGGGGCAGGAGCACAGCGTCCCGCTCGGCAAGGGCGTCGACCTGTTCGTCGGGCTCGAGGCGATCGGCGAGGTGGACGCCAAGGGCATCCGCACGGTCATGGCGACGATGAACGGGCAGCTCCGCCCGGTCGCCGTCCGCGACCGTTCGGTCGAGGTCGAGACGAAGGCGGCCGAGAAGGCCGATGCGTCCGACCCGAAGCACGTCGCCGCGCCGTTCTCCGGTGTGGTGACGCTCAAGGTCGCCGTCGGTGACGTCGTCGAAGCCGGTACGCCGGTGGCGAGCATCGAGGCGATGAAGATGGAAGCGGCCATCACGGCGCCCGTGTCGGGCACCGTCGGCCGACTCGCGATCCCGGTGACCCAGCAGGTGGACGCCGGCGACCTCCTGGTGGTGCTGCAGTAAATTGACCGTTCGTCCCATCCGCCTGTTCGGCGACCCCGTCCTCCGATCGCCGGCCGATCCGATCCGACCCGAACTGCTCGGGAGCACCGGAGTCCGTGACCTGGTGCAGGACCTCGTCGACACCGTCAAGGAACCCGGACGTGCCGGGGTGGCCGCGCCGCAGATCGGCGTGGGGCTCCGCGCGTTCTCGTACAACGTCGACGGCGAGGTCGGCTACGTCCTGAACCCCGAGGTCGTCGAGGTCTCCGGGGAGCCCGAGCTCATGGAAGAGGGGTGCCTCTCCGTCCCCGGCCTCGGCTACCCGACGCGTCGGTACCCGTACGCCAAGGTCCGGGGTGTCGACGTCGACGGCGCCGAGGTCGTCCTCGAGGGCACCGGACTGATGGCCGAGGCGCTCCAGCACGAGTGCGACCACCTCGACGGCACGGTCTACGTGATGACGCTCGACCCCGAGATCCGCCGTCAGGCGCTGCGCGACATCCGCGCGCAGGACTGGTTCCACTGAGCGGTCCCACAGGCCCGCGTTCGCGGGCTGTGAACTCGGGTGTGACACCCCCACGGGGGATTGTCGCTTTGTCCTGACGAGGGGGTACCGTGCTGCTGTCGGCCTCCCACCGACGGCCCATCCGATCCCCCCAGGACTCCCGCATGACCAGTCAGAACGACGAGCTGAGCTCGCACCGCACCCGCACCAACCGTCGACCGGCCGAGGCCACCGTCACGACCGGTTCGACCGCCGTCCTCGACGCCCCCGCGACGGAGCAGCCGCAGGAGGCCTGACCCCGCAGGCGCCCCGGCGCCCGCTCGACGGCCTGGAGGCCCGGATCACGTCCGACGGACGCGATCCGGGCCTCCAGACCGTTGCGTCCACAACCGCGCGCACCTGGCGGGATCGGGCGTCCCTGGTCGGAAGAACCGACCCGGTACGCCCGAAGCGACCCGGTACGCTGGGCCGGGCCGGGCCGGGCCCGGCGCTAGGAGCGGCCTCGGCGCCGCCCCTCGACCACCGGGGTCGCCGTCGTCTGCACCTTCGACCCGGAGTAGATGTGGTCGACGTCGGCGGCGAAGTCCTGCAGGATCACCGACCGCTTGATCGTCAGCTTGGGCGTGAGGTGCCCGGACGCCTCGGTCAGGTCGGTGTCGAGGATCGTGAACGACCGGACCGACTCGGCGCGGGAGACGCGGCTGTTCGCGGTGTCGATGGCCTCCTGGACGGCGGACAGCACGCGTTCGTCGTAGGCGGCCTCGTGTGCGCTCAGCGCCGGGGCGATCCCGCGGGACTCGCACCAGCCGGGCAGCATCTCGCGGTCGAGCGTCACGAGCGCGGCGACGAACGGCTTGCCCTCGCCGACGACGACCACCTGGCCGATGAGCGGGTGTTCGCGGATGCCGTCCTCGAGCGGTGCCGGTGCGACGTTCTTGCCGCTCGCGGTGACGATGAGCTCCTTGGCGCGTCCGGTGACCGTGAGGATCCCGTCGCCGTCGAGCCGGCCGAGGTCACCGGTGCGGAACCAGCCGTCGGCGAAGGCGTGCTCGGTCGCCTCGTCGTTCCGCCAGTACCGGTCGAAGACGTCGACGCCGCGGATCAGGATCTCGCCGTCGTCGGCGATCCGGACCTCGATGCCGGGCAGGGCGCGACCCACCGTGCCGATGCGGAGTTCACGGGCACGGTTGACCGTGGCGGGTGCCGTGGTCTCGGTCAGGCCGTAGCCCTCGAGGATGAGCACCCCGATCGAGCGGAAGAAGTGCGAGAGCCGCGGGGAGAGCGGCGCCGAGCCACTGATGGCGTACTCGACCCGGCCGCCCAGGGCATCGCGGAGCTTCGCGTACACGAGCCGGTCGAACAGCTTGAACTTCAGGCCGAGCAGGAACGGCACCCGGCCGGCGGCGAGGGCTTCGGAGTGGGCGACCGCGGTGTCGGCGGCCGCGCGGAAGATCCTGCCCTTGCCGCCGAGGTCGGCCTTCTGCTCGGCGGAGTTGTAGATCTTCTCGAACACCCGGGGGACCGCGAGCAGGAACGTCGGCTGGAAGGTCGACACCGCCCGCATGAGGTCCTTGGTGTCCGGCTCGTGGCCGACGAGGACACCCGCGGAGACCGACATCGCGGCGATGAACCGCGCGAAGACGTGGGCGAGCGGGATGAACAGCAGGGTCGAGGCGCCGTCGGCGACGACCTCGGGCATCGCCTCGCTCGCGCCCTCGACCGTGGCGGTGAAGTTGTCGTGCCGCAGGACGCACCCCTTCGGCCGGCCGGTGCTGCCCGAGGTGTAGATGATCGTGGCGTCATCGTGGCCGTGCACGTGGGCGGTGCGGGCGTCGAGTTCGTCGTCGGTGACGTCCTCGCCGAGCCGGGTCAGGTCGTCGAGGCCGCCGCCGTCGATCGTCCAGTGCTGGCCCAGGGCGGGCAGGTCGGGTGCGATGGAGGCGACGCGGCGCGCGTGCTCCTCCTGCTCGACGACGATGGCGACCGACTCGGAGTCGGACAGGATCCACCGCACCTGGTCGGGGGAGCTCGTCTCGTACACGGGCACGGACACCAGGCCGGCGGTCCACACGGCGAAGTCGACCAGGGTCCACTCGAGCCGGGTGCGCGACAGGATCGCGACGTGCGCGCCCGGCTCGAGCCCGGCGGCGACGAAGCCCTTCGCGATGCCCCGGACCCGGGCCAGGGTCTCGGCCGCGGTGAAGGTCGTCCAGGTGTCGCCGTGGCGCTGGGCGAGGATCGGACGTTCCGGCGTCAGACGGACGCGGTCGCCGAGGAGCCGCGCTGCCGAGCCGTGGTCCGGGGCGACGGGGCCGGCGTCGGGGCTGGTGGGGTGCTCCCCGGCCGACGGTGTGCTCCCGGTGGCGGCGCTGCCAGCGGTGGACGTGTCGGTGGAGGCGCTGCTGCGTGCAGGACGCTGATCGTTCACGGTGACTCCCTTGTCTGCCGGTTCGACTCGAGTGCGCCTCAACACCGAGGCGACACCGCCAGCATAGGGCGCGTCTCCGGGCGTTCCTCGACTTCGCGGCGAACCGGTAGGCTCGTTGCTCGTGCACGCCATCGGAATCGACATCGGGGGCACCAAGATCGCGGGTGCGGTCGTGACGGAACTGGGCGAGATCGTCGCCGAGGACCGCGTGGCCACCAACGCTGCGGACCCGAACGCCATGCTCGACGACGTCGTCTCGATGGTCGAGCGACTCAGCTCGCTCCACCAGGTCGGCGCCGTGGGGGTCGCCGCCCCCGGGTTCATCGACGCTTCGCAGTCGATCGTCTACTACACGCCCAACATCCGGTGGCGGAACGAACCACTCCGGCAGAAGCTGCAGCAGCGCCTCGGCGATCTGCACATCACCGTCGACAACGACGCGAACGCCGCTGGCTGGGCGGAGTTCCGGTTCGGTGCCGGTCGGCTCGTGTCCGACATGACGATGCTCACCATCGGCACGGGGGTCGGCGGCGCCATCGTGACCGAGGACCGGCTGTTCCGCGGCGGCTTCGGCACCGGTGGCGAGATCGGGCACCTGCGCATCGTCCCGAACGGCCTGCCCTGCGGGTGCGGCGCCCGTGGCTGCATCGAGCAGTACGGCTCCGGCCGCGCCCTGCAGCGCATGGCCAACGACGTTGCCGACGCCGGCGGGATCGGTTCGGCCCTGGCCGACGCCCGCGCCGACAACGGTGGCCAGCTCGACGGCAAGATCGTCGGCGACCTGATCCTGGCCGACGACCCGGGTGCCCTCGCGGCACTCCGTCGGCTCGGTCGGCACCTCGGCGAGGCGTGCGCGTCGCTCTCCGCCGTGCTCGACCCGCAGCTCTTCGTGTTCGGCGGCGGCGTCGCCAGCGCGGGGGACCGGCTGCTCGACCCGATCAAGCAGGCGTACCTCAACAACCTGCCGGCCCGCGGGTACCACCCGGAGCCCGACTTCGTCATCGCCGAACTCGTCAACGACGCCGGCGTCGTCGGTGCTGCCGACCTCGCTCGCATCCACGCCCGGACGGCGTAGGGTCGGCGCGCAAACGCAAACGCAAACGCAACCGCGAACACCCGTGCACCACCCGGACCTTCTCACCACCTGGAGTCGTCGATGACCTACTGGCTGCTGAAGAACTTCGTGCTCGGACCGCTCATCCTCACCCTGTTCCGGCCGTGGGTCGTCGGGCGCGAACACGTCCCCACGACGGGCCCGGTCATCTTCGCCTCGAACCACATCTCGTTCATCGACTCGGTGATCCTGCCGGCGGTGCTCGATCGTCGACTGTCGTTCCTGGCGAAGAGCGACTACTTCACCGGCCGGGGGCTGAAGGGCTGGGCGACGAAGACCTTCTTCAACGCCATCGGCCAGCTGCCGATCGACCGCTCCGGTGGCAAGGCGTCCGAGGCGTCCCTGCGCACCGGGCTGCAGGTCCTGGCGCGCGGTGAACAGCTCGGCATCTACCCGGAGGGCACGCGCAGCCCCGACGGCAAGCTCTACCGCGGACGCACCGGCATCGCCCGGATGATCCTCGAGGGGCGCGTGCTCGTCGTCCCGGTGGCCATGGTCGGCACGCGCGAGGTGCAGCAGATCGGGCAGCGGTTCCCGAAGATCAAGCGCGTCGGGGTCGTGTTCGGCAAGCCGCTCGACTTCTCGCGGTTCCAGGGCTTCGAGACGGACCGCTTCATCCTGCGCAGCGTCACGGACGAGGTCATGCACGAGCTCGCCGGGCTGAGCCGTCAGGAGTACGTCGACGTCTACGCCACCAGCGTGAAGGAGCGCGCGAGCTCTGCGCGCGAGGCCGTCATGCGGGAACGGAAGTCGACGCCTGCACGTTAGGCTCTGATGGTCCCGGCACCCCGCCAGGACGCCCATCGCCGACGCGCGGCCACGTGCCGGTCAGCGTCGCCGGGCCGCCCGCACAGAACACCGAGGTAACGCCCTTGCCCGAGTCGACCGACTTCGTCGCCCTGCAGGATCCGGACGTCATCGAGGGGCTCGACTATTGGCGGACGCTCCCGATCAAGCAGCAGCCGACCTGGCCGGACGCCGCCGCTGCCGAGGCGGCGTCGGCCGAGATCGCCACGCTCCCGCCGCTCGTGTTCGCGGGCGAGGTCGACGAGCTGCGCGCACGGCTCGCCGCGGCCGCCCAGGGCAAGGCCTTCCTGCTGCAGGGCGGTGACTGCGCCGAGACCTTCGCCGGTGCCACCGCCGACTCCATCCGCGACCGGGTCAAGACGATCCTGCAGATGGCCGTCGTGCTGACCTACGGCGCCTCGACGCCCGTCATCAAGATGGGCCGGATGGCCGGACAGTTCGCCAAGCCCCGCTCGAGCGACTTCGAGACCCGCGGCGACGTCACGCTGCCCGCCTACCGCGGCGACATCGTGAACGGCTACGACTTCACGCCAGAGAGCCGCGAAGCGGACCCGCGCCGCCTGGTGCAGGGCTACCACACCGCTGCGTCGACGCTGAACCTGGTCCGAGCGTTCACGCAAGGGGGCTTCGCCGACCTGCGGCAGGTGCACTCGTGGAACAAGGGCTTCGCCTCGAACCCGGCGAACGCCCGGTACGAGCACCTCGCCAAGGAGATCGACCGCGCGATCCGGTTCATGGCCGCCTGCGGTGCCGACTTCGAAGCGCTCAAGCACGTCGAGTTCTACGCCTCGCACGAGGGGCTGCTGATGGACTACGAGCGCCCGATGACCCGCATCGACTCCCGCTCGGGCCTGGCGTACGACACGTCCGGCCACTTCATCTGGATCGGTGAGCGCACGCGCGACATCGACGGTGCCCACGTGGACTTCCTGTCGCGGGTGCGCAACCCGATCGGCGTGAAGCTCGGCCCGACGACGACCGTTGACGACATGAAGGCGCTCGTCGACAAGCTCGACCCGAACCGTGAGCCGGGTCGCCTGACCTTCATCACGCGGATGGGTGCCGGGAAGATCCGCGACGAGCTGCCCAAGCTGCTCGAGGCGATCAAGGGCATGGACGCGAACCCGCTGTGGGTCACCGACCCGATGCACGGCAACGGCCTGACCACGCCGACGGGCTACAAGACCCGCCGGTTCGACGACGTCGTGGACGAGGTCCTGGGCTTCTTCGAGGCGCACCGCCAGGTCGGCACGTACCCGGGTGGCATGCACGTCGAGCTCACCGGTGACGACGTCACCGAGTGCCTCGGTGGCTCGGAACACATCGACGAGGCCACCCTCGCCACCCGCTACGAGTCGCTCTGCGACCCGCGCCTCAACCACATGCAGTCCCTCGAGCTCGCCTTCCTGGTGGCCGAGGAACTCGGCGCGCACCAGCCCGACCGCTCGTAGCGCAGGAACCATCTCGACGAAGCGACAGAACCTCCCGGCACGTTCGCGGGGTTCTGTCGCTTTCGCGTGTCGGACGGGAGGCCCGTGACGGCGCCGCCACGGGCCTCCCGTCCGTCCTGACGGTGTCGGCGCGATCGGGCGAGACAATGTCGCTCTGGCGACACACACCGCCCATGCAGCGCCTGCGCCGGCCCTACTGGTCGTAGGACAGGGTGACCGTGTCGCCGCGGTACACGGTCGCGCCGGCGCCCGGATCGGTGCCGGTGACGGGCAGCGTCGACTTCCAGTCGTAGAAGCCGCAGAGGATGTTCGTGCAGTCGGGCACGGAGACCTTGAGGCCGAGGTCCTCGAGGGTCTTCGTCGCCTCGTTGATGGTCTTGCCGACCACTCCGTCCTTCGGCACGGTGATCGGCGTCGGGCCCTTCGACACGACGACGTCCACCGCCGACCCGCGCACGGCGGGGGACTCCTGCACGGCGGCGGAGACGATCTGCCCCGTCGGGACGGTCTCGCTGTACTCCTCGGTCCGGGCGCCGAGGACGAGCCCGACGTCGTCGAGTGCGGCGGAGGCCTCGTCGACGGTCTTCCCGACCACGTCGGGCACGGGGCCGAGCGACACCGTCAGGGTGATCCGACCGGTCTCGCCGTACGCCTTCACCGTCGTCAGGTCGAGCGCCTTGCCCCCGGACGCCCGACCGGTCGCCGCGATCACGGTGTCCTTCGGCGCGTCGGCGGAGAACTGGTACCGGTCGTCCTGCAGCTCGAAGTCGTCGTCGAGCGCGGCCGTCACGGTGGAGAGCGGCTGCCCGACGATCGCCGGCAGCGGGATCATCCGGGGGCCGTTCGAGACGACGATCTGCACCGCCGTGCCCTTCTGCACCTCGCGCCTCGCAGCCGGCTCGGTCGTGGAGACCTGCCCCTTCGCGACGACGGCGTCGAACCGTGTCCCGGTCTTCGACGCCGCCTGCAGGCCCTGTGCTTCGAGCAGCTGTCGGGCCTGCGAGACCGACTTGCCCGCGACTTCCGGGATGCGCACGTTGCCACCGGGCCCCGGGCCGAAGTACCAGCCGAAGCCGGCTCCGATCAGCGCGAGCACGACGACCACGGACAGGGCGATCCAGCCGCGCTTCCGACGCTTCGCCGACTGGTCGGCGAGCCGCTGGCCGGCGGGGGACAGGACGCCGGGCTGGGCACCGGTGCGACGGGGCCCCGGGGCGTTGGTGCGGGCCCGCGCGGGCGTCCGAACGCGGTCACCGGTGTCGCGGTCACCCGCCCGGTCGATGATGGCGGTCTCGTCGGCGGCACCGGCACCTGCGGCTCCGACCGAGGCGGCGGCCGCTGCGGCGCCGAGCGTTCCCCCGCCGCCGGAGGGCAGGATCGCGGTCCCGTTCTCGGGGCGGAGCACGGCGGTGCGGTACTGACCGGTCGCCCGCTGCTGGTTGCCCGACATGTGGTCGAGCATCTCGCGGGCGTCGCGGGGACGGTCCTCGGGGTCGCGCGCGGTCGACCAGGCGACCAGCTCGTCGAGCTCCGGCGGCACCCCGGACACGGCGGCGCTCGGGGCCGGGACGGAGTCGTTGGCGTGCTGGTACGCGATCTGCATCGGCTGCTCGCCCTTGTAGGGCTGCTCGCCGGTCAGCATCTCGTAGAGCATGATGCCGAGCGCGTAGATGTCGCTGCGCGAGTCGGCGGCGCCGCGGGTCACGAGCTCGGGGGACAGGTAGGCGATCGTGCCGAGCAGGGCCGCGCCGGTCGCCGTGTTCGCGGTCGTGGCCCGGGCCAGGCCGAAGTCGCCGAGCTTGATGCGACCGTCGTCGGCGAGCAGGACGTTCTCGGGCTTCAGGTCGCGGTGCACGATGCCGGCGCGGTGCGCGGACGCCAGGCCCGCCAGCACGGCGCGCAGGATGTCCGTCGCCTGCTCGGGCGTCAGGGCGTGGTGTTCCTGCAGCAGGTCCCGCAGCGTGATGCCGGGGATGTACTCCATGACGATGTAGGCGGTCTCGCCCTCGGCGCCCTGGTCGTAGACGCCCACCAGGTTCGGGTGCGACAGCCGGGCGGCCGACCGGGCCTCCTGGATGAAGCGCTCACGGAAGGCCTGGTCGTCGGCCAGGTGCCCATGCATGATCTTGATGGCGACGCGTCGCTCAAGGCGCACGTCGGTCGCGAGGTAGACGGTCGCCATGCCCCCGCGCGCGATGCGCGAGCGGACGCGGTACCGCTGATCGATCATGCGACCGATCATGGGGTCCGTGGCGGCGTTGGTGGTCATCGGCGGCATTCTACGAATCGAGACGGCAGCCGGACGCACCGGCGCACCGGTCGTGACCCAATCTCGATCTTCCGGATGAGGCTCAGAGGGTCGCCAGCCAGCCCTCGGCGGCCCTCGCCCAGTTGGCGTAGGCCTTCGGGTAGGCGGAGAGCTGCACGGCCTGGGCCGCATCGGTGATGCTCATCGAGGACCAGCCGCGCACGTCGAGCAGCCCACTCGTCTTGCCGGCGTTCGGGTTGTCCCGACCACCGAAGAACAGCTTGGTGGCGTGCACCGGGTCCTGCAGCGTCGCCGCGGGGCCCCACCCTTGGCTCGGGCGCTGCTGGAACAGACCGACCGAGTCGCGGTCGCCGTGTGGGATGTTCCGCAGGCTCGACTCCTGCATCGCGGCGGCGAGGGCGACGACGATGCCGCGGTCGGGGACGCCCATGGAGCGACCGACGGCGACGATGGTCGCCGCGTTCTGTCGCTGCTCGGCGCTCAGGCCCACGGCACCGCTGACGGCTGCGCTGGCGGCGACCGCCGGTGCGGCAGTGGCGTTCGACGACGGGATGACGAGTGTCTTGCCGGCGTAGATGGTGCTCGTGTACGACAGGCCGTTCGCCGACAGGAGCGACTTGACGGAGACGTGGTGGGCGGCGGCGATCGAGGCGACCGTGTCACCGGCGCTGATCTTGACGCTCGACCCGGTCGACGGCGCCGACGCCGTGGACACCGACGTCGACGGGGACGTGCCGTGCGGGACCCGGAGCGTCTGCCCCGGGTAGATGACGCTGCGCTGTGACAGGTCGTTCGCGCGGAGGAGCGCCGTGGTCGACACGCCGACGCGGGAGGCGATGGCGGAGACCGTGTCGCCCTGCTTCACGTGGTAGCTCGAGGTGTTCGACCCGGAGCCGCTCGTGGCCCCGGACGTCCGCACGGCAGCGGTGGTGACGGCGGGGGTCGACGCCAGGTGCAGCGTCTGGCCCGGGTGGATGATCGTGTTCCAGCCGAGGCCGTTGCGCACGAGGATCTCCTGCGCCGACAGGCCGAACCGGGCGGCGATGCCCGAGACCGTGTCGCCGTGGTGGACGGTGTAGTTCGTGGGCACAGCGGTCGTGGGGGCCTTCGCGGTGGCGGCGACCGTCCGGACGACGGTCTGTGACGGCCGTGCGACCGCGGTGCCGAACACCGGGCGGTCGGTGAGGACGCGGTCCTGGTCGACGTGACGCTTGTGGTTCGCGTCGGCGTCGTCGTGCCGCGGCTCGGCGTGTGCGACCGGACCGGTCAGGCCGGCGGTCACGGCGATCGTGCCCGCGAGGACGATGGGCATGGTGGCGAACCGGGCGGATCGTGCGCGCCGGGCGACTTCGTCTGCAGCGTGGTCCACGGGTCTCTCCTGATCTCGACTGAGGCGTGCGCACGCGTGCGCGCACTCACAGGTGCCACAACGCTGGCATGGCCTGATTCCCAAGTCAACCAGAGAGTCAGATGTGGTGGATGTGACGAATGTGACGAACGTTACCGATTCACTCCGGCGGTCACTCTGGCACCATGGGCGTGTGAGTGCCGCACCCGCCGACGACCTGACCCTCTCCGAACGCTGGCTGACCGTCCCCGAGCTCGTGGACATGTTCAGCACGAGCCCCGGACGGATCCACCGACTCTTCGAGCAGAAGACCCTCCTCGCCGCCCGTGTCGGCGGTGTGCTGCGGGTGCCGGTCGAGTTCCTCGAGGACGGCGAGCCGATGCCCGAACTCCGCGGCACGCTCATCGTGCTCGGCGACAACGGCTTCACCGACGACGAGGCGGTGCGCTGGATGCTCACCGTCGACGACGCGATGGGCACCACGCCGATCGCGGCGCTGCGCGCCGGTCGCAAGGCCGAGGTGCGTCGCGTCGCCCAGTCGCTGCTCTAGACGCGTTCCGGTCGGACAGGAGGCCCGGTGCCAGCTGGCACCGGGCCTCCTGTCCGCCCCGCATGTGCGACGCGCCAGCGGCGCGCGGCGCCAGCGCCGGGCGAGCCTGCGAGGCCGGTGGATCGAGAGGTGTCTAGGACGACCGGCGGCTGACCGTGTCGGCCAGGGACGCGAGCTGCTCGCGTGCCGACGGCGTCAGCGGCGACGCGTCGAGCGCCGCCTTGGCACGCTGTACGTGCCGATCGATCGACCGTTCCACGGCGGCCACGGCGCCGGACTCGGTGAGGGTCGCCCGGAGCATCCGCACCTGCTCCTCGTCGAGGTCCGGGTCGCCGAGGAGCTCGTCCAGGAGCTGCCGCGGCCCACTCGCCAGGGTCTTGCGCGCAGAGGCGATGAGGACGGTGCGCTTGCCCTCGCGCAGGTCGTCGCCCGCGGGCTTCCCGGTGACCTCGGGGTCACCGAACACGCCGAGCATGTCGTCGCGCAGCTGGTAGGCCACGCCGAGGGGGAGTCCGAAGGCGCGGAGGCCCTCGAGCTGGGAGTCACTCGCGCCGGCGACCAGGGCACCGATGACCAGGGGTGCCTCGATCGAGTACTTCGCCGACTTGAAGACGATGACGCGCTGGGCGCGGAGCAGGTGCTCGGACTCGTCGATGACGGGCCAGGCGGTCTCCTCGTGCACGTCGAGGTACTGCCCCGCCGTGACGTCGAGGCGCATCGCGTGGAACTCCTGGCGGACGATGCGGGCCCGCACCGGGTCGAGGAGCGCGAGGCCCTCGTCGAAGACGGAGTCGCTCAGCGAGAGCAGCAGGTCGCCGAGGAGCAGCGCCGAGTTCGTGCCGTACTGCCCGCGGTCGCCGACGAAACCGGACTCCTCGTGCAGGGACTCGAAGCGGCGGTGCGCGGCCGGACGCCCACGACGGGTGTCCGAGCGGTCCATGATGTCGTCGTGCACCAGGGCGGCGGCGTGGAAGACCTCGAGCGCGGCGGCGACCGTGACGATCGCTTCGGCGGTGGTCTGCCGGGACCCCTCGGCCAGCGGGTCGAACGAACCGGAACGGCCCGCCACCGACTGCCATCCCCAGTAGCAGAACAGGGCCCGGAAGCGCTTGCCGCCGGACAACAGGTCTCGGGCGTACCGGTCGAACGGCGCGAGGTCGGGGCTGATCGCGAGGAGCCGCTCACGCTGCTCGTCGAGTGCCCGGTCGATACGCGCCGATACGAGGTCCACTAATCGCGTACTCTCAGCCACGATCCCTACCCTAGTGGAGTGGTCGAGGCATAGAATCGGTCCACCCAACCCGCGTTTTTCAACCCCGCGTCGATCCCAGGAACAGAGGGAACCAAGATGCCGCTCTCGGAACAGGAGCAGCGCCTTCTCGAAGAGATGGAGCGCAGCCTCTACCAGAACGATTCCGATTTCGTGGCTCGTGTCACACGTCGACAGGGTCGTCCGACGTACACAGCCATCACCCTCGGGGTCCTCGGCGCACTCGCCGGGATCGCCGTCGTCATCGTTGGCCTGGTCATCAAGGCGCCGCTGCTGGGCATCCTCGGCTTCGTCGTGATGCTCGCCGGTGTCCTGTTCGCGCTGCGCCCGGGCATGCGTGCCCCGAAGGCGAAGCCCGCTCGGCCGGGCAAGCCCGCATCCGGTGGGTCGGCGCGTCCGTCTGCCAGTGGTGGTGGTGGCGGCGGGTCCTTCATGGACCGCATGAACGACCGCTGGGACAAGCGGAACGACCAGGGTCAGTAGCTGACCGGAGCCGGTCGGGCTCCCTCCACACTCCTCCACGGGGTCGGCCTTCGGGCCGGCCCCGTTTCGTGTTCCCGGGGGCGGGCGGGTTCGGGCCGGGGCCGGGGTCGGGGCCGGGGCCGCGGGGCGGAGCCGGAGCCGCGGGGTGTGCGCGCGAGGTGTGCGTGCGGGTGGTCACGACATGCCGCGTGGAGCTCGCCCGGGGGTCACGAACTGTCGGCTGGGGCCCGCGCGAACGACAGTTCGTGACCACTCGGCGGCGCGGCGGCGGCACGTCGTGACCACGCGCGGACCGGCGGCCGGGCGTGGTGGAGCCGACCGTGCGACCGCGGCGCGCCCCGACGTGCTCCACCGGCTGCAAAAGTCCTCCACTTTCCTCCACGCTCGCTCCTGCCGCCCAGAACCGCATGGATCCGGGGTTTCCGGGCTGCATCTGCGGGATGCATTCCTGGGCGCATGCCCCCAGTAGGGGTGTCGAGGGCCGAAAAGGGTGCGGAATCCTGGTCCGGGGGAGGGGAGTGGAGTAAAGTGGGGCTTGCAACGGTCCGGTGGAGCGGAGGGGAGGCCCGACGTGCTGCTCGGTACTCATGCCCCGAAGCTCGACGAGAAGGGTCGCGTGATCCTCCCCGCCAAGTTCCGGGACGAACTGTCCGGCGGGCTCGTCATGACCCGCGGCCAGGAACGCTGCGTCGTGGTCTTCAGCGCCCGGACGTTCGAGGAACTCCACGAGCGCATCCGGACCGCCCCGATGACGTCGAAGCGCACCCGGGACTACATGCGCCTGTTCCTCTCGGGGGCCAGCGCGGAACAGCCCGACAAGCAGAACCGCGTGACGATCCCGCAGAACCTCCGCGAGTACGCGGGGCTCGAGCGGGACCTCACGGTCATCGGCAGCGGTGACCGTGCCGAGATCTGGTCCACCCCCGCGTGGGAGGCCTACTACGCCGAAGCCGAAGAGGCATTCGCCGACAACGACGAGGAGGTGATCCCGGGGATCTTCTGATCCGCGGATCGGGACTCCCAGCCGTGAAGCCCTGACATCACTTCCCCGGTGTCAGGTCGCATGGATGGGGATCCGGACCCACGGCCCAGGAGACGAGGGGCTGCACATGGCCGACAACGACAACGAGACGCCACGCTTCCCGCACACGCCGGTGATGCTCCAGCGCATCGTCGACCTCTTCACGCCGACGCTCGAGGGCCCGGGCAAGGTCGTCGTCGACGCCACGCTCGGCATGGGTGGTCACTCCGAGGGCCTGCTCGAGCGGTTCCCGGAGCTCACGCTCATCGGACTCGACCGCGACACCGACGCCCTCGGCATCGCGGGGGACCGTCTGTCCCGCTTCGGTGACCGCGTCCGGCTCGTGCACACCGTGTACGACGGCATCGTCGACGCCATCCAGGGCGAGGGCTTCACGAAGGTCGACGGCGTGCTGTTCGACCTCGGTGTGAGTTCGCTGCAGCTCGACCGGGCCGAGCGCGGGTTCGCGTACAGCCAGGACGCCCCGCTCGACATGCGGATGGACCGGACCGAGGGGCAGACCGCCGCCGACGTCCTGGCCACCTACGACGAGGGCGAACTGCGTCGCATCTTCCAGCGCTACGGCGAGGAGAAGCTCGCCGGCCGCTACGCACGAGCCATCGTGGAGCGGCGGGCGACGAAGCCGTTCGAGATGTCCGGCGACCTGGTCCAGGTGCTGCACGACGCGACCCCGGTCGCCGTCCAGCGCCAGGGGCACCCGGCCAAGCGCGTCTTCCAGGCGCTCCGCATCGAGGTGAACGCCGAACTGAGCGTGCTCGAGCGGGCGATCCCGGCGGCCCTCGACGCCATCGCGGTCGGTGGCCGCATCGTCGTCGAGTCCTACCAGTCCCTCGAGGACCGAATCGTCAAGCGGGCCCTGGTGGAGCGCACGAAGTCGAGCGCCCCCGCCGACCTGCCGGTGGAGCTGCCCGAGCACGCCCCCACCTTCTCCCTGATCGTCAAGGGCGCTGAGCTGGCCGACGAGGCCGAACGCGCCGCCAACCCCCGAGCAACCCCCGTGCGACTGCGCGCGGCCGAGCGGATCCGGAACTGACATGAGCACGAACCTCGCACTCGTCGACCCTGCGGTCGTCCCGTCGCGGGCCCCGCGCCCCGACCGTCAGCACCGCCCCGAGCTGGTCGAGGTCACCCCCACCGCGGCCCAGCGCCGGGCCCGTCCCCGCATCGGGTACGCCGTCGTGGCCGTCGCCGCGCTCGGGATCCTGCTGCTGGCCCAGCTCGGCATCAGCATGGTGCTCAGCCAGGGCGCCTACACGCTCAACTCGCTGTCGACGGAGCAGACCAACCTGTCCCGCACGCAGCAGTCCCTGTCCGAGGAACTCCGGGTGCTGGACTCGCCGCAGAACCTGGCCCGCAACGCGCAGGCGCTCGGGATGATCGCGAACTCCACGCCGGTGTACCTGGACCCGAAGACCGGCCGGGTGTACGGCACGCCGACCCCGGCGAAGCCCGACGAGGCAACCGCGTCCACCGAGAACCAGGTGCCGAACTCCCTGCTGAACGACGTGCCGCTGGCCACCCAGCCGGGCGCCACGTCGACGAGCAAGGAGACGGGCAACACCGGCGACCCCGCCGCAGGCAGTGCCGCCGCAGGCAGCACCGCCGCTGACACGTCCGCACCTGCCGCGTCTGAGAAGACCAGCGGCGCCAGCGCGTCGGACCAGGGGACGGCGAAGTCGTCCGTAGAGTCCGACGCGAACCCGCTCCAGGCACCCTCCACCCGGTGACCGGCGGGTCCGCCGCACCCTCAGCACCGCCCGGGAAGGACCGCACCGCGTGACGAAGACGATCCGCAACCGACGCCTGCGCTACAGCATCGTGATGCTCGCCGTGATCGCCCTGGTCGGGGTGTTCGTGGTCCGGCTCGTCGACATCCAGGTCGTCCAGGCATCGGTGCTGAACGAGGCGTCGGCCCAGAAGCGCAGCATCCCCGTGACGATCTACGGCACCCGTGGCGCGATCGTGGACCGCAACGGCACCGAACTCGCCGACAGCGTGACCCGGTACAACATCACGACCTCGCCGCGCCTGGTCAAGCAGTTCAAGGGCAAGCTCGGCGGCACCCGCATCAAGGACGTCAGCGTCAGCACCGCACTCGACGCCCTGGCGAAGGCCTCCGGCGGCGACGTCGCGACCATGCGGAAGAACATCGCCGCGAACCCGAAGTCCGACTTCGCGTACCTGATCAAGGGCCTCGACGTCCGGCACTACGAGGCCGTGGTCGACCTCGGCATCCCGTGGATCTACAAGGAGCAGCAGGCGTCGCGGGTCTACCCGACGGCTGCGACGACGGGCAACCTGACCGGGTTCATGGGGACCGACGGCGCCCAGGCCGGCCTGGAGTACGCCTACGACCAGTGCCTGGCCGGCACCAACGGCTCGGAGACCTACGAGCGTGGCGAGGACGGCGTCCAGCTGCCCGGCAGCACCGTGACCACGAAGAAGGCCAAGGACGGCGGCACGCTCGAGACGACGATCGACAGCGACCTGCAGTACATGGCGCAGCAGACCATCGCGTCCGCCGCCAAGACCCTGCAGGCGGAGTCCGCGACGGCCACCGTCACGAGCGTCAAGACGGGCGAGTTGCTGGCGGTCGCCGACTACCCGACCGTGGACCCGAACGACGTCGACGCCACGACCGACAAGGGTGCCTTCGGCTCCCGGGCCCTGACGGCGTCGTACGAGCCGGGTTCCACGATCAAGGCCGCGATCGCCGCCGCGCTGATCGACCAGGGCAAGTCGACTCCCACCGACCAGGCCGTCGTGCCGTACTCGCGCACGTTCCCCTGGGGCGGCACGATCCACGACTCGGAGTTCCACCCCACCGAGAACCTGACGCTGACCGGAATCCTGCAGAACTCGTCGAACGTCGGCATCACCGAGCTCGGGGCACGGCTGACGGCCCAGCAGCGCTTCGACTACATGAAGAAGTTCGGGCTGTTCGAGCCGGAGACGGCCATCGACTACCCGGGCCAGCCCTCGATGGACTACGGCACGAGCCCGAACTGGGACCAGCAGACGAACATCAACTCGATGTTCGGCCAGGGCATCTCGACGACGGCCGTGCAGGTCGCGAGCGTGTTCCAGACGATCGCGAACGACGGCGTCCGGATCCCGCTGCACTTCGTCAAGGGCTGCACCACGGCCGACGGCAAGACGATCGACGCGCCCGACGTGCAGAAGCAGCGCGTCGTGTCCGCAGCCGCCGCCACGCAGGTCACCGACATGCTGCAGAGCGTCGTCACGGGCGGCACGCTGGTGGGCATGAAGCCGATCTCGGGCTACAACATCGCCGCGAAGACCGGCACCGCCGAGGTGGCCGAGGGGTCGCAGGGCTACGGCGGTCAGCGCATCACGTCGGTGGCCGGAATGGCACCCGCCGAAGACCCCCAGTATGTTGTCACGGTGACGTTCACGAAGCCGCAGACCAACAAGTGGTCCAGCGGAGCGGCTCCGGCGTTCCGCACACTCATGTCCCAGGTGCTCGAGAAGTACCGAGTAGCCCCCTCCGCGTCCGAGGCGAAGCTCTACCCGTCCACGTGGTGAGGAAGAAGGAACACTTGTCCGCACGGATCCCCCCGGTCCTCCGACCCGAACACCCGACCCCGAGGGCCGTCGCCGAACTCGCGAACGCGTTCGGTCTGCGTGTCGTCGGCTCGGTCGACACCCTCGAGACCACCGGCGTCACGCTGAGTGCCACCGAGGTGCAGCCGGGTGACCTGTTCGTCGGCGTGCACGGCGCGAACCGGCACGGCGCCCAGTTCGCGACCGAGGCCGCCGAGCGCGGCGCGGTCGCCGTCCTGACCGACCAGGACGGCGTCGCACTCGTCGAGCCGTCCGGCCTGCCGGTGCTCGTCGTCGACGATCCCCGCGCAGCCCTGGGCGACGTCGCCGCGTGGGTCTACCGCACCCACCCCGACGAGGCCACCGACCTGCCGCAGCTGTTCGCCGTCACCGGCACGAACGGCAAGACGAGCACGTCCTACATCCTCGAGGGCATCCTCAAGCAGCTCGGCCTGGTGACCGGCCTGAGCTCGACCGCCGAGCGCCACATCGGTTCGCTCAGCGTGACGAGCCGCCTGACCACGCCCGAGGCCAGCGAGATGCACGCGCTCCTCGCCCGCATGCGCGAGAGCGAGGTCCGCGCCGTCGCCGTCGAGGTCAGTGCCCAGGCCCTCAGCCGTCACCGCGTCGACGGCATCGTCTTCGACGTCGCGGCCTTCACGAACCTGTCGCACGACCACCTCGACGACTACGCCGACATGGAGGAGTACTACCAGGCGAAGCTCCCGCTGTTCCAGCCCGAGCACGCCCGCCGCGGCGTCGTCTCGCTGGACACCGACTGGGGCCACCGCGTGGTGCAGGACTCCCGCATCCCGGTCACCACCATCACGGTGCACCCCGACGTCGAGGCCGAGTGGCACGTCGACATCGTCGAGGCACACGCCGCCTACACCGAGTTCCGCCTGACGGGTCCCGAGGGTCGCGAGCTCACGACCCGTGTGCCCCTGATCGGCTGGCACATGGCCGCGAACGCCGCACTGGCGATCGTCATGCTGGTCGAGGGCGGCTTCGAGCTCGGTGCCATCGCGCACGCGCTCGAGAGCAACCACCGCCGTTACCCCGACGAGGACGGATCGGGCGACCGTGAGCGTGACGGTGCGTCCGAGCGCGTCTCCGCCATCGAGTGCTACCTGCCCGGTCGCACCGAGCGGGTCTCCGGCGAGCACGGGCCGAGCGTCTACGTCGACTTCGGCCACAGCGCCGACGCCTTCGAGAACACGCTCGCCGCGGTCCGGCAGTTCACCGCCGGCAAGGTGCTGATGCTGTTCGGCGCCGACGGTGACCGCGACACCACGAAGCGTGGCGACATGGCCCGCGTGGCCGCCGCCGGCAGCGACATCCTCGTCGTCACCGACCACCACCCCCGCTTCGAGGACGCCGCGTCGATCCGGAAGACCCTGGTCGACGCCGCACGCGCCGCCTACCCGGACCACGAGATCCACGAGGTCAGCCCGCCCGAGGCCGCGATCCGCACCGCGGTGGGCCTGCTCGGTGAAGGGGACTCGATCCTCTGGGCCGGCCCGGGCCACCAGGACTACCGCGACATCCAGGGTGTCCGAACGCCGTACTCCGCCCGCGACGAGGCCCGTGCGGCCCTCCGCGAGGCCGGCTGGGAGCCGAACTCCGGTCCGGCGGAGGACGTCCGATGATCGCCATGACCCTCGCCGAGATCGCCACCGCGCTCAGCGGCGAGCTGATCGGCGGCGCCCAGGCAACCGACGTCGCCGAGCCCGGCGACCTGGTCGTCGAGGGCTCGGTCGAGACCGACTCCCGCCTGGTCCGTCCCGGCAGCGTCTTCTTCGCCCTGCCCGGCGAGGTCACCGACGGCCGGCGCTTCGTGCCCGCCGCGGTCGACGCCGGTGCCGCCCTGGTGATCACGCCGGAGCGTGTCGACACCACCGCGCCGCAGATCGTCGTCACCGACGGCTACGAGGCCCTCGCTGCGCTCGCGCACGAGGTCGTCACCCGTGTCCGGATGAGCACCGCGGACCGCGTCGACGCCGACGGTCGCCCGGCACCCCTGCGGGTCGTCGGCATCACCGGCTCGAACGGCAAGACGAGCACGAAGAACATGCTCCGCACGATCCTCGAGCAGCACGGTGCGACGATCGCACCCGAGGGCTCGTTCAACAACCACGTCGGCGCACCGATCTCGATGCTCCGCGTCACGTACGACACCCGGTACCTGGTGGTCGAGATGGGCGCGAGCGGCGTCGGCCACATCGCCAAGCTCGTGTCGATCGCCGAGCCCGACCTCGGTGTCGTCCTCAAGGTGGGCCTCGCGCACGCCGGCGAGTTCGGCGGCATCGAGGCGACGCAGCGCGCGAAGTCCGAGATGGTCACCGACCTGCCCGAGACCGCCACGGCCCTGCTCAACGTCGACGACGACCGCGTCGCGTCGATGCGCGACCTGACGGCCGCGCGCGTGGTGGGCTTCGGCACGTCGGCCGAGGCCGACTACCGCATCACCGGCATCGAGACGGACCGCAGCGGCACCCGCTTCACCCTCACCGTTCCTCCCGTCCGCCCCGAAGGCGACCGTCCGACGGACGCAACCCTGTCTGGAGGCCCGGATCACGTCGACGTGCGCCTCGCGATCCTGGGTGAGCACCACGCGATGAACGCGTCCGCCGCGCTCACCGTCGCCCACCTGTGGGGCGTCCCGCTCGCCGACGGCGCCGCGGCGCTCGCGTCGATGACGCGCGCCGAGCGCTGGCGCATGGAGCTGCTCCAGGGCGGCCCCGAGGGCGTCACCGTGATCAACGACGCGTACAACGCGTCGCCCGACTCCACCGCGGCGGCGCTGCGGACCCTGGCGCAGATCGTGCGCCCGGGCGAGCGGACCGTCGCCGTGCTCGGTGAGATGGCCGAGCTCGGTGAGTTCTCCGTCGAGGAGCACGACCGCATCGGTCGGCTCGTCGTCCGCCTCGGCATCGGACAGCTCGTGGTCGTCGGCCGCGGCGCGATGCCCATCCACCAAGCCGCCACCCTCGAGGGATCGTGGGACGGCGAGTCCGTGTACATCGAGGACGTCGACGACGCCGTCCGTGCCATGCAGGAGATGCTCCGCCCCGGCGACGTCGTCCTCGTCAAGTCCTCGAAGTCTGCCGAACTGCGATTCCTCGGCGACCGCCTCGGAGGTGTCACCGAATGATCGCGCTCCTCATCGCCGGCGCCACGTCGCTGGTGTTCACGTTGCTGCTCACCCCGTTCTTCATCAAGCTCTTCCACCGTCTCGGGTGGGGGCAGTTCATCCGTGACGACGGCCCACAGTCCCACCACACCAAGCGCGGCACCGCCACGATGGGTGGCATCGTCCTCATCATCGGTGCGGTGATCGGGTACTTCGTGGGCCACCTGATCGGAGGCGACTCGATCACGCTGTCCGGCCTGCTCGTGCTGTTCCTGATGGTCGGGCTCGGGTTCGTCGGCTTCATCGACGACTTCCTCAAGGTCCGGCGTCAGCGGAGCCTCGGGCTCGGTGGCTGGGCGAAGATCCTCGGCCAGGTCATCGTCGGCGTCATCTTCGCCACGATCGCACTGGTCGTGCCCACGTCGAACGGCAAGCCCCCGGCATCCACGATGATCTCGGCCGTCCGCGACGTGCCGTGGCTCGACTTCATGGCGCTCGGCACCGTCATCGGCACGGTGCTGTTCCTCGGCTGGATCGTCCTGCTGACGGTGTCCACGTCGAACGGCGTGAACGTGGCCGACGGGCTCGACGGCCTGGCGACGGGATCGAGCATCCTGGCGATCGGCTCGTACGTCATCATCGGTTTCTGGCAGTCGAACCAGATCTGCGGCGGGACCCGGCTCGACTCGGACACCGTACACGCCTGCTACACCGTCGCGAACCCGCTCGACCTCGCCGTGGTCGCGGCCGCTGTCTGCGGTGGGCTCATCGGGTTCCTCTGGTACAACACCTCGCCGGCACAGATCTTCCTCGGCGACACCGGTTCGCTCGGCCTCGGCGGTGCCCTGGCCGGCCTCGCGATCCTCAGCCGCACCGAGCTGCTGCTGGTCCTCATCGGTGGCCTGTTCTTCATCGTCACCGGTTCGGTCATCCTGCAGCGTGCGTACTTCAAGATCACCCACGGCAAGCGCATCTTCCTGATGAGTCCGCTGCACCACCACTTCGAACTGAAGGGGTGGGCCGAGGTGACGGTCGTCGTCCGCTTCTGGATCATCGCCGGACTCTTCGTCGCGGCGGGGGTCGGGCTCTTCTACCTCGAATGGATCGCAAGCGTTGGTTGACCCGGTGTCCTCGTCGTCCCGTCTCGAGTCCCTCGACAGCTGGCACGCCGAAGGGTGGAAGGGGCTGAACGTCGCCGTCCTCGGCCTGGGTGCCACCGGGTTCTCGGTCGCCGACACCCTCGTCGAGCTCGGCAGCGAGGTGACGGTCTACTCGTCCGACGCCCCGGCCGACAGCGTCGAGCTGCTCGACGTCATCGGTGCCCGGTTCCTGCAGACGCCGCTCGACACCGTGCCGGACGCGCTCGTCGCGCAGGCGCCCGACGTCGTGGTCGTGTCGCCGGGGCTGCCCCCGCACAACGCCACCGTGCAGTGGTCGGTGGTGAACAGCACCGTCTGGGGCGACATCGAGCTCGCCTGGCGTGTCCGCGACAAGGTCGTCCGCGGCCCGGTCGCGGCCCCGTGGATCACGATCACCGGCACGAACGGCAAGACCACGACGACGCAGCTGACGACCGCGATGTACGAGGCCGGCGGCCTGCGTGCCGTGGCGTGCGGGAACATCGGCGTGCCGGTGCTCGACGTCGTCCGCGACCCGGTCGGGTACGACGTGCTCGTCGTCGAGCTGTCGAGTCACCAGCTGCACTACATGGCGACCTCCGGCGACGGTGCCGTGGTGCCCCTCGCGAGTGCCTGCCTGAACATCGCCGACGACCACCTGGAGTGGCACGGTTCCGCCGAGGCGTACCGCGCGGCGAAGGCCAAGGTCTACGAGCGCACCGTGATGGCGTGCGTCTACAACACCTCGGACGAGGTCACCCGGCAGATGGTGCAGGAGGCCGACGTGGTGGAGGGCTGCCGAGCGGTCGGCTTCACCCCCGGTGTCCCCGCCCCCGGTGACGTCGGCATCGTCGAGGACGTCCTGTGCGACCGGGCCTTCAACGAGGACCGCCGCAACAGCGCACTCGAGCTCTCGACGGTCGCCGACCTCGAGGCCGCCGGGCTCGCCAGCCCGCACATGACCATGAACGTCCTGGCCGCCGCTGCGCTGGCGCGTGCCGGCACCGTCCAGCCGAGCGCCATCCAGACGGCCGTCCGGGCCTTCCGTGCCGACCACCACCGCACCGAGCTCGTCGCAGAGTCCGCGGGCATCGCCTGGGTCGACGACTCCAAGGCCACGAACCCGCACGCCGCCACCGCGTCCCTGGCGTCCTTCGACACCGTCGTGTGGATCGTCGGGGGCCTGTTCAAGGGCGTCGACATCGACGGCCTGGTCGAGCGCTTCGGTCCGGACGTCCGCGCCGTCGTCGTCATCGGGACCGACCGGGCCCCGGTGCTCGAGGCATTCGCGCGACACGCGTCCGCGGTCCCCGTGCTCCAGGTCGAGACGACGGACACTGATCAGGTCATGCGCGAGGCGGTCCGGCATGCCGCATCGGTCGCGAGGCCGGGCGACACGGTCCTCCTCGCCCCGGCGGCGGCGTCGTTCGACCAGTTCGGCTCCTACGCCGACCGGGGGCAGCGTTTCGCTGCCGCGGTCAACGAACACCTGGGAGGAGAAGTCGATGGCGACGACACCGACGGATCTTCCGAACAGCCGTAACGGCCGGACCGCGTCGACCCCACGACGGACGAACGGCGCGATCGTCGCCGTCAAGAACGTCTTCGTCGCGGAGTCCAGCACCTTCTACACGATCCTCGGCGTCACGCTGTTCCTCGTCGTCTTCGGCGTCGTCATGGTGCTGTCCTCGTCGAGCGTCGAGGAGTACGCGGCGACCCACGACTTCTTCGGGGCGGCTTCCCGCCAGGGCCTGTACGCCGTGCTCGGCGTGCCGCTCATGCTCATCGCGAGCCGGGTCCCGACCAGGATCTGGCGGAAGTGGGCGATGCGGCTGCTCGGCGCGGCGCTCGTGCTGCAGCTGCTCGTGTTCACGCCGCTCGGTCTCGACATCCAGGGCAACCGGAACTGGATCAAGCTCGGGTCGTTCACCGCGCAGCCGTCCGAGGTCGTCAAGCTCGGCCTGGTGCTCGGCATCGGCGCGATCCTCTACGTCAAGCGGGAGAAGCTCGACGACTGGAAAGAGGTCTTCATCCCGATCGGGATCGCCTCGATGCTGTCGCTCGGGCTCGTGGTCCTGGGTGGCGACCAGGGCACGGCGATGGTCATGCTCATCCTGGTCTTCGGCGCCCTGTACATCGGCGGTGTCCGCGCCCGGCACCTGCTCGTCGGCCTGGCCGCGTTCGCCGTGATGCTGCCCTTCGTCACGATGGCGTCGGCCTCGCGGTCGACGCGCATCAGCGCATGGCTGTCCGGGTGCACCGACTCCAGCCAGTACCAGGACATCTGCTGGCAGCCCGTGCACGGCATGTGGGCGCTCGCGTCCGGCGGGGTGTTCGGCGTGGGCCTCGGCAACTCGAAGGCCAAGTGGTCGTGGCTGCCCGAGGCGGACAACGACTACATCTTCGCGATCATCGGCGAGGAGCTCGGCCTGATCGGTGCCGTCGTGGTGCTGAGCCTGTTCGTCGTGCTCGCCGTCGGCATGATCAAGATCATCCGGCAGTCCCGCGACCCCTTCGTCAAGACGGTCACCGGCGGCATCCTCGCGTGGATCATCGGCCAGGCACTCATCAACATCGCGGTCGTGCTCGGCCTGCTGCCGGTGCTCGGTGTGCCCCTGCCACTCATCTCGGCCGGTGGTTCGGCCCTCATCATGACCCTGGTGGCGATCGGCGTCGTGCTCTCCTTCGCCCGTGACCTGCCCGGCAAGAACGACCCCGGCCTGACGAACGCCCCACTCGGCCGGACCTCCACGAACGGATCACTGCGGTGAGCAAGTACCTCTTCGCCGGCGGCGGCACCGCCGGCCACGTCAACCCCCTGCTCGCGGTCGCTGACCGGCTGACCGTGCGGGAGCCCGGCGCCGAGGTCCTCGTGCTGGGCACCGCCGAGGGCCTGGAGTCCCGCCTCGTCCCGATGCGCGGCTACGAGCTGCTGACGATCCCGCGCCTGCCGTTCCCGCGGAAGCTGAACAGTGCGGCCCTGCGCTTCCCGCAGCGCTTCGCGGCGGCGGTCAAGCGGACCGAGCAGATCATCCGCGACCACGAGATCGAGGTGGTGCTCGGTGTGGGTGGCTACGCGGCCGCTCCGGCGTACATCGCCGCCCGCCGCACCGGCACCCCGATCGTCGTGCACGAGCAGAACGCGAAGCCCGGGCTGGCGAACCGCCTCGCCGCGTTCCTCACCGAGCACGTCGGCCTGACCTTCTCGAACACGCGCCTGCGCCACGGCCGCGTCGTGGGCATGCCGCTCCGTCGCGAGATCGAGTCACTCGACCGCCGTGCCTCCCGTGCCGAGGGGCTCGCCGAGTTCGGGCTGGACCCGGACCGGCCGGTCCTGCTCGTCACCGGTGGGTCCTCGGGCGCGCGGAGCATCAACCGGACGATCAACCAGTCGGCCGCCGCGATCGTCGGTGCCGGCTGGCAGGTCCTGCACGTCGTGGGCGCCGCGTCGGACATCGGCCCGAGCGACCTCGAGGGCTACCACGTGCTGCCGTACTGCGACCGGATGGACCTGGCCTACGCGGCGAGCGACTTCGTCGTGTCGCGCGCCGGCGCCGGCATGGTCTGCGAGCTCACGGCCGTCGGACTGCCGAGCGTGCTCGTGCCGTACCCGGTGGGCAACGGCGAGCAGCGTCACAACGCGAAGGACGTCGTCGACGCCGGGGGAGCCGTCCTGGTGGCCGACGGGGAATTCGACCGCGACTGGGTGACGTTCCAGTTGCTGAGCATCCTGCAGGACCGCTCCCGCATCGCGGACATGACCGTGCGGGCGGGCAGCGTGGGCCACCGCGACGGCGCCGACCGGATGACGGACCTGGTCCTCGACGCCGCGAAGGCGGCCCCCAGCACCACGGAGGAACGATGACCATCAAGCCGGACCTGACCCAGCCGATCCCGGACGACCTCGGCACGGTGCACTTCGTCGGCATCGGCGGCTCGGGCATGAGCGGGATCGCCCGGATGTTCCTCGCGGCCGGCCACCGCGTGACCGGCAGTGACTCCCGCGAGACGGAGACCACCGGCACGATGCGCGACCTCGGCGCGACGGTGCACATCGGGCACGACGCCGCGAACGTCGGCGAGGCGGACAGCATCGTCGTCACGAGCGCACTGTGGCCGGACAACCCCGAGCTCCTCGAGGCCCAGCGCCGCGGCCTGCCGGTCCTGCACCGGTCGCAGGCCCTCGCCGCCCTGATCGCCGAGCACCGCCTGGTCGCGGTCGCCGGTGCGCACGGCAAGACCACCTCGACCGGCATGATCGTCACCGCCATGGTCGAGCTCGGTCTCGACCCGAGCTTCGTCAACGGCGGCGTCATCCAGTCTCTCGGCACCAGCTCGGCCCCGGGGTCCAGCGACCTGTTCGTCGTCGAGGCTGACGAGTCCGACGGCTCGTTCCTGCTCTACGACGTCGCGGTGGCCCTCGTCACGAACGTCGACGCCGACCACCTGGACCACTACGGCAGCGAGGAGGCCTTCACCGAGGCCTTCGTCGAGTTCGCCGCGAAGGCGAGCCAGCGCGTCGTCATCTCGAGCGACGACGCCGGTGCGAAGACGGTCACGGCCGGCATCCGCAAGCGCCCGGACGCCCCCGAGATCGTCACCTTCGGCGAGGCCGCCGACGCGGACGTCCGCATCGAGGGCATCACCGAGTCCGCCGGCGTCGAGGTCGACTTCCGCGCCGGTGGTCAGGCGTACCACCTGACCCTCCGCGTGCCCGGCCGGCACAACGCGATCAACGCCGTCGGTGCCTTCGCGGTGCTGACCGGTCTCGGCGTCGCCCCGGTCGACGCGATCCGCGGGCTCGAGGCGTTCGGCGGCACCCAGCGCCGCTTCGAGCTGCACGGGGTCGAGCGCGGGGTCTCGGTCTACGACGACTACGCGCACCACCCGACCGAGGTGGCCGCCGCGCTCAAGGCCGCCCGCAACGTGGTCGGGGACGGCCGCATCATCGCGATCCACCAGCCGCACCTGTACTCCCGCACCCGTCTGATGGCCGGCGACTTCGCCAAGGTGTACGAGGAACTCGCCGACCACACGGTCGTGCTCGACGTCTACGGCGCCCGCGAGGACCCGGAGCCCGGCGTGACCGGTGCCCTGGTGCAGGAGCGCTTCGCCGACCAGTCGCGCGTCGAGTTCCTGCCCGACTGGGACGACGCTGCGGCCCGTGCGGCCGCGGTCGCCCGGGACGGCGACATCATCATGACGCTCAGCTGCGGCGACGTGTACCGGATCATCCCGCAGGTGCTCGACGCCCTGGGCACCGACGGAGCGTCGTCCCGGTGAAGCGCCCCGAGGGGTTCGACGAGGGGGACGCCCGCCAGGACGCCCCGGCCGAGGCTGCGGAAGCGCCCCGGCAGCGTCGTGGTCCCTCGAAGCCGCGGCTGCCGTTCCGCGGCCGCGTCGCCGACGACCGGGAGGCCCGTCCCGCGTCCGACGAGTCGGCTGCGGCCGTCGAGACCCCCGCCCCCACCACGCCGGGCAGCACTCCGGCACCCGGTGCCTCCGGCACGCGCCCCCCAGCGGTCGGTGCGCCCCCGAGTGTCGGGGCGCGACGGCCGTCCGCGGGCGCAGATCCGACCACCGATGCCGCCGACTCGAAGCGCGACCGCGTCGGCGCCCTCGCGGGCGCGGCCGGCCGCCGCGTCGGCGCCGGCTTCGGGGCGGTCGCCGACCGCCTGCGCGAGTACACACCGGACGAGGACCACCGCGACCCGCGCCCCGACGCGGGCAACGCGCCCCGAGGAGACGGGGCGCGACGACCGTCCGGGGGCGCGGCGGGCAGTGGACGCGACCACGACGCGACCGTGACCGACGTCCTCGACGGGAGCGGTGCCTCCCGGACGGAACAGCACGCCGAGGCGCCCATCGGGGCGCGGGTGCGCGCCGCGGAGACCGCCCGCGAGGCGCGCATCGCGAAGCGTCGCCGTCGCCTGCTCGAGCGTGCCGAGGTCCGCCGGTTCACCCGGCGCAGCCGGCACCGTCGCGCCGCCTGGATCACGGCGGCGAGCGTCGTCCTGGTGCTCGGAGTCTCGATCCTGGTCGCGGTGTTCTCGCCGCTGATGGCGCTCCGCACGATCGAGGTCAAGGGGACCAACCGCGTCGACGAGACGGCCCTGCGCCAGGCGCTGTCCGACCAGATCGGCACACCCCTGGCCCGGCTCGACTTCGCCGCGATCAAGCGCGACGTCGCCGGGTTCCCGCTGATCGAGAGCTACGTGACCGAAGAGGCGCCGCCGCACACGCTCGTCGTCACGGTCACCGAGCGCACGCCGGTGGTCGCCGTGCGGTCCGGCAGCACGTTCGACCTCGTCGACCCCGCCGGCATCGTCGTGCAGTCGTCGCCGAAGCGTCCGGCGACGATGCCGCTCGCCGACATCGCCCGTGCACGCCTGGGCTCCTCGAGCTTCCGCACGATGACCGAGGTCGTGCTGGCGTTGCCGTCGACGGTCCGGTCCCAGGTCACCCGCGTCGCCGGGTCCACCGCCGACGACGTCACCCTGACCCTCAAGGACGGCTCGACCGTCGTGTGGGGGAGCCCGGACGACTCGGACGCGAAGGCCGCGCTGCTCGCCGCGTTGGTCAAGGACCACGAGGCGCGGAACCCGGGCGTCGTCGTCGAGTACGACGTGTCGGCACCGGACAACGGCGTGATCCGCGCGAAGGACTGAATTGCCGACCTGATCGGCGACACGCGGCGTGGCGGGGCGACAGTGCGCCGAACGCACCCGTAGCGTCGAAGCCAGCACCACATCTACCAGCATTGCCCCTGAACTTCAAGTAGAGGTTGAGGGTTCTACCGGAGGCCTGACTGACGTGACCACGAACCACAACTACCTCGCCGTCATCAAGGTCGTCGGTGTCGGCGGCGGCGGCGTCAACGCCGTCAACCGCATGATCGAGCTCGGTCTCCGTGGGGTCGAGTTCATCGCGATCAACACCGACGCCCAGGCACTGCTGCTCAGCGACGCCGACGTCAAGCTCGACGTCGGCCGCGAGATCACCCGCGGGCTCGGCGCCGGCGCGGACCCCGAGGTCGGCCGTCGTGCCGCCGAGGACCACGCCGAGGAGATCGAAGAGGCCCTGGCCGGCGCCGACATGGTGTTCGTCACCGCGGGCGAGGGCGGCGGCACCGGCACCGGTGGTGCTCCGGTCGTCGCGCGCATCGCGAAGTCCATCGGCGCACTGACCATCGGTGTCGTCACGAAGCCGTTCAGCTTCGAGGGCAAGCGCCGCCAGTCCCAGGCCGAGAACGGCGTCGCTGGCCTCAAGGACGAGGTCGACACGCTCATCGTCGTGCCGAACGACCGCCTGCTCGAGATCAGCGACCGTGGCATCTCCATGGTCGAGGCGTTCGCCACGGCCGACCAGGTGCTCCTGGCCGGCGTGCAGGGCATCACCGACCTCATCACCACCCCCGGCCTGATCAACCTCGACTTCGCCGACGTGAAGAGCGTCATGCAGGGTGCGGGTTCCGCGCTCATGGGCATCGGTTCGTCGCGCGGTGCCGACCGTGCGATCAAGGCGGCCGAGCTCGCCGTCGCGTCGCCGCTGCTCGAGGCCTCGATCGACGGTGCGCACGGCGTGCTGCTCTCGATCCAGGGCGGCTCGAACCTCGGCATCTTCGAGATCAACGACGCCGCTCGTCTGGTGCAGGAAGCCGTGCACCCCGAGGCGAACATCATCTTCGGTGCGGTCATCGACGACACCCTGGGTGACGAGGTCCGCGTCACCGTCATCGCCGCGGGCTTCGATGGTGGCGAGCCGGCGCAGCAGCAGAAGGAGCGTCGCTCCAGCTACGTCGACCCGGAGTCGAGTGTCTCGGCACCCGTCGCCGCTTCGACCGGCGCGATCGAGGACTCCACCACGTCGAGCCCGTCCTGGGCCTCGCAGGAACACCAGCCGCCGGTGCAGCGCGCCGCCGACCCGGCGTTCGACGACGACGACGAGCTCGACGTCCCCGACTTCCTGAAGTAACCCACCCGTGGTAGCCGACACGCGCCTCCAGGCCTCGTCTCACGACGACGGACTGGAGGCGCGCGTTGCGTCCGTCCGGAGGGGCATCGCCGGCGCGGCGCGCGCCGCAGGGCGCTCGCCCGACGAACTCACGCTCGTCGTCGTCACGAAGTACCACCCGGCGTCCCTCGTGCGCGAGCTGGCCGCACTCGGCGTGACGGACGTGGGGGAGAACCGCCACCAGGAGGCACAGGCCAAGGCTGCGGAACTCGCCGACCTCGACCTGACCTGGCACTTCGTCGGGCAGCTGCAGTCGAAGAAGGCCCGGCAGGCCCGTCGGTACGCCCAAGTCGTGCAGTCGCTCGACCGTGGCTCCGTCGTCGACGCGTTCGCCCCGACCGAGGCCGAGCCGGAACCGCCGGTCATCGACGGGTTCGTGCAGGTGAACCTGACCGACGACCCCGGCCGTGGTGGGGTGCAGCCGGACGACGTCGAGGCGATGGTGGAGCGCGTGCTGGCCACCGGGACGATCCGGTTGCGGGGTGTGATGGCCGTCGCACCCCTCGACGAGGAACCCCGTCCAGCCTTCGCCCGGCTCCGTTCGATCTCCGAGCGGGTCGTGGCGCTCGAGCCCGGTGCCACCGACATCTCGGCCGGCATGAGCGGGGACTACGCCGAGGCGATCCTCGAGGGCGCGACACACCTGCGGATCGGCACCGCAATCACGGGAAACCGGCCGCTCGCACCCTAGCCTCGTTGCAGGGCACCACGAGCACGAACCCCGGAGGAACCATGGCCAACCCGCTGAAGAAGACGATGGTCTACCTCGGCCTCGCCGACGAGGAACTCGACTACGAGGACGAGCAGCAGGCCGAGCCCGCGCGCCAGCAGGCAGCCCCTGCTCGCCAGGCCGCAGCGGCTGCTCCGGCGGCCGCCGAACCGCAGGAGACCCCCGCCGCGGCAGCAGCCCCGGTGGCCGTTCCCGCAGCGGTGCCGGCTCCCACCAAGACGCACACCCACCAGCGCGGCGCCCAGGTCACTCCGCTCCGCCGCTCGCACACGACCGCACAGAAGGCGACCCCGGTCCAGGAAATGAACGAGATCCTCACCGTCCACCCGCGCGAGTACAAGGACGCCCAGTCCATCGCCGAGAGCTTCCGCGACGGCATCCCCGTCATCATCAACCTCTCGCAGATGACCGAGGGTGACGCTCGACGCATGATCGACTTCGCCTCCGGTCTGTCGCTCGGGCTGTTCGGCAAGATCGAGCGCGTCACCAACAAGGTCTTCCTCCTGTCGCCGGCGCACGTCGCAGTGAGCGGTGAGCCTGCTGAGGTAGAGTCCGACATCGAGGCGAACTTCTTCGCCCAGTCCTGAGCCGTACCCGGCACACCCGCCCCTGAGCGTCGTCTGACGACGCTCGCCCGAGACGAGCGAGCCCCATCGTGTCCGTGATCCTAGGGATCATCTCCCTCGCGTTGCTCCTGTACTTCTTCGTGATGTGGGGGCGCTTCGCGCTCGACCTCGTGCAGAGCTTCAACCGCTCCTGGCGTCCGCGCGGGGGCATGCTCGTGGTGTCCGAGTTCGTCTACACGATCACGGATCCGCCCATCCGAGCGGTGCGACGGGTCCTCCCGCCGCTCCGCCTGGGGCCGGTCGCGCTCGACTTCGGCTGGACGATCGTGATGCTCGTCGTCATCATCGCCCGGTTCGTGGTCGCCGCTCTGGCACGCGGTATCTGAGCGGAATCCCGTCCGCGACACGCGCCACGCCAGGCGCGCGGCACGGTTCCGCCCCATCGTCGGTGTACGGTGGTCGGGATCGATGCCCGCTCCGGTGGCGCATCCGCACCGCACGGTACGACTGGTAAGTTCGGTCGCACCGCATGCGGTTCCACACGTTCAGCAGTTCTATTGAGGTGACGGCAATGGCTTTGACGCCGGAAGACGTAGTCAACAAGCGGTTCCAGCCGACGAAGTTCCGCGAGGGCTACGACCAGGACGAGGTCGATGACTTCCTCGACGAGGTCGTGGTCGAGCTCCGTCGCCTGACCGCGGAGAACGACGAGCTCCGCCAGCGCCTGCAGGCGGCCGAGTCGGCCCCGCAGTCGGCGCAGGCCGAGCAGCCCGCTCCCGCAGCGGAACCGGAGCCCACGCCGGCACCGGTCGAGGCAGCACCGGAGCCCGCTCCGGTCGCCGCGGCCGCTCCGGTCACGACGGTCCCCGCCGACGAGGACACCGAGGGCACCACGAACCTCCTGACCCTGGCGCGTCGCCTCCACGAGGAGCACGTGCGCGAGGGCATCGAGAAGCGCGACGCGCTCATCGCCGAGGGCACCGCCCAGGCGGCTCGCCTGGTCTCCGAGGCCGAGGCGAAGCAGCGCCAGATCATCGCCGACACCGAGAACACGAACCGTCAGCGTGTCGCGGTGCTCGAGCAGGAGCAGCGCCAGCTCGAGGGCAAGATCGACGAGCTCCGGACGTTCGAGCGCGACTACCGTGCGCAGCTCAAGAGCTACATCCAGGGGCAGCTCTCCGAGCTCGACTCCTCGGGCGAGCAGTCCGGTCTCACCCCGGCGCCGGCTTCGGCGCAGGGCTTCGGCAACTGACGTTGTCGCGACCAGCATCACGAGCGAAGGTCAGTGTCCGCGCTATCGCGGCACTGGCCTTCGCCGCTGTCGTGGTGGTGGCGTTCGACCAGGTCGCCAAGACGCTGGTCGTCGCGAACCTGCCGTACGGCACCCCCGTGCCGGTCCTGGGCGGGGCGTTGCAGTTCCTGTACGTCCGGAACCCGGGGGCCGCGTTCTCGTTCGCGGTGAACATGACCTGGGTGTTCTCGGTCATCTCGGCCGCGGTCGTCGTCGCGATCATCGTGTACTCGCGTCGCATCCGGTCGATGTGGTGGGCGATCGTGCTCGGCATGCTGCTCGGCGGCGCGCTGGGCAACCTGCTCGACCGGCTCTTCCGTGAACCCGGCTTCGGTCGGGGGCACGTGGTCGACTTCATCTCGACCCCCTGGATGATGCCGGCGATCTACAACGTCGCCGACTCCTTCATCTGCATCAGCATGGTGGTCTTCGTGCTGCTGGTGATCCTCGGGGTGAACCTCGACGGCACCCGCACGCTCTCGGCCAGGCGCCAGGCGCAGCTCGACGCGGCGGAGCCGGTAGACCCGGCGCAGCCGCTCGACGGTGGGGCCGCGTTCTCGTCGACCGATGCTGCTCTCGACGAGCCGACCCGCGCCCCCAGGCCGAACGACGCCGACCGTCGCGACACGCTGGGCCACGACGCCACGTGACCGAATCGCGTTCTCTTCCCGTGCCCGACGGGCTCGCCGGTGAGCGCGTCGACGCCGCCATCGCGAAGCTCCTCGGCTTCAGCCGTTCGTTCGCGGCCGACGTCGTCGCCGCGGGCGGCGTCCGCGTCGACGGCGTCCCCGTCGACAAGTCGGACCGGCTGCACGCCGACTCCTGGCTCGAGGTCGAGTGGACCCCGAAGGAGCCGCCGCGCATCGTGCCGGCAGCCGTGCCTGGCATGACGATCGTGCACGACGACGAGGACATCGTCGTCGTGGACAAGCCCGTCGGCGTCGCCGCGCACCCCTCGCCGGGGTGGGACGGGCCGACCGTGCCCGGGGGCCTCGCCGCCGCCGGGTTCACCATCGCGACCTCCGGGGCCGCCGAACGGGCCGGGATCGTGCACCGGCTGGACGTCGGGACCTCGGGCCTGATGGTCGTCGCGAAGACCGAGCTGGCGTACACACACCTCAAGCGGGCGTTCAAGGAGCGCACGGTCGAGAAGGTCTACCACGCGCTCGCGCAGGGCCACCCCGACCCGACCTCCGGCACGATCGACGCCCCGATCGGTCGGCACCCGTCGAGCGACTGGAAGTTCGCGGTCACGTCGGAGGGCAAGCCGAGCGTCACCCACTACGAGACGCTCGAGGCCTTCCGCTCCGCGACCTTGCTCGAGGTGCACCTGGAGACCGGGCGCACGCACCAGATCCGGGTGCACATGGCCGCGACCCGCCACCCGCTCGTCGGCGACACGATGTACGGTGCCGACCCGGTGCTGGCGGCCGAGCTCGGGCTGACCCGCCAGTGGCTCGACGCCGTCCGGCTGGGCTTCGACCACCCCCGCACGGGCGAGTGGGTGTCGTTCGAGGCGCAGTACCCGGACGATCTGCAGGCAGCGCTGGAGCAGATCCGGAGCGCGTCGCTCTGACACACCCGGCCGCTCGTGCCGAGGGGTCACGACGTGTCGGCTGCGGAGCCGTCAGGCGACGCCTGCTGCACCCGCGGCGGCTCGCGTGCGGCGTGTCCTGCCCCCTCGGCAGCCCGCGCCGCGAGTGTCGCGACCCGATGCCGGTCTGGAGGCGCGGTGCGGGCCCGCCCCGAGCCTCCCATCCGCCCCGCCCGGTCTCTTTCGCCGAGGGGTCGCGAACTGTCGGCTGCGGAGCCGTCAGGCGACGCGTTCTGCACCCGCGGCGGCCCGCGTGCGGCGTGTCCTGCCCGCTCGGCGGCGCGCGCCGCGCGTGTCACGATCCGATGCCGGTCTGGAGGCGTGGTGCGGCCCCGCCCCGAGCCTCCCGTACGCCCCGCCCGGCCGCTTTCGCCGAGGGGTCGCGAACTGTCGGCTGCGGAGCCGTCAGGCGACGCGTTCTGCACCCGCGGCGGGCTGCCTGCGGCGTGTCCTGCGCCCCCGAGTCGGCGCGCCGCGCGTGTCGCGACCCGATGCCGGTCTGGAGGCGCGGTGCGGCCCCGCCCCGAGCGTCCCGTCCGCCACGACGCGCGCGGGAATGTGGGCGGCCGCAGTTAGGCTGTTCCCACCCCGCAGCACACCGTACGAACCGGAGGTTCCGTGTCGGATTCCGACTCCTTCGTCCACCTGCACGTGCACAGCGAGTACTCGATGCTCGACGGTGCCGCCAGGCTCTCCGACCTCGTGGCGGAGACCGCCGCGCAGGGGATGCCCGCCGTGGCGGTGACCGACCACGGCAACATGTTCGGCGCCTTCGAGTTCTGGAAGGCCGCCAAGGCCGGTGGCGTCAAGCCCATCATCGGGACCGAGGCGTACATCACGCCCCGCACGCACCGCTCCGACAAGACCCGTGTCCGCTGGGGTGACGGCGGCGGCGACGACGTGTCCGGTGCGGGCTCGTACACGCACATGACGATGTTCGCCGAGAACACCACCGGCATGCACAACCTGTTCCGGTTGTCGTCCAAGGCGTCGCTCGAGGGCTACTACTTCAAGCCCCGCATGGACATCGAGCTCCTGCAGGAGTACCACCAGGGCATCATCGCCACGACGGGCTGCCCCTCGGGGGAGATCCAGACGCGCCTGCGCCTCGGCCAGTACGACGAAGCGGTGCAGGCCGCCGCCGACTACCGCGACATCTTCGGCAAGGAGAACTACTTCGCCGAGGTCATGGACCACGGGCTCGAGATCGAGCGCCGGATCATGAGCGACCTGATCCGCGTGGCGAAGGACCTCGACATCCCGCTGGTCGGCACGAACGACCTGCACTACACGCACGCCCACGACGCCAAGTCGCACGCGGCACTGCTCTGCGTGCAGTCCGGTTCGACCCTGAACGACCCGAACCGCTTCAAGTTCGATGCCGACGAGTTCTACCTGAAGACCCCGGCGCAGATGCGACACGTCTTCCGCGACAACCTCGAGGCCTGTGACAACACGCTGCTCATCGCCGAACGCTGCAACGTCGAGTTCGACACCTCGGCGAACTACATGCCGAAGTTCCCGGTGCCCGAGGGCGAGACCGAGCACTCCTGGTTCGAGAAAGAGGTCGCGAAGGGGCTGGAGTACCGGTACCCGGGCGGCATCTCGAAAGAGGTCCAGGACCGCGCCGACTACGAGGTCGGCATCATCAACCAGATGGGGTTCCCTGGCTACTTCCTGGTGGTCGCGGACTTCATCAACTGGTCCAAGAACAACGGCATCCGCGTCGGTCCGGGGCGTGGCTCCGGTGCCGGCTCGATGGTGGCGTACGCGATGCGCATCACCGACCTCGATCCGATCCGGCACGGTCTGATCTTCGAGCGGTTCCTCAACCCGGACCGCGTCTCGATGCCCGACTTCGACGTCGACTTCGACGACCGGCGCCGCGGTGAGGCGATCAAGTACGTCACCGAGAAGTACGGGTCGGAGCGCGTGGCGCAGATCGTCACGTACGGCACGATCAAGGCGAAGCAGGCGCTCAAGGACTCCTCGCGCGTCCTCGGGTTCCCGTTCGGCATGGGCGAGAAGCTCACCAAGGCGATGCCACCGCCCGTGATGGGCAAGGACATCCCGCTCACCGGGATCTTCGACAAGGACCACCCGCGCTACAAGGAAGCCGTCGACGTCCGCACCGTGGTCGAGACCGACCCCGAGGCGAAGACCGTCTTCGACACCGCACTCGGGCTCGAGGGGCTGAAGCGCCAGTGGGGCGTGCACGCGGCCGGCGTCATCATGTCGAGCGACCCGCTGATCGACATCATCCCGATCATGAAGCGGGAGCAGGACGGCCAGATCGTCACGCAGTTCGACTACCCGGCGGCGGAGTCGCTCGGCCTGATCAAGATGGACTTCCTGGGGCTCCGCAACCTCACGATCATCAGTGACGCCCTCGACAACATCAAGACGAACCGGGGGACCGAGCTCGACCTCGAGAACATGGGGCTCGAGGACCCCGAGGCGTACGCGCTCCTGCAGCGCGGTGACACCCTCGGTGTGTTCCAGCTCGACGGTGGGCCGATGCGTGGCCTGCTGCGGCTGATGAAGCCCGACAACTTCGAGGACATCTCCGCGCTCATCGCCCTGTACCGTCCGGGGCCCATGGGTGCGAACTCGCACACGAACTACGCGCTCCGCAAGAACGGCGAGCAGCCGATCACCCCGATCCACCTGGAGCTCGAAGAGCCCCTGAAGGACATCATCGGCACGACCTACGGCCTGATCATCTACCAGGAGCAGGTCATGGCCATCGCGCAGAAGGTCGCCGGGTTCTCCCTCGGCCAGGCGGACATCCTCCGCCGCGCGATGGGCAAGAAGAAGAAGTCCGAGCTCGACAAGCAGTACGCGGGCTTCCAGCAGGGCATGAAGGACAACGGCTACTCCGACGCGGCGATCAAGACGCTGTGGGACATCCTGCTGCCCTTCTCCGACTACGCGTTCAACAAGGCGCACTCGGCGGCCTACGGTGTGGTGTCCTTCTGGACCGCGTACCTCAAGGCGCACTACCCGGCCGAGTACATGGCGGCTCTGCTGACCTCGGTCGGTGACGCCCGCGACAAGCTCGCCCTGTACCTGAACGAGTGCCGACGCATGGGCATCAAGGTCATGCCGCCGGACGTCAACGAGTCGATCGGCTTCTTCGCCGCAGTCGGTGACGACATCCGCTTCGGCATGGGTGCCATCCGCAACGTCGGGTTCAACGTGGTCGACGACATCGTCAAGGCCCGGACCGAGAAGGGCGCGTTCGAGTCCTTCCACGACTTCCTGCGCAAGATCCCGATCTCGTCGGCGAACAAGCGCACGGTCGAGTCGCTCATCAAGGCCGGTGCGTTCGACGAGTTCGGGGACACCCGCCGTGCCCTGGTGGAGATCCACGAGGGCGCCGTCGAGGGTGCGGTGAAGGTCAAGCGTGACGAGGCCCACGGCAACGTCGGGTTCGACTTCGACTCGCTCTTCGCCGAGGCCGCCGAGGACACCCCGAGCGCCGCGGTGTCCCAGGTGCCGGACCGGCCGGAGTGGTCCAAGCGCGACAAGCTGGCGTTCGAGCGGGACATGCTCGGGCTCTACGTGTCCGACCACCCGCTCGCCGGGCTCGAGATCGAACTCGCAAAGCACCAGTCGATCACCATCGCCGACCTGCTGACCGCCGACGACTCGATCGAGGGCGAGACCGTCACCGTCGCCGGCCTGCTCACGAGCGTGCAGCACCGGGTGGCGAAGACGAGCGGCAACCCGTACGGCATCGTCGACATCGAGGACTTCGGCGGGCAGATCGGGGTGATGTTCCTGGGCAAGACGTACCAGGAGTTCGGCCCGTCCCTGGTGGCCGACTCGATCGTCGTCCTGCGCGGCCGCGTCAACGTCCGCGACGACGGCAAGGCCCTGCACGCGGTGAGCATGTTCCAGCCGAACGTCGGTGACGCGATGGGTTCCGGCCCGCTCACCCTGTCACTGCCCGAACGGCAGGCCACGACGACCACGGTGACGGAACTCGCCGCCGTGCTCGGCCGTCACCAGGGCGACACCGAGGTCCGGCTGAAGCTGCTGAAGGACGACGTGGCACGCACCTTCGAGCTGCCGTTCCCGGTGAACCTCACCCCGGACCTGTTCGGCGAGCTGAAGAGCCTGCTCGGACCCCGCTGCCTGGTCTAGGAGCGTCGACCATGGCCGGTCCGCCGCTGCCGCCGGGCCCGGACGTGCTGCGGGCGTTCGGCGTGCACGACCGCCCGCTCGAGCGGCTCGGCGGCGGCCGCGGGCTGACGTGGCGCGCCGGGGACGTCGTGCTCCGGCCGTCCGGCGACCCCCTGGAGGCCCGGTGGCGGTCCGCCACGCTGGCCCGGCTCGTCCACACGGCCGGGTTCCGGACCCCGCGTCCGGTCGCCGCCGAGTCCGGGGACTGGATCGTGGACGCCGGCACCGGCACCGGCGACGGCGGGTGGGAGGCCTGGGGATGGGTCGACGGCCGGACCGACCCGACCCGCGTGGACCACGTCATCGCCGCGGGCGCTGCCTTCCACCGGGCCGTCGCGGACCTGCCGCGTCCCGAAGTCCTCGATCAGCGTGACGACCCCTGGAGCCGGGCGGACCGGATGGTCTGGGGCGACGCACCCCTGCCGGACGATCCAACGCTGGACCGCCTGGCGGCGACGTTCCGGCCGGTGACGTCCCCGTCCCAGCTCGTCCACGGTGACCTGCTCGGCAACGTGCTCTTCACGCCGGGGGAGCCACCCACGGTGTTCGACTGGGCGCCGTACTGGCGCCCGGCGGGCCTCGGTGCCGCGATCGCCGCGGTCGACGCCGTGACCTGGCAAGGGGTCGCCGTCGGCCGGCTCGGCGTGCTCGGGACCGGCGTGCCGGAGTGGCCGCAGCTGCTCGTCCGTGCGCTGGCGTTCCGGATCGCCACGCTGCACCTGCTCGACGCGTGGGACACCGACCAGGTCGCCCACCACCGGCCCGTGGTCGACGCGGTCGTGCAGCACGCCGCCGGTACGCTGGAAGCCTCATGATGCAGCGAATCGACCTCCGCGGCGGCCTCCCCGCCCGTGCCGAACTCCTCCGACTCATGCCCCGTGCCGCGGGTGACGTGTCGCACGCGGTCGACGCCGCGCGCGAGTTGATCGAGGACGTCCGACACCGTGGGGCCGCGGCCCTGCGCGACCAGGCCGAGCGCTTCGACGGTGGGGCCCCCGCGAACGTGCGGGTGCCCGCCGCCGAGATCACCGCCGCGGTGGCCGGGCTCACCCCCGGGGTCCGGGCGGCCCTCGACGAGGCGATCCGCCGCGTCCGTGCCGCGAGTGCCGCGCAGATCCCCGCTCCGTCCGTGACGACCCTGGCCGACGGCGCCGAGGTCCACCAGCGCTGGCAGCCGATGCGCCGTGTCGGGCTCTACGTGCCCGGCGGCAAGGCCGTCTACCCGTCCAGCGTCGTGATGAACGTGGTCGCCGCCCAGGTCGCGGGCGTGCCCTCGATCGCCCTCGTGTCGCCGCCGCAGCGCGACCACGGCGGCGCGGTGCACCCGACGATCCTCGCCGCGGCGGGGCTGCTCGGCATCGACGAGGTCTACGCGATGGGTGGTGCCGGAGCCGTCGGCGCGCTGGCGTACGGCGTCGCCGAGCTCGACCTCGAGCCCGTCGACCTGGTCACCGGGCCGGGCAACAACTACGTCGCCGCCGCCAAGCGCCTGGTGCGCGGTGTGGTGGGCATCGACTCCGAGGCCGGGGCGACCGAGATCCTCGTGATCGCGGACGACACCGCCGACGCGGGGTTCGTGGCCGCCGACCTGATCAGCCAGGCCGAGCACGACGAGCAGGCCGGCAGCGTGCTGGTGACGACGTCCGCGGCGTTCGCCGACGCGGTGGAAGCCGCCATCCCGGAACGCACGGCGGTGCTCGGGACGGCTGCGCGCCTCCAGACCGCCCTGGACGGGCCGCAGTCCGCGATCGTCCTGGTGGACTCGCTGACCGACGCCGCGACCGTGAGCAACGCCTACGGTCCGGAGCACCTCGAGATCCAGACGGTCGACGACGACGCCGTGCTGGCCGACATCGACGCCGCCGGTGCGGTGTTCGTCGGGCCGAGCACGCCGGTGAGCCTGGGGGACTACCTGGCCGGGTCGAACCACGTGCTGCCGACCGGCGGCCAGGCCCGGTTCGGGTCCGGGCTGTCCGCGTCGACGTTCCTGCGACCCCAGCAGATCGTCCGGTACACGCCCGAGGCCCTGGCCGAGGTCGCGCCGCACATCGTCGCACTGTCCACCGAGGAGCAGCTCCCCGCGCACGGGGCCGCCGTGACGGAGCGCACGAACCGATAGCCTGGGGAACGACATGTTCTGCCCCTTCTGCCGCCACCCGGACTCCCGCGTCGTCGACTCACGGACGAGCGACGACGGAACCTCCATCCGCCGCCGTCGACAGTGCCCCAACTGCGGTCGACGGTTCTCGACCACCGAGACCGCATCGCTCAACGTCGTGAAGCGCAACGGCGTCACCGAGCCGTTCAGCCGCGACAAGATCGTCTCCGGCGTGCGCAAGGCGTGCCAGGGGCGCCCGGTCACCGACGGCGACCTGGCCGTCCTCGCGCAGCGCGTCGAGGAGACCGTGCGCTCCTCCGGGTCCAGCCAGATCGACGCGAACGACATCGGCCTCGCGATCCTCGCGCCCCTGCGGGAGCTCGACGAGGTCGCGTACCTGCGCTTCGCGAGCGTCTACCAGGCGTTCGACTCGCTCGAGGACTTCGAGGACGCCATCGGCCAGCTCCGTCGCGACCACCACGGGACGGCCGACAGCGCCGCCGGCTCGTCCGCACCGTCCGGCACACGCGCGTGAGCGGCATCGCCGAACGGATCGTGCGCGGCGGGTACCGCGTCGTGTTCCGCTCCGTGTTCGCGAACATGGACCCGGAACGCGCCCACCACCTGGCCTTCGCCGTCATCGCTGGGCTGCCTCGCGTGCCGTTCCTGAGCGGGGTCGTCGAGCGGTACTGCCGCCCGTCGGCAGCCGACGGCATCACCACGATGGGCATCCACTTCCCGTCGCGCTTCGGCCTGGCGGCGGGCTTCGACAAGGACGCCCGCGGCATCGCCGGGCTCGGCCTGCTCGGCTTCGGCCACGTCGAGGTCGGCACCATCACCGCCAAGCCGCAGCCCGGCAACGAGCGCCCGCGCCTGTTCCGCCTGATCGGCGACCGCGCCCTGATCAACCGCATGGGCTTCAACAACCACGGCGCGGCTGCGGCCGCCCGACGTCTCGAGCGCGCCCGCCGCAACCCGGGCCGGCCCGTGATCGGCGTGAACATCGGCAAGAGCCGGGTCGTCTCGGTCGAGGACGCCATCGACGACTACCTCGAGTCCACCCGCCGCCTGGCGACCTTCGCGGACTACCTGGCGGTCAACGTCAGCTCGCCGAACACGCCCGGTCTGCGCGGACTGCAGGAACTCGACCAGCTCCGACCGCTGCTCTCCGCGGTGCGCGACGGCGCGGGGCGCACCCCGGTGCTCGTCAAGATCGCACCGGACCTGACCGACGAGCAGATCGACGCGATCGCGGGCCTGGCGGTCGAGCTCGGCCTGTCCGGCGTGATCGCGAACAACACGACCACCGCGCGCGAGGGACTGACGGCCGACCCGTCCGACGTCGAGGCGATGGGTGCCGGTGGACTCTCCGGTGCGCCGGTCGCCGCGCGTTCGCTCGAGGTCCTGCGTCGGGTCCGCGCCGCCGTGCCGGCGGACTTCTGCGTCATCGCCGTCGGTGGCGTGACCACCGAGCAGGACGTGCAGGACCGCATCGACGCCGGGGCGACGCTCGTGCAGGGCTACACGGCGTTCCTCTACGAGGGGCCGACCTGGGCGGCGCGCATCAACCGGCTGCGGCGCCGACGGTTGCGTCGCGCGGCGCGCTAGTCGCGACCACCATCCGGACGGGAGGCCCGTGGCGACGCCGCCACGGGCCTCCCGTCCGTCCTGGGGCGCGCCTGCGACATCGGGTGAGCAGAACACGCCGTGGCTCGCCAGTCGACCCGTCGTGTTCTGCTCACTCGATCACCGATGGGGAGCGGGGGAGCGGGGAACCGGGGAGCGGGAACGACGAAGCGCCGCCCGGCCTGCCGGGCGGCGCTTCGTTCGTGTGCGTGTGGCTAGAGCGTGGGGTACTCGCCGCGCCGGACCTGGGGCTTCGGCAGCCGCAGGAACCGCAGCTGCCACGCCCGCGTCAGGATGTAGAGGAACGTGCCGCGCTGGAAGTCGCCGAACTTGGTGGTGAGCTTGCGGCGGAGCGACAGCCAGAGCACCACGCAGTCGATGACGAACAGCGCCACGAACGCCCACACCAGCAGGAGCGAGTAGGACGCGATGACCGTCTGCGCGGCGGCGAACCCGACGATGAGGAACAGCACGAGCACGGGCATCATGACCTCGCCGACGTTCCAGCGGGCGTCGATCCAGTCGCGGACGAAGCGTCGCTGCTCACCGCGGTCCTTCGCCGGCAGGTAGCGCTCCTCGCCGTTGGCCATGCCGACCCGGGCACGCTCGCGCTCAGAGTTGAGGCGTGCGCGGGCTGCCTTCTTGTCGACCGGCGTGTTGCCGACGAGGGGGCGGCGGTTCGCTGCCTCTCGCTCGCGGCGGGACGGCGTCGGGCGGCCCTTGCCCTGCTCGAGGAGCTCGGCCTCGGTCGGGTTGACGGTCGTGTTGGTCTTGGGGGCTGCCTTCGCCACGGTGCGTTCCTAACGGCGGTGTGCGTGCGGGATCTGCTCTAGATTACCGGGCATGACCGACAGCCAACAGCACAGCCCCGCGACCGACCCCGCGCTCCTCGACGCCCTGCGCGAACACGTCCAGGGGGCCCTGCCCACGACGATCGCCGACCTGTCCGCCCTGGTACGCCTGCCGTCGGTCTCCTGGTCGGCCTTCGACCCGTCGAACGTGCGCGCGAGTGCCGAGGCCGTCGCGGACCTGGCGCGGTCGACCGGGGTCTTCGGCCCGGACGACGTCCGGATCGTGCGGTCGGCGGTGTCCGGCTCGACCGCCGACGTCGCCGAGGCGGACGCCGAGACCGAGCTCGGCCAGCCGGCGGTGCTCGCGGTGCGCCCGGCGCGGAACGGCAAGCCGACGGTGATGCTCTATGCCCACCACGACGTGCAGCCGCAGGGCGACGAGGCCCTGTGGGAGACCCCGCCGTTCGAGCCGACGCTCCGCGGTGACCGCCTGTACGGTCGCGGCGCCTCGGACGACAAGGCCGGCGTGATGACCCACATCGCCTCGCTCCGCGCGGTGCACGCCCAGTTCGGCGACGACCTCGACCTCGGGATCGTGCTGTTCGTCGAGGGCGAGGAGGAGTTCGGCTCCCGCTCGTTCCGCACCTTCCTGCGCGAGCAGAAGGAGCACCTGGCCGCCGACGTCATCGTCGTGGCGGACAGCGACAACTGGTCGACCGAGGTGCCGTCGATCACGGTGTCGCTGCGCGGCAACGTCACCTTCAAGCTCACCCTGACCACGCTCGAGCACGCCAGCCACAGCGGCATGTTCGGGGGAGCGGCCCCGGACGCGATGATCCCGATGGTGCGGCTGCTCGCCTCGCTGCACGACGCCGACGGCTCGGTCGCCGTCGAGGGGCTGGCCTCGTACGAAGCCGACGTGCCGGAGCGCACCGAGGACGAACTCGCCGTCGACGCCGCGCTCGTTCCCGGCGTGCGCCCGATCGGCACCGGTGCGGTGCTGTCCCGCATGTGGTTCCAGCCGTCGATCACGGTGACGGGCATGGACGTGCCGAGCGTCGCGAACGCCTCGAACACCCTGCTGCCCACGGTCTCGGCGCGGGTCTCGGTCCGCGTCGCCCCCGGCCAGGACGCCCGCGAGGCCGCCGCTGCCGTCGAACGGCACCTGCGCGAGCACGTCCCGTTCGGCGCACGGATGGAGGTCACCGAGCCGGACAGCGGCGACGGGTTCCTCGTCGACACCGCCGGCTGGGCCGTGCAGGAGGCCCGCACGGCCATGCGCGAGGGATGGGGTGCCGAGGCGGTCGAGCAGGGCATCGGCGGGTCGATCCCGTTCGTGTCGGACCTGGCTGCGGAGTTCCCGGACGCGCAGATCCTGGTCACCGGCGTCGAGGACCCGGACACCCGCGCGCACAGCCCGAACGAGTCGCAGCACCTCGGCGTCCTGCACCGTGCCATCGCGTCGGAGACGATCCTGCTCGCCAGGCTCGCGACGCGCAGCTGAGGGTGCTTACAATCGAGGCCAGGCGCGGTGACCAGCACCGCCCGGAGGGAGACGCGCGATGAGCGACACCATCACCGAAGCACCGGCGACCGAGACCCCGTCGCACGGCGTCCTCCTGAGCGACGCCGCTGCCGGCAAGGTGGCGAGCCTGCTCGAGCAAGAGGGCCGCGACGACCTGCGCCTGCGCCTCGCCGTGCAGCCCGGTGGCTGCTCGGGCCTGATCTACCAGCTGTACTTCGACGAGCGCATGCTCGACGGTGACGTCACCGCCGAGTTCGACGGGGTCGAGGTCGTCGTCGACAAGATGAGCGTCCCGTACCTCGACGGCGCGACGATCGACTTCGAGGACACGATCCAGAAGCAGGGCTTCACGATCGACAACCCGAACGCGCAGGGCAGCTGCGCCTGCGGTGACAGCTTCCACTGATCGCCAGCGATCCGACACGCGAGCGGGGAGCGACCGGAACGGTCGCTCCCCGCTCGCGTTCGTGTGACCGGACGTGGCGCGCCGGGGCGCGGCGGAACCGGGGGGAATCGTGCCCGCCGACGTGCGGATCGAGGCCAGAACCGTGGCGTGTGTGCGCGAGCGGTGGCGAGCTGCGAGTAAGCTAGGAGTGTTCCAATCAAGCTGGGAGCCAGCCAAGCGCCGCCTTCGTGCGGCTCGCCGTCGGACACGACGGGCTGACCTTCCGAAGCTCACGTCTTTTGCGAGAGGTAACAGTGCGTTCGAATCGCCGTATACGTTGGGCGGCCGTCCCGGTGGCCGTCGGTCTGGTCATCGCACTGGCTGGCTGCACGCAGCAGCAGATGAACGGATGGCTCCCCGGCACGGAGGAGACGAAGAACGTCACCAACCACACGAGCCGCATCGTCGGCCTGTGGACCACCAGCTGGGTCGTGCTCCTCGCCGTCGGTCTGATCGTGTGGGGCCTGATCATCTGGGCCGCGATCGTCTACCGCCGCCGGAAGGGCCAGACCGGCCTGCCCGTGCAGATGCGGTACAACATGCCGCTCGAGATCTTCTACACGATCGTGCCGCTGATCCTGGTGCTCGGCTTCTTCGCCTTCACCGCGAAGGACCAGGCAGCGATCGAGAAGCCCTTCGCCGACCCCGACGCCACCGTGCACGTGTACGGCAAGCGCTGGGCGTGGGACTTCAACTACATCAACAAGGACAACCCCGAAGAGAGCGTCTACTACCAGGGCATCCAGGCCCAGGAAGAAGAGAACGCCAACGGGGCGATCGACGAGTCGCAGCTGCCGACCCTCTACCTGCCGAAGGGCAAGAAGGTCGCGATCGAGCTCTCGTCGCGCGACGTCGACCACTCCTTCTGGGTCATCGACTTCCTGTACAAGAAGGACATGCTCCCGGGCAAGACCAACTGGGAGTACTTCATCCCGGAGAAGCTCGGCACGTACCAGGGCAAGTGCGCGGAGCTCTGCGGTGAGTACCACTCGCTGATGCTCTTCCAGGTGAAGGTCGTCACGCCGGCCCAGTACGAGGCGTACCTCGGCACCCTGAAGGACCAGGGCAAGGTCGGCCTGCTCGGCAACGAGTACAACACCAACACCAACGAACCGAACAACAAGGCGCCGGTCGAGGCGTCCAGCGAGAACAAGTAGGGGCTCGTCAGATGACAACGTCACTCGTCGGCCAACCGACCCAGACCGCTTCGCCGGACTTCCAGGCGTCGAAGGTGGGCCGGAAGGGCAACATCGTCGTCCGGTGGATCACCTCCACCGACCACAAGACCATCGGGTACATGTACCTGATCGCGTCGTTCGTCTTCTTCCTGCTCGCAGGTGTGATGGCCCTCGTGATCCGTGCCCAGCTCTTCGAACCCGGCCTGCACGTGGTCGCGACGAAGGAGCAGTACAACCAGCTGTTCACGATGCACGGCACGATCATGCTGCTGATGTTCGCGACGCCGCTGTTCTCGGGCTTCGCGAACGCGATCATGCCGCTCCAGATCGGTGCGCCCGACGTCGCCTTCCCGCGACTCAACGGGTTCGCCTTCTGGCTCTACCTGTTCGGTTCGCTCATCGCGGTCGGCGGCTTCCTCACCCCGCAGGGCGCTGCCTCGTTCGGCTGGTTCGCCTACGCGCCACTGAGTGACACGACGTTCACACCAGGGCTCGGCGGGACACTCTGGGTCTTCGGCCTGGGCATGACCGGCTTCTCGACGATCCTCGGTGCGGTGAACTTCATCACCACGATCATCACGATGCGTGCCCCGGGTCTGACCATGTTCCGCATGTCGATCTTCACGTGGAACACCCTCGTGACCGCGCTCCTCGTCCTGATGGCCTTCCCGGTCCTCGCGACGGCGCTCTTCGGCCTCGGTCTCGACCGTGTGTTCAACGCCCAGATCTTCAACCCGGCCAACGGCGGGGCCCTGCTCTGGCAGCACCTGTTCTGGTTCTTCGGGCACCCCGAGGTGTACATCATCGCGCTGCCGTTCTTCGGCATCGTGTCCGAGGTCTTCCCGGTGTTCAGCCGCAAGCCGATCTTCGGATACAAGACCCTGGTGTACGCGACCATCTCGATCGCGGCCCTGTCGGTCACGGTGTGGGCACACCACATGTACGTCACCGGTGGCGTCCTGCTCCCGTGGTTCTCGCTCATGACGATGCTCATCGCGGTCCCGACCGGCGTGAAGATCTTCAACTGGGTCGGCACGATGTGGCGCGGTTCGGTCACGTTCGAGACCCCGCTGCTCTGGGCTCTCGGGTTCCTGATCACCTTCACGTTCGGTGGTCTGACCGGTGTCATCCTGGCGTCGCCGCCGCTCGACTTCCACGTGTCCGACTCGTACTTCGTCGTCGCGCACTTCCACTACGTGGTCTTCGGCACCGTCGTGTTCGCGATGTTCTCCGGCTTCTACTTCTGGTGGCCGAAGTGGACCGGCAAGATGCTCAACGAGCGTCTCGGCAAGATCCACTTCTGGCTCCTGTTCATCGGGTTCCACACCACGTTCCTCATCCAGCACTGGCTGGGCGTCATCGGCATGCCGCGTCGGTACGCGACCTACCTGCCGAACGACGGCTTCACGTGGATGAACCAGCTGTCGACGATCGGCTCGATGATCCTCGCGATCTCGTTCCTGCCGTTCATCTTCAACGTCTACGTGACCGCTCGGAACGCACCGAAGGTCGCTGTGAACGACCCGTGGGGCTACGGCCGCTCGCTCGAGTGGGCGACCTCCTGCCCGCCGCCGCGCCACAACTTCACGTCGATCCCGCGCATCCGTTCGGAGTCCCCGGCGTTCGACCTGAACCACCCCGAGGCCGGTGTGCCGATCGGTGTCGGTCCTGCGAAGGACGCCCCCGATGCCCCGACCTACGACGCCGCGAAGGGCGAGGTGAAGTAACGCCATGCGCGCGAACACCAACCTGTTTTGGATCCTCTTCGGGTTCTTCATCCTCGCGGACGCCGCGTACACGATCTGGGCGATGCTCTACTACGGTCACCCGGAGTGGGTCGGCACCGTGGCGATCGGCCTGACGGGCATCATGTCGGCGTTCATCGCCTTCTACCTCGGCAAGGTGATGTCGTCGCAGGGCGGCGTCCTGCCCGAGGACCGCCCGGACGCCAACATCGAGGACGGCGACGCCGAACTCGGGCACTTCAGCCCGTGGTCCTGGTGGCCCATCCTGCTGGCCGCCGCGGTCGCCGTGTGCTTCCTCGGCGTGGCAGCCGGCCTCTGGATCGTCCCGATCGGTCTCGTCCTCGTGGCGATCACCCTGGTCGGCTGGGTCTACGAGTACTACCGCGGCAACTTCGGGCACTGACCCGGCGCTGCAGCGCACCTGACACTTCGGGCGGCACCAGAACGGTGCCGCCCGAAGTGCGTCCGGGCACAGATCTCCGGTTCGGATCCGGAACAAACGGGCCCGCCCGCGACTTGACTGGAGCGGACCTCCCACCACAGCGAAAGGAGTCACCTCAGGTGACCGACAAGCGCACCCTCATCATCTTCGGCGCGACGGGCGACCTCGCCTCCCGCCTGCTCCTGCCGGGCCTCGGCACGTTCCTGCAGAGCGGCCGTGCCGTCCCCGTGCAGCTGATCGGCACGGGCCGCAGCGAGCGCAGCCCCGAGAAGTGGAAGGACATCGTCACGCAGTCCTTCGCGTCGCAGGACGTCAAGGGGCCGGAGGTCGACGCGACCATCGAGTCGACGCAGTTCATCCAGGGCGACCCCACCGACCCGAAGCACCTCGAGGCGCTGTTGGCCGCGGCCGACTCCGAGCCGATCCTGTACTTCGCGCTCCCGCCGCAGATCGCCTCCGACATCTGCGAGGCGCTCCAGCACGTCGAGCTCCCCGAGGGCACGACCCTGGCCTTCGAGAAGCCCTTCGGCACCGACGTCGCGAGCGCCCAGGCCCTCAACGAGACGGTGCTCAAGCTCGTCCCCGAGGACCGCGTGCACCGCACCGACCACTTCCTCGGCCGCACCACGGTGCTGAACATCATCGGTCTGCGCTTCGCGAACCGCCTGTTCGAGCCGATCTGGAACGCCGAGAACATCGAGAAGGTCGACGTCTTCTACGACGAGACCCTCGGTCTCGAGAACCGCGCCCAGTACTACGACGAGGCCGGCGCGATGGTCGACATGATCCAGTCGCACCTGCTGCAGATCCTCGGCCTGGTCACGATGGACGCCCCGTCCGCGATCGACGCGGTCGAGTTCCGCTCGTCGCTCGCCCGGGTCCTGCGCTCCACGCGTCTGAAGGGCGACGACGCGAAGATCGCGTCCCGCCGTGCGGTCTACACGGCCGGCACCATCGACGGCAAGGAACTGCCCTCGTACCAGGAAGAGGACGGCGTCGACCCGTCGCGCCAGACGGAGACCCTCGCCGAGATCTCGGTCGAGGTCGACACCGCCCGCTGGGCCGGCGTCCCCTTCACGCTGCGCTCCGGCAAGGCCCTCGGCGCCAGCCGCAAGGAGGTGCTGATCACCTTCAAGCCGGTCACGCGCCTGCCCTCCGGCCTCAGCGGTCGCCCGAAGACCGACACGCTCCGCATCGTCCTGAACCCGGACGAGATCGAGCTGACGGTGTCGGCCAACGGTGGCGGCAACCCGTTCGAGATGGGGCAGGTCACCCTGTCGTCGTCGTTCAGCGACGGCGAGCTCACCCCGTACGGCGAGGTCCTGAACGGCATCTTCCACGACGACCCGCTGCTCTCCATCCGCGGCGACGTGGCCGAGCGCTGCTGGGAGATCGTCGAGCCGGTCGTCGCCGCCTGGAAGGCCGACGAGGTCCCGCTCGAGGAGTACCGCGCCGGTTCGCGCGGCCCGGCGGACTGGGAGTCGTCGTCCTGACGGACGCGTTCTCGACGTCCTGAACGGACGCCCCGACGGACGGGAGGCCCGGTGCCAGCTGGCACCGGGCCTCCCGTCTGTCTGTGGGTCGCGTGCAGAGCACCGCGAGACGCCGTCGTGTCGGCGAGACGCCGCGAGATCCGGCGGCGTCTCGACGTTGTCGAGGCGTGGTGCGACGACGACGGCGTGTTCGCGGGGTGGAGCGAGGCGTCAGGCGGGGGAGCCGGCTCGCTCACCCTCGCCGGTCCACGAGCGGGTGCCCCCGTCGTGCACGGACAACCGTGTGCGGTGTCCGACGGCGGCTCCCCGGGCGCGCTCGATGGCGTCGGCCGCCGACACCAGGGTGAGGTGCGACAGCACCTGCGGAGTGTTGCCGATGTGGTGCCCCGTGGCGACGTCGATCTCCTCGGAGAGCATGCCGACGTCGTTCGCGTACCCGACCAGCACGTCCATCAGGCGCTCGGCGTCGTCCACGCGGCCCGAGGCGGCGTACTGCTCCACCAGCCAGAACGAGCACGCCAGGAACGGGTGCTCAGCGCCCGACAGGCCGTCGAAGCCCGCGGTCGTGCGGTAGCGGAGCACGAGGCCGTCGTCCCCGACCCGCAGGTCCTCCTCGATCGCGCGCACCGTGCCGGTCATCCGAGGGTCGTCGGCGCGGCAGAAGCCGACCTGCGGCAGGACGAGCAGGCTGGCGTCGACCTCGTCGGTGTCGTAGTGCTGGCGGAACGATCCGCGCTCGGCGTTCCAGCCGTGCTCCTCGATCTCGGCGCGCACCGTGTCGCGCAACGTCCGCCAACGGTCGACGGGACCCTCGAGGCCGAACTCCTCGACCGCGGCGACCCCACGGTCGAAGGCGGCCCAGATCATCACCCGTGAGTGCGTGAAGCTGCGGCGCGGACCGCGCATCTCCCAGATGCCGTTGTCCGGCTCCTGCCAGTGCTCCTCGACGTAGCCGAGCAGGGCCCGCTGCAGCGCCCACGAGTCGGCGTTCTCCTCGACCCCGAGCTCGCGGGCGTCGTGCAGCGCGGACAGGACCTCGCCGAAGACGTCGCCCTGGTACTGCGTCGAGGCACCGTTGCCGATGCGGACCGGGGTCGACCCGAGGTACCCGGGCAACTCGGGGATCTCGCGTTCGGGCAGTTCGCGTTCGCCGGCGATCCCGTACATGATCTGCACGTCCGCGGGGTCGCCCGCGATGGCCCGCAGCAGCCAGCCCCGCCAGTGCGTGGCCTCGTCCCGGTACCCGTGGGCGATGAGCGAGGCGAGCGCGAGGGACGCGTCGCGGAGCCACACGTAGCGGTAGTCCCAGTTGCGTTCGCCGCCGGGGTCCTCGGGCAGGCCCGTGGTCGCGGCGGCGACGACGCCACCCGTCTCACCGTGGGTCATCGCGCGGAGGAACACCAGCGACCGGCGGGTGGCGGCCGCGTACCGGCCGGTGGTCTGTGCGGGCGCGGTCCATCCCGTCCACCACGACAGGGTGTGGGCGAGGGCCGCGTCGACGTCGAGGGGTTCCGGCGGTTCGCGGTGCGACGGGTACCAGGTGAGCACGGTGTCGAGCACCTCGCCGTCGTGGATCGTCGTGACGGCGGTGTGCCGGTGGTCGTCGGCACGGAACCGCGGCCCGCGCACGATCACCGAGCCGGGGCCGGCCGTCGCGAGGAGCGCCGGTTCGTCGTCGTCCCCGATCTGCCGGATCCACGGCAGGGCGCGTGAGTAGTCGAACCGGATGCGGAGCGTCTGGCGCATCTCTACGGTGCCGCGGAGGCCGCGGACGCGGCGCACGATCGACGGCCGGTGCGCCCCGACGGGCATGAACTCGGTGACCTCGACCACGCCGTCACGGGTGGTCCAGACGGTGGAGAGCACGAGCGTGTCCCCGCGGTACCGCCACCGCGCGGTGGCGTCACCGTCGACGGGGCGCAGGGTCCAGTGTCCGTGGTCCTCGGTGCCGAGCAGCGAGGCGAACGTCGACGAGCTGTCGAAGCGCGGCAGGCAGGCCCAGTCGATCGTGCCGTCCCGGCCGACCAGGGCGGCGGTCCCGGTGTCGCCGATCAGGGCGTGGTCCTCGATGCGGTTCGGCGGGGTGGGCGGTGCTTCCGGCTCGGTGCTCATGGACCGATCGAACACCCGCTGGCCGTGCGCCGCGGTCCGCGACGGGTGGCCCTGGCCGAGACCGTTGTGAGGGGTCGCTCAGGCCGGTTCGGAGGCGTCGGAATCGATGATGCCGATGCGCGCGAGCTCGCTCCAGAGCCCGGCGCCGTCCGGGGCGTAGACCCACGGCGCCGAGGAGTCGCGGGAGCGTTCCTGCGCCCGCGAACGACCACCGGCCAGGACCGCTTCGCTCGTGGACAGCTGCCGGATGGCGACGCCCGCGACGTTGTCCGGGTGCTCCCGCGAGAAGTCGCCGTAGAGGCTCTCGTCGTGCTGGCCGTCGTCGCCGACCAGGAGCCAGCGGATGTCCGGGAAGTCCTGGGCGAGCCGCCGCAGGTTCTGCTGCTTGTGCAGCTGGCCACTGCGGAAGAACCGGTCGTGGGTGGGGCCCCAGTCGGTGAGCAGCAGCGTGCCGGACGGGTACATGTTGCGCGACAGGAAGCGCTGCAGCGTCGGCGCGACGTTCCACGCCCCGGTCGACAGGTACACGGTCGGCGATCCCGGGTGCTGCGCCAGGATCCGCTCGTAGAGCACGGACATGCCGGGTACGGGGCGGCGGGCGTGCTCGGTGAGCACGAAGGAGTTCCAGGCGGCCAGCATGGGGCGGGGGAGCGAGGTGACCATCACGGTGTCGTCGATGTCGGACAGCAGCCCGAAGCGGGTGTCCGGGTGCACCACGAACACGTCGGCCTCGACGTCACGCCCGCCACCCGCCGAGAGTCGCACCGTGCGCCAGCCGGGCTCGAGGTCGATCGGGACGATGGTGTCGACGACGCCGCCACGGTCGGTCTGCACCACGTGCGAGACCCCGCCGGCGGTGACGGTGACCTCGGCGTGGTCGACGGCGACGCTCGTGAAGCTCTTCCAGCCGCGGACGCCGGCGTAGGAGACGTCGGAGGCGAGACCGCGGCGCGTCAGCAGCACGCGGCAGAGGATGCGGACCCATCCGGGTGCGCCGTAGCCGGTGTACGGGACCACCGTGGGGACCAGGCCGCGGCGGCGTGCACGGTGCTCGCGGAACTCCTGGACGGCGTCCTCGATGCGGGCCGCGCGGTGCAGGAGCGGCTCGGCCAACGACGGCTCGTGGGGCGTCGGGTCGGGCATGGCGTCATCCTCCCACGGGCGGCTGACGAAACCCGCGCGCTGGACAGAACTGGTGCGTCGCAACTGGTGAGTCGCAGCCACGTTCCAGGTCCGTTCTGCGAAAGTTGTCCCCGTCACGCCAACGAACCGCGCTGGAGCGCAAGAGGAGAACACGTGCTCGTCACCGAGGTAACGAACGCTCTGCCGGGGGGATCATCACTGCTCAGGAACGAGCCGGTCCAAGCCCGCAGTTCGGCGCGCCTCGCCGGCCTCCTCGACGCCGCTGCCGCGGTGATCGACGAGATCGGGTTCGAGCGGCTCACGACCGCCATGGTGGCCGAGCGCGCGGGGGCGTCGATCGGCACCGTCTACCGGTACTTCCCGGACCGCATCGCCGTGGTCGAGGCGCTCGCGATCCGCTGCACCCAGCGGCTCGCCGCCCGCTTCGTCGAGGCGCTCGACGCCAGCGGCGCCGAGACCTGGCAGGACGCCAACGACGCGCTCATCGACCTGACCGCCGAGATGTACCGCACCGAGCCCGGCTTCCGGGCGATCCGGTTCGGCGACCCGGCGGACACCGGGACCGGTGACGCGGAAGACCGCATGGGTGCGCTCGGCGCAGCCGTGGGCCAGATCATGCGCGACCGTTTCGGTCTGCCGGACGACGAGCACGTCACCCGTGCCTGGGTCGTCCTCGCCGAGTCCGGTCACGCGGTGCTGGCGCGGGCACACCGCGACCGTGTGCACCCCGACACCGAGCTGATCGAGGAGTACCGCCGGATGAACCGCGCCCACCTCGAATCGGTGATCGCCGCCTCCTGACGACCCCGTCGAACCGGCGCGACACGCCGGTGACCGAACCGACCCGCCCGTGTCCTCCGAACAGGAGGCGCGGGCGTCGTCGTCCCCCGACACATCGCGCTGAACCGGTGGTGGTCCCACGATCTCCCGGTCGTCCGGAACCCGTCACGCGGCGTCGTGACCGAACCGATGTCGGCACCCCCGGGTACTCTCATCCGAAGTCGGGCTACCTCCGAACAGAAGGGCACCCCATGATCGAGTTCCGCTCGGTGCGCAAGACCTACCCGGACGGCACGACTGCGGTCGAGCACTTCGATCTGGTCATCCCGTCCCGGACCACCACCGTCTTCGTCGGATCCAGCGGCTGTGGCAAGACCACGCTGCTCCGCATGATCAACCGCATGGTCGACCCCACCTCCGGCACCGTCGAGATCGACGGGTCGGACGTCGCCGGGATCAACCCCGTCGAGCTCCGTCGCCACATCGGGTACGTCATGCAGAACTCCGGACTGCTGCCGCACCGCAAGGTCGTCGACAACATCGCGACGGTCCCGCTGCTGACCGGCGTCTCCAAGGCCGATGCCCGCAAGCGTGCCCTCGAACTCATGGACACCGTCGGACTCGACCGCGCGTTCGCCGACCGCTACCCGTCGCAGCTCTCCGGCGGCCAGCAGCAGCGCGTCGGGGTCGCCCGCGGGCTCGCCGTCGACCCGAACATCCTGCTCATGGACGAGCCGTTCGGGGCCGTCGACCCCCTGGTGCGCAACGACCTGCAGGACGAACTCATCCGGCTGCAGCGCGAGCTCGGCAAGACCGTCGTGTTCGTGACGCACGACATCGACGAGGCGTTCAAGCTCGGCGACCAGGTCGTCATCCTCAAGAAGGGCGGCGAGATCGCCCAGCAGGGGACGCCGGCCGAGATCCTCGCCGCACCCGCTGACGACTTCGTCGCGACGTTCATCGGCGCAGGCCGCGGGCGCCGTGCGCTGCGGGTCGAGCAGACCCCGACCGGTCCGATCGTCGTCGACGGCGAAGGGCGTGCAGCCGGTGTGCTGACGGGCCCCGTCGGGGTCGTCGACGCCGCCCAGGCCGTGCCCCAGTCCGACACCCGAGCAGCAGAGGCCGGAGCGTCGCACGACGCACCGGGTGCTCCGGCGCAGGGTGGGGGCACCCGGTGAAGTGGGTGCTGGCGAACCTCGACACGATCTGGGACAACACGGTCTCCCACCTCGCGATCGCGATCCCGCCGATCATCGTGGCGTTCCTGCTGTCGATCCCCATCGGGTGGCTGGTCGTCCGACTGCAGCGGCCCGGTGGGTCGCGCTTCGCGTCCGGGGTGGGGAGCAGCATCGTGACCCTCGCCGGTCTGCTGTACGCGATCCCGTCGCTCGCCCTGTTCGTGGCGCTGCCGGGCATCATCGGCACCGGCCTGCAGAGCCCGATCAACGTCGTCATCGGCCTGACCCTGTACGGCCTCGCACTCATGGTGCGGTCCACGGTCGACGGGCTGACCTCGGTCGACGCCGAGACCAAGTCCGCCTCGACCGCCATGGGCTACTCGCCGGCGCAGCGCTTCTTCCGGGTGGAACTCCCGCTCGCCGGTCCGGTGCTGCTGGCCGGGCTCCGGGTCGTCGCGGTCTCCACGATCTCGCTGACCACGGTCGGCGCGGTCCTCGGGATCCCGAGCCTCGGCCTGCTCTTCACCGACGGCCTGGGGCGCGGGATCTACGAAGAGATCCTCTCCGGCATCGTCATGGTGCTCGTGCTCGCGTTCGCCATCGACGGCCTGCTGGTGCTGCTCGGGCGACTGGTGATGCCGTGGACCCGCACGAGCTCGGTGTCGCGTCGTCAGTCCCGTCGGGTCCTGCAAGCAGCGGAGGTCTCCTCGTGATCATCGGACAGGCCTTCGCGTGGGTGTTCGACCCCACGAACTACGGCGGCTACAACGGCATCCCCACGCGCGTGTGGGAGCACGTCTGGATCACCCTGCTCGCGGTGCTCATCGCGGCGGTCATCGCGGTGCCGGTCGGCTACGCGATCGGGCACACCCGCCGAGCACGCGGCGTCTCGATCGCCGTCTCCGGCGGGGTGCGTGCGCTCCCGACGCTCGGTGTGCTCTCGCTCTTCGGCCTGCTGCTCGGCATCGGGCTGCAGGCACCATTGCTCGCGCTCGTCATCCTGGCGATCCCGTCGGTGCTCGCCGGTGCCTACTCCGGCATCGAGTCCGTCGACCCCGGTGTCGTCGACGCCGCGAAGGCCCAGGGCATGACCGGGTGGCAGATCCTGTGGAAGGTCGAGATCCCACTCGGGCTCCCGCTCCTGATCGGTGGGATCCGCGCAGCGGTGCTGCAGGTCGTCGCGACCGCCACGCTCGCCGCGTACGTCGGGGCCGGTGGCCTCGGCGGCTACTTCTTCCTCGGCCTGAAGACCCAGGACTACGCCGAGATGCTCGGCGCCTCCATCCTCGTGATCGCCCTCGCGATCGCGTTCGAGATCGTGTTCGCCGTGCTGCAGCGGGCGGCGGTGCCGAAGGGCACCGCGGACCCGTCGGCCCGACAGCGTCAGGGGTCGCGAGAGCGAGCCCGCAATCCACTCCCGGAAGGAAATCCCTCGTGATCACAGCACCCAAGATCCGCGCCGGAGTCGCCGCCGCGATGGCGGTGGGCGTCGTCGCCGCCCTCGCCGGCTGCGCGTCGAGCGACCCGCTCGACAGCGGCTCCAGCAACTCGTCCGACTCGAAGACCATCGTCGTCGGCTCGCAGCAGTACTACTCGAACGAGATCATCGCCGAGCTCTACGCCCAGGTCCTCGAGAAGGACGGCTTCGAGGTCAAGCGCAACTTCAACATCGGGCAGCGTGAGGTCTACATCCCGCAGCTCGAGAAGGGCGCCATCGACGTCATGCCCGAGTACAGCGGCAACCTGCTGCAGTACTTCGACAAGGACTCCGACGCGAAGACCGCCGACCAGATCGACGACGGACTCGACAAGGCCCTGCCGAAGGGCCTCCGCGTCCTCGACGAAGCCGAGGCGACCGACCAGGACAGCTACACCGTCACGAAGAAGTTCTCCGAGGACAACGACGTCACGAGCCTGGCCGACCTGAAGAACGTCGACGAGAAGCTCACCGTGGGTGCCAACTCCGAGAACCAGACGCGGCCGTACGGGCCGAAGGGGCTCAAGTCGGTCTACGGCGTCGACGTCGACTTCAAGGCGATCGAGGACGGCGGCGGCGCCCTGACCGTCAAGGCGCTCAAGGACGACACCGTCCAGCTGGCTGACATCTACACGGCCGACCCGAGCATCAAGGCGAACGGCTTCGTCACGCTGAAGGACCCGGAGAACCTGATCCTGCCGCAGAACGTGGTGCCGGTCGTCTCGAAGAAGGTCAACGAGAAGGCTGCCGACGCGATCGACTCGGTCAACGAGAAGCTCACGACGGATGCCCTGATCGAGCTCAACACCAAGAGCACGGCCGACAAGGAGAAGGCGTCCACCATCGCCGAGGACTGGCTCAAGGCCGAGGGTCTGCTGTAGCCACAGCTCCACGAACGAAGCGACAGGCGTCGGGTGTCCACCCGGCGCCTGTCGTCGTTTCCGGACCGGGCGAAGCGAACATCCGTGCCGCACGGTTGTGCCGTGCAGGGGCTTTGCACGTTTGTGCACGCGAGGGTTCTACAAGTTGTCGAATCGACGGACGTCGCGATAGCGTTGGGGTGTCCCAAGGGCTGTGACACCTGATGTATCCGTTCCACAGGAAGCAACTGACGTGCACGAACAGCGCGCGGCCACCCGTCTCGGAAACGCCGCATGAACGACCTCCTCGATCCGCTCCTCTTGTCGCGGTGGCAGTTCGGTCTGACGACCATCTACCACTTCCTCTTCGTCCCGTTGACGATCGGCATGGCGGCCGTGGTGGCCGTGTTCCAGACCGCCTGGTACCGCACCGGCCGCGCGCACTACCTGCAGCTCACGCGGTTCTTCGGACGGATCTTCCTCATCAACTTCGCCATGGGCGTCGTGACGGGCATCGTGCAGGAGTTCCAGTTCGGCATGAACTGGTCGAACTACTCGCGCTTCGTCGGTGACGTCTTCGGCGCACCGCTCGCGCTCGAGGGCATCCTGGCGTTCTTCTTCGAGGCGGCGTTCATCGGCATCTGGATCTTCGGTTGGGACCGCCTGCCGAAGGCCCTGCACCTGGCGAGCATCTGGTGCGTCAGCGCGGGCACGATCATGTCGGCGTACTTCATCATCGCGGCGAACGCGTTCATGCAGCACCCGGTCGGCTTCACGATGAACGAGGCCAAGGGGCGCGCCGAGCTCACCGACATCTGGGCGGTGCTCGGCAACAAGGTCGCGCTGGCCGCGTTCCCGCACACGCTCTTCGCCTGCTTCATGGTCGCCGCGGCGGTCATCATCTCGGTCGCGGCCTACCACCTGGCCCGCAACCAGAACCTCGAGACGATGATGCCGGCGCTGAAGTTCGGCATGTGGACCATGCTCGCGGCCGGGGCGCTCACCGTCCTGACCGGCGACCAGCTCGGTCTGACCATGGTCGACACGCAGCCGATGAAGATGGCGTCGGCCGAGGCGCTGTACAACACGGCCACCGGCAAGGACGCATCGTTCTCGATCTTCACGCTGGGCACCCCCGACGGCGTCCACGAGCTGTTCTCGATCCGGGTGCCGTACCTGCTGTCGTTCCTGTCGACGCACACGTTCAACGGCACGGTCGAGGGCATCAACGACCTGCAGGCGCAGTACACCCAGGTCTACGGCCCCGGCGACTACAAGCCGATCATCTGGGTCACCTACTGGTCGTTCCGCTGGATGATCGCCCTGGGCGTCGGTGCGGTCATGGTCTCGCTCGTCGGACTCTGGCTGACCCGCAAGGGCCGGTTCCCGACGCAGCGCTGGGTGTGGCGCATCGCCACCTGGACGGCGCCGCTGCCGATGGCCGCGATGATCGTCGGCTGGGTCTTCACGGAGATGGGCCGCCAGCCGTGGCTCGTGTTCGGGCTGCTCCGGACGAAGGACGGCGTCTCCCCGAACGTGACCGGACTCGAGGTCCTCATCTCGCTGCTGGTCTTCACCGCGATCTACGGCACGCTGGCCGTCGTCGAGTTCAAGCTCATCAAGAAGGTCGCGCAAGAAGGCCCCGCCGACCCGGACGAGGTCGACGAGGAGACCGGCGAGGTCAAGCACGAAGTGACGGTCTACTAGAAATGGACGCTGCCTGATGGATCTCCCCGTTCTCTGGTTCGCGATCGTCGGCGTCTTCTTCGTCGGCTACTTCGTCCTCGACGGATTCGACTTCGGTGTCGGCATGTCCCTGCCGTTCCTCGGCAAGGACGACACCGACCGTCGGGTCCTGATCAACACCATCGGCCCGGTCTGGGACCTCAACGAGACCTGGGTCATCGTGGCCGGCGCCTGCCTGTTCGCGGCGTTCCCGGAGTGGTACGCCACGATGTTCTCCGGGTTCTACCTGGCGCTGTTGCTCATCCTCGCCGCGCTCATCGCCCGAGGGGTGTCGTTCGAGTACCGGCACCAGAACAAGCACCTCGAGTGGAAGCGCCGCTTCGACCTGATGATCATCGTCGGCAGCGCCGTGCCGTCGTTCCTGTGGGGCGTCGCGTTCGGCAACGTCGTCCGTGGCATCCCGATGGACGCCGGGCACAACTACACCGGCACGTTCTTCGACCTGCTCAACCCGTTCGCGCTGCTGACCGGTGCTGCGACGCTGCTGGTGTTCTTCACCCACGGTGTCGTCTTCGTCGCGCTGAAGACCGAGGGCGAGATCCGCGAACGCGCCAAGCGCCTGGCGACCCGGGCCGGCATCGTCACGATCGTCGTCGGCGCCACGTTCCTGGTGTCGATGGCCTTCGTCCGCGCCACCCCGGCCTCGCTGGTGCTCTCCGTGGTCGCCGCCCTGGCCCTGGTGCTCGCGGTGCTCTGCAACGCCTGGGGCAAGGAAGGACGCGCCTTCACCCTGATGGCGGTCACCATCGCCGCGATCGTGCTCGCGATGTTCACGGCGATCTTCCCCGACGTGATGCCCGCTTCGAACGACGTCGCGAACAGCCTGAACGTGTACAACGCCTCGTCCGGGTCGTACACGCTGAGCGTGATGAGCTGGGTCGCGCTGATCTTCGTGCCGCTGGTCTTCGCCTACCAGGCCTGGACCTACTGGATCTTCCGCAAGCGCGTCTCCCGCGCCCAGATCACCGCGGCAGCGCACTAGGCATCCGACGATGAAGCCCCTCGACCCCCGACTCCTGCGGCTGTCCCGGACCGCGCGCGGCTTCATCGTCGCGGCCGCCGGCACGGGGGTCCTGCGCACGCTCGCGACCATCGCGATCGCGTGGGGGATCGCCGCGGCCGTCACCCTCGGGGTCGACGCCGTGCACGACGGCACGGTGCCGGCCGCGTTCGGGCAGGCGCTCGCCCTGCTCGGCGGGGCGTTCGTCCTGCGGGCAGTGGCGGCGTGGGCCACCGACGACCTGGCAGCCCGCGCCGCGGCGAAGGTGAAGAGCGAGATGCGCACGACGGTGCTCGCCCGTGCCGCCGAGCGCGGTCCGTCGTGGCTCGCCGGCCGGTCGAGCGCTGGCTTCGCCACCACGCTCGGCCCCGGACTCGACGCCCTCGACGCCTACTTCGGCCGGTACCTGCCGCAGCTCGCGCTCACCGCGATCGCGACGCCGGTGCTCCTGGTCGCGATCGGCGTGGGCGACCTGACCAGCGGGCTGATCATCCTGTTCGCCCTGCCGGTGATCCCGGTCTTCATGATCCTGATCGGCCTGGCCACGCAGTCGCTGCAGCGGAAGCAGTCGGACGCCCTCGCGAAGCTGGGTGGCGCCTTCACCGAGGCGGTCGAGGGGCTCGCCACGCTCAAGGTCTTCGGTCGTGCGCGCCGCCAGGTCGGTCGCATCGGGGCGGTCACCGACGAGTACCGCCGCGGCACGATCGGCGTGCTCCGGCTGTCGTTCGTGAGCGGCTTCGCGCTCGAGCTCGCCGCGAGCCTGTCCGTCGCACTGGTCGCCGTCTCGATCGGCATCCGCCTGGTGGACGGCTCGCTCGGCCTCGGCGCCGCGATGTTCGTGCTCGTCCTGGCACCCGAGGCCTTCGCCCCCATCCGCCAGGTCGGCGCGGACTTCCACGCCGCCCAGGACGGCGTCGAGGCGTCGGCCGCGGTGCTCGACGTCCTGGCGGACGACGCCGACGACGGTGACGCCCCGGCCCCGGCCCCGGCCCCGGCCCCGGGCCGCAGCATCCGGGTGCACAGCGGCGGGAGCGAGACCGACACCGACGGCGCCGAAGCCGCCACCGCCCTGGACGTCCGCGGGCTCACCGTCCGCCGCCCCGACGTCGTGATCGGGCCGTTCGACCTGCACGCCGAACCGGGCACCGTCGTCGTGCTCGCCGGCCCGAGCGGCTCCGGCAAGTCCAGCATCATCGCCGCACTCCGCGGTGTCCTGCCCCACGACGGCACCGTCACCGTGCCCGGCCCGGCCAGCGCATCCGTCGCCGAGCGCACCACCTGGGCCGACCAGCGGCCACGTCTCGTGCGCGGGACGATCGCCGAGAACGTCGCGCTCAGCGCGACCCCGGACGACGCCGACGTGCGCACCGCCCTGGGCGACGCGGGGCTGGGACTCGACCCGGGCCTCCCGGTCGGCGCCGGTGGCAGCGGACTGTCCGGTGGCCAGGCGCAGCGCGTCGCCGTCGCCCGCGCGCTGTACCGCGTACGCCGCGCCGCCACACCCCTCGTGCTGCTCGACGAGCCGACGTCCGCACTGGACGCCGAGGCCGAGGCGCGCGTCGTCGCTGCCGTCCGTGGCCTGGCGGCCGGCGGCGCCGTCGTCGTGGTCGCCAGCCACCGACCGGCGGTCGTCGCCGCGGCCGACGTCCGCGTGGACATCGCGGTCGGCGGATCCGTGACGGTCCGCAGGGGGGTGCGCGCATGAGCCGGGAGGCCCGTGGCGGCTCCGTCCTGCGGCTCGCGATGCCGCACGGGTCGGGTTGGGCGAAGGCGGTCGCCGCCGGCTCGCTCAGCGCCGTCTGCGCCGTCGCGCTCCTCGCCGCCAGTGGCTACCTGATCACCCGCGCCGCCGAGCACCCGCCGATCCTGTACCTGACGCTCGTGATGGTCGGCGTGCGTGCGTTCGCGCTGGGGCGCGCCGTGCTGCGCTACGTCGACCGGCTCGCCGGGCACGACGCCTCGTTCCGGCAACTGGCCGTGGTGCGGACCGAGATGTACCGGCGGCTCGCGTCGATCGCGCCCGCCGGGCTCGGCCGCACCGGTCGCGGAGACCTCATGACGCGCCTGGTGACCGACACCGACCGGCTGCAGGACCTGCCGATCCGCGTCGTCGGCCCGCTCGTGTCCGCCGGGGTCGTCGCGGTGCTGTCGGTCGTCGCCGTGGCGCTCGTGTCGGTGCCGGCCGCGCTCGTGCTCGTCCTCGCGCTGGCGGTCGCTGCCCTGGTCGGCACGATCGTCACCCGGTCGATCGCCGAGCGCTCGGACCGCGAGACCGCCGCCGATCGTGGTCGTGTCGCCGACCTCGTGCTCGACACCGTCCGCACGCTCGACGTCTTCGCCGCCTACGGCACGCTCGACGAACGGCTCGCGCACATCGCCCGGCTCGATGCCGGCGTCACCCGGGCCGTCCGGCGCCGCGGCACGGTCGAGTCGCTCGTCGGTGCCCTGGTCGGACTGGTCGGTGGCGGTGCGGTGATCGGGATCCTCGCCGTCGGTGCCCCTGCCGTCGTGTCGGGTGCGCTCGACGGTCCGCTCTGGGCCCTGGCGGTCTTCGTGCCGCTCGCGCTCTTCGAGGTCGTCGGGACCGTCCCGCTCGCCGTCCTGACGCTCCGCCGGGTGCGTGCTGCCGCCGACCGGGTCGAGCAGGTGGTGCCCGCCGAGGTGCCCGCCGGCATCGTCCCCGAGCCCGACGAGGACGCCGACCCGGCGTCGCTCGTGGTCGAGGGGTCGGTCACGCTCGCCGTGCAGGACCTGACCGTCCACTGGCCCGGCGCCGCCGAGCCGGCGGTCGACGGGGTCTCGTTCACGCTCACCCCCGGCGAGGTCGTCGTCCTGCAGGGGCCGAGCGGCGCCGGCAAGTCCACGCTCGTCGACGCGCTCGTCCGGTTCGTGGAGCACGACGGCTCCTACACGCTCGACGGCGTCGAGGCGCGGGCGATGCACCCCGACGCCGTGCGGGCCCGTGTCGGCCTGATCGAACAGGACCCGTTCGTGTTCGACCAGTCGGTGCGGCAGAACCTGCTCTTCGCCCGCGAGACCGCCACCGACGACGAGCTCCTCGCCGTGCTCGACCGGGTCGGCCTGGGGGACTGGGTCGTCCGACGGGGTGGGCTCGACGCCTCGGTCGGGGAACGCGGCGTGCTCGTGTCCGGCGGGCAGGCGCACCGGCTCGCCCTGGCCCGAGCGCTGCTGCACGCGTTCCCGGTGCTGGTGCTCGACGAACCGACCGCCGACGTCGACCCCGACCTCGGCGACTCGGTGCTCCGCGACCTCGTCACCACCGCCCGCGCAGCGGGTCGGTCGGTCGTCATCGTGTCGCACGTCCCGGTGGCGCCGGACCTGGTCGACCGCACCCTGCGGATGCGGGACGGACGCCTGCTCGCCGGGTGAGCCGAGGGGCGGACGCGGGACGGGCCTCCCGGCTTGTATCGTTGACGACCGTGACCACCGACCAGCACGCCGAGGACCCGAACGCCTACGACTTCCGTCGTATCCAGGAGAAGTGGCAGCCCCGCTGGGAAGCGCTCGGGCTCTTCACCACGGACCTCGACGACACCCGTCCGCGCAAGTACATCCTCGAGATGTTCCCGTACCCGTCCGGCGACCTGCACATGGGGCACGCCGAGAACTGGGCGCTCGGTGACTTCGTTGCGCGCTACTGGCGCCAGCAGGGCTTCAACGTGCTGCACCCGATCGGATGGGACTCGTTCGGGCTGCCCGCCGAGAACGCGGCGATCAAGCGCGGGGTGGACCCGAAGGACTGGACCTACGCGAACATCGAGCAGCAGAAGGCGTCCTTCAAGCGCTACGCGCCGTCGTTCGACTGGACCACCGAGATCCACACCTCGGACCCCGAGTACTACAAGTGGAACCAGTGGCTGTTCCTGAAGATGTACGAGAAGGGCCTGGCCTACCGCAAGGACAGCTGGGTCAACTGGGACCCGGTGGACCAGACCGTGCTCGCGAACGAGCAGGTCCTCGCCGACGGCACCTCGGACCGCTCCGGCGCCGTCGTCGTCAAGAAGAAGCTCACGCAGTGGTACTTCAAGATCACCGAGTACGCCGACCGGCTGCTCGACGACCTGAACCAGCTCGAGGGGCGGTGGCCGGCGAAGGTCATCGCGCAGCAGCGCAACTGGATCGGACGCTCGGTCGGCGCGGACGTCGACTTCGTGATCGAGGGCCGTGACGAGCCCGTCACGGTCTTCACCACCCGCCCGGACACGATCCACGGGGCCACGTTCCTGGTCGTCGCACCGGACTCCGACCTGGCGGCTGAGCTGGTCGCCGACCCGTCGGTGCCGTCCTCCGTCCGTGACGACTTCGACGCCTACCTGACGGCGACACAGAAGACGTCCGAGATCGACCGGCAGAACGCCGACCGCCCGAAGACCGGTGTGCCGCTCGGCCGTTCCGCGGTCCACCCGCTGACGGGGGAGCGCCTGCCGATCTGGGCCGCCGACTACGTGCTCGCCGACTACGGGCACGGCGCCGTGATGGCCGTGCCCGCACACGACCAGCGCGACCTCGACTTCGCGCGGGCGTTCGACCTGCCCGTCAAGGTCGTCGTCGACACCAACGCCGCCGTCACCGGCGCGATCCCGGTCATCCCCGAGGGTGCGACGCTCGACGACTTCGACGTGCCGACCCTCGACCCGGTCGCCACCGGCGAAGCGCTGACCGGCCAGGGCCGGATGATCAACTCCGGGCCGCTCGACGGCATGTCGAAGCAGCACGCCATCACCGCGGCCATCGCCCTGCTCGAGGAGCGCGGCACCGGCCGTGCCGCCAAGACCTACCGCCTGCGCGACTGGCTCATCTCGCGCCAGCGTTTCTGGGGCACCCCGATCCCGATCATCCACGGCGCCGACGGCACGGAGCACCCGGTGCCCGAGGACCAGCTGCCGATCGTGTTGCCCGACACCGAGGGCCTCGACCTCAAGCCGAAGGGCACCTCGCCCCTCGGCGGCGCGACCGACTGGGTGAACGTCCCGAACCCCGTCGACGGCACCCCGGCCCTCCGCGACACCGACACGATGGACACCTTCGTCGACTCGTCGTGGTACTTCCTGCGGTTCCTGTCGGCGCAGGACGACACCCAGGCGTTCGACCCGGCTGCCGCGCGGCGCTGGGCCCCGGTCGACCAGTACATCGGCGGCATCGAGCACGCGATCCTGCACCTGCTCTACGCCCGCTTCGTCACGAAGGTCCTGTTCGACCTCGGGTACCTCGACTTCACCGAGCCGTTCTCGGCGCTCCTCAACCAGGGCATGGTGCTGTCCGGCGGCTCGAAGATGTCGAAGTCGAAGGGTGGCGTCTCGCTCGGTGACGAGCTCGACGCGAACGGCGTCGACGCGATCCGCCTCGTGATGGGCTTCGCCGGTCCGCCCGAGGACGACATCAACTGGGAGGACGTCTCCCCGTCCGCGTCGGCACGGTTCCTGGCGCGCGCGTACCGGCTGGCGCTCGACGTCACGTCGTCGCGCGACGCCGTGTGGGCCGACGGCGACCGGGCACTCCGCCAGGTCACCCACCGGTTCCTCGCCGACGTCCCCGGCATGATGGAGGCGTTCAAGTTCAACGTCGTGATCGCACGACTGATGGACCTGGTGAACGTCACCCGCAAGGCGATCGACAGCGGCCCCGGCGCCGGTGACCCCGCCGTGCGTGAGGCCGTCGAGACCATCGCCCTCGCGTTGAGCGTCTTCGCGCCGTACACCGGCGAAGAGATGTGGGAGCGGCTGGGCTACGAGGCCACCGTCGCCACGTACGGCTGGCGGAAGGCCGACCCGACGCTGCTCGTGCAGGAGACCCTGACGGCCGTCGTGCAGGTCAACGGCAAGGTGCGTGACTCGTTCGAGGTGTCGAAGTCGATCGAGGCGGACGAGCTCGAGCAGCTGGCGCGGTCCTCGGCGAACGTGCAGCGGTACATTGGTGACCGCGAGATCGTGAAGGTGATCGTCCGGGCTCCGAAGCTCGTGAACATCGCCATCAAGGGGTAGCGACCGTCGCTGGCATCGTCCCTCACAGCGGGGGCGTTCGCGGCACCCGTCCACGGGTGTGACCTCCGGAGCCCGGCCGACCGGCCGGGCTCCGTAGCGTTCGGGGCATGTCGTCCCCGTCGCCCTCCGAACCCTGGTGGTCCCGCCTTGCGCTGTCACCACGGGCAGCCGTGGTGTTGGCGGCGGTCGTGGTGGTGGTCGCCGTCGTCGTGGTGCTCGTCGGGGCGCTGGTGTCGGGTGGCGGCGAGGGGACCGGGGGAACCGGTGGGGTCGTCGTGCGTGGGGCGCCGACGGCCAGCGCGGGTGGGGCGTCAGGCGCGCCGTCACCGTCTGCCGGTGCGTCTGCCGGTGCTGCTCCGTCCGCTCCTGGTGCCGGGCGCGTCGTGGTGCACGTGCTCGGTGCGGTGCGGCGGAGCGGTGTGGTCGAGCTGCCGGCAGCGAGTCGTGTCGGTGACGCCGTCCGACGTGCCGGTGGGGCGACGGACGACGCCGACCTCGACCGCCTGAACCTGGCCCGGGTGCTGACGGACGGCGAGCGGTTGTACGTGCCGCGGGTCGGCCAGCAGGAGGTGCCCGAGGCGCTCGGACCGGTGACGGGAGGTGGCACCGCCGGGTCAGCAGGCGACACCGACGCCGCCACCGGGGCTGGCGAGACCGGGGCCGAGGGGTCGGTCGTCGATCTGAACACCGCCGACCAGGCCGCCCTCGAGACCCTGCCCGGCATCGGCCCCGGGCTGGCCGGACGGATCATCGCCTGGCGGGACGAGCACGGTCGGTTCGGCTCGGTCGAGGACCTGCTCGACGTCAGCGGGATCGGTGACGTGCGGTTCGCCGAGCTGCGCGATCGCGTGCGGGTCTGAGGCGCGCGTGCAGCTCGCACCGAGCGCGATCGACCTGCGGGTCGCGGCGCCCGTCGCCGTCGTGTGGATCCTGACCGCCCTGCTCACCGGAGCGCCCCACGTCGCCCCGGTGGTCGCCGGGGTCGCCGTGCTCGTGACCGGTGTGAGCGGCATCGCGCTCCGCACGCGACGCTGCGGCGGGGCCGTGCGGGGCGTCGCCGGGCTGGTCCTCGTCGCCGGGGCGCTGGCCACGCTGCTCGCGGTGTCGGTCACCGTGGGGGATTCCCGACGGGCCCCGGAGGGACTGCGTGCCCTCGTCGCCGGTCCGGACGCCGGGCGCGTCGAGGTCGAGGCGGTGCTGTCCCGCGACCTCGTGCCGGGGGACCGCTCCGTCACCGCCACGCTCGTGCGTGCCGACGGGCTCGACGGGCTCCGCGCGCCGGTCCGGCTCGTGCCCGACCTGCACGGTGACGCACCCGGTGCCGTGCTGGCGGCCGGGGCTCGGGTCACCGGGTCCGCCGCCGTGCAGCCCGACCAACCGGGATCGGCGACCGCCTTCGTGGCGTTCCTGCGCGGGACACCGTCATCGGAGCCCCCCACCGGGCTGCTCGGCGCCACCGACACCGCCCGACAGGCGTTCGTCCGGGCCACGGCCGACCTGCCGCAGCCGGGGGCGGCACTGCTGCGGGGGCTGGCGATCGGCGACCGTTCCGGCCTCGACCCGGGGACCGAGGCGGCGATGGAGACCTCGGCGCTGACGCACCTGACGGCGGTGTCCGGGGCGAACTGCGCCGTGGTGGTCGGGCTGGTGGTCGTCCTCGGCCGTGCCTGCGGGCTGCCGCGCGGGCTCCGGGCCGCGGTGGCCGTCGTGGTGCTCCTGGCGTTCGTCGTCCTGGTGCGGCCCGACCCCTCGATCGTCCGGGCGACGGTGATGGCGATCGTGGTGCTGGTCGTGCACCTCGCCGGCAGACCCGTGCGGGGCGTGCCGCTCATCGCACTCGCCGCGATCGGCATGCTCGTGGTGGATCCCTGGTTCGCGCGGTCGTTCGCGTTCGCCCTGTCCGTGCTCGCCACGAGCGGCATCGTGGTGCTCGGCCCACCGCTCACCGAGCTGCTGGCGCGTCGCGTGTGGCCGCCGGTCGCCGCCGCACTGGCGATCCCCGTGGCGGCCCAGGTGGCGTGCTGGCCCGTGACGATCCCACTGTCGGCAGCGCTCCCGACCTACGCGGTGCCGGCGAACCTGCTGGCGGAGCCGTTCGCGCCGGTCGTCACGGTGATCGGACTCGCCGCGTGCACCGTCGCACCGGTGTGGCCGGCGGGTGCCCAGGCGCTCGCGGCCGTCGCGTGGGTGCCCGCTGCTGCCGTCGGGGGCATCGCGCACGGGGCGGCCGCCCTGCCGCACGCCTCGGCGCCGTGGCCGGCCGGAGTGCTCGGTGTGGCAGCCGCCGTGCTGGTGTGCGGCTGCATCGCGACGGCCGTGCTGGTCCGGGGCCGGATCGGCTCCCGAATGCTGCTCGCCGCAGGGTCCGTGCTCGTGGTCGGTGTCGCAGCGGTCTCCGTCCCGGTGCTCGTGGTGCGCGGCTCCGTCCCCGGCGACTGGTCGGTGGCCGCGTGCGACGTCGGGCAGGGTGACGCCGTGCTGCTCCGCGGCGGCGACGCCGTTGCCCTCGTGGACACCGGCGACGACGAGGAACGGCTCCTGGCGTGCCTGGACCTGCTCGGGATCAGCCGGATCGACCTGCTCGTCCTGACGCACTTCGACCGCGACCACGTCGGCGCGGTGGGAGCCGTGGCGGACACGGTCGAGACCGCCCTGGTCGGACCCGTCGGCCGCGCGTCGGACGGCCGGGTGGTCGACGACCTGCTGAGTGCGGGCGTGGACGTCCGGACGGCCGACGACCGGGTCTCCGGCACCCTCGGGCCGCTCGCCTGGCGGGTCGCGTGGCCCCTGGCCGGCAGCCGTGACGCCGGCAACGACGCGAGCATCGTGCTGGTCACCGGGCCGGCGGACGGCAGTGCCTGCGCCGTGTGTCTGACCGGGGTCTTCCTCGGTGACCTGGGGGAGTCGTCGCAACGCCGGCTCCGGAACTCCGGGGGACTGCCGGCGGGGCCGATCGACGTCGTGAAGGTGGCGCACCACGGCTCGGCGGACCAGGACCCGCAGCTCTACCGGGGGCTCGCCGCGCGCGTCGGGCTGATCGGGGTCGGCGCGGACAACACGTACGGGCACCCGACCGCGTCGGCCCTCGACGTGCTCGATGCCGCCGGCACGCTGCCGCTCCGCACCGATCAGCGCGGAACCGTCGTGCTCGCTCGGTCCGGCGCCGACGAGGTGCGGGTGTGGACGGAACGCTCGCCGTCGGCGGCCGCCCGTAGGATCGACGGTGCACCACTCGACCCGGCACCGTCCGGGCCGGCACCACCGGAAGGACCACATGGCCGCCAAGAAGCCCGCGCGCGCCGCAGCGAAGATCGACCAGGTGCCCTGGTCGGGGATCCGTCCGGCGCCCGTCGTGCTCATCACCGGGCCCGAAGCGTTCCTCGCCGACCGCGCCCGCGGTGTGCTGAAGGACCTGCTGCAGGGCGAGGACCCCGCGCTCGAGGTGCACGACCTCGAAGCCGACCAGTACGCCCCCGGGCTGCTCGCCACCCTCGCCAGCCCGTCGCTGTTCGGCGAGCCGCGACTGGTGCAGGTGACCAACGTCGAGAAGTGCACCGACGCCTTCATCACCGAGACGATCTCGTACCTGCAGGCCCCCGCCGACGACGTCACCCTGGTGCTCCGGCACGGCGGCGGCATGCGCGGCAAGAAGCTCCTCGACACGATCCGCAGCGGCGTCGGCGGCGGGGTCGAGGTGCTCTGCGACGAGCTCAAGCGCGAGACCGACCGCATCGACTTCGTGAACGCCGAGTTCCGGGCCGCACGACGCCGGATCGCCCCGTCCGCCGTCCGTACCCTGGTGACCGCGTTCGCCGACGACCTCGCCGAACTGGCCGCGGCGTGCCGGCAGCTCCTGGCGGACGAGGCCGAGGAGATCACCGACAAGGTCGTCGACAAGTACTACGGCGGCCGCGTCGAGACGAACGCGTTCAAGGTCGCCGACATCGCGCTCGCGGGTCGGTCGGCACCTGCGATCGTCGAGCTGCGCCACGCCCTGGCCACCGGCGAAGCCCCCGTGCCGATCGTCGCCGCGTTCGCGAGCAAGATCCGCACGATGGCGAAGGTCAGCGCGTTCCGGGGCCCGAGCGGGCAGGCGGCCCCGGCGCTCGGCATGGCGCCGTGGCAGGTGCAGCGCGCACAGCGTGACGTCGCCGGCTGGAGCGAGTCCGGGTTGGCGAACGCGATCATCAGCATCGCCGAGGCGGACACCGCGGTGAAGGGCGGCTCGCGCGACGCGCACTACGCGCTCGAGGTCATGGTCCGCACCATCGCCCGACGCGGCGAGCCCCGCTGAGGCGAGTCGCGCCTCCCGGATTTCCCGCGCCGATCGGCCGGCGTTTCGTGAGCAGAAAGGGTCGGGTCCGTCATCGCGACCCGACCCTTTCTGCTCACGAAACGAACCCAACGCACCCCACACCGCGCACGCACCCAACGCACAGCGCCCCACGCACGACGAAGGCCCCGCACCAACGGTGCGGGGCCTTCGGACCAGAAGGGTCAGGGCGTCAGAGCGACGAGACCTTCTTCGCGATGGCCGACTTGCGGTTCGCGGCCTGGTTCTTGTGGATGACACCCTTGCTCACGGCCTTGTCGAGCTTCTTCGACGCCAGGGCCAGGGCCGCGACGGCCTTGTCCTTGTCACCGGCGGCGACGGCGTCGTTGGCACGACGGATGTGCGTCTTGAGCTCCGACTTGTACGCCTTGTTGCGCTCGGTGGCCTTGAGGTTGGTCTTGATGCGCTTGATCTGCGACTTGATGTTCGCCATGAATTGCTCCTGCTCGTCTCGTACGGGTGGGCGCGACCGCAGGGTAGAGGGGCCCTTGGTCGCATCGCGTTCCACCCGTGGGCGGGGAACGCGGAAGCCAGCCACCAACACTACCAGGCCGCGGGGCCGCCACCAAAGCACGAAACACCGCCGGATCGGCGGAAGCCCGCGGCAGACCGCGCCGAAACGCCGTGGCAACACGCAGCGGATAGCGTGACGGACATGCCCTCCCTCGCACCGCGCATCGACACCGTGCCCGCCTCCGGCATCCGGAGGGTCTTCGAGCAGGCGGCCCTGCTGCAGTCGAGCGGCACCGACGTCACGATGCTCGTGATCGGCGAGCCGGACGTCCCGGTGGCGCCGCACATCGGCGAGGCGGCCCGTCGTGCGTGGACCGAGGACCGCACCGGGTACACCCCGAACGGCGGGATCGCGCCGCTCCGCGAGGCCGTCCGCGACAAGCTCCGCCGTGAGAACCGGATCGAGGCCGACCTCGAGCAGATCTGGATGACGATCGGCGCGACGCAGGCGCTGTTCCAGGCGATGACGCTCACCCTGAGCCCGGGTGACGAGGTGCTCGTGCCGGACCCCGGCTACACGACGTTCACGATGAACGCCCACATCATCGGGGCGACGCCGGTGCCGTACCGGCTGGAGCCGCAGCACGGGTTCGAGCCCGACCTGCCGGCCCTCGAGGCGAGCGTCACCGAACGCACCCGGGTGCTCGTCGTGAACTCGCCGTCGAACCCGCTCGGTTCGGTGTTCGGCGAGGAGACCCTCCGTGCGCTCCTCGCCTTCGCGAAGCGGCACGACCTCTGGGTGATCAGCGACGAGGTCTACGAGTACTTCACCTACGGCACCCGCCACGTCAGCCTGGCCGCGCTCGACGAGGACGACCGCGTGTTCTCGGCGTTCTCGCTGAGCAAGACGTACGCGATGACCGGTGTCCGTGTCGGGTACCTCGTCACCCCGAAGGGCCTCGGCGCGACGATGCGGACCACGCAGGAAGCGATGATCAGCTGCGTCGCCGAACCCGACCAGTACGCGGCCCTTGCGGCGATCGTGGGGGACCACTCCGCGGTGCGCGACGCCCGGGAGCACTACCGCGCGAACCTCGAGGTCGCGAAGGAGACGCTCGACGCCGCCGGCATCCGGTACCTCGACCCGCGCGGGGCGTTCTACCTGTGGATCGACATGTCGCACGCTTCCGACGGCGACATCGCCGAGTGGGCGCTCGGGTTCCTGCAGCGTGAACGGGTCGCCGTCGCGCCGGGCAGCGCCTTCGGACGCTCCGGCGAGGGGTGGATCCGCGTCTGCCTCGCAGCCACCGCGGACGACCTGCGGCGCGGCTTGGGCGCGCTGCCGGCTCCGGCGCACGCGGCCGTCTGACGCGGTCCACACGGCGGGGAGGCCCGGTGCCGGTCGGCAGGACGGCGCACGGTGCGCGGTCCTCCACCTAGTGCGAGGATGCTCGCCCCGTGCCGCGCAGCATCCGGTCACCGGGGGGTCAACGGCGCACGGACCCGCCGACCTCGCACCGTGCGGGGTCCGGCACGCCGACGCGAGAGCGCACCGGAAGCGGATCAACCGCGCACCGTGCGTGGCGGACGCGCGCCGTGCCTCCAGGGCGGGTGAAGCGTGGGAGACTGTTGCGACCGTCCGACCCACCTGAGGAACCGTGAGCCCACAAGCATCCGCTCCGCTGGAGCCCGCAGCGACCCCGGCCGACGCGATCCGCAACTTCTGCATCATCGCGCACATCGACCACGGCAAGTCGACGCTGGCCGACCGCATGCTGTCGATCACCGGCATCGTCGAGGACCGCGCGATGCGTGCGCAGTACCTCGACCGCATGGACATCGAGCGCGAGCGCGGCATCACGATCAAGTCGCAGGCCGTCCGCATGCCGTGGGAACTCGACGGCGAGACCTTCGCGTTGAACATGATCGACACCCCGGGGCACGTCGACTTCTCGTACGAGGTCTCGCGGTCCCTGGCAGCGTGCGAGGGCGCGATCCTGCTCGTCGACGCCGCGCAGGGCATCGAGGCGCAGACGCTCGCGAACCTGTACCTGGCGCTCGAGAACGACCTCGAGATCATCCCGGTCCTCAACAAGATCGACCTGCCCGCGGCCGAGCCGGACAAGTACGCCGCCGAGCTCGCGCAGCTCATCGGTGGCAAGCCCGAGGACGTCCTCCGGGTCTCCGGCAAGACGGGCGTCGGCGTGTCCGAGCTCCTCGACCTGGTGGTCCGCCGCGTGCCGGCCCCCGTCGGCGACGCCGAGGCCGCGCCCCGCGCGATGATCTTCGACTCGGTCTACGACAGCTACCGCGGCGTCGTCACCTACGTCCGCATGATCGACGGCACCATCTCGCCCCGCGAGAAGGTCCAGATGATGTCGACCAAGTCGACGCACGAGATCCTGGAGATCGGGGTCTCGAGCCCGGAGCCGAAGCCCACCAAGGGCCTGTCGGTCGGCGAGGTCGGCTACCTGATCACCGGCGTGAAGGACGTCCGCCAGTCGAAGGTCGGCGACACCGTCACCAGCGCGCAGAAGCCCGCGACCCAGGCACTGCCCGGCTACACCGACCCGAAGCCGATGGTGTTCTCGGGCCTGTACCCGATCGACGGCAGCGACTACCCGGTGCTCCGCGAAGCGCTCGACAAGCTCAAGCTCTCCGACGCCGCACTGGTCTACGAGCCGGAGACCTCGGTCGCGCTCGGCTTCGGGTTCCGCTGCGGGTTCCTCGGGCTGCTGCACCTCGAGATCATCACCGAGCGGCTGTCCCGCGAGTTCGGCCTCGACCTCATCACCACCGCCCCGAGCGTGATCTACGAGGTCACGACCGAGGACAACGCCGTGACCGAGGTCACGAACCCCTCGGAGTTCCCGACCGGGCGCATCGTCGAGGTCCGCGAGCCGATGGTGCGCGCCGCGATCCTGGCACCGAAGGACTACGTCGGCGCGATCATGGAGCTCTGCCAGCAGCGCCGTGGCTCCCTGCTCGGCATGGAGTACCTCGGCGAGGACCGCGTCGAGATCCGCTACGAGATGCCCCTCGGTGAGATCGTCTTCGACTTCTTCGACCAGCTGAAGAGCAAGACCCAGGGGTACGCGTCACTCGACTACGAGCCCACCGGCGACCAGGCCGCCGACCTCGTCAAGGTCGACATCCTGCTGCAGGGCGACCAGGTCGACGCGTTCAGTGCGATCGTGCACCGCGACAAGGCGTACGCCTACGGCACGCTCATGACCGAGCGGCTGCGCAAGCTCATCCCGCGCCAGCAGTTCGAGGTGCCGATCCAGGCCGCCATCGGTGCCCGCATCATCGCCCGCGAGAGCATCCGCGCCATGCGCAAGGACGTCCTGGCCAAGTGCTACGGCGGTGACATCACCCGCAAGCGCAAGCTCCTCGAGAAGCAGAAGGAGGGCAAGAAGCGCATGAAGACCATCGGTCGGGTCGAGGTCCCGCAGGAAGCCTTCATCGCGGCGCTCTCCGGCGACGTCGAAGAGAAGAAGAAGTAGCGCCGGTTCAGCCGGTGCGGCGGGCGCGGGCCCGCAGGGCGGCCAGGCCGAGAGCCGGGAGGCTCGCCGCGGCCAGTCCCGCCAGTGCGGTCCGCAGGATGGCCCAGTGGGCAGCCGCGTCGAAGTCGCTCTGTCGGCCCGAGGTGACCCCGGCGGCCACGGCGCCGACCACCATCGCGAGGGTCACCACCGCGAGGGCGAGCGGGAGCCGTCGGCCCGGGTGACGACGCACCGCGGACACCAGCGCGGCACCGAACAGCAGCACCCCGGCGCCGGCACAGCTGGCCCCGACGGCGGCGATGACGTTCGCGGTGTCGAAGCCGGTCCACGCCTCGGGGGCGAGTGCGACGGCGGCGTACCGGGCGGGGGACGCCGCAGCCGAGGTCGTCACGTCCACCAGCACCCGGGCGGCGGCCGCCAGGCCGAACGCGACGAGCGTGAGCACGGCGAGGGCAGCGGTCCGGCGGTCGACGGACCGCGGGCGGGTGGGGGTGGTGTGGGGCACCTGCTGACGATAGCCGCGTGGCGGGCGCTTGTCGGGCCTCCAGTTCGGGGCGCACCGGTGCCGCGCCGGTCGGGCGGAGCTGAGAGGGGATCGGTTCGATCCGGGGCGGCCCGCCCAAGTAGCATGGCGGCATGAGCATCCGCGGGAGCTACCGGACCGCCCTGACGTACGGCGCGGTGGGGGCGACCCAGGCGTCGGACCTCATGACCTACCCGCCCGAGGGCTTCACCCCGGCCGAGTCGCGCGCGCGGATCGGACACGGCGACCAGCGGTTCGAGACCGCCGTGGTGCAGGCACTGACGTGGCAGATCCAGGAGCGCAGCGGCGTGCGGGTCCGCGTCGAGGAGCAGCCCGACGACGACGAGGTCCGGTACAACCCGGTGACCTTCGACGACGACGGCGTGCCGATCGCTCCGGCGTCCATCGGGACGCCCCGGGTCGAGAAGTTCGCACCGGACGGCACACCGCTGCTGACTGCGGGCACGAGCGCGACCCTGACGATCCACGCCTTCGGGCAGACCGTGCTGGCACCGGTGCGGGTCGTGTCGATCATCGACGAGCACGACCGCAAGGGCTTCGCGTACGGCACGCTCGAAGGGCATCCGCTCTCCGGCGAGGAGTCGTTCGTCGTCGAGCGCACCCAGGACGGCTCGGTGTGGCTGCAGATCCGGCAGTTCTCGCAGCCGTCGAGCGCGAAGTGGCGCTTCGTCGCGCCGTTCGTGCGCCGGCAGCAGAAGGTCATGGCGGAGAAGTACCTGGCGGCGCTGCGGGGCGACTAGGCGCCGGGGCGCGCCTGTCGCGCCGTGGCCGCGCCTGTCGCGCCGTGGCCGCGCCTGTCGCGCGGGGGTCGTGTCCGTCGCGCCGGGCGCGTCCGGCCACTGCTCAGCGCAGCGGCGGGAGCGCGGCGATCGCGTCCTCGATGAGCGCCGCGTCCTGCTGGCAGTCGCGCGCGACCGTCACGGCGTTCGTGTGCCGGAGCGCGTCGACGTCGTAGATGCCGGTCGCCACGGCCAGGAACGGGATGCCGGCGGCGTCGGCTGCCTCGCCGTCACGCGGGGTGTCGCCGACGATCACCGCCCGGGTGCCGACCAGGTCGGCGGCGGCACGGTGGGTGACCCCCGCCCGCTCGACCTCGGTGTCGCCGAAGTACGAGTGCTCCCAGTCGAAGCCGTCGGGGTCGAACCCGGCGCCGGTGAGCTTCACCCGGGCGCGGTACTCCGAGTTGCCGGTGAGCAGCCCGTTGCGCCACCCGAGCTCGGCGAACCGGGTCAGGAGCGCCTTCGCTCCGGGGACGGGGCTGCGGTGGTCGCCGGAGGCGTGCCGTTCGGCGGTCAGGTCGTGCAGGTGCCGACTGACCGTGGGGATCAGGGTGTCCTCGAACGCGTGGGCGCGCACGTGCTCGGCGATGAGTCCGGCGTCGGTCCGGCCGTGCTGGTGCCCCACCCGCAGGGTGAGGTCGCGGCCCACCGCCCGCTCGAGGGCCAGGTGGTAGAGGTTGCCCGGGGACGACGCGTTCATCACGAGGGTGCCGTCGATGTCCCACAAGACCGTGGTGGGGACGGGATGGTGCTCCATGGCTCCCATCATGACGGACAATGGACTCCATGCCGAGTGCTCTCCCGATCGCCGATCCAGCACCCGCGGACGGCCTGATCACGCCGTGGGCGGCAGCGGGCCCCGCCACCGGCCCCGGCGCTGCTCCCGCCGCCGGTGACGTCCCGTTCGGCGTCTACGTGCACGTCCCGTTCTGCCGTGTGCGCTGTGGCTACTGCGACTTCAACACCTACACGGCCTCCGAGCTCCGCGGCGTCCGTCGCGACGACTACGCCGGCCACGCCGTGCGCGAGATCGAGTGGGCCGCGACCGTGCTCGACCGTTCCGGCGTGCCGCGGCGCCCGGTGTCGACCGTGTTCTTCGGCGGCGGGACCCCGACCATGCTGCCGGCGTCCGACCTGGCGATGATCCTGCGGGCGATCGACGACACGTGGGGCATCCTGCCCGGGGCCGAGGTCACCACCGAGGCGAACCCCGACTCCGTCGACGCGGCGTCGCTCGAGACCCTGCGGGCTGGCGGGTTCAACCGGATCAGCTACGGGATGCAGTCCGCGGTGCCGCACGTGCTCGCCACGCTCGACCGAACGCACGACCCCCTGCGGGTCCCCGTCGTCGTCGACCTCGCGAAGCAGCAGGGGCTCGACGTCTCGCTCGACCTGATCTACTCCACGCCGGGGGAGTCGCTCGCCGACTGGCGGACCTCGCTCGACGCCGCGATCGCGTGCGAGCCCGACCACGTGTCGGCCTACTCGCTCATCGTCGAGGACGGCACCGCGATGGGCCGCATGGTCGCCCGCGGTGAGCTCCCCGCCCCCGACGACGACCTGGCCGCCGACATGTACGAGCTCGCCGACCAGGTGCTCGGCGACGCCGGCTACTCCTGGTACGAGGTCTCGAACTGGGCGCGCGGCGACGGGCAGGCGAGTCGCCACAACCTGTCCTACTGGAAGGGCCACGACTGGTGGGGCGTCGGCCCCGGTGCGCACTCCGCCGTCGCCGGTACCCGCTGGTGGAACGTCAAGCACCCGGCCGCCTACGCGAACCGGGTGCTGTCGGGGGAGTCGCCGGCCGCCGGCCGCGAGACCATCGACGACGAGACGCGGTACGTCGAGCGCCTGCTGCTCGCCGCGCGGGTCCGCGGGGAGCTCGCCACGAGCGAGATCCGCCAGGAGGCCCGTGGCCGGGTCGCCGGCCTCATCGCACGCGGGCTCGTGGACGGGTCGGCCGCGGTGCGGGGACGCATCGACCTGACCCTGCAGGGGCGGCTGCTCGCCGACGCGGTGGTGCGGGAGCTGCTCGACTGAGCGGCGTTCGCACTGCTTGCTGCCGAGTGCGTGCCGCTTACTGCTTGATGAACTCGATCGAGAGCGGGTAGCGGTAGAACTGGCCCTGGTTCGCGGCGATCGCGGCCATGATGCTGAAGATCAGCGACACGATGCCCGCGGCGAAGATGATCAGGAGCCCGACCCCGAACACCGAGGTGAGGGAACCGACCACGTAGGCGATCGCCATCGTGATGTGGAAGTTCAGGGCGACCCGGGTGTGCTCGCGGATGAAGCCGCCGCGGTCGCGCAGGACCAGGTAGGCCACCAGCGGTGCGACCACGGTGAAGAAGATGCCGCCGATGTGTGTCAGCGTCGCCCAGAGGCGCTGGTCCTCGGGGCTCATCGGCTGGGGCGGGGTGTACCCGGAGGGGTACTGGGGCCCGCCGGGGTACTGGGGGCCGCCGGGCTGCTGCGGCCCGCCGGGGCCGGGGCCGTACTGGCCCCCGGGCTGCTGGGGGCCACTGGGCTGCTGGGGCCCGCCGGGCTGCTGCGGCCCGCCGGGCTGCTGGTCGGAAGGGCCGCCGGGCTGCTGTCCGTAGGTCATGGCGGAAGCGTATCGGCCGACCGCCCGGAAGTCCCGGGCCGTCAGCGGTCGGGCGTAGGATCAGCAGTCGACACGTCCGAGTGCCAGGTCGATCGGGAAGGAGACGCTCGTGGTCAGTGAACGCAGCCTCGAGGTCCTCAAGGCCATCGTGCGCGACTACGTGGCGTCGCGTGAACCCGTCGGGTCGAAGACCATCGTCGAGCGGCACGCCTTCGGGGTCAGCGCCGCGACGATCCGCAACGACATGGCCCTGCTCGAGGACGAACAGCTCATCGCGGCCCCGCACACCTCGTCCGGTCGCGTACCGACCGACAAGGGCTACCGCCTCTTCGTGGACCACCTCGCCGGTGCCCGTCCGCTCTCCAGCGCGCAGCGGCACGCCATCGAGACCTTCCTCGGCGCCCCGAACGACCTCGACGAAGTCCTCGGGCGCACCGTCCGGCTGCTCAGCCAGCTCACGAACCAGGTCGCCCTGGTGCAGTACCCGTCGATGGTGCGCGCCCGCGTGCAGCACGTCGAGCTGGTGCGGCTCGGTGACGCCCGCCTGATGGTGGTGCTCATCACCGACACCGCCCGGGTCGAGCAGCGCGTGGTCGAGACCGACGTCGCGCTCGACGAGGACTCGCTCGGCGAACTCCGCACCGTGGTGAACGGCGCGACGGTGGGGCTCCTGCTGCAGGACGTCCCGACCGCACTCCGGGCCGTGCCGCAGCAGCTCCGCCCCGACGCCCAGACGCTCGGCGGGGTCGTCGTCGCCACGCTCATCGAGCAGGTCGCTGCGAACCGGCAGGACCGCCTGCTGATGGCCGGTGCGGCGAACCTGGCGAAGAGCGAGCAGGACTTCTCCGGCGGCCTCTTCCCCGTGCTCGAAGCGATCGAGGAACAAGTCACCCTGCTCCGTTTGTTCGGGGAGATGCAGGTGGACGACATCGCGGTGGCGGCCAGCATCGGCGTCGAGAACGCCGAGTACGGGCTCGACGCCACGAGCATCGTCGCCGGCGGCTACCTGGCCGGTGGCGAGGTGGCCCGACTGGGCGTCCTCGGACCGACCCGGATGGACTACGGCACGAACATGGCGGCCGTCCGGGCCGTCGCCCGGTACCTGTCCAAACTCCTGGGCGAACATTGACCAACCGACCGAACCCAACCGACTGAGGGATACGTGGCAGACCACTACGACGTCCTCGGCGTCCAGCGAGACGCCTCCGATGCCGACATCAAGAAGGCCTACCGCCGCCTGGCGCGTGAGCTCCACCCGGACGTGAACCCGGCACCCGACGCCGCCGAGCGCTTCAAGGACGTGACGCACGCGTACGACGTGCTGAGCGACCCCGAGCAGCGACGCCGGTACGACGCCGGACCGCAGGCCGACAGCCCCTTCGGAGGCGGTGCTGGCGGCTTCAGCGACATCTTCGACGCCTTCTTCGGTGGTGGCGGTGGCGGCGGACGTGGCTCCGGCCCGCGCAGCCGTGCCGAACGGGGGCAGGACGCCCTGCTCCGCATCGAGGTCGACCTCGACGAGGTCGTCTTCGGCACCCACAAGGACGTCGAGGTCGACACGGCCGTGCTGTGCGAGACCTGCCACGGCTCCTGCTGCGCACCGGGCACCAGCCCGCGCACGTGCGACATCTGCGGCGGTTCCGGGCACATCCAGCGCCAGGTCCGGTCGCTCCTCGGCAACGTCGTGACGAGCGCCCCGTGCGGCACCTGCCGCGGGTACGGCACCGTCATCCCGAGCCCCTGCCCGACCTGCCAGGGCCAGGGCCGCGTCCGCGCCCGTCGCACCGTGCCGGTGGACGTCCCCGCCGGCGTCGACTCCGGACTGCGGCTGCAGATGCCGGGCCAGGGCGAGGTCGGTCCGGCCGGTGGCCCGTCCGGTGACCTGTACCTCGAGATCCGCGTGCGCCACGACGACGTCTTCAGCCGCGACGGTGACGACCTGCTGGCCACGCTCGAGGTCGGCATGACCGACGCCGTCCTCGGCACGACCACCACCATCGACGGCCTCGACGGTCCGGTCGAGCTCGAGATCCGACCCGGTGTGCAGAGCGCCGACGTCCTCGTCATCAAGGACCGCGGCATCACGAAGCTGCGCGGGAACGGCCGCGGTGACCTGCGGGTCGGCGTGCAGGTCGTCACCCCGACCAAGCTGTCCCACAAGGAACGGCAGCTGGTCGAGCAGCTGGCGAAGTCGCACAAGACGACGGCTCCGCAGCTCGCCCGGTTCCAGCAGGGCATGTTCGGCAAGCTCCGCGACCGGTTCTTCAACCACTGATGGCGTCGCTGTACCTCGTCGACTCGCTCGACGTCGTCGTCGGCGACACGGTGTCGCTCGACGGCGCCGAGGGCCGGCACGCGGTCTCCGTCGCGCGGGTCCGGGTCGGCGAGGTCCTGCGGATCGCCGACGGTCGGGGCACCGTGGTGTCCGGGCCGGTCACGGCACTCGGCAAGGACACGCTGGAGCTCGCGGTCGAGACCCTCGAGCACCACGACGCACCGCGTCCGTCGCTGACGCTGGTGCAGGCACTGGCGAAGGGCGGCCGCGATGAGATGGCCGTGCAGGCGGCGACCGAGATCGGTGTCGACCGGGTGGTGCCGTGGTCGGCTGCGCGCAGTGTCTCCCGGTGGGACGGCGCGAAGGTCGAGAAGGGTCGTGCGCGGTGGGCCGCCATCGCGCACGAGGCGGCGAAGCAGGCGATCCGTCCGCGCGTCCCTGTGGTGGCACCGCTCGCGGCGACGGGCCAGCTCGTGTCGGCTCTCGGAGCAGGGACCGCACTCGTCGTGCTCGACCCCACCGCGACCGTGCGGCTCGCCACCTGGGAACCACCGACGGACGCCGAGGACATCGCGCTCGTCGTCGGACCCGAAGGCGGCATCGACGGTGCCGAGCTCGACCGGCTCGAGGCCGCCGGTGCGGTGCGTGTCCGACTCGGCGACAGCGTGCTCCGCACCTCCACCGCAGGACCGGCGGCACTCGCTGTCCTGCAGGCGCGACTGGGCCGCTGGTGAGCCGGACCCCGCCGTCGGACGCGTCCTACGATGGAGCCATGAGCACCAGCACGCCCAGCGTCTTCTCCAAGATCATCGCGCGCGAGATCCCGGCGACCATCGTCGCCGAGGACGACCGTGTCATCGCGATCGAGGACATCGCGCCCAAGGCCCCCGTCCACGTGCTCGTCGTGCCCAAGACGGAGCAGTACGCGAACGTCGCGGAGCTCGCCGCGGGGGACCCCGACCTCCTGGCCCACGTGGTCGCCACGGCGCAGCGCATCGCCGACGAGCGCGCCGACGGCCAGTTCCGACTCGTCTTCAACACCGGCGAAGCCGCCGGTCAGACCGTGTTCCACGTTCACGCGCACGTACTCGCAGGTGAACTGCAGGAAGGCACCCTTGCCGGATAACGAACCAGCACAGCCCACCGCCGCCGACGAACAGCCCGTCTCCGTCTCGCTCCAGGTCGACGGCATCGCCATGGTGCAGCTGCTCGGCCCCCAGGACCGACTGCTCAAGACCGTCGAGCGCCAGTACCCGGGTGTCCGGGTGGTCGTCCGTGGCAACGAGGTCACGCTGACCGGCCCCGAACGCGACGTCGCCCGCGCGAAGGCGCTCGTCGACGAGCTCGTCGGCATGGTCAAGCGCGGGCAGGAGATCGGCCCGTCCGACATCCCGATGTCCGCACGGATCCTCGACGACGACCGCAAGCCGTCCGACACCTTCGGCACCCCGATCGTCTCGAGCCGCGGCAAGTCCGTCCGGCCGAAGACCGACGGGCAGCGTGCCTACGTCGACGCCATCGACGAGCACACGATCACGTTCGGCATCGGCCCGGCCGGGACCGGCAAGACCTACCTGGCGATGGCGAAGGCCGTGCAGGCGCTGCAGCGGCGCGAGGTCAACAGGATCATCCTGACGCGTCCCGCGGTCGAAGCCGGCGAGCGGCTCGGCTTCCTGCCGGGCACGCTCACCGACAAGATCGACCCCTACCTGCGGCCGCTCTACGACGCCCTGAACGAGATGATGGACCCGGAGCTCGTCCCGAAGCTCCTGGCGGCCGGCACCGTCGAGGTCGCCCCGCTGGCGTACATGCGTGGTCGGACCCTGAACGACTCGTTCGTCGTGCTCGACGAGGCGCAGAACACCACGCCCGAGCAGATGAAGATGTTCCTGACCCGTCTCGGGTTCGGTTCGAAGATGGTCATCACGGGTGACATCACCCAGGTCGACCTGCCGGGCAACGTGTCCGGTCTCCGGCTCGTGACCCGCATCCTCGACCAGGTCGAGGACATCCACTTCGCCCGTCTCGGCAGCGAGGACGTGGTCCGCCACACCCTCGTCGGTCGGATCGTCGACGCCTACACGGTCTACGACGAAGAGCGCCTCGCCGAGCAGGCCGGCCAGCGCCCCGGCGGCCGCGGAACCGCTCCGGTCGGCAACCCCGACGGCGCCAACCGCGCCGAGCGTCGTGGGCGCCCGCCGCAGGACCGCGCACGGCCCCCGTACCCCCAGAACGATGCCCGAGGAGGCAACCGGTGAGCATCGAGCTCAACAACGAGTCCGGCGTCGAGGTGGACGAGGCCGCGATCCAGCGGCTCGCCGCGTTCGCCCTGGACGCCATGCACGTCCACGCCGACGCGGAGCTCGCGATCGTGCTGGTCGACGAGGGCGCGATGGAGCAGTTGCACGTGCGGTGGATGGACGAGCCCGGCCCGACGGACGTCCTGAGCTTCCCGATGGACGAACTGCGGCCCGGCACCGAGGACGACCCGACGCCGGCCGGGCTGCTCGGCGACATCGTGCTGTGCCCGCAGGTGGCCGAAGAGCAGGCGAAGACCGCCGGGCACTCGAGCACCGACGAGATGCTCCTGCTCACCTGCCACGGCATCCTGCACCTGCTCGGCTTCGACCACGCCGAACCCGACGAGAAAGCCGAGATGTTCGGCATCCAGGGCGAGATCCTCACCGCGTTCGCCGCCCAGCACCGAGGGCGGTAGCCGATGGTCGTCGTCGCCGGACTCCTCGCGGTGGCGCTGGGGCTCGTCGTGCTCGGCGGGCTCCTCGCCGCGAGCGACGCCGCGCTCTCCGTGGTGTCCCGTGCCGACCTCGAGGAGATCGCCAGGGGCAACAAGCGCCGTCGGTCGATCGAGGCGATCGCGGACGACGTCGGCGCGCACGTGAACGCGCTGAACTTCTTCCGGGTGCTGGCCGAGACGGCCGCCGCTGTGCTCGTCACGATCGCCCTGGTGCGTGCCTTCGACAGCTGGTGGGTGGCGCTCGTCGTCTCCGCCGCGATCATGACCGCGGTGTCGTTCGTGCTGGTCGGGTCGAGCCCGCGGAGTGTCGGGCGGGCCCACGCGGAGCGGCTCATCGGTGCCACCGGCGGCATCGTCCGCGGGGTGCGCATCGTGCTCGGACCGCTCGCCGGGCTGCTCGTCCACATCGGCGACCGGGTCACCCCCGGCCGCGGCCGGAGCGCGTCCACGGTGTCGAGCGAGGAACAGCTGCTCTCCCTGGTCGACGAGGCCACCGAGAGCAACGTGCTCGAGGACGAGGACCGCGAGCTCATCCACTCGGTGTTCGAGTTCAGCGACACCCTGGTGCGTGAGGTCATGGTGCCGCGGACGGACATGCTCACCGTCGACGGCGCGGACACCCTCGGTGTGGCCATGGAGCAGTTCCTCGCCGCCGGTGTCTCCCGCATGCCGGTCACGGGCAAGGACAGCGACGACGTGCGCGGTGTCCTGTACCTCCGCGACGTCGCGCGGTCGCTGTACGAGCGGCCCGCGTCCCGTGGCGAGCGGGTCAGCCGGCTGCTCCGCCCCGCCGAGTTCGTGCCGGAGTCGAAGCACGCCGACGACACCCTGCGGCACATGCAGCTCGCCAAGAACCACCTGGTGCTGGTGGTCGACGAGTACGGCGGAGTCGCCGGACTCGTGACCATGGAGGACCTCATCGAGGAGCTCGTCGGCGACATCTCCGACGAGTACGACCGCGCCGTCGTCGACCGCACCGAGGTCGAACCGGGTGTGTGGCGGATCTCCGCCCGACTGCCGGTCGACGAGCTCGGCGACCTGTTCGGCATCGAGCTCGACGACGACGACGTCGACACCGCCGGTGGGCTGCTCACCAAGGAGCTCGGACACCTGGCCGTCTCCGGCGAGACCGTCACCGTGTCCGGCGTCGTCCTGACCGCCGACCGTGTCGAGGGCAAGCGCCGCCACCTGATCACCGTGCTCGCCGAGCGCACCCATGCCCTGGCCGACGTCGAGGACGCCTTCGACGACGCCCAAACCACCACGACGGGAACCACGCACGCATGACCGACCCCGACACCACCCCAGCCGGCTCGGACAAGCCCTACCGCGCGGGCTTCGTCTCGTTCGTCGGCCGTCCGAACGTCGGCAAGTCGACGCTGACCAACGCCCTGGTGGGCGAGAAGGTCGCGATCACGTCGTCGAAGCCGCAGACCACCAGGCGTGCCATCCGCGGGATCGTGCACCGGCCCGACGGCCAGGTCATCATCGTGGACACGCCGGGCGTGCACCGTCCGCGCACGCTGCTCGGCGAACGGCTGAACGACCTCGTCCAGTCCACGCTGGGCGACGTGGACGTGATCGGGTTCTGCGTGCCGGCGAACGAACCCGTCGGTCCCGGCGACCGGTTCATCAACGACACGCTCGACCAGTACCCGCGCGCCAAGAAGATCGCGATCGTCACCAAGATCGACAGCACCTCGAAGGACCGCGTCGGCGAGCAGCTGCTGGCCGTCTCGAAGCTCCGCGACTGGGACGCCGTGGTGCCGACCTCGGGCACACGGGGCATGCAGCTCGAAGACCTGCTGGGCGTCGTCACGAGCCTGTTGCCCGAGTCTCCGCAGCTGTACGACTCGAGCGCGGTGACCGAGGAGACCGACGAGGAGCGCATCGGCGAACTCATCCGTGAGGCGGCGCTCGAAGGTGTCCGTGACGAGCTGCCGCACTCGCTGGCCGTCGTCATCGAGGACATCGTCGAACCCGACGAGGACGACGACGCCGACGGGCCACTGCGCATCTTCGCGAACCTGTTCGTCGAGCGCGACAGCCAGAAGGCGATCGTCATCGGGCACAAGGGCGAGCGTCTCAAGGACGTCGGCTCGCGGGCCCGCGTCGAGATCGAGTCGCTGCTCGGCGGCCGGCACGTCTACCTGAACATCCGCGTGAAGGTGGCCAAGGAGTGGCAGCGTGACCCGAAGCAGCTCGGACGCCTCGGCTTCTGATCGTCTGACCCCTGCAGCCCGGGTCATCCGGGCGAGGGACGCGCTGGTGAGCGGTCCGCCGTACCGTGGACGGGTGTTCCGTCCGATGCTCCGTGCGCAGGTCATCACCGACCTGGTGATCGCCGTGCTGCTCGGCGGCCTGGTGCTGATCGCCAGCGGGCGCGGGATCGACGGTCCGCTGTCGGTGATCACGGTCGTCGGCATGACCGCCGCTCTGGCGCTCCGTCGGTTGTCACCGGGGCTGGCACTGGCCGTGGCGTGGGTGTTCGCGGTCTTCGAGATGGTCACGCTGCAGGTGCCGGACGTCTCGAACGCGTTCATCGCCGGCGTGATGTACACGACGAGTGCGTACGGCAGCCGTCGTGTGCGGCTGGCCGGACTCGTGTCGGCGATCGTCGGTTCGGTGACCGCGGCGGCCTACCTGGGCTTCGACGACTACCAGAACCGGCTCACGTACGAGACCGCCTCGACCCCGCTGCAGGAGTCGCTGCAGGTCACGTTCTCGTTCTTCGCCGTCGTCCTGCTCCTGCTCCTGTTGCCCTGGCTTGCCGGGCTCGTGGTCCGGACCCGTCGGTCGGCGAGCATGAGCCGCGAAGCCCAGCTGCTCGCCGAGCGGGACGCCGCGCGGGCCGACCGGGCCGTGGCCGTCGAGCAGGAGCGTGTCCGGATCGCCCGCGACATGCACGACATCGTCGCCCACTCGCTCGCGGTCGTCATCGCGCAGTCCGACGGCGCCCGGTACGCGCTGAAGGCCGACCCCGCCGTCGCCGATCAAGCGCTCAGCACCATCTCGACCACCGCCCGGCGGGCGCTCGGCGACGTCCGTGAACTCCTCGGCGCGCTCCGGCACGAGCAGGGGACCGCGCCGACGCCCGAGATCGACGACATCGACCGGCTCGTCGACGAGATGCGCCAGCTCGGGCTCGACGTCCGGGTGGAGCGCGAGGGCGACCCCGGCGGGCTGCCGACCACCACGCAGCTCGCGGTGTACCGGATCGTGCAGGAGAGCCTGACGAACGCGTACAAGCACGGCGAGCCGGGCTGTCCGGTGCACGCCGCTCTGACCTACCGACCGGACACGGTCGAGATCGCCGTCGTGAACCGCCGAGCCGACGACGGTGTCCGCGGCCCGGGCACGGGCCACGGACTGGTCGGCATGCGCGAGCGCGCCGTGATGACCGGTGGCACGATGACCGCAGGAGCCCGGGGCGACGACTTCGCGGTCGCCGTCCGGATGCCGACCGTCCCGGCCAGTGGGCAGATGCCCCGCGGTCGCATCACCCCCACCGAGCAGGAGCGCAGCGCCCGATGACCACGACCCCGACCGACGATCATGCGATCCGCGTTGCCCTCGTCGACGACCAAGCGCTCTTCCGCACCGGCATCCGGATGCTCATCGACTCGCAGCCCGACCTGCGGTTCGTCGGCGAGGCCGGCGACGGGGCCGAGGGGGTCGAGCTCGTCCGCCGGACCCGCCCCGACGTGGTGCTGATGGACGTCCGGATGCCCGTGATGGACGGCATCACGGCGACCGGCCACATCGTCGAGCAGTCCGGCACCGACGGCGCGAAGGTCCTCGTGCTGACGACGTTCGACTTCGACGAAGCCGCCGCCAAGGCCATCCGTGCCGGAGCGAGCGGGTTCGTGCTCAAGGACGCCGACCCCGAGTTCCTGCTCGCCGCGGTCCGCACCGTGCACGCCGGCACCGCGGTGTTCGCCGCCTCGGCGACCCGTGAGCTCCTGCGACGGTACGACGACTCGGTCGGACGCGCCGCTGCGGTGCCCGCAGCCTTCTCCGACCTCACCCCGCGTGAGCGCGAGATCTTCGACCTGGCCGCCCGCGGCTTCAGCAACAGCGAGATCGCCCAGCACGAGTACGTCAGCGAGGCGACCGTGAAGACGCACATCTCGCGGGTCCTGACGAAGCTCGAGCTCCGCGACCGGGTCCGTCTCGTCGTCTTCGCCCACGAACACGGGCTCGTCACCAAGGCCGAGTGACGCCGGGTCATCCCGACGGATGATCCCTCCACAGACAACCGAGCCGAGCGGACGATCAACAGGAGCCGTCCGAGCGACGCGTGACGGGGCCGGCGGCGGCCATCGTGGATGCATGACCACCAGCCACGCTCCGATCATCCGCCTCGACCACGTGTCCAAGCACTACGGCGACGCCGCCCGACGCGTCACCGCGCTCGACGACGTCAGCGTCGACATCGGCGCGGGGGAGTTCACCGCGGTGATGGGGCCGTCCGGGTCCGGCAAGTCGACGCTCATGCACGTCGCGGCCGGCCTCGAAGCCGTGACCACCGGCCGGATCCACATCGACGGCGTCGACATCACGGCGCTGGGCGACAAGGACCTCACCGAGCTGCGCCGTCGCCGACTGGGCTTCGTCTTCCAGTCGTTCAACCTCGTCCCGACGCTCGACGTCAGCGAGAACATCCGGCTGCCGTTCCTGCTCGGTGGGCACAAGCCCTCGCGCGAAGAGACCGCCTGGATCGACCGTCTGGTCGAGATGCTCGGACTCGGCAACCGGCTGACCCACCGGCCGCACCAGCTCTCCGGCGGGCAGCAGCAGCGCGTCGCCATCGCGCGGGCCCTCGCCTCGCGACCGGCGGTGGTCGTCGCCGACGAGCCGACCGGTGCCCTCGACTCCCGCACGGGTCGCGACGTCCTGTCGATCCTGCGCGGTGCCGTGCAGGAATGGGGCCAGAGCGTCGTCATGGTCACGCACGACCCGGTGGCCGCCGCGAACGCCGACCGCATCCTGTTCCTGGCCGACGGCCGGATCGTCGCCGACCGCCCGGCGATGGACGCCGGCGCGATCTCCACCACGATGCTCGGGATGGAGGCGGCAGCGTGAACGGCGTCCGCTCCTTCGCCCCCACCGTCCTGGTCGCCGCCCTCGGCACCACGTTCGGTTCCGCCCTGGTCATCGCACCGGGCATCGTCACCGAAGCGCTCCGAGCAGCCGGCGTCGCCGACCTCGGGCCGATCAAGGCGATCCTGTCCGTGGTCGGGTGGTTGTTCCTCGGCATCGCGCTCTACGTCGGCGCGATCGTCACCGCGAACACCTGCGCCACCCTGATCGCCGGGCAGACCCGGATCATCGCGCTGCAGCGGCTCGTCGGGGCGACCGGAGCCACGCTCCGTGCGCGGATCACCCGGACCGGTCTGGTCGTCGGCGTGCTCGGCGGGGTCATCGGTGCCGTCGTCGGGACCGCACTCTCGGCACTCTTCGTCGTCGTCCTGCGGGGCAACGGTGTCCTGCCCGACACCGAGTACACGTACGTGCCGTGGGAGCTCGTCCTGCCGGTCGTTGCCGTCGTCCTCGCCACCTGGGGCGCCTTCGCGTCCGGGTCGCGTCGCGTGCTCACCGTCACCCCGCTCGAAGCGCTCTCGTCGTCCGTCGAGCCCAGCCACGACGACGTCCGGTCCGGCACCGCCCGCAAGGTCTGGGCGATCGTGCTCATGGCCGGCGGTGCGCTGCTGATGGCGCTCGGGCTCGCCGTCAGCTCGGTGTCCCCGGTCGCGGTCCTGCCGGCGGCGCTGGGCGGGTTCGTCTCCTTCGCCGGGGTCGCGGTCGGGGCGACGATCGTGATGCCGCCCGTGCTGCAGCTCATCGGGCGCATCGGCTCGCACGACCCGGTGGTCCTGCTCGCCGGGCGCAACGCGATGCGGGCGCCGGGGCGGTCCTCGCGGGCGACCATCGGGCTCGTCATCGGTGTCACCCTGCTCGTCACCTTCGCGGTGGCGCTCGGGATCATGCAGCACGTGCTCGAGACCCAGATGCGCGCGTTGAGCGAGGGGAGTGCCACACCGGCGATGATCGAGGCGCAGCGTGACCTGTTCGTGCAGATCAACGCCGTCGTCAGCGTGATCGTCGGGTTCTCCGCCGTGATCGCCGCCGTCGGGGTCGTGAACGCCCTGGCACTCGGGGTGCTCCAGCGTCGACGCGAACTCGGGCTGCTCCGCGTGCTCGGCCTGACCGGTGCCCAGGTGCGCCGGATGATCGTCACCGAGGCGGTGCAGATGGTCGTCGCGGCCGTCGTCTCGGGTCTCGCGCTCGGCACCCTGTACGGCTGGGTCGGCGGGCAGACGCTCCTCGGGTCGCTCGGGACCCCCGTGTCGCCGGTGCTCCCGCCGCTGACGATCGGCATCGTGGTGTTCGGCGCGCTGGTCCTGGCGGTCGTCGCGACCATCGCCCCGGTGCGCCGCGCGATGCGCGTCCCGCCGACCGAGGCGCTCGCGGTCGACTGACCCGGCGCCCTGGGCGCACCACACGACGAGACGGGAGGCCCGATGCCAGCTGGCACCGGGCCTCCCGTCTCGTCGTGGCGTCACGCCGACGTCCTCTGCACGGCGCGGCCACGCCGCTCACGTCCGCCGAGTGGTCTCGAACTGTCGTCTGGATGCGGTCCGGGCGACAGAACGTGACCACTCGGCGACCGACCCGCGGCATGTCGTGACCGCTCGGAGCTGCTCGGAGCCACTCGGCACCCCGCTCGGCACGCCAGCCTGCATCCCCGCTCGAGCGCGCCGAGGTCCTGCGTCACACGCTTGCGCCTGCCCGCTGCTCCGGTGCTACCGTGGGTCCCGATGTACTCCGCACTGCTCCTCCTTCGCTGCCGCGACGAGGCCTGACACTCCGGCCCACCTCGTCGCGGAGTCCGTCGTGGCCGCACTGACCAGAGCCCACGAACACCGGCTCACGAACCCGCGACGAAAGCGAAGAACGATGCAGAACACGCAGCAGCCCTCCGGGATGCCGATCCACAAGTACGTCCCCTTCCACGAGCAGATCGCCGTCGAGCTGCCGGACCGCACGTGGCCCACGAAGCGCATCGACAAGGCGCCGCGCTGGTGTGCCGTCGACCTGCGTGACGGCAACCAGGCCCTCATCGACCCGATGGACGCCGAGCGGAAGCGCGCGATGTTCGACCTCCTCGTCCGGATGGGCTACAAGGAGATCGAGGTCGGGTTCCCGAGCGCCTCGCAGACCGACTTCGACTTCGTCCGGTCGCTGATCGACGAGGGCGCGATCCCCGACGACGTCACGATCCAGGTGCTGACCCAGGCGCGTGAGCACCTCATCCAGCGCACCTACGAAGCGATCGACGGCGCGAAGCAGGCCATCGTCCACCTGTACAACTCCACGAGCATCGTCCAGCGCGAGGTCGTCTTCCGCACGGACGTGCAGGGCGTGGTGGACATCGCGGTCGCCGGCGCGAAGCTGTGCAAGGCTGCCGAGGCGACGCTGCAGCACGACACGACGATCTACTACGAGTACTCGCCGGAGTCCTACACGGGCACCGAGCTCGAGGTCGCGCTGGAGATCTGCAACGCCGTGCTCGAGGTCTTCGAGCCGACGCCCGAGCGCAAGGTCATCATCAACCTGCCCGCCACCGTCGAGATGGCCACGCCGAACGTCTACGCGGACTCGATCGAGTGGATGTCGCGCCGCCTCGCCCACCGCCAGGACGTCATCCTGTCGCTGCACCCGCACAACGACCGCGGCACCGCGGTCGCCGCCGCCGAGCTCGGCTACCTGGCCGGCGCCGACCGGATCGAGGGCTGCCTGTTCGGCAACGGTGAGCGCACCGGCAACGTGGACCTGGTCGCCCTCGGGATGAACCTGTTCACGCAGGGCATCGACCCGGAGATCTCGTTCGCCGACATCGACCAGGTGAAGCGCACCGTCGAGTACTGCAACCAGCTGCCGGTGCCCGAGCGCCAGCCGTGGGCGGGTGACCTGGTGTACACGGCGTTCAGCGGCTCGCACCAGGACGCCATCAACAAGGGCTTCGAGGCGATGAAGGCGAAGGCCGCCGCTGCGGGCAAGGACATCGACGAGATCGCGTGGGCGGTGCCGTACCTGCCCGTCGACCCGAAGGACATCGGCCGGTCGTACGAGGCCGTCATCCGCGTCAACTCGCAGTCCGGCAAGGGCGGTGTGGCGTACCTGCTCAAGACCGACCACGCCCTCGACCTGCCCCGCAAGCTGCAGATCGAGTTCTCCGGCGTCGTCCAGCGGCACACCGACACCGAGGGCGGCGAGTTCTCGTCGCAGCGCATCTGGGACGTGTTCCAGGACGAGTACCTGCCCGCGTCGATCGACGACGAGAAGTGGGGCCGCTACGAGCTCACCAAGACGGCGACGTCGAGCGACTTCGAGGGCACGACCTCGCTGTCCGTGGCACTCCGGGTCGACGAGGGCGCGGTCACGGCCGAGGCCGTCGGCACCGGTCCCATCGACGCGTTCCTGAAGGTGCTCGCTGAGCAGGGCGTCCAGGTCACCCTGTACGACTACTCCGAGCACACGATGAGCGCCTCCGGTGACGCGAAGGCCGCGTCCTACGTCGAGCTCGACGTCGACGGCGTGCGCCTGTGGGGCGTCGGCATCGACGCCGACATCTCGACGGCGTCGCTCAAGGCGATCGTGTCCGCGGTGAACCGCGCAGTGCGCGCGGGTGCCGCGGCCGGAGCAGACGCGCCGGAGCTCGTCTCCGCCTGAGACGCAACCAGACAGGAGGCTCCCCACCGGGCACGGCCTGATCGCCGCTGGCGCGTCGACCAGGTACCGGCCGGTGTGGGCCCAGGTGTGGGTCCGTCCCGCACCGCGCCTCCCGTCTGTGCGCACGTTCACTGCCTCACGCAAGACGCCGTCGTGTTGCCGAGGCGCCTCCGAAAGTCGCGGCGTCTCGACGAGTGCGCGGCGTCCGGCGAAGACGACGGCGTCTTGTCGCAGTGCCCCCGCCCCGCACCGCACGCGGCTGTCGGCGGGGCGGGGGATACTGGGGTCATGCCGCTGTACCGGGACGAGTGCGTCGTGTTGCGCACCCACAAGCTCGGTGAAGCCGACCGCATCGTTACGATGCTCTCGCGGCAGCACGGCAAGATCCGCGCGGTGGCCAAGGGCGTGCGGCGGACGGCGTCGAAGTTCGGCAGCCGGCTCGAGCCGTTCATGGTCGTGGACGCCCAGTTCTACGAGGGCCGGTCGCTCGACATCGTCACCCAGGCGGAGTCCCTCGGTGCGTACGGGGCCCAGATCGTCGCCGACTACGGCGCGTACACGGCGGCCAGCGCCATGGTCGAGACCGCCGACCGACTGAGCGAGGCCGACGCCGGGCTCCAGCAGTACCTGTTGCTCGTCGGGGCGCTCCGCTCGTTGTCCCGCGGCGAACACCAGTCCAGCGCGACCCTCGACTCGTACCTGCTGCGCGCGATGAGCATCGCAGGGTGGGCGCCCTCGTTCAGCGACTGCGCGGTGACGGGGGAGCCCGGCCCGCACTCGGCCTTCGTGGTGCAGCTCGGTGGTGTCGTCGCCGACCGCGCGGCGCCCCCGGGGACCCCTCGGCTCGACCCGGCGACGCTCGGTGTGCTCGGCTCCCTGCTGGCGGGTGACTGGGCGACGGTGGACGCCACCGACGAGCGGACGCGTTCGCGGGCCTCCGGCGTGGTCGCGGCCTACGCCCAGTGGCACCTGGAACGATCGCTGCGGTCCCTGCCGCACGTCGACCGCTCCGAGCACCCGATGCCCGTGCCCCAGACCCACGGCGGACCCGAGGCGACAGCGCGCGCGGTGGCCTCGACCCCGGCACCCGCCGTGCCCGACCCCGATCCCGCTGTCGAAGGAGCCCCCACCGCATGAGCCCCCGCCGCCCCGACGACGTCGAACCGTTCCGCCCGATCGACTGGACCGGCGAGACGCCCCCGGCGATCCCGGCCCGGTTCGTGCCGGAGCACGTGGCGATCGTCATGGACGGCAACGGCCGGTGGGCGAACGGCCGCGGTCTGACCCGGATCGAGGGGCACAAGGCGGGCGAGGCGTCGTTGCTCGACGTCGTCGCGGGCGCGATCCAGATCGGCGTCGGGCACGTGTCGGCGTACGCGTTCTCGACGGAGAACTGGAAGCGCTCCCCGGAAGAGGTCCGGTTCCTGATGGGCTTCAACCGCGACGTCATCCGTCGGCGCCGCGACCAACTGCACCAGTGGGGCGTCAAGGTGCGGTGGGCGGGCCGGCGTCCGCGGCTGTGGCGGAGCGTCATCGACGAGCTCGAGACCGCGGAGCGCATGACGGCGGGCAACGACGTCCTGACGCTGACGATGTGCGTGAACTACGGTGGCCGGAACGAGATCGTCGACGCGGTGCGGGGCATGGCCGAGGACGTCGCCGCCGGGCGCCTGAAGCCGAGCCAGGTCACCGAGAAGGCCCTGGCGAAGCGGTTGTACGTGCCGGAGATGCCCGACGTCGACCTGTTCCTCCGGAGCTCCGGCGAGCAGCGCACGAGCAACTTCCTGCTCTGGCAGTCCGCCTACGCCGAGATGGTGTTCCTCGACCGGCTCTGGCCGGACTTCCGCCGCACCGACCTGTGGGGTGCGATCGAGGAGTACGCCAGCCGCGACCGTCGCTACGGCGGTGCGGTCGACGCGCCGACGGCGTAGTCCGAGCCGAGGCGGACGCCGGGCCGGGGCCGAGTCTCGGATCCGCGGACAGGCTGCGCCGTCTGAGCGGCGCGGAATGTCCGCGCAGCCGAGACTCGGCTGCGCGCCACACCTCAGCCCGGCAGCGCCCCGTCGAGCAGGTGCGCCGCCGACCGCACGGCGTCCAGCGCGGCCAGCACGCTGGGGACCCGCTCGGCCCCGCGCGCCACGACGACCTCGACGCGTCGGGCCAGGTCGTCGTCCACCGGATCGATCGCGACACCCGCGGGGATGACCGTCGTCGCGAGTGCCAGCCGGGGGAGGAGCGCCACCCCGAGCCCGGCGGCGACGAGTCCCACCACCGCGGCCGCGTTGTCCGTCTCGAGCACGATGTCCGGCGTGAACCCCGCGCTCGCGCACGAGGCGAGCAAGTGCCCACGGCATCGCGGGCAGCCCCCGATCCACCGGGCGTCGTGGTGGGACGCGAGGTCCACGACGGTGGAGCCGACGGGGTGGAGTCGTTCCGCACCTCCCGGCTCGACCGGCGTCACCAGGGCGAGCGGATCGCGCCCGAGCGCACGGGTGACGAGCGCGGGGTCCGGCGCCGACCCGATCTCGTCCCCGACGTAGGTGAATGTGAGGGCGACGTCGACCGCACCGCCGCGCAGCAGGTCGAGCGCCTCGGGCGGTTCGACCTCGACGTACGAGGTCGTCACGCCCGGTGCCGTCGCCGCCAGCCGGGCGAGCACGGCGGGCACGAGCGCCGAGGACGCGCTCGGGAACCCGGCGAGGCGCACCCGACCGCGGCTGAGCCCGCCGACGGCGTCCAGGTCCTCGCGCGCCGCGGTGAGTGCGGCCTGCACGTGCAGGGCGTGGTCCGCGAGCACCTGGCCAGCGTGGGTGAGCGTGGCCCCGCGTCCACCCCGCAGCACCAGCGCGTGCCCGAGGCGCTGCTCGGCCCGGGCCACCAGCTGGCTGACGGCGGGCTGACTCGACCCGATCGCGGCGGCGGCGCGGGTGATCGACCCGCCGTCGGCCACGGAGCGCAGGACCCGGAGCAGCTGGGGATCGATCTCGTCCATCACGCAATGTTATCGGTGGCACAACGAACCGGCCCTGGTGTGATGGGAAGGGAGCGAGGACGCTGTCCGCATGGACTCCTTCCCGGCCGGCCGTGGCTACCTGGCGGCGTGCACCGCTGGCCTGCCGACCCGCGGCACCCTCGCCGCCCAGCGCGCCGACCTCGACGCGTGGTCCCGTGCGGAGACCTCCCCGGCCCGGTACGGGGCCCTGGTCGAGGAAGGCCGCACGCTCTTCGCCGCGCTGGTCGGCGTCCCCGCGGAGCGTGTCGCGACCGGTTCGCAGACCTCGGTGATGGCCGCCGTGGTCGCCGACGCGCTGCCGGACGGTGCCGAGGTGGTCGTCCCCGACGGTGACTTCAGCTCGGTCGTCTTCCCGTTCCTCGCGCAGGCGCACCGCGGCATCCGGGTCCGGAGCGTCCCGCTGGACCGGCTCGCCGCTTCGGTCGGACCCGACACGGCCCTGGTCGCGTGGTCCGCGGTGCAGTCCGCCACCGGTGTGGTCACGGACCCCGACCCGGTCGTCGCCGCCGCGCGACGCGTCGGTGCCCTGACCCTCTGCGACCTCACGCAGGCCGCCGGCGTCCTGCCCGTCGACGCCGCACCGTTCGACGTGACGCTCACGCACACCTACAAGTGGCTCTGCGCACCGCGCGGCGTCGCCTTCATGACGCTCTCCGACACCGCCCTCGGTCGGCTCCGCCCGGTGCAGGCCGGCTGGTACGCGGGAGCGGACGTCTGGTCCTCCTGCTACGGACCCGCCATGCACCTGGCCGACGACGCCCGCCGCTTCGACGTCTCGCCGGCCTGGCAGGCGTGGCCCGGCGCCGTGGCCGCGCTCGAGCACGCGGTCGCGCTCGACCAGCATGCGGTCTGGAGGCACGCCACCGGTCTCGCGGATCGGCTGTGCGACGCCGTCGGGTCGCCTCGGCAGGGCGACGGGCAGGGCGACGGGCAGGCGATCGTGACGTTCGCGGACGCCGACGGTTCGGCCCTGCGGGCCCTCACCGCCGCCGGGCTCACCGCCTCGGGGCGTGCCGGTCGGCTGCGCATCGCGTTCCACCTGTGGAACGACGAGTCGGACGTGACCGACGTCGCGGCCGCGCTCGGCCGGGTGGGGCCGACCACGTCGGCCAGGTGAGCGCGGCGGGCGGACACGGGGCGGGCCTCCCGGCCGACGATCGCCGGTAGTCTTGCCCGGACCGTTTCCGCACCGAGCACCCAGCTCGGCGACCTCTGGAGCACCCTTTGGCACAGCCCTCCCGTCTCGACAGCGTCATCGCCCTGGCCAAGCGCCGCGGCTTCGTCTTCCAGTCGGGTGAGATCTACGGAGGCTCCCGCTCCGCGTGGGACTACGGGCCCCTCGGTGTGGAGCTCAAGGAGAACATCAAGCGCCAGTGGTGGCAGCGGTTCGTCCGCGGCCGCGGGGACATGGTCGGCCTCGACTCCGCGGTGATCCTGCCCCGCAAGGTGTGGGAGGCCTCCGGCCACGTCGCGACCTTCACCGACCCGCTGGTGGAGTGCCTGCACTGCCACCACCGGTTCCGCGAGGACCACCTGATCGAGGCGTTCGTCGCCAAGAAGGGCCGCGACCCCGAGGGCCGCATGGCCGAGATCGCCTGCCCGAACTGCGGCACCCGCGGCGAGTGGACCGAGCCCCGCGAGTTCTCCGGCATGCTCAAGACCTACCTCGGCCCGGTCGAGTCCGAAGAGGGCCTGAACTTCCTGCGCCCCGAGACCGCCCAGGGCATCTTCGTCGACTTCGCGCAGGTCGTCACGACCAGCCGCATGAAGCCCCCGTTCGGCATCGGCCAGGTCGGCAAGGCGTTCCGCAACGAGATCACGCCCGGCAACTTCATCTTCCGCACGCGTGAGTTCGAGCAGATGGAGATCGAGTACTTCGTGCCGCCGGCCGAGGCGGGGGAGCACTACGAGCAGTGGATCGCCGACTCGGTCGCGTTCTACACCGACCTCGGCATCGACCCCGAGAACCTGCGTCGCTTCGACGTGCCGGACGGCGAGCGGGCGCACTACTCCGACGCCACCGCCGACATCGAGTACCGCTTCGGCTTCACCGGCTCGGAGTGGGGCGAGCTGATGGGCGTCGCGAACCGCACCGACTTCGACCTGAACAACCACATCGAGTCGTCCGGCCAGGACCTCCGGTTCTTCGACCAGGCCGCCAACGAGAAGTACGTGCCCTACGTCATCGAGCCGTCGTTCGGCCTGACCCGTGCGCTCATGGCGTTCCTGCTCGACTCCTACCACGAGGACGAAGCGCCCAACGCGAAGGGCGGCGTCGACAAGCGCACCGTCCTGCGCCTCGACCCGCGCCTGGCCCCGGTGAAGGCCGCCGTCCTGCCGCTTTCGCGCAACGAGCAGCTCTCGCCCGTCGCCCGCGGCCTGGCCGACGACCTGCGCAAGAACTGGAACGTGGACTTCGACGACGCCGGCGCGATCGGCCGTCGCTACCGTCGCCACGACGAGATCGGCACGCCGTTCTGCATCACGGTCGACTTCGACACGCTCGAGGACAAGGCCGTCACGGTGCGCGAGCGCGACACCATGGGCCAGGAGCGCGTTTCGCTCGACCAGCTGCAGGGGTACCTCGCGCAGCGGTTGCTCGGCGCGTAGGGGTTCCGCGGCTCCGCAAGACGCCGGTGTTCGTGCGTTGCACACCCGCAATCGGGTGTTCGACCTGCGAACACCGGTGTTCTGCTGCCGGTGCCGGGAATGCGCGGCGCACGAGCGCGTTGGGGTCAGCATGAACGACTCCGTGAAGGTCGATGTCTGGTCGGACATCGCCTGCCCCTGGTGCTACATCGGCAAGCGCAAGTTCGAGGCCGGTGTGGCCGCGTTCGGCGCCTCGACCGAGGGCCGTCCCGTCGAGGTCGAGTACCACTCCTTCGAGCTGAGTCCGGACACCCCCGTCGACTTCGAGGGGACCGAGGCCGAGTTCCTGTCCGGCCACAAGGGCATGCCCGTCGACCAGGCGCAGCAGATGCTCGACCAGGTCACGGGGATCGCCGCAGGCGTGGGGCTCGACTACGACTTCGAGGCGATGCACCACACCAACACCGTGAAGGCCCACCAGGTCATCCACCTCGCCAAGCAGCACGGCAAGCAGCTCGAGATGGTCGAGCGCCTGTTCACCGCCTACTTCGAGCGCGGCGAGCACGTCGGCCAGGAGTCCTCGCTGGCCGACCTGGCGGCGGAGATCGGCCTGGACCGCGACGAGGTCCTCAGCACCCTGCGCGACGACGCCCAGCTCGCCGCCGTCCGTGCCGACCAGGCCCAGGCGCAGGCCTACGGGATCAACGGCGTGCCGTTCTTCGTGATCGACGGCAAGTACGGCGTCTCCGGTGCCCAGGACCCCTCGGCGTTCGAGCAGGTGCTCCGCCAGGTGGTCGCGCTCCGCGAGACCACGCCGGAGGAGGTCGCCTCGGCGGCCGAGCGCGCTGCGGACGACGCGAGCGCGGACGTGGCGGCGACCCGATGACGGACGCGACGGCCACCGTCGGGGGTGGGGCGGGCCTCCCGTCCGCCCCGTCGGTCCCGGGTACGATCTCCGGTCTGGAGGCGCGCCCCGGCCTGCTCACGCTGGTCACGGCCGGCGGTGCGCCGGTCTGCGACGGTGATTCGTGCCTGATCGACGCCGGATCGTTCGCCGGTGCCGAGGGCGACTGGACCGAGGTGCCGGACTGACGCTTCCGTCGGTCGCGCGTCGCGCGCTGGTGGTCCCGCGCCCCCGTGCGGTCGTTGCGCCCCGACCCTGCGGGGCGCGACGGCTGTGCGGGGGCGCGATCCGTCGGTCGCCAGGCCGATCAGTCGCGCTGCGGTTCTTCGTCGGTGATGTCCGCGACGGTCGCGCCGTAGGCGGCGACGAGTGCGTCCGCGTCCACGAAGGCGCTCGCGCCGTGGCGTCCGGCGCCCAGGGCGACCCTGCGTCCGACGATGCGCTCGTCGGCGTACACCGGCAGGTCACCCGTGGCGCCGATCGGCGTGATGGTCCCGCGTTCGTAGCCGGACGCGCCGAGCGCGGTGGCAGCGTCGGGCATCGAGAGCTTGTTGACCCCGACGACGGTGCGCAGCTTCTTCCAGGCGATGCTGCGCCCGCCCGGCACCAGGGCGAGCAGGAAGCCGCCGTCGTGGCGCTTCACCACCAGGGTCTTGACGATGTCACCGGGTTCGATGCCGAGCAGTTCGGCGGCCTGGTGCAGGGAGTCCGCGGCCGGTCGCTCGACCACCTCGACCGGCAGGCCGCGGGCCTGGGCGTCGGCGTCGAACCGGGTGCTGGCGTCGGTCGTCATGTGGAGAACGCTACCGGCGTGCACCGACGTGGGAAGATGGGTCAGGTATGACGATCACACAAGCACCCGCCTCGCGAGTCGGCGGCCCCCTGCGCATCGGCCCGATCGAGGTCGACGTGCCGGTCGTGCTCGCGCCGATGGCCGGGATCACGAACATGGCGTACCGCCGGCTTTGCCGCGAGTACGGCGCCGGGCTCTATGTGTGCGAGATGATCACCTCGCGGGCGCTCGTCGAACGGACCCCCGTGTCGATGCAGCTCATCCAGCACCACGAGTCCGAGACCCCGCGGTCGATCCAGCTGTACGGCGTCGAGCCGAACACCGTGGCCGAAGCGGCGTCGATCCTGGTGGGCGAGGACCGTGCCGACCACATCGACCTGAACTTCGGGTGCCCGGTGCCCAAGGTCACCCGCAAGGGCGGCGGCGCGGCCCTGCCCTGGAAGCTCGACCTGTTCCGCGAACTCGTCACCAAGACCGTGCGCGCCGCGGGCGACGTCCCCGTCACCGTCAAGATGCGCAAGGGCATCGACGAGGACCACCTGACCTACCTCGACGCCGCCCGCATCGCGCGTGACGCCGGGGTCGCCGCGGTCTCGCTGCACGCCCGCACCGCGAACGAGCACTACTCCGGGCACGCCGACTGGTCGGCGATCGCCACGCTGAAGGAGACGGTGACCGACATCCCGATCCTCGGCAACGGGGACATCTGGTCGGCCGCCGACGCCCTCCGGATGATCGACGAGACCGGCGCCGACGGCGTGGTCGTCGGGCGTGGCTGCCTCGGCCGCCCGTGGCTGTTCGGCGACCTGGCCGCGGCGTTCCGTGGCGAGGGCCTGCGCTACATGCCGTCCCTGGGCGAGGTCGCCGACGGGTTCCGCCGGCATTCCGAGCTGCTCGTCGAGTTCTTCGGCGACGAAGAGCACGCCTGCCGCGACATCCGCAAGCACGTGGCCTGGTACTTCAAGGGGTACCCGATCGGCAGCGACGTCCGGTCCGGCCTGGCGATGGCGTCGAGCCTGCAGGAGATCGACGACTTCCTCGGCCAGCTCGACCACGACGCGCCGTACCCGGGTGCCGACGCCGAGGGGCCGCGCGGTCGTGCCGGTCACCCCAAGCGCACCGCCCTGCCCGACCGCTGGCTCGAGAGCCGCGACGTCGACTCCGAGTTCCGCAAGGTCCTGGCCGCCGCCGAACTGCACCACAGCGGCGGATGAGCGCCACCGCCTCGTACGGCCCGGCCGACGCGGAGCGCTGGCTCCCCGAGGAGCACGGCAGCCGCCGCTCGGACTTCGCCCGTGACCGCGCCCGACTGCTGCACTCCAGCGCGCTCCGGCGTCTGGCCGCCAAGACCCAGGTGCTCAGCCCGACCGCGGGGCTCGACTTCGCCCGCAACCGGCTGACCCACTCGCTCGAGGTCGCGCAGGTCGGCCGCGAGCTCGCCGACTCGCTCGGGCTCGACCCCGACGTGGTCGACACCGCCTGCCTGGCGCACGACATCGGGCACCCGCCCTTCGGGCACAACGGCGAGACCGCGGTGAACGCCTGGGCGAGCGGCATCGGTGGGTTCGAGGGCAACGCGCAGACGCTCCGGTTGCTCACGCGGCTCGAGCCGAAGGTCTACGGCGTCCGGCCCGGCGCCGACATCGACCGTCCGTTCGGGCTCAACCTGACCCGCGCATCGTTGGACGCCAGCTGCAAGTACCCGTGGCCCGCTGCGCAGGGGGTGTCGGAGTCGTCGTCCGGGCGCACCAAGTTCGGCTTCTACGACGACGACCACGACGCCTTCGAGTGGCTCCGCGCCGGTGCTCCGCGTCGCCAGCGGTGCATCGAGGCGCAGGTCATGGACCTTGCCGACGACATCGCGTACTCCGTGCACGACTTCGAGGACGCCGTCGTCGCCGGGTTCATCGACGTCGCGGCCCTGGGGGACCGCGTCGGCGAGAACGACATCGTGACCGCCATGCACGCCTGGGTCGGCGACGACCTGAGCCGCGACGAGCTGCTCGAGGCGTTCGACCGCCTGCGTGCGTTGCCCCTGTGGATGACCGCGTACGACGGCTCCCGCCGTGACGCCGCACGCCTGAAGAACCTGACGTCGCAGCTGATCGGACGCTTCGCGCGCACCGCGACGGCCGCCACCCGCGAGTCCTACGCCTCGGGGTCGCTCGTGCGCTTCGCCGCGTCGGTCGTCACCCCACCCGAGATCATCGGGGAGATCGCGGTGCTCAAGGGCATCGTCGCGGCCTTCGTGATGACCCAGGGCGACCGTCAGCCCGTGTACGAGGACCAGCGCCGCGTGCTCACCGAACTGCTCGACGCACTGGCGGCCACCGGTGCGTCCGACCTGGAGCCGGGGTTCGCCGCCGACTGGCACGCCGCGGACGACGACGCCGGCCGACTGCGCGCCGTCGTCGACCAGGTCGCGAGCCTGACCGACCAGGGCGCCTTCGCCTGGCACCGACGTCTGGTGGTGGGTGACCGTGAACCGGTCCACATCGCCGTCTGACCGGTCCGCCGACGTCGGTCCCACGAACTAGGATCGAGGGGTGGCTGGCAGGATCGCGCGGAACGACATCGACGAGGTCCGCTCGCGTGTCAACATCGCCGACGTCGTGGGCGACTACGTCACGCTGAAGCACGCGGGCGTCGGGTCGATGAAGGGCCTCTGCCCCTTCCACGACGAACGCTCCCCGTCGTTCCACGTCCGGCCCCAGGTCGGCCGCTACCACTGCTTCGGTTGTGGCGAGGACGGCGACGTCTTCAGCTTCATCATGGCGCAGGACCACACCACCTTCGCCGAGGCCGTCGAGCGCATGGCCGCGAAGATCGGCTACACCCTGCACTACGAAGAGGGCGACGGGCCGCGCACCGACTACAACACCCGCGCACGGCTGATCGCCGCGAACGAAGCCGCGCTCGAGTACTTCACGGGGCAGCTCACCACGGCTGCCGCCGACCCCGCCCGCCGGTTCCTGGGGGAGCGCGGGTTCGACCCCTCGGCCGCCCAGCACTTCGGCGTCGGCTTCGCCCCGAAGTCCTACGACATGCTCAAGGACCACCTGCGCGGGCGCGGCTTCACGATGGAAGAACTCGTCTCCGGCGGTCTCGTCAGCCAGGGCGACCGCTCGCCGTACGACCGGTTCCGCGGGCGCCTGATGTGGCCGATCCGCGACGTCACCGGAGCCACCATCGGGTTCGGCGCGCGCCGCCTGCTCGAGGACGACAAGGGCCCCAAGTACCTCAACACGCCCGAAACCCCGATTTACCACAAGAGCCAGGTGCTCTACGGGCTCGACCTGGCCCGCCGCGATATCTCGAAGCAGAAACAGGTCGTCATCGTCGAGGGCTACACCGACGTGATGGCCTGCCACGTCGCGGGCGTCACGACCGCGGTCGCCACCTGCGGCACGTCGTTCGGGGTCGACCACATCAAGGTGCTGCGGCCGATGCTCGGTGACCTGGCGGGCGCCGACCCGAACGCCAACGGCGAGGTCGTGTTCACGTTCGACCCGGACGAAGCCGGGCAGCGTGCCGCCTCGCGTGCCTTCGCGGAGGAACAGCGCTTCGCGGCGCAGACCTACGTCGCCGTCGCGCCCGGCGGACTCGACCCGTGTGACCTCCGGTTGGCGCGCGGTGACGACGCCATCCGCCGACTGGTCACGAACAAGCGCCCGATGTTCGAGTTCATGATCCGCCGCACTCTGGACGGCCACGACCTCGAGACCGTCGAGGGGCGCGTCGGTGCCCTGCGTGCGGCCGCGCCCGTGCTCGCCGGTATCCGTGACCGCTCGCTGACGCAGGGCTACGTGCGCGAACTCGCCGGGTGGCTCGGCATGGAGATCCCCGAGGTCCGTCGGTCGGTCGAGACCGCTCGACGCCGTGCGGGGTCCGGGCAGGACGACCGGTCCGCAGGCTCGGGGCGCGACGGCCGTGCCGGAACCGGCACCGACGCAGCCGACACCCCAGACGAGCCCGTCGCCGGGATCCGCTCGCTGCCGAACGACCCCATCAGCCGCATGGAGCGCGACGCGGTGATGGCGATGGTGCAGCAGCCCACGTCCGTCGGGGCACCGATGCTCGGACTCGCTGCGTCGGCCACGTTCTCGACCCCGATGCTCGCCGCGGTGCGGGACGCCGTCGTCGCGAACGTCGACGTCATCGGTGCGGGGGACTGGCTCGACCGGCTGCTCGCCGACGTGCCCGCGCCGCTGCGCACCCTGACCCACGAGCTCGCTCTCGCGCCGATCCCAGCGCGCAACGCGGAGGACCTGGCGGCGTACTGCCGGAGCATCGTCGTGGCCCTGGTCGAGCGCGACCTGCTCGCCCGCAAGGCCTCGTTGCTGGGGCAGCTGCAGCGTGCCGACCCGCACGAGCAGGCCGAGCGTCGCGCCGAGATCCAGCGGCAGCTCGTCGACATCGACGGGCAGCGGATGCGGTTGCGCGCCGACGCCGAGGCGTCCTAGCCGCTCGTCGCGCGGCTTGTGGCCGGGGTGAGCCGACGTGCCCGCGTCCGGTCGCACGACACGCCGCGCGTGCGTCGCCGGGGGCGCGTGAACTGTCGTGCGGCGGGCCCGCGGGCGGCGGTCCGTGCGGCCCCGGGGGGTCCGCGCGTGGTCAGGACGTGCCGTGCGTGAGGCGTCGAGTGGTCGCAGACCGTCGGCTGGGCGGGGTCCGGCCGACGGGATGTGACCGCGCGGGGTGGGGCGGGCGGGGAGTCGTGACCAGTCGGCGGGGGTGCGGGGCGTGGTCAGGACGTGCCGCTCGTGGTGCGTCGAGTGGTCGCAGACCGTCGGCTGGTCGGGGTCCGGCCGACGGGATGTGACCGCGCGGGGTGGGGCGGGCGGCGAGTCGTGACCGGTCGGCGGGGGTGGGCGGGATCGGCGGCGCCGGGACGGGCCTCCCGGCCGGGGTGCGCAGGGTGCGCGGGGTGTGCGGGCGGGTCGAGGTTGCACGACACGCGCGCGTGCGTCGCCGGGGGCGCGTGAACTGTCGCGTGGCGGGCCCGCGGGCGGCGGTCCGTGCGGCCCCGGGGGGTCCGCGCGTGGTCAGGACGTGCCGTGCGTGAGGCGTCGAGTGGTCACAGACCGTCGGCTGGGCGGGGTCCGGCCGACGGGACGTGACCGCGCGGGGCGGGGCGGGCAGGGAGTCGTGACCGGTCGGCGGGGGTGCGGGGCGTGGCGGGAGGGGGACGAGCCTCCGGGACGGGCGTGCACCTCGACGAGGTCGCGCGAACCGGTGCACGACGGACCAGCAACCGGCAGTCCGTGCGACCTCGACCGCCCGAACACCCAGGTTGCACCGCGCAACTTTCGTGCGTGACGCGCCGCTCGACTCCGGCGGAATCATGCATCACGCGATCAGCCCGTGCATTACAGCGGTGTAAACAAATCGCCCCCGGTTCGTTCTGTTCCGTGACAGGGTGATACCAATGAGCGTTCCTGGCCGGGCACACAGACGTTCCACCCTCCGGCACAGGACTCTTGCAATCATGACCAGAGAGGCAGCGGACATGGCATCCGTGACCAAGTGGGGCAAGCGCGGTATCGCGCTCGGCGCCGGTGCAGCAGCGACGGCGCTGGTGCTGACCGGCTGCGCGAGCAGCAGCGTGAGTGACACCGAACTGAACGGCCTGAGCATCGGGACGACGGACAAGATCACGTCCCTCGACCCGGCCGGTTCCTACGACAACGGCTCCTTCGCCGTGCAGAACCAGGTGTTCCCGTTCCTGATGAACACACCCGTGGGGAGCCCGGACGTCGAGCCGGACATCGCCACGAAGGCGGAGTTCACGAACCCGACCACCTACGAGGTCACCCTCAAGGACGGGCTCGAGTTCGCCAACGGCAACAAGCTCACGTCGAGCGACGTGAAGTTCTCGTTCGACCGCGAACTGAAGATCAACAACGAGAACGGTCCGCAGTCGCTGCTGGCCAACCTCAAGAGCATCGACACCCCGGACGACACCACCGTGGTGTTCAACCTCGACCACGCCGACCAGACCTGGCCGCAGGTGCTCTCGAGCCCCGCGGGTCCGATCGTCGACGAGGACGTCTTCAGCGCCACGAAGCTCACCAGCGCCGACGACATCGTCAAGGGCAAGGCCTTCGCCGGGCAGTACCAGATCAGCTCCTACAAGGAGAACGACACGATCCAGTACAAGACGAACCCGAAGTACGACGGCCTGCTCGGCAAGGCGAAGACCGACGAGGTCACCGCCAGCTACTACACCAAGGAGACCGACCTCAAGCTCGCCGTGCAGAAGGGCGACGTCGACGTGGCGTACCGCTCCCTGACGCCGACCGACATCTCTGACCTGCGGGGAGACGACTCCCTCAAGGTCACCGACGGCCCCGGCGGCGAGATCCGCTACGTGGTCTTCAACTTCAAGACGCAGCCGTTCGGCACCGGGCAGGACGACGCCGACGAGGCGAAAGCCCTGGCCGTGCGTCAGGCCGCTGCCGACGTCGTCGACCGTGCCCAGCTCGCGAAGGAGGTCTACAACGACACCTTCACCCCGCTGTACTCGATGGTCCCGGACGGCCTGACCGGCGCGGTCCAGCCGTTCAAGGAGATGTACGGCGACGGCGACGGCGGCGCAGACGTATCCAAGGCGAAGAAGACGCTGTCGGACGCCGGCGTCACGGGCAAGGTGCAGCTCGACATCCAGTACGCGCCCGACCACTACGGTTCGGCGTCGGACGACGAGTACGCGCTGCTCAAGCAGCAGCTCGAGGACTCCGGCCTGTTCACCGTCAACATCCAGTCGACGGTCTACACGACCTACGCCCAGGAGCGCACCAAGGACGCCTACCCCGTCTACCAGCTCGGCTGGTTCCCGGACTTCTCCGACGCCGACAACTACCTGTCGCCGTTCTTCACCAAGGAGAACTTCGTCCAGAACCACTACGACGACCCGGAGATCCAGGACCTCATCGCGAAGGAGCAGGCCGAGTCCGACCCGGACAAGCGTGCTGACCTGATCGAGCAGGCCCAGGAACGCGAGGCCACCCAGATCTCGACGCTGCCGCTGCTGCAGGGCAAGTCCGTCGCGGTCGCCGGCAAGGACGTCAAGGGCCTGACCCTCGACGCCTCGTTCAAGTTCCGGTACGCCACCCTGAGCAAGTAGCACCAAGCCCCACGTGCAGGCCGCGGGCGTTCCCACGAGGGACGCCCGCGTGCCTGTGCAACGGCGACGAAAGGCACCCACCCCGTGACCCTCAGCACTCCCGAGGCAACGCAGGACGTGAACGGCACCGATCCCACCAAGCCACAGGCACAACGCAGTGCCAAGAACAGTGGCGGCGGACTCGGCCGGTACATCCTCGTCAGGTTCCTCCTCATCATCCCGACCGTCTTCATCCTGGTGACGCTCGTGTTCTTCCTGATGCGCGTCATCGGGAACCCGATCACCGCGTCGGTCGGCGGCCGGCTCACGCCGAGCCAGCTGCAGGAACGCCTGCACGCCGCCGGGTACGACCGACCGGTGCTCGTGCAGTACTTCGAGTACCTCGGCAACATCCTGCGCGGTGACTTCGGCACCTCGTCGACGGACAACCGTCCGATCACCGACATCATCGTCACGTACGGCGGCGCGACCGCGGAGCTCGTGTTCTACGCGCTCATCGTCGCGCTGGTGCTCGGCATCCCGCTCGGCATGCTCGCCGCGTACACCCGCGACAAGTGGCCGGACGTGCTGCTCCGTGCGCTGGCGATCCTGACCTACGCCACCCCGGTGTTCTTCGGCGGCCTGCTGCTCAAGCTCGTCTTCTCGGTGTGGCTCGACTGGTTGCCCCTGGGCGACCGCGCGTCGACCCGGGTGTCGCTCATCCTCGACGGCATCCCCGGCGCGAGCGGGATCTACATCGTCGACGCGCTCCGCACCGGCAACGCCGAGGTCATCGGTGACGTGCTCCAGCACGCCGTCCTGCCCGCGCTGACGCTCGGCCTGCTCACCGCCGGCATCTTCCTGCGCCTGGTGCGCGCGAACATGATCGGGTCGCTCGGCTCCGAGTACGTCGACGCCGCCCGGTCCCGCGGTGTGCGCGAGTCGCGCTTGGTGCGCACCCATGCGTTCCGTCCGGCGCTCGTGCCGATCATCACCGTGATGGGGCTGCAGATCGCGATGCTCCTGGGCGGCTCGGTGCTCACGGAGACGACCTTCGGGTGGCGCGGCCTGGGCTTCGAACTCAACCAGTACCTGTCGGCCCGTGACTTCGTCGCGGTGCAGGGCATCGTCGCGATGCTGGCGGTGATCGTCGCGGTGACCAACTTCATCGTCGACGTCGTCGCCGCCCTGATCGACCCGAGAGTGAGGTTCTGACGATGGCCGACACCACCCTCGTCGACCGCCACGAGCCGCTCTGGAAGCGGCTCCCGGTGGTGGTCCAGCTCCGCAAGAGCACCGGTTGGCAGCGCGCGATGCTCATCGTCGGCGTCGTCATCTGCGCCCTGTACCTGCTCGTCGCGGTGTTCGCCCCGCTCCTCGCCCCGTACGGCTTCGGCCAGCTGCAGGGCGCGGACGGCGAGAGCTTCCCCCGCACTGGCGAACCGAGCGCCGAGCACATCTGGGGCACCACGGTCGGCGGCTTCGACGTGTTCAGCCGCGTGCTCTACGGCGCCCGCACGGCCGTACTCGTCGTCATCGTCGCCGTGATCGTCTCGATCATCGTCGGCGTCCTGCTCGGCATGGTCTCCGGGTACCTGGGCGGCTGGCTCGACCGCGTCCTGGTGGTCGTGGCCGATGCCATCTACGCGTTCCCGTCGCTGCTGCTCGCGATCATCGTGTCCATCGTGATCTCCGGCGGCAACTCGAGCTACTCGGGCGGCATCATCGCCGCGGCGATCTCGATCACCGTCGTCTACGTGCCGCAGTACTTCCGCGTGGTCCGTGCCGAGGCCGTCCGGCTGAAGAACGACGCCTTCGTCGAGTCGGCGCGCGTGATGGGCACGAACCCGTGGCGCATCATGACGCGCCACGTCCTGCGGAACTCGACGCGTTCCCTGCCGCTCATCCTGACGCTCAACGCGAGCGACGCGATCCTGACCCTGGCCGGCCTCGGCTTCCTGGGGTTCGGCATCGGCCCGACGTCCGGCGCCGAGTGGGGCTACGACCTCAGCCGCGCGCTCTCCGACGTCGCGAGCGGCGTCTGGTGGACCGGGGTGTACCCGGGTGTCGCGATCGTGGTGCTCGTGCTCGGCGTGACCTTCATCGGCGAGAGCCTGAACGACATCTCCGACCCCCGCCTGCGTGCACGCCGACGGCTGAAGCAGCTGGTGTCGACGAGCGACGCGCGCGGCACCGAGGCAGCGCGCGACGCGCGCCACACCCCCGACGGCAAGGCATCGCCCGACGCCGACGCAGCGCCCGACACGCGGAACGACACGGAAGGGACGGGCGCATGACCCCGACCACCCGCCTGCAACCGGGCGACACCACCACCGAGCCGGTCGTCGTCGTCGACGACCTGACCGTCACCTTCGCGACCGACGGCGGCGCCGTCGACGCGGTCAAGGGCGTCAGCCTCGACGTCCGCCCCGGCGAGGTCCTCGCCCTGGTCGGCGAGTCCGGCTCCGGCAAGTCCGTCACGGCGCGCAGCATGCTGCGGCTCATGCCGGAGACGGCGACACTCGGCGGCGCGGTGCTGCTCGACGGCACCGACGTCGTGTCGGTCGGCTCGCAGAAGCTCCGCGAGCTCCGTGGGACCGCCGGTGCGATGGTGTTCCAGGAGCCGTCGACGGCGCTCAACCCGGTCTTCACAGTGGGGTGGCAGATCGCCGAGGGGCTCCGCGCCCACGGCGGCGTGTCCAGGAAGGAAGCACGGGCGAAGGCCATCGACTACCTCGGTCGCGTCGGCATCCCCGACCCCGAGACCCGAGTCGACCACTACCCGCACCAGTTCTCCGGTGGGCAGAAGCAGCGCGTGGTGATCGCGAGCGCCCTGGCCCTGGAGCCGAGCGTCATCATCGCCGACGAGCCCACGACCGCGCTCGACGTCACGGTGCAGGCCGAGATCCTCGACCTGCTGCGCCGGTGCCGCGACGAGTTCGGCACGGCGATCGTCGTCATCACGCACAACATGGGCGTCGTCGCCGACCTGGCCGACCGCGTCGCCGTGATGTACCAGGGCGAGATCGTCGAGGAGGCGACGGCGACGGCGCTCTTCGCGACGCCGCAGGCCGACTACACCAAGCGGCTGCTCGCAGCGGTGCCGCGGCTCGAAGCGTCGACCGGGGTGGCCCGGCGTGCCGCGATCGCCGAGGACGTCACGCCCCTGGTCGAGGCGAAGGGGCTCGAGATCGAGTACCCCGGCCGGCTCGGGTCGCCGGCGTTCAAGGCCGTCAAGGGCGTCGACCTGGCGATCCGTCCTGGTGAGGTCCTCGGCCTGGTGGGGGAGTCCGGCTCGGGCAAGACCACCATCGGCCGCGCCATGGCCGGTTTGACGAAGGTCACGGGCGGCTCGCTCACGGTCCTCGGCGCGGAGATGCTCGGGTACCGCGAACGTGACTTCAAGCACCTGCGCAAGGACATCGGGTTCGTGTTCCAGGACCCGGCGACCTCGTTCAACCCGCTGCTGACGATCGCCGAGTGCGTCGCGGAGCCGCTGGTCGTGCACAAGGAGGTCTCGAGCCCCCGCGCCGCGCGCAAGCGGGTGGACGAGCTGCTCGAGGCCGTCCAGCTGCCGGCAGCGTACGGCGACCGCTACCCGCACGAGCTCTCCGGTGGGCAGCGCCAGCGCGCGTCGCTCGCCCGGTCGCTGGCGCTCCGGCCGAAGCTGCTCATCGCCGACGAGCCGACGAGCGCGCTCGACGTCTCGGTGCAGGCTCGGGTGCTCGAGCTCTTCCTCGAACTGCAGCAGGACCTCGGCTTCGCGTCGCTGTTCATCAGCCACGACCTCGCGGTCGTGGGCGCGCTGTCCGACCGGATCGCCGTGCTCTACCGCGGCGACCTGGTCGAGACGGGCACGACGGCCGAGGTCCTCGGCGCCCCGCAGCACCCGTACACGCAGCGACTCCTCGCGTCGCTGCCGGTGCCCGACCCAGCGGAGCAGGCGGAGCGACGGCGTACGCTGGAGCGACTGGAGAACGTCGGGTCCTGACCCGACGTGACCCACCCCGGAGGCCCGGCCGACGTCGTCGACGCACGCCGCGCCTCCAGGGTGGTCACCTCCACTGCTGTACGCACGACGGGCCTGCCAGGGCAGCCCGTCGCGAACCGTCGCCAGGGGGCGGCGTGGAAGGGGACCCATGATCGCGGTCAACGGACCGGCGGTCGTCGCGGACGACGTGTCGATCGAGTACCGGGGCGGACGCGGGGGCGAGTCCATCCGGGCCGTCGACGGCGTGAGCCTGTCGGTGCGGCAGGGGGAGATCCTCGCCCTGCTCGGCGAGTCGGGGTCGGGCAAGTCGACCTTCGCCGCCGCCATCGCCGGTCAGCTCGGATCCCACGGCGAGGGCGAGGGTGCGCTGCGCCGACACATCGTCGGCGGCGAGCTGACCGTGCTCGGGCAGAAGACCCGGGGCCTGCGTCCCTCGTCGCGCAAGCTCGAACGGCTGAGCGGCCGGATCGGCTACCTGCCGCAGGACGGCGCGGACCGGCTCAGCCCGGACCTGACCGTCGGCGAGGCCGTGGCCGAACCGATCTACGCACGCGACCGCCGGTTCGACCGGCGTGAAGCGGGGCTCATCGTGGCCCGGCTGCTCGACGCCGTGCACCTGCCGCTCGGGACGATGCGCCTGAACACGTGGGAGCTCTCGAGCGGCCAGCGCCAGCGGGTGGCCCTGGCGAAGGCGCTCGTGCTCGAACCCCAGCTGCTGGTCGCCGACGAGCCCGCGCGCGGCGTCGACGTCCTGGTGCGGCAGTCGGTGCTCGAGGCCCTGGCGACCTTGCAGCGCGGACGACAGTTCTCCGCCGTCGTCGTGTCGAGCGACCTGCGCGAGGCCCGTGCGCTGGCCGACCGCGTCGCCGTGATGGCCGATGCCCGGCTCGTCGGGCTCGGCACCTTCGACGAGGTCCTCGACAACCCCGTCGACCCCTACGTGAAGATCCTCGCGTCGACCGCGGCGCGTGGTGTGAAGCGCCGTCCGGCGCCGACGACGGCCCGCCGCTCGTCCGCGCCGCGCCGTCCGCTCGCCGCCGGCACCGGCCCGCGCACCGACCGTCAGGAGAACGCATGAGCACCCCGACCCAGGGCCCGCGCGGCCACCGTGCCGTCGTCCCCACCTCGGGTGCGCCGCTGCCGGTCGAGGCCCCGCAGGCCGGTCCCGTCGCCGTGCTGCCCGAGCCGACCGACCTGCACGTGGACGCCGTCACCGCGGCCGGTGGGACCGTCGCGCCGCTCGACGCCGACACCCGCGGGATCGTCTGGCTCGACCCCCACGACCCGTCCGGCCTGGCCGACGCCCTGTCGTCCGTGCCCGGCGTCGGTTGGGTCCAGCTGCCGTTCGCCGGCGTCGACGCCTTCGCGCACCTGATCCAGGAGCACGGCGACCGCGTGCTGTTCACCTCGGCGAAGGGCGCCTACGCGGAGCCCGTCGCCGAGCACGCACTGGCACTGACCCTCGGCACGCTCCGGGTCCTGCAGCGGCGCGCCCGTGCGTCGTCGTGGGCGACCGAGCCCGAGGGCGTGTCGCTGTACGGGCGGAACGTCGTCGTCATCGGTGCCGGCGGGATCGCGCTCGAGTACCTCCGGCTGCTCGCGCCGTTCGACGTCGAGGCCACCGTGGTGCGTCGCTCGCCCGACCCCGTCCCGGGAGCCGCTCGGACCGTCACCACCGACGAACTCGACCAGGTCCTGCCCGACGCCGACGTCGTGATGATCGCGGCGGCGATGACCTCGGGCACCGCGAAGCTCTTCGGCGAGCGGCAGTTCCGGCTCATGAAGCCGTCCGCTCGGCTCGTGAACATCGCGCGCGGCGGACTCGTCGACACCGATGCCCTGGTCGCCGCGTTGCGTGCCGGGGAGATCGCTGCGGCGGGACTCGACGTCACCGACCCGGAGCCGCTGCCCGACGGCCACCCGCTCTGGTCCGAGCCCGGCGCGGTCATCACCCCGCACCAGGCCGACACCCCGGAGATGGTCGCGCCCCTGCTCGCCGAGCGCGTCCGGCTCAACACCACCGCCTTCCTCGGGGGTGCCGGCGAGGGCTTCGTCGGCGTCGTCGACCCGGTCGCCGGGTACTGACTCCGGGCGCCCACCGCGCGGCGCGCCCGGGCGGCGTGTCCGATGCGGTGGCGGGCCTCAGGGTCCTGCTATGCTGTTACCCGTTGTTCGCACGTCATTCGCCAGCGGACAGTGATCCTCGATAGCTCAATTGGCAGAGCAGCCGGCTGTTAACCGGCAGGTTGTTGGTTCGAGTCCAACTCGGGGAGCGACAGGTCCTCACCCCTCGGGGTGAGGACCTTTTGTGTTCCCGACGGTCCGAATGCCCTCGTCGGGCCCAGCGGGGCGCGCTGCTAGCCTTGGCGGGCGCACCCAGAACCACGGAAGGCCACTGTTCGATGTCGTTGACCCACGAGTCCGCCACCGGACGTGTGACCGGTGACCGGTCCACGGGTCTGCTGGACCGGGCCAACCGCGTGCTCTCCTCCCGCACCGCGTTCGTGGTCGTGCTCGTGGCGTTCCTGCTCGTCGGCTTCCTGTTCGCCGTCACGATCCACGTCCCTGCTTCGGCGGCCCCGGACGAGCGTCGGCACATCGGCAACATCATGCTCTACGCGGCTCGCCCGTGGAACGCCGGCCCATTCCTGCAGGACGTCGACGCGTCGAAGCTGTGGCTCGGCGAGGTCACGCGCTTCCCGGCGTACCTCTACTACTACCTGATGTCGTTCCCGGCGAAGGGGACGCAGGCGCTCGGGCTCCACCTGGAACAGACCGTGATGGTGCTGCGGAGCATCGACGTCCTGGCTGCCGGCGCCGGTCTGTACGCCCTCCGTGCGATGTTCCGGAACGCCGGGGTCCCGACGGCGATCGGCCTGCTCGCCACCGTGGTGACCGCTTCCACCGGCCGCTACGCCTGGCAGGCCGCCACCATCAGTTACGACGCGCCGTCGATGGCCGCCTTCTTCCTCTTCGCCGCCGTCGCGGTCAAGGTCGCCCGTGGCGGTGGACTGCGAACGCTCGCGTGGCTGGTCGTCACCGCGATGCTGGCGCTCATGTTCAAGTACTCCCAGGCGCCGCTCGTGCTGGCCGGAGCCTTCTTCGCCGTGCTGTTCCGGTACCGCGTCGACGGTTTCTCGTGGCTCCGGCACCCCGTGCGTCGAGCCGTCTCGGGCTTCCGCGAACGGCCGTGGCGGTCCGTCGTCCTGGTGGTGATCGGCGGTGCGTTGCTCGCCCTGGTGCTCGAGCGCTTCGGTGTGAACCTGCTCGTCTACCGGGCACTCAACCCCGACTGCGCCGAGATCCACAGCCGCGACGCGTGCATGAACTTCGGCATCTTCCGTCGGAACTACAACGCGGTCCGGACCCACGACCTCGAGGTCGCCGCCGGCACGCTCGAACCGTTCCGGCCGGTCTCCTTCCTCTGGATGTGGATCACCACCTACTTCCGGTCGCTCTTCTTCTTCTGGGGTCCGTCGCTGCCCTGGCGCCCGAACACCGCCGTCGTGCTGTTCGGCGCCGTCGCCAGCGTCGGTGCCGTGGCGATCGCGGTGACCCAGATGCGCCGGGTGCTCCGGAACGCGGCCATGTGGTGGCTGGCAGCCGTCCCCGTCGCCTACACGGTGGCGGTGCTGTGCTTCAACGCCGCGACCGCGGTGAACCTCCGGCAGGACTTCGCGTTCTCGGGCCGTTACCTGTTGCCGGTGCTGCCGATGATCGCGGCCGTGGTGCTGCTCGGTCTCGCCTCGTGGATCCGACGGCTGCACGGACGCGCGGCCACCGTGGCGTGGATCGTCGTGATCGTGGTGGGTGTCGTGCTCTTCGTCTTCTACAACCCGATCAGCGCCTTCTTCCCGTACGCCAACTCGGCGGCCTGGTACTCGAGCTGGGCCCGCGACGTCCTGCCCCAGTGGCTCACGGGGGTGCGCTCGTGAACCGCGCCGCACGGTTCCGCGGCGTCGTCGTGGCTGCCCTGACCATCCTGTTCTTCGTCGTCATCGGCGTCGCGGCCTTCGCGCGCACCGGGGGGACCAGCGCCGGGGAACGCCAGATCGGTTCGTGCACGGTCCGCACGGCGCCCGAGCCGGGTGCCGTGACGACCTGCCCGGAACAGGACCTCGCCGGTGTGCGCTTCGCCACCGTCGACCTGCGTCTGGCCGACCTGCACGGCGCGGACCTGCGCGGTTCGGACCTGCGTGACGGCGTGCTCTACGGCGCCGACCTGCAGGGGGCGGACCTGCGCGGAGCGGACCTGCGTGGTGTCGACCTGTACAGCGCGGACCTGCGGGGGGCGGACCTGCGTGACGCCGACCTGGGCAGCGCGGACCTGACGGTCGCCGACATCAGCGGGGCGCAGATCGACGGCATCGACCTGAGCAAGGCGAAGCTGGCCGGTCTGACCGTCAAGGGGACGCCACTGGAACTCGCCGACCGGACGCTGCAGAGCCCCGACGGCAAGCCGGTGACCGTGCCCATCCGGCTCGACCTGCCGCGCGGGGTGTCGTCGACGAGCTGCGTCCGACAGGACGTGCAGGCTCCGGTCGGCACCACCCAGGTGCGCTGCCGGATGAGCACCGATGCCGACCGCGGTGGTCGGCTCGACCAGCGCGCGACGATCACGGTCACCGGCCCGACACCCTGACCGACGTCGCTCGTTCGGCTGGTACCGGGCGGATGCTGTTAGCGTTCACAGGTGCACCGTTCTCGTTCCCCTCGATCCGCCCTGCTGGGCGTCGTCGTGGCGGTGACGGCGGTGCTCACCGGCTGCAGCAGCGTCGGCCCTGACACCGATGCGTCCGAGGACCCGACGAGCTCGGACACCGGGCTGGGTTCAGGCGCGTCACCGGTCGTCTTCGCGTTCGTCTGCGGCGGGGACGGCGCTGACCGCGCGAGCTACACGACCTACGCAGCGGTGTGGGAAGCCGCGCGTGCCGACTGCTCGGCGAAGCGGCTGACCGGCTCGGTGCCGTCGAGCCAGCAGCAGTCCGCGGTGACGGCGGCGCGCGGTGACGCGACCCTGGTCGAGCTCGCGAGCGCCTGCGCGGTGCGGGACTCGGCGCCGTGGACGTCGGCGGTCGCCGACGAGCGCGGTGCCCACGTGGCCGAGGGGCTCCTGCGGTACTGCCCGGGGCACCCGGAGACCGACCGCCTGCGGGACGCGCTGGCGGCGTACCGGGGCTGACCCGGGCCTCCAGGCCGACCGCCTGACCCGCGACCGACCGACGGCCGCGGGACGGGCGTCAGCCCTCGGGGTGGTCGCGACCCGGCAGCCAGGACTGGCCGGGGCCGCCCCAGCTGCTCTTGCGGATCGCCTTGGCGACCTGCTTGCCGTAGGGGTGCACGAGACGGTCGGCGTAGAGCCAGCCGTCCAGGTGGTCGTACTCGTGCTGGAAGATGCGGGCCAGCCAGCCGTGCGCCTCGACCTCGAACGGGGTGCCGTGCTCGTCGGAGGCGCGCAGCAGGGCGCCCTCGGAGCGGCGGAGCGGGAAGCGCTCGCCCGGGATCGACAGGCAGCCCTCGGACTCCTCGTCCTCGTCGAGCTCCTCGACGGACTCGGGGACCGGGGGCGTGGTCCACAGGACGGGGTTCACGGCCGCGCCCCGGTGCAGCACGTCGTCGTCGTCGGTGTAGGAGTACACGAACAGGCGCTTGCCGACGCCCACCTGCGGTCCGGCCAAGCCGACGCCCGGTGCCAGGTCCATGGTCTCGAGCATGTCGGCGACGAGGGAACGGAGGTCGTCATCGAACGCGGTGACCTCGGCTGCACGCTCGTGCAGGACGGGTTCGCCGGTGATGCGGATCGGGAGAACGGCCATTCACCCAGGTTATCCGGCGGGGGACGGTAGCCTCGACGCGTGACGACGGACCTCCAGCTGCCCGACGCCGTGAGCAACCTCACGCCGTTCCAGGCGCTGATGATCCCGGTGGCCCTGGTCGGTGCGGTGTTCCTGTCGCTCGGGGCGCAGTTCCAGAGCCGTGGGGTGCAGCGGGTCGAAGCGCGTCTCGGTCGGCAGTCGAAGGGGCTGAGCGTCCGCCACGTGGTGGGGCTCGTCTCGAGCGGCTACTGGGTGCTCGGCACGCTCATGCTCGGCATCGCGGTGGTGCTGCAGCTCATCAGCATCACGTTCGCGCCGCTGATCGTCGTGCAACCGCTGGGGGCCGTGGCGCTGGTGATCACCACGTGGTTCTCCTCGCGTGCGTCGGGGATCCCGCTCGGCCGTCGTGCTCGTCGTGCCGTGTGGACGTGCATCATCGGTGTCGGCATCTTCGTCGGGATCGCGGCGTTCGTCGGGCACGAGAGCGCGATCACCCGCCAGCAGCTCGTCACCGTGCTGGTGATCCTGGCGGTCGTGCTGGTGCTGGTGCTCGTGTCGTTCCGCCTGGTCGCCAAGCGCCGGAACGCCCTGTACTACATCGTCGGCGCCGGCGTGCTCTACGGCTTCGTGGCGACGCTGGCCAAGGTGGTGCTGAACCGGTTCGTGAACCACACCTTCGACTGGTTGACCGTGCTCGCCATCGTCGGCGTGGTCGTCGCGGCGTCGCTCGGCGGGTACTTCGTGCAGAACGCGTACTCCAGCGGCTCGGCCGACCTGGTGATCGCGGGGCTGACCGTCATCGACCCGATCGTCGCGGTCGGCATCGGCGTGATCGTGCTCGGCGAGGCGACGGGGGCGCCGTGGTTCGCGGTGGCGGGGTTCGTGGTCGCCGCGGGCATCGCCATCACCGGGGTGTTCCTGCTCGCCAAGCACCACCCCCAGACCCGGACCTGACGGCCGCGGCGCGCTCGGCGCTCGGCGCCCGGTGGTCGCGGCGCTCATCCGCGCGGCTGACGCGACCGTCGATCCTGGTGCGATAGCGTCACAGCCGACCAGCCATCGCCCACGAGAGGACGAACTCAGCCGTGTCAGGAGACGCCACCACCGCCACCGCCGGACCGACGGGTGCGACGGGCGGTCACCGACCGCTGCGCGTGCTGATCGCAGCGGACACCTTCGCCCCCGACGTCAACGGCGCCGCGACCTTCGCCGAGCAGCTCGCCGTCGGACTGGCCGAGCGCGGGCACGAGGTGCACATCGTGGCCCCGGCGTCGAGCCGCCACTACGGCACCTTCGACGAGGAGCACCACGGTGTCACCCTCGTCGTGCACCGCCTGAAGTCGTACAAGTGGCCGCTGCACCCGTGGCTGCGCTTCGTGTGGCCGTGGAGCGTCCGGAAGTGGACCGCCCCGATCCTCGACGCGGTCAAGCCCGACGTGCTGCACATCCAGTCGCACGTGGTCATCGGTCGTGGCATCGTGCACGAGGCGAACGACCGCGGCATCCGGGTCATCGCGACGAACCACTTCATGCCGGAGAACCTGCTCGAGTACACGCCGTTCGGCAAGTGGACGCTGCCCCTCGCGCTGAAGATCGCGTGGAGTGACGCCGCCAAGACCTACCGGCTGGCCGACACGATCACGACGCCGACCAACCTGGCCGCCGACTACCTGCGGAAGGCCATCGCCGGCCAGCAGGTCCTGGCGATCTCGTGCGGCATCGACGCGTCCCGCTACGTCGCGCGCGAGGGGCGCCCGGTCAACAACGACATCGTCTTCGTGGGCCGGGTCGCCCCGGAGAAGAACCTCGACGTCCTGGTCCGTGCCGTGGCGCTGCTGCCGGCCGAGCTGGCCACGACCCTGACCATCGTCGGCGACGGCGAGATGATCCCGAAGCTCACCGCGCTGGCGAAGGAGCTCGGGCTCGAGGACCGCGTGCGGTTCCTGGGCTTCGTCTCGGACGAGCGCAAGCAGGAGGCCCTGACCAACGCGACGGTGTTCGCGATGCCGTCGACGGCCGAGCTGCAGAGCATCTCCTCGCTCGAGGGGATGGCGTCCGGGCTCCCCGTGGTCGCCGCCGACTCGATGGCGCTCCCGCACCTGATCGACGGCAACGGGTACCTGTTCGCCCCGGGCGACGTCGACGACCTGGCGGCGAAGCTCACGACGGTGCTCACCGCCCCGGAGTCCGACTACGTGGCGATGCGGGAACGCAGTCTGGCCATGATCGAGGCGCACGACATCAACCGCACGCTGTCGACGTTCGAGTCGCTGTATCGTGGTGAGCCGGTGGCTTGAGGGCCTCCGGCGAGGGGCGGTAGCCAAGCTGGTCAAGGCAGTCGGCTCATAACCGAACGATCCGCGGGTTCGAGTCCCGCCCGCCCTACGTGCACATGCCAAGGAAGCGCGACACGTCGCAGGACGACCACGCACCGACACCGAACGTCACCTTCGAGGTGACCCGTGGCGGTACCGGCGTGCGCGTGAACGCGTTCCGGCTGGGGTTCATGGGCGCCATCGGGGTCCTCGTCGCCCTGCTCGCCGGGTCGATCATCAACGAGCTGAGCACGGTCCTGGTCTACATCGGGGTCGCGCTGTTCCTGGCGCTCGGCATCGACCCGCTCGTGTCGTTCCTCGAGCGGATCATCCCGCGGTGGGCGGCCATCACGATCGTCGTGGTCGGGGTGCTCGGGGCCTTCGCCGGCATCGTGTTCGCGGTGGTGCCGATCCTGGTGGACCAGGCGTCGAACCTGATCCAGAACTTCCCCGAGATCGTGCAGGACATCTCGCAGCAGCAGTGGGTGCAGGACCTGTCGAAGCAGTTCGCCGGGTCGTTCGACATCGACCACGCGCTGCAGTCGCTGCAGTCCTTCGTCGAGAAGCCGGGCAACCTGCTCAGTGTCGGCGGCGGGATCCTGGCGGTCGGCAGCGGGATCCTGTCCGGGGTCACCGGGGCGCTCATCGTCATCATCCTGATGCTCTACTTCCTCGCGTCGATGCGGGGCATGAAGCGTGCGGCGTACCGGTTCGTCCCGGCGTCGCGTCGTCAGAACTTCATCGACGTGAGCGAGCAGATCACGCAGGCGGTCGGTCGCTACGTCGTCGGGCAGGTGTCCCAGGCGCTCATCAACGGCATCCTCAGCTTCTTCTTCCTGCTCATCATCGGGGCGCCGCTGCCGGTGCTGCTCGCGTCGTTCGCGTTCCTCGGTTCGCTCATCCCGCTCGTCGGCACGTTGGCCGCCGCGATCGTGATCTCGTTGCTCTGCTTCTTCGCGTCACCGGCGACCGCCCTCGCCGCGGCGATCTACTACCTGGTGTACATGCAGGTCGAGGCCTACCTGATCTCGCCGCGCATCATGTCGCGCGCGGTCCAGGTACCCGGTGCGCTCGTGGTCATCGCCGCCGTCGCGGGCGGCACCATCGGCGGTGTGCTCGGCGCACTCGTGGCCCTGCCCGTCGCGGCGTCGGTCATCATCATCGTGCAGAAGGTCATCTACCCCCGCCAGGAACAGTCGTGACGCGCGGCGACGGCGCGAGCGCCGCGGTCGCCGCCTTCGCCGAGCACGTCGACGAACGTGACCGCTGGGCGCGCAGTGCTCGCGGACCGCTCGCCCTGGTGAACGCGCAACACGTCGACCACCCGCAGCCGGTCTGGCCGGTCCCCGGCACCTGGGCTCCGGCGCCCGGCGGACTCACCGTCACGGCCGAGGCGTCCGACGGCATCGTCGTGGACGGCGTGCCGGTCGACGGGACGGTGCTGGTCGCGGGGGACACCGCCGTCGTCCCGTCCACTGTCGCGCTGCCGGACGGCTTCGCCGGCACCGTCACCGGCGACACCCTGCGTGTCTGGGACCCGTCGTCCGAGGCGATCGCCCGCTTCGCGCACATCGCCCGCTTCGCGCGGTCCGGCGACCGGGTGACGTCCGGCACGTACGTCCCGCTGGTGGACGACAGCCAGGAGGCCCGTGGCAGCGTCCGCGACGCCGCCGGCGACGCCCTGCCGGTTGCCGGACACGTCGAGACCGTCGTTGATGGCGCCACGGTGCGGTTCGTCGCTGTCCGGTCGGCCGCGTTCCGCGGAGTCGCGAGACTGCAGCTCATCGTGCAGGACGCCACGAGTGCCCTGGCCGAGGACGACCCGAGCAGCAGCTACTCGGTGGGTCGGTTCCTGTACCTCGACGACCCCGGTGCCGAGGCAACGGTCGAGCTCGACTGGAACCTGCTGGTCCTGCCGCCGTGCGCGTTCTCGTACCAGTACGCCTGCCCGATCCCTCCGGAGGAGAACCGTGTCCCCGTGCCGATCACGGCGGGGGAGCGGCACCCGGTCGACGCGAGCGGTGCCGTCCTGCACTGAACCCGGTCGGGTCCTTGCCGTTCCCAGGCGTGGCGCTGCATAATGGGCGTGTCCCGTCGGGACATCACAATCGCATACCGATGGTTCCGTGGCCCCTCGGGTCAGGATCCTCCGCACCAGGTCGATGGGGAAGTCGCACCTGACGTATCGGAGGAACCGTGAACGGAACGACGACAGGAGTGCTCTACGTGCACTCCTCACCCCGCGCGCTCTGCCCGCACGTCGAATGGGCAGCAGGTCGCGCGATGAACCGTGCCGTGAACTTCTCGTGGCTCGACCAGCCCGCGCAGGACGGTGCGCGTCGGACCGAGTTCACGTGGACCGGTGCGGTCGGTGCCGGTGCCGCGATCGCCTCTGCCCTGCGCGGGTGGGAGCACCTGCGGTACGAGGTCACCGAGGAGCCGACGAGCGCCTCGGACGGCGGTCGCTGGATGCACACGCCCGACCTCGGGGTGTTCTACGCGCAGACCGACGTCACGGGCAACATGGTCATCCCCGAGGACCGGGTGCGCTACGCGATGGAGGTCGCGGGCAGCAACGCCCTCGAACTGCACCGTGAGCTGCGACTGGCCCTCGGGCAGGCCTGGGACGACGAGCTCGAGCCCTTCCGCCACGCCGCCGAGGGCAACCCGGTCGTCTGGCTGCACCGCGTCGGCTGACCCGGACTCGCCGCACGCCGGCGTGTTGGGTCCGCAAGACGCCGGTGTACCGGGTGCGCCAGACGCCGGTGTGTCGCCCGGACACCGCCACAGACTCGAGACGCCGCCGAATACGGCGGCGTCTCGTCGTTCCCAGGGCGCGGCAGCGACACGACGGCGTGTGGACGGGGGGCTGACCCGGGCACCGGAACGACGGAAGCCCGCCCCGACGACGCGGAACGGGCCTCCTGGCAGGTGCTGCCGTGACTAGACGCTGCGGAACGCGACCACGGCGTTGTGTCCGCCGAAGCCGAACGAGTTGCTGACGGCGAGCAGGTCGCCGTCGGGCAGCGCGCGCGGTTCGCGGGCGACGTCCATGACGATCTCCGGGTCCTGGTCGTGCAGGTTGATCGTCGGCGGCGCGACGCGGTTGTGCAGCGCGAGGACGGTGAAGACCGCCTCGATCGCACCGGCACCACCGAGCAGGTGGCCCGTGGACGCCTTGGTGGCCGACACCACGACGTTGTCCAGGTGGTCGCCGAAGACCCGACGCATCGCGTGGTACTCGGCGACGTCCCCGACGGGGGTCGAGGTGGCGTGCGCGTTGACGTGCACGACGTCCTCGATGCTCGCGTCGGCGTGCTCGAGGGCCTGCAGGACCGCACGGGCGGCGGCGCTGCCCTCGGGGTCCGGCGCGGTGATGTGGAAGGCGTCCGAGGTGATGCCGGAGCCGGCGACCTCGGCGTAGATGGTCGCGCCGCGGGCCTCGGCGTGCTCCTTCGACTCGAGGATGAGCGCCGCGGCGCCGTCACCGAGGACGAAGCCGTCACGCGTGACGTCGTAGGGGCGCGACGCGGTCTCGGGGGAGTCGTTGCGGCGCGACAGGGCCTGCATGGCGGCGAACGCGGCCAGCGGGAGCGGGTGCAGCGCGGCCTCGGCGCCACCGGTGATGACGATGTCGGCGTCGCCGTCGGCGATGTGCCGGTAGGCCTCGGCCAGCGACTCGGTCGACGAGGCACACGCCGACAGGTAGGTGCGGGCGCCGCCACGGGCGCCGAACTCCATCTCGATGGCGGCGGCGGGACCGTTCGCCATGAGCATCGGGACCGTCATCGGCAGGACGCGACGCGGGCCCTTCTCGCGCAGGGTGTCCCAGGCGTCGAGCAGCGTGTTCACGCCACCGATGCCCGTTGCCCAGTCGACGATCAAGCGCTCGGGGACGACCGACTCGTCGTCGATGCCGGCGTCGGCCCATGCTTCGCGCGCTGCGACGAGCGACAGCTGCGACGAGGGGTCGAGGCGCTTCGACTCGGGGCGGGTGAGCTGGTCGGTGAGGAAGGTGCGCGCCTGGCCGGCGAACTCCACGGGGAGTTCGAGGTCGGCGTAGCGGGGGTCCTCGATGCGGGTGATGCCGGACTTGCCGGCGAGCAGCGCGTCCCAGGTGTCCGGGGCGGTCGCGGCGAGGGGTGAGATCGCACCGATCCCGGTGACGACGACGGTCTTCTTGGTCATGGGACGACGTGTTCTTTCGTTGGGGTGAACAAGATGAGCGCCGCGGCCCGCAGGGGTCCGCGGGCCGCGGCGCTCAGGAAGCTCGTGTCAGGCCTGGGCCTTGACGATGTAGTCGACCGCGTTGCCGACGGTCTTGAGGTTCTTGACCTCTTCGTCCGGGATCTTCACGTCGAACTTCTCCTCGGCGTTGACCACGATGGTCATCATCGAGATGGAGTCGATGTCGAGGTCGTCCGTGAAGGACTTGTCGGCGGCGACGGTGTCGGTGGCGATACCGGTCTCGTCGTTGATCAGCTCGGCCAGGCCGGCGAGGACTTCTTCGTTGGACAGGGCCATGAGTGTTCTCCTTGAAGGGGGGTGTCGTTTGACCGTTGACCAGCCTAGGGCACGCGGGGTCCGGGTGCGCGGAGGCTCGTCGGGATGGGGACCGGTCGCGCGGGTGCGCGACCGGGCTGGGATCAGGGGAGGACGACCACCTGGGCGCCGAACACGAGTCCGGCGCCGAAGCCGATCTGCAGGGCGAGGCCGCCCGACAGGTCCGGGTGCTCCTCGAGCAGGCGGTGCGTGGCGAGCGGGATGCTCGCGGCGGAGGTGTTGCCGGTGGTGGTGATGTCGCGGGCGATCGTCACCGTCTCGGGCAGGCCGAGCTGCTTGGCGAACTCGTCGATGATGCGGATGTTCGCCTGGTGCGGCACGAAGGCGGCGAGGTCCTCGGGACGGACCCCGGCGGTCTCGAGCGTCTGTCGGGCGACCTTGACCATCTCCCAGACGGCCCAGCGGAACACCGTCTGGCCGGCTTGGCGCATGGTCGGGCGGGGTGCACCGGCCTCCCACTCGTTGTAGGTCGCGGTCATGCCGATGGCGTCCCACTTCGAGCCGTCCGAGCCCCAGATGGTGGGGGCGATGCCCGGGAAGTCGCTCGGGCCGATCACGGCGGCGCCGGCACCGTCCCCGAGCAGGAACGAGATCGAGCGGTCGGTCGGGTCGACGACGTCGCTGAGCTTCTCGGCCCCGACGACCAGCACGTGGTCGGCGAGCCCGGACTTGATGAACGAGTCGGCCTGGGCGATGCCGTAGGCGTACCCGGCGCAGGCGGCGCTGATGTCGTACGCGGCGGCCGGGGTGGCACCGATGCGTTCGGCGAGCAGCGACGCCATCGACGGGGTGGCGACGGTGTGCGTGACGGTGCTCACGAGCACGACGCCGATCTGGGACGGCTCGATGCCGGCCTTCTCGATCGCCTCGCGTGCGGCGGTCTCGGCGAGGTCGACGGCTTCGACGTCCTCGCCGGCACGCTTGCGGGTGATGATGCCGGTGCGCTGGCGGATCCACTCGTCGGACGAGTCGATCGGGCCGACGAGGTCGTCGTTCGGCACGACGTTCTCGCCGCGGGCGGCGCCGAACGCCAGGATCCGGGTGAACTCGTGGCCGCGGCGCTGCTGGAGCAGCGGGCGCGCGGATCCGGTCGGGAGGCCCGTGGGGGCGTCCGTCGGGGTGGTCGGGTCGGTCATGCGGTTGCGTCTGCTTCCTGGCCCGCGCGCTGCAGCAGGTCGATCGCTGCAGGCAGGTCGTCGGGGGTCTTGATGGCGACGGTCGGCGTGCCGCGGAGGCCGCGCTTCGCCAGGCCGACGAGGGCACCGGCGGGTGCGAGCTCGATGATGCCGGTCACGCCGGCGGCGGAGAAGGACTCCATGACCGCGTCCCAGTGCACGGGGTTCGCGATCTGCTGGACCATCAGGTCGACGAAGCGTCGGCCGTCGTCCACCCGGGAGCCGTCGGCGTTGGTCCAGATCGGCAGGGTCGGGTCCTGCACGGCAGCGGAGGCCGCCACCGGTGCGACCCGCTCGACGGCGGGCGCCATGTAGCGGGTGTGGAACGCGCCGGCGACGGCGAGGGGGATGACCCGGGCCTTGGCGGGCGGGGCTGCGGCGAGGGCGGCGATGGCGTCCGCGGCGCCGGCGACGACGGTCTGGCCGCCACCGTTGTGGTTCGCGGGCACCAGGCCGTGCTCGGCGAGGGCGGCGGCGACCGCATCGGCGTCGCCACCGAGGACGGCGGCCATCGAGGTCGGTTCGAGCGCTGCGGCGTCGGCCATGGCCCGGCCGCGCTCGGCGACCAGGGCGACGGCGTCGGTCGGCTCGAGGATCCCGGCGACCGCGGCGGCGGTGAACTCGCCCACCGAGTGTCCGGCGACCCCGCCCACCAGGGCACGACGGCCCTCGGCGAGCAGTGCGTCGGCGGTCACCAGGCCGGCGGCCACGATGAGGGGCTGTGCGAGCGCGGTGTCCTTGATGGTGTCCGCGTCGGAGTTCGTGCCGTGCTCGGCGAGGTCGACGCCGATCGACTCCGACCATTGCCCGACGCGTTCACGAACGGTGGCGTCCTCGAGCCAGGGGGCGAGGAAGCCGGGGGTCTGGGAGCCCTGTCCGGGCGCGACGACGACGATCACCGGACAATCCTCGCGTTCTCGCCCCACAGGGCACGTGTGGACTTCCCACACGAATCCCGGTGGGACATTGTCGGTTCTCTACGCCCCGGCGCGTCAGCGTCGGGGTGTGATGCGGCGACGGCCGGTCGCGGACTCCGACATCGCGCCGAGGATGAGCGCCGACTGCACGATCAGGGCGTCCCGGGCGTTCGTGGCGTCCCAGCCGATGATGTCGGCGACGCGGCGCAGGCGGTAGCGCACGGTGTTCGGGTGCACGAAGAGCTCCCTGGCGGTGGCCTCGAGCGAGCGGCCGGTGTCCAGGTAGCACCACAGCGTCTGCAGGAGCTCGGTCGACTGGTCCTTGAGCGGGACGTAGATGCGCTGGACCAGGGCCGAGCGGGCCAGCGGGTCACCGGCCAGGGCGCGCTCAGGGAGCAGGTCGTCGGCGAGGGCCGGACGGGGGACACCGCGCCAGGCACGCGCGACGGCGAACCCGGCCAAGGCGGCCTTCGCGCTGGTCGAGGCGTCGACGACCCCGGGGACCTCGTTGCCGAGGACCAGGTGGCCGTCGCCGAACAGCGGTTCGAGGGCCTGCGCGATGGTCGTGAAGGAGACGGGCTCCTCGCCCTCGGGCACGTCGTCACGCGGGGTGGCGCGACCGATGACCACGACGAGCCGCGATCCCTGGACCCCGACGAGCACGTCGGCGTCCATGTGCCGTGCGGTGCGACGGACCTGGTCGACCTCGAGCTGCTTCGGCGCGGTGCCGACGAGCACCGCGACCTCGCCGTGCCCGTGCCACCCGAGGGCGGCGATGCGGGACGGCAGTTCGTCGTCGTACTCGCCCGAGAGGATCGAGTCGACCACGAGGGCTTCGAGCCGGGCGTCCCACAGGCCCCGGGCCTCGGCCGCGCGGGCGTAGACGTCGGCGGCCGCGAACGCGATGTCACGGGAGTACTTGAGGATCGCCTCCTGCAGCATCTCGTCGTCGGCGGCGCGTTCCTCGACCACGGTGACGACGACGCGGATGAGCTGCAGGGTCTGCTGCAGGCTCACCGAGCGCAGGAGCTCCCGTGGGGCGGACCCGAAGACGTCGGCCGCGGCGATCCACGGCGTCGACGCAGTGCCCTCGAGCCAGCTGATGAACGACGTGATGCCGGCCTGGGCGACGAGGCCCACGGCGGAGCGGCGCCCCGGTGGCATCTCGCTGTACCAGGGGAGGGTTTCCTCGAGCCGCTTGATGGTCGCGGTGGAGAGTTCTCCGGACACCTGACGGAGCCAGGAGAGCGCACGCTCACGCGCGCTCTCCTGGCTCTCGTGGTCCGGGCGGACCGTCGTCACGGGGTGATCAGCTCTCGCCGCCCGCGCTGCCGGTGGTGCCGGCGGTCACGTCGTGCAGGCGGTACTTGTCGATCGCCTGCTGGACGAGCGCGCCGTCGACCTTGCCCTGGCGGGCGAGCTGCTGCAGCGTCCGCACGACGACCGAGGGGCCGTCGATGTGGAAGAAGCGGCGAGCGGCCGGACGGGTGTCCGAGAAACCGAAGCCGTCGGCACCGAGGGTGGCGTAGTCGGTCGGCACGAACGGACGGATCTGCTCCTGCACCAGGTGCATGAAGTCGCTCACGGCGACGACCGGTCCTTCGGTGCCGAGCAGACGCTCGGTGACGAACGGCGTGCGGGCCGGCTCGTTCGGGTTGAGGAACGCCTGCTGCTCGGCGGCCACACCGTCGCGGTACAGCTCACCCCAGCTCGTGACGCTCCACACGTCGGCCGACACGCCCCAGTCCTCGGCGAGGAGCTGCTGCGCCTCGAGGATCCACGGCACGGCGACACCGGACGCGAGCAGCTGGGCCTTCGGGCCGTCGTGCTCGCTCGGCTTGAGCAGGTACATGCCCTTGAGGATGCCCTCGACGTCGACGCCCTCGGGCTCGGCCGGCTGCACCAGCGGCTCGTTGTAGACCGTCAGGTAGTACATGACGTTCGGGTCGGCGTGCTTCGGCGAGCCGTCCTCGTTCGTGCCGTACATGCGGTCGAGGCCGGCCTTGACGATGTGGCCGATCTCGTACCCGTACGCCGGGTCGTACGAGACGACGGCCGGGTTCGTCGTGGCGAGGAGCGGCGAGTGGCCGTCCGCGTGCTGCAGGCCTTCGCCCGTCAGCGTGGTGCGGCCGGCGGTCGCGCCGATCATGAAGCCACGGGTCATCTGGTCGCCGGCGGCCCAGATGGCGTCGCCGGTGCGCTGGAACCCGAACATCGAGTAGAAGACGTAGACCGGGATGAGCGGCTCGCCCTGCGTCGAGTACGAGGTACCGACCGCGGTGAACGCCGCCAGGGCGCCCGCCTCGTTGATGCCGACGTGGATGATCTGGCCCTGCGGGCTCTCCTTGTAGGCGAGGAGGAGTTCGCGGTCGACGGACGTGTAGTGCTGGCCGTTCGGGTTGTAGATCTTCGCCGACGGGAAGTAGGCGTCCATGCCGAACGTGCGTGCTTCGTCCGGGATGATCGGGACCACGCGGTCGCCGAAGTCGGGCGAGCGCAGCAGGTCCTTCAGCAGGCGGGCGAACGCCATGGTGGTGGCGACCTCCTGCTTGCCGGAGCCCTTCTTCACGACCTGGTACTTCGAGTCGTCCGGCAGCGTGAACTGCGTGTACTTCGTGCGACGTTCCGGCACGTAGCCACCGAGCGCGCGACGGCGCTCGTGCATGTACTGGATCGCCTCGTCGTCGTTGCCCGGGTGGTAGTACGGCGGCGTGTAGGGGTTCTCTTCCAGCTGCGCGTCGGAGATCGGGATGCGCATCTCGTCGCGGAACTGCTTGAGGTTGTCGAGCGTGAGCTTCTTCATCTGGTGGGTCGCGTTGCGGCCCTCGAAGCTCGGGCCGAGGCCGTAGCCCTTGACCGTCTTCGCCAGGATGACGGTCGGCTGGCCCTTGTGCTCGGTCGCGGCCTTGAACGCGGCGTAGACCTTGCGGTAGTCGTGGCCACCGCGCTTGAGGTTCCAGATCTGGTCGTCGGTGTAGTCCTGGACGAGCTCGAGCGCCTTCGGGTCGCGCCCGAAGAAGTTCTCGCGCACGTAGGCACCGTTCTCGGCCTTGTACGTCTGGTAGTCGCCGTCCGGCGTCTGGTTCATCAGGTTGAGGAGCGCGCCCTCGGTGTCGCGGGCGAGCAGGTCGTCCCACTCGCGGCCCCAGACGACCTTGATGACGTTCCAGCCCGCACCGCGGAAGAACGCCTCGAGCTCCTGGATGATCTTGCCGTTGCCACGGACCGGACCGTCGAGTCGCTGCAGGTTGCAGTTGATGACGAAGTTCAGGTTGTCGAGGCCGTCGTTCGCAGCGACCTGGAGCTGGCCGCGGGACTCGACCTCGTCCATCTCGCCGTCACCCAGGAACGCCCAGACCTGCTGGTCCATGGCGTCCTTGATGCCGCGGTTCGACAGGTACTTGGCCTGCTGCGCCTGGTAGATCGCGTTGATCGGGCCGATGCCCATCGACACGGTCGGGAACTGCCAGAAGTGCGGCATGAGGCGCGGGTGCGGGTACGACGACAGGCCGCCGCCGGCGTGCGACTTCTCCTGCCGGAACCCGTCGAGCTGGTCCTCGGACAGGCGCCCTTCCATGTAGGCGCGGGCGTACATGCCGGGGGAGGCGTGGCCCTGGAAGAAGACCTGGTCGCCACCGGAGGGGTGGTCCTGCGCGCGGAAGAAGTGGTTGTAGCCGACCTCGTACATCGCGGCGCTCGACGCGTACGTCGAGATGTGCCCGCCGACCGCGATGCCCGGACGCTGCGCGCGGTGCACCGTGATGGCCGCGTTCCAGCGGATCCAGCGGCGGTACCGGCGCTCCAGCTCTTCGTCGCCGGGGAACTCCGGCTCGTTCTCCGGCGCGATGGTGTTCACGTAGTCCGTCGTCGGGACCATCGGCACACCGAGGTGCAGTTCCTTGGACCGCTTGAGCAGGCTCAGCATGATCTCGCGACCGCGCTGGTGTCCGTGGGTCTGGACCAGCCCGTCCAGGGACTCACGCCATTCGGCGGTCTCCTGCGGATCCTGGTCGTTCGCCCCGGTGCTGTACGGGTCCTGGTCGTTCACCGTCACCCTTGACCTCGTTCGTTCTCGTGGTGGTGGACATGGTGGCTCCGGTGGTCGGGTCGCGACCGGCTGGGGCCCCGTCCACTCTAGGCCCCAGGACCGACGCTGATGCTGATGGTGACGTGCAGGTGGACGGGTGCTTGCATTCGCGTGTCGTCGGCGTAGCATGGCCGATCGTGCACACGCGATCCGCGGTGCACGGACCCGACGGGCACACCCCACGCCCGAGGAAGAAGCACACGTAGCGATGGCACTGGAGATCGGCTCACTCGCGCCGGACTTCGAGCTCCCGAACCAGTTCGGTGAGCACGTCCGACTCAGCGACTTCCGCGGCAACCGCCCGGTCGCACTCGTCTTCTTCCCGCTGGCGTTCTCGTCCGGGTGCACGAACGAGCTCTGCACCCTGCAGGACAACATCACGATGTTCCAGGACCAGCGCATCGAGCTCCTCGGCATCTCGGTCGACTCGAAGGCGACGCTGCGGTCGTTCGCCGAGACGAACGGCTACGACTTCGAGCTGCTCGCCGACTTCTGGCCGCACGGCGCGGTCTCGAAGGAGTACGGCGTGTTCCTCGAGCACAAGGGCTTCGCCACCCGCGCGACCTTCGTCATCGACGTGCAGGGCCGCATCAAGGCCTCGATCATCACCGAGCCCGGCCTGCAGCGCGACGTGGCCGAGTACAAGGCGGCCCTCGACCGGCTCGCCGCCTGCTCGGCACCCGTCCCCGTCGGCTAGCGTTCCGAATCCCTGCTGACGGACGCATCCGCGTCGACGGTCGGACAGGAGGCCCGGTGCACGCCATCGACACCGACCCGCGTGGTCGCGGGGTCGCCTCCGACGGCTACGCCCCGTACCCGGTGCGCGTCACGCCCGGCGCCTGGGGCCTGACCCGCACGGTCGTCGACACCCCGACCGGCCCCGTCGTGGTGCACCACCGCGTCGGCCCGGACCCGCTCCTGCTGCTGCACGGCATCGCCGGCTCCTGGTCGACGTGGACCCCGCTGCTGCGCGCCGCGGACGGCATCGGTGCCCGCGGACTGGTGCTCGTCGACCTGCCCGGCTGGGGGTCCTCGCCGGCCCCCGACGGTCCGTTCGGGCTCGACGCCGTCACGGCTGCCGCGACCGCGGTCCTCGGAGCACTGGACCTCGGTGCGGTCGACGTCGTCGGGCACTCCATGGGCGCGTTCGTCGGGTTGCACCTGGCCGTGGTGGCGCCCGAGCGGGTCCGGTCGCTCGCGCTGGTGTCCGGCACGACGGTTGCGACGGCCGGTGCAGCTCGGCACCCCGTCCGGGCGCTCGGCACCCTGCCGGCGTTCACCCTGCTGCGAGCCGGCCTGACGGTGACCGGTGGCGCCGCTCGTCCGCTGCTCCGGGGGATCGCCCGGATCGGCCTGCTGCCACTCGTCGCGGCGCCGGTGTTCACGCACGTGCGACGCCTGGACCCGAGCGTCCTGGCAGCCTTCGTGGACGAGCTCCGGCCGGAGCAGTTCACCGAGGCGGCACGGTCGGCGGCGGCGTACGACGTCGACCGGTGGCGCGCGATCACCTGCCCGGTGACGGCGATCGCGGGCCGCGACGACGTGTTCGCTCGCGTCTCGGACCTGGCCGCACTGCGGGCGCTCGTGCCGCAGACCCGCACGGTGCTGCTGGAGGCGTGCGGGCACTTCGCCCACGTCGAGCGTCCCGACGCGGTCGCGCACGAGCTCGGGTTCGTCTGAGCTCCTGCACGCCGGCCTGCCGCACGGTCGGCAGCCGTCAGGCGGGCACGGGGAACGTCGCCGCGACGCGGGAGCGCACCTCGGCCTGCACCGCCTGCCGCATCACGGGCGAGAACAGCGAGTGGTCGCCGGCCTCGACCCGCACGACCGACAGGGCGCCACGGCGGCCGGTGCCGGTGTAGCGACGCACGGCCTTCTGCCCGCCGAGGCGGTCGAACAGTGCGGCGTCGTCCGGGGCCACGATCACGACCACGTCGGTGCCGTGCTCGACGAGGGGGCGCACGTGCTCGACGACGCCGCCGACCCGGTCGCGTCGGGCGATGCGGTCGCGGAGGGCCTTCGGCACCAGGGCGTTGTAGCGGTGCCGGATCCAGAGCCGCGTCGGTGAGGGGGCGTCGATCGCGCGGACGGCGTCCTCGTAGCTCCCGGGGGCCGCGGGATGCCGCCGGTAGTCGTTCGGGCTGATCTCGACCACGAGGCGTGGGGCCTCCTCTGCCGAGCGGCCCGCGAGCCAGGCACCGGCGCACATGCCGACGAGCACCAGACGGTCCGAGGGTTCGCCGAGGGCGGTGACGACGGCGGACTGGTCCTCGACCCACTCCTGGGCGAACAGGAAGCTGCGCTCGTCCTCGTGCACGGCGCTGCTCTCGCCCGTGCCGCGGCGGTCGACGCGGACCACCCGAGCGCCGTCGCGTGCCAGGGCCCGAGCGAGTCCGACCTGGTAGTCGGTGGCGCCGACGCGGTGCTCCGCGGCGCCGTTGTGCAGGACGACGAGCGGGGCGTCGTGGTGCTGCGCGGACGACACGGTCTCGACGGCGAACAGCCGCTCGGGGCCCAGGCGGACGATCCGTTCCGAGACGCGGCCGTCCACGTCGAGGACCTCGTCGAGCTCGGGCGGGGCGACGGGTGCCGCAGCGGTGGGTGCCCAGGCACCGAGCCAGGCGACGGCGGTGTCGATGGCGGTGCCGGGGATCCGGGCGTGGATGCTCGTGCCGTCGAGCAGCTCCGGGCTGCCGGTGACCTCGGTCACCTCGACGCCACCGAGGGGCTTCGGCGCACGGGTACCCGGACGGACCAGGGCGACGGTCGGTCCGGTGCGCGGAGCGAACGCCAGGGCGGACAGTGCGGCGGCCTCGTCGGTGTCGACCTCGATGCCGATGAGGCTCTCGACACCGTCGACGACCCGATCGGCCCCGATGGTGATCGTCGCCAGGGCGCGCTGTCGGCGGAGCCAGCCTCTGCCGGACGCCGGGGCGTCCCAGACGAGCAGGCCGTCGGTCGCCTGGGCGGCAGCGGCGGCGACGAGTGCGGCGGACGCCAGCCCGACGAACGCGACGTCCCGGATGCCCGCCGACCGGAGCAGCGCAGCGGCGTGACGTGCGGACCGGACCTGCGCGTCCGGTGTGGTGTCGGGTGCGCCGTCACCACGTCCGGACGGGTCGTAGCGCACCGAGGCGATGCCACGGGCCTCCAGGCGGTCGGCCAGCAGGCGGAGCGTGCGGTACGCGATGACGCCCTCCTGCCCGAGCGGCGGGCAGATCACGACACCGGCGCGCGCGGCGGCGGGGAGCTGGACCGCGGCGCGGATCGCCGGCGATCCGGTCCAGCCGTGCAGCGTGGTCACAGTGCCAGGGCGGCGCGGGCGGACGCCGGCCAGGCGTCGAGGTCCGTGCCGTGGGCGGCGAACAGGGCGATGGTGATGCGTTCCAGGCCGAACGCGATGCAGGCGCTGTGCGCCACCTGCCCGTCCTCGGTGCGCAGGCCGAACGAGGTACCGAAGTGGTCCTCGTGCAGGTTCGCGGAGCTGATCGCGGTGGCGTCGTGGTCGGCGCCGTAGACCTTCGTCACGAACTCGAACTTCAGGGCCTGCTCGACCTGGTTGCGGGCGAGCATCTGCCCGACGCGGCCGAAGAAGGGGTCGTTGGCGGGGACGACGTCGATCTCGAGCCCGAACGACTCGAGCAGGGCACGCATCACCGGGATGCTGCCGTCGCGGTGGGCCGCTGCGGACGCGGGGGTGCCGACGTGCACGAACTCGTGCATGTGGAAGGCCTGCAGGCGCATCGGGTCGAGCGAGGGCTCCCGGCGGAAGGAGTCGCCCAGGACGTCGAGGAACCGGCCCTGCTGCGGCACGGTGTCGCCGATGAGGCCGTAGACGGGGTGGCAGACAGCGGGGGTGAGCATGAGGTCGGCCGGCTCGAGGAAGCCCTCCCAGCGCTCACCGCGCTCGCGGGCGGCGAGCAGCGCGCGGTGGGTGCGGTCGTCGCCGGTGAACCCGGAGATCGACGCGGCGAGGTCCGGGAACGACGCGATGTAGTCGGTGCGCTCGAAGGACGCGAGCGGCTCGACCGGCGGGAAACGCAGGACCTCGGCGCCGAGGTGCTGCTGGCTGCGGACCGCTGCGGCGTCGACCGCGGCGGAGACGCGCTCGAACACCCCGGTGCGGCCGTAGAGGCCGGGCGTGCCGAGGTCGAGGAGCACGCCGTCGGTGAGCAGGCGGGCGCGGAGGGCGGCGCGGGCGGCGTCGAGCGCCGTGGCGGTGTCCGTGCCGGCGGTGTCCGCGGTGTCCGCGGTGGAGGCGTCGGTGGTGTGCGTGGTGGTGTCCGTGGTGGTCACAGGATCACTCCCGTCATGATGGCCAGGTCGGCGTCGTTCCCCAGGAGACGGTCGTTGCTCACCATGACGGCGGCACCGTGGGCGTCTCGGAGGTGGCGGGCGATGCTCATCGGACCCGAGGCGGCGTAGCCGGCGATCCCGACGATGCGCAGCGCCTTCGTGACGATGTCGGTGACGCGCTCGGACGCACCGATCTTCAGGGCGTTCGCGGCGAGGGCGTACGCGCTCGAGGCCAGCACGTCCGGGTTGTCGGCGGCGGCGTCGAACCGTTCGGCGGCGTGGCGCACCGAGTCGGCCAGCGCCTGCAGGTCGACCAGGAGCTCGGCGAGCCGGAGGGCACCGGGCGGGGTCGTGCCGACGGATGCCCGGGCCTGCTTGCGGACGGCGCTGCGGGCACGTTCGGCGGACGACACGGCGATGCCGAGCCAGACCGAGGCCCACAGCACGTGCGACACCGGCAGGACGGTCTGGGCGGAGATCGCGGCGTAGTCGTCGCGGAACACCCGGTCGGTCGTCGTCTCGGTGTCGAGGATCCACCCGTTGCTGCAGGTGCCGCGGAGCCCCATGGTGTCCCAGGTCGACGTCTGCGACAGGACCATCGTGTCGGTGCGGCAGATGAGCAGTCGCTGGTCCGACGCCGGGGCGTCCGGGTCGCGGCGCGCGGTGACGAACACCGCGTCGGCCTCGGTGGCGTAGGAGATCACCGGCGCGTCCTTGCGCAGGCGGATCCGGCCGTCGTCGGTCGGCTCGATGGAGCAGGTGGAACGCCGGGCGTCGCCGCCGACGCCGCGCTCGGTCGTTGCCGACGCGACGAGTGCCCCGCCCCGGACGGCCTCGATGGTCTCGAGCACGCCCGCGCCGTCGCCGCCGTGCCGCCAGAGCGCCATGACCTGGCCCTGGTGCATCGCGAACACCATGCCGGTCGCGGCACAGGCCCGGCCGAGTTCGGTCGCGATCGCCGAGAGCTCGGCCACGGAGGCACCCTCGCCACCGTGCTCGGTCGGCACCGCTGCCGCGAGCAGGCCGTACTCCCGCATCGCGGCGATGGCCTCACGCGGGGGCCGGGCGTCGCGGTCGACCTCGTCGGCGAACTGCGCGGCGACCTCGGCCACCGCGCTCGCACGCTCGGCGAACCGGTCGACGACCGACGGTGCCGGCAGGACCAGCGTCACGAGGCGAGCTCCGCGGCGAGCTCCGCGGCGGCGGTGATCGACTCGACGCTCGCGAAGGTGGACCGGTTGAGCACGGAGTCGGGGAACTCGACGTCGAGCTCGGACTCCACCGCGAGCATCACGTTGACGGTCGCGTGCGAGGTCAAGCCGAGGACGTAGAGGTCGGCGGTCGACGCGACGTCCCACGCGTCGACCGTCAGCCGGCCGTGCTCGGCGAGGGCGCGGCGGACGGCCTGGTCGGTGGCCGGTCCGGCGATCGTCGCGGTGGCGCTGGAGGGGTTCGGGTCCTGTTCCATGACTGCAACCGTAAAGAGGAACAGCCCTCGGGAAACCGCCGTGCGGATGCGGGAAACCGCACCCCTGTCACGCGCCCCGGGTCACCACTCGGAAAGGGCCACCGCCGTCGCCACCGCAAGCCCCCGTTCGTGCGCCAGCGAGATCGCGATCGGGCCGCACCCGATCGACTCCGCCAGCGCTGCCGCCGCCCCGGAGAGCGTGACCGTGGGGGCGCCGGCGGCGTCGAGCACGACGGCGACGTCACGCAGCGGGATCGCCCGGTCCGGGGCCGGCCGGAGCAGCTTCACCACGGCCTCCTTGCCGGCGAACCGAGCCGCCAGGCGCTCCGGGTCGTCACCGGTGTCGGCGCGCTCCCGGACGGTGAACACGCGGTCCAGGTACCGCTCGCCGTGGGCCGCGACGGCGTCGACGACGTCCTCGACCGCGGCGAGGTCGGTCCCGGTCCGGATGGTCTGCACGAGGAGCAGGGTACGCAGGAGTCCTCCACCGTGCATGCCCCGACGGGCATGGCGGACGGCAGGGGTTCGTATGATCGTCGCCAGGGACCACCGAGGGGGAACGATGGCATCACCGTGGACGGGCATCATCGAGGACGCGCGGCACTACCCGTCGCCGCACAACTCGCAACCGATCGTCGTGCGCGTCGAGGACGACCACACCGCGACCGTGTTCTACGACCTGCGACGGGGGCTGCCGGCGGAATCGTTCGGCATCCCGTTCGGGCACGTCTGCGCCGGGGTGTTCCTGGCCGGGCTCGACGTGGTGGCACGGGCGCACGGGTTCACCGTGCAGGAACAGCTCGACCACGCCGAGATGGACTTCGGTCGGCTCGGCGCTGGTGCCGAGGACCACCTGCACCGGCTGGGCACCGTGACGTTGCGTCCGCACGTGGTCACCGCCGACGACCGGGAGGCCCTGGCCGGCTTCCTCGCCCGGCGCACCTCACGCAGGCCCTACGACTCGACCCTGGTGGACGCCACCGCGATCGAGGCCGCAGCCGCCATCGCCTCGGCGGCCGGGCAACGCTTCCGCACCACCGACGACCGTGCCACCGTCGACGAGATCGTCCGCGTCAACCAGGAGACCCTGTTCGACGACCTGCAGCACGACGCCGTGCACGACGAGATCCTGCACTGGCTGCGGTTCTCGAAGCAGCAGGCAGCGGCCACCGGCGACGGACTGTCCGCCGAGACGATGCTCATGCCCGGCCCGGTGCTCCGGTTCGCCATGGAGCACCGCGGACTCTGGCAGGCACCGGGCATCGGCGGGGTCTTCCGCAGGGTGTACCTGTCCACCATGCGGGGCGTCCGACAGCTCGCCTGGCTCGAAGGACCGTTCAGCACCCCCGCCGAGTACGTCGAGGCCGGACGGGTCTTCATGCGCATCTGGCTCGAGTTCTCCGCACGCGGCATCGCGATGCACCCCTTCGGCACCGTGATCACCAACCCGCGGTCACACGCCGCGTTCGTGGAACGCGCGGGCGTCGACGAGTCCGACGGGCGGATGGCCTGGATGCTGTTCCGCTTCGGACACAGCGACCCACCACCCCTGGCACACCGCCGACCCGCAGCAGCGATGACCGTCGGGGGGACCCGGTGAAGCGCGCAGCGGTGTTCACGGTGGTGTGGGTGGTCGAGACCTTCGTCGCACTGTTCATGCCCCGCGTCGGCACCCACAAGCTCCTGCTCACGCCCGGCATCGAGCCGCTCCGCTGGACCCTCGGACGCTGGCGCGCCTGGCGGACCGCCGAACGGGCCGCCAAGCGGGTCCCCGCCTACCGGGCGTTCCTGGCGGAGTCCGGACGCGCCTCCAGGCTCGACACCCGCGGCGGGATCGCCGCGGCGATCTCCGGACTGCCCGAGATGGACAAGGACTCCTACGTCAAGCGCTGGAGCATCCCCGAACGCTGCATCGACGGCCGCCTGCCCCGACGCGGCGTCGTCGTCGACGAGTCCAGCGGATCGAGCGGCACCCCGACCAGCTGGGTGCGCGGGCCCGACGAACGCCAGGCCACCCGACAGCTGCTGCAGCTCGGGTTCTCGCGCACCGCGAAGGACCTGTCCAAACAGCCGTTCGTGCTCAACGCCTTCTCGCTCGGCGCCTGGGCGACCGGCATGAACGTCACCGCCTCGCTCACCGAGTCGTCGATGATCAAGTCCATCGGCCCGGACCGCGACAAGATCGTCCAGACGATGCGGGAGTTCGGCACCGACTTCACCTACATCATCTGCAGCTACCCACCGTTCCTGAAGGCCCTGTTCGAGGACGACCGGCTCGACTGGAGCCAGTACACGATCGTCGCCGCGTTCGGTGGCGAGGGCATCAGCGAGAACATGCGCGCCCACATCGAGCAGTACGCGCAGGCCGTCCTCGGCTCCTACGGGGCGAGCGACCTCGAGATCAACCTCGGCATCGAGACGCCCTTCAGCGTGCAGCTGCGCCGAGCCATCGCCGCGTCACCGGAACTCTCCGCAGCCCTGACCAAGCAGGGCGAGTACGGGGTGCTCCCGATGGTGTTCCAGTTCAACCCGTTCGGCTACCTGATCGAGACGAACGACCTCGGCGAACTCGTCGTGACCATCGCCCGCTCCGAGAACATCAGCCCCCGCATCCGCTACAACATCCACGACCGCGGACACGTGGTGCGGATGAAGGAACTGCGGTCCGTGCTGCGAGCGACCGGACACGCGGCGCTCGCCGCCGAGGCCGAGCTCGACCTGCCGCTGCTGTTCCACTACGGCCGGTCCGACCTGTCCGTCGACTACAACGGGGCCGTCGTCGCGCCCGACGTGGTGCGGGACGTCGTGTACGGCGACCCGGAGCTGCTCGAAGCCGTCGAGAACCACCGGTTGATCAGCTACGAGGACGACCACGGGGACCGGCAGCTGCACATCGCGTTCCAGCTCGCCACGGGCGCCGGTGGGTTCGACGCCGATGCCGCTCGCGGCGCCGTGATCGCCGAGCTCCGCCGGTTGAACAAGGACTTCTCGAACGCGATCCGCACGGCCCCGCCCGGCACACTGCCGACGGTCGCGTTCTACCCGTACCGGACGGGGCCGTTCCGCGAGGACGGCAAGAAACTCAAGAACGAGTACGTGTGGCAGCTGCCGGCCGGCTCGGTCGAGCAGTGGGACCTCGACCTGTCGTGGGTCGCGGCGAAGGAGGCCTGAAGCGAGCCGGTTCCGGCGCTAGTCGTACTGCGGCGGCCAGTCGAAGGGAGCCGGCAGGCGGGGGACCTCGCCCACGGTCGTGACGATGAGGACGATCTGCCGCAGGTCCGTCAGCTCGATCGATCGCGGGTTGCCGATCCGTCGGTGCCCGTCGACCCACACCGTCAGTTCGCCGCGCAGACCACCGACGTGCTCCGGACCGAGCGAGACACCCCACTCGTCGAAGAACTGCCCGAGCGTGAACGTCTGCTCCGTCGGGGACTCGACGTGCACGATGCCCGACGTGTCGTGCGTGTGGATCTCCGCGGCGAACTTCCGACTGTCCGAGTGCCCGACGTTCGCGGGGACGGTCACCGGTTCGTCGCCGTCCAGGATCGTCAGGTGCGAGTGCACGTGCTCGGCCAGCCGTTCGCCCCAGACGTTGTGCAGCCCGGCGGACTCCGCGCGGGCCGTCAGGGCCGTCGGGCGTGGCCACGGCGGAGCGTCACGGGTGGTCACCGCTCCGGGCGCCGCGCACCCGGACAGCAGCAGGAGTGCGGCCACCGCGACCGCGACGCTCCGCAGGTTCACCAGCGGTCGTGGACGCTCGCGCGGAACCACGTGTCGTACAGGTCGCGGACGGTGGCGTCGAGCCCCTCGATCGGCGGCAGGTCGCCGGCAGCGGCGTTCGAACGCGCCTGCTCCGGGTTGCGTGCGCCCGGGATCGCCGCCGTGACGCCGTCCTGCGCGATGATCCACGCGAGCGCTGCCTGCGGGACGGAGACGGCGTCCGGCAGGGACGCCGCGAAGGTCTGGGCGGCGCGCACGCCGTCGTCGTAGTCGACGCCGCTGAAGGTCTCGCCCTGGTCGAAGGCCTCGCCGTGGCGGTTGTAGTTGCGGTGGTCGCCCTCGGCGAACGACGTGTCGGTCGTGTACTTGCCGGAGAGCAGCCCCGAGGCCAACGGGACGCGCGCGAGGATGCCGACCCCTGCCTCCAGAGCGGCCGGCAGCACACGGTCGAGCGGCTTGAGCCGGAACGCGTTGAGGATGATCTGGACGCTCGCGACGCCGGGCCGGGCGATCGCGGTGAGCGCCTGGTCGGCGGTCTCGACGCTGACGCCGTAGGCGGCGACCGAGCCGTCGGCGACCAGGGCGTCGAGGGCGTCGTAGACGGCGTCGTCCGCGTAGACCGGGGTCGGCGGGCAGTGCAGCTGCACGAGGTCGAGCGTGTCCTGACCGAGGTTCCGGCGGGAGCGGTCGACCCACTCGCGGAAGTTCGCGGCGACGTAGTTCTCGGGGACCTGGTCGGCGCGACGGCCCATCTTCGTGGTGATCGTCAGCGGCACGTCGGGGTTCGCGGCACGCCACGCGCCGATGAGCTGCTCGCTCCGGCCGTCACCGTAGACGTCGGCGGTGTCGAACAGGGTGACGCCCGACTCGACGGATGCGTCCATGACGGCGTTCGCGTCGGCTTCGGAGACCGGACCCCAGTCACCGCCGAACTGCCAGGTGCCGAGGCCGATGGGGGAGACGGAGCGGCCGGTGCGGCCGAGGGTGCGACTCTGCATGGGTCCGAGCGTAGTCAGGCGCGCACGAGCGGGGTTCAGCCGAGCGGGGTTCAGCCGATCGTGGAGACGCCGCGACGCAGGAGCGCTCGCGCTGCCCGGGCACGGGGGATGACCCAGACGGCCGCCCACAGGGCCATCGCGCTCCAGAGCACGATGAGCATCGTCGTGATGAGCGTGCCGTGCTGGTCGCGCATCGACCACGTCATCGCGATCCACAGCACGCCGAGGACGACCTTGCCCCAGCCGGCGCCTTCGCGGTCGGCCTGGGCCTGCACGAGCGGGATCCACTGGTCTGCCGGCACCCCGGCGGGCACCTGGCCGTCGGCGATCCACTCGCGGACGACGATCGACCGTTCGTAGCCGCCCTCGGCGCGCCAGGCTCGGCGCTGCAGGACGACGGCGATCGCGGCTCCGGCCGTCGCGGTCGGGATGCCGACCGAGACCAGGACGGTGGTCGTCGCCTCGGTCCACGACGACAGGACCAGCATGACCAGCACGACGGCGAAGGCGGCACCCGTCACACCTGCACCGAGCAGGCGGAGCCGCCCGGCTTCGTCGAGCACACCGACTCCGACACCGTTCACGCAGGAGAGCGTACCTGCGGACATCGGGCGCCGGGTGCGTTCGTCAGCCCAGGGCCAGCAACCAGCACATACCGGCGGCGGCGAAGGCCATCGCCCAGCTCACCAGGCTGCCGATCAGGAAGTACTCGGCCTGGTACCCGGTCGTCTCGCGGCGGATCTCGGGGAACCGGACGATCCCCTTCGCGGCGATCAGGGCGGCGACGACGGGGAAGGCGCCGGCCAACGAGAACCCGGCCAGCAGCAGCCGCTCGATCGGGCCGATCATGCGTCCGCCCTTGAGGGTGACCGTGCTGTCCGCGGCTGCGGCTGCGGCTGCGGCTGCGGCTGCGTCGGCCGCGGGTGCCTTGGCGGTGCGGCGCCAGCCGAAGCGCTTGCGGCGGGTCTGCTCGGCCGCTGCCGCCGCGTCGGGCCGTGCGTCGGACGACAGCCCCGGTGGCAGCGCCTGGGCGACGACCACGTTGGCCGAGTCGACCAGGAACAGCGCCGAGCCGACGCCGGCGACGATCGCTGCGAGCGGGACGGCTCCGACGAACGTCGGGCCGGCGTCGCGGTGCCAGTCGACCACGAAGCCGGACGCGTCCGGGCCCGGCGCCCAGAGCAGCAGCACGGCGACGGCGACCGCGAGCAGGGCGGCCGGCCAGGACCCCGAGCGGCGGAGCCAGGGGAGTGGTCGATCCCGACCGCCGGGGGTTCCGCCGGAGCGCACCGGGATCGTGGTCGCGACCCACAGGGCTGCGAGGACGACCGTGACGAGCGCCGACCAGACGGCGAGGCCGAGGCCGAGCACCGTCGTCGTCGTCACGGCGGCCCAGAGCAGGACGATCACGGTGGTGGTCAGCACGCGCCGTGGTGCCGCGTCCGTCCCGGTCCGTGCCCTGACGACGTCGGCCAGCCCGACGAGGGCGAGGAGGACACCGGCGAGCATCAGCGGCCCCCGTCCCCGAGGACGCGGAGGCCCTCGACCACGGCTGCCACGCCCGACTTCTGCACGGTCTGGGACACCGCCGACGGGCTGATCCCCTCGTCCGCGGCGATCTGCGCCTGCGTCCGGCCCTGCACGAGCCCGAGTGCGATCCGGCGGGCGCGGGGTGCGAGCCGCGAGACGACGTGGTCGCGACCGAGGAAGTAGGCGTTCACGAGGCGCTCCGTCGTTCCGTGGCGGTCGTCCGCGTCGTGGTACCAGGACCGGAGGAACGCGGTCCGGCCGTCCTCGCGGCGGTGGGTCTCGTTGATGGCGTCCCGCGCCGACCACCAGCCGGGGCCGTCCTGCAGGGGGCCGCCGCCGCCGGTACCGATCGTCCGGACCTGTCCGCGGCCGATGCCGAGCCGGATCTGCACCGTCTGGGGGAGCGCGAGGGTCGCTGCCGTGGTCGCCAGCAGCGCGTCGGTGAGCGTGTTGTAGATGACCTGGAACTCGTCGCCGACGGTGGCGCGCAGGGGATCGAGGGCGGTGACGTCAGCGGTACTGTCGAACGCGCGCTCGACGTCGTGCTGGGCTGCGGAGCGGTCCGCGAGCGTGCGGGAGTCGACCAGGTCGACGATCACGGCGAACACGGGCTCGGGCTGCATGGGTTAAGCGTAGAGCTTCATATCGTTGAAAGTAAGGTTTGGGCTAAACCATTCGGGTCGGTCGCTCATGCACCGGGGCGGGCTGACGGCTGAAATGTCACCTTCTGGACGTGTGCCGTCGAACCTGACAGCATGGGCGGACGCTGTCGGAGGGGGACGAGCAGATGGATGATGCACGACCGGGGACGGGTGTCGCAGGCGCCGGATCGACGGGGACCGCGGTGCGGCGGCAGTACGGCCCACCACCCGTGCCGCTGATCGCCTGGAGCGGTGGCCGTGCGGTGTTCGCCTTCGGGGTGCCGTTCGCTGCCGGGCTGTTGCTGGCCGGGGTGGTGCTGTTGCTCGGCGTACCGGGTGGTCGGGTCGCCCTGGTGAACGGTGCGTTCGCGGCCCTCGACGGGACCGGGGTGCCTGCGCCCCTCTTCGCCGTGGGCGCGGTCATCGCGGCGCTCGGGCTCGGTTTCGGGGTGACCGCAGCCACCGTGGTCGTGCTCGCGGCCGCAGACGATGCGGTGGCGGGGCCGCGCGACGCCTGGCGGTGGTCGGTCCACCACTGGCGGCTCGTCGTCGAGGCCGCTCTCGTCGCGTTGGTGGCGGTGGCGGTGGTGACGGCCACCGCTGTGTGGTGGCGGGCAGGTGGATGGGGCACCGTCGTGATCGTCGTGCTGCTGGCGGTCGGTGCCGTCATCGTGGCGCCGCTGCTGCTCGGCTGGGCGCTGGTCGTGGCCGGTGTGCCCCGTCGATCGGCCTACCGTCGCGCCTGGGGATCTGGTCGGGTCATCGTCCGTGGTGGGGACGAGGCGACGGCGACGCCACGTCGTGCGCTCGTCGGGGGAGCGACACTGGTGACGGTGCTCGGGGTCGGCGTCCTGCTGCTGCTGCGCCTGTTGCCGCCGTCGGCGCTCCGGAGCAGCGTCGTCGTGGCCTGGTGCTGCATCGCCGTGACCGGCCTGGTGCTGGTCGTCGTCGCGATCGCGGTGCGCGGGGCCGCAACACGGAACGACGGCGGTCGGCTCCGGTCACCGCTGACGACGGACCCGGTGGCCGGAGGACGACGGGCGCGACCTGGACTCGTCGGAGCGGGCGTGGTGGTCGTCCCGGCGGTGGTGTTCGCGGTGATCGTCTCGAGCAATCCGATCGGCGTCGTGCAGTACGACGCCGCCCCTGCGGATGCGCGCGGCCTGCTCGGCGGCGACATCGCGGACGTCGGAGGCCGGACGGCGGTCGTGAGCACGCCGTCGACACCGCCCAGCCGTCTGCGGATGTGTGGGGACGCGTCGTGCGACACCCCCGTCGAGATGCCCGGCCTGACCGGCGGCTCCGCGATCGGGAGCGCCGGCGACGGTGGGTTGCTCACCGCCCAGTGGAAGGTGCGGTTCGACGGCGAGGAAGCGCAGCAGTACGAGCTCGAGGTCGTGCACTCACGCGCGGACCAACTCGATGTGGCACCGAAGTCGGACGGTGCCGCCTGGCCCGCGGGGAGACGGGCGGAGAAGCGTGACTCCGCCGACGAGGCGCCGGCCGTGGACCGCCCGGAAGGGCGCCGCACCACGGTCGCCGCCGTCGACATCGTGGAGACCGAGCAGGGGCGCGTCAGCTACTGGATGACCGACGTGGCAGTCGCGAGTTCCGGCGACCGGCCGGTCGTGGTCGGGATCGCCCGCGGCGGTGAACCGGAAGGACGCTCGCACCTGGTCGCCGTGTTCTGCGAGGACGTGTCCTGCGCCGAACACACGGTTCGGCAGGTGGCGCTGCCGTGGATCCCGCCGCTGGACCACCAGGGTGTGGACGTCGCCGTCGCGCCGGACGGCACCGCCGTGGTCTCGCTGGTGTCCGAGACCGACGCCGGTTCACCGACCTTCTCCGCCCTGCGGCTGCTGTCGTTCCGCCCGGACGGCGGCCAGCCCGTCGTCCGCGACCTGTCGCACGCGATCCCGCCGGGCAAGCCGGTGCGGGCGTGGGACGAGGCGTACGACGCACGGGTGGCGATCGGCGGCGACGGGAACCCGGTCGTGCTCGCGCGGTCGAACGGGATCGCGACCCAACGGCTGACGTTCTGCGCGGATGCGTCGTGCTCGTCTTCGTCACACACGGACATCACGCCGAACGGGCCGACGAACCTGCTCCCGGCGTTCGTCATCGACCGATCGGGGCGGCCACTCGTCGCGGTCCGTGACGAGGAACGCGGCACCCTGGGACTCCTGTCGTGCCGTGATGCGCGGTGCACCGATTCCGAGCAGACGACGATCGCCCGGTTCCCGCCGCTGCAGGACGCACGGTCGAGCACCGGCACCCTGGCGATCGGCCTGACCGCCGACGACACCCCGATCGTGCTGTCCGGTGGTGCGACGGACGACCGGGACGAGGACGTGCCTGGCCTCGTGATCCGGTGCGATCGACCCCGGTGCGGGACGTCGTGACGTGCCTGCTCGGTTCGACGACGATCGAGCGCTGACACCCTAGGATCGTGGTGAGGGCCTTTAGCTCAGCTGGTAGAGCGCCACGTTTACACCGTGGATGTCGTCGGTTCGATCCCGGCAGGGCCCACTCACGAGGCCGGACCAGAACGTGCTGGGGCTGCGCCACAACGCATGCAGTCCGGCTCGGGACCACGGTGCTGCAGGGTCCGTTACAGAGACCGAAGGCCACGACCGAGCGGTCGGAACTCGTATGCTCCGACCATGGGGATGAACAAGGACCAGCAGCTCGCCGCGATCGTCGGGGGTCTGGTTGCAGTGTTCGCCGGCGTCGGTGTGATCGTCGCCTTGGCAACGGGGCTCGTCGGCTCGTAGACGATCGCCGCCGCATCCACCGCGTCGCCGACCGGATCGCCGCGGTCCCGTTCTCTGCCTCGGTAGAACGTCCGGTTCCGGACCGCGCTTCCGCAGCGAGCGGTTGTCGTTCCGGCGTCCTGGCCCTCGCACTGGGGACCTTCGCCCACCCACCCTCCTGCTCCACGAGTCCGAAACATCCTCACGCAATTGATCCGAGGAGTGGACCCGTATGTCGATGACGACACTGCAGCAGACCGCGTCCGCCCCGACCGGGGTGCTCGAGTCCCCGGTCCGGCGACGGAACCCAGTGAAGGAGCAGCACGCATTCGCTCCGCCGGCGGCACCAATGCGAGTGGCTCCCGGCGCCGTGGACGATCGCGCGTTCGCGATGATCGTCGGGCGGAATGCTGCTCTGCTCCGAACGATCGCCGTGCGGATCCTGCGCGGGTCCAGCGAAGCCGACGACGTCGTGCAGGAGACCTTCATCGCCGCGTGGACCCATCTCGAAGCGCTGCGCGATGCTGACGCGATCACGGCGTGGCTCGTGACCACGGTCCGACGCCGGAGCTTCGATCGGCTCCGGAGTGCTGCGACGCGGTACCGGACGCAACTCGATGAGACGGCTCCTGAATCTGTCGACAATGCCCCGGGAGCCGTCGCGGAGCGAGCATTGCTGGTCGCAGCCGCGCAGCGGGTCATCGACGGTATGGCGCCGATGCAGCGACGGTGTTGGGAGTTGCGCCATCTCGAGGGTCGGTCCTACGCCGAGATCGCCGAGGCGCTGGGTCTGCCGCACTCGACCGTGCGTGGTCACATCGCGCGTGCGCGAGCGGTGGTCGATCGTTCTCTCGTCAGCTGGCGGTGAGGCGGCGAGGTCGATCGATCAGGGTCTCCGGCCTCGCGCAGGGGTGTCACCAGCTCTCGTGCGGCGGAGACGTGCGCTCTCGGGAGTCGTCGGCGGCCAGGATCGTTGCCGTCGCCGCGGGCCACAGCGCATCCAGCCGCGGCCCCCACGGGGCCGCCATCACCCCGCTCGTGCGAAGCGTGCTGACCTCCGACAGGGAGACCCAACCCCAGTCCATCACCTCGGCAGGATCCGCTCGCACCGCTGAACCACTCGGCTCCTGCACGACGAAGAGGTCCACGAGTGCCGTCTCCTCGGTGAAGCGGCCGACGCGGCGCAGCGCCTCGGGCTCGACGGTGACGTTGGTCTCCTCGAGCAGCTCTCGGCGCGCAGCTGCAGGACCAGTCTCGCCTGCGAACGCGCTCCCACCGGGGAACTCCCACCCGAAGGCGAACTCCTTCGTCGGCGCCCGCTGCGTGAGCAGGACGGTTCCGTCGGCTCGGTGGACGCACACCGTGACCACCAGATGGAACGACCCACCCGGCCAACCCGCTTCACCGCGCCGGAACGTCCCACCCGTCGGCACCCCGGCCGCGTCCACAAGATCCCACCACTCGTCCACACCGCCAGCGTAGGACGAATCGGCACGCGGAACGTCGACATGCGGCGTCCGGCAGCGGATCGGCTACCGGCCGCCGGAACGACGCGCTGCTCGGGCTCGCCGTCGCTCGTCACGCCGTGCTCGCCACTCGGCGTCCTGCTGATCCTGCAGCGGGCTCCGGCCCATGCTTCCGCGAGCGGCGAGGAAGATGAGCACGACGACGACAACCAGTACGACCGGCACGAGGAACTGCAGCAACAACATCGCTCCCTCCAACTTCTGCTCACCCCAAGATAGTTGGTGTGGAGCTCGGCCAGCCGTCGCCGGCAAGACCAGCGCCCGAAGGTCGATCGGCTCGCGGGACGACGCCGCCAGCAGATCGGCGAGCGAGACGTGTTGTCCGGGTGCTGGCCAGGTTCCCGAGGCCCGCAGCGCCCCGCACGCGCTCGATCCCCGGACAGCGGACCGCGACGACACGAAGCCGGAACGGCTATCGAGCGGGCCTGATCGAGAGTTCGGCCACCTCGACGACCGCGTCGTCCGGCATGTCGGGGTAGTAGTTCTCGCGGAGCTGCTGCCCGAAGAGCCGCATGTCCGTCTCCGGAGCCTGGCGCGCCTGTTCTGCGGTGAGGGTGTCGAGCCGGTACTGGTGCACGGCGGTGATCGTGCCGGCCAGCGGTTCGGCAGTCGGGTGGTCGTCGAACACGAACGTCGCATCGCCGACCCGCACGGATTCGTTCCACCGGACGGTGGTGACCTTCTCGCCGCTGATGATCGCTTCGTGGTGCTTCTGGTGGAAGTGGACGGTGGACGGGTCGGAGTCGGTCATGCATCCACCTTGCCGGATGGCGATCGAAGGGCGCGGGAGTCCGACGGCGCGCTGTCCAGCGAGTGAGCCTGCAACGCTTCTCAGCGCACCTGGTCGCGTCCGGTCATACGATCGTCTCACGAGCGCAACCCCGGCAGGTCCGGCGCGAGTGCGACGACTTCCGTGACGAGACGAACGGGTTCATCGCATGCACGCAATCGTCGTCGGGGGCGGTGTCGCAGGCCTCGCCACAGCCATCGCGCTGCACCGAGCAGGGCACGTCCCGATCGTGCTCGAGCGGAGCACCGGCGCTGCAGACGACGCCGGATCCTGGTTGCAGGTGGCCAGCAACGGGGTCGGAGCGCTCCGTGCGCTCGGTCTCGGCGCCGCCGTCTCGAAGATCGGGGTCCCGACGCCGCGGTTGCAGACCTTCGACCCGAAGGGGCGGCTGACCGCGGAGCTCCCGCTCGGGCTCCAGCAGGAGGAGGGCGCGACCCGTTCGCTGCAACGAGCCGATCTCCACCGGCTCCTCCGGACCGACACGGAACAGCGGGGCATCACGATCATCCAGGGCGCCCGGGTGCTGAGCGCTGTCGACGAGGGTGACCGGGCGAGCGTGCTCACCGAGACGCTCGAGCGGTTCACCGCAGACATCGTCGTCGGCGCCGACGGCATCGGTTCCGCTGTCCGACGCACCTTCGGGAGCCACGGACCCGAGCACGGTGGCGCAACCCCGACGGATGTGCTGGCTCCCGTCGTCAACATCGGTGGCAGTTCCTCCGGCACCGGGCTCACGGAATCCGAGACCGGTCCCGCAGGCACCCTGCAGTTCCGGTTCGGCAGGGATTGCTTCGTCTGCACGTTGCGGGTCGACGCTTCCACCGTCATGTGGTTCGCGAACCCCCGGCTCAGCGCCGTGGACGGCGTCGCCTCAGCTGCAGTCGGGATGACCGGAGCCGAGTGGGTCGCGATGCTCCCGCGTCTCGTCGGGCGGGACGTCCTGCCGACGCCTGCCCTGCTGGCGGGCTCGGCCGACGTGGACGTGTGGGCGTCGCGCACCACGCCGCGCCCGGTGCGGTGGGGATGCGGGCGGGTGGTCCTCGTCGGGGACGCGGCACACGCGATTCCTCCGACGGCGGGGCAGGGTGCTTCCCTCGCTCTCGAGGACGCCGTCATCCTCGGTTCGCTGGTGGCGAGTGGCGTGCCGGCAACGACCCTTGCGGTCCACATGCACGAGCGACGCGGTCAGCGTGTGCGCGCCATCACGCGCCAAGGGGAGTTGTTGGACACGAGCAAGACGCTCGGCAGGGTGGGATCCATCGTCCGCGATCGGTTCGTCCTGCCCGGCGCAGCGTTCACGGCGCGGCGAGACCGTGGGGGACCTGCGGCGTGGATGTACCGGTTCGACCCGTCGACCTGATCCGCGACGAACCTCCGAGCAGCAGGGTGCAGTGAGCACTCCCGCCACGCACCTCGGTCAGCCGCGGTCTCGCGCCATCCCGGCCTCGGTGTTGCGGGCGCCGACGACGACACCGTGCGGTGCGGCCGCCTCGATGCGATCCAGGTCGCCGTCGGTGAGCACCACGTCGGCAGCGGCGACGTTCTCCTCGACACGCGATGCCCTCGTGGTGCCGGGAATCGGCACGGTACCGGCCCGGATCAGCCACGCGAGGGCGAGCTGCGCCGTGGTGACGCCCTTCTCGTCTGCGATGACCGTGAGTGCGTCGACGATGCGGAGGTTCGCGTCGATGGCTTCGTCGGAGAACCGGGGGAGGTTCCGTCGGGCGTCGCCGGCGGGGAGGCCGTCCTTCCTGGTGATGTTCCCGGACAGGAACCCCCGCCCGAGCGGTGAGAAGGGCACGAACCCGATGCCGAGCTCCCTGGCGGTGTCGAGGACGCCGTTGTGTTCGGCGTCACGCTCGAACAGGCTGTACTCCGACTGGATCGCGGTGATCGGGAACGTCGCGTGCGCACGGCGCAGGGTCTCGGCGGAGGTCTCCGAGACGCCGATGGCACGGGCCTTGCCGGCGGTGACGGCTTCAGCCATCGCACCGATCGTGTCTTCGATCGGCACGTTCGGGTCGGCGCGGTGCAGGTACCAGAGGTCGACGTGGTCGGTGCCGAGGTGGCTGAGGGAGCGGTCGATCGCGCGGCGGGCGTGCTCGGGGGACCCGTCGAGTCCGATCGGGGTGCCGTCGTCGGCGAAGTCGGTGGCGAACTTCGATGCGACGACCACGCGGCCCCGGTCGGCGCCGAGGACCCGGCCGAGCAGCTCCTCGTTCGCGAACGGCCCGTACGCCTCTGCCGTGTCGAACAGGGTGATCCCCGTGTCGAGTGCGCGGCGGATGGTCTCGACGGACCCGGCTTCGGTGGCACCGCCGTAGAAGGCACTCATCCCCATGCACCCGAGCCCGAGTGCGGACGTGACGAGGCCTTGCGAGCCGAGGGAGAGTTGCTGCACGGGAGTGCTCCGTTCTTCTCCGGGGAGGACCCGGGCGAGGATGACGATCCACCCTGGTGCGCACACCATGTCAAGTGCGAGACTGCGCCCTGTGCCGCTTCCCGAGGTCCACGTCGTCGAACCGGTGACGATCGGCGTCGCGGCGGACGTGCTCGGCATCACCATCGACACGATCCGCTACTACGAGAAGGAAGGCATCGCGCCCGCGCCCGAGCGTGGTCCGGATGGATGGCGGCGGTACGACACGGCTGCGCTGCGCTGGCTCGCCGGGACGGTGATGCTCCGCGGTACGGGGATGAACGTGCGGGAGATGCGTGAGTACGCGGCCGCGTACCGAGCCGGTGCCGATGACGCCGAACGACTCGCGCTCCTCGAACGCCACCACGCGGTGGTGCTGGAGCGACAGGGGGAACTGCTCCGTCACCTGGCCGCGTTGGAGCGGAAGATCGACGCGTACCGCCAGTCGATCACCGACGGGAACGTGCGACCGTCGGGCGGATCAGCTGCCTGAAGCCCTGGTCCGTTCGCCCGGCCTCCGGCCCACCTCGAGCAGCGGGCCGCAGTCCGCGGAGCAGGAGCCGGCGCACCGGGACCTCCACCGCGTCGTGCAGGACGGACGCGACGGCGAGTGCGACCACCAGGGCGAGCAGGGTCAGGAGCACGCTGGTCACATCTCCGTCGGCCGTGCCCGGGGGTCGGAACGCCAGCACGGCGTCGATCGTCAGGAGATGGACGAGGTAGAACGCGAACGACCTGGTCCCCAGGTGCACGAGCAGTGGAGACGACAGGCCGGTGGTGCGTCCTTCGACGTCCGCCCTGGCGAGCGCGGGCAGCAGCAGCGAGAACCCCACGACCGTGCAGCCGGTCAGTGCGAAGCGCGACGTGGGGTGCAGGTCTGCGGCGAGGAGGCCCGCGACCGTCAGCAGGACGGGGACCGCGAGTCGTGGTCCGCGCCAGGCGCCCGAGCGCACCAGGGCAGCGGTGAGGACACCGAGCAGGAACTCCGGGAACCGTGCCGGTGGCCAGCTCGCCGGGACCGGAGAACCGGGCAGGTGCGGCACGAGCACCGGCGCGACCAGGACGAGGACGGCTGCCAGCGCGGCGAGGGCCGCGAGCACGGCGGGGTGCGCGGAACGGAGCAGCCGGATGAGGAACGGGAACGTCAGGTAGAAGAACGCTTCGCAGGTCAGCGACCACGACACGGGGTTCCCGGCTTGCCACCACGGGGCGTGCCAGGCGTTGACGAGCAGGACGTTCGCCACGAGGGCTGCCGGCGACGTCGTCCGGATGCCCGGCAGAAGTGTCGCTGCCACGATGATCGCGGCGAGGACGGCGACCAGGTGGAGCGGCCAGATCCGCGCGGCACGGCGGGCCCAGAAGCGCAGTGCGGCTCGCACCGGTCCCGCGGTGTCGTCGTCCGCGCGGTCCGACCAGGCGAGGACGAAGCCGGAGAGCATGAAGAACAGCGAGACGCCGGTGTCGCCGCTGCCGACCACGGCACTCAGGGCCGTCTGCGCGTTCCCGTCGAAGTACCCGAGGTTCCGCACGTGGTAGGCGAAGACCCCGAACGTCGCGACCCAGCGCAGGCCGGTCAACGACGGCAGGACGGGGTGCTCGAGCGCGGGGTCGGTTCTGGCCATGCCCTCATCGGAACAGTCGGCACGTCAGCCGGGCGTCTGGTCGAGCGCATACGCTCCGCATACATCCGATCTGCTGTGCTGACCGGGTCCGGATCGGCCGGAGCAGCGAGGAGCGACGTGCGGGTACTGGTGGTGGAGGACGAGCCGTTCCTGGCGGAGGCGATCCGCGCGGGCCTGCGGCTCGAGGCGATCGCCGCCGACACGGTGGGCGACGGATTGGCCGCGCTCGATCAGCTGGCCGTCCACACGTACGACGTGGTCGTGCTCGACCGGGACATCCCCGGTCTGCACGGGGACGACGTCTGCGCCCGGATCGTCGCTGACCCGGAAGCACCGAGCGTCCTCATGTTGACGGCGTCGACGACACTCGCTGAGCGCGTCCACGGCCTCCAGCTCGGGGCCGACGACTACCTCGGCAAGCCCTTCGACTTCGAGGAGCTCGTCGCACGCCTCCGGGCGCTGAACCGTCGAGCACGTCGCGCGGTCGCACCGGTCCTCGAGACGGCTGGTCTCCGGCTCGATCCCTTCCGACGCGAGGCCTACCGCGACGGCCGCTACCTGCGCCTGGGGCGCAAGGAGTTCGCGGTCCTCGAGGTCCTGCTGCGTGCCGACGGCGGGTTCGTGAGTGCCGAGCAGCTGCTCGAGCAGGTGTGGGACGAGCACGCTGACCCGTTCACCAACGCGGTCCGGCTGACCATCTCGACGCTGCGGAAGAAGCTCGGCAGTCCCGACGCCATCCGGACGCTGCCCGGTGTCGGGTACGCGGTCGCGCCGCGTCCTGTGCACGAGGGTCCGGAAGCATGAGGATCGCCGCGCTGCGCCGTCTGTCGATCCGGGCGCGGCTCACCCTGACGTACACGGCGCTGATCCTGCTGACCGGCGCCGTCATGCTCGCGGTCGTCTTCGCAGTCCTCGCCATCGTGCCCGGCTACGCGTTCACGGCGGGCCCGTTCCCCTACGGATCGACCCACGACGTGTACGAGATCACCGGCCGCGACGACGTCCTGCGCCTCTTCGTCATCGTCTCGGTCCCGGCGTTGCTCGTGGTCGGGGGCATCGGTGGTGTCGTCAGTTGGCTCGTCGCGGGCAGACTCCTCCGCCCGCTGCGCGACATCATCACGACCGCCGACCGGCTCGGTGCCGGCACGCTGGACGCCCGGGTGGACGTCTCGGGTCCACCGGACGAGATCCGCGACGTCGGTGCGACGCTGAACCGGATGCTCGACCGCCTGGAGACCGCCTTCGTCAGCCGGTCGCGGTTCGCGGCGAACGCCTCGCACGAACTCCGGACGCCGCTCGCCACGATGAAGACGATGCTCCAGGTCGCCCTCCGCGCACCCGACGGGCCGGACCGGACGCAGACCCTCCAACGGCTGCTCGTCACCACGGACCAGATGATCCGCATGACGACGGCGCTGCTCGACCTGGCACGGGGGGACGAGCCCATCGACGCACGCCCGGTGTCGCTCCGCGACGAGGTCGCGGCCGCGCTGCTGGCGGTGGACGCAGAACGCCTCGCCCGGCGGATCGTCGTGTCGGTGCAGCTCGACGACGTCGTCGTGCTGGGCAACCGACCGTTGCTCGGGCAACTCGTCGGCAACCTGATCCGCAACGCCGTGGTCCACAACGTCTCCGGCGGGAGCCTACGGGTGGTGCTCGACGCTCGGTCCTCCGAGCTCCGGGTCGAGAACGACGGCGAGGTGATCCCGACCGACGAGGCGCACGAGTTGACGGAGCCGTTCCGACGACGCCACCGCACGCGGACGGACGGGAGCGGGCACGGGCTCGGCCTGCCGCTCGTCGCGATGATCGCGGCCGTCCACGGTGCGGAGCTGACCCTGACGGCGCGAGCTGTCGGCGGGTTGACCGCTTCGACCCGCTTCCCGGATCGGCAGCCACCAGATCCGGCAGGACCCAGCCGATCGGCACCCCGGGTCCTCGGCGATCACCCCGGCGTCCGGTAGCGTCAGCGCCATGACCGAGACGCAACGACGCAGTCTGCTCGAACGGCTGATCGGCAAGCCCCTGCCGTGGCTCGTCTGGGGGTGGGCGGTGATCGCCCTGGTCTGGCTGGTGCTGGCCGTCGTGGAGCCGTCCCGGTTCCACACCGAGATGGCGGTCCTCTGGGGCATCCTCGTCGCCGTGCAGATCGGCTCGGTGCTCGTTGTCCGTGCGCACAGCCGCAAGCGTGCTCGGGACGCAGGGAAGGACTCGTGACCGGTCCAGGGCCGGGGCGACCAGCGCGATGAACCCGACCGAGGACGCCGACGCCGATGCCGAACGTGCGCGGTTGGAACGCATCGCCTGGGGAGCCGCGTCCACGCCGGCCGACGCGGCCGACGCGCGGAGTGCCCTCGCCGCTCGCTCCGGCGCCGATCTGCACAACGCCGACCCGCACAGCGCCGACCGCGCACCCGGAGCCGACGCGCACGGAACGCGAACCGCCGACCGCGCACCCGCAGCCGACGCGCACGGAACGCGAACCGCCGACCGCGGAACGGATGCGGACGACCGCGGCAGGGGCCTCCTGGCCGGTGTCCGCCAGCGAGCCGGTCGCATCCGACGCTCCGACCACCGCGTCCTCTGGACCCTCGGCGCAGCCGCCGCCGTGATCGGTTTCGTCGCGGGGACCGGGGTCGGACTGTCGCTGGGGGCGCGCCCCGTCGACCCCACGAACACCGTCACGCCGCCAGCCGGGGCGGTGACGATCGACCGGCGGTTCGAGCAGCCGCAGACCGTCGCCGACCGGCCGCCAGCGGGGATCGCCACGCCGATGGAACGCTCGAGCACCCGTCTGGTGTTCACGAACCGATCGCTGTCGGGCGACGACGCGGCGACACCGTGGAACGTCTGGGCCGGGGTCGGTCGGGACGGTTCGACGATCTGCCTCGTCGCGTCGGCCGACCAACTCGAGGGCACGAGCGCCTGCTGGCCGCGCGGAGCGGCGCTGCACGGACGGGTGTCGCTGTCGGCGACGGCGCTCAGCGGGACGCTGACGGTCCGTCTGGTCGGCGGCGGGGTCCGGGCATCGGTGACGACCGGCGCCGAACCGATGTACACCGCCGGTCCGGTCGGCTGATACGCGAGCCCGAGCGGCGCGCCGTCGATCGGGCCCGTAGGCTCCGAGTCGGACCGACCGGTGCACGGGGCGCACGGCGGGATCCGAGGGGGAACCACATGTCCATCACATCCAGGATGACCACGGCGGGGACAGCGGCGGCGATCGTCGCGCTCGCACTCTCCGGCTGCGCCGGCACCGGCACGACGGCGCCGGGGACGCAGCGGGCCGCCCCGCAGTCGTCGACGCCCACGCAGACACCGACGCCGACACCGTCGGCTGCACCCACCGTCGACGCTGCCACGAAGGACCTGTCGTTCGAGGACGGCGCCGCGCTCTCGTCGAGCACCCTGCCCGCGTTCGGGCTCGAGGTCTCGGCACTCGACGGCTGGGAGCAGACCGGCGAGGACCAGACCAGCGGGTCCAGGGAGTACACGAACGCCGACGGCTCCGTGGCGACCATCACGCAGCAGCGGCTGACCGACCTCGACCCGACGATCGGGGACCGCGCCGCCACCGAGCAGCTGTTCACCGCGGCGGGTCTCCCGGGCGACCGGCTCGAGGAACAGCTGCTGCCGACGATGACCGGTGGGACCGCGCAGTTCCTGTCGATCGCCGGGCACAACACGGACGGTTCGTGGTCGGCGACGGTCGCGCGCGCCTTCGCGAAGCCCGGGGCCGCGCTCATCGTGAAGGTCCGGACGACGTCGCAGGAAGCGCTCCGCCCGGACCTGCACGACATCCTGGTCAACGCGAAGGTGGTCGTCGCCTAGGACCGGAACCGGAACCGGAACCGGTGCGACGGGTCGCCGCGACGGGTCCCTATGCTGAGTCCTCGTGCGCCGCTCCCTTCGACTGCTGACCGTCCTCGTGATCGTCTTCGTGTTCGCCGCCGGGCTCCTGGGGTCGGTGGTGTTCGTCCAGCGCGTGCTGGCGGATCCGGGCAGTGACGTTGCGTGGGTCGGTGTCGTCCGGAGTCTTGCTCTCCTGGTGATCGGGGTCGTGCTGACGCTGCGTGGGCGGCGTGCCCTGCCCGCCCTCGGCGAAGCGATGACCCTGCACGAGGCGGTCGGCCCGGTCCGGCCGCTCACGATCGTGGTGTGGGCCTTCCTCGGTGCCACCATCTACTCGACCCTGCGCGGCTGGACGGTGATCGTCCCCGTCGCGGCCGTCGTCGGTGCGGTCGTCGTCGGGTTGCCGTTCGTCGACCGCCTCCTGGACCGGGTGCTCGCCCGGCAGGCGGCGCGAGCCGACGCCGGCGCCGCGACACCGGTCGCTCCGGTCGCACCCGCCGGGACCGCCGCCGACGCGTGAGACAGCAAGCGAGACGGCACGCGGGACGGACGTGAGACGGTCACGAGACGAGACGGGAGGCCCAGTGCCAGCTGGCACCGGGCCTCCCGTCTCGTCGTCGACGCGGCCTGACCGCCCCTGCCGACCCCCACGGGTCGGCTCGCGTCAGCGCTCCGCGCGCCCGGCGAACCGGTACCGGAACCCGGGCACACCGTCCGCGGTGACGACCACGTCGTAGTAGCCCCACTCGTCGAGCGGCCAGTGCATCGTCTTGTGCCCGGACCCACGGACGTGCGCGGTCTCGCGGTGCTCGACGAAGTCGTTGGCCACGAGTTCGAAGCGGAGTTCGCCCGTGCCGGTGTTCTCGAGCAGGAGCTGCAGGGTTCGCCGGCCGCGGGTGTCCCGGACGACGGAGACGTGCGGGACACCACCGGTCGCCCGGCCGCCGACCGTGACGGTCCCGGCGAAGCGCCGGAGGAACCGGTCGGGTCCGTAGACGCTGACGTCGTACGCGCCGCCGGTCGTCGTGGTGTCCCACACCCAGTCGGCGCTCGCTCCCACGGGGACGGTCTTCGGGTGGGCGGCGAACGGCATCGCGGTGTTCGGGTACACCAGGAAGTTGACGCCCTGGCGGCCGTCGTTCGCGAGCGCCACGGTGACCCGACCGGTGCGGTGGTCGACGGTCGCGTCCGCGTGCTGTCGGTAGGGCAGGGGCCGACGGCGGACGGTGCCGGGCTCCTGGACGGGCACCGTCTGCGCGCCGATCGCGGGTTCCTCGATGGGCGGCTTGGCCTGGTCGGCGTCGGCGGCAGCGACCAGCGCGCGGGTCTGCTCGATGCCGGGGACGACGTCGGCGCCGGGGATGCTCGGGTCGGGGGCACTGAAGTCGAAGCAGCTGGTCAGGTCGCCGGAGACTGTCCGTCGCCAGTCGGAGATGTTCGGCTCGCGGACCCCCGTGACGTGTTCGAGGAACTGGATCACGGAGGTGTGGTCCGCCACCTGCGAGTTGACCCACCCGCCACGGCTCCAGGGGGACACCACGGTCATCGGCACGCGGGCACCCATGCCGATGGGCAGGCCGTCGACGTACTCGTCCGGGGTGCCCGGTTCGGCGAACGGGGGGACGACGTGGTCGAAGTACCCGTCGTTCTCGTCGTAGTTGACGAGCAGGACGGTCGAGGCCCAGGTGTCCGGGTTGCTGAAGAGTGCCTGCACCACGGCGTTCGTGTAGTGGGCGCCGTAGTCCGGGCTGGCCGCGGGGTGCTCGCTCCAGCCGTAGGGGGCGACGACGTACGACACGGTGGGCAGGCTGTTGGTCGCGCAGTCCTGCCCGAACTGGCTGAGCAGGTGGGTGACGTCGAGGCCCTTGCCGGAGTTCGGCTTCCACCCGTCGTGCAGCCCGGCCCGCGCGGCGAGCTCCTGCTGGGCGGGGTCCGAGGATGCGAGGGCGCGGTGGTACTGCTCGAACAGCCAGAGCGGGTTGTCGCCGTAGTCGCCGACGTAGGGGTCGGCGGAGCTGTCGCCGACCTCGTCGTTGGCGTAGGTCTTCCAGGTGACCCCGGCCGCCTGCAGGCGTTCGGCGTAGGTGGTCCAGGCGAACACCGGTTCGTAGTCCGCCGGGTTGTCGGTCGCCGGTCCGCCCTGGGTGCCGCGGGGGTCGATCGTGCCGGACCACTGGTACAGGCGGTTCGGCGTCGTCGGCCCGTTGAGCGAGCAGTGGTAGTCGTCGCAGACCGTGAAGGCGCCGGCGAGTGCGCGCTGGTAGGGGATGTCCTCGCTCGTGAAGTAGCCCATCGTCTGGGCGCTCTTCGCGTCGACCCACCGGTTCCAGGCCCCGCCGTTCCACGCGGTGTGCCCGCCACCCCAGGAGTGGTCGAGGCCGTCGGCGTTCTGCGCGTTGAACCGCGTGGTGTCGAGCCGGAACGGCAGCATGGCGCCGCCGTCGGTGCGGGCCGCTGCCGGCTGGTGGAAGACGTCGTGTCCGGTCGGCAGCTCGAGCGCCTGCTTGTCGGAGAACCCTCGGACCCCGGGCATCGTGCCGTAGTAGTGGTCGAAGGACCGGTTCTCCTGCATGAGCACGACGACGTGCTTGACGTCGGCGATCGTGCCGGTGGGGACGGCACGGGCGGTCGCGGCGCTGGCACGGTCGGCCGCGCCCGGTCCGAACGCGGAGCCTGCGGCGACGCCGGCCATGATCGCCGCCGCGCCGCCGACCAGGACCGTGCGGCGGCTCAGACCGGGGCGGACCGCTGCGGTGTACGCGGCGTCCGGGGTCAGCGGTGGTGCGGCGTCCAGGCTGACGTCGGGTGCGCCGTGTTCGGGCTTCCTCGTGCTCATCGCGGGCCTTCCAGATCGGTGGGGAGTGCGGGCGCTGCGGGGGAAGAGCACCCGTCAGCATGACAACGAGGTGCGCTGAACCGTGCCTGGCCCGGTCGTGGCAGCGGGGTGAACGCGTCCGGTGGAATCGGGATCGACCTGTCCAGGTGCGCCGTGGCAGGACCCTGTCATCTCAGGGTGGCTGCCACCAGAACTCCGACGCACCTGGACAGGTGGAGCTGGGGCGGGGGAGGATCACGGGGTGCGACCACTGTTCCGGGACCTCGCCGAGGACCTCGCCGACCGGGTGCTCCGCGGTGAGTTCGACGCCACCGGGCTCCTGCCGGGCGAGCACGACCTGGCCGCCGACTACGGGGTGGCGCGCGGCACCGTGCGGAATGCCCTCGGTCTGCTCCGCGACCGGCAGGTGCTGACGGCGCGTCCGGGGTCCCGTTGGCGTGTCCGGACCGCGACGCTCGGCCACGACGCCGGCGCGCTCGAGTCGTTCGGTCAGCTGGCTCGGGCCAGGGGACACGAGCCGGGTGGTCGGGTGGTGGCGGTCGAGGAGCGCCCCGCCACGATGAGCGAGCGGCGGTTGTTCCACGCCGCGCCCGACGAGCCCGTCCTGCACGTCGCGCGGGTGCGCTCCCTGGACGGCGTCGACGTCATGCTCGAGCGCACCGCCTACGCGCCGTGGGTCGCCGCGGTCATCCGGACGATCCCGGGCGGGCAGACGTCGGTGTCCGCGACCCTGCAGGACCGGTTCGGCATCCGGGTCGGCTCCGCCGTCACCACCGTGGACGCGCTGCTGGCGGACGACGCCGACGCCGCGCTCCTCGGGGTGCGGCCCGGGGCGGCGCTCCTGCAGGTCCGCCGGTCGAGCACCGCCGAGGACGGCCGACCGCTCGAGGCCGGCGACGACCGGTACGTCGCCGGGACGGTGCCGCTCCGGATCCGGACGGCGTCCGCAGCGGCACCGCGGGTCGGCGCCGGGCCCGACGACGCGGGATGAGACGGACAGGAGGCGCGGTGCCGGCCGGCACCGCGCCTCCTGTCCGTCTCCGTGCAGCCCCACGACGTGGGCCGGCAGGCGGGGTCAGCGTCGCTGGGTGCCGCCCGCGGTGGCCGCGGCGACGGCCGCCGCCAGCCCGGCCTCGATGACGTCGACGGGGTCCGGCAGGGCCGCGATCGACGCCGCCACCTGCCGGCTGCGGGCGCGGTGGGTCGACGTGCTGAGGACCTCGAGGACGGCCCGACGGATCGCCCGAGGCCGTGGTGTCCCGGAGCGCAGGTTCCGCCCGCACCCGGCCCAGGCCACCCGGGCGGCGACCTCCGGCTTGTCCTCGGTCGACCCGGCCACCACGAGCGGGACGCCGTGCGCGAGGGCGCGCTGCACCCCGCCGAACCCACCGTTCGTCACGACGACGCTGCACCGCGGCAGCAGCTGGTCGTAGGGCAGGAAGGTCGCCACCCGGGCGTTCGCGGGCAGGGCGGTGCCGAGTGCGCGCTCGAGCTGGTCGACCGGGCGGCCTCCCGTGGTCGCGACGACGAGGACGTCCTCGTCCGCCAGGGCGCGCAGGGTCGGCGCGAGGAGCCGGCCGAGGTCGACGGTGTCGATGGTCCCCTGGGTGACGAGCACCACCGGGGTGTCGGTGTCCAGGTCGTCCCACCACGCGGGCAGGTCGGCCGCGGAGGTCGGCGCGGAACGGGCCACGACCGGACCGACGAACCGGACCGTGTCCGGGAGCTCGCGGCGCGGGTACTCGAGCTCCCGGACGCTCATCTGGAACAGGGTGTCGAACGCGCGGTACGCGAAGTCGAAGGTGTCGATCGTCGACGGCGGTGCCCCCACCTCGGCGAGCACGGCGTCCACCGCGCGACGCAGCGGCCGGGTGAGGACGGGGTGGAGCGCCGCCGTGAGCAGTCGGTTGCGCGCGCGAGCCACCGGCCCGCGACCCGGGGGGAGCGCGGTGCCGAAGGGTGCCGCGTCGACGCTGGTGAGCGTCACCGGGGTGGTCGCGATCCCGAGCACGGGCAGACGCTCCGCTGGTGGCAGGGCCAGGTACGGCGCGAGCCCGGTGAACGACGCTTCGCCGAGCACCGCGTCGAAGCGCCCCGCTGCCAGCAGCGCCGTCAGCTCCCGGTACTGCGACGGGATCGCCCGGACGAACATGGCGATGATGCCCTCGCGGACGACCGCGATCCCGCGTGCCGCACTGGCGTCGGCGAGCCGCTCCTGCAGGTCGGCGTCGTCGAAGTCGACGTCGGCCGGCAGCGCAGCGAACCGGAGCCCCGCGCCGACGACGAGCTCGCGGTACTTGGTGCCGGTCAGCACGGTGATGTCGTGGCCGCGCACCGCGAGGGCACGTCCGACGTCGACGAGGGGCGCGAGGTGGCCGTAGACGGGCGGTGAACAGAGCAGGTACGAGGACACGGGGCCGCTTTTCGACGCTGGGGATGACCGGACGCTCGGAGCGTAGGTGCGGCGAGCACGCGCGTGGCGCGGCACGGACTGGGAATGGGTGAGAGTCCTCGAGCGTCCGCACCGGGGCGTTAGGGTCGCTGCATGACCACACCCGCGGGGGCGAGTTCGGGCAACGGCTACTGGCGCGGCCAGATCTGGGCGACGGCCCTGCTCGGCGTCGGGATGGTGGCGTGCAGCGTCGTGCTCTTCCTGGCGGATCCCGACGAACCGGGACGCGGGCTCCTGACCGCGTTCGGCGGCCTGCTCTTCCTCACCACGTTCGGCTGGGCGGTCGACGCGGCGACCCGATCGGACCCCCGACAGCGCGCGCTCTTCGCGTGGGCCGTCGCCCAGCACGAGGCCGCGGGGCACGGCAACGACGTCCTCGCGCTGGCCGATGCCGCCCGTGCCCGCGACGGTGCGCTCGACGCCGAGCGGATCCGGGCACTGCAGGCGCTCCGGCCCGACAACCCGTACCCGGGCGGCCCGCTCGACGGCGGCGCCGACAGCGTGGGCGGCGAGCCGGACGACGCCGGTGCGAACCGGCTCGGCATCGCTCTGCTCGCGCTGTTCTTCGCCCTGACCGGCCTGTACTGCAGCTGCTGGCCGTCGGTGTTCGTGCTCGGGTGGCCGTTCCAGTTCATCGCGTCGATCCTGGCCGTGGTCGCGATCGTGCGGCCGGGTCGCGGGCGACGGCTCGGCGTCGTCGCGGCGATCGTCTCGGTGCTCGGCACCCTGGTGACGGTCGGCGTGCTCGTGTGGGGCGTGGTCGAGGGGGTCGGCAGCTAGCTGCCCGCGGTCGCGCGTGCGGCCCGCGACGTGCGCGGTGGCGGACGGGAGGCGCGGTGCCGGCCGGTGTCGCGCCTCCCGTCCGTCGTCACGCGGTCCACGGCGTGGGCTGGCGCAGCGCGCCGCTGCGGTGCCGGGACCCAGCAGGATCCTCAGCGCGTCGTCGCCGTTCGCCGGCGGACGAGGGGGTCCGTGCGCGAGGATCCAGGGGTGTCTCGTCGTGCGGCTGCTGTCCGGACCACCGTGGTGGTCGCGACCCTGCTGGTCGGTGTCGCCTTCGTCACCGCTCCGTGGCTCGGGATCGGGCGAGCGCCGGTGCTCGCCGCCGTGCTGCCGGCACGTTCCCTCGTGACCGTGGGGCTGGCCGCCGTCGGCCTCGCGCTGCTGCTCGTCGCCGTCGTCGTGCGTCGCGTGCGACTCGTTGCCGCGTCGGTCGGTGTGGTCGTGCTCGTCGTCGCCGTGGCCAACACGGCCGTCCTCGGCGCGCGGGGGTGGGACGTCGGGGCCGTCAGCGGTGCGGGTGACTCGCTCCGGGTGTTCGAGTGGAACACCAACGGGGGACTCGTCGGTCCGCAGGGTGTCGCCCGGGCGGCGCTGTCCGCACGGGCGGACGTCGTCGTGCTGCCCGACGCGGGGGACCGACGCGCTGCCGCCGCGGTGGCGCGTTCGATGGGCGAGCACGGTCGGCCGGTGCGGCTGTTCATGCGCCGGCAGGGCGCGCAGGTGGCGGTGCTCGTCCGCGCCGACCTGGCCTCCGGAGCATCGATGCGTCCCGGTGTCGACCCGGTGAAGACGATGACGGTGTCCGGACCGTCGATCCCGACGATCGTCGCGGTGCACGCCCCGCAGCCGGTGCTGCCCGGCGGCCTGGCGGGCTGGCGGACCGACCTGCGGTGGATCGGTGAGCAGTGCGGCCGCGGCGCGGACGTCATCGTGTCGGGGGACTTCAACGGATCGGTCGACAGCTTCGACGGCGGCCGCCTCGGGTCGTGCCGGGACGCCGCGTCGGCCGTGCACGCCGCGGCACTCGGCACGTGGCCGACGTGGCTCGATCCGCGGCTGGCGATGCCGATCGACCACACCCTGGTCGGTCCGTCGGCCGGTCCGTCGGCCGGTCCGTCGGCCGGTGTCGTCCGGTCGTGGAGCGTGCTGACGGCCGAGGACCACTCGGGTGCCCGGCACCGGCCCACCCTGACGGTCGTCACGCGCACCTGAGGCGGACCACGGCCCGGTTTCGGCGTGCGGGGCCGTTCTTCGGCGTGCGCGGCCTTGTTCCGGCCTGTTTCGGCGTTCGCGGGGCCCTGTTCCGGCCCGTTTCGGCGTGCGTGGGGCGCGTCAGGTGGGAACAGGCTCGCAACGTCGTCGAAACACGCGCACGGTGGGGTGGGTGCATGGACGTCACCACCACGGATCGTGCCCCCGCTCGCTGGTACCAGTCGCTGTTCGTGCAGATCGCGATCGGCGTCGCCCTCGGCATCGCGGTCGGGGTCTGCTTCCCGGCCGCGGCGCCGGTGCTCAACGTCGTCGGGCAGGGGTTCATCCGCCTGATCGAGATGGTGATCGCGCCGCTCGTCTTCATCGTCGTGGTGACCGGCATCGTGCACGTCGGCGACCTGCGGTCGGTGGGACGGATCGCCGGCAAGGCGATGGTCTACTTCCTGCTCGCGTCGTCGTGTGCGCTCGTGTTCGGTCTGCTGGTCGGCAACCTCGTGCGCCCCGGCGCCGGCCTGCGGATCGACCCGTCGTCGCTCGACGCCTCGGCCGTGGCGGCGAAGACCGCGGGCGGCACGGCTCCGGACGCCGGCACCTTCATCCTCGACCTCATCCCGTCGAGCGTCGTGAACGCGTTCGCGACGAACGACATCCTGCAGGTGCTCGTCTTCGCGGTGTTCGTCGGCGCGGCCATCGCCGCGATCGGGAGCGAGCGTGCGCGGCCGCTGGTCCGGGGGCTCGACCTGTGCCTCGAGGTCGTCTACCGGATCCTGGGCTGGGTCATGCGCCTGTCGCCGCTCGGTGCGTTCGGCGCGATGGCGTACGTGGTGGGGCAGTACGGCATCGACACCCTGGGGTCGTACGGACTCCTCATCGCCGCCTGCTACGGCGCCGCGGCGGTGTTCATCGTGGCGTTGCTCGTCGGTGGGCGGCTGCTGTCCGGGGTGCCGATCTGGCGGTTCGTGTGGCACACCCGGGCCGAGTTCGGGCTGGCCCTCGGCACCGCGTCGACCGAGGCCGTGCTGCCGCGGATGATCACCCGGCTCACCGAGGTCGGCGTCTCACGGAGCGTCGCCGGGCTCGTCGTGCCGACGGGGTACTCGTTCAACCTGGACGGGGCGGCGATCTACCTGTCGATCTCGCTGCTGTTCCTGACGCAGGCGTTCGGGGTGCCGTTGACGCTCGAGCAGCAGGTCGCCGCGCTCGGGGTGCTGCTGCTGACGTCGAAGGGCATGGCCGGGGTGCCGGGGTCGTCGTTCCTGGCGCTGTCCGCGACGGCGACGAGTCTCGGGCTGTTCCCGGTCGCGGGCGTCGCGCTGCTGCTCGGCGCCGACCGGATCATGGACGCGATGCGGGTGAGCGTGAACCTGCTCGGCAACTGCGTCGCGACGCTGGTGGTGGCGCGGTGGCAGGGTGCGCTCGACCGTGAGCGGGTGGACGCGGTGCTGCGGCCCGGGCGCGGGGTCCGGCCGTCGTCGGAGCCGGAGTCTGCTGCGGGTGGTTCGGGTGCTGCGGGTGCGGCCGCGGTGACGGCGACGGCGCGGGTTCGGTGAGGGGCCGCGGCGCGGTCAGCGGTCGAGGACGGCGCGCTGCTGGTCGTACTGCTGGCGGGTCCGGTGTCCGCCCATCTTGCGCACGACTGCGCCCGAGGGGTCACGGGTGATGCGCCACCAGATCGCGGTGCAGAGCGACGTGGTCGGCAGGATCGTCCCGAGTCCGATCAGGAGCTGTCTGCCGAGATCCGTTCGCCAGGGCAGCCCGGACAGCTCGAGCACCGTGATGACGATCGCGCCCACGACGAGGTTGATCAGACTGCTCCAGAGCTTCCGCACGGTGCGCTGACGTGCCGCGTCGAGTTCCGGCAGCTGCGCCAGCGGGAGCGTCGAACCGATGTGCTCACGCGGTTCGCCGCCGACGATGACGGCGGCCGGGCCCGGGGCTGCAGCAGCGGCGTCGGTGTCCGTGGCGGGGCGCCACACCAGGTAGTCCAGGTGCTCCACGTCGTCGTCGATGCGGAACCATCCGCCTTCGAAGTCGCCGGCAGCGGCGTCGGGATCGGCGTGGGGAGTGGTCGTGGTCACGTCGGTCATCTTGGCAGCAACCGGTGCCGCTGCGGCACCACCGCTTCGGGGGTGGAACGGAGGCGACGGTCGCGGGGCCGGTGGTGCGTTCTGCTGGCAGGATGGTCCCGACACCACGGGGGCGGGGCGGACATGAGCACGGAACAGCAGGACTGGCGCGACCACGGGACGGGCCCGACGACGGGACGGGGCAACGCGATCGCCATCGCGCTCGTGTTGCCGGTGCTGCTCGTCGTGAGTTGGGTGGTCCAGATCGGGGCGTACCTGGAGCGTGACTTCGGGTCGATGGACGACCGGCTCGGCCCAGGGGGCGTGCTGACCCGGCTGGTGATCGGGGCCGCGCTGGCCGTGGGGATCCCGGCGGTGGTGCTCGTCGTGCAGGTCCGGGCTCGCCGGCGCGAACGGCGGCACTCGCTGGCCGCCGTGGTCGCGGCGATCGTCGTGCTGGTCATCGCCGTGCCGTGGAACGGTCTGGTCCTGACGTCACAGGTGCGGAGCATGGCCGCCGACGCCCGGCAGAGGGCGCAGCCGGCGACCGCCGCCGAGCGGCACTTCGCCGACGGCGACGCCGGGGCCACACTCGAACGGATCGGGGACCGCACCGTGCGGATCCTCGGCGGCGACCGGAAGTCCGCCTACCGCGATGGTGAGCGAGCCGGTGGTGCGTACAGCGAGGAGTGCAAGCTGTCGAACGCCCACCAGGGGGTGCGGTGGACGTACTGGTACGCCCCGGGGGAGTACACCGACGCCGACGGCAAGGAGCTCCTGCCCGAGGACCACACGATGATCGAGGGTGCGAACCGCGACGTGGACCGCGTCCGCTCGTACTGGGAGTCCGAGGGCATCGGTGCCCGCTCCGAGGCGGACCTGGTCCCCGACCAGATCTCACCCACAGCCGACTGGCTCGAGAGCACCTCGTCGTACACGCGGCCCGGACCGGACGTCGACTTCCGCACGATCTGCCTGGTGCGCTGAGGGCTCATGCCGTGGTGGGGCCTCCGGGCTGTGAGCGGGTTCGCTCTGTGTCGTCGTTTTCGCGGCGGTCGGTGTCGGGCTCAGTCGCGCGCGTCCCAGCGCTGGCTACAGGTTGGGTGCGGGCCTGGACCGCCTCGCGGTGACTGGTTCAGTGTGACGGCCGAGAGCCCGGTAGATGGTGGTGGGGCTGACGCGGAGGACGTCGCCGATCTGCGCGACGGTCATCGCTTGCTGCTCGTCGAGCCGGCGCGCGGTGCGCACCTGGTCCACGGAGAGCCGCGACGGACGGCCACCGGTCCGGCCGCGGGCTCGGGCGGCGGCACGGCCGGCGTTCGTGCGTTCCTTGCTGAGGTCCCGTTCGAACTCCGCCAGTGCGGCGAAGACGTGGAACACGAGCCGCCCGCCGGGCGAGGTGGTGTCGATGGTCTCCTGCAGCGAGCGGAGCCCGCTGCCGCGCTCAGCGAGGGCGTGCAGGTGGTCGATGAGGTGCCGGATGGAGCGACCTTGCCGATCGAGCCGCCAGACGACGAGGGTGTCGCCGGCGCGGAGCTGGTCGAGGAGCTTGTCGAGCTCGGGCGGGTGTCGGAGCGAGCCGGAGATGGTGTCGACGAACACGCGGCAGCAGCCGACGGCGTTGAGCACATCGATCTGCAGCGACGCGTCCTGGTCGGTGGTGGACACGCGCGCGTACCCGAGGAGGTGACCCGTGAGGAGAACGGAGCGAAACTCGACCGACCGGCGCGGTAGCGGCACGTGGATGCAGGAACTGGGTTTCGCTCCAAGACACGCCGGTCTGAGCCACGCTCCGACCTGCTCAAGCTCCGGTGCAGCGGAATCGGAGGTGTTTGTTACGTGGGTCGCGCTCGCGCGGCGAGCCGGAGTGCTTGCACGGAACGGAAGTGTTGTTCCGAGCGATGGCGGCCGTTGGCGGGAGACGGATGTGGTGCTGCGATGACCGGGAGGAGTCGGGGGTGCTCGTCCAGGGTGAGGTGTCGCATGACGCCGTCGAGGGCGACGGCCCCGTACGTGACGATCGCAGTGAGAGCGGGCAGCGCCGCGAGCAGTGTGGCAAGGGCATGCCGCCCCTCGTCGACGTCCGCGAGTCGCACGCGGTCGGGCAGTTCCCATGGGATGAGGTTCCAGCGGACGTACTCGCCGCGTGCGAGCCCTGACTCGATACGGGCTGCTCGGAACGCGGCCGCGGTCGGGCCCGGGTTGTCCTCGCTGCAGATGGCTGCGTGCGCTGCGGCGATGGTCTGGGGGCCGGGCGACTGCATCAGGACCAGGACGCGGCTGGATCTGCCGCCGGATCGTGGGTCGAAGCTCGGGACGAACCGTCGGCTGCCGTCGGGCGCGGTCCGCCACGTCTCCGCAAGACCGTTCAGCGATCGAACGTCAGCGAGTTCCTCGGGGGTACTCATGACGGCTGTGGCGGTGCCAGCAGGGTGCCACGGATGACGGATCCGTGAAAGGTGCGAAGGGCAACGGTGATCCATGCGGCGACGAGGCCGGCGTAGTAGATGACGGCGAGGACGGCAACGACGGTCAGGCCTGAGTGCAGGGCGAGCCCGTTGAGTCCGGTGACGCAGGTGCCGACGGGGAACGTGAACGACCACCAGGTCAGGCTGAACGGCAGGTGTTCGCGGGCGGTCCGGACGGTGACCGCGAGGGCGATGACGGTCCACAGCAGCGCGAAGCCGAGCATCGCGAACCCGTACACCAGCGCCACGACGAGGAGCGCGTGGGCGGTGGATGCGTCGACGACGGTGGGTGCGTTCGATGCGAGGAGGTTCACCGCCGTGATGGATTGTCCGACGGGTCCGAGGACGATCCACAGGGTCGGCACCATGCCGGCGGCCCCGACCTTGTGGTGCGCGAGCCGGTTCCAGATCAGCGTGATCACGACCAGCGACGTCACGAGACTGAGCCCGAAGAAGCCGTAGCAGGACCACAGCAGCGTCTCCCGCGCCTGTCCGGCGGGAGCGTACGGCAGCAGCAGGGCGCCGGTGGAGGCGGACACCATCGGCGGGACGATGGGCATCAGCCAGCCGCCGAACGCGGAGTCGGGCTTGTTCTCGTGGCGGATGAACGCCAGGTACGGCACCAGGACTGCCGTGAGCAGCCCTCCGATGGTGCCGATGGTCCACAGGACCCAGTCGATGGTGACGGCGGCGGGCAGGCCGACCCAGTCCTTGCCGAGCAGGAGTGTCCCGGCGCCGACGGTGAGGAACGCCATCGGTGGTGCGCCGTAGAAGTGGGAGATGACCGGGTTGAGGTGGTGCCTGGCTGCGGTGCTCCGGTAGCGGATCCAGTGCAGCACCGTCGCGATCGTGAGGGCGACGAGGAGCACCGCGGCGATCGCCCACACGACCGTCGCCGCGATGCGCAGACCGGGGAACTGCAGTGGGAGTGACGCAGCTGCGACAGCGACGATCCCAGTGCCCATGATTGATGCGAACCAGTTCGGTGTGAGATTCGACACGATCAGGCCTTGCCGCTCCAGGTCACGGAACAACGTCGTCTGCGGCCGTTGGGGCAGCTGGCTACCGTTCGCGGGTGCAGGGTCGGTGCGGAGCGTTGTCATGGGCCAAGCCTGCGCGAATCCTGCCTCTGGCGGTACCGGGAACCTCTTGGCGGGGCACAATCGTTGGTTGTGGCACTACGGCGACTCACGGACCGAACGTTCGACCTCGACACACTCGACGCGCTCGCATGCGTCGCCGAGACCGGCTCTTTCTCCGCTGCCGCTGGAGCGCTCGGCGTCACGCAACAGGCAGTGTCTGCTCGGATCCGGGTCGCCGAGCGCATGGTCGGCCACTTGTTGGTGCACCGCTCGACCACGGGGTCGGTGCTGACCGAGACCGGCCGGCTCGTCGTCGGGCTGGCCGGACCGGTCCTCGACGGGTCTCGCCACCTCGAGGCAGGAGTGGCTGCGCTGCGGGCTCCCACGGGTTCGCTCGTCGTCGCAGCGTCACAGACGATCGCGGAGCTGCTGCTGCCGGGCTGGCTGCTCGAATTCCGACGCCGTGAACCCGACGTGCGGGTGCGTTTGATCGCGGGCAACTCCGCCGCGGTGACGGACCTCGTGCAGTCGGGTGGCGCGAACCTCGGGTTCACGGAAACCCCGGTGACGGCAGCAGGTGTGTCCGCGCAGGTGATCGCGGACGATGAGCTCGCGGTCGTCGTTGCGCCGGGCCATCCCTGGGCTCGGTCGACCGGGATCAGTGCGGAGGTCCTGGCGGCGACGGCTCTGCTCCTGCGGGAAGAAGGTTCCGGGACTCGCGCGACCCTCGCCGCATGGCTCAGGGAGGCCGGTTTGAACATGTCGGTTCCGGCCGCGGTGCTGGAGACCACGAGCATCATCCGGGCGAACGCGCAGGCTGGGATTGCACCGGCGGTGATGAGCCTTCGCACGGTCGCCGCCGACATCAACGACGGGTCGCTGGTGCGGGTCCCGCTCTCTGGAGCGCCACTTGCCCGGCCGTTGCGGGCGATCTGGTCGGGAGAGCCCCAGCCAGCTGTTTCTGCTTTCCTGCGCGTCGCCCACGAGGTGACCGGTCGGGGTCAGCGCAGCCCGTAGGGCAGCTCCGGATTGTTCTCCGCGATCTCGGTGAGCCGGTTGTACTTCGCGACGCGTTCTCCGCGGGCGGGGGCGCCTGACTTGATCTGCCCGGTTCCGGTGCCGACGACGAGGTCCGCGATGAACGTGTCGGTGGTCTCTCCGGACCGGTGCGACACCATGCTCCGCATCCCGAGCGAGCGTGCGACGCCGATCGCGTCGAGGGTCTGGGAGACGGTGCCGATCTGGTTCGGCTTGATGAGCGCTGCGTTCGAGAGCCCGTCCTTCCCGCCGTCGCGGATGCGCTGTGGATCGGTGACGTAGAGATCGTCGCCGACGATCTGGAGCATGCCGCCGAGCGCGGACGACATCGCCTTCCAGCCGCCGTGGTCATCTTCGGAGAAGCCGTCTTCGATGCTCCGGATCGGATACCGGCTGGTGAGGTCGCGGTAGTAGTCGACCATGCCTGCGCGGTCGAGACGGCGATCCACGACCCGGTAGCTACCGTCGCCGAGCGCGAACTCGTTCGCCGCCGGGTCGAGTGCGATCGCGACGGTGTCGACGCCGGGCTCGTAGCCAGCGGCACTGATCGCGGCGACGAGGAGGTCGAGGGCCTCCTCGGGCGCGGCGATCGATGGGGCGAAGCCGCCTTCGTCCCCGAGACCGAGACTGCCGAACCGTTCCCGGACCAGTGCCGCCAGTGCGTGGTACACGTCCGACCCGATCCGAACCGCGTCGGTCATGGTGTCGGCGTTCACCGGGGCGATCATGAACTCCTGGAAGTCGAGCGCGTTCGCTGCGTGCGCTCCGCCGTTGAGCACGTTGAAGTGCGGGACGGGCAGGCGGGGCGTGCTGCCGGTGACGTCTGCGATCCAACGCCAGAGCGGCAGCTCCGCTGCGGCGGCGAGAGCGCGTGCCAGGGCGATCGAGGTCGCGACGACACTGTTCGCACCGAGCCGGCGGTAGTTCGGGGTGCCGTCGAGGGCAGCGAGGGCGGCGTCGACCTGCCCGATCGAGGTCCACGACTGACCGGTGATCATCGGTGCGACGTCCGTCGCGATGAGGTGCAGCGCCTGGCTCACGTCGCGGCCGCCGTAGCTGCTGCCGCCGTCGCGAAGCTCGACAGCCTCATGCGCGCCGGTCGATGCGCCTGCGGGGGCGTCACCGGTGACGACGGTGCCGTCCTCGAGCTCGAGACGCACCTGGATCGTCGGGCAGCCGCGGGAGTCGAGGATCCGGGAGCCGTGCAGGCTTCTGATGGTGACGGGGCGGCTGGTGTGGGTCACGTACTCGCCCTGATGGTGGGTGGTGTGGTGGACGTTGCTGATGTAGTCGTTCATGGCGGTTGTCGCCTTTCGGGTTGGTCGTGCTGGTGTGGGCCGCGGGGAGGCGGAGGGACGACCTCCTGGCGATCACTGGGCGCCAGTTGCCTCCCCACGGCGGTTCAGGGCGCGCACTGGATGGTGCGCGGGTGCCGGTCAGGGGTGCGGGGTGAACCGTTCCTGTGCGGAGCGGATGATGGCTTCGGCGTCGACACGGTTCGCCCACCCGCTGGTGGTGACGTGCTTGCCGTGCTCGATCTCCTTGTAGTGGGCGAAGAAGTGCTCGATCTCCGCCAAGACCGGCTCGGCGACGTCGGAGATGTCCTGGACGTGGTCGAAGCGGACGTCTCCGGCGGGGACGGTGAGGATCTTGTCATCGCCGCCGTTCTCGTCGACCATGCGGAGCATCCCGACCGGGCGGACGTCGACGACGACGCCGGGGAACGTGGGCCGGGGCAGCAGCACGAGTGCGTCGAGGGGGTCGCCGTCATCGCCGAGCGTGTCGTCGATCGAGCCGTAGTCCTGCGGGAACACCATGCTGGTGAACACCGCCCGGTCCAGGCGGATCCGTCCGGTGGCGTGGTCGACCTCGTACTTGTTGCCGCTGCCGCGGGGGATCTCGATCGTGATGTCGAAGTGCATGAGCTGTTCTTCTCCCAGTCGGATGGTCAAGTGAGGGTGCCGAGGGTGACGCCCCCGGCGGCTGCGGCGACGGAGACGACGAGCATCCCGAGCCCGTTCACGGCAGCCGCGGTGGTGCGGCCGGTGCGTGCGAGGCGGACGGTCTCGAAGCTGGCGGTGCTGAACGTGGTGTAGCCACCCATGAGCCCGGTTCCGAGCAGCGCGACGGGGGTAGCGCCGAGGTGACCGGCGGCGCCGGTGATCAAGCCCAGCAGGAACGAGCCGGTGATGTTGATCGTCAGCGTCCCGACCGGGAGCCGGAACTGCCGACCCCGGTTGATCGCACCATCCACGAAGAACCGTGCGGCCGCGCCGACGCCGCCAGCGACAGCGACGCTGAGGAATGCCAGGGCGCTCATGATGTGGCTCCGTTCGGTCGGACCAAGCCCGCGATCGCGAGGCCGCTCCCGGTGGCGATCGCGCCGGCCAGGACCGTCAGGAGCCCGTACCCGGTGCCGGACAACCCGCGGCCGGCGAGGAACAACACCGCGGTGCTGGTCGCGAGGGTGCTGTAGGTGGTGAACCCGCCGAGGACACCGGTTCCCAGAAGCAGGCGCAGTGCCCGGCGGCGCCCTTCGTCAGGTCCGCGATGCGCGAGGTGTTCCAGCAGCACACCGAGTAGGAGCGCGCCGGCGATGTTGATCCAGAAGATCGCCCAGGACACCCCGTGCTGAGCGGGGAACGCGGTGCTGAGTCCGTCACGTGCGGCGGTACCGATGGCGCCGCCGAGTGCGACGACACCGAGGTACCGCCACCGCAGATGCACTGGCCTGGCGATACGTTCCGGGTCATCGGCGTCGATGTCCGGGTCGGGCGGGAGCTGCCCATCGGGCAGGTCCGTGTCCGTTCTGGAGGTCATGTTCCACCTTCCGCAGCGACCGCTGCCGCTGCTGCTCGTGCTGCCGGATGCAGGTACTCCCCACCCCGCGGACAGAACCCACCGTCGCCGTCGAACCGGTAGACCAGGGGTTCGCCCGTGGGGAGGTTCAGGTCCGCGAGCTCACCGTCGGTCAGGCCGTCCATGCAGGCACACAGTGCCCGCAATGAGTTGCCGTGCGCGACGACGAGCACTGTCTGCCCGTCGCGGAGTGCCGGGGTGATTCGGTCCGACAGGACGGGTCGGACCCGGAGGATGACGTCGGACAGTGTCTCGGTTCGACGAACTGCCGCCCACGGCAGTCCACGAAGCGCCGGCGTCCGCCGGAGCGCCAACCACGCGCGGATCGACATGCGTGGCGGCCGACCCGTGCGGGTCCGGCGAACAGCGAAGAACTGCTCCGCCCCCAACGCCGCTTGCGTACTCTGCTTGGACATGCCGGTGAGTGCGCCGTAGTTCCGCTCGTTCAACCGCCACGACGACTCGATCGGCGCATCACGTCCGACGACGTCGGTGACGAGCTCCGCCGTGTGGAGCGCCCGCTCGAGCGTCGACGTGAGCACGAGGTCCGGTCGGATGCCCGCATGCAGGAGCAGCAACCCAGCCCGATTCGCTTCAGCGGTGCCCTGTTCGGTCAGCGCGACGTCTCGCAAGCCGGTGAAGGTGCCGGCATCGTTCGCAGTGCTCTGTCCGTGGCGGAGCAGAACAAGCTGGCCGGTCACGGGGTGTCCCACGGCAGCGGGGCATCGAACCCGACCGGATCAACGGGCACCACGAGCACTGAACGGTGCTGTCGATGGGTCAGTCGTGCCGCGACCGACCCCGTGAAGAACTCCGCGATTCGACCCGCTCCCGTCCTGGCCCCGACGACCAGCATCGCCGCGTCGCGGTCTTCGGCCACCTGCGACAATGCCCGGCTCGGATCCCCGACACCGGCAACGAACGTGACGTCGACGCCGTAGGTCGTTGCGGCAGCACGTACTGCCGCCTCGTCACTGTCAGACAAGCCCTGCGGTGTCGTGTCAGCGGTGTCAGGGTCGATCGGTTCCGCCATCACCGACCCGTCCGAGCGCGTACCGGCATCGATGAGCGACGCATCCACGCTGACGCACACCAGCGTCGTACCGAAGCGCCGCGCGATGGACGACGCAACCTCGATCACCGCCGGCGCGAGGCCGGGTAGGACACCGACGACGACCGGTCCGGTACCTATTGGTGCTGTCATGACACTCCCTACCTCAGGCGCGCAGAAACGCGACCAGCTGAGATAGGGACTGTTGTCGACAACTGTCGAGGTTGGGTCCGGCAAGCCCCACTACCGGGTCCGAAGACACCACCAGTATGCACCCGAACCCCTCGTCACGCGAGCCGTCTCGCGCACCCGTGACGTCCCGACACCGAAGGAAGCGATTCCGACGACACGGAGCGAAGCTGCCCACAGACGGATTCCGGGGGGGGGGCTGGCGCAGATCTCGGAGTGTCCGGTGGACGATCGGTCATCGAACACCGGAGTGGACCAGCAGAATCGAGTCATGACGACCCCTCCTGCTGATCTCTCTTGGATCGGTTTCACCAACCAGCAGCGCGACCTTCTCGAGACGCTGCACTTCATCGGCAACAACGGGTGGGATCGCAACGGCCAGAGCGACGAGATGATGCCGCGGCTGTTGGAACAAGCGGCCGCCGCAGACCTGTCGCTCGCGCGCATCAAGGAGGCCATGGCCGCGGTCGGGCACTCTCGGAATGAGCTGCACCAGCTCGATCGATGGGAGTCCAAGCGAACCACCGGCAAGTTCGGTCGCTGATCGTCCCGCAGACCGATCGGTGGCCGGGCAGCGGCTCGACGGCAGCGGGATCTAGAGTGCGAACTGTGCTCGTTCCGTACGATCCGTCCTGGCCACACCAATTCGAGGCTGCCGCTGAGGAGATCCAGAAGCTGGGGAACAGTGTTTGGCTCGTCGAGCACATCGGCTCGACCTCTGTTCCTGGTCTGGCCGCGAAGCCAATCATCGATCTTGCAGTCCGGGTCTGCGACGGCGCGGACTTCGAGGCCCACCGCCAGCGCTTGGAAGCTGGCGGATGGGAACTTGGAAGCAGCGTGCGTTCCCATCCCGTGATGGTCTTCGAGCGCGACGGGCGAAGACTTCGTATCGCGCACTTCTTCACGGCAGACGAATGGGAGCACAACAACCAGCGCATCTTGCGGGATTGGCTCCTCAACCACCCCGAGGACATGAGGCGTTACGAGGCGGCGAAAGTTGCTGCCGCAGAGGGAGCTCAGCAGCGCGGAGCTTCGTATAACGCAGCCAAGACGGCAGTCATCCAGTCCATCGTTGATCGTGCCCGAGCTGACCGAGGTCTTCCTTCCGTACCGGTCTACGACAAATAGTGGTGTGTCTGGCGGGCGGCAGAACGTGCCCGTAAGGCGGTGGTTCACCGCTCCATGACAGTTGCCGCCTTCGACAGCCTCTGTTGTGTACTGCCGCCTGACCGGGGGTGTTGCCGCATGCCTGTCCCGCAAAAATGCCCGGTGAAGGGGCGCCAAACGCACCACAGCGGCGACCTCGCTGGCAGCGACGGCGTCAGGGCTGGGAGCGGGGACCGGGCTCATCGCAAAGGCGTCGTAGTGGTTGCTGACGGGCTCCACGTTCTGCCCTCGCGCCGTGTGAGGGTCGAATCGGGGACTCTCGGACCCAACCTGTTGGCCCGGTGCAACGAGCGGGCCGAGCGGAAGGGGAGTGCATCCTTCCGAAGGACGGGCGAGACGCCGTCCTCACACGTGCCTGGTGCGCCGAGCATCGGGCTGATCGGCGCTCGTCACCGCGGTGCGCGCTCACCCACCGACCAGGCGCTCGACGGCGTCCAGCACGACGGCCGGGGTCTCGCCGGCAGCGATCTCGGTCCGGATCCGTCCGGCGGCGACGCGGAACGCCGGGTCGGTCAGGAGCCGCGACGCGGTGGTGCGGATGTCCTCCGCGGTCGCCGTCGCGGCGTCGAGGACGAGTCCGGCGCCCAGGGCCTCGACGCAGCCGCCGTTCGGCAACTGGTCCGCACCGAGCGGCAGGACCAGCAGGGGCACCCCGTGCGCGAGCGCCCCGGTCACCGATCCGGATCCGCCGTGGTTCACGACCAGGTCCACGAGCCCGAGCACCGAGTCCTGCGGCACGTACTGCTCGACCCGGATCGTCCCCGGACCCGCCGGCACCGGGAAGGTCGTCGGGTCGACCCAGGGTCCGGTCGTCACGAGGATCCGCGCAGGCAGGGTGGCGAGCGCGTCGATCAGCCGAGCGAACAGGTCGCCGGACTTCGTGTTGAACTCGGTGCCGAGCGTGACGTAGACGCGGGGTCCGTCGCCGGCGGCCAACCACGCCGCGGCGTCCGACGGGGGTGACGACCAGGTGTCCGGTCGCATCCGGATCACCGGGCCCCGCAGCTCGCGCCCGGATCGCATCGACGCCGGGAACGGGACGACGGTGAGCGCGCCGCCGAGCATGTGCTGCTCCGGGTCGGGCCCGAGTCCCGCGCGTCGACGGAGCGCCTCGAGCGGCTCTCGCACCGCTTCGCGCCAGGTCCCGCCGGCCGAGGCGAAGGCCAGGACCACCACGCACGGCACCCCGGCTCGTTCGGCGGCGGTCATCGCGCCGAAGTCGAACTCCCCGCAGACCACGAGGTCAGCCGTCCACCGAGTGACCAGCCGTCCGACGTCGACGACGGCACCGGCGGCCGCGTCCCCCAGGAACACCTGGGGGACGCGGGTGAGCACCGTGCTCGGGTCGATCGGGGTCAGGGTGCCGGTGCCCGGTCTGCTCGCCGGCAGCTCCACGTCCCGCGGTTGCCGGTGCGAGAAGCCGGTCTGTTCGAGGACCGCCTCGCGTGCGCCGCTCAGGGCCGTCCGGTGTCCGGCAGCGCTGGCCGCGCGGGCGAGCGGCAGCATCGGTGCGAGGTGTCCGCGCCCCCGCGGGAACGAGAACACGATGCGCAGGGGTTCCGGAGCACCGTAGCCGGGCCGGCCGTTCGCAGCAGACACCACAGGGCTCCGATCGTCGTGCGGGCTGCCTGCCCGCTTCGTCAGACAACCGTATGGCGAACGGCGGCCGTGCTCCATGAACCCTTGGTCAGCCTCGCGGGGCGCTCACGCGCCGACCGTGCTCACTTGCCGGCGGCCTCGTTGTAGGACGCGATCTGCTTGCCGGCCTGCTGTTCGGCGTCCTGCATCGTCGACTCGACGTCGGCACCCTCGACGATGCGGTTGAAGGCTCCGATGACGGTGGCACGGACCGTCGGGAACGCGCCGGTGATGCAGCCGGCCGCTGCGACGCTCGTGGGGTCGTCGGTGAGCTGCTGGTACATGGTGGCGATGTTCGGGTCGGACAGGGAGCGCTTGCCGACGGTGGTCTTCGCGGAGTCGGTGTTCATCGCGACGTAGCCGGTCGCCTTCGCCCACTCGGCCTGCACGTCGGGACTCTGGAGCCACTTGGCGAACGTGTACGACGCCTTCTGCTCGGCGGTCGAGTGGCCCTTGCCGGAGATCCACAGGGCGTTGCCGCCGATGACCTGGCCGGCGTCGTCGGAGTCCGACGTGGTGGGGAACCGGGCGACGACCGACTTGGAGCCGTCCGGGTCGACGGTCGTGTACGCGCCGGACGAGGTCAGCAGCATCCCGACCTTGTCGCTCGAGAACGCCGAGTTCTGCACGGTCGAGTCGGTGCCGGGGTTCAGGGCGGCGCCGTCCTGGTACAGCTTCTGCAGCGTGCTCATGAACTGCACCTGGGTGTCCGAGGTGAGCGAGACGCCGGTGACGGGCTTGCCCTTCCGGCCGTTGTCCGGCGTGCAGAACGGCTGGCCGCCCGAGGCACTCAGTTCCTCGAGCATCCACGAGTCGCCCATGTTCATGCTCATGCCGTAGCCACCGGTCGCGGCGTGGATCTTCTCGGCCCAGGTCGCGACCTGGGCCAGCGTCTTCGGCGGCTTCGCAGCGTCGAGGCCGGCCTTCGCGACGAGTGCCTTGTTCAGGTAGAGCACGGGCATCGAGACCGAGAACGGCATCGCCGCGAGCGACTTGCCGTCGCTGTAGTAGGTCGAGACGGCCGGTGCCATCGTGTCGGTCCTCGACGTCGAGCCGCTCACCGTCGCGGGGGACACCGTCTGGCCGGAGTCGATCATGAAGCCGGTCGACACGTCGTTCATCATGAGCAGGTCGGGCGTGGAGCCGGACTGCACCGCCGCCGTGTACTTCGTCTGGACGGCCGCGTAGTCGCCCTGGAACGACGACTTGACGGTGATGTGCTGGTCGTTCTGCTTGTTGAAGCGTGCGACGAGGGCGTCGAGTTCGGTCGCCGCCGGACCGGACATGGCGTGCCAGAAGTCGACGGTGACGGGGCCGGAGCGCTCCGACGCCGAGCTCGACGTGGAGCACCCGGTCAGGGCGAGGACCGCGACGGCGCCGGTGGCGAGTGCGGTGAGGGCGGTGGAACGACGAGTGGGCATGGTGCGTCCTTCGGGTGCGGGGCGGGCGGGGATCGGGGAGGGGAACGTGTGCGTCGTCACTTGAGTGCGCCGGCGGTGAGGCCACCGGCGAGGAACCGCTGGGCGACGAGGACCAGGACGAGGACGGGGAGGGTCACCATGGCGGCGCCGGCCAGGACCACGCCGATGTCGGCGGCCTCGGCGTCGGACAGCTGGGCGATGCCGACCTGCACGGTGCGGTGCTCGGGCGAGTTGGTGACGAGGAGCGGCCAGAAGAACCCGTTCCACGCGGCCGTCGCGCTCACGAGCGTGACCGAGACGAGCGTCGGGCGGGTGAGCGGCAGCAGCATGGACCGGATGAACCGGAAGTGCCCGGCGCCGTCGAGGACCGCGGCTTCCCGCAGCTCGTCGGGGAAGCTCAGGAACGCCTGGCGGAACAGGAAGATCGTCAGCGCCGAGGCCACGAACGGCAGGAAGACGACCAGGAGCGTGTCGATGAGGTGCCAGGACGCCACGGTCAGGTAGTTCGCGATCAGGGTCGTCTCGCCGGGGATCATCAGGCTGGCGAGCAGGACGAGGAACAGGGCACGGGTGCCGCGGAGCCGGCAGAACACGAGCGCGTAGGCGGTCATGATGCCGATGACGACCTGCAGCACCGTCTGGGCGAGGGTGACGACGACGCTGTTCAGGAACTGCGCTCCGAGCGGGACGACCTGCGTGGCGCGGACGATGTTGTCGAGCGTCAGGTGGATCGGGACGAGACCGGCGAGGCCCTGGTCCAGGTACCGGGTCGGGGTGAGTGCGCCCTCGAACACGTAGTACAGGGGGAAGCAGACGACGACGACCGCGATGACGAGCCAGGCGTAGACGAAGGCGCTCCGGAGCCGGCGGACGGTGACGGGGCGCATCAGTAGTTCACCCGCTTCTCGAGCACGCCGAACTGCACGATCGACAGCCCCAGGACCAGCAGGAACAGCACGACCCCGAGCGCGGCGGCGAGGCCGAAGTTCGCGCTGCCCGAGCCGAACGCCTGCTGGTAGATGGCGTAGACGAGGGTCTTCGACGAGTCGGCTGGACCGCCACCGGTCAGGATCTGGATCTGTCCGAAGGTCGTCAACGCCTCGACGGTGCCGGTCACGACCACGAAGAAGAGCGTCGGGGTGACGAGTGGCAACGAGATCGACCACAGTGTCCGGACGGGGCCGGCCCCGTCGAGGTGCGCGGCCTCGATGACGTCCTGGTCGATGGCGCCGAACGCTCCGAGCAGGAGCAGCACGGTGAACCCGAGCGACCCCCAGATCGTGACGACGATGACGCTCGCCAGGGCCCACTGCGTGCTCGTCAGGAACGGGACGGGTGCCCCGCCGAACTGCGTGATCACCGTGTTCAACAGCCCGTTGCCGGGGGCGAGCATCGCCGCGAACGCGACGGACCCGGCCGACACGGAGACGACCATCGGCGCGGTCAGGAGTGCTCGGAACACCGGCAGACCGCGGAGCTTCACGGTGAGCGGCACGACGACGAGCAGCCCGAACACGATCCGCCCGGCGACCACGCCGACACAGAAGACGGCCGTGGTCAGCATCGTCCGTCCGAACGCGGGGTCGGTGAACGTGCGGACGTAGTTCTGCAGCCCGACCGAGCCGGCCGGCTGGCCGAAGATGTCGGTGCCCTGGGTGCTGAGGACCAGGACCCGGCCGAGCGGGTAGAAGACGAAGACCGCGAACGCGAGCAGCGCCGGTGCGAGGAGCACCAGACCGAGCCGTCGGTCGGAGCGCAACGACGACCGGGCCGACCGGGCCGCCCGTGCTGGACGCCGCGACTGCGGCGGCCGGGGCGATCCCGCGGTACGCGGGGGACCGGCGAGCAGGCCGGACGTGACGGGGACCGTCATGGGGCGGACACCTCCGAGTAGGGAACGTTCCCTATCCGGGAACGACTCCACTCTGCGGCGGGTGCCGGAGACGGGTCAAGGCGCGTCGATCACCCGCCGTCACCCGTTCACGCGGCGTTCAACCCCTCCGTCGGCGGAGAGCCGCCGTTCACCGTTCGCACCCACCCGTTCACCTGCGGTTCGGGCCGACGACCGGCGTGGTTCGCCGTCCAGGGGCCTCGACGTCGTACAACCGGGGACCATGCGAACCGTTCCTGCTCCCCAGACGCTCCGGGTGATCGCCGAGGATGCCGCGCGTGCCGTCGCGCCCGACCTCCTCGCCGTGTTCCGCGCCCCGATGACGATCAGCACGAAGCGCGATGCGCACGACGTGGTGACCCTGCACGACCGCGCGGCCGAAGAGGCGATCACCGCGGTGCTCACCGCGGCGGTGCCGGGTTCCGTCGTGCTCGGCGAAGAAGGCGGCACCACCGGCGGCCCCGGCAGCGCCGACACCACCGGGGACGCCGTGGTGCGGTGGATCGTCGACCCGATCGACGGCACGGCGAACTTCGCCCGCGGACTCGCGTACTGGTGCATCTCGATCGCCGCCGAGGTTGACGGCGAGGTCGTCGCGGGGGTGGTCTTCGACCCGGTCGCCGACCACGTGTTCGCGGCGGACGACGACGGAGCCTGGCTCGACGGTGCGCCGATGCACTCGTCGTCCGGCCCCGACGACGCCGCGACGGTGCTGACGAGCTTCCCGGTGCAGCAGGACCTCGACCTGCTCGGCGAGGCCGCGGCGTTCGACCTGCTGCGTGACCTGACGGTGCGGTACCGCCACCACCACAGCCTCGGCAGCGGCGCCCTCAACCTGGTGCACGTCGCTGCGGGGTGGTCGGACGCCACGATGGGCTTCGCCACGCACCCCTGGGACGTCGCCGCCGGGGCACTGGTGCTCGAGCGGGCCGGTGGGTGGTTCCGGGGCTTCCGCGGTGGCGAGCCCGTCGACCGTGCGCACCTGGCCGACGACTACGTCGCTGCCGGCGCCGGGGGATTGCACGCCGAGCTGGTCCGTCGGGTGCAGGACCTGTCGGCGATGACCTCCACGGACGCTGCAGCCGCCGCCGATCGAACCGCCGCCGACCCGACCGCTGGCTGAGCCGCACCGCCGACCGAGCGGCACCGCCCACTGAACCGCACCGCCCACTGGACCGATCCGCCGCCGGCCGCGCCGTCGACGGCGTCGCGGTGCTCAGCCGACCTGGTGCCCGGCGACCGCCCGTCCCGTCGACCCCCGCAGCAGCAGGCGCGTCGGCAGGACCTCGTGGCGGTCACAGCGTCGCCCGCGCAGCCGTTCGACGACGAGCTCCACCGCCCGCGCGCCCATCCGGACCCGCGGCTGGTCGACGCTCGTCAGGTCGAGCCGGTCGCCGAGACCGGTGCCGTCGAACCCGGTCACTGCCGCCATCCGGGGGAGCGCGAGTCCCGCGCCGTCGGCGATCGCCACGAGTCGCGCCGCGGTCGCGTCGTTCGTCGCGACGAACGCCGTCACCCCGTCGCCCAGGTGCCGGGCGATCCGCGCCGGGTCCGCCGCCAGGGCATCGACGTCGTCGACACGGTGGTCACCGGGCCGGCCGAGCTGCGCCGAGACCGTGGCGTGCGCGACGGCACGACGGGTCGTCGAGGGGTGGTCCGACTCCGCCACGAAACACGTGCGCCGGTGCCCGAGTGCGGCGAGGTGGAGCACCAGGTGGCGCATGCCCGATTCCTCGTCGGCGCGCACGGTGTCGAGTCCGAGTCCGGCGAGACCCGACCCGCTCGAGCCGAGGACCGCGACCGGCAGGTCGCGCGCGACCGCAGCGAGCCGTGCCGGGGCGACCCGGCTGCTCAGGACCGCGACCCCGAGGACGCCGTCGGCCGACCCGCGGGAGGCGTGCAGGGCCTCCAGGCCGTCGGCCAGCCGGGCGGGGTCACGGAACCCGTCCACGACGCGGAGCGCGAACCCCAGGGTCTCGGCGGTCGCGCGTGCGCTCCGGAGCGCTTCGTCGTGGAACGGGTTCGCGGCTTCGGTGACCAGCACGCCGAGCACGAGCGGCGCGCCCTGCGCGCGTCGCCGGGCGAGCGTGCCGACCGGGAGGCCCAGCTCGTCCGCCGTCCGCACCGCGAGTTCCCGACGTGGTCGCGACACACCGTCGTCGCCCCGCAGGGCGAGTGACACGAGCGATCGCGAGACAGCGCAGCGCTCGGCGACGTCGCGGAGGGTGGCGGCCACGGTCAGGCGAGCTTCCAGGTGTGGACGTGCTCCCAGGTCATCGTCTGCCACCAGCGGCCGGACCAGTCCGGGCTCGCGGTGCGGTAGAGCACGACGGTGTCGCCGCGGAACCCGGTCGGCACGTCGACGTCGAGTTCGTGGATGTACGCGCCCACCTCGTCGTGCAGGTCCGGGCGGACGTACAGGTCGTGCGAGGCGAGCGAGAGGTGCGCGCGGTACTGCTCCGGGTCGTAGTCGTTCGACGGCGGGACCTGCATCGGCTGCCGGAAGGGGGCGACCACGGCATCGATGTCGGCGGCGAGTCGGACGAAGTCGTCGTTGTGCGAGCCGTCGGGCCGGGTCGCGACGTCGTAGACGAACCCGATGCCCTGCTCGCGGACGCCGGCGTTGTGGACGTCGAACGCCGGGCGTGAGTCGAGCAGCGCCGTGACGGCCGCGATGACCTGGTCCTCGTTGCTGCCGAACGGCTGGCTGCCGACGAGCGTGGCGTGCGGCGGGAAGGCGCCGGCGGACACCAAGCCGTACTGCGCGCGGAGCTGGTCGGTGACGACCGTGACGGCGCGGCAGGTGCGGGCGTCCGGGCGCAGGTAGATGCCGTGGCGGTAGGGGTCGCTCGAGTCGCGCGGCAGTTTGGCGGTGACGTTCTGGGGCATGGGTCCGTCCGGGGTCGGTCGATGGGGAACGTTCCCGATCGTCGGGAACGTTCCCCATGATCGACCGGAGCGGCCCGGATCTCACCCGTCGGCCCGTGACGGGACGGTGAACGATCGGTGTCGGCGACGCCGGGTCAGACGCGTGCGGCGGTCCGGCCCGGCACCAGGGTGCCGTCGACGGCGTTGTGGGCGACACCCGTCGAACGGCCGTCGATCTGGTCGACCACGTCGTCGACGGACAGGCGGCCGATCAAGCCGAGCGGCTGTCGCCACGAGGTGATGCCGAGCAGCTCGGTGGCGAGCGGCGCGACCCCGTCGTAGCCCGTGACCGACAGGTCGTCTGGTGCACGGAGACCACGGCGGCGCATCGACTCGAGCACACCGACGGCCCAGCGGTCGCTCGGTGCCATGACCGCCGTCACGCCGCCGGCGCCGAGGACCTGCTCGAGGAACGAGTCGAGGTCCTCGGGGTCCGCGCCGTGGTCCTCGGAGCGGATCCGGAGCACCTCGGCGCCGCGCGCACGGAGCCGGCGCACCATCGCGTCGGTGCGGGCCGACTGCGTCAGGGACCCGGACGGTGTGACCGTCAGCACGGCGACGCGACGGTGCCCCAGGTCGGCGACGTGGTCGGCGAGGCCGCGACCGCCGCCGCGCTCGTCGCAGTAGGCGCTGCTCACCGCCGGGTCCGTCTCGGGGCGTCCGGAGACCACCGTCGGGATGCGTCGGGCGAACGGCAGGACGTCGTCGATGGGCAACGCGCCGCTGCAGACGATGAGCCCCTCGACGCGCAGGGACACCAGGGTCTCGAGCGCCCGGCGTTCCTCGCTGACCGGGAACGACCCCGCGCCGGTGGCGGTGACGACGCGGTACCCGCGCGCGGCGGCCTGCAGCTGGAACGCGGTGAGCAGGTGCCCGTAGAACGGGGTCGAGGCATCACGGACGAACGCCCCGAGCGTGTGCGTGCGGTGTGCCGACATGCCGCGGGCGTTCGCGTTCGCCACGTAGCCCAGGTCGAGTGCCGCCCGCTTGACGCGTTCGGTCGTCGACGGCGCCACCCCGTACGAGCCCGCGAGGGCACGGGAGACGACCGACTTCGACACGCCGGCCAGGGCTGCGACGTCGTGGATGGTCGGGACTGCCGGGTGTCCGGTCACCGCGGGCACCGTCGTTCAGAGGACTGCACGAGTGTCACGGTAGCCGGACGGACGCCCGGAGCGGGCGACGGTGGTGGTGAACAGTTGGTCACGCCGACCGCCCGGGGGAGTCCGAGCGGTCGGCGTGGGTGGCCGGTGGTGGCGGCCGGTGGCGGTGGCGGTGTCGGGTCAGCGGTGCGTCGCCGGTCGACGGACCGTCAGGCGGTACTCCTTCTTCGTGGTGCCGTCCTGCGCGGTGACCGTGATGCGTGCGGTCCGGCCGGAGACGTGCACGGTGGCGACCGCGTTCGGGTTCGTCGTGTGCACGTGGACGTCGGCGGCCCGGAGCGTCCGGACCGGCGCCGTCACCGTCGCACCCTGCGACGAGGCGGCGGCGGGCAGGTGGACGCGCACGCCCGCGACCGTGATCGAGGAGACGGTGGCGTCGCTCGACACGAGGAACCGCTGGCGCAGTGCGGCGGCCTCGTGCCCCGTCACGCCGATGGTGTCGCGCAGGTACGCGTCCATCCCACCGAAGTCGGTGGCGATGTCCTGCTCGAAGGTGCCCTGCAGCAGCTGCGGGGTGGCCCAGGTGACCCCGAGCTGCGTGTTCGAGAGCAGGTAGTCGTGCAGGATGTCGGCGCTGTCCACGCCGAGGACCCGGTCGAGCAGGTCCACCACGGTGCCGGTTCGGTCCATGCCGTGCGAGCAGTGGATGAGCACCGTGCCGCTGGTGTGCGAGGCGAGGATCCGGAGCACGCGGCGGTAGGCGGTGATCATCGACCCGGGGGTCGCCGGGTCGACGTGGCCCTTGTCGACCAGGTCGTGGTACATCGCCGTGTCGTCGCTGTAGTCGCCGTCCGCGCCGAACATCGAGATGTCGACGTGCCGCGCGCCGGGGATCGCGACGTCGGGCTTCGCGGCGATCTGGGAGGGTGTCCGCAGGTCGACGACGAGGTCGACGTGGTACTCGTCAGCCAGGGTCGTGGCCCCGGCCGCGGTGATCTTGTCGAGCGACTCGGAACGGATCAGCCGCGGAGCGTTCACGGTCTGACCGGACCGGCCGTGCACCGCGGCGAGCTCGCGACCGTTGACCAGTCCGGGGACGTCGGTGATCGGGTGGTCCGCGGCGGTGAACGCGGGCTGGAGTGCGGTGTCGGCGTGGGCGGCCGTGACGGAGAACGCGGCGGAGGCGACGACGGCAAGGCCGGCGAGTGCGGTCGCGGCCACACGGGCGGTGCGCTGGGAGTGGGTGAGGGGGGAGCGGTGGAGCGGGGGCACGGGGCATCCTCGATCTGATCAGGACCCGGGGGTCGCGGGGATCCGGACGCGGTGACGTCCGGATCCCCGCAGGATCGCGAGGTGGGTGGTCGGCCGAGTGGCTGCGAGGTGACCGGGGTGTGTCCGGGTCATGAGGCAGCGCTCAGTCGCCGAGACGGCCGCGGCCGGGTGCACCACCCGGTCGCAGCCGGCTCAGGACGCCGGGGCCAGCCGGTACCGGAACAGCTCGGTGAGCACCTGCTGCACGGGCGTGTAGAGCAGCACCGTCGTGCTCGTCGTGCTCGTCGTGCTCGTCGTGCCCGTCGTCGAACTGCCCGAGATGATCCCGTACAGCCGGTTCGTGGCGCTGATCACCGGTCCGCCGGCGTCACCCGGCTCGATGCCCACGCCGGCATCGGTGCGTGCGGCGGCGAGGTGCTGCGCGCCGGCGCGGCTCGCTGTCGGCACCCGTGTGGCCGTCCAGGAGCAGAGCACCCCGCTCGCCGCCCCGCTGGTGCAGAAGGGATCGGCGTCGGGCTCGCCGGTGCCGGTGACGGCGGCACGTGCCGGGTCGCCGTCGACACGGGTGAAGACACGACCGGATGCTCGCGGCGTGTACGTCGAGACGGACGGGTCGCAGGACCCGGCGACCGCCCGGACGCGCGTGCACGCCAGGGGTGGGATGACCGCGAGCTCGACGTCGGAGTCCGCGGACTGCCAGACCACGCTGCCGACGGCCGCGCCGTCGAGCCGCACCGGCGCCTGCAGCGGCGCGCAGCGCTTCGCCAGCACGACCCACCTGGTCGCCCGCTGGTACGCGGTGACCTGGCTCCGGAAGCCCTTGGCGGTCAGGACCGCCCCGACCGTGCAGGTGCTGCCGGGCACCCCGACCTGGGTGCCGGCGATGATCGGTGCCGCGGTGCGGTCCGGGTCGCTCGTGGCAGCCGAGGCCGGTGCGGTGCCGGCGAGGGCGATGCCGACGGCGGCCGCGACGGACAGGGCGACGGCCAGGGTGCGGACGCGCACCGCTTGCGTGTGACGGAACACGGTTCAGCCGAGCCGGCGGGTGCCGTTGACGCGTCCGATCACGGACAGGGTGTCCGGGTCGGCGAGGCGGGCGTGCCAGTGCAGCGTCGTCGTGCCGCGCGGCAGGTCGGGGAACGCCGCGGTGAAGCGGTAGTGCCCGCTGGCGCTGACCATGTCGTCCCCGCTCGTGACCTCGGCGATGTGCTTGCTGAACAGGCCGCGGGGCTTGCCCGGTGCGTCGTAGTAGACGATGACCAGGGTGCCGGGCTTGCCGGCGCCGGCGAAGGTGGTGCCGGTGAAGCTCGTCCGGTCTGGTCCGCCGTGGGTCTTCGCGGTGAACGCCACGGCTGCAGACCGGGTCGGGGCGTGGGCGGTGTGCGTGGTGTGCGGGATCGTGGCGGCCCCGGCCTGCGCGGGGACCAGGGCGCCGGCGGCGAGTGCTCCGCCGAGGGCGACGCCGGCGATGAGCGCGGTCAGCCGCCGGGACCCCGGCTTGCGGGCGGTGGACGGGGTGGGACGCATGGGGACTCCTCGGTTCGGCTCGGGTCGACTCGGTGTGCGTGAACGCTAACAACGGGCCAGACGATCGTCTAGCGAATGCCGGAAGCTGAGTGGATCAGAGGCAAACCGTCCGGACGGCGTGCTCCCCTCGTGCTGTCAGACGTTCGTATGATGACCCGAGACCCGAACGAGGAGTGCGATGAACCAGCGGCAGCAGGCGAAGACCCGGACCCGCGAGCAGATCATCGAGGCCGCGGCGGCGGTGTTCGCGAGCCACGGCTACGCGGGGACGTCGTTCGCCCGGGTGGCCGCCGCCATGGACCGCCCGAAGTCGGCGATCGGCTACCACGTCTTCTCGTCCAAGCACGAGCTCGCCTTCGCGGTCATCGAGCGGCAGCAGGCCCGCTGGGCGGTGATCGACTCGCTGATCACGCAACCCGAGGGCCTCGAGCACCTGCTCGTCATGCTGACGTCCGCCTGTTCCGATGCCATCCGGTGTCCGGTGGCTGCCGGGGCCATCCGTCTGAGTCACGAACTCCGCGGTGCGGGAGAGGTGATCCCGCGGGTCTTCACGTGGGACGACTACGTCCGCCGGCACCTGTCGGCTTCGAGCGGGGGTGTCGGCCCCGCCACCGATCCCGAGTGGGCTCGTGCGGCGGACCTCGTGCTGACGTCGACCTTCGGGGTGATGTGGGCCCGGACGAGTGCACGACTGACCCGTGACACCGAGGGGCAGCTCCGGGACCTGTGGGCGGCACTGTTCACCGGGCTCGGACTGCCCGGCGTGCACGGCTTGCTCGAACAGGTGGAGCCCGTGCGGGTCGGCGGACACCCGGCCACCCCGGGGGACTGACCCCGCAGGGCTCGCCCCTCGCGAGGGGCCCCGGCGGACTGCTGGTCCACCGGGGCGCCGGGCCTACTTCTTCTGCTCGCTGCCGTCCGGGTTGACGACGTACCAGACGCCCTTGTCGCCCTGTCCCGTCACGTCGCCGGCCTTCTTGTCCCCGACGAAGGTGTAGATCGGGCGCCCGTCGATCGTGATCTGCCGCCCGCCGTCCACGCCCTTGATGGTGCCGACCGTCCCGGTGATGCCCGACACCTTCGGCTTCGTGGTCGACGCTTCGATCGCCGGCCACGCCGCCGCGCACGCACCGGTGCACGTGCTCGTGCCGGAGTCCTTGACGTCGGCGTCGAAGTAGTAGGCGGTCATGCCCTTGCCGTCGACGACGACCTTGCCGAGTGTCGTCGAAGCGACGGTCGCGTCGACCGAGGGGGACGAGTCGGTCGTCGCGGGCGCGTCGCCCTGTGCGGCGGGGGACGGCGAGGGCGACGGTGCCGCGGAGCCGGCCGTGGAGCAGCCGGCGAGTCCGAGGCTCAGGGCCAGTGCGGCACCGAGGAGGACGGAGACGGATCGGGATGACGGTGTGCGGTGGGGTGTCGACACGGTGGCTCCTCGTGGTCAGGTCTCGCCGCTGACTGCTGGCCAGACGTTCGTCTAGCGAACGTAACCGCAGTACCGAGCGGCGGCCAGCACCCTGCGCGGCCTCTCATCCGGTGGGCCGCGGATCGTGGGAGCGGCGGTCCGTGTGCTCGACCACGTGGACGCCGTCGACTCGCCCGATGACGTCCAGCGACTCCGGGTCGATCAGTCGGGCGCTCCAGGACGCCTGATCGGCGTCGCGGGGCAACTCCGGCAGGACCGCGGTGAAGGCGAACCGGCCGGTCCGACCCACCGCGCTGCTGCCCGGCGCGATCTCCGCGACGCGATCGTCCCCGGTGCCGTCCCGCGGTTCGCCGTAGTGGATGACCACGACGGCGCCGGGGGTGCCCCTCCCGGCGAAGCGCACGCTCACGACTCCGCCGGTACCGACCGTCCGTGGTGGGCGGATCGCGAACCGGTGCGCGCCGCTCGTCGAGGGCGGTGCGCCGAGTGCGGCACCGAGCGCTCCCGATGCCCCGAGGCCGAGTGTCTCGGTACCCGTCGTGGTCGGTGGCGGCGCCGGCAGGGCGAGCGCGACGGCGAGCGCGGCGATCCCCGCGGCGAGGACGATCGGTGACACCCGGACCCGGTCGGTGCTGCGCGACATGGTCGGCCCCTTCGTGGACGGCGTGTGGCGGAAGTCGCCACGCCACACGCTACCGCTTGGCCAGACGATCGTCTGTTCGTCCGCGTCCGCGCCCGCGCCCGCGCCCCACCAGGACGCGCCACCGCCGCTGTTCCGAGATGACGACGGCGACGCACAGGACCGTGACGGCGACCGCAGCCGGCCAGACGACCCAGGACGCGGCGATGGCTCCGACCAGGTGCGCGAGGACCGACGCGATCGTCACCACTCCCGGTGCCGCGACGGGTGGGTCGCCGCCGGGGCGGTCACCCGGCGTCCCGAAGACCGCCGGCGGCACGACGAGGAGCAGGACGGCGGCGATCGCGAGCACCGGCGAACGGGGCCAGAGCGCCCAGGGCACGGCCACCCATGCGACGAGCTCCGCCGTGAACCGCAGGCCGCCACGGAGCGGGTCGTGACCGACGGGCCTCGACGCGCGCGCCGCCGTGGTGACGGTCACCGTGTCGTCGCGGCACGGAACCCGCGATCCAGGAAGTCGACCATCCACGCAGCACTCGCATCGACGTCCGTGTCCATCTGGAACCCGCCGGACGTCTCGATCGTGGCGAACCCGTGCAGGACGCTGCGGAGCACCCGGAGTGCGTGGACCTCGTCGGCGGGGTCGAGCGGGTAGTCGCGGAGCGCCGCGGCGAAGGACGCCAGGGTGCGGCCGAGCGCGACGGCCAGCGGGTCCTGGGCGTCGGTCGGCCGGACGCTGACGGCTGCCTGGTACCGCGCCGGGTGCTCCCGGACGCTCCGGCGCACGGTCTGCACCGCCGCCTCGAGCGCACTCCGGCCGCTGCGCCCCTGCATGGCGTCGCGGAGTGCGTCCCCGAGCTCGTTCGCGCCGAGGATCGCGATCCTGCGCGTGAGGTCACCGAGTCCGTCGACGTGCTTGTACAGCGACGGTGCCTTCACCCCGAGGCGGTCGGCGACGACGCTCATGCTCAGTCGGGCCAGACCGATCTCGTCGGCCAGCGTCGCCGCGGTCTCGGTGACGGTCGCCGGGTCGAGCCCCGCCCTAGGCAACGGGGCCTGCGACGGGCAAGGTGCGGGCGAGGAACGGCAGCAGCAGGGCGAGGAGTGCAGTCGGCGTCTCGGTGTGGGGGTAGTGGCCGGCGCCGTCGATGACGGCGAGCTCCCCGAGGCCGTCGGGCAGGTCGGCGAGGACGCGCTCGCCCTCGGCGCGGGGGTCGTCCCAGTCCGGATCGGCGCTGCCCTCGACGACGAGCACGGGGCACCGGACGGCACCCAGCTGCTCGCCGGCGTCGGCGGGTGACGTGCGGGTCATGGCGCGGAGGACCGCCATCCGCTCCGGTTGCCGCAGGGTCGTCTCGATGCGGCCGCGCTCGGTCGCCCAGTCGGCGGGCTTGACGGGGATCGCGATGTCCAGGTACGCGAGCCAGCCGGGCAGGCTGCCGCTCGTCATCACGCGTGCGAGCTGGAGGGTGCCGGCGCGGTGTCGACGGTTGCGCAGGAGCCCACCGAGGTCGACGGACTGCTTGCGCGTGAACGGTGCCAGCTCGACGATGCCGGCGACCAGGTCGGGTGCGGTGGCCGCGGCGATCGTCGCTGCGCCGCCGCTGATCGACTGCCCGACGACCACGGCCGGGCCGCCGAGATGCCGGGCGACGGCGACCAGGTCGCGTGCGATGTCGGAGCGCTCGTACCCGGACCACCCGGTGCTCGAGTCGCCGCAACCCCGCAGGTCGACGTTCGCGACCCGGTAGCCGGCCGCGACGAGCTCCGGCACGACGAAGCGGTAGGAGTGGTGGCTGTCGCCCATCCCGTGGGCGAGGACCACGAGCGGCCCTGAGCCGGAGAGGTCGTAGGCGATCGTGCCGCCCTCGGTGTCCAGGTGTTCGAGCATGACGTGGCTCCTTCGGCTACGGGTAGTAACTCAAAGGCTAATACGCGTAGCCGGAAAGTCAAGGACTACTCTGGTCCGCGCTCCGGGTGCTGCCATCATGGCCGGGTGCACCATGACGAGGACCACCCCCGACCGGACGTCACGACCGTCGAGATCATCGGCGGCCCAGAACCGGTCACCGTGACCCTGCACCCCGCCGACAGCGGGTGGGCTGCGGTCTTCGCGGACCACCGGCGACGCATCCTGGAGGCCCTGCCCGGCTCCGGCGCGGACGCTGCGGTCGTCGAGCACATCGGTTCCACGGCCGTCCCCGGCCTGGCAGCGAAACCCATCGTCGACATCGTGGTCGTCGTCGCCGACATCACCGCCGAGGCGACCTACCTCGACCAGCTCCTCGCGGCCGGGTACGAGCTCCGCGTGCGCGAACCCGGCCACCGCCTGGTCCGGACACCGGCTCGCGACGTGCACGTGCACGTCTACGAGCAGGGCGCGACGGCGGTCGAGGAGTACCTGCTCCTCCGCGACCACCTGCGCGTCGACGCCGACGACCGCGCGCTGTACGAGCGCACCAAGCGGGAGCTGCTCGGCCGGAGCTGGGACGACATGAACGCCTACGCCGACGCGAAGACGGCCGTCATCACGGCGATCAAGGAGCGGGCGCGCCGGAGCCGCGCGTCCTGAGACGCGCGGCTCCGGTTCCCGCTGCCCGGTCTCAGCTCGTCGGGACGACGTCCCAGTGCTCGCGGATCAGGTTGCCGTCCACCCGGAACAGGTCGGCTGCGCCGAACGGTGCGTCGGCCTTCGCCCCGACCTGCTTCGAGAACGTCCACACCAGGTCGCCGTCGGCCAGCGAGATGACGGACTCCTGCTTCGGCAGACCCTGCGCGGCACTGCCGGCGAAGAACTGCTTGAGCGCGGCGGTGCCGTTCGCGGCGACCGAGTTGTGCTGCAGGTACGCCGGGTCGAACTTCTCGTCCAGCACGGACACGTCGTGGTCGCGGAACAGCCGGTTGTACGCGGTCACCGCGAGCACCCGGTTGTGCTCCTCCTGCCGCTCGGTCAGGTGGTGGTCACGCTTGGCGGCCGGGTACAGGTCGCTGAACATGCTGTTCGTGTTGCCGCTGGCCGGCGTGCCCGTCGGGACCGTCTGCCGGAGCGCCCACCACTCGCTGATGCGGCCGTTGCGCATGCGGAACAGGTCGACGGCGGCGTCACCGGTGCGTTCGTCCTTCGGCTTCGCGGTGATCTGCCAGTGCACGGCCACCAGGTCGGCGTCACCGGCGATGTGCTTGATCACGGCGTGGGCGCCGGGGACCCGGGCGCGGTCGGCGGTGAACTCGGCGAGCAGTGCAGCTGGACCCGAGGTGCTCTTCGCGCCGTGGGCGACGGCACCCGATGCCACGGCGGTCCGGGCTGCAGCGCGTGCCGTCGCCGAGGCGGGGGAGCGGAAGGCGCACCGGAACAGGTGCCGGACGGTGGCCTCGTTGCGCTGCTCGGCGCGACGGTCGAGCCGCGAGACGGCCGTGCCGCCCTCGGTGGTCCGCGCCGCGCGGGACACCGTGTGGTGCGCGGAGGTCGTGGTGGTGGAGGTGTGGAGGGGTGCCGCCACGGCCGGGCCGGCCACGAGCGACACGGCGATGGCGACCGGAGCTGCCACCGCACACGCCTTGGCGATGATGGGGAGAAGTGATGTCGTCTGCACGGCAGAACGATGGAACCGGTCCCTGGGGGCAGCCGCGCGCCCTGGAGCCGTCGCGTGCTGCGACCGTGACCGACTTCTCAGGCGTGGTGCGGACCTCCCGGGTGGTCTGCGAACACCCTGCCAGGGTGACCCGCTCCCGCTGGTGATCGACGAGCCGGACCTGTGCGACGGCTCACGCGCACTGTCAGCCGATCCCTACGCTCCGGGCTCCTCGATGGTCAGACGGAGCTCGGCGAGGACGGGCAGCGCGGCGCGCAGCGCGTCGACCCCGTCCGGGCCCAGGCGTTCGAGCGCGCCGACCAGGACGTGCTCGGCCGAGGCGTCGTAGACCCGGAGCCGCTCGGACGCGAGCTCGGTCAGGGCGATCTCGGTGCTGCGGCCGTCGCCGGTGGCGAGCCGCCGGCGGACGAGCCCGCCGCGCTCCATCGCGGTGACGAGGTTGCTGACCGTGGAGCGGGCGAGGCCGAGGGACCGGCCGAGCGCCGTCGGCGTGAGCCACCCGGCCTCGTCGAGGCGTCGCAGCACCTCGATCTGGGCGTCGGGCAGTTCCGGCAGCGCACCGTCACGGCGTGACGCGTTCAGCAGGGTGCGGCGGAACGGGCCGACCTGGTCGCTGAGCCGCCGAGCGATGTCCCGGAGTCCTGCGGTGTCGTGCTCGCTGCCCATGTCCTCAGCTTAGGTCCTCGAAAAAGGTTTGCAACAAAACTATGTTTGGCGCAGGATGGGTGCATGACGATCACCACCTCAGTCGCACAGCCCGTCCCGTCGCAGGACCTCTCCGGCATCGTCGGACACCGGTTCATCTACACGTACGCCAACGGCTGGCAGTACGAGATGTACGTCAAGAACGCCACCACCATCGACTACCGCATCCACTCCGGCATGGTCGGCGGGCGCTGGGTCAAGGACCAGCAGGTCGACCTCGTGGTGCTCACCGCCGGCGTCTACAAGGTGTCGTGGAACGAGCCCACCGGCACGAGCGTCGTCGTGACCGTGGTGCCGGGGGAGCGCGTGCTGCACGGCACGATCTTCTTCCCGCACTGGGTCGAGGAGGACGGCAGCAAGACCGTGCTGTTCCAGAACGACCACCTGGACCGGATGCGCGAGTACCGCGACGCCGGACCAACCTACCCGATCTACGTCGTCCCCGAGTTCGCCCACATCACCCTGTTCGAGTTCGTCGGCCAGGACGACGAGACCGTCGTCGACACCGCGCCCGCCGACCTGCCGGCCGGGTTCGCCGACCGGAGCAACTGAGCGTGACTGCGGAACGTCCGCTGGAGCGTGCCCTGACGAGCATCCGGCTCGAGCACCGGGGCGGGGCGCTCCGGGGGTGGGAGTACCACCCGGCGCCCGCGGCTGCCGGCGGCTCGGTGCTGTTCGTGCACGGGTTCGGTGACTCGTCGATCGGTCCGCGCCAGCTCTTCGTGCAGGCCGCGACCGCCCTGACCGACAGCGGTCTGACGGTCCGCTCCTACGACCGTCTCGGGCACGGCACGAGCGACGGACGCTTCGCGGACATCTCGATCGGCGACGAGGTCGAGCAGGTCGTCACGATGATCCGGGCGTTCTCGGCCGACCAGGGGGCACCGATCCACGTCGTCGCCCACAGCCTGGGCGCCGTCGAGTCGGCGATGGCGGCGGCGAGGGTCCCCGACCTGGTGCGGAGCCTGACCCTGTGGTCGCCGGCCGGGGTCGTGGTCGACGACATCGCCGTGCACGACACCATCCAGGGGCAGCCGCTCGCGCCCGTCCGCGACCGCGGCTGGTTCGACTTCGGTGGGACCGCCCTCGGGCGCGGGTTCGTCGACGAGGTCCGGGACGGACTCGACGTCTACGCCCAGGCGCGCGGGTACGACGGGCCGGTCGACGTGCTGCACGGCACCGCCGACGAGATCGTCCCGGTCGAGTACGGCCGGCGCTACGGTGAACTGCTCAGTGGGGCGACGTTCACCGCGGTCGAGGGTGCGGACCACGTCTGGTCGTCGGTCCCGTGGCGCGAGCAGCTCGTCGACCGCCTGCTCGAGCGCGTCAGGGAGCGGTCCGGGCGATGAGGTCCTGCACCCGCGCACGCACGTCGTCGCGGATCGGCCGGACGGCGTCGAGGTCGAGCCCTGCGGGGTCCGGGAGCTCCCAGTCCTCGTAGCGTTTGCCGGGGAACACCGGGCAGGCGTCCCCGCAGCCCATCGTGATGACGACGTCGGCGGCACGGACGGCGTCGGTGCGGAGCAGGGCGGGCTGCTCGCCCCGGATGTCGATGCCCTCCTCGAGCATCGCCTCGACGACCACGGGGTTGAGCTGGTCGGCCGGTTCGGAGCCGGCGCTCCGGACGTCGACGCGGTCACCGGCCAGGTGCTGCAGGAAGCCGGCGGCCATCTGGGAACGGCCGGCGTTGTGGACGCAGACGAACAGGACGGTGGGCATGCGGGGTGCTCCGATCAGAGGACGACGGCGCCGAGCAGGCCGGCTCCGATGACGACGGCCCACGGGGGAGCGGACCAGCGGGTGAGGGCGGTGAAGGCAGCCACGGCGAGCGCCAGTGCGGGTGCCGAGCGGACCCCCTCGGTGATGACCGGGTCCCAGAGCGCTGCGGCGAGGAGCCCGACGACCCCCGCGTTCACGCCGGCGAGCACGCGTCGGGCCCACGGCAGGGCGCGGAGCACGTGCCAGAACGGCAGTGCGCCGATGACCAGGAGCGCGGCGGGCAGGAAGATCGCGACGAGTGCGACGGTTGCGCCGAGGACCCCGCCGGGGCTGCCGTGGGCGACGGCGCCGAGGTACGCGGCGAAGGTGAACAGCGGCCCGGGTACGGCCTGTGCGGCGCCGTACCCGGCCAGGAAGTCGGCGTGCCCCACCAGGTGTGTGGCCACGGTCTGCGACTCGAGCAGCGGCAGGACGACGTGGCCGCCGCCGAAGACGAGCGAGCCCGCCTGCGCGAAGACCCCGAACAGGCGCACGGCACCGGTGCCGTTCGCGGCGATCGGGGCCGCGACGAGCAGGGCGGCGAACGCGACGAGCGCCGACACCGCGACCCAGCGGGGGAGCCGGACGGCGCCGCCCGTGTCGGTGGCGCCTGCATCCACGCCCACGGCGACGACGCCGCGGAGCCACACGGCGCCGACCACACCGCACACCGCGATCACCGCGACCTGCGGCCCCGGGCCGGGGACGAGCAGCACCACGATCGCGGCTGCGGCAGCGACGGTCGCCCGTCGGCGGTCCGGCGTGAGCGAGCGCGCCATGCCGAGCACCGCCTGCGCCACCACCGCGGCTGCGGCGGCCTGCAGCCCGAGCAGCCACCCGGCGCCGGCCAGGTCGGGCGTGCCGGACACGAGCAGGGCGAACGCGACGAGCAGCACCGCGGACGGCAGCGTGAACCCGCACCAGGCGGCGAGGAGTCCGAGCAGCCCGGCGCGCTGCAGGCCGAGTGCCATCCCGACCTGGCTCGACGCCGGCCCGGGCAGGAACTGGCAGAGCGCGACGAGGTCGGCGTAGGCGTCGTCGCCCAGCCACCGCCGACGCACCACGAAGGCTTCTCGGAAGTACCCGAGGTGCGCGACCGGCCCGCCGAACGAGGTCAGCCCGAGCCGCAGGAACACCAGGAACACCGTGGCCGCGGACGATCGCAGGGGCTCGGGGCTCGTCGTCACCCGCTCATCTTGACGACGGCAGATGGTTCAGTCAACATTGAACTGATGAACATGCGGCAGCAGGACCTCGAGCAGCGCGCGGCGCAGCACGCGGCCCTCGGTGACGTCGCACGCCTGGCGGTCGTCGACCTGCTCGCGGCCTCCGACGCCAGCCCGAGCGAGGTCCGGGCCGCCCTCGGCCTGTCCGGCCCGCTCCTCGCGCACCACCTGCGCGTCCTCGAACAGGCCGGCCTGGTCACGCGGCGCCGCTCCGACGGCGACGGCCGTCGCAGCTACCTGCACCTCGAGCCGAGCGGTGTCCCGCACGGGGCGGCGGCGGTGCCGGGTCCGGTGTCGCGCGTGCTGTTCGTCTGCACCGGCAACTCCGCGCGCTCCCCGCTGGCCGCGGGCGTCTGGGCGCAGGTCAGCGAGATCGGTTCCCTGTCCGGCGGGACGCGTCCCGCCCCCGCCATCGCCCCCGGCGCGGTCGCCGTCGGTGCGCGCCACGGCCTCGACCTCGGCGACCACGTCCCGCGGTCCTTCCACGACGTCCTCGCCGACGGCGACCTGGTCGTCACGGTCTGCGACCGTGCGCACGAGTCGATCGACGACGGTGACAGCCTGCACTGGTCACTGCCGAACCCCTCGCGCACCGGCACGCCGGAGGCGTACGAGGCCACCTACGCGGACCTGCGGTCCCGCGCCACGGCGCTCGCTGCGCGCCTCGCCGCCTGACGCGGCCCCACGAACGGAACGCCCCGATGAGATCCCCCCTCCTCATCGGGGCGTTCTCCGTGTGCCGTGGTCGGCACGCACCGCCGGGCGGGAGGCACGGTGCGGGCCCGCCCCGAGCCTCCCGTCCGTCCCGTGGCGGCCCCACGGCCGAGCGCATCGCCGCGGGGACCGCGCGCTCCGGGACGGTGCGCTCAGGGACCGCAGTGATCCGCGACGAGCCCGAGGACCTGCTCGGTGTGGCGTTCCGCCGTCGCGAGTCGGGCGTGCTCGATCGCGGCGTCGGTGTGCGGTCGCAGCAGGTCCCGGTCCGAGGCGAGTTCGATGATCGTCGTGGCGAGCCCGAACGCGGTCTCGTCGTCCGTCAGGACGGCGGCGGATCCGAACTCGCTCGCCAGACGGATGTCGGAGACGATGACCGGACGGTGGTCGCGGAACGCCTCGAGCGCGGTCATCGGCTGGCCGTCGTGCTCGAGCGAGCAGATGACCGCTGCGTGCCCGCAGAGCAGCAGGTCGTGGACGCCCTGCAGGGACAGGCGGCCGTGCACGCGCACCGACACCGGCGTGCGCGTCGGAGGGACGGTCCCGCCGGCGACGTCGACCCGGACCGCGTGCGCCCCCAACCGGATCTCGACCAGCCGGATCGCGTTGAACAGCACGTCGAGGCGCTTGTCCGGCGTGAACCGCGACGCCCAGACGAGCCGGAGCGGGCCGAGCTCCGGCGGTGGCGGCGGTGTCACCGTGCGGTTCCCGATGGCGTTGGGCACGACGTGCACCTCGTCCAGGCCGGCGGCACGCAGGACTCCCGCCTGTCGGGTGGTCGAGGTGACGACGACGTCGGCGGCCGCGGAGACAGCGACGGCCATCCTGCGGCGCGCGTCCTCCATGGGGTGGCCGCCGACGCGGTGCCGGCCGGTCCGGAGCCCGGTCACGACGCGGTGGGCACGACGTGCCAGGGGCGCGAACGCCGCGGCGGTCCGCCCGCGGATCGGAGCGGAACCGTGCACGGTGTGGATCGTCGGCAGCCCGAGCGAGCGCGCCGTGGTCAGGGCTGCGGCGGCGAGACCGAAGTCCGAGTGGGTGACGACGAGACCGATCCGTTCCTCGAGCATCACCGTGCCGAGGTGCCGACGCACCCGCACCGAGTTGCGGACCACCGGCAGGTCCGCCCCCGGGACGCTGATCGACGGCTCGACCTCGAGCAGGCGCACACCGGACTTCCGCAGGTCGGCGGTGTCGCTCGTCGGGGGAGTCGCCACCCAGACGACGTGTCCGGACGCGGCGAACGCCTTCGCCTGCTGGACCAGGGCGGCTCGTTCGCCGCGCATCGCCGACAGCGGGAAGTCGCTCACGAGCAGGACGGTGACCTTCGCAGCTGCCACGTCAGCTGCCGGTCCCGATCAGGGGTGTGGTCTGACGAGGGGTGCGCATGCGGTCTCTCACGGTTCGCGGCAGGACGGGGTGTTCGGAACCGTAGGGGTTCAGAAGACGATCGTCTAGTGAACTCGCCCACCTGCTGAGCGCCCCTTCACGACACCCCGGGCGGACGTCCAGCCGCCGGTGCGCCACCGGATTCGGACCAGACGGCGTCCTCGCACCGTCGCGGCGACTACCGTCGGGAACGGCCGGCCCCGATCGCGGGGCAGCCACCGGCCAGGGGACGACGGGGGACACCATGCAGCAGCGCACCACCACCACACTCGCGACGCTCACCGCGACGATCGCGCTGGCGGTGACGCTCAGCGGGTGCACGGTGACGACGTCGACTTCGACCGCTTCCTCCTCGCGGACCGTCACGCCGGAGGCCTTCGAACAGGTCGTCGTCGACGCGCTGGCGGACATCTCGGACGCGACGCCCGAGGTCGACTGCGGCGAGGACGACATCGCGATCGAGGACGGCGCCGAGGTGCACTGCGACGTGAACACCGCGGGCTACGACGTGGTCTACGACTCGGTGTCCACCATCAGCACCGACGGGGGCGACGAATACCACGTGGACGTGGAAGTGGCCGACCAGCCCAAGGGCTGACCGGCCACGGCAGGGTGTCCGGCGACTAGCGGTCGGACGCCTCGACGACGCAGCTCTCGACCTGCTGGGCGGCCTCGGAGTCGTCGGCGAACGGCGTCGGCGCGTCCGAGGTGGTGGTCGACTCGTCGGCGACGGCCTGCTTCGCGACGTCGTTCACGGCGTACAGCGGACCGTCGAAGCCGTCGGCCGTGGGGTCGGCGGTGGTCGCCCAGACGGTGATCTCGTCGTCGTTCGAGTCGTTGCTGTCCGCCGGGACGATCGCCGCACCGAGGTACCAGCCGCCGTCGCCCTCCTGGACGTTCGCGAACTCGGTGGTGTCGTGCGACCCGACCGCCTCGTCGATCATGTCGACGGTGGCACTCGCGGCAACGTCGCACTGCGCCGACTGGGACTTCTGCTCGGAGCCGGGCACCTTGCCGACGGGGTCGATGTTCTGCGCTCCGCCGGGGTCGCAGGCGGTGAGCAGCAGGGCTACGGTGGCGGCGCCGAACAGCGCCGTGACGGTCTTCGCTCGCGTGGACATGGGCCAGAACGTAGGCCGCTCGCGGTGGGCGACGGTTCAGGGGGAGCGTCCCCCGACACCGGTCACCCGACACCGGTCACCCGGCACCGGCCGGCCGGCCGGGCGCCGCGTACCCCGTTCTGTCCGCGAAGATGTGTGCGTGGCCCGACGGCGGCCTACCGTGGCACCGGATCAGGGAACCGTCACCGCGGCGGATGCTCCTCTTCACCAGGGAGCAACGTTGAAGTACGTGAACTACGCGGGCACCGTCCGTGTCCTGACGAGCGACTCGATCGCCGAAGCGGTGATCCGCTACGCGGCCGCGCTGCACCAGAGCCGACTGAGCGACGTCGTGTCGATCCCCACCGCCGATGACTTCGGGGTGGCGAGCACCGTCGAGGTGCTGCTGGCCCCGGGTGTCCCGGTGGCGGTGGAGCCCGCACCGGACGACGACCTCGAACCCGAGGGCGAGGCGTTCCTGCTCGAGGTCGCGCGCCGCACCGAAGCGGTGCTCGCCGTGGACACGAGCGCCGCGCCGCCGGACTTCGGGCGCTAGCCAGCGGTCCGCGTCCCCGCGTCCGCAGGCCCTCCTAGGTCACGGGCCCCTCGGTCAGGTCCGACCGGGTGTCCGCGTGGATCACCTCGTCGTGCTCGAACGTCAGTGCGGCGGCACGCAACCGCTCGACGAAGTCCGCGTCCTCGCGCTCGAGCTCGTCCTCGTCGGCATCGGCGACGACGAGCTGGCTCGACGGGCCGATGAGCACCTTGGTGGTCGTCATGGTGCCGTCCGCCGCCACCGAGGGGATCGCGACGGTGTCCGCCCGGTTGCCGCCGGCCAGGGCCGCGGCGTACTCGATCACGGCATCGGCCACGTCGTCGCTCGTCAGGATCGTCGAGCGGTCGTACTGGATCTGCTTCATGTGGCGACCTCCTGGAGCACAGCAAACAGTGCCCTCGCTGGTCGCCGTACAGGAACCCGGCGCGTCGCTCGTTGCGCGGACGCCGAGATCTCGGGAGGATCGTCACGTGCCCGAGACGATGCACCGCCTGCTGCGGGAGATCCAGACCGTCGAGCCGTCGGTCGCGGCCGAGGCCCTGGCTCGGACGCACACCACGCACGACCTGTCGGTCGAGCCGACGGACGCCGAGTTCGTCTTCGAGGAACGGATCCGCGGGACGTCGCTGCTGTCGCTCGAGTCCACCCGCTGCACGGGCGACCTGCGCGGAGCGATCGAGCCGGGCAGCGAGATGATGATCGTCTGGATGAAGTCGGGCGTCGCCCAGCTCGACGGCGAGCCGGTGCAGATCGGCCGCCCGATGCTGTTCCGGCAGGGCCCGCAGCGCTTCCGGTGGATCGACTGCAACAAGGACGTCCTGCGCATCGACCGCGCGATCGTCGAGCAGGTCGCAGCGGAGCGTGGGGACTGGGCCCCGGGCCCGCTCGAGTTCCGTCCGCGGCACGTCCCCGAGGGCGCACCGCTGGCGGCCTGGTGGCTGATGGTCCGGTCCGTCGCCCAGGAGGTCCTGGCCGGACCGGAGACCGTGCCGGTCGAGCGTGAGCGGGAACTCGCCCGCTTCGCGGCCGGTGGCCTGCTCACCGCCATCCCGCACTGGCCTGTGGGCCAGCACGAACCGGTCGTGGCCGCCACGGCCCGGTTCGCCCGAGCCGAGACGTTCCTGCTCGAGCACGCCACCGAACCGATCAGCGTCGACGACGTCGCCGAGGCCGCCGGCCTGAGCGTGCGCGGCGTGCAGGCGGCGTTCCAGCGCCACCACGGCATCACCCCGACGATGTACCTGCGTCGGATCCGGCTGCTGCTCGCGCGCGAACAGCTCGAGTCCGGAGACGGCCGGAGCGTCGCCGAGATCGCCCGTGCCACCGGGTTCGCCCACCTGGGCCGGTTCGCGGGGAGCTACCGCGAGGAGTTCGGCGAGCTGCCCCGGCAGACGGCGTCCACCGCCCGCGACGGCGCACGCGCGTAGCCGGGCCGGCGCGCGGCCGCCGAGCGGCGCGGCCCCGCAAGAATCCCGCAACCGCCCGTCGTCCGGCCGATCGCCGACGGTCGTCGTCCTACGGTGGCGCTGCACGGACACGCAGCCACGACGACTGGAGACCACATGGCCGGCTCAGCAGCACTACCCGTCCCGACCTCGGCACCTGCCCCGGCGGTCCCTGCCCCGTCGACGTTCGGTCGGCGGCTCGTCGAGGACGCCGCACACGCCAGGGAACACCTGCTCTTCACCGCCGTGCTCGGGTCGGCGCTGCTGCCGCGGATCGTGCGGCGGCTCCTGCTGCTCGTCGCCGGGGCCCGCGCGGAGTCCGGTGTGGGCGCCGGGTTCTCGCTGACGGGCGATCCCAGGCACCTGACGATCGGCCGGGGCGTGTTCTGCAACCGGAACGTCACCGTCGAGGCCGTGGCACCCGTGACGATCGGTGCGAACACCGCGATCGGCATGCAGGTGCTCATCATGACGAGCCACCACGACATCGACGCCGACGGCCGGTGGAACGACGTCCCGACGGGCCGCCCGGTCCTCATCGAGGAGCACGTCTGGATCGGCGGTCGGGCCACCATCCTGCCGGGGGCGCACATCGAGCACGACGTGGTGGTCGCAGCCGGCGCCGTGGTGGTCGGCCGCCTGGCGGCGCACGGCGTCTACGCCGGCGTCCCCGCCAAGCGGATCCGTGCGCTCGCCCCGTCCGCGCGGCCGCCGGTGGTGGACCCGGCCGGCTGACGGACAGGAGGCCCGTGGCGGCGCCGCCTGGCGCCTCCAGGCCGGTGTCGGTGCCGGTCCGGACACGCCGGCGTCACGTCGAGACGCCGGCGTGTCATCGAGACGCCGCCGGATACGGAGGCGTCTCGACGACCCGGCGGCGCCGAACGACGACGCCGGCGTCGTTGGACCGCTCAGCGGCGCGACGAGGCGAGCGGCACCGATCCCACCCGAGCGGGGATCGGCCACCGAGGCACCCAGCAGCGCACCTGCTCGGCGTACCGGCGGAAGTCGTCGCCGAACCGCTCGTCGAGGTCGGCTTCCTCGAGTGGTCGGACGATGCAGTTCCACACGACGGAACCCGCGACCGCGTAGACGACGACCAGCCACGACGACAGCAGCAGGCCGACGGCGACGCCCTGGGTGATGCCGGCCAGGGCCATCGGGTTCCGCACCGAACGGTACGGCCCCGCGACGACCAGGCGGTTCGCCGTCGCCGAGGGCAGCGGGGTGCCGCCGCCCTTCGTCGACATGGCCGCCGCCGACGCGATGCCGAGTGCGCTCGCCAGCAGGAGCACGACCACCCCGAGGACGGTCGAGGCGCTCACCAGGGGAACGGGCGGGTCCGGGTGCAGGCCCCATCGGTGCTCCGCGAACGCGATGACCAGGGGGAACACCCCGAGGAACAGACCCCAGAACACGACGATCTGCAGCACGGTCGCGGCGACGTGCCGGGACCGCGGGGCGTCGGCGTCGGCGGTGCGGATCCGCAGCGGGCCGCTCGTCACCCACTCGGTCGGGATCCGTCCGAGCAGCACGAGACCGAGCGCGAGCACCGAGCCGATCGTGGCCGCGAGCATGATCAGCACGCCCCAGCCGGCCTCGCCGGTGGCCGTTGCCCAGACGACGAGCGCGCAGAGCACCACGGCGGTCCATCCCGTCGTGACGACCGCGGCGGCCCGGACACCGGCGGCGGCGAGGGCCGAGGCCACGACGAACAACGGGACGTCGAGGACGGCGACGAGCACCGGGTCGAGCGAACCGAGCGTGGTGGTCCGGACCCACGGCAGCGTGGCGACGGCGATCCACCAGGCCGCTCCGCCGACGGCTTGCAGCGCGTAGTACCGCCGGCCCCAGGACATGGCTGCACGGTAGCAGCGCCCGGCGGCGACGACGGGGGAGTGGCGTCGGGGCCGGGCCGTGCGTGCCGTCGCCGGGTGCCGGCTCAGCCGGTGTGGTTGATCTGTCCGAGCCAGCGGCCGAAGGACGGGGTGCGTTCGTCGTGCAGCTTCGGCAGGACGGTCGTCTGCAGGCAGGTCCGCTCGTCGGTGACGATCCGGGTGCCGGTGCTCTCGTGGAGGTCGACGCTCATGGTGGGCTCCTTCGTGGTCAGTGGAGAGTTCGACACCGCGCGGGGTCGTTCCATTCCCATCTGACCCGGCCCGCACTGCGCAGTCGTCCAGGACCGACGGGTTGTCTCGACCGCATGAGCGAGCACGACGACGAGCAGACCCGGGCCGACTTCGACGACGCGGTGAACATGACCGCCACCGAGCTGCGGAAGTGGCTCGACACCGACGAGTCGAAGTCCGTCGGGCAGAAGCCCTCCGGCGGCAGCGAGTCGACCGGGCACGAGAGCGGTCGGCACATCATCCGCATCCTCCAGAAGCGCAAGGCCGACCGGACCGACGACGACCTGGCGCACATGCGGAAGGTCGTCGGCTACGTCGCCCGGCACGCGGAGCAGCGCCCCGACGGCGACGTGCACGACACCCCGTGGCGGTACTCGCTCATGAACTGGGGACACGACCCGGAGAAGCACTGACGGCATCGGGCAGAATGGGTGGCGTGAACGAGACGGGCATGCCGCGCTTCCGACGGATCTGGTCGACCGTGCAGGTCGGTGTCCTCGCGATCGCCGTCGTGTTCTGCGTCGTGATGCTCGTGATCGGGCAGGGCAAGCTCGACCGGGTGTACGCGGTCGCCGCGGTGTTCTTCGGACTCGCCCTGGTCGGGCACAGCACCTACCTGTGGCTCGTCGCCCGGGCGAACCGTCGTCCCTGACACGCTCCTGCCGCGGCGCGACCCCGGCTAGGCGTTCTGGTGGACCCGCAGCCAGTCGACGGTCATCTGCTGCGGGAACTGCGTCGAGTCGTCGGGCGACCCGGGCCACGTGCCGCCGACCGCGACGTTGAGGATGACGAAGAACGGCTTGTCGAAGACCCACGGGTTCGACCCCACGTCGTCGCGGGTGAGGGTCCGGTACGCGACACCGTCGACCGTCCAGGTGATCGAACCGGGGCGCCAGTCGACCCCGTACACGTGGAAGTCGTCGGCGAACGCTGCGCCGGACGGAGCCGTGTACGACGCCGAGATGCCCTGGGCACCGGAGTACCCGGGCCCGTGCACCGTGCCGTGCACGATCCCCGGCTCGTACCCGACGTTCTCCATGACGTCGATCTCCCCGCACGCGGGCCAGCCGACCTGCCCGATGTCCGCGCCGAGCATCCAGAACGCCGGCCAGATGCCCTGCCCCCGAGGGATCCGGATCCGCGCCTCGATGCGGCCGTACTGCGCGGTGGAGGTGCCCTCGGACTTCAGCCGGGCCGAGGTGTACGAGCCGTCGGCTTCGCGCTGTGCGGTGATGACGAGGTTGCCTGCGCCGTCGAGCGCCGCGTTCCGCCGCGAGTCCGTGTAGGTCTCCAGTTCGGCGTTTCCCCAGCCGCCGGCACCCAGGTCGTACCGCCAGACCGCCGGGTTCGGTGCACTGCCGGCCGGGCCGTCGAACTCGTCGGCGGCGAGCAGGACGGGTTCGGCAGTCGGGGCCGCAGCCCCGGTCGCCGCCTGCGCCGACCCGTCCGCGCCGATCGCCGTGACGCCGAGCGCGGTGGCGGCAGCGCCTGCGAGTCCGAGCGACACGAAGCGCCGTCGATCGATGTGCTGGTCCAAGTCGTGCTCCCTGCAGCGCGGCGGTGGTGTGGTCGTCGGATCATGCACCATCGGGGCGCGTCTGACCAGGGTCTGACCGTGTTCGGTCCACACCGCGCACACCGCGCACACCGCGGCCGGCGCTGACGGACCCGTCAGCCGAAGCGCAGTGCCAGCGGCACGAGCAACCCGGCGACCCAGACGAGCACCATCACGAGGGCGCCGATCGCGATGAACCGTCGGCGGCGCCGCAGCTTCGGGCTCCGCTCCTCGCCCCACATCTGCGCACGCACGAGCACCCGGTTCGCCTGCTCGACGACCTTCCGCACCTCGGGGTCGTCGACGTCGAGGGCACCGGAGCGGGCGTGTTCGGCGATGACCGCGGCTTCGTCGACGGTCAGGTCGTCCTTGCGCATGCTCCATCTTCGCACCGTGCCCAGGGGTACGGCCCGGCTGTGCGGGAACGGACCGACGACGGGTACCAAGGACGCATGGGACATCGGTACCGCGGGAAGATCGTCGTCATCACCGGAGCATCGAGCGGCATCGGGAGGGCCGCCGCACACGAGTTCGCCCGGCAGGGCGCCACACTCGTGCTCGCCGCGCGCGGGCACGACTCGCTCGAGGCTGCCGCCGCCGAGTGCCGGAAGCTCGGCGCCGAGGCGATCGCGATCCCGACGGACGTCGCCGACGAGCGCCAGGTCAAGGACCTCATCGGCACCGTCACGACGCGCTTCGGTCGCATCGACGTCTTCGTCGGCAACGCGGCGCTGTTCGTCTACGGCCTGTTCGAGCAGACCCCCACCGAGGCGTTCAAGCGCGTCGTCGACACGAACCTCTACGGGCACCTCAACGCCATCACGCACCTGCTGCCGCACTGGAAGCAGCGCGGGAAGGGCACCTACGTGCTCGTCGGGTCGATCCAGTCGCTGCTGTCCGCCCCGTACCAGTCGGCGTACGTGACGAGCAAGCACGCGGCGCTCGGCCTGGTCGATGTGCTCGGCGACGAGTTCGCGGGCACCGGCATCAGGTTCACCGCCCTGCTGCCGTCCACGATCGACACCCCGATCTACCAGAACGGCGCCAACTACACCGGCAAGAACTCGCACCCGCTGCCGCCCACCGTCTCGGTCGAGCGTGCCGGCCGTGCCGTGGTGCACGCCGCCACGCACCCCAAGCGCTACCGCTTCGTCGGGCGACTGCAGGCATCGCTCGTGCCGCTGCAGTACGTGTTCCCGGGCCTGTTCCACAAGATCACGAAGCCGATGGTGGAGACGTTCGCGCTCCGCGGCAAGGGTGCCCCGACCGACGGCAACCTCTACGCCCCCGCCGACGCCGCGAACGCGACGGACGGCGGCTGGGTCGCGAAGCGACGGCGCGTCACGCGCCCGGTGCTGTGGGCCGGAGCGCTCGTGGCGATCGCGGCCGTCGCCCTGGGCCGACGCCGCTGACGGACTGGAGGCCCGGTGCCAGCTGGCACCGGGCCTCCCGTCAGCTCGTGCGTGCGCCCGGATCCGGGCGTACCTGCCGGACCCGGGCATACCTGCCGGACCCGGGCGTACCCGCACGAAACGGGCGTCCCTGCCGTGTTCTTCGTGGCAGGTACGCCCGATCTCGCCAGGGATCGCAGCCGTTCTGGGAAGGAACGGGCGGCTAGAAGAGCTTCGCGCTCGCGCGCCGAGCACCCTCGCCGAGCGACTCGAGCTTCGCCGCGGCGATCTGCGGGTGCACCCGCCCGCCCAGGCCACAGTCGGTGCTGGCGATGACACGCTCGCGACCGACCACCGAGGCGAACCGCTCGATGCGCTGCGAGACCAGGTCGGGGTGCTCGACGACGTTCGTGGCGTGGCTGACGACCCCCGGGACGATGACCTTGCCCTCGGGCAGGGTGACGTCCTGCCAGACGGTCCACTCGTGCTCGTGGCGGGCGTTCGCGGCCTCGAACGAGTACGCGCCGGCGTCGATGTCGAGCATCAGGTCGACGATGTGCCGGAGCTCGATGTCGGTGGTGTGCGGGCCGTGCCAGGACCCCCAGCACAGGTGGAAGCGCACCCGGCTCGTGTCGAGGCCGCGGAGCGCGTGGTTGAGCGCCTCGACGCGGATGCGGGTGAAGGCCCGGTAGTCCTCGATGCTCGGCTCGGGGTTGATCTGGTCCCAGTTCTCGGCGATCGAGGGGTCGTCGATCTGCAGCACGAGGCCGGCGTCGAGGACCGTCGTGTACTCCTCGCGCAGAGCATCGGCCCAGGCCCAGATGTGTTCTTCCTCGGTCGCGTAGTACTCGTTCGCGATGCGGGCGGCCGAACCGGGGGAGAGTGCCGTGATGAAGCCGTTGTCCACGCCGGCGGCCTCGACCGCGTGCTTGAGGTTCGCGGCGTCGGTGGCCGCGGCCTCGTGTCCGGTGTAGGTGATCGGGCCGGTGGTGGTCGGGAACGCGGTGGCGTTCTTGCCGGTGCCGATGCCCGACTCGGGGTCCGTGTAGGCGTCGTGGAAGATCGTCCAGTCGCGGCGGTCCGGGAAGCTCGTCAGCCGGATGTTCCCCGGGGTGGACCGGACCGGCTGCTGCGAGAAGATGTTCTCGTCGGTCAGGTGCAGGCCGCTGACGCGCTGGAACGAGTAGCCCCACCAGGCGCCGTAGTCGACGCTGTTCGACATCGCCTTCCCGAACTCGCCGTCGCCGGGCTGCGTGATGCCGAGCGCGGTCTGCCGTGCGACGACGTCGTCGACGGCCGAGCTCGTCAGGGCCCGGACCTCGTCGGTGGTCTCGAGCGTGAAGCCGTCGGCGGCGACGGGCCGCGCGGCGTTCGCGGCGATGAGCTCGGGGGTGCGGGGGAGCGATCCGGCGGTGGTGGCCTGGATGCGGTCGGTGTTCTCGAAGGGCATGCGCTGCCTTCCTCTCGATGGGGACGGACTGTCGGGAGTCGGGGGCCGCGCGCGAGGCTTCGCGGTGCGCTGCAGTGCCACTCTGCCACGAGGGATCGGGCCCGTTGCGTTCCGCGACTGTGGATGCGTGCGGACGTCGAACGACATGGCCGACGTCGTCCGACACCGACTCGGTTGCTCGTTGCGCGCGCGGACGGTTACAGGCGCGTGCGAACGACAGGGTCGATGTCGTGCGACGTCGACGGTGTCGTTCCGCATCGCGCCGCCCGCGCCGCCGCGCATCGCGCCGCCCAGCCCGCCGCCCGCCCCGCCCCGCGCACGCCCGCCGACGCACGGGGACACGATCGTCGCGCCGCCGGGCCGCCCGTCGTACGGTCGACCCATGAGCACGACGAACCCGACCACCCCGGCCGCTCCGACCTTCGCCGGAGCGTGGACCGCCTGGCACGACGACCACGAACAGGCCCGGGCGAGCGAACACGGGTTCCTCGCGATCACCAGCATCCGTTGGCTCACCGCCACGCCGGAACGCTTCGAGGACGCACCCGGCAGCTGGTCGACGGACGAGGACGGCCCGGTGGTCGCACTGGCCGAGGACGAGACGATCGAGGTCGACGGGCAGCACGTCAGCGGGACGCACCGGTTCGGCCCGCTGCCGGAGCGCTCGAGTACGAACGTTGTGTGGCGCGACGGCGACGAGACCGTGGTGATCGAGGTCGCCCGGCGCGGCGGCAGCGACCTGCTGCGTCCGCGGCACCCCTCGAACCCGACGCGCGTCGCGTACCGCGGCACCCCCGCGTACGCACCCACCGAACGCTTCGTCGTGGACGCCCACTTCGAGCCGTTCGACACCCCGCGCGAGGTCACCGTCGGCAGCGTCGTCGACGGCCTGCTGCACGTCTACGAGGCCCCCGGCGTCCTGACGTTCGACCTCGACGGGCCACGGTCGCTCCTGGCGTTCAACGGGCACGCCGGCGGCCTGCACGTGCTGTTCACCGACCGCACGAGCGGGGTCACGACGTACGCGGCGAACCGGAGTCTCGACATCGCCGCACCGGATGCCGACGGTGCCACCCGCATCGACTTCAACCGGTCGACGAACCTGCCGTGCGCGTACACCCCGCACGCGACCTGCCCGCTGCCGCCCGCCGAGAACCGGCTCGACGTGGCGATCGAGGCGGGCGAGCAGCTGCCCGCCGCCTGACCGCGGAGCACGCACGGCCCACGGGCGCGCACCGGCACACCCGACCCGTCCGGGAGAATGGGGGAGCCATGCCACGACCCACTTCCCGCATCCCGCTCAACACCCTCGCCGTCCCGTTCGGCCTCGCCGGCTTCGCCGAGACGTGGTCGTACGCCGCCCCCGTGCTGCACCTGCCCGCCGTGGTGCCGCAGGTGTTCTGGGCGATCGCGGCCGTCGCGTGGGTGTGGCTGCTCGGGGCGCACGCCGTCCGGGGCGCACGCGTCGGCGAACGGCTCGTCGACCAGCTCCGCCACCCGGCCCAGGGGCCGATCGCCGCGCTCGTCCCCGCGACCGCGATGCTGCTCGGCGTCGACCTCGCGCGGTTCGCCCCCGTCGCCGGGCAGGTCGTCGTGCTCGCCGCCGTGGCCACAGCTGCCGGGTTCGCCGCCTGGCTGCTGAGCACCTGGTTCGAGGGCCGGCTCGCCCTGGAGTCCGTGCACGGCGGCTACCTGCTGCCGACCGTCGCCGCGGCCCTGGTCGCCTCGGTCGCCACGCACGAGGTCGGCGTCGGCTGGCTGTCCTGGCCGGCCCTCGGCGTCGGCGTGTTCTTCTGGGGCGTGATGACCGGCCTGCTGCTCATCCGGCTCGCGTTCCGACCGGCGCTGCCCGGGCCGCTCGTGCCGACGATGGCGATCCTCGTCGCGCCGCCCGCGGTCGCCACCCTGTCGCTGTTCGCGCTCACCGACGGTGCGGTCACCCTGCCCGTGCAGGCGATCGCGGGCCTCGGCGTCCTGATGGCCCTCGTGCAGCTGGCCCTGCTGCCGCGGTACGTCCGCCTGGCGTTCTCCCTCGGTTTCTGGTCGTTCGTGTTCCCGGCCGCCGCGGTCGCCACCGCATCGGTCGAGTGGTTCCGGGCACTCGCACTGCCGTCCGCCTGGATCCCCACCGCCGCGTTGCTGGCGCTGCTGAGCGTGCTCGTCGCGGTCGTCGGTGCCCGCTCGATCGGCCTCGCCGTGCACCACCTGCTCGGGCAGGCCGAGCGGACCCTGCACGACGCCGACGACGAGGACGCCGCCCCCGGCCCCGTGACGGGCGCGACGCGCGTGGTCTGACGAGCGGGGCGGTCGGGCCTCGCAGGCGGCGGACGGGAGGCCCGTGGCGGCCCCGCCCCGCGCCTCCCGTCAGGTCGCGGGGACGCGTCTCCAGCCGCTGGTCGCCCGCCAGGCGGGCGCGTCGAAGCGGAAGACGCTGCCCATGCCGGGCTGGTCGAGGGCGCGCGTGATCGGGACGCAGCGCAGGTGGGCCAGGAGCAGCGCGCCGACCGCACCGTGCGACACGATCGTGACGTCGCCGGTGGCGCAGTGCCGGCGGACGGCCGCGACGATGCGCTCCTGCGCGTCGACCGCCCGTTCCCAGCCGCGGACCGACTGCTCGGGCTCGGCGAAGAACGCGTCGACGACGGCCTCGAACTCGGACGGCGGCAGGTAGCCGGTCGCGCTCCGGTCGATCTCGCCGAGCAGGGGGTCCTGCTCGACGGGCAGCTCGACGGCGAGGGCGAGCAGGTCGGCGGTCTCGACGGCCTTGCGTTCGGTGCTCGAGACGATGCGGCGGGAGTCCGGGGTCCACGCGAACGGGTGCGCGGCCCTGGCCCGTGCGCGGCCCTCGTGCGACAGCCCCCACGACTCGATCGGGACCGCGGGGTCGACGACCACTTCAGCGTGGGTCAGGAACGACGAGACCATCCGGCGATCCTCGCACGGTGCGCGCCCGCCCGCCCCTGGCCCAGTCTGGTGCGAGGTTGCCCGCTCCGTGCCGCCCTGTTCCGCCGCACCGAGAGGGCAACCTCGCACCGAACGATGCCGCCGCGCCGCCGCGCCGCGCCGCGCCGCACCGAGCGCCGCCGCACGTCACACGGCGACACCGTCGGTCACGTTCCGCAACACCGCTTCGCGGCCCGGCCGAACCGTCCTAGCGTCGCCCCATGACCGTGCCCGACCGCATCACCCTCGTCACCGCGCTGCAGGGCGCCGGCTGGCATCCCGCCGCCTGGCGCGCCGCCGGCCCGGCAGCACAGCGCCTCACGAGCCTCCGCCACTGGCGCGACGTCGTCGTCGAGCAGGACCGGCTCGGCATCGACGCCGTCACCCTCGAGGACTCCTTCACCGCCGGCCCCACCGACCCCGACGGCGACCTCGACACGTCGACCGTCGTCGGCCGCCTCGATGCCCTTCTGGTCGCGAACGCGGTCGCCCCCGCGACCCGCGCGATCGGTCTGGTGCCGACCGTCTCGGTGACGCACACCGAACCGTTCCACGTCGCCACGGGCCTCCAGACCCTCGACCACGTCTCGCTGGGGCGGGCCGGGTGGCGGATCCAGGTGAGTCCGACGACCCGTGAGGCCGCGCTGTTCGGCCGCCGCCCCGGCGGCGACGACGCGGCCACGTTGTTCGACGAGGCGCGCGAGGCTGCCGAGGTCGTCTCCCGCCTCTGGGACAGCTGGGACGACGACGCGATCATCCGCGACGTCACGACCGGTCGCTTCATCGACCGCGACCGCATCCACAACGCGGGGTTCTCGGGCTCGTTCGTGTCGGTGCACGGCGCGTCGATCGTGCCGCGGTCGCCGCAGGGGCGGCCGCCGGTGTTCGCGCTCGCGCACCGGGCCGACGCGGCGGCGTTCGCCGTGGACGCCGCTGACGTCGTGCTGGTCACGCCCGGCTTCGACGGTCTGGAGGAAGGTGCTGCGCTGGCACTCGTCCGTGCCGCCGAGCAGGCGGCCGGGTCCGACCTCCGTCGTCCGGTCCTCGCGGACCTCGCGGTGCTCATCGGGTCGTCCCCGGCAGCCGCCGCCGACGACCTCGCCGCGCTCGACGCGGCAGCGGGTACCCGGTACGCCGTCGGCTCCGGGTCGGACACGTCCGTGCTCGCGACGACGGTGCCGGACCTGGTGAGACGCATCGGGGACCTGCGGGATCTCGGCTACGCCGGCGTGCGGCTCCGACCACTGCGCATCCCGGTCGACTCGACCGCCATCGCACGGCAGCTCGTCCCGGCGCTCGTCACCGCGGGGCTGCGCGCCGACGTGGCGTCCCGTCCCACCGCCGACCTGCGCACGCGGCTCGGCATCGCCCCGGCGGTCAGCCGGTACGCGCGTCCTGCCGTCACCGGTGCCGGTTCCGTCTCCTCTGGGGTCTCAGCATGAGCGCCAAGCGTCAGGTCCACCTCGCCGCCCACTTCCCGGGCGTCAACAACACCACGGTCTGGAGTGACGACCGCGCCGAGAGCCAGATCGCGTTCTCGTCGTTCGAGCACTTCGCCCGGAACGCCGAGCGGGGGTGCTTCGACTTCCTGTTCCTCGCCGAGGGGCTGCGGCTGCGCGAGCAGAAGGGACGCATCCACGACCTCGACGTCGTCGGGCGCCCGAACACGCTCGCGATCCTCGCCGCGCTGGCCGGCGTCACCGACCACATCGGGCTCGTCGGCACGCTGCAGACCACCTTCAACGAGCCCGTCGAACTCGCGAAGCAGCTCGCCACGCTCGACCACCTGACGGACGGCCGTGCGGGCTGGAACGTCGTGACGAGCTCGGACGCGTTCCACGGCGCGAACTTCCGCCGGGGCGGGTTCCTCGACCACGCCGACCGGTACACGCGGGCCGCGGAGTTCGTGGAGCTGTCGCGCGAGCTCTGGGACTCGTGGGAGTCGGACGCGATCGTGGCAAACGGGTCGGGCGCCGCCGGGGCGCTGGCCGCCGGCGTCTTCGCCGACCGCTCCCGCATCCACGACGTCGACCACCACGGCCCGCAGTTCGACGTGACCGGTACGTTCCCGGTCCCGCGCAGCCCCCAGCGGCACCCCGTGGTCGTGCAGGCCGGTGACTCCGACGAGGGCCGCGACCTCGCCGTCGGGCACGCCGAGGTGGTCTTCTCGCTGCACACCGAGTTCGACGACGCGCAGGCGTTCCACCGCGATGTGACCGAGCGACTCGAACGGGTCGGCCGGTCGAAGGACGAGCTGCTGATCCTGCCCGGCGCGACCTTCGTGCTCGGCGACACGGCGGACGAGGCCGAGGAGCGTTCCCGTGCGATCCGGCGCGCCCAGGTCAGCCCGGCGACCGCGATCGCGTTCCTCGAGCAGGTGTGGAACCGTGACCTGTCGTCGTACGACGTCGATGGGCCGTTGCCCTCGGTCGAGCCGGACCTGGAGGGCGCCGACATCACCCGTGGCCGTGTCCGTCACAGCCGCGACGTGCCCGCGCTGGTGCAGTCGTGGCGCGACCTCGCCGCGGCCGAACACCTGTCGATCCGTGACCTGGTCATCCGGGTCTCGACCCGCGGCGGGTTCGTCGGGACGCCCGCACACATCGCCGCCGAGATCGACCGGTACGTGCAGGAGCGCGCCACCGACGGCTTCGTGGTCGTGCCGCACACCAACCCGTACGGCCTCGACGAGTTCGTCGACCGGGTCGTCCCGCTGCTGCAGGAGCGCGGCGTCTACCGGCAGTCGTACGACGAGGGCGCGACGCTCCGCCAGACCCTGGGCCTGCCCGGACGGGTCCTCGACCGGCAGCGGGTGCTCGCATGAGCCGGGTCCCGCTCTCCGTCCTCGACCTCGTGCCGGTGAGCAGCGGGTCGACCCCCGCCGAGGCCCTGGCGAACACTGTCGACCTGGCCGTCGCCGCGGAACGTGCCGGGTACGCCCGCTACTGGCTCGCCGAGCACCACCTCAACCCCGGTGTCGCCGGCAGTGCGCCGACCGTCGTCATCGGTGCGGTCGCCGCAGCCACCTCGACCATGCGGGTCGGCAGCGCCGCGACCCTGGTCGGCAACGTCCGCGGGCTGCAGATCGCCGAGACCTTCGGCACGCTCGCCGCGCTGTACGGGCCGCGCATCGACCTCGGGCTCGGCCGCTCAGGAGCACCAGCACCGGGCACGCCGAAGCCACCCTCGCTCGTCCCGAGGACCGACCAGGTCGTCGACGGCCTGCTCGTCCCGGCCCCGTTCGAGTTCCGCATCGCGCCCGGCAGCCGGTTCGCGCTGCAGGGGGAGCTGCTCGGACGGGTGCCGGGCGACGTCGACCGGTTCGCGGGCGAACTCGACCTGATCCGCGGGTTGTTCGCCGGCACGTGGTCGCGGGACGGCGGGGTGGTCGAGGCGCCCCCTGCCGCGGGCGCCGAGGTCGAGCTGTGGATCCACGGGTCCACCGGCGGCGAGAGCGCCCGGACCGCCGGCGCGCTCGGCCTGCCCTACGGCGCGAACTACCACACGTCGCCGGGCACGGTCCTGGCGTCCGTGCAGGCGTACCGCGATGCCTTCCGCCCCGGCGTGCTGGACGCCCCGCACGTCATCGTGTCGGCCGACGTGCTCGTGGCGCCGACCTCGGCCGAGGCGGACGAACTCGGGCTCGGGTACGCCCGGTGGGTGCACTCGATCCGTTCCGGCGTCGGGGCGATCGAGTACCCGACGCCGTCCGAGGCCCGGCAGCGCCCGCTCGCAGCCGACGCTGCAGCCACCGTTGCCGATCGGCTCGCGACGCGGTTCGTGGGCGATGCCGCGCGCGTCGCCGACCGCCTCGAGGTGCTCCGTCGCGCCACCGGTGCCGACGAACTGCTCGTCACCACGATCACGCACGACCACGACGCCCGGGTGCGCTCGTACGAGCTGCTCGCCGCGGAGTGGGCGGCGCGCGCCGCCCTGCCTGAGCCGGCGGCCGCCGCGCGCTGACCGACGCGGAACGACTCCGTCGCTGTCGTCCGACAGCGACGGAATCGTTCTTGTGCGCAGCGCACGGTGCGGAACCGGGCACGGGATGCGTAGTCGGGCACGGTGCGGCCTGGAGGCGCGGTGCCGGGCCGCCGCGTGCCTCCCGTCCGCACCGTGCCGCCTTCGCGGGCCGGCGCGGTGTTGGCCGCTGGGTGCGGGCGTGCAAGCTCGCACGGTGCGGCCAACCGGGCACGGGATGCGGAACCGGGCACGGTGCAGCCTTCGCACGCGACGCTTGCTCGTCAGCTGTTGTCGAGCGGCAGACCCTCGGGGTTCACCTCGGACGTCTTCACGGCCTCGTTCGACAGGTTGTAGGCCGCGAGCCACTTCGCGTAGGTACCGTCCTCGATGAGTTCGTCGATCGCTGCCGCGACGGGCTTCGCGATGCCGCTGCCCTGCTTCGTCGTCGCCGCGATGAGCCCCTGCAGTGACGAGCCGGCGCCGGAGTACGTGCCCGCGGTCTTCGTCGGCTTCGCGGTGCTCTTGCTCTGCGTGTTCTGGTAGGCGATCGTCGGGTTCGGACCGAAGTACGCGTCGATCTTGCCCGAGTCGAGCGCGAGCCTCACCGCGTTGCCGTCCGGGTAGTACTTGATCGTGAAGTCCTTGCCCTCGGACCGGAGCTCCTTCTGCCACTCGAGCAGGATGTTCTCCTGGTTCGTGCCGGAACTGACGGACAGGGTCTTCCCGGCGAGCACGGACGGGGCGCCGTCGAACCGCAGCGAGCTCGAGGCCAGCACCTGGAACGCCAGGTTGTCCTGCCGGTACGAGGCGAAGTCGTACTTCTCCTTGCGCTGCTCGGTGACCGTGACGTTCGAGAAGCCGGCGTCGTACTTGCCGCTGTCGATGCCGACGAACAGGTTGTCCCACGTGGCGTTCTGCACGTCCGCGCGCAGCCCGAGCTTCGCGGCGACGAGCCGTCCGAGGTCGGGCTCCGAGCCGGTGATCGTCTTCTGGTCGTCACCGGTGAAGGCGAGCGGTGGGAACCCGGCGGGCAGGGCACCCACACCGATCGTCAGCTTGCCGGACTTCCGGACGGCGGCAGGGAGCGCGTCGTGCAGCGTCGTGTCCTCGGTGACCTCGAGGGTCGTCTCCTTCGCGGCACCGTTCGAGGCGGCGCCGATGGTGACGGAGCCGTCGGGTGCGCCGCTCGTGTCGGCGGAAGCGCCCGCGGAGCACCCGGCGAGGGCGACGACGACGCCGGCAGCGAGGACGAGGAAGCCGGCGCGGTTGCGCCAGCGGGACGGGGTGATCGTGGACATGGTTCTCCTTGGGGGCGTGCGGGGATCAGGGGTCAGCGGACGCGGGACAGGAAGTCGCGCGTGCGGGTGTGCTGCGGGTGGTCGAGCACCTGGGCCGGCGGCCCCTGCTCGACGACCCGCCCGTGGTCGAGGAACACGACGTGGTCGGCGACCTCGCGGGCGAAGGCGATCTCGTGCGTGACGATGACGAGCGTGGTGCCCGTGTCCGCCAACCCCCGGATGACCCCGAGCACCTCCCCGACGAGCTCCGGGTCGAGTGCCGAGGTCGGTTCGTCGAGCAGGACGACCGACGGCTCGAGCGCCAGCGCCCGCGCGATGGCCACACGCTGCTGCTGCCCGCCGGAGAGCTGCCGCGGCCGGGTGTCGCCACGGTCGCCGAGTCCGACGCGCTCGAGCAGGGCCGCCGCGCGGTCGCGCGCCACGGCACGGGGGACCCCGGCGGCGATCGGCCCCTCGGCCACGTTCTCGAGCGCGGTCAGGTGCGGGAACAGGTTGAAGTGCTGGAACACGAACCCGATGCGGGCACGCTGCCGCAGGATGTGCCGCTCGGGCAACTCCTTCCAGCGGGGGACCCCGTCGCGGCCGGTGCGGAGACGGACGCCGATCGTCTCGCCGCCGACGGTGACGACCCCGCGGTCGAGCGGTTCGAGGTGGTTGATCGCCCGGAGCAGCGTGGACTTGCCCGAACCGGAGGGGCCGAGGACGACGGTCACGCTGCCGGACGGCAGCGACAGGTCGACGCCGTCGACGACGACCGTGTCGCCGAACGCCTTGACGGCTCCGTGGATGCTGATCGCTGCGCTCATCAGATGGTCCTGTCGTCGACGGTGGAAGCGGGGCCGGACGCGACCACGCGCGCGGCGGAGGCGGACTGCCGGGGGCGATCCGGGCCTCCAGGCCGTCCTGACCCGCGTCCGGAACCGCGACGCACGGCGGCCCGCACCCGCTGGAACGGCGTGGGCGGCAACGTCCGGACCGAACCTCGGGCGGTCCACCGCTCGACGTAGTACTGGACGATCGAGACCGCGCTGGTGAGCACGAGGTACCAGATCGTGGCGACGACGAGCAGCGGGATGATGTCCGTCGGGTAGGTGCTCGACAGGTTCTGCACCACGCCGAACAGGTCGAGCAGCGAGACGTAGAACAGCAGTGACGAGGCCTTCAGCAGTCCGACGACCTGGTTCACGAACGCCGGGACGATCGACCGCAGCGCCTGCGGCAGGATCACCCGCACGAACTGCCGGCGACGGGGGAGCCCGAGTGCCTGTGCGGCCTCGTGCTGCCCGTGGTCGACGGCGAGCACCCCGGCGCGGACGATCTCGGACGCGTAGGCGATCTCACTGAGGCTCAGCCCGATGACCCCGATCGCCAGGTCCCCGAGCACGTTGGCGGTCGGCACCTGGAGCTGCGGCCCGAAGGGGATCCCGATGCCGATCGTCGGGTAGAGCGACCCGAGGTTGTACAGGAAGACGAGCACCAGGATGAGCGGCACCGACCGGAACAGCCACACGTAGCCCCACGCCAGCCCGGACAGCACCGGGTTGCGCGACAGCCGGGCGACGGCGACGACGATGCCGCCCGCGAAGCTGATCACGGCACTCAGCGCCGTCGCGGTCAGCGTCAGCTGCAGGCCGGTCAGGACGGCGGGGCTGAACAGCCACTTGCCGACGGCGGGCCAGCCCCACTGCTCGTTCGTGAACAACGTCTCTCCGAAGTTCAGCAGCACGACGAGCACGAGGGCGGCGGCGATCCACCGCGCGGGGTGCCGCAACGGCACGACGCGCCGGTCGAGTGCGGCGCGTCCGGCCGCGTCGACGGTCGCGTGCTCCTGCCTGGAGGCGCGGCTCGCCCCGGTTGTCCGGCCCGCGTCGTCGACGCTGGTCGCCTGCCGCTGCGGGGCCCTGGTGGTCTCGGTCATGTCGCGACCGTAGGAGGGCTGCGCGGCACCCACAACGCCTCGCGCAACACCCCGCCACGCGGCGCAACACCCGGCCATCCGGCGCAACGCGGCGTCACGGAACGGTGTCCTCGGTGACGTTCCGTGACGGCCGGCGGAGCGCTACCGTTGCGCCATGACAGCGCATCGTGTGACCGCCCCGGTGCCCCCGGCGGACGGCACCAGGGTGAAGGGTCCGGCGTCGTACTTCCCGAGCATCGAGACGACGTACGGGCGCCCGGTGCAGGAGTGGCTCGACCTGGTCGCCGACCGGCTCGACGACCACCAGCACATGGAGGTCGTCGGGTGGCTCAAGGCCGAGCACGGCCTCGGGCACGGGCACGCGAACGCCCTGGTCGCCTTCGTGAAGCAGGCGCTGGCCGCCTGAGCGGTCGCGCGCTCGCTTGTGGTCCAGCGGGTGTCGGTGGTGTCGGTCGCGCTGCTTGCCGCGTGGTGCGGCGGGTGTCGGTGGTCGTTCCTAGCGTGGTGGCGTGGCCGAACCCGTCGATGCGTGGTGGCGCCGCCGACAGTGGTCGCGCGGCGAAGCGGTGCCGTACGCCGTCGGACAGTTCCGCGCCGACTGGGCGCCGTACCCGGTGCTCATCCGGCAGTACCACCCCGACTGGAACCACGGCGTCGTCCTGACCCAGGTCCCCCCGGCGGCCGAGGTCCTGCTCACCTGGGAGTGCGACGTCGGGCACGTCTTCGTGGCGACCCCGTCCGAACAGCGGTCCCGTCCGGGCCGTGAGCGGCGCCGCTCCGTGTGGTGCCCCGAGTGCGCGGTGCAGGCGCAGCCGCAGCGGTGGCCGGTGCTGCCGTCGGACTGGCCGCAGGCCGTGCCGGTGCCGCAGCGGGTCGTCCGGAGTGCCGGACGACAGACGCTGCCCGCGGCTCCGGTGCGCGGGGTCCCGGCCGGCGCCGTCGCGTCGAGCCGTTCCCGGTCCCGTCGGCCCGTCGCCGGGTCGGCCGGTGGGGCGCCACGGCGGAGCGCCCAGTCCGTTCCCCGCACGATCTGCCCGAAGACCCCGCGGCTGCCGTCGGGTGAGTCGTTCACGAGCGTCTGCGCCCCGGCGACGGCCTCGGCGGTCGAGGCCGAGCTCCGGGGCATGCTGTCCGAGCGGTTCGCGTTCACCTACGACCACTCCGCGATCCGGCTCGACCGCCCGTTCTTCGACCACGTCGAGGCCTGGCCCGACATCATCCTGCCCGAGCTCCGCGTCGCCATCGAGTACGACTCCACCGGGCGGCACGGGCTCGAGCACGTCGGCCCGCGGCAGGAGACCGACCGGAAGAAGGACCGCGCCGTCCGCGCCGTGGGGTGGGAGGTCGTCCGCATCCGCACCGGACGGCTGCCGGCGCTCGGCCCGCACGACCTGCAGGTGTCGGGCATCTCCGGCCGCACCGTCGATCGCCTGGCGGACACCCTGCGTGATCTCCGAGGCGCCCTGTTCGTCGACGCGTACGCCCGGTGACGCCGTCGATCGGGGTACACGCACGACCCGGCGGGGTACGGCCCGGCTGGGAGCGGCCGCAAGGGACGGGTAGGCATACATGGTGACCACCGTCTTCTGTCTCCACGCCCTCGGCGCGAGTTCCGAGGAGTTCGCGCTGCTGCGCGCCGAACTCGTCCGCGACCTCGACCTGATCGGCATCGACCTGCCCGGCTTCGGCCGCAGCCCGGCGTCGTCCGGCACCACCGTCGAGGAGATGGCCGTCCTGGTGGAGCGCGCGATCGGCGCGAGCGGCTCGACCGAATGGGTACTCCTCGGGCACTCGATGGGCGGCAAGGTCGCCACGGTGGTCGCCGACCGGACGATCTCCGGTGCGAACGGTCTGTTCGGCCTGCGTGCCGTGGTGCTCCTCGCCGCGTCCCCGCTCGCCCCGGAGCCGATGGACGAGGACCGCCGCCGGTCCATGCTGTCGTGGGCGGCCGACGGCCCGATCAGCGCCGACGACGCCGAGGAGTTCGTCGCCGCGAACACGGCGTCGGCCCTCGCACCGTCGCGCCACACGGCGGCGGTGCGAGACGTCGAGCGGACCGACCCCGAGGCCTGGCGGGACTGGCTGACCCGCGGCAGCCGTGAAGACTGGTCCGACGCGGCGCCGAACCCGGTGCCCGCCCTCGTGCTCGCCGGTGCCGAGGACGGCGACCTCGATGCCGACGCCCAGCGCCGCCTGACCGTGCCGCACTGGCCGAACAACGAGCTCCACGTCGTCGACGGCGCCGCCCACCTGCTGCCGTGGGAGCAGCCCGAGGCCGTGGCCGCGCGCATCCGCGACTTCTGGCAACGCCGGGTCGCTGGGTCACCGGTCGTCCCCGTGGAGCACGCCCGCGTGATCGCCTCGCCGCGGGTCAGCGCCCGCACCCGGGGCCTGCTCGCCGCTCGTGCCCTGCCCGATGACCCGGCGGCCGCACCGCAGGCCCTCACCCCGACGCAGCTGGACACCCTCCGCGCGGTCGCCAGGATCGTCGTCCCGCAGCCCGGTTCCGACCAGGTCGACCTGGCGCTGCGGGTCGACGCGCAGCTCGCCGCCGGGCTCGGCGACGGCTGGCGACCCGACGGGCTGCCGGTGGACGCCGAGGCTTACCGTGCCGCGCTCGACGTCCTCGCCGCACCCGCCCGCGATGGTGCGCTCGACCAGGCGCTCGAGGCCGTGGCGGTGGGTCGGTACCGCGCCGACGGTGGCCTCGACGCCGAACAGCTGCGTGCGTGGTTCGAGGACGCCAGCGTCGACCTGGTGAAGCACTGGCTCGCGCACCCCGCCACCATGGCCGCCATCGACTTCGACGGCTACGCGAACGGTGGCGACGGCGTCCGCAAGCAGGGCTTCCGACTGTTCGCGGCGGGGGAGCGCGAGGCCTGGGAGCCCGAAGCCCCCGCACCCCACACCACGATCGACACCGCACCGACGACCGGAGCTGCACGATGAGACTCGACGGACAACGCACGTACGGCACGGACGGCGTCGTCGACGTGGTGGTGGTCGGCACCGGAGCCGGCGGAGCCCCGCTCCTCGCATCGCTGGCCCGCCGTGGCCTGACGGTCGTCGCGCTCGAGGCCGGCCGCAACACCGAGCCGGGCGACCACGTGCCGGACGAGGTCGCCGCCCCCGGTGACATCAACTGGATGGACGAGCGGCTGAGCGGTGGCGGAGCCCCGACGGCCTTCGGTCCGAACAACAGCGGGACGGGTGTCGGCGGTTCGACGCTGCACTGGGGCGCGTTCACCCCGCGGCCGAGCGCCCACGACCTGCGGCTCCGCACCGAGAGCGGCGAAGGGCAGGACTGGCCGATCAGCCACGCCGAGCTCACCGGATGGATCGAGCAGGTCGAGCACGACGTCGGTGTCGCCGGTCCCGAGCACTACCCGTGGGACCCGTCCCGCCGCTACCGGATGCGCCCGCCGGCCCGGAACGCTTCTTCGGACATGATGATGCGCGGCACCGCTGCCGCAGGGATCACCGCGACCGATGCCCCGGTCGGGCTGACCACCGAGGACCGCCACCAGGAGCACCACGGGCTGCGCCAGGCCTGCGTGTCCTGCGGGTCGTGCCACCAGGGGTGCCGCAACGGTGCGAAGGTGTCGATGGACACGACCTACCTGCCGGCGGCCGTGGCCTTCGGTGCCGAGATCCGACCGGAGTCCTTCGTGCACGGCATCGAGCTCGACTCGAGTGGTCGCGTCGAGGCGGTCGTGTACACCGCGGGTGGGCGCGAGCACCGCCAGCGCTGCCGGTCCCTGGTCCTCGCCGCGGGCGGTGTCGAGACCCCGCGGCTGCTGCTGCACACCGGTGTCGCGAACGGCAGCGGGCAGGTCGGTCGCAACTTCACCGCGCACGGAGCCACCCAGGTGTGGGCGCGGTTCGACGAGTCGATGCGTTCGTACCGCGGGTACCCGTCGTCGATCATCACCGAGGACTTCGTGCGGCCCGCGGACGCCGACTTCGCCGGCGGCTACCTCATCCAGAGCCTGGGCGCGCAGCCGCAGACCTTCGCCACGTCGCTGGTCCGAGGCGGCGGACTCCGCGGCGCAGAACTCGTCCGGGCGCTGCACGACTACCCGTTCTCGGCCGGCGTCGGCATCAACGCCGAGTGCCTGCCGTACGACGACAACCGCCTCCAGCTGACCGACGAACTCGACGAGCACGGTGTCCCGCGTGCGCGGGTCTCGTTCACCCCGGGCTCGAACGAAGAGGCGATCCGCCGCCACGCGGTCCGCACGATGACGACCATCGTCGAGGCTGCTGGCGGTCAGGACGTCCGGGTGCTCGAACGCACGGCGCACACCATCGGCACCGCGCGGATGGGCACCGACCGCGAGACCTCCGTCGTCGACCAGGACGGCCGCTCGTGGGACGTCCCGAACCTGTGGATCGCTGACAACTCGGTGTTCCCGAGCGCGGTCATCGCGAACCCGGCGCTGACGATCATGGCGCTCTCGCTCCGCACCGCCGACCGCATGCTGCAGGCCGCCTGAGCAGGCGTCCCGACCGGCTGCGCACGCGCCCCGACCGCCCTGCCGCGGCTCAGCCCCGCAAGGCGAGCGCCTCGCTCGTCCACCGGGCGTGCAGGTCCCACGGGTCGTGGGCCCCGGCGGCGACGGCGTCGACGTGGGCGAGCAGTTCCGGCGTCACCCGGAACCACTCGGTACCCGGGTACCGGCTGGCCGCGAACGTGGCGTGCCGCCGGCGCTCGAGCGTCCGGTCACCGAGCTCGAACGCCAGCAGGTCCTGGTGCGGGATGGCCGCGAGCCGCTGCCGGGGGTTCATCGTCGTGCCGATCTTGATGCGGTCACCGAAGTCGTCGCGCATGCGCAGGTAGTAGACGACGTCGACCCGTGGGGGAGCCAGATCGCCGTCGGGTACCTCGCCCCACCGCCACTCGCATCGGGCGCACACCGCACCGGAGGGGTAGTGCACCCCGATCCGGGACGCGCACACCGGACACGGGCCGGGCAGGGCGTCCTCGACGCCGGGGTGCTCGGCGGCGAGGTCGGCGACCAACGCGACGTGCGCGCCGCACAGGGGGACGCCCGCGGGTCCGTCCGCGAGGACGCCTGCGCAACCCGGGACGCAGCACGACGAGGTGACCATGCGCCGAACGCTAGCCGGACCCACCGACGCGCCCCGGGCCTCCCGGCCGTTGCGCGCGCCGGGCGTGCCGGGCGTCCCTGGTCGAATCGGGCGTACCGACCAAGAACGGGCACGCAGGCCCGCCGTCAGTCGGTGAAGATCACCCCGACCGGCTCGCGCTTCTCCTCCTGGAACTCGTCCTCGCCACGACCGAGCGCCCAGTACGCCGACAGCGACATCTCGCGTTTCTCGAGCCCCCAGTCGTCCTGCAGCAGTCGACGGATCGCCTTCATCGCGGTCCGCTCGCCGTGCGCGAAGACCTGGACCGGCCGGGAGGCACGCGGCAGCCCGCGGGCCGTCTCCAGCAGGAGCGTGCCCGGCTGTGCGCCGGTGGCGTCCCGGTGCAGCCACCGCAGGTCGACCCCGGCCGGGTGCCGGAGGTCCTGCTCGTCCGCCGGCCCGGCCACCTCGACCAGGGCGACCCCGGTGGCGGTGTCGGGCATCGACTCGAGTGCGGCCCCGATCGCGGGCAGGGCGCTGTCGTCACCGAGCAGCACGTGCGTGAAGGCCGGGTCGGTGGTCGGTGCGTAGCCGCCGCCGGGTCCGGACAGGGCGATCCGGTCGCCGGGCTGCGCGGACGCTGCCCAGGGACCGGCGAGGCCCGCGTCGCCGTGCACGACGAAGTCGATCGCGATCGTCCGCGTGGTGTGGTCGACGGCGCGCACGGTGTAGGTGCGGCGGGCGGGGCGGTCGTGCTTCGGCAGGGTCTCGCGCAGGGCCTCGAGGTCGTACGGCGGCACGAGCCCCAGCGACGGCTTCGCGAGCAGGAGCTTCACGTACTTGTCGGTGGCGGCGAGGCGGTCGGGGTCGGCCTGGGCGACGAAGTCCTCGAACGCCGAGCCGCCCAGGTGCACGCGCACCATGTGGGGCGAGAGTCGCTCGGTGCGGTCGACGACGAAGACGTGCTGCTGGCGTTTGGGTTTCGAGCTCATCGTGGGGGAGCTTCCTCTCGGAGGTTCGGCGTCACCTGGGTGATCCCTGCTTGACGCGCGCATCAGTAAGGTTAGCCTTACCTCATGGACTCGACCGTCATCCCGTTCTCCGAGCTGCTGCGGCGACGCACGCGGCGCTCGCACGGTGCCTCGGCCACGAGCGGCTTCATGCAGGACCTGCTCGGCGGCGACTGCGACGTCGCCGACTACGCGGACCTGCTCGGACAGTACGCCTTCGTGTACGACGCGCTCGAGCGGGCGGCGGAGCGCATGGCTGACCACCCCGTGGCGGCGCCGTTCGTCACCGCGCAGCTCACCCGGATGCCGGCGATCCGCGCCGACCTGGAGTACCTGATCGGCCCGGACTGGTCCGAGCTGGTGTGCCCGCTGCCCGCGACGACCGCGTACGTGCGACGGCTGAACGAGGTCGCGGCCGAGTGGCCCGGCGGCTTCGTGGCACACCACTACACGCGGTACCTCGGCGACGTGTCCGGCGGGCACGTGATCGGGCAGGTGCTGGCGGAGCGGTTCGGGTTCGACACGAACGGGATCCTCTTCTACATCTTCGACTAGGTCGCCGACCCGAGCGACTTCGAGCACACCTACCGGGCCCAGCTCGACGCCGCGCCGTGGTCGGCCGACGAGCAGGAACGGGTGATCGCCGAGGTCGAGCTGGCCTACGAGCTGAACCGCGGGCTGCTCGCCGGCCTCGACGCCCGACGTGCGCCGTTCCGGCAGGAGCCGGGCGGGGCCTCCGTCCCGGCCTGACGCGGCAGCGGCAGCCCGGCACCGGGCCCGGACCCCGCCCCGCGTCCGTCCGGACGGTCGACGTCATGCGCCCCCGGGTGCCGATACGCTGCTTGGACCCGGGACCAGCCTCCCGGACGACCCGGAAAGGACTCCATGACGGCGATCGACGGATCTGCACGCCACGAGCGCGCGCGGGACGACGTCAGCGGTGCGGTCGACAGCGACCTGCGCGCCGACGTCCGGTACCTCGGCAACCTGCTCGGCCGGGTGCTGCGCGAGAACGGGGGCGACGAACTGCTCCACGACGTGGAGTCACTGCGCGCGGCCGTGATCGACGCCTACGAGGGCGACCACGCCGAGGGCGCCGCACGTGCCCAGGCGATCGTCTCGGGCATGTCGGCCGAACGCGCCGAGGCAGTGGCGCAGGCGTTCACCACCTACTTCCACCTGACGAACCTGGCCGAGGAGCACCACCGCGTGCGCGTCCTCCGGCAGCGCGGAGACGACGGCGGCGTGCCCGGGGACTCGTTCCCCGCCACGTACGCCGAGCTCGTCGCCGAGGTGGGCGAGGCCGAGGCGGCCGAGCGGCTCCGCACCCTGCGGTTCCACCCGGTGCTGACCGCCCACCCGACCGAGGCCCGCCGGCGCGCGGTCACGACGGGTGTCCGCCGCATCACGGACCTCATCGACGATCGTGACCGTGCCCGCAACGCCACGGCCCGCGCCGAGAACGAGCGCCGCCTGCTCGAGGAGATCACGACCCTCCTGCGGACCTCGCCGCTCCGGACCACGCGGCCGACCCCGCTGGACGAGGTCCGCACCGCGATGAGCGTGTTCGACCAGACCCTGTTCGAGATCGTCCCGCAGGTGTACCGCCTGCTCGACGACCGGCTGCAGGGCGACGACGCCGGCCGGGCGCCCGTGATCGCCCCCGCGTTCGTGCGCTTCGGCACCTGGATCGGCGGCGACCGCGACGGCAACCCGCACGTCACCGCCGACGTCACCCGTCAGGCCGCCGAGATCGCGGCGGAGCACATCCTGCTCGGCCTCGCCCGCGCGACGACCCGCATCGGCAGCGCCCTGACCCTCGACGCGAGCGACACCCCCGCCGACGCCGGGCTCACCGCCCTCGTCGCCGCGCAGGAGTCGCTCGACCCGGGCATCGCGGAGCGCATCGGTGTCCGCGCACCGAACGAGACGCACCGACGTGCGCTCCTGTTCGTCGCCGCGCGCATCGACGCCACCCGGACCGGCAGCACGACGCTGGCCTACGACGGGCCCGAGGCGCTGCTGGCCGACCTCCGTGTCATCCAGGCCTCGCTCATCGCCGCCGGTGCGATCCGACCGGCGAACGGTGAACTGCAGAACCTCCTCTGGCAGGTCGAGACCTTCGGGTTCCACCTGGCCGAGCTCGAGGTCCGCCAGCACTCGCAGGTGCACCGCACGGCCCTGGCCGAGATCCGCGCCGGTGGTGAACTGAGCGAGACCACGGAAGAGGTCCTCGCCGTCTTCCGCACGATCGCCGGGCTGCAGTCCCGCTACGGCGTCCGCGCGGCGAACCGGTACATCGTGTCCTTCACGCAGTCCCCGGCCGACCTGGCGAACGTGCACGAGCTCGCGGTCGCCGCGCTCGGGTCCGCCGAGGCCGCGCCGGTGCTCGACGTGATCCCGCTGTTCGAGACGTTCGCCGACCTGCACGCCAGTGTCGACATCCTCGACGAGGCCGTCCGCACCGAGGCGTTCCAGCGACGCCTCGCCGCGACCGGCCGTCGGCTCGAGGTCATGCTCGGGTACTCGGACTCCTCGAAGGACGTCGGCCCGGTGTCCGCGAACCTGGCGCTCTACGACGCCCAGGCCCGCATCGCCGACTGGGCCCGCGACAACGACATCGAGCTGACCCTGTTCCACGGCCGCGGCGGTTCGCTCGGCCGCGGTGGCGGTCCCGCGAACGAAGCCGTCCTGGCGCAGCCGCCGGGATCGATCGACGGTCGGCTGAAGCTCACCGAGCAGGGCGAGGTCATCTTCGCCCAGTACGGCGACCAGGACATCGCCGCCCGCCACCTCGAGCAGATGGCCTCGGCGACGCTCTTCGCGTCCTCGCCGTCCAACGAGGCACGGACCGCCGCCGCGGCCGCCCGCTTCGCCGACCTCGCCCAGCAGCTCGACGACGTCTCGCGCGTCGCCTTCTACGACCTGGTCAAGGCCGACGGGTTCGCGCCGTGGTTCGCCCGGGTCACCCCGATGGAGGAGATCGGCCTGCTGCCCCTCGGCTCCCGCCCGGCCCGTCGCGGGCTGTCGGTCGAGTCGCTGGAGGACCTCCGCGCCATCCCGTGGGTGTTCTCGTGGACGCAGGCGCGCATCAACCTCGCCGGCTGGTACGGGCTCGGATCGGCGCTCGAGGCCGTCGGCGACGTCGACGTGCTCCGCGCCGCCTACGCGGAGTGGCCGCTCTTCGCCGCGATGATCAAGAACGTCGAGATGTCGCTCGCGAAGACCGACGAGCACATCGCCCGCCGGTACCTCGAGCTCGCCGACCGTGACGACCTCGCCGCGAAGGTGCTCGACGAGATGGTCCGCACCCGCGACTGGGTGCTCCGCGTCTCCGGCGGCAGCGACGTGCTCGAGGACCGACCCGTCCTGGCCCGCGCCGTGCGCCTGCGCAGCCCGTACGTCGACGCCCTGTCGCACCTGCAGCTCCGCGCGCTGCGCGCCATCCGCACGTCCGGCAGCACGGACCCGACGGACGCCGACCACCGGCTCCTGCTGCTCACCGTGAACGGGATCGCCGCCGGCCTGCAGAACACGGGCTGACGCCCCCACCCCACGGACAGGAGGCCCGGTGCCAGCTGGCACCGGGCCTCCTGTCCGTCTCCGCGCACGTCCCGAGCCGCGCCCCCGAGCGGCCACGAAGTGTCGGCCGCGCGGTCGCCGCGCGACGGAACGCGACCGCTCGGCGTCTCGCGCCGCTGCCCTCGCCGAGGGGTCGCGACACGTCGGGTGGTCCCGGCCGAGTGGTCACGAAGCGTCGGCCGCGCGGTCGCCGGGCGACGGTACGCGACCACTCGGCGGACGTGAGCGGGGTGTCGTGACCGCTGGAGCTTCGCGCCGCTGCCCTCGCCGAGGGGTCGCGACACGTCGGGTGGCCCCGGCCGAGTGGTCACGAAGCGTCGGCCGCGCGGTCGCCGGGCGACGGTACGCGACCGCTCGGCGGACGTGAGCGGGGTGTCGTGACCGCTCGCGGCGGCGGACGGGAGGCCCGTGGCGGGCCGGCACCGGGCCTCCCGTCCGTCCGCGCGCACGTCGCGGGCCCGCGATCCGTGAGCAGCAACGGTCGCGTCCGGCACCGCGACCCGACAGTTGCTGCTCACGAAGTGCCCTGTCGAATCGATTCGGGGACGCGTAGCGTGTCCGAGGTGACGACGGAGCGCATGCCGAGACCGACGACGACCGTGCTGCCCCCGATCGTGCCGCTGGCGCTCATCGTCGGGGTCTCGCCCTTCGCGACCGACATGTACATCGCGGCGCTCCCGGCCATCGCGCGGGACCTCGGGACGACCCCCGGCGCCGTGCAGCTGTCGCTCACGGCGTTCCTCGTCGCGTTCGCGGTGGGTCAGCTGCTGGTCGGCCCGGTGAGCGACGGGATCGGTCGTCGGCCGATGCTCGTCGCCGGGACCGCCCTGTTCGCCCTGGCGTCGGTCGGCTGCGCACTCGCCCCGGACGTCGTGACGCTGGTGGTGGCCCGCGTGGCGCAGGGACTCGCCGGTGCGGCCGGTGCTGTCGCGGGGCGGGCGATGGTGTCCGACGTGACGAGCGGTACCCGGATGGCGAAGGTGTTCGGCACCCTCGCGGCCATCAACGCGATCGGCCCCGTGGTCGCCCCGCTGGCCGGGGGAGCGGTGCTGACGATCGGCACGTGGCGGCTCATGTTCGTCGTGCTGGCGGTGCTCGGTGCCGTGTTCTTCGTGGCTGTGGTGCTGCGCTTCCGCGAGACCCTGCCGCCGGAGCGTCGCGGTGGCGTCGGGTTCGCGGCGAACGGGCAGCGCATCCGCGAACTCCTGGCGATCCCGCGCTTCCGGGCGTACGTGTTGAGCGGGGTGCTGTCGACGGTCGGGTTCTTCGCGTACATCGCGACGAGCTCGTTCGTGTTCCAGTCGGAGTACGGGTTCTCCGAAGGGCTGTACACGCTCGTCTTCGCCACGAACGCGTCGATGATGATCATCACCACGCTGCTGTTCGGCTGGCTCGTCGGGCGGGTCACCGAGGATGCCCTGCTGACCCTGGGCCTGGTCGGCGGGACCCTCGGTGCCACGGCCGTGGTGGTGTCGGCGCTCCTCGACCTCGGGCCGGTGCCGGTGTGGTGCGCACTCGCGGTCGTGACGGCCGCGTGGGGCTTCGTCCTGCCGGCTGCGATGACTCGGACGCAGCACGTCGGCTCGGCGCACCCGGGCACCGCGGCCGCGCTGCAGGGTGGGCTGACCTTCGGCATCGGTGGCCTCGGCACCCCGCTCGCCGGCGCCCTCGGCGGGACCGCGCTGGCCATGGGCGGGGTCATGGCGGCGCTGATGGCTGCGGCCGTCGTGGTGCAGGTGACGGCGACGCGGCGAAACCGGTCCCACACCTGAGGGTCTGAGCCGGTAGGTTGCTGGTTGCAAGGCGCACCGATCTGAGGAGACCCACCGAGATGGACATCGTCGTACACGAGGCGGAGACCGACACCGCCGTGCTGGAGTGCAGTGGCCGGCTCAACATGGTCTCCGCACCCACGTTCCGCGAGACCGTCGCCCAGATCGTCGGCAACGGGCGGTCGCGGCTCGTCGTCGAGCTCTCCGGGGTCGAGTTCATGGACTCCTCCGGCCTCGGCGCACTGGTCGGCAGCCTGAAGACCGCGCGACAGGCCGGCGGCGACCTCCGCATCGCGGCACCGTCGGAACAGGTGCAGATGGTGCTCAAGCTCTCCAACATCGACAAGATCCTGCGGACGTACCCCGACGGGGACGCCGCGGTGACCGACTGGTGATGACCGCCCCCGTCGCCGAGCACATGCTCGCACTGGCGTGCCCGCCGGACGACGTGTCCGCCGTGCACGAGTTCCTGGCGGGCGTGTGGCAGCACGAGCCGACCGTCTCCGCCGAGGACCGCATGGCCCTCGAGCTCGCACTCGTCGAACTCACCTCGAACGTCATCGAGCACGGCGCGCGTGCGGACGGTGTCTCGTGCGAACTCCGGCTCCAGGTCGGCAACGAGCGTGTCCAGGCGCTGCTCTCCGACGACGGGGTCGCCGCCACCGTGGACCCCGATGCCGCCGTGCTGCCGGACGACTTCGCCGAGGGTGGCCGCGGGCTGGCCCTCGTCCGCATGGTCGTCGACGACCTGCGGTACGAGCGCGTCGCGGACCGGAACCGCTGGACGGTCCTGCGGTCGCGGCACTGACCAGGGCCAGGACCAGCACCAGCAGTCGGACCGCTCATCCGCACAGCGCACTGCGCGGGCCGCAAACCGCAATGACGCGGAGACGATTGACGCGTTTCCCGGACACCGTGTCACGATTCGCGCGATGACTGTCGACCCTGATCCCCGGATCCGGTTCGAGACGTCCGGCGCCGGACTCGACGCGGCCGTGCAACTGTACGAAGAGGCCTACGGGAGTTCGGGGTTCTCGGCGTCCCGGACCGGTCGTCCGTTCGCGTACCGGTTCCAGGTCGTGGGCGACGACGCGATGACCTTCCGCTCCACCCGGTTCGACGGGCGGATGCGCGGCGAGGTCGAGGTCCCCGATGAGTACGTCGTGATGTGGACCTCGGACGGTGGCGGCCGCGTGGACGTCGGTCGGCAGGAGGTCGACTTCGCACCGGGGACGCCCCGGGTGTTCCCGTCGCGACGCCCCTTCGTGTTCGACCTGCAGGACGTCCGGCAGAGCCTGGTGCAGTTCGACCGCACGTACCTCGAAGGCCTCGCCGCCGAGGTGCACGGCACCCGGCCGGGCCCCCTGGTGTTCGACCACACCGCGGCGCCCCGGCCCCAGGACCTCCGCGCGTGGAACGCCCAGGTGCAGCGTGCGGCAGCCGTGGTGCTCGGTCAGGCGCCACTCACCGGCCTCGCCCTCGCCGAGACGGTGCGCGAGACCGCGCTGGCCTTCCTCGACACCTTCCCGCACGAGTCCATCGCCCCCGACGTCACACTGCCGCAGGGTGCAACCGGGCGCGTCCGCGAGGCCGTCGAGTTCATGCACGCCTTCGCACACACCCCGATCACGACGACCGACGTCGCCGAGCACGTCGGACTGAGCGTCCGGGGGTTGCAGCAGGCCTTCCAGCGGCAGGTCGGCACGGCACCGAACGCCATGCTCCGGGGGATCCGCCTGGACCGCGTGCACGAGGAGCTCCGACGCGGGGCGGCCGGTGACCTGACGGTGGCGAGCGTGGCACTGCGCTGGGGCTTCGCGCACCTCGGCCGGTTCTCGGCGGCGTACGCCTCGCGCTTCGGACAGTACCCGCGTGACACGCTGCAGCAGCCGCGGGGAGCGGTGCCGCACGCCTGACCGGGGCAGGACGCCCCGCGTCACACTCCGGCTCGGTGCGTCGCCGGTTCGCTACGCTGCCCGGATGAGCGGACCGCGACCGTGGGTGGTCATCCCGGGCATCTGGAACTCGGACCCCGACCACTGGCAGTCCGTCTGGGAGCGCGACCGGCAGCACGACGAGCGCGAGCGGCACGACGAGCGTGATCAGCAGACCCGCCGCGCCGTCCGCATCGCCCCCGACTCGTGGAGCGCCCCCGTCGCGGACGACTGGCGCGCCGCGATCTCGACGGCCGTCGCCGCGTGCAGCGAACCCCCGGTGCTCGTCGCCCACAGCCTCGGCGTCTTGGCCGCGGCCGACTGGCTCGCCACCACGACGACCGCACCCGCCCTGGTCGCCGGTGCCTTCCTGGTCGCACCGCCCGATCCGCTCGGCGACGCGTTCCCCGCCGAGGCATCGGGCTTCGCGCCGCCGCGTCGGGTGCCCCCGGAACAGCAGGTCCCGACGCACCTGGTCGTGAGCGACGACGACCCCTACTGCGGTGCGTCCCGTGCCCTCGAGTTCGCCGCCGCGATGCGCGCGGACGTCGTTCGTGTGGGTGCCCTGGGGCACGTGAACGTCGCCAGCGGTGTCGGCGGCTGGCCGGCCGGCCGGGAGCTGCTGCGGGCCTTCGAGGACGGCCTCCGACGGACGCGGTGACGGCGGGCCGCGACACGCCGCTCACTTCCGACCCGATATGGCAGGCGGTGCAGCGACACACCGCGGATGTCCCGCATTTCGGCCCGCGCGATATTTATCCTTCGGACATGGAGACCCAGTCCGGCGCACGCACCCCGCTCGTGGACCCGTTCGGCCGCGAGCTCGAGGAGTGGCTCCGCGACGCCCCGGCCACCCGCGCGCCGTACGTGCCGGACCTCGTCGTCCCGCCGGTCACCGGCCCCGTGCAGCGCCCCGGCTTCGTCGCGGACAGCACGACCACCACCGACGAGACGCTGGCTGCCGTCGCCGTCACGGCACCGGTCGACGCGACGACCGACTCGGCTCCCGTCGCGGCCCCGGCCTTCCGCCGCGACCGTGCCCGCCACGCCGCCGTCTGCGCCCCGTCGTTCCCCGAGCCGCCGGAGCGCCTGGCCCTGCGCATCGAGGACCTGGCCGTCGAGGTCTCGCGGTCCACGGGTCGCAGCACCATCGACCGCATCGTCCTGCTCGAGGACGAGGTCCGCCGCCGTGACGAGGACCTCGCGCGCCTCGCCGCGTGGGAGGCCACCGTCGCCGGCTCCGACGACCCCGAGGTGACGGCCGCCCGCGCCTTCGCCCACACCGTCTTCTCCGACCTGCTCGCCGACGCCGCCGCCGAGGCGGACCGCCGCGACCGTGCCGCAGCCCGTCGCGCAGCGACCGCGCCGGTGGCGCTCGTGACCCGGCCCGCGCGCCTCCCGGCGCGCGCAGCGCAGGATGCAACAGCAGCACACGACGCAACTGCAGCACAGGACGCGACCGCACCACAGGACGCGACCACAGCGCAGGACTCGACACCCACCCGGGAACCCGCCCCGGTCGTGGAACTCGTCGTCTCGGAACGCGACGAACCCGTCCGACCGGTGCTGGGCCTCCCGGCCGTGTCGCCGGTGTCCGCGTCCACGCGACCCACCCCGCTCGTCCTGCCCGCCACGGGCCCGACGGTCATCGACCGCGCGGCCTTCGCCGCCGCCCTCACGGCGCACCAGGGCACCACCGCGAGCACGCCGGTCGTCCTGCCGGACGCCGTCGCTGCACCCGTCGTCCCGGCCCCGGCCCCGGCCCCGGCCCCGGCCCCGGCCCCGCTCGCGGACGAGGCGGACGCGGCGGTCACCACGACGTCGGCCCCGGCCGGCTGGTGGACGCGACTCGTCGAGCGTCTGCTCGGCCTGCTCGGTCGTCGCTGACCGTCCTCGGTCCGGCCCGCGTCCGGTCGCACCGGCTCCGGTCGCACCGGGTCCGGTTGCACCGGATCCGGCTGCACTGCCTCCGGTTGCACCGCCTGGAGGCCCGGATCACCTCACACGGTCCGGCTGCCCGTGGCGGGGCGGTCGCCTCGGTAGACTGACGGGATGCCGACGCTCCGCGAACTCCAGGCCGTGATCGAGGACCTGTGGCCCGCCGCCGGTGCCGAGTCGTGGGATGCCGTCGGGCTCGTCGCGGGTGACCCGGACGCCACCGTCGAGCACGTGCACCTCGCCGTCGACGCGGTCCCCGCCACCGCCCGTGAGGCCGTGGAGCTCGGCGCCGGGCTCCTCCTGACGCACCACCCGCTGCTGCTCCGCGGGGTGACGACGATCGCCGAGTCCACCTACAAGGGCAGCGTCCTCGCGACCCTCGTGCGCGGCGGCAGCGCCCTGCTCGCGGCACACACCAACGCCGATGTCGTGACGACCGGCACCTCGGCCGTCCTGGCAGACCGCCTCGGGCTGACCGCGCAGCGCCCGCTCGACGTCGGAGCCGACCCTGACACCGGCATCGGTCGCGTCGGTGTCCTGCCCGCGGGGACCACCCTCGGCGCGCTCGCCCGGAAGCTCGTCGACCTGCTGCCGCCCACCGCGACCGGGGTCCGCGTCTCCGGCGACTTCGACCAGCCCGTCCACACCGTGGCGCTCTGCGCCGGTGCCGGCGACTCCCTGCTCGGGCATCCGGCAGTCCTGGACGCCGACGTCTACATCACGAGCGACCTCCGGCACCACCCGGCGTCCGAGTTCCGCGAACAGGCACTGCTCGGCGGCGGACCCGCGCTCATCGACACCTCGCACTGGGCCACCGAGTGGCTCTGGCTCGACGCCGCGGCAGAGCAGCTCCGCGCCCGCGCCGGGGTCCGCGTCACCGTGAGCGACCTCCGTACCGACCCGTGGGACTTCGCCGTCCTGCCGGCCGCCGAACCCACCACCCCCACAGAAGGAGCCTGACCATGAAGGCAGCACCCGAGGACCAGGTCATCCTCCTCGACGTCCAGCGTCTCGACAACGACGTCACCCGCATCGCGCACCGCATCACGTCGCTGCAGAAGGGCGACCGGCTGACCGAGCTGAGCAAGCAGGCCGCGGGCCTCCGCAGCGAACTCGTCGCCGCCACGGGCGAGGTCGAGGACGCCGAGCGCGACCTCGCCCGTCTGGAGTCCGACACCGCGGTCGCGCAGGCCCGTGTCGAGCGCGACACCACGATGCTGCAGAACGTCGCGAACGCGAAGGACGCCGCCGGACTGCAGAGCGAGCTCGACTCGCTGCAGCGGCGCATCGGGGGGCTCGAGACCGCCGAGCTCGAGATCATGGAGAACCTCGACGGGCTCCGTGCCCGGGTCGGCGACATCGAGGGCAAGCTGGCCGAGGTGGAGTCCGCTCGCAGCGGTCTGGTCGCCGAGCGCGACGCCGAGATCGCCCGGCTGACCGCCGACCGCGAGTCCGCCGAGCAGGCCCGCGCCGACGTCGCCGCGAAGGTGCCGGCCGAGCTGCTCGCCCTGTACGACCGGCAGCGTGCTCGCTACGGCTTCGGCGCCTCGCTGCTGCAGGGTGGCGTGTCGACGGCCTCGGGCGTGGCGCTCAACAACTCCGACCTGCAGACCATCCGCCGGGCTGCGCCCGACGACGTGGTGCTGTGCCCCGACAGCGACGCGATCCTGGTGCGGACGGCCGAGTCCGGGCTGTAGACGCGAGCGACGTCCGGAGCGGAGGCGCGGTGCCGGCTGGTGCCGCGCCTCCGGTCCGTCGTGGGCTGGTCGCAACGCGTCGCCTGCGGCGGTGCCGGCCGACGGTTGTCGACCACGCGGCGAAGCTGGGCGGGGAGTCGTGACCGCCCGTGCCGCCCGACGGGAGGCTCGTGGTTGCGCCGCGCCGCGCCTCCGGTCCGTCGTGGGCTGGTCGCAACGCGTCGCTCGCGTTGCGCCGGTCGGTCAGGAAGTGTCGGCTGCGGCGGTGCCGGCCGACGGTTGGTGACCACGCGGCGAACCTGAGCGGGGAGTCGTGACCGCCCGTGCCGCCCGGCGGGAGGCTCGTGGTTGCGCCGCGCCGCGCCTCCGGTCCGTCGTGGGCTGGTCGCAACGCGTCGCTCGCGTTGCGCCGACTGGTCACAAAGTGTCGGCTGCGGCGGTGCCGGCCGACGGTTGGTGACCACGCGGCGAACCTGAGCGGGGAGTCGTGACCCCGTGCGCCGACCGACGGGAGGCCCGTGGCGGCACCGCGCCGCGCCTCCAGTCCGTTCCGTCGGCTGGTCGCAACGCGTCGCTCGCGTGGCGCCGACTGGTCACGAACTGTCGGCTGCGGCGGTGCCGGCCGACGGTTGGTGACCACGCGGCGAACCTGAGCGGGGAGTCGTGACCGCGCGCGCCGAGCGCGCCGAGCGCGCGCCGGCCAACACGGCACCGAGAAGGGGCGAATGGGCCGGCCGTACGCCGGGTTCTGTCCCGCCGCTTGCGCGGCGGTGACGGCCATCTCTCTCGGACCGACGTTGCCGTCGGCCTCCAGCGGTCTACCCGAGGACTCGGCGAGCAGCCTCAACGTCCTCTGTCTGACCTTGCTCCGGGCGAGGTTTACCGAGCGGATCCGGTCACCCGGACCCCTGGTGGTCTCTTACACCACCGTTTCACCCTTACCGACGTTGCCGCCGGCGGTCTGCTTTCTGTGGCACTGTCTCGCGGATTGCTCCGGGTGGGTGTTACCCACCGCCCTGCTCTGTGGAGCCCGGACGTTCCTCGGCGCTCCCGGGGGAGCGACGCGACCGTCTCACCGACCCATTCGCTGGTGCGAGTCTACCCGGGTCCGCGGCGCCCGATGCGGCGCCCGATGCCGGGCGGGAGCCGGAGGGCCGCGCGACCGGCGCGCGTCCCTGATGAGAACGGGCGTCCCTGGTCGGAAGTTCCGACCAGGGACGCCCGTTTCGACCAGGTACGCCCGCGACGGGCCCAGCGCTACCGACTCCGCGCGGCCAGGGTCGCGGCGCCGATGATGCCGGCGTTGTTGCGGAGCGTCGCGGGGATGATGTCCGCCTGCAGGTCGAGCAGCGGGAGGAACTCCTCGTACTGCTTCGAGACCCCGCCGCCGACGACGAAGAGCTCGGGGGAGAGCAGCGCCTCGAGCGTCGAGTAGTACTTCTGCAGGCGCTTCGCCCAGTGCTTCCACGACAGGTCGTCGCGCTCCTTGGCGGCGAACGAGGCGCGGGACTCGGCGTCGTGCCCCTCGATCTCCAGGTGGCCGAACTCGGAGTTGACGATGAGCACGCCGTCGTTGATGAGCGCGGTGCCGATGCCGGTGCCGAGCGTCGTCACGATGACCAGGCCGTCCTTGCCCTTGGCCGCACCGAACTGCTGCTCGGCGAACCCGGCGGCGTCGGCGTCGTTGACGAAGTGGATGGAGCGGCCGAGTTCCTTCTCGAACAGCGCCTCGGCCTCGAAGCCGATCCACTTCTTCGACACGTTCGCGGCGGACATCGTCTTGCCGTCCCGCACGATCGCCGGGAAGCAGACCCCGACGGGGACGTCGTCACCGGGGGCGAGCTCACCGATGATCTCCTTGACCACCGCCGTGATGTCCTGGGGCTTCCCGCCCTCGGGCGTGGCCTTCTTGATGCGGTCCGTGGTTAGGGCGCCGGACGCGACGTCGACGATCGCGCCCTTGATGCCCGTACCACCGATGTCGACGCCGACTGCGAGGGAGGTCATGAGGTTGTCGTGCCTTTCGGTTGCCTGCCGGAGGTGTCCGGTCAGGAGACGGTGAGGAGCTCCGCGCCGCGTTCGGTGACGACGAGGGTGTGCTCGAACTGCGCGGTCCACGACTTGTCGCGGGTCGACACGGTCCAGTCGTCGGACCAGATGTCGGCTTCGATGCCGCCGAGTGTGAGCATGGGCTCGATGGTGAACACCATGCCGGGTTCGATCACCGTGTCGTACTGCGGTGCGTCGTGGTGGGGGATGATCAGGCCGGAGTGGAAGGCCCGACCGACGCCGTGTCCGGTGTAGTCGCGGACGACGCCGTAGCCGAAGCGCTTCGCGTACGCCTCGATCGCGCGGCCGATCACGTTGACCTGGCGACCGGGGGCGACGGCCTTGATGCCGCGCTCGAGGGCGAGGCGCGTGCGGGTCACGAGGTCCTCGACCTCCTGCGACGCCTGGCCGACGACGAACGTCCGGTTCGTGTCGCCGTGCATGCCGTCCTTGTAGGCGGTGATGTCGATGTTGACGAGGTCGCCCTCCTGCAGGACGGTGTCGTCGGGGATGCCGTGGCAGATGACCTCGTTGAGGCTCGAGCAGAGCGACTTCGGGTAGCCGCGGTACCCGAGCGTGGAGGGGTAGGCACCGTGTGCGACGACGAACTCGTGCCCGATGCGGTCGAGCTCGTCGGTGGTCACGCCGGGGCGGATCGCCTGCCCGACGGCGTCGATGGCCTGCGACGCGATGCGTCCGGCGACCCGGATGCGCTCGACCTCGTCGGGCGTGTAGGTGTCACCGAGGCCGTGCTCGTGCGGCTCGACCTTCCCGACGTACTCCGGACGCTCGATGTCCTTCGGGACGGCGCGGTGCGGGGAGATCCGGCCGGCGGTCAGGTGTCCGTGTTCGTCCCGGGGCATGGCGACCAGTCTAGCCGCGGCGCGACGCGCCGAGCGCAACGGCTGCACGGTGCGGCCTGGCTGGGTGGACGCGACCGCCTGGAGGCCCGGTGCCGGTCCGCCGGACCGGCACCGGGCCTCCAGGGGGTCAGGTGGGTACGGTGGGCGGCATGAGCGACGAACGCATCGAGTCCCAGTGGTGGTTCAACGACAAGACCGGCCAGGTCGAGCAGGGTCCCCAGTCGCCGCAGCGCGACCGGATCGGCCCGTTCGAGTCGCGCGAGGAGGCGCAGCACGCGCTCGACCGCATCGCCGCGAACAACGAGAAGTGGGACGCCGAGGACCGCTGAGCACCGCGGTCGGCGGCCTGTCGGCACCCTGGTGACGGCGCGTCGCACGGCCCCGCGCACACCGCCGGACCACTAGCCTGGGACGAGGCCCGCCAGCGGCCACCCGATACACGGAAAGGTCGTGCATGGACAAGCAGACGGACTTCGTGCTCCGCACCATCGAGGAGCGCGGGATCAAGTTCATCCGACTCTGGTTCACGGACGTCATCGGGACGCTGAAGTCGGTGGCGATCGCCCCGGCCGAGGTCGAGGGCGCGTTCGCCGAGGGCATCGGGTTCGACGGCTCCGCGATCGAGGGCCTCACCCGTTCGTACGAGGCCGACGTCCTGGCACACCCGGACCCCTCGACGTTCCAGATCCTGCCGTGGCGCGGCGAGATCGATCCCACCGCGCGGATGTTCTGCGACATCACGACGCCGGACGGGCAGCCCGCCGTGGCCGACCCCCGCAACGTGCTGAAGCGCACCCTGGCGCGGGCGAGCGACCGCGGGTTCACGTTCTACACGCACCCCGAGATCGAGTTCTACCTGCTGAAGAGCCGCGAGTGGAAGGACGGCGGCCCGCAGCCCGTCGACCAGGCCGGCTACTTCGACAACGTCCCCGGTGGCAGCGCGCACGACTTCCGCCGTCGGTCCGTCCGCATGCTCGAGGACCTCGGCATCTCGGTCGAGTTCTCGCACCACGAGGCCGGCCCCGGGCAGAACGAGATCGACCTCCGCTACGCCGACGCACTGACGATGGCGGACAACATCATGACGTTCCGCACCGTGGTGAAGGAAGTGGCGATCGAGCAGGGCGTCTACGCGACGTTCATGCCGAAGCCGATCTCCGGCCAGCCCGGCTCCGGCATGCACACCCACGTCTCGCTGTTCGAGGGCGACCAGAACGCCTTCTACGAGGCGGGCGGCCAGTACCAGCTGTCGCAGACGGCCAAGCACTTCATCGCCGGTGTGCTGAAGCACGCGCCGGAGATCACCGCGGTGACGAACCAGTTCGTCAACTCGTACAAGCGGCTCTGGGGCGGCGACGAGGCCCCGTCCTTCGTGACCTGGGGACACAACAACCGTTCGGCCCTGGTGCGCGTGCCGCTCTACAAGCCGAACAAGGGCCAGTCCGCACGCATCGAGTACCGCGGCATCGACTCGGCGGCGAACCCGTACCTGGCGTACTCGCTGCTGCTCGCCGCCGGCCTCAAGGGCATCGAGGAGGAGTACGAGCTCCCCGCCGAGGCCGAGCACGACGTCTGGAGCCTCAGCGACTCGGAGCGGAAGGCCCTCGGGTACAGCCAGCTCCCGTCGAGCCTCGACCACGCCCTGAGCCTGATGGAGGACTCCGAGCTGGTCGCCGAGACCCTCGGCGAGCAGGTGTTCAACTTCGTGCTGCTCAACAAGCGGCAGGAGTGGAAGCGCTACCGCGACCAGGTCACCCCGTTCGAGCTCGACACCAACCTCGGCGCGCTCTAGAACCGAGCGCCCTGACCCCTCGGGAGCACGTTCCACATGACCGGTCGGACGACGACGTCACGTTCGGAGCTGGCCCGTCTGGGGTTCGCCGAGCTGTCGGAGAGCCTGGAGCGCGCTGCCGACCTGGAGGCCCGGTTCGGCCCCGACGTGCCGCTGCCGGTCGCGGGGTCTGCCGCGCTCTGGGGCGGTACCGCTGATCCCGACGGCGCCCTGCGGATGCTCGAGCGGCTGCTCGAGCGGGCACCGGACGAGCTACGCCCCGTCCTGACGGACGACGCGGCGACCGCGCGCCTGATCCACCTGCTCGGCGCGTCGATCGGCCTCGGGGAGTTCCTGCACCGACGGCCCGCCGAACTCGACCTGCTGCTCGAGCCGGTCGCCGAACCGTGGTCGCAGGAGCGGTACACGGCGTCGCTGACCGAGGCGGTCGACGGCGCCACGGGTGAGGACGCCCGGATGCGCCTGCGCGTGCGGTACCGCCGGCACCTGGCCCAGATCGCGCTGTTCGACGTGCTGCACGACGTGCCGACCGATGCGTTCCCCGCCGTGGCGGCGGGCCTCGCCGACCTGGCCGGCGCCACCCTCGACGCTGCCGTCGACATCGCCCGGCGCGAGGTGCCGTTCCCCGCGGCCGACGTCGCGGCCACCCCGCTCGCGGTGATCGCGATGGGCAAGGCCGGGGCGCGCGAACTCAACTACGTCAGCGACGTCGACGTCATCTTCGTCACCGAGTCGACCGACGACATCGCCGTCGACCGCGCCGTCCTCGTCTCCACGCGCATCGCGATCGCCGCAATGCACGCGATCACCGACCTCGCCGCCGAACCCGCCCTGTGGGAGGTCGACGCGAACCTGCGCCCCGAGGGCAAGGACGGAGCCCTCGTCCGCACCCTCGACTCGCACGTGGCGTACTACGAGCGCTGGGCGAAGGGGTGGGAGTTCCAGGCGCTGTTGAAGGCCCGTCCGATCGCCGGCTCCGCCGACCTGGGTGCCCGCTACGCCGAGGCCGTCGCGTCGTTCGTGTGGAACTCCGCGACCCGGCCGGGGTTCGTCGAGTCGGTGCAGCGGATGCGCGAGCGTGTGACGGAGCACATCCCGGACGCCGACGTCGACCGGCAGCTCAAGCTCGGCCCCGGCGGCCTGCGTGACGTCGAGTTCACGGTGCAGCTCCTGCAGCTCGTGCACGGCCGCGACGACCCGTCCGTCCGGGTCCGGTCGACGCTCGAGGCCATGGACGCCCTGACCGACGCCGGGTACGTCGGCCGTGCCGAGGCCGCGCGGTTCGGGCCGGACTACGCCCTGCTCCGCGTGCTCGAACACCGGATCCAGCTCCGCCGCCTGCAGCGGACGCACCTGATGCCCTCCGACGAGGAGGAGCTGCGGGTGCTCGCCCGGTCGAGCGGTGTCGCGGCATCGGCGCCGGCGCTCGAGGCCCGCTGGCGTGCCGTGAAGCTCGAGGTCCGTGGGCTGCACGAGCGCCTGTTCTACCGTCCGCTGCTGTCCGCCGTGGCTTCGACCGAGGACGAGATCGTCCTGACCAACGACCAGGTCGTCGACCGCCTGGCAGGCGTCGGTTTCGTCGATCCCACCGGCGCGGTCGGGCACATCCGCGCACTCACCCAGGGCACGAGCCGGCGTGCGGCGATCCAGCGGAACCTGCTCCCGGTGCTCCTGCGGTGGATGGCCGAGGGGCCGGCACCGGACCGCGCCCTGCTCGCCTTCCGGCGGCTGAGCGACGGCCTGGGGGAGTCGAGCTGGTTCCTCCGGATGCTGCGGGACTCCTCCGGTGCCGCGCACTCGCTCACCACCGTGCTGTCCGAGTCGGCGTTCCTGTCCGGGCTGCTCGAGCGGTTCCCCGAGGCCGTGGCCTGGCTCGACGAACCCGAGGCGCTGCTGCGTCCACGACCGATGGACTCGCTGCTCGCCGAGATGACCGCGACCACCGCCCGGCACGGCAACGACGTCGACGGCGCCGCGGCCCTGCTGCGGTCGGCCCGCCGCCGCGAGACCCTGCGGCTCGGCATGGCCGCCGTCCTCGGCTCGCTCGACGTCGACGGTCTCGGCCCGGCCCTGACCGACGTCACCGAGGCCACCCTCGCCGGAGCCCTCGCACTCGCCCGCCGCGACGCCCCCGAGGGCTTCGAGTTCGGCATCATCGCGATGGGCCGGTACGGCGGACGGGAGCTCGGCTTCGGGTCCGACGCCGACGTGCTGTACGTGTACCGGGCACCCGACCTTGCACCCGAGGTCGCGTCCCGGACCGCCCAGACGATCGTGCGCGAGCTCAACCGGCTCACCGAGGACACGATCCACCCGCTCGACCTGGACATCGACCTGCGGCCCGAGGGCAAGAACGGCCCCGTCGTGCGGACCCTCGAGTCGTACGGCGCCTACTACGCCCGCTGGTCGCTCACGTGGGAGGCCCAGGCGCTCCTCCGCGCACGGGGCGCCGTCGGCGACGCGCAGCTCCTCCGCGACTTCGAGCACCTCGCCGACCGCACCCGGTACCCGGAACAGATCGACGACCACCAGGTGCGCGAGGTCCGCCGCATCAAGGCCCGCGTGGAGTCCGAACGGCTGCCCCGCGGCGCGGACCCGGCCAGGCACCTCAAGCTCGGGCGCGGGTCACTCAGCGACGTGGAGTGGTTCGTGCAACTCCTGCAGCTGCAGCACGCGCTCGAGATCCCCTCGCTCCGGACCACGTCCACGCTCGAGGCCCTCGACGCCGCGGTCGACGCCGGACTGGTCGGTGCCGAGGACGGCGAGCGGCTCGGAGCCGCCTGGCGTTTCGCGTCGCGCACCCGCAGCGCCCTCGTGCTGTGGTCGGGGAAGACCACCGACGTCCTGCCCGTCGACCGCGTCCAGCTCGAGGGTGTCGCTCGTCTGATGGAGTACCCGCCGGGCTCCGCGAGCCGTCTCGAGGACGACTACCTCGGCATCACGCGGCGAGCCCGACAGGTGTTCGAGCGCGAGTTCTACGGCGCCTGACCCACCCGCGACACGCCCGGATGTCTTCTGACGGACCCGACCTGAGCACCCGTCGAAGGTGAATTCTCCGCGTCGCGCTGCGTCCCCCGACGACCCGTCCTTCGTACCCCTGCCCGGAGTGCTGTCGGAGCCGTTACCGGGCCGTGACCGAACTCCCACCGGACCGCCAGGGGACCTTTTCCGACGTCCCCCGACACGCCCGGTGACCTCCTGCTGACCTGGGCTTTCCGTCGGATTCGGCCCGTGCCTCCAGGCCGCACCTGTTGCCCATCCGGACGACGGTCGTCGGAACAGCGGTCCGCAGGAGTGCTGTCAGCACGACGGGGGACTGCTCCGACCGGCCGAGAGGGGGACCGGTGTGTACCCCGTAACACGCCCGTAACGCCCCCGGACGGGGGTCGCGTTGCGGCGGCCCCCAGGTTCTGCATCAATGGCATCACCCGAACCGCCCTGATTCCCCGATGAAGCGGAATCTCCACCTCGAACGTTGAAGCAGGGATCAGTGTTCACCTTCATTCTGCAGATCAGGCAGATGGTCGAAGGCCACCCCGAGTTCTACCTGTTCGCCGTGTACTCCGCGGTGATCTGGTTGCTCTGGTTGCTCAAGGTCGTCATCTCCGCCCGCTACCGCCCCTTCACCGGCACCTTCGTCGGTACCACCAGCGTCGTCGTCCCCGTCGTGGACGAACCGCTCGACCTGTTCCGTGACGTCATCGGCCGCATGGTCGAACAGCGGCCCGGCGAGATCATCGTCGTCATCAACGGAGCCCGCAACGAGGCGCTCGAAGAGGTCTGCGACGAGTTCGCCCCGCTCGTCCGCTGGACCCACACGCCCATCCCGGGCAAGCGGAACGCCGTCAAGGTCGGCACCGAGATGTCCAACGGCGACATCACCGTGCTGGTCGACTCCGACACCGTCTGGACGCCCGGCGCGCTCGAGGAACTCCTCCGGCCGTTCGCCGACGAGTCCGTCGGCGGTGTGACGACCCGGCAGCGCATCCTCGAGCCGGAGCGCAGCTGGATCACCCGCTGGGCCGACTGGCTCGAGAACTCGCGGGCGCTCTACTCGATGCCGGCACAGAGTGTCCTCGGGCAGATCGGCTGCCTGCCCGGGCGCACCATCGCGTTCCGCCGGAGCATCCTCATGCGGGTCATGGACCGGTTCATGCACGAGAAGTTCATGGGCGTGTTCCTCGAGGTCTCCGATGACCGCACGCTGACGAACCTCACGCTCAAGGAGGGGTACCGCACCGTCTACCAGTACACGTCGCTGGTCTACACGGACGCCCCGCTGCAGGTGAAGAAGCTGTTCAAGCAGCAGCTCCGCTGGGCACGTGGATCGCAGTACAACACGCTGCGGATGCTGCCGTGGATGCTCGGCCACGCCCCGATCCTGGCGGCGTTCTTCATCACCGACATCATCCTGCCGTTCATGCTCTTCGGCGTGATCGCGGGCTGGATCTACCGCGCCTTCACCGGCCAGGGCGAGAACCTGTACCAGGGCATCCTGTCGCAGTACGGGTTCTCGACCGGCTTCGTCTACGTCGCGGCGCTCATGGTGATCTCGAGCGTGCTGAGCATGGCCATCCGCCAGATGCGGCACCTGTCCGAGAAGCCGAGCGACTTCTTCCGCCTGCCGATGTTCATCATCGTGTCGACGTTCTTCCTCATGCCGATCCGGCTCATCGGCTTCTTCCGCCTGGCGCACGCGTCCGGCTGGGGGACCCGTGCCGGTGCCTACGCCGGTGGTCCGATGCAAGAGGAGCCTGCGGACGCCGCCCAGCCGTTGTCGTCCACCGCGCAGGTGCCGGTCAGCCCGATCGACGCGGAACGTGCCCGGATGGCCGGAGCGGGCGCAGGTCCGTCCGGTTCGGGCTCGGGCTCGGGTTCGCCGTCCCCGCTCGAGACCGTCGACCAGGTGGCCGTCGACCGTGCGTTCGACGAGCTCTTCGGCGCCGACGCGGCGACCAACTCCACCACCACCGTGCTCGCCACCCGTCGCGAGGCCGCAGCCGCGGTCGCGCAGCAGGAGGCACAGCGAGCAGCTGCGCCGGCTCCCGCCCGAGCCCGCCGCTACAACCCGTACGCAGCGATCCCGTACGTGATCGGCATCGCGATCTTCGCCCTGGAGGCGTTCCTCATTGTCTGACTTCATCCGTTCCTCGAGTGCTTGGTGGGCGCAGTCCAGCAAGCACGCCCGCCGGACGGCCATCGGCACGACGGCCATCGTGCTCGCCCTCGGCCTCATCACCTGGTCGGTGTGGATCTCGCCCTCCGGCCCCGTCTCCACCGCCGTGCACCAGGCGCTCGGCGTCGAGGCGCCGAAGGCCAAGAAGGTCTCCGCCGCCGAGCTGCAGACGCAGCTCGACGCCGCCCAGGAGCGCATCTGGTCGCTCGAGGGCAAGCTCGACTCCCGCACGGCCCAGGCCGGGTCGCGCGGTGACCAGATCACGGAGCTCAAGGCGCAGATCGCGTCGCTCCAGTCCCAGCTCGGTGCCGCGAAGAGCTCGGGAGGCTCGTCCAAGGTCGACGCCGCGGGTTCCGGCAACAACGGGTCGGGCTCCGGCGGATTCGGCGCGGGTTCCGCCGGCGGGTCCGGGTCGGGTCCGTCCGACAGCGGGTCCGGCAGCGGTTCCGGATCCGGCAACGGATCCGGCTCGGGCAGCGGTTCCAAGCCGAACCCCGGCCCCTCGACCGATCCGGGTGCCACCCCGGTCGTGACGCCGACGAAGGCCGAGATCCTCGGGCAGCAGTCGCGCTGGTACGGCCTCTACACCGCGCAGTCGCCGTTCAACTGGGCCGAGTACGACGAGGTCTCCCAGCAGGTCGGCACCGCGTCGAACATGACCGGCTTCTTCCAGGGCTTCGACCAGGAGTTCAACGCCACCGCGGTGCAGCGCTCCTGGGCCAACGGCCGCGTGCCCCTGATGACGTGGGAGACGGTGCCGGCGCAGACCAGCAACGACCAGAAGTACGTCCCCGGGTACACCAACGAGGACATCTCCGGCGGATCGTTCGACGCCTACCTGACGAAGTACGCCAAGGCGCTGAAGGCCAACGGACAGCCGATGGTCATCCGTCTCGACCACGAGATGAACGGCTCCTGGTACAACTGGTCCGAGGGTGACGCGCAGAAGAACCCGGCCGGCTCCTACGTCAAGATGTGGCAGCACGTGCACGACGTCTTCCAGGCGAACGGTGCGAACAAGTACGTCATCTGGGACTGGTCCCCGAGCCGTATCGACAAGCTCGGCAACCCGAAGTACCAGACGCTCGACTACATGCGGCAGTACTACCCGGGCTCGGACTACGTGGACTGGGTCGGCATGAGCGGCTACTACCGCGACGCCGACGAGCAGCCGTCCTTCGCGAACACGTTCGGAGCGACGCTCGCGCAGCTCCGCCAGATCGCGCCGGGCAAGGGCATCATGCTCAACGAGATCGGGGCGACCGAGACCGGCACCAGCGTCGCGAACCCGCAGAAGACGCAGTGGATCGACTCGCTCTTCGACGCGCTGGCAGACCCCGCCAACAAGGACATCGTCGGCTTCGCGTACTTCAGCGAGACGGCGACCACGATCATCGACGGCAAGCGCACCACGAACGACTGGCGTCTCAACTCCCGCGCCGATTCCCTCAAGGCCTTCGCCGAGGGCATCAAGCGCAACGACATCGACTACGACCTGCAGGAGGTCACGCAATGAGCGAGTCCAAGAAGTCGACCGCATCGGCCGACACCCGTCCCGCACCCGTCATCAGCGTCATCGGCACCGGCTACCTCGGTGCCACCCACGCAGCCGCCATGGCCGAGATGGGCTTCGAGACGATCGGTGTCGACATCGACCCGTCGAAGCTCGCCGCGCTGTCCGCCGGCGAGGTCCCGTTCTTCGAGCCCGGGCTCCCCGAGCTCATCACGAAGCACGTCGCCAGTGGCAAGCTCCGCTTCACCGCCGACATCGCCTCGGCCGTCGCCGCCGCGGACGTCCACTTCGTCTGCGTCGGCACCCCGCAGAAGGCCGGATCGCACGCCGCGAACCTGGCCTACGTCGAGAGCGCCACCCGCGGTGTCGCCGAGAACCTCACCCACCCCGGGCTCATCGTCGGCAAGTCGACGGTCCCGGTCGGCACGGCATCGCGGCTCCGCGGCATCGTCCGCGAGTTCACCCCCGCCGGCATCGACGCGGAACTCATCTGGAACCCCGAGTTCCTGCGCGAGGGCAAGGCCGTCGAGGACACCCTGCACCCGGACCGCCTGGTCTGGGGCGGCGCGTCCGAGGCTGCCGACGCCGTGATCCGCGAGGTCTACGCCGCACCCATCAACGAGGGCACCCCGGTCATCACCACCGACCTCGCCACCGCGGAGCTCGTCAAGGTCAGCGCGAACGCGTTCCTCGCCACGAAGATCTCGTTCATCAACGCGATCTCCGAGATGTGCGCCATCACGGGCGCCGACGTCTCCACGCTCGCCGACGCCCTGGGCCACGACGCCCGCATCGGCCGGAAGTTCCTGAACGCCGGTCTCGGCTTCGGCGGTGGCTGCCTGCCGAAGGACATCCGGGCCCTCATGTACCGCGCCAACGAGATCGGCGCCGGACAGGTCGTCGGGCTCATGCAGCAGGTCGACGAGATCAACATGGGGCAGCGCCAGCGGGTCATCGACATGGCGATCGACTCGGCCGGGGGATCGGTGCTGAACCGTCGCGTGGCCGTCATCGGCGCCGCGTTCAAGCCCCTGACCGACGACGTCCGTGACTCCCCGGCGCTCAACGTCGCCGCTGCGCTGCACCTCCGCGGCGCCCAGGTGACGCTCTGGGACCCCGAGGCGATGGAGCCCGCGAAGCGCTCGTTCCCGACGCTGAGCTACGCCGAGTCGATGACGGACGCGATCGAGGGCGCCGACGTCGTCCTCGTGCTCACCGAGTGGGACGACATCATCACCGCCGACCCGGTCGCCCTCGGTGACCTCGTCGGCCGCCGCGTCGTCATCGACGCGCGCAACTGCCTCCCGGTCGCCGACTGGGTCAAAGCGGGGTGGACCGTCCGTTCCCTGGGACGTCCCACGCCGGTCACGGGTGCACCCGTGAGCGTCGCAGCGGGGACGAACGACGCGTTGGCCACGAGCCGCTAGTCACCGTTCGCGAGACGGGGTCCGTGCCGGGCGGCTCGGGCCCCGTTCCCGTGCGTCCGGGGGCGCCTGGTCTGTCCGGGCGTCCACGGTCGGAAGTTTCCTCCAGGGACGCCCGATTCCGCTTCCCAGTCCAGCTGGGATGGGAAGGAACGTGCGTCGCGACCAGCCTGGAGGCCCGGTGCCCGCCCGCCGGACCGGCACCGGGCCTCCAGGCGGTCGCGTCCGCACCCCGCGCCGAAGCGACACATTCCTGCGGATGGTTCGCGGCACACCGTCGCTGTCGCGGCACAGAGGAAGGGCCCCGCACCTGACGGTGCGGGGCCCTTCCTGTGTCAGCGAGACTCAGACGCCGAAGTACAGCTCGTACTCGAACGGGTGCGGGCGCTGGGCCAGCGGGAGGATCTCGTTCTCACGCTTGTAGTCGATCCAGGTCTGGATGAGGTCCTCGGTGAAGACGTTGCCCTTCGTGAGGAACTCGTGGTCGGCCTCGAGCGCGTCGAGCGCTTCGTCGAGGGACCCGGGGACCTGGGGGATACCCTTTGCCTCTTCCGGCGGGAGCTCGTACAGGTCCTTGTCGACCGGCTCGTGCGGCTCGATGCGGTTCTGGATGCCATCGAGGCCCGCCATCAGCTGCGCGGCGAAGGCGAGGTACGGGTTGCCGGAGGCGTCGGGCGCACGGAACTCGATGCGCTTGGCCTTCGGGTTCGTGCCCGTGATCGGGATGCGGATCGCCGCCGAGCGGTTGCCGGCCGAGTAGACCAGGTTGACCGGGGCCTCGAAGCCCTTGACCAGACGGTGGTACGAGTTGATCGACGGGTTGGTGAAGGCGAGCAGCGCCGGGGCGTGCTTCAGGATGCCGCCGATGTACCAGCGGGCGAGGTCCGACAGACCGCCGTAGCCGTTCTCGTCGTAGAACAGCGGCTTGCCGTCCGACCAGAGCGACTGGTGGGTGTGCATGCCCGAACCGTTGTCGCCGAAGAGCGGCTTCGGCATGAAGGTGGCGACCTTGCCCCACTGGTCGGCCGTGTTCTTGACGATGTACTTGAACTTCAGGATGTCGTCCGCGGCGTGGACCATCGTGTCGAACTTGTAGTTGATCTCCTGCTGACCGCCGGTGCCCACCTCGTGGTGCGAACGCTCGAGCTCGAAGCCCGCGTCGATCAGCTTGAGGGTGATGTCGTCGCGCAGGTCGGCGGTCTTGTCGACCGGCGACACGGGGAAGTAGCCGCCCTTGTAGGGGGTCTTGTTGGCGAGGTTGCCGCCCTCTTCGTCACGACCGGTGTTCCAGGCGCCCTCTTCGGAGTCGACCGCGTAGAACGACTCGTTCTGCGTGACCGAGTAGCGGACGTCGTCGAAGATGTAGAACTCGGCCTCGGGGGCGAAGAACGCGGTGTCCGCGATGCCCGTCGACGCGAGGTACTTCTCGGCCTTCTTCGCCACCTGGCGCGGGTCGCGGCCGTAGATCTCGCCGTTCCGCGGGTTGTAGATGTCGAAGATCATGATGAGCGTGCGCTCGGCGCGGAACTGGTCGACGTACGCCGTGGTGACATCGGGGATCAGCTGCATGTCGGACTCGTGGATCGACGCGAAGCCACGGATGGAGGAGCCGTCGAACAGCTGGCCGACCGAGAAGAAGTCCTCGTCGACGGTGGATGCCGGGATGTTGAAGTGCTGCTGCACACCGGGCAGGTCCGTGAAGCGGATGTCGAGGAACTTGACGTCGGTGTCCTTGATGAAGGCCAGGACCTCGGAGGAATCGCTGAACATGGGGCCGATCTCCAATGGGTTGGGTGATGTCGGAGGCACCGGTCAAGGCACCCTCCGACGAGGCTATTGACACGGGGTTTCCCGGACATGACTGGTTTGTTTCGGGCGTGTTACGCCCAGGTGGTCGCCTACGCTGGGGACCATGGCCCGCAGCACCTCCAGTCCGTCCGCGCCCTCCGAGCACCCGGACGGGTGGCCGGGCAAGGACCTCGGGCTGCCGGAGGAGGGGCCCCGCAGCGTCGGGCGCATCGGCCGCCGCGTCGTGGCGCTCCTGATCGACGGCGCCCTGGCTGACCTCGTCGCCTACGTCACCGGCGTGTGGTCACCGGTGAACGGGTCGGGCGACATCGCACACACCTGGATCCAGCTCGCGATCTTCGCCGTCCTGCAGATCCTGTTCATCTGCCTGCTGTCCGGCTCGTTCGGGCACATCTGCGTCGGCCTGCGGGTCGTCCCGATGCGTGGGGGCTACGTCGGGGTGTGGCGGCCCGTCGTCCGCACCGTGCTGCTCTGCCTGGTGGTGCCGGCGCTCATCATCGACCGTGACAGCCGCGGAGCGCACGACCGCATCGCCGGGACGGTGCTCGTCCGACGCTGATCGCGGGTGCCGCGGGTGCCGTGGGTGCCGCGGGCGTGCGGCGCGAGGGCCGTGGCTGTCCGCACGGTGCGAGGTCGATCGTCCGGTGCGAGGCTGCCTACTCCGTGCGCGACCCGTCCCCTCGCACCGAGTAGGCAACCTCGCACGATGCGAGATTGCGCCGGGCCTCCACCGCACGCCCTCGCACGGTGCGAGTTTGTACGCCGGCCTTCGCACGGTGCGAGGTTGCGCGCCGGGCCTCCGCCGCCGGACGTCGCACCGTGCGAGGTTGCTCAGCTGACGGGAGGTTCCCTGCTCCGTGCGCCGCCGGAGACCCGCACCGAGCTGGCAACCGCGCACGGTTCAGCGAAGGTCGCACCGTGCGGACCCGTGCGGACCCGTGCGGACCCGTGCGGACCCGTGCGGACCCGTGCGGACCCGTGCGGACCCGCCCGGACCCGCGCGAACGCCGCAGCCCGCACCCGCCGTCACCCCACGTCCACACGAAGACGCCCCCGACCAGGATCGGTCGGGGGCGTCTTCGTGTGTTGCGGCTGGGTCAGCGCGGACGTCCGGCACGGGCACGCATCGGGTCCATGCCCTTCGGGATCGAGGCCGCGGGGCTCTGCGTCAGCGAGTCGAGACGGTTCGCGACCGCCAGGACCTCGTTGCGGTTGAGCGACTTCTTGAGCTTGTTCATGGCACGGGGCAGCTTGTGCAGCGTCAGGCTCTCGCCGGTGCCATCACCGACGTGCAGCACGTGCACGGCGACGTTCGGCACGATGCGCTGGACCTTGCGGCGCTCCTCGTCGAGCTGACGGCTGAGGTTGCCGCGCTGGCCCTCGGTGATCAGCACGACACCCGGGCGACCGACCGCGCGGTAGACCGCGGACTGTGAGCGACCGTGCACCGCGACCGGCATCTCGCTCGAGCGCCACTGCCGACGGAGCGAGTTCGACAGCACGGCGCCGACGGCACCGGGCTGGCCTTCGATCTGCGAGTAGGCGGCACGTTCAGCGAGACGGGTGAGCACGATGAGGAAGAGCAGCACACCGAGCAGCACACCGGCGACGATCCACAGGACGACCGCGAGCCAGTTCTGCCCCGGCAGGAGCAGCGCCAGCAGGACACCGAGGACGACCGGAACGACGAAGGCGAGGGCGAACCACCAGACCGACGACGGGTCGGCCTTGCGGGTCATCTGGAAGACCTGGAACATCTGCTTGAGACGCCCCGGCTCCTTCGCCTTCTTGTCTGTGGAAGAGCTGCGTGCCATGGGAACAGGATACGGCCTCCGTGCGCCGGGGGAGACCGCCGCATGTCCGGCTGTGTGCGAACACGTCTTGTCCACAGGTGGTGCCGCACAGCCTGGAGGCCCACCACACCCCCGCCACGCTGGTCACCATGGAGACGATGACCGACCACCACCCGGATCGCTGGATCGCGACCGGTGACGACACCGACGTGCTCACCTGGGTCGCCGACCGCTCCGCTGCCGCCGAGCGGCACCTCGTCCCGGTGGCCGCAGTCGGCAGGACCCGGACGGGGTGTCTCGGGGTCGACCTCGACCGGCCGACCGGCACGCCGCTCGTGGCGGCGCTCGATCGGCTCGGCACGCCGACCACCGGCGTCGCGGTCACGCTGTCGGTGCCGCTCCTGGAACTCCTCGTCGCCGTGCACGACGGCGCCGTCCTGCTCGGTTCCGCCGGCATCGACGACGTCCTGGTCGACGACTCGGGCGCCGTCGTGCTCTGCGACCGCCCGATGAACGCGACGAGCCCGATGAACGCGACGAGCCCGACGAACGCGACGAGCCCGACGAACGCGACGAGCCCGACGAACGCGACGAGCCCGACGCGCACCGCGCACTCGACGGACGCCACCCGGACCCTCGTCCTCGCAGCCCGGACGGTCTGGGACCGCGTCGACCCGGCCGATCCCGCACAGCGACCGGTGCACGACGCGCTGCAGGACGCCCTCGACGGCGACGACCGAACCGCGCGGTCGGCTCTCGAGCTGGTCCGCGCAAGTGCAGCACCCCGCCCGTTCCGGTGGACGCCGGTGCCGAGCGACCTCGTCTTCGCCGAGTCGCCGACGGCGATTCGGCAGGACGGGCTGCTCGAGCGCCTCCGCGACGTGGTCGAACACGGCGTCCCGCTCGGAACCGATCGACGACTCCCGCTCCGCCGCGTGCTCGTGGGAGTCGTCGTCGCCGTCGGGTCGGTGGTCGCCGCCCTGACCCTGCTCGGGGGCGGGTGATGCGGCTGGTGACGCCGAACCCACCCGGAATGGGAACGGCCCCGGTTCCCACGAGGGGAACCGGGGCCGTCGGCCGTGCTGCTGGGATCAGTACCCGAGGTTCGGGGCGAAGTTGCCCTCTTCGAGACGGTTCTTCACCGCGACGAGGTACCGCGAGGCATCCGCACCGTCGATGATCCGGTGGTCGTACGACAGCGCCAGGTAGACGAACGAGCGGATGGCGATGGCCTCCTGGCCGTCGACCTTCACGACCGCCGGACGCTTCGTGACGATGCCGGTGCCGAGGATCGCCGACTGCGGCAGGAACACCACGGGGGTGTCGAACAGCGCGCCGCGCGAACCGGTGTTGGTCAGCGTGAACGTGCCGCCGGCGAGCTCGTCGGGCTTGAGCTGGTTGTTCCGGGTGCGCTCGGCGAGGTCCGCGATGGACTTCGAGAACTGCGCCAGGTCCAGCGAGGCCGCGTCCTTGATGACCGGGGTCAGCAGGCCGCGCTCGGTGTCCACCGCGATGGAGACGTTCTCGGTCTCCGGGTAGACGATCTCGTCGCCCTCGACCGTGGAGTTGATCTTCGGGTGGGCCTTCAGGGCCTCGGACGCCGCGAGGGCGAAGAACGGCATGAAGGAGAGCTTCGAGCCGGTCTTCTCGAGGAACTCCGCCTTGTGGGCGTCGCGGAACTGCGCCACCTTCGTGACGTCCACCTCGACGACGCTCGTGAGTTGTGCGGTCGAGGTCATCGACTGCACGGCACGCTCGGCGACGACCTTGCGCAGGCGCGTCATCTTCTCGCGGGTGCCGCGCAGCGGCGACACCTCGGCGACGAACGGGCCGGACGCGGCAGCGGGTGCTGCTGCAGCCGGGGCGGCCGGGGCCTTCTCGGCGGCGGCGAGGACGTCCTCCTTGCGGATGCGCCCTCCGACACCGGAACCGGTGACCGTGGACAGGTCGACGCCCTGCTCGTTGGCGAGCTTGCGCACCAGCGGGGTGACGTAGCCGGAGGCTGCGCCGTCCTGCGTGGGGTTCGGGACCGCGGCGGCGGCCGTGGTGCTCGGCGCGGACGCCGGAGCTGCTGCCGGAGCGGCCTGGGCCGGAACGGCTGCCGGCGGAGCGGCTGCGGGCGGCGGGACGGGTGCGGCGGCCGGGACCGGCGCTGCGGCGGGCGGCGCGGACGGTGCCTGCGGGGCAGCGGGCTGCGTCTGACCGGCGGGGGCGGGCTCGGGCTCGGTGGGCTCCGGCGCGGGGGTCTCGGCCTCCTGCTCGGTGCTCGGAGCGGCCTCGGGCTCTTCAGCTTCGGCAGCGGCGGCGTTGGCGTCGCCGGAGTCGGACGAGTCCGAACCGCCGTCGGACGAACCGGAGCCGTCACCGATCTTCACCAGGGCGGTGCCGACCTCGACGGTCTCGTCCTCTGGCACGAGGATCTCCTCGACGACGCCGGCGATCGGCGACGGGATCTCGGTGTCGACCTTGTCGGTCGAGACCTCGAGCAGCGGCTCGTCGACCTCGACCCGGTCACCGACGTTCTTCAGCCATCGGGTCACCGTGCCCTCGGTGACGCTCTCGCCGAGCGCCGGGAGGTTGACGGATTCGCTCATCGGGTGGACTCCTCTTCGCGGGGGATTGCAGTGGTTGTTGATGTCATTGTCACAGTGCGCTTGCCGGTGCCGGTCACAGCGCGTGCAGCGGCTTGCCCGCGAGGTGCAGGAACGCCTCGCCGAGGGCTTCGTTCTGGGTCGGGTGGCCGTGCACCAGGGGAGCGATGTCCTCGGGGTAGGCCTCCCAGTTGACGGCGAGCTGGGCTTCACCGATGAGCTCACCGACGCGGGCGCCGATCATGCTGACACCGACGACGGGGCCGTCCACGACGCGCACGACCTTGACGGAGCCGGAGGTCCCGATGATGTGGCTCTTGCCGTTGCCGGCCAGGTTGTACTCGTACGAGTCGACCTTGTCGGCGCCGTACTGCTCCTCGGCCTTGGCCTGCGAGAGTCCGACCGACGCGACCTCGGGGTCGGAGTAGGTGATCTTCGGGATGTTCTTGTCCTCGATGACCACCGGGTTGAGGCCGGCGATCTCCTCGGCGACGAAGATGCCCTGCTGGAAGCCGCGGTGCGCGAGCTGCAGGCCGGGGACGATGTCGCCGACGGCGTAGACGTTGGGGATGTTCGTGGCGAGACGCTCGTTCGTGGTGACGAACCCGCGGTCCATCGTCACGCCGACCTCGTCGTAGCCGACGTTCTGCGTGACCGGGCCACGGCCGACGGCGACGAGCAGGACGTCACCGTCGAAGGTCTTGCCGTCCTCCAGCGTGACGACGACGCCGTTCTCGTGCTGCTCGACGCCCTGGAACCGGACACCGAGCGAGAACTCGATGCCGCGCTTGCGGAACGCACGCTCGAGCTGCTTCGACATCGACTCGTCCTCGGCGGGGACCAGGTGCGGCAGGCCCTCGACGATGGTGACCTCGGCGCCGAAGGACTTCCAGACGCTGGCGAACTCGACGCCGATGACGCCGCCGCCGAGGATGACGACCTTGTTCGGGACGTAGTCCATGCGGAGCGCGGTCTCGGAGGTGATCACGCGGCCGCCGATCTCGAGCCCCGGCAGGGACTTCGAGTAGGAGCCGGTCGCGAGCACGATGTTCTTGCCGGTGACGGTCTGGTCGCCGACCTGCACGGTGTTCTGCGAGGTCAGACGGCCCCAGCCCTCGACCACGGTGATGCCGCGCGCCTTGATCAGACCCTGCAGGCCCTTGTACTTGGAGTTGATGATGCCCTGCTGGTAGTCGATGACCTTGGGCACGTCGACACCGGCGAACTCCGCGACCACGCCGTACTTCTCGGCGTCGCGCGTCGCGTCGGCGACCTCGGCCGCGTGCAGCAGTGCCTTCGTCGGGATGCAGCCGCGGTGCAGGCACGTCCCTCCGAGCTTGTCGCCCTCGATGAGCGCGACGCTCATGCCGAGTTCGGCGGCCCGGAGCGCAGCGGCGTACCCACCACTCCCGCCACCGAGGACAACGACGTCGTAAGTCTGTTCCGTCACCTGGTGCAACTCCCTCGTGCGTGTCGGGCCGATCGGGCCCTACGTGGACACCGCGGAGGGCGGCGTCCGACGGTCGGACCGCGTGGTTCCGGTCCCGTCCCGTGCAGTACCGGTGGGAGGCGCGTCAGTGCGCCGTTCCCACCGGTACCAAACCTACTACTCGGACTGGAGGTCTTCTGCGAGAGCGATGAGCGTCCTGACCATCACACCCGTCGCACCCTTGCCCAACCAGGCGTACCCGCCGCCCTTGTTCTCCGACGGACCCGCGATGTCGAGGTGCGCCCAGGGGACACCCTCGCCCGCGAAGCGCTCGAGGAACTTGCCCGCGAGCAGCATGCCGCCGGCGGGGTTGCCGACCGTGGCGTTGACGATGTCGGCGACGTCGCTGGACAGCCGGGCCTCGAGCTCCTCGGGCAGCGGCATCGGCCAGATCGGCTCCGCGACGCCCTCGGCGACGGCGCGGACCTTCGCGACGAGGTCGTCGCTGCCCATCAGGCCGGTCGTGCGGTCGCCGAGCGCGACGACCTGGGCACCGGTCAGCGTGGCGACGTCGACGAGCGCGTCGGGCTGCTCGAGCGATGCGGCGGCCATCCCGTCGCCGAGCACCAGGCGCCCCTCGGCGTCGGTGTTGGTGACCTCGACCGTGGTGCCGTTCTTGAGCGTCAGGACGTCGCCCGGGCGGGTCGCGGTGCCGGAGGGCATGTTCTCGGCCAGGGCGAGCCATGCGGTCACCCGCACGTCGAGGCCCAGGCGGGCGGCGGCGACGGTCGCGGCGAGCACCGTGGCGGCACCGGTCATGTCGGTCTTCATCCCGAGCATCGACGCCGCGGGCTTGAGCGAGAGGCCGCCCGAGTCGAAGGTGATGCCCTTGCCGACCAGGGCGAGGTGCTTCGTCGCGGACTCCGGTGCGTACCGGACGACGACCAGACGCGGAGGCCGGGCGGAACCGCGGCCGACGCCGAGGATGCCGCCGAAGCCCTGCTCCTCGAGCGCCTGCTCGTCGAGGACCTCGACCGTGAGCGGCAGGTCCGAGGCGAACCCGGTCGCGACGTCGGCGACGTCCTGCGGCCCGAGGTCACCGGCGGCGGTGTTCACCAGGTCGCGCACGAGCGACGCGGCGTCGGCGACGATCGCCGGGCGCACCGCGGCGTCGGCGGCGACGTCGGCGGGGGCGACGACCTCGATGCGCTGGTCGCCACGGGCCGGGGCCTTGGTGCCGGTGCCCTTGTGGCGCGTGAAGGCGTACGCGCCGAGCGCCGCGCCCTCGAGGGCGGCTTCGACGAGCTCGGCGGAGTCGGTGGGCAGTGCCAGCGTGATCGAGTCGACGCGGGGGAGCTGTCGGACCGCGCTGCCGGCGGCTGCACGGATCGCGGCGGCGCCCGTGGCGGAGCCGAGGCCGATCAGCGCGACCGACTTCGCCCCGACACCGGAGGCGGGGAGTCGGACGAGCTGGTCCTTCGCGCCGGTGACCCCGATCGCGGCGAGGTCGAGGTCGGCGAGGGCGTCGACCGCTCCCAGGGCGCTGGGCGCGAGGGAAGCGGCACTGTCCGCGTCGCCGGAGGATCCCGGACGGACCCCGACGACGAGGACGTCGGCGGTGGTGGTCTCGGGGGGTGAACTGGTGGTGGAGAGCGTCGGTCGGACCATGCCCCAACCCTACCGACGGCCTGTTCGCTGTCGGCGTCGTCGTCGCGCACCGGGGACGTCGGGGGCCCCGCCTAGCATGGGGACGGTGAACCACCCTGAGGAGCTCTACACGTTCGACGCGGACGCCCCGACCGTCCCGGCGGGGTTGCACCTGGTCGCCGGGCTGACCGGGTTCGCCGATGCCGGTTCCGCCGTCGCACAGGTGACGAACTCGATCCTCGAGGACCTCGACACCGAGCTCGTCGCCGAGTTCGACCCCGACGTGCTGCTCGACTGGCGTGCCCGTCGTCCGGTCATCACCTTCGAGCACGACCACATCAGCGCCGTCGAACCGCCCCGTCTTGCACTGCACCTGGTGCGCGACGAGATCGGCCAGCCGTTCCTGTTCCTGTCGGGCTACGAGCCGGACTTCCAGTGGAACCGCTTCGTCCGCGCCGTCACCGGGCTCGCCGCCGACCTGCAGGTCGCCGACACCACCTGGGTGCAGTCGATCCCGATGCCGGTCCCGCACACCCGTCCGATCAGCCTCACCGTCTCGGGCACCCGGGCCGACCTCGTCGAGCAGATGAGCGTCTGGAAGCCCGAGACCCAGGCACCGGCGAACGTCCTGCACCTGGTCGAGCACCGCCTCGCCGAGACGGGTGCGCAGGTGACAGGGCTCGTGCTGCTCGTGCCGCACTACCTGTCCGACACCGAGTTCCCGGACGCCGCCGTCGCAGCGCTCTCCGGCATCGCCGCCGCGACCGGACTGATCTTCCCGACGGACGCCCTGCGCGAGTCGGGTCGCGAGTTCCTGACGCGCGTCGAGGAGCAGGTGGCCGGCAACGCCGAGCTGCAGCGCCTGGTCTCCGTGCTCGAGGAACGGCACGACACCTACATGGAGGGCAACCCCGTCGCGTCGCCGCTCACCGGCGTCGACGGCGAGGTGCCGACCGCCGACGCGATCGCCGCCGAGCTCGAGCGCTTCCTGGCCGACCGGCGCACCCAGGGCGACGCGACCGACTGACCGTCGCGTCGGATCCGGACGCTCCGACAGGACGGCCTGGAGGCGCGGTGCGGGCCCGCACCGCGCCTCCAGGCCGTTCCGTCGTCACCTGCACGACGTGACCCGCGTTCGCGACGGCTGTCGCGTATCGACGTGGGAACGCGTCGGTAGCCTGGTCCGGTGAACTCCCGTCGTGCCTTCCTGATCTGGGGCGTCGCGGTCCTCGCGTACGTCCTCGCCGTCGTGCAACGGTCCTCGCTCGGAGTGTCCGGCGTCGACGCGCAGGACCGGTTCGCCGTCTCGGCGGCCGTCCTGTCGACGCTCGCCGTGGTGCAGATCGCCGTCTACGCGGGGCTGCAGATCCCGGTGGGGATCGCGCTCGACCGCGTCGGACCGCGCAGGCTCGTGCTCCTCGGTGCCGCACTGCTGGTCGTCGGACAGGCGATCGTCGCGGTGTCGCCCTCGATCGGGCCGGCCATCGCTGGGCGGGTGCTGGTCGGGGCCGGTGACGCGATGACCTTCATCTCGGTGATCCGCCTGGTACCGATGTGGTTCAGCGGCCGGATCCTGCCGCAGATCTCGCAGTGGACGGGCAACCTCGGGCAGATCGGCCAGGTCCTGTCGGCGTTCCCGTTCGCCGTGCTCCTGCACTCGGTGGGGTGGACCCCGGCGTTCGGCGTCGCTGCCGCGGCCAGCGCGGTCGGTCTGGTGCTCGCCGCCGTGTTCGTCCGGAACGGTCCGGTGCCGGTGCGGACCGACACGATCCCGCTGCCGCACTCGTGGGGTGCCGCGTTCAGCACCTTCGGGCACGCGCTCCGGCGCCCCGGCACACAGCTCGGGTTCTGGTCGCACTACGTCACGCAGTCCTCGGGCACGGTGTTCTCGCTGCTGTGGGGCGTCCCGATGCTCCGGGGACTCGGGTACTCCCCGGGCGAGGCGGCGGGCTTCCTCACGATCATCGTGGTGGTCGGGTTCGTCGCCGGTCCGGTGCTCGGCGTGCTCTGCGCACGGTTCCCGATGCGCCGGTCGAACCTGGTGCTCGGCGTGGTCGTGCTGCTCGCGGTGCTCTGGACGGCGATCCTGCTCTGGCCCGGGCACCCGCCGACCTGGCTGCTCGTGCTGCTCGTCGTCGCGATGGGCATCGGCGGACCCGGTTCGCTCATCGGCTTCGACTTCGCCCGGACCTTCAACCCGATCGGCTCGCTCGGCTCGGCGAACGGTGTGGTGAACGTCGGCGGGTTCCTCGCGGCGTTCGTGATGATGTACCTGATCGGCGTCGTGCTCGACGTGGCGGCGCGGGCATCGGGCACCACGGTGTTCGCCTGGGAGAACTTCCGGATCGCCCTCACGGTGCAGTACGTCGTGGTCGGGTTCGGCGTCGGGATGCTCCTGCACGCCCGCCGCCGGACCCGTCGGGTGCTGCACTCGGAAGAGGGAATACGCGTCGGACCACTCTGGGTTGCACTCGTTGCACGCCTGCGGAGGCGGCACGTGCAATAATGATCACGGACCCGTTCGGGACCCCTGTCTGTCGGAGCACTTCGGTGCGCCGGTGAACTCGGGGGACTTGACATGGGTCCTAGTGCTGCCCGGAACGGTAGGACTCGTACGACGCGGGGGACTGCGGCGCGGGACCTGGGCGGCGAGGGAAGCCACGACCCCACGAACGTGGCACGACGAGAGAGGTGATCGCATGGCTGCCCGGAGCACGACGATCGATCCCACGAAGGACACCGAGCCCGAGGGCGCTGTGGCAGAGGACGCCACCGCCACCGAGGGCACCGCAGCGCCGAAGAAGCGCGCCACGAAGGCCCCCGCCACGAAGGCCCCTGCCAAGAAGGCGCCTGCCAAGAAGGCAGCACCCAAGGCGAAGAAGACCGACGCCGTCGACGAGGCCATCGCCTCGGACGAGCCGGTCGAGGAGCCGACCGACGAGACCGACGACACCGACGACAAGACGGCCAAGCCGGACGCCGCTGCCGCGGTCGCCGCCGGTGCGCTCGTCATCTCGCAGACTGACGACGACGAGGCACCGGTCTACTCCACGACCATCACGGGTGCCACCGCCGACCCGGTGAAGGACTACCTCAAGCAGATCGGCAAGGTCGCCCTGCTCAACGCCGAGCAGGAGGTCGAGCTCGCGATGCGCATCGAGGCCGGCCTGTTCGCCGAGGACAAGCTGCAGCACTCGACGGGGCTGTCGAAGCCCGCCGAGCGTGAGCTGCGCTGGGTCGCCCGTGACGGTCAGCGTGCGAAGTCGCACCTGCTCGGCGCGAACCTCCGTCTGGTCGTCTCGCTGGCCAAGCGCTACACCGGTCGCGGCATGCAGTTCCTGGACCTCATCCAGGAAGGCAACCTGGGCCTGATCCGTGCGGTCGAGAAGTTCGACTACACCAAGGGCTTCAAGTTCTCGACGTACGCGACCTGGTGGATCCGTCAGGCCATCACCCGCGCCATGGCCGACCAGGCCCGCACCATCCGCATCCCGGTGCACATGGTCGAGGTCATCAACAAGCTCGCCCGCGTGCAGCGCCAGATGCTGCAGGACCTCGGTCGCGAACCCACTCCGGAAGAGCTCGCACGCGAGCTCGACATGACCCCGGAGAAGGTCGTCGAGGTGCAGAAGTACGGTCGCGAGCCGATCTCGCTGCACACGCCCCTGGGTGAGGACGGCGACTCCGAGTTCGGTGACCTCATCGAGGACACCGAGGCGGTCGTGCCGGCCGACGCGGTGGGCTTCACGATGCTGCAGAAGCAGCTCGAGAGCCTGCTCGACTCTCTGTCCGAGCGCGAGGCGGGCGTCATCCGCATGCGCTTCGGCCTGGGCGACGGCCAGCCGAAGACCCTCGACCAGATCGGTGACACGTTCGGCGTGACGCGCGAGCGCATCCGTCAGATCGAGTCCAAGACGATGGCGAAGCTCCGCCACCCGTCGCGGTCGCAGTCGCTGCGCGACTACCTCGAGTAAGCCGGCATGCGCTTCTTCATCCCGATCCTGATCGGGCGGATCCTCCGTGCCCTCGCCCGTGCGCGGGGCGGTGGATCCGCCTACCCGGGGTTCATCGTCCTGAAGCTCGTGCCGGACTTCCTGCAGCACGTGACGAAGCAGTTCCCGAACGGCGTCGTCTTCGTGCTCGGTTCGAACGGCAAGTCGACGACGACGCACATGATCTCCGACATCGTCCGGGCCCACGGGCTCCGTGTCTTCACGAACCCGTCGGGCGCGAACCTGCCGCAGGGCATCGCGTCGGCCCTGCTGTCCGAGGTCTCGCTGACCGGACGTCTCAAGGCGGACATCGGCATCCTCGAGGTCGACGAGGCCTTCGCGGTGGAGCTCGCCGGCATCCTGTCGCCCTCGACGGTGACGATGCTCAACGTGCAGGTCGACCAGCTGTACCGGTTCTTCGAGACCGAGCGTGTGGCGACGATGATGCTCGACACCGCTGCACTGTCGACGGCGAACGTCATCACGAACCACGACGACCAGTTCCTCGACGGCTACAGCGGCACCCCGGGGCAGCGCGTCCTGCGGTTCGGTGCGAGCGACGAGGTCATCGCCGCAGCGCCGAACGGCCTGCAGAACGCCGACTCGTTCGACGCGGGTGACCGTGCCCAGCACACCGCCGACGCCGAGGTCGTGGCCCACACGGGCGACGGCGCGACGATCCGCTTCGACGGCGCCGAGATCCCGGTCCGTCTGCCCGCCCGCGGCCTGCACTACGCGGTCGACGCCGCCGCGGCCACCGCGACGGCGAGTGCGGCCCTCGGTGCGCAGTTCCGCGCCGACGCCGTGACGAAGGCCTTCGGCACGATGAAGCCGGCCTACGGCCGTGGCGAGCGGCTCCCCATCGCGGGCGAGTCCGCCGAGTTCACGATGTTCAAGAACGCCGCGAGCCTGCAGCTCAACCTCGACGCCCTGCCGGACCAGCCCGAGCAGGTCCTCATGGCGATCGACGAGGGCACGCCTGACATCTCCTGGATCTACGACATCGACTTCTCGAAGCTCGACCACGTGGACGTCGTCTCCGGCGACAAGGCGTGGCAGATCGCGATCGCGCTCGAGCATGCCGGTGTCCGCATCGGCCGGGTCGAGCCCGACGTCGAGGCTGCCATCAAGCACATGGAGCAGCTCGGTTCGACGACCCGTGGGACGAAGAACTTCATCGTCAACTACGAGATCATGATGATCGCCCGCAAGGCCCTCGGCCACCCGGACATGGAGAAGACCGCATGACGGCCGACCGGCTGACCATCCTGCACGTCTACCCCCGGCAGATGGGTGTCTCGGGCGACCGCGGCAACGTCGCGGCCCTGGTGCGCCGTGCGGCCGCCGCGGACATCGACACGCAGGTGCTGGAGTACGCGCCCGGCGACGACCTGCCGACCACGGCGGACGTCGTCGTGATCGGCAACGGACCGCTCAGCGCCATGCGCTCCCTGGGCGACGACGTCGCACGCATCGGTGGAACGCTCCGTGCGTTCGCGGCCGATGGCGTGCCGGTCATCGCCGTCGGCGGCGGCTTCGACCTCGCGACGAACGAGGTCGTGCCGACCGAGGGCGCGCCGCTCGACGGATTCGGTGTGTTCGACGCCCGTGCCGTGCGCGGTGCCGAGCGCCGCGTGAACTACTTCGTGCTCGAGACCCGGTACCCGCTGCTCCCCGGAGCGCCGAAGCGTCTCGCCGGCTTCGAGGACCACGCCACCCGCATCGAGCTCGCAGCCGGCGTGACGCCCTTCGCCGACGTCGTCTCCGGCGGCGGCAACCAGGCCGGCTCGCCGGTCGAGGGCGCGATCGTCGGGAACTCCTTCGGCACGCACACCCAGGGTCCGGTCCTGCCGCTCAACCCGCAGCTGACCGACGGTGTCCTCGCCGCAGCCACTGCACGGCTGGGCCGCGAGTACGCGCCCGACGCGGAGCAGACGGCGACCATCGACCGCTACGCACGTGAAGCGCGCGCCACGGTCGACCGGTACGTCGACAAGGCGTTCAAGCGCATCGCCTGACACACGACGAAGAAGGCCGGGTCCCGAGGGGGCCCGGCCTTCGTCGTCTCCGCGCGTTCTGAGCCGGGCTGCAGACAGACAGGAGGCGGGGGGGGCGCGGGGCCCCCCCCCCCCAGCGGGGGGTGGG